>Ga0134127_10000002_pt1 | contig 735071 bp, 630 predicted proteins | sample KB31753_FD_96459 | JGI IMG/M metagenome (GOLD analysis project Ga0134127, IMG submission 96459) | Terrestrial soil microbial communities with excess Nitrogen fertilizer from Kellogg Biological Station, Michigan, USA - KB3-175-3 | ecosystem: Environmental > Terrestrial > Soil > Unclassified ...
GATGATCTTGAAGAGCGGAATTCCGAGCGCAGGTGCGAAGCGCCGGAGAGAGGAACGATGATCTTGAACAGCGGAATTCCGAGCGCAGGTGCGAAGCGCCGGAGTGAGGAACGATGATAACAGAAGTCCAAATCTTCGGCGTGAAAAAAAGCTCGGAAACCCGCAAGGCCCTGCGATTCTTCGCGGAGCGGCGAATCAAAACGCACTTCGTCGACTTGAACGAACGCGCTGCCTCGCTCGGCGAACTGCGGCGTTTCGTGCAGAAGTTCGGGCTCGACCGGCTCATCGACAAGGACTCGAAACGGTACGAGGAGCTTGGGCTTCGCCACGCGCGGTACTCGGACGACACCTGGCTGGACAAGCTCATGGATGAGCCGCTGCTTCTTCGCATGCCGCTCGTGCGGAACGGCAATGCGCTGACGGTGGGCCTGGCCGAGCAAGAGTGGAAGAGCTGGACGACGAAGTGACACAGGTCTCCGCATCCAGCGTCGCCGTGGAGTTCGGCGCGATGACGCTGTTCAAGGACATCACGTTCTCCGTCGGCGCCGGCGACCGATGGGGCATCGTCGGACGAAACGGCACGGGGAAGACGACGCTGTTTCGCTTGCTCACCGGCGAAATGCCGCCGACCCGCGGCCAGATCTCGCGCCAACCTGGCCTGCGCGTGTCGCTGCTGGAGCAGCATCGCGACTTCGGGGACGCCGCGACGATGTGGGAAGCGGCCGCCGGCCAGTTCGCCGAGCTGCTTGCGCTCGAGAAGTCGCTCGTGGAACAGGCGGAGCGCTTGCAGCACGACGCGAGTAACACTGCGCTCGAAAACTACGGCAAAAATCTCGAGCGCTTCGAGCGTGAAGGCGGCTATACGATCGCGCCGCGCGTCGACGCGGTGTTGCACGGGCTGGGATTCGATCCCGCCGAGGCGCGAACGAAGTTGGTGGCGCACTTGAGCGGCGGCGAGCGCGGGCGCTTGGGACTCGCGCGACAACTTGTGAGTCCAGCGGACGTCCTCCTGCTCGACGAGCCGACAAATCATCTCGATCTCGAGACGACTCGATGGCTCGAGGAATATCTGGCCAGCGTCGCCACCACTGTGTTGCTCATCAGCCACGACCGCGCGTTTCTCTCCGCGGTGGTCGATCACGTACTCCACTTCGAGGGAGACAGCGCGACGGCGTACGCGGGGCGATACGAAGCGTTCGTCGAACAGCGGACGCTTCGCCGACTCACGCAGCAGCGCCAGTTCGAGCAGCAGCAGAGAAAAATCTCGAGCGAGCAAGACTACATCGCGCGTAACCTCGCGGGGCAGAACAGCAAGCAGGCGAAAGGACGCCGCAAGCGGCTCGCGCGTATGCCACGACTCAGCGCGCCAGTGGGCGACGACGGCGTGATGGCTGTTCGCTTCGAGGTATCGGAACGCGGCGGCGATCGCGTCGTGTCCGCGGAACACGCGACGATCGCGATTGGTGAGCGCGTGCTCGTGAACGATTTCACCGGAACGCTCATGCGCGGTGATACGCTGGGGCTCATCGGTCCAAATGGCTCAGGCAAGTCGACGCTGATTCGCTCACTGCTTGGCGAGCATCCGATTGCGGGCGGCGAGCTCCGCCTCGGCGGTGGCGTCACGGCGGGGTACTATCGGCAGGATCTTGCACAGGTGCCGCTCGACAAGACGTTGTTCGACGTCATCAACGATCTGCGACCGACGTGGGATCGACGCATGGTTCAAGGGCACCTGGGGCGGTTCGGTTTTTCGGGCGATGAGGTGCAGCGACGCGCCGACACGCTGTCGGGTGGTGAGCGCGCGCGCGTCGCGCTCGCGATGCTCATGTTGAGCGGTGCGAACTTTCTCATTCTCGACGAGCCGACGAATCACCTCGACGTGGAATCGATCGAGGTGCTCGAGGACGCGATCGAGCAATACGACGGCACCGTATTGCTCGTGAGTCACGACCGCGAGTTGTTGCGCACGTTGACGAGTCGTGTCTGGGTGCTGCACGAGCGACACATCACCGACTTCGACGCGAATTTCGCCGAGTGGGAAACGGCGTCCCTGGAACGCCAGCATGCGGCGTCGGTGAAGGCCGCGGAGGACGAGGCACTCCGCCGCGTTCAGGAAAAGAAAAAAACGACACGTCGCGCCGACGGTGAACGCGAGTCACGAAACGCACTGCGCGCCGCACAGAAACGCGTGGCCGATCTCGAAGCCGCGATCCTAACGCTGGAAGCAACCATTGGCGATCTCACGAAGGAGTTGGAGGATCCTGAGCTCTACACGCGACCCAGCGGCGTCGATCGTGCGCGGTACCTTGGGGGCGAGCTCGAGCGGCGCAAGAAGGAATTGGAACGCGCGCTCGAGGATTGGGGTAGCGCCAGCGACGCCCTCGACACTTTCGGCGCCGGCAACGCGTAGGTGAACGCACTCCTGCCGCTCGCATGCTGCCCATTCTCTTCGCCGCGCAGATTGCCGTCGCCACGACCAGCGTCGATTCGACGTACGCATCGCCCGCGCTCCGTGACTTCGTAGCGGCTGCTGCGGCCGCGAATCGCGTCCCGCCGCCCGAGCTGCGCTCGTACAACAGCCGCATCGAAACGGAAGCCGCGCTCATTCTGCGCGACACGCTCGGGCGCGAGCACACCGGCGAAGTCGAGCAGCTCGCCACCACCGCGAAGTGGAATCGCGCCGGCCACTACGATCTACATGTCGTCGGCTACCGCTCTGAAAGCGTCGGCGTTCCGTATTCGACGTTGAGCATCGTGCGCGCGTGGACCGTGCCGTCGCTGTACGGCAATCGCCTCTCGCTTGGCGCGTACTTCACCGAATCGAATCGCCGCACGGATACACTCCTCGCCGTTCACCCATTCGCCGCGGATCGCGACAAGTTCTACCGATTCAGCGGTGGAGACACCATCGCCGTGCTGCACGCCGGTGCGCGCGACATTCCGCTCGTTCGATTGCGCGTGCGTCCGCAGTTTCACGGCGCGACGCGTCTCGGGGCGTTCGACGGCGAGATCGATGTAGACGCCGTGAGACATCAGATCGTTCGCATGCGAGGCCAATTCGTCGTCCTGGGGGGAGCACCGAGCGCTCGGGAGAAGTTGGCGACGCGCGTGTTCGGCCTGGTCGCTGTCGCGTACGTAGAATTCGTGAATGCCGAGGTGTCCGGCAAGTACTGGCTCCCCGCATTTCAGCGCACCGAATTTCAGGCCAGCATTCCGCTCTTCACGCAAACGCGGCCGATCTTCAGGCTCGTGTCGACCATCCACGACATCGCGGTCAACGACACGGTCGGCGCGCCCACGGATTCGGTTGGCCCGCTACGCGTGACCATTTCGTGGGCGCGCGGCGACAGCATCAGCCGATTCGACGATTGGCAGCGGCCGATCGGAGAACAGGCGGGATCGGTCCACTCCGACGACTTCGCGGACATGGCCCCGGACCAGTGGAAGGCGGACGGTCCGCCGCGTTTGAATCTCTTTCCGAATAACACCAGCCGAATCCTGCGGTTCAATCGTGTCGAAGGCGCGTTCGTTGGTCTCGCTCCGACCGTCGACTTCAGATCTTTCATGCCGGGCGTGTCCGCTGGGATTTACGGTGGCTGGGCGTTCAGTGAAAAAACTGCTCGCGGCGGCGGCTTCGTCTCGTATCATCGTGGCCAGTCGATAGTGGGCATTCGCGCCGAGCGTGAGCTGGCGTCGACGAACGATTTCGCGATCCCGCTCACCGACGATCCGGGCTTCGGTGCGTTGATCGGATCCGTCGACGACTACGACTACGTCGATCGGCGCATGGCTAGCCTTTCAGCGACACGAGTATTTCGATCCGTCGACGTCGGGTTGCTGACGACGCAGATCGGTGTCGGCGGAGATCGGCCAGAGCGCGCGCGGTTGGAGCATGGACTCTTTTCGGCGACATCGTTTCGCCCGAATCGCGGAGCGCGCGGCGGTGACTACGTCATCGGCACCGCGGATCTCGAGATTCACCCCAATGTCACTGGCGACTATGTGCAGCCAGGTGTTGGCGCACACGCCCACTACGAAATTGCCAACGGTGGCTTGAGCTGGCAGCGGATCGAATTGCGCTTATCGGCTCGCCGCTATTGGGGGCCAGTGTCGTTCGCCGCGCACGCCGACGGCGGCCTTCTGCTCGGTGACAATCCGCCGCCGCAGCAGCTGTTCGAGCTCGGCGGCGCCGACTTGCTTCCGGGCTACTCGTACAAACAGTTCGCGGGCGACCGTGCCGCACTCCTACGATCGTTCGCCAGCTATCGGTTTGGAATCTGGCAAAAGCCCGTACGCTTCATTCGAAATTACTATCTGCCGGGTCTGAGTCCCGGTGTCGCGGCGAGCGTCCAGGGTGGTTGGACCGAGATTTCGTCGACGGGCGCGGCGCTGGCCGTCCGCGACTTGGGCGTCGTGAACGGTCTGCCGATCTCGACGGCGACTGGTGGCGCACGGGCAACCGCCGGAGGCGGCTTCACGTTCTTTTCGGACTTGCTCCACGTGGGCGTGGCGCGGGCGATCGATCGGCCGGCTCCGTGGAGGTTCGTCGCGGGATTCGGCGCGAGCTTCTAGTCTCGCGCGATTTTAGAATTCTCCAATGAACCCGATCTCGGGCTCGAGATGAACGTTGCAGTTCTTCTCGACCGCCTTCTGCGCCAGATCGATCAGCTCGCGCACGTCCTTCGCCGTGGCGCCGCCCAGATTCACCATGATGTTGGCGTGAATGTGCGAGATCTGTGCGCCGCCGTGGCGATACCCTTTGAGCCCACACTGATCCACCAGCCGTCCGGCGCCTACCCCTTCGATCTTCTTGAAGATCGATCCGGCGCTCGGATGCCACTCGAGCCACGGATGCTTGCCGCCGCGCCAGCTCAAGTTCTCCTGCAGAATGCGATGAAGCACCGCTTGATCCGCGCGCGCCAACTTGAACGTCGCCGACAGCACGATGTCGCGGCGATGGTGAAATACCGTGTCGTCGTAGCCGAACTTCACGTAGTCGGCGCCGACCGTCTTGCGCTCGTTCTCCGCGGAAAGGATCTCGCAGGATTCGAACGCTTCGGCGATGAACATCGTGCGCTCACGCTCGGGCGCCGGCGACAGAAAGTGCAGGTTCTGCCAGATCGCGCCGCCAACCGTGCTCGGAATTCCGACGTAATGCTCCAATCCCGACCAACCGCGGCTCACTGATTCCTGAATCAGATCCTTGATGATCGCTCCGCTTTCGGTCCACAGCCGGCAGACGTCACCCTCTTCCCGGAACTCGTGTGCCTTCGCGGTGTTCCGGATGATGAGTCCGCGAAAGCCGCGGTCGCCCATGAGGACATTGGCACCCAGTCCCAGAACGAAGTAGGGTACTTCGTTGCGCCGAGCCGCGAGCACGGCATTCGCTAGGGCATCGGCAGACGTCGCCTCAAAAAAGAGATCGGCAGGTCCGCCGATCTTGAACGTCGTGTAGGGCGCCAGAGGCTCGGCGCGTCGCGTGTGCCGCGCATCGAGCTCAGCCGCTACTCTTTCGATTGCTTGGGAATTGGATCCGGACATGATCAACGTGAAAGAAACAAGGAACAGTTCGGCGACGCTACGGCGCCGCGGGCGCTCGTTGCGCACGTTTCGAGCGAGCGCGCTGACCGCGACTCTGCTCGCCGGCGTCGCGGCATCGCCGCTGGCCGCGCAACGAGCCGAGCTCGAGCGACACATTCAGCGCACGACGCTGCCAAACGGACTCGACGTCATCGTCGTCCCGAATCACGGGGTCCCGCTCGTCACGATCGAAGCCGACGTAAAGAACGGCTCGTTCACACAGGGCCCCGAGTACGAGGGGCTGTCGCATTTGTACGAGCACATGTTCTTCAAGGCGAACACGCTCTATCCAAACCCGGACGAATTCGTCGCGCGGGCATCGGAGCTCGGAGCCGTGTTCAATGGAACGACGAGCGAGGAGCGCGTCAATTATTACCTGACCGTACCCGCCGACAGCATCGACGGCGGCATGCGGTTCCTGGCCGCCGCGCTCATTCATCCGTTATTCCGCGCCGACGAGCTGGCGCGCGAACGCGAAGTCGTGATCGGCGAATACGACCGCAACGAGTCGAGCCCAACGTTTCCGTTCACGACCGCGATGAACAAGGCGCTATGGACGACCGCCTGGAGCCGCAAGAATCCGCTCGGCGAGCGCGCCGTGATTCAGGCGACGACACCGGAAAAGATGCGGGTGATTCAACAACGGTATTACATCCCTAACAACACCGCCCTGATCATCACCGGGGATGTGACGACCGAGAAGGCGTTCGCACTTGCGCGGCAGCTCTTCGGTGATTGGCAGCGGGGTCCCGATCCGTTCACCGCGGCACCCATTCCGCCGATCCCGCCGCTCGTGAAAGACACGGCCGTCATCGTCGAGCAACCGATCGGCTCGGTGATCGTGATGCTTCAATGGCAGGGACCGGGCGCGCACAAGGATCCCGCGGCGACCTATGCCGCCGATGTGTTCTCCGACGTGCTCAATCAACCCGGCTCGCGCTTTCAACAACGACTGGTCGACAGCGGATTGTTCGAGTCCATCGGCGTGAACTATTACACGTTGAACAACGTCGGTCCGATCACGATCGAAGGGGAGACGTCACCGCAAAAGCTGACGCAGGCCCTCGCCGCTCTGTACGAAGAGTTGCGGAAGCTCAATGACCCCGCGTACTACGGGGCCGCCGAGCTCGAGGCGACGAAGCAAAAACGCATCGTGGATACGGAGTTGAACATGGAGCGCTCTTCCGGCTTCGCGCAGCAGCTCGGCTTCTGGTGGGCGGTGACGGGCCTCGACTACTTCTACGGCTACGTCGATACGATGGCGAAGCAGACCGCGGGCGACCTGCAGTCGTACGCCGCCAAGTACATCATCGGAAAGCCGCACGTGACGGGCGTGCTCCTGTCGGCCGATGCGCGCAACGCGCTGCATCTCACACCGCGCATGCTGCTCGATCTCGGAGTGCGGCCATGACGATTCGTGCACTGCTCGTCGCTGTCATCGCGTTTACGCCGGCCGCCGCAAAGGCGCAACCAACTCAGCTCGCCACCGACACGGCGACGGTGACCTTCGACGTCAACGGTCTCAAGGTCATTCTTCGCCGCAACACCGCGAACGACGTCGTCGTCGCCAACATGTACTTGCTCGGCGGAACGCAGCAGCTGACGCCGGCGACACAGGGTATCGAAACGCTGTTGCTCAACGCATCCGAACGTGGAACGAAGCGCTTCCCCGGCGCCGCCGCGCGGCAAATTCCCGCCCGTCTCGGCAGCTACTTCACGATTTCCGGCTCGGAAGACTGGACGCTGTTCGGATTGAGGTCCGTGCGTTCGACCTTTGATTCGACGTTCGCGGTATTCGCCGATCGTATCGCCGCGCCGACGCTCGATTCATCGGAAGTCGAGCTGGTTCGCGCACGCATGACGACCGCCGAGCGGTTGGGAGCGAACGACCCCGACGACGTCGTGCAGCATCTGGCCGACAGTTTGACCTTCGTCGGACACCCGTATGGCTTCGATCCGAATGGGACGGAATCATCGCTCTATTCCATCACGCTTGGGCAGCTTCGAGGCTATCAGGCGACGCAAATGGTGACGTCGCGCATGCTCCTAGTCGTCGTCGGAAATGTCGAGCGTGCACGCGTCGAACAGCTCGTGCAACGCACCCTCGGCCAGCTGCCGCGCGGGAACTACACGTGGGCGCCGCCGCACCTCCCACCGCATTTGGGCAAGGCGGCCGTGGTGCGCAACGCTCCACTGCCCACGAACTATCTCCTGGGGTTCTACGTTGGACCCACAGCAAGAGACCCGGATTACGCCGCCTTGCGCGTCGCGACCGCCGTACTGTCCGGTCGCTTCTTCACTGAGATCCGCTCCCGGCGCAACCTCTCATACGAAGTCGACGCGCCGTTTCTGGAGCGCGCCATCTCGGCGGGTGGCGTGTACGTGACGACCGTCAGCCCGGACACGACGCTTCAGTTGATGCGCGCGGAAATCAATCGGCTGAAAACCGAACTGATCGATCCGCAGGGGCTCGATCGCCTCGTTCAGCAATTCATCACAGAATATTTTCTGAAGAACGAGACCAATGGCGATCAAGCCACATTCCTGGCGCGCGCCCAGATCTATCAAGGCGACTATCGCATGGCGCAACGGTTCGTCGCGGACCTCCGGCGCGTGACGCCTGAGGACGTGCAGCGTGTCGCGCGCGCCTATATGCACGACTTTCGATTCGTCTACTTGGGAAATGCAAGCGCGCTCAACCAGGAACTCTTGTCGCAGTTCTGACATCCAGACCCGTCACACGTGACGTCACACGTGACGTCACGGGCGAATTGCGGGAAGTTTGTCGGGCCGGGGCGCGTCGTTTGCACCCGGCCCCTGCGCGTTGCATTCGGCCGACTTTGTGAATAGTTTCACATTCTTCGCGCGATAGCGGCGAAAATCTCAACGATCCTGGCTAGGCACTACTGGAGGCTCCAAGAAATGCGGTTCTACGCAATGGCGCTCGTAGCGAGCGCGGCCGTCCTCGGCGCATGCGGCGGCGGCGACAAGAGTAAGGATACGACGGCAGCTGCCACGCCCGCCCCGGCGGCGTCGGCGACTCCGGCTCCCGGCGCTGCGGCTCCGGCCGGCACTGTAGCGAAGGTTCCTGCGACCGGCGCAACGGTCGATGTGAAAATGATCGGTGACGACAAGGGTTACCGGTTCGAGCCGAACGACATCAAGATCAAGTCCGGCGATGCCGTTCGTTTCACGATGGTGAGCGGCGGCCCGCACAACGTGTCGTTCGATCCCGCGACCATCACCGATGCGGCCTCGAAGGCTCAGCTCGACGCGAATATGGACTCGAAGATGTCCGAGCTCGCGAGCCCCATGCTCATGAATCCGAACGAGCAGTACACCATCTCGTTCGGCGGCGTGAAGCCTGGCGTTTACCCCTTCCACTGCACGCCGCACCTCGCGATGGGCATGAAAGGAACGATCACGGTTCAGTAGGCTCGAACGATCGATCGGAAAATGGGCGGAGCTATCCGGCTTCGCCCATTTTCTTTTGTTGACGCCGTGGCCCAACGCGTGCCAGAGTCAATTGCATGTCTTTCCTGACGGGTGAATTTCCCCGCTCGATTCCGCGCGCCGTCTGGCTTGGCGCGCGTGCTCGCAATGCGATGAACCGCCCGCTGTTCATCGGAGCGGTTGGATTCGGCGCCGCGGTTGCCGCGCTCGTGGCGCTCGTGCTCGCGCCCCAGGAAGTGCGGCACATTCGCCACGTCCCAGCGCCGCTCGATGTCGCGCGGCCTGACACGACACCACTCGTCGCGGCGCTCAGTCAGGCCTCACAGCGGTTGAACGCAGCGGAATCGTCGCTCGCCTTCGCGCGCGCGCACGTCGCCAAGGCGCCCGCGCCCGTGGTCGACACATTGAGTCCGAGATTGCTCCGGACACGTGACTCGCTCGCCGCAGCGGTCAACGACCTCGATGCCTTGCTCACTCGCGTCGAGTCGGCGCCGGTTACCGCATCCTATCGGGCGCTGGCCGAGTCACCGCAACTGACGACAACGCCACGGGTGAAGCTGCTGATCGACTCGCTGAGCGACGTCGACAAAGATCGTGAAACCTACGGCACCGCAGGCGCGACCGATCCCGTGTACCTGGCCCTGAACGCCCGTGCGACCGAGATCGGCCGCGCCATTCAGCTGGTCGCCCAGCAGCGGCGTGACGCGCTGCGTGACCAAATCACGAAGGTCAACGCACCAGCACAGCAGCAAGCCATCACAGAGACACCATCGGCTGACACAGCTGGATGGGTGGCCGAGCGCGACTCAGCTCGCTCGATCGCGAGCGAAGCGTCGAAAGCTCTCGTGGACGCACGCGGACGCCTGAAAGAATACAATGACGCGGTCGAGCACGAACGCGAACAGGCCCAGTTGAACGCTCCGATGGTCGCGCTGCTCGCCGCGGCGCTCGTGTTCGGAATCGCCTTGGGCTTCGGCGTGTCCTTCTTCCAGGAGATGCGACATCCGCGGGTCAGCAGCGACGAGCACGAAGTCGAGCGCCTGACGGGGAGCCGTGTGCTGGCGACCGTGGCGCCGAGGCCGAGGGATCCGAACCGGCATCGGCGTCAGGCTGACCGGACCGCGCCGCGCTATTTCGATCCGAGCGCCGACGGCTATCAGTTGACCTACTTGCACGTCGCGCGCGCCGGGGCGAGCCGCTTGATGCTTTCCGTTGCATCTTCGGACACCGGCATCGCCGCCGTCGTGGCGATGAACGTGGCGGCGATCGCGGCCGACGAAGCGCGCAGCACCATCCTGATCGACACCGACGCGCGCACCTCGCCGGCGGCGGCTGCACTTCGGACGCACGCCGAACCCGGTCTCGCCGACCTGTTGCAGCGCAATCTGAACTGGGCTGAGGTCACGACTCAGGCTGCGGCCGGCCGGGATCGCGTCATCGACGTACTGCCAAGCGGAATCGCCCCGGGGCCGCTCGATCCTGCACGCGTCACCGAATTGTTTCGCGGCGAAGCCGCTCGTCTCGCTCGGCATTACGAGGCGATCGTCGTGGTGAGCTCGATCGAACAGGCCAGCGCGGGCCTTCCCGCAGCGTTTCCGATTCCCGATGTCATCGTGTGCGCGCGCGTCGGCTACACTCGCATCGACGAGCTCAACGCGGCGGTCGACCGCATTCGCTCGGCCGGAAGCAATCCCCTCGGTATCGTGCTGTGGAACGCCGCGTCGCCCGCACTCCCGAAAGCCGACCGATTGGCGCGCAGTCCTCGGCCCATTCGTACGGCGGAGATGTCGGCGATGACCGCTGCCGAGTAGGCCACGAGCACTTCCTCGCATCGGATGGCGAGACTAGCATCCGACGCGTGTGGTCCGACTCTCTCCTTGCCGCCGAGCGCCAGCACCTGCTGCGCTTGCTGCTGTGGTCCGCGCTGTCGATCGTTGCAGCGACCAGCATTTTCGTAATTCTCGCCGCACGGCGCGCACGTTCGCCGCTGCTCGTGCATTTCGCGCTGCAGACTGCCGCGTGGGGCGCGGTGTTCGGCGCGATCGCCATCGTTCAGCTGGGGCACTTGCAGCTGCGTGATATTTCAGGAGCCGTACGCCTCGACCGTGTGTTGTGGATGAACATCGGGCTCGAGGTCGGGTACGTTCTCATGGGCGCCGCAATCGCGCTTCTCGGTCGCGCGTTGACGCGCAGCATGGCCGCCGTCGGCGCTGGAACCGCAATCGTGGTGCAAGGCTTGGCGCTGCTCGTGATCGATTTGCAGTTTGCGGCGCTGGTGTCGAGGTAGCTGATGGCCGAAGTGACGCTGGACCTAAGACGGATGCCCAAGGAGCGCGCATATGCGCAGCTTCATGCGCATATCATCAACGTCCTGGCCGGCATCGACGACGATATCGCGGGCATGGCGACGATGAGTTCCCTCATCCAGCATGCGTTTCGCCATTTGTGGACCGGTTTTTACCGTGTCGTGGCCCCCGATCTCCTTCGCGTCGGACCCTACCAGGGCACGGTGGGCTGCCTGGACATCACTTTCGGCCGCGGAGTGTGCGGTACAGCGGCTGCCGAGCGTCGCACGTTACTAGTACCAGACGTGTCGAGGTTCCCCGGTCACATAGCGTGCGACGACCGATCGCGTTCGGAGATCGTCGTACCCGTCTACGGCCGCGATCGACAGCTCATCGCGGTGCTCGACATCGACTCGGACCGACTCGCCGCCTTCGATCAGGAAGATGCGAACGGGCTCGAGCGGATCATGCGATGGTTTGCCGGCGAAGCACGCGGTTGACGCACAGCGGCCGCGACTGGAAGGTGGAGACCCTGCCATGACGATCACCGGATACTCGGACCGCATCAACCACGCGTTGGCGTTCGCCGCGAAACATCACGACCAGCAAGTGCGGAAAGGCACGCGGTTGCCGTACATCACGCATCCGGCCAACGTGGCCATCATCCTGACGCGGTATGGCCGCGACGATCAGACCGTGGTGGGCGGCATTCTGCACGACGTCATCGAAGACTGCGTGCGGCAGGCGTACACGCGTGAGATGCTGGAACAGCGCATCGGCGACAAGTTCGGCAACGAGGTTCTCGATATCGTCCTTGCGGTGACATTTCGCCGCGTGGACGACGACGGCATCGAGCTCTCGCACGATGAACGGCGCGACGATTATCTCGAGCGCCTTGCGCAGGCGAGCGAGTCCGCGCGCTGGGTATGCGCGGCGGACAAGCTCCACAACTCGAGCACCGTGCTCGCGGATCTTCGCCGTACGATAGATCCGAACAGTGTCTGGAGCCGGTTCACCGGCGGACGCGAAGGAACCATCCGCTGGTACCGCCGCGTCTTCGATCGCCTCACCGCGCTCGGCTTCAAAGCCGAGCTCATGGAAGAGTTGGAGCGGGCGGTCGTGGGTCTCGAGGAGTACGAGCCCGAGCCCGCGTCACACTGACGCCGCCTCCGCCTTCGCACTCGTGGAATAGTGGCTCGCCACGTAGTCTTCGAGAATCTTTAGAAAATCGTGAACGATAGTGTCGCCCTTGAGCGTCGTCATCAACTTGCCGTCGACGTACACCGGCGCTTTCGGTTCCTCGAAGGTGCCAGGCAGCGAGATGCCGATGTTCGCGTGCTTGGACTCGCCCGGGCCGTTCACGACGCAGCCCATGACGGCGACCTTCATTTCCTCGACACCGGGCCGCTCCTCCCGCCACGCCGGCATCTGCTCGCGAATGTACGTCTGAATATCCTCGGCCATATGCTGAAAGAATGTCGAGGTGGTGCGACCGCAGCCCGGGCACGCAGTCACCTGAGGTGAGAAGCTCCGAAGCCCGAGTGACTGGAGAATCTGCTGCGCGACGAGCACTTCCTCCGTGCGATCGCCGTTCGGCTTCGGGGTGAGCGACACGCGAATCGTGTCGCCGATGCCTTCCGCGAGGAGAATCGACAACCCGGCCGTACTTGCGACGATGCCTTTGGTGCCCATACCCGCTTCGGTGAGTCCCAAGTGCAGCGGATAGTCACACCGCGCGGCGAGGCGCCGATACACCGTGACGAGATCGGGAACACCGGAGACCTTCGCCGAAATGATGATTTGGTCATGCCGCAACCCAACTTCTTCCGCGAGCTCGGCCGAGCGTAGCGCGCTCGCCAGCATCGCCTCGATGTAGACGTCCTTCGCGGACAGCGGCTCGGCCGCTGTGGCGTTGTCGTTCATCATCTGCGTGAGCAGATCCTGATCGAGCGACCCCCAGTTCACGCCAATGCGCACCGGCTTGTCGTTGTCGACGGCGATCTGAACGATTGTGCGAAAGTTCTCATCGCGGCGCTTGCCGCCGACGTTGCCGGGGTTGATGCGATACTTGGCCAACGTGCGCGCCGCGTCTGGATACTTCGCGAGCAGCAGGTGGCCGTTGTAGTGAAAATCGCCGACGATCGGAACGATGACGCCGGCGTCGACCACACGTTGCGCGATCTCCGCGACCGCGGCAGCGGCCTCGTCATTGTTCACCGTGACGCGGACGATCTGCGATCCGGCGCGCGCGAGTGCGATGACCTGCTCCGCTGTCGCGCGCGCGTTCGCGGTGTCGGTGTTCGTCATCGATTGCACGACGACCGGCATTGCGGATCCCACGGGGACGCCGCCTACCCAGGTTGTAACGGTGTGTCGCCGATCGCCGAATGTCACCAGGCTGCTCCCGAGCTATTCGAGGTTCACTCAAAGATATCAAGCGGTTCGGCAGCCGCAGGGGCTGCGGTCGAGAACGCCTTGACGCTTTTTTCAAGCGCGACTACCTTCGCGGTCGCCTGAGACCGTACGCCCGGGGGTGCCGGACGCGGGATCAGCAACATCGCCCGCGCAACATGGTGTTGTAGCGGAAGCACTTTCAGGAGTGGGACATGCGTACGACCGGAAAGGTGAAGTGGTTCAACGACGCCAAGGGCTTTGGGTTCATCACGCCCGACGGCGGTGACAAGGACTGCTTCGTCCACTACAGCAGCATTCAGGGCAATGGCTTCAAGACGCTTGCCGAGGGAGAGCCTGTGGAGTTCGACCTCGTGCAGGGTCAGAAGGGCCCGGCGGCGGAGAACGTGAGCAAGGCTGTCGCGCGGTAGGCTGCCGAGCGCGGAGTTCGATGTGGAGCGGGGGGCCTCGATGAGGCCCCCCGCTTTCGTTTGCGCTCACGCGGATCAGGCCCTGCTCGGTGGCCGGCCTCGGCGCGCGGGGACGATGGATTCGACGGCATCGGCGAGGCGATGGTCGACGTCGGTTCGAAAGCGCGTTCGGTCGATGTGGAGCGTGAGGACTTGGGAGAGGTCGACGTGGTTGGCGTCTGTGCGGAGGAGGGCGTGGGCGACCGTGATCGCTCGGTCGGTCGAGATGGCGAGGTCGCGGGTGAGTTGTCGAATCAGTGCGATGTGGTGGACGCCGCTCGCCGAGATGCGGCGAGCGACTCCCTGCTTGTCGGCGTCAACGCCCGGAACGTCGAAGTGAGAGAGTAGGTTGTCGACCCATTTTCGGTCGGCGTCCGCCGCATGTGCAGCGATGTCAACGTGATAGTATCTCGCCATAATTATCCTATATCGCGAGGATAATTAACGGAAGGGGCGAGCACAATAAATATCCTGAGTCAATAGGATATTTATTGCACGCGCGAACTGGCGCAACCTCCGCGCTTCAACACCGCCCCGCTTGGCACAAATCTGGATGCCCCCAAAGCGCTCAACACCACCTTCACCGCAACACCGACCAAGCTTGAGGACCACCATGAAACTCGTCTCCGCCTGCACTTCGATCCTCCTCGCCCTCACGCCAATCGCGGCCACTCAGGCCCAAGCCTCCGACCTCCATTTCAACATCGGCGCTGGCGCCAGCATCCCGAACGGCGACTTCGGCAGCCATAACGACGTCGGCTACAACGTACTCCTCGGACTCGGCACCACTCCGCGCGGCTCACCGCTTGGCTTTCGTGTCGAGGGCATTTACAACGAATTCTCCGTGAGCAACGGCGGAAACGCCAAATCGCACGCCGGCGGCGTTACAGCCAACGCGATCTACGCGTTCAACGTTGCCGCGCCAGGAACGACCGGAAACTCGTTGTACGTCATCGGCGGACTCGGCTACTACACCACGCGCGAGCCGTTCCTCATCAACGACAGCGAAACGAATTTCGGCTGGAACGTCGGTGCCGGCTTCCGGTTTCCGCTGACCGGCTTCTCAGCCTACATCGAGGCGCGGTATCACACCGTCTCGAACACTGACGTGCGATTCACGCCGATCACGTTCGGGCTGATTTTCTAAGGACGCACGCGTGTGTCATCGGGCGAGCGTAAGCGAGTCGAGGGAGCGCCGTCCCGGCGGAGGAGCTATATGCGGCGCTCCGCTGAGAAGGGGGTCCCTCGACTCCGGCGCGACGCGCCTCCGCTCGGGAGGACAAAAGCGATATTTGAATTCTATAACGCCCGCTGCGCCGCCTCGAGCTGCGCGCGCACGGAGCTCGGTCCCGTTCCACCATCCACTTCACGTTGTTCCACCGACGCCAGCGCCGAGAGAGCGCCGAACACGTCCTGCTCGAACAGCGGATGCGCCTCGGTGAACGCCGCCAGCGGCAGCGTATGCAGCTCCGCTTTCTCCCGCTCGCAGCGGCGAATCAACCCACCGACCGCTCCATGCGCCTCGCGGAACGTGGCGCCCTTGCGCACGAGATAGTCCGCGAGATCCGTCGCCATCATGGTGCTCGACAACGCCGCCCGCATGCGCGCCGGCTTGAACTCACACTCGGCGAGCGCGCCTGAGACCGCGGGCAGCACCAACAGCAGCGTATCGACCGCGTCGAACAGGACGCGCTTGTCGTCCTGCAAATCCTTGTTGTAACTCGTCGGCAAGCCTTTCAACGTCGCGATCAACGTCGTCAGGTCGCCGAGCATCCGGGCGGCCGACCCGCGCGCAAGTTCGAGCGCGTCCGGATTTCGCTTCTGCGGCATCATGCTCGAGCCGCTCGTGAACGCATCGCCAAATTGCACGAAACCAAACTCGCTCGAGCCGTAGATGATCAAATCCTCGGCGAGGCGTGAGAGGTGCGTCCCGATCATCGTGGCCGTGAACAACAGTTCGGCGACGAAATCGCGATCGCTGACGGCGTCGATCGAGTTCGGCGTGATCGCCGCGAAGCCGAGGCTGCCCTGCAGCAACACACGCGAGACGGGATATGCGCACCCCGCCACCGCGCCCGAGCCAAGCGGCAACACGGCGGCCGAGCTGCGCGCGGAGCGCAGGCGTACGCGATCGCGCTCGAGCGGCCAGAAGTGCGACAGCAGCCAATGCGCACCCGAAACCGGTATCGCGCGCTGCATGTGCGTGTACGACGGCATCAAGGCCGTCTCGAGCCCGTGCGCCTGATCGATCATCGTTTGCTGCAGCTGACGCACCGCGTCGTCGAGCCGTTCGGTGGCGTCCATCGCCCACATGCGGGTTGCGGTGGCCACCTGATCGTTTCGGCTACGGCCGGTGTGCAGCTTCGACGCGACGTCGCCGATCTCGTCGTGCAGCAACCGGTCGATCATCGTGTGCACGTCTTCGTCGCTCTCGATCGGCTGCTCACCGTGCTCGAGGCGGCGCGCGACGGCGTCCAGGCCGCGCTCGAGATCATTGCACTCGCCAAGTGTGAGCACGCCGGCGTTGTACAGCGCCATCGCCCAGGCCTTCGAGAGCTGGACATCGAATGGCCACAGACGGAAGTCGACGCCGATCGAATTATTCAGCGCATCGAACGCCGGAGCGGGGCCGCCGCCGAAGCGGCCGCCCCACAACTTGTGCGACTTGGCGGCCGCCGAATTCAACGCCGTCGCCGTCACGCGATCTGCAGCGTCGGCTCGTCCGACACCGCCTCGGCCGGACACGGCACGGGGAGATCGTTGGTCAGTCCCATTTCCTGATCCTTGATCGCGCGCACGCGCGCCGGCAGCGCGAACAGGCGAATGAAGCCCGCGGCATCGCTCTGCTCGTACACGTCGTCTTCGCCGAAGGTGACGAAACGCTCATCATAGAGTGCGAATTCGCTCTGGCGGCCGACGACGGCGGTCGCGCCCTTGAACAGGCGGAGCGTCACGCTGCCCGTCACGCGCGCCTGCGTGACGTCGACGAACGCGTCGTACGCTTCGCGCTCGGTCGTCCACCAGCGCCCTTCGTACACGAGATCAGCGTAGCGCGGCGCGATGAGATCCTTCGCGGCCAGCGTACGGCGATCGAGCACGAGCTGCTCGAGCTCCGAGTGCGCCGTATAGAGCAACGATCCGCCCGGCGTCTCGTACACACCGCGCGATTTCATGCCGACCATGCGGTCCTCGACGAGATCGACGACGCCGCACCCGTGCTTTCCGCCGAGCGCATTGAGCGCGGCGATGAGATCGACGGGCGCCAGGCGCATGCCGTTCACAGAGACCGGTGTGCCTTTCTCGAACGCGATCGTCACGTTCTCCGGCATGTTCGGCGTTTCAGTGACGTTGTTGGTGAGCTGCAGCAGATCATCCGGCGGCGCGGCGTTCGGGTTTTCGAGAATGCCGCCTTCGTGCGAGAGGTGCCAGAGGTTCGCGTCGCGCGAATAGATCTTCTGCCGAGTCGCGGTGATGGGAATACCGCGCGATTCGGCGTAGGAAATGGCGTCTTCGCGGCTGCGAATGTCCCACACGCGCCAGGGTGCGATCACCTCGAGATCCGGCGCGAACGCGGCGTACGTCAGCTCGAAGCGTACTTGATCGTTGCCCTTGCCGGTGCAGCCATGCGCCAGAGCGTCGGCGCCGACCTGGCGCGCGACCTCGACCTGACGGCGCGCGAGCAAGGGACGTCCCATGGAAGTCCCCAGGAGGTACTTGCGATTGTAGACCGCGCCGGCGCGGAGCGTTGGATAGATGAAGGACTCGACGAACTCTTCGCGCAGATCTTCGACGAAGCACTCGTCGGCGCCCGAAGCAAGCGCCTTGGCGCGAACCCCGCTCAGCTCGTCCGAGCCTTGGCCGATATTGCCGGCGACGCAGATGACGCGGCAGCCGGGGTAGTTCTCCTTGAGCCAGGGAACGATGATGGAGGTGTCGAGTCCGCCGGAGTAGGCGAGGACAATGGTGCGGGGCATTCGCGCTCCTGAGTATGCAAGGTTATGCAGTCTACATGCATAATTAATCACATCGCTCGCGCGCGTCAATACATGCCAAGAACCCTTTTTTGTCGACGACCTCTACTCTTCCGACGCCAGCCGCACGATGCGCGCGGATACAGCCTCCCGCGCTACTCCCGACCGGCAGATGATGAGAACCGTGTTCTCCCCCGCCAGCGTTCCCATGATCTCCGGCCAACCCTGATCGTCCAATGCTTCGGCGATCGGCTGGGCGCCGCCGGGCAACGTGTGCAGGACGAGCAGTTCGCTCACGCCGTCGATCCGTGAGAACCATTGTGGTAAGATGCTGTCCAGCGATGGTTTAGCATCGTCCGCCACCATCTCTGGAAGCAGGTACCGCGACCCTTCCTCGCTGGGGGCTCGAACGACGCCGAGCTCGCGCAAGTCGCGGGATAATGTCGCCTGGGTGACTTCCCAGCCGCGACCGCTCAACAGCCGGCGAAGATCTTCCTGATTCGCGACATGGTGGCTACCGATCAGTCCCAAGATCGCCGCCTGGCGGGTCTGCTTGTCGCGCGTCAAATCACACCCACCCTGGGAAAATCGCGGGCGGTGCAGTCCACGCGGCCATTGACATGGAATTCATGCATTATTATGCATTATACGTGAATAAGATTCCAGTCGGTGTGCTCGGGGCCAGCGGATACGCGGGTCGCGAGCTCTGCGCACTCATCCAGCGACACCCCGGCCTCTCGCTCACGTTCGCGACCGCGAACGAGCAGCGCGGGACTACCGTCCGCGCAGGCGGGCGCGATCTCACGTTCGTCGCGCCGGACGACGCGGCGCTCGACGATGTCGAGCTCGTGTTCAGCGCGCTGCCGCATGGCGCCTCGAAGGAGTGGGTGGAGCGCATCCGTATCGCCGGCGCGCGTGCCGTTGATCTATCGGCGGACCTGCGTCCTGGCAACGGGTGCGAGGGAATTCCCTATGGATTGACGGAGCTGACGCGGGAGTTGGTCTCGGGCGCGGCCGTCGTCGCCAATCCCGGTTGCTATCCGACCTCGATTCTCCTCGCCCTGGCGCCGCTGTTCGAGCGCGGACTCGTGGCGGACGGCGCGACGATCGTCGCCAACTCGGCGAGCGGTGTGACTGGAGCGGGTAATTCGCCCAAGCGCGAGCTGTTGTTCGGCGAGGTGAGCGAGGATTATCGCGCGTACGGCATCGGAAACACGCATCGCCATCTGAACGAGATGCGAGCGACACTCGGCACATGGAACGCCGCTGCCGACCTCGTGTTCACGCCGCATCTTCTGCCCGTCGCGCGCGGGATTCTGTCGACCATCACGGTACCGCTCGCGCGGCCGCTCGCCGACAGTCTCGCGCCGTGGAACGAGGCGTACGCCGGCGAGCCTTTCATTGAAGTAGTCAAGGAAACGCCGTCGCTGCGCGATGTGGCGTATCGCAACGTCGTGCGGATCTCGGCGACAATGCTGGCGAACACGCGGCAGCCAATGCTGCTCGTCACGTCGGCGATCGACAACCTGATGAAGGGCGCCGCCGGGCAGGCCGTGCAGAACGCGAACCTCATGCTCGGTCTGGATGAGGTTGCGGGGCTGCAGGCATGACGCGCGTCATCAAGGTGGGCGGGCGGCCGCAATCCGACCCTCTGCTTCCCGGCATCATCGCTGCGGCGAGCCGCGTACGTGGTGGGCTCGTCGTGGTGCACGGCGGCGGCGATGAGGTGTCGACGCTTCAGGGCGCACTTGGAGGAAGCACGAAGTTCGTCAACGGACGTCGCGTGACGACCTCGAAGGACATCGACATCGTGCGCATGGCGCTGTCGGGCAGCGCGAACAAGCGGCTCGTCGCGTCGTTTGTCGACTGTGGTGTGAACGCGGTCGGCATTTCCGGTGAAGATGCCGGTTTGATTGCCGCCTTGCCGATGGATCCGGAGCAGCTCGGATTCGTCGGGTCGCCGGGTCGCATCAATGTGGCGTTCCTGCGTTTCCTCTTGTCCGGCGGCTACACGCCGGTCATCTCGCCGGTCAGTCGCGACGCGAGTGGCAGCCTGGGCATCGCGCTGAACGTGAATGGTGACGATGCGGCCGCGGCAATTGCCGTTTCGGTCGACGCCGAGGAGTTGTTGCTGGTGTCGGACGTTGAAGGGGTGATGTCGGACGGTGCCCTGGTCCGATCGCTGTCGGCGATCGAGGCGACTGGACTGATCGTGAACGGAACCGCGGCGGGCGGTATGCAGGCGAAGCTGCAGGCCGGACTGGCGGCGCTCGAGGGTGGCGTGATGCGCGTTCGCATCTCCGACATCCGGGCCATCGATGATTTGTCGCGCGGCACGGTGCTGCGCTCCACGGGAGGAGAATAGAGATGACGACGTCCATCGCACCCTCGGCATCGCCCAGCGCGCTGCTTGGCAACTACAAGCGCGCGCCGTCGGAATTCGTCGACGGAGACGGCGTGTATCTCGTGGACGCGGACGGCAAGCGCTATCTCGATTTCGTGAGTGGCATCGCCGTGAACGCGCTCGGTTACGGCGACGCGGGTCTGCGCGCGGCCATGCACGCCGCGGCGGACGGTCTCGTACACACGTCCAATCTGTACGCGACGAGTGCAGGCGAGCGATTGGCTGCGACGCTGGTCGAAAAGTCGTTCGCGTCGAAGGTGTTCTTCTGCAACTCCGGCGCGGAGGCCAACGAGGGCGCGTTCAAGTTCGCGCGTCGCTGGGCGCGCACGCAGGGTGACGCGAAGCACGAGATCGTCGCGCTGCGCGGCTCGTTTCATGGACGGTTGTTCGGAACCCTCGCCGCGACGGATCGTCCGTCGTATCGCATGCCGTTCCGTCCACTCGCGCCCGGGATCTCGATCGTCGAGCGCGACATCGAGGATCTCGCGGTCGCGTTGAACCCGGAGACGGCCGCCGCCGTCATTCTCGAGCCGATTCAGGGCGAGGGTGGCGTGCGCGTGCTGGACGCGGGGTTCGTGCGCGAAGTGCGCGCGCTCACGCGCGAGCGGAACGTCGCGCTCATCTTCGACGAGATTCAGTGTGGCCTTGGCCGCACCGGGACGCTCTTCGCGTATGAGCATTTTGGTATCGAGCCCGACATGGTGACGCTCGCGAAGCCACTCGCCGGCGGGTTGCCCATGGCCGCGGTGTTGATGACCGAGCAAATCGCTGAAACGATCAAGCCCGGCGATCACGGCACGACGTTCGGCGGCGGGCCGTTCGTCGCGAGCGTGGCGAACCATGTCATCGATCGGGTCTCCCGTCCGGAGATGCTGAAGCATGTCGCGGAGAATGGCGCGTGGCTCGGCCGTCAGCTCAACGAGATCGCGCATCGCACGGCGCGCATTCGCGCGGTGCGCGGGCTGGGCTACATGTGGGGCATCGACGTCATGGGCACCGCCGCGCACGTCGTGAGCGAAGCATTCAACGCCGGCTTGCTCGTCTGCAGCGCGGGCGAGTACACCGTGCGTCTGCTGCCGCCGCTCGTGATGACGCGCGACGAGCTTGCACTCGGCCTCGGGAAGCTCGAAGAGATTCTCTGATGACGGCGGACGTGATCATCCGGCGCGCACGCACCGAGGACGCGGCGGCGTTGGCGCAGCTCATCGGCACGTTCGCCGACGACGCGCTGATGCTTCGCCGTACACCCGAGATGATCGAGCTCGCGATCCACGACTACGTCGTAGGCGCACGGCGGGCGAACGGGGCGATCGTCGCGTGCGGCGCGTTGAAGGAATACTCGCCGTCGGTGGCGGAGGTCGCGGCGATCGCGGTGTCGCGCGAGGTGCACGGGTGCGGGGTCGGGCGCGCGATCGTCGACGCTGTCGAGGCGCTCGCCATCAAGCGCGGGGTATACGACGTCTTCGCGCTCACGCTGCAGCCCGCATTTTTTTCAGCGGTCGGGTACCAGCGCGTGGATCGCGCGCGCTACCCGGAGAAGATTCGCCGAGATTGTTTGGCGTGCGCGAGGCGGTTTGCGTGCAATGAGATTTGCTTCGCGAAGAATCTGAAGATCGAGGCGCGGGCCGCCGCGACCGAGGAGATACGCCCGCATTTGACTATTGCGGCTGCGTAGTCCGAGTGTTACTGTATCACAACAATGATACAGTCGCTCGCGGTCGATGTTTGAACGCATCGACCCTAGAAGTCCAACCCCGCTCTACGCGCAAATAGCGGCGCGGCTTCGAGTTGCGATAGCCGCGGACGAGCTGCGTCCCGGAGCGGCACTACCGTCGGTGCGGCAGTTGGCGGCGCAGCTTCGGATCAACCCGGCGACGGTTGTCCAGGCGTATCGGGAGCTCGAGTCCGAGGGGCTCGTTGCCACACGACAGGGCGCCGGGACGTACGTCCTCGACGTTCCTCGCGACCGGCTCGAGACGGATCGCCGGGCGGAAGCGCGGCGTCTCGTGCGCGAGCTGCTGGCTGATGCGGGCCGATTGGGGATCTCCGCGGCGGACGTACGCGCCGCGATAGAGCACGAGCTCAACGGGAGGAACGAGTAGCGTGACGCTCGCCATCGAAACGCGCGATCTCCAGTACCGCCCCGGCCGCGGATTTCAGATCTCTAATTTGAGTATGCATGTGCCGTCCGGGGCCATCTATGGCTTTCTCGGGCCGAACGGCGCGGGGAAGACCACGACAATCCGCCTGCTGCTTGGATTGCTGCCGCCCGGCGGCGGAACAATCACGGTACTCGGGCATGAAATGCCGGCCGACCATGTTGCGGTCACGGCACGAACGGGGTACGTCCCCGAGCGCCCCCACTTGTATCCGACGCTCACGGTCGACGATGCGCTCCGCTACCACTCCGCGTTTCACGCGCGCTGGGACCAGCGCTGGGCCGGCGAGCTGCAGCGCGAATTCAATCTCGTGCCGGATCGCCGTGTGGGCTCGTTATCGAAGGGTGAGACCGGAAAGTTGATGATGCTCCTCGCCCTTGCGCAGCAGCCGGATCTGCTGCTGCTCGACGAGCCGACAGACGGGCTCGATCCCGTGGTTCGGCGCGAGGTGCTCGAGGCGCTGCTGGCGTACGTCTCGAATCACCACGCAACGGTGCTCATCTCGAGTCATCTCGTGCACGAGCTCGAGCGGATCTGCGATTGGATCGCGGTCATGGATCGCGGCTCACTCGTCGCCGAGTTACCGATGCAGCAATTCAAGGATGGGATCAAGCGGCTCTCGATCGTGAATCCGCCGCGCGTGACGGCCGACGCGCCGTTCACTGTGCTGACGCGGCGTCAGCAAAACGGCAGCGGCGAACAGTGGCTCGTGCGCGGCTGGTCGAACGACATGCGAGAGTATTTCGGACCGCAGGGCGCGACGCTGCGCGAAGTCGTGGATCTCGATCTCGAGGATGGATTCGTCGAGCTGCTGCGGTCGTTCCGCAGCAAGGCCGAGGTGACGCGATGAACCGACCGACGATGTGGCGTGCGATTCTCGAGACGCAATGGAAGTGGTGCAAGGGCTTGGCACTGCTCGGCGTTCTCATCGTCTTCGCCATTCCGCTCGTCTCGTTGCGGACCGCGGCATTCGCGGCCGATGAAGCGCGCGTATCGCCGCTCGCGACCTTTGTATTGACCATGCAGGGGTGGGGCGTCGGGTATGCGATCGCGGCCGGCGCGCTCGGACTCGCGACCGCGATGCTGGCGTGGGCGTCGGATCATCGCCTGCGGCATGTCTATGCGCTGTCGCTTCCCATCGCGCGGTGGCGGTACGTGTGGTATCGATTTGCGGCGGGGATCCTGATGCTCGTGATTCCGGTCATCGCCCTGCTGATCGCGACCGAAATCGTGGCGCACAGCTCGATGGTGCCGAAGGAGCTGCACGCCTATCCTCTCGCGCTGACGCTGCGTTTTGCATTCGCGACGCTCGTGGCGTACGCGTTGTTCTTCGCCATCTCCGCCGCGACGCCGCGAACCGCGGGATACATCCTTGGCGCGATTGCGCTCATCATCGTCGCACAGGTGGTGCTCTCGTCGGCGAACTCGCACATCGACATCCTGTCGCACGCCATCGACGTCCTGTTCGCGACGCCGGGACTGCTGGCGGTGTTCGGTGGTCGTTGGGCGCTGGTCGATGTCTAGGCGCGTCGTTGTCGCGATCGCGGGACTGATGCTCGCGAGACATGCCGGCGCTCAGACCGTGGCCGAGTTCAGGGGACGTGTCGATTCGTTGGCGAAGACTTGGCGTCCGATGGCGGCAGCCGAAGCAATTCGGCAGACCAAGACGTACTTGAACCTGCCTCCCGACTCTGTGCGCGTGGGCGACGTGATCGCACGCTCCGATTCGAGCAGCGCGGCGCTCGCGTACGAGGCAGCGCAACGCTTGGCGCCCGTCGTCGAACGGGCGTACGGCGCGTTCGCTGAACGACTGCTTCGCCATCCGTTCGTCGTCATCTCACCCGGCGATCCGCGCGCTCGCGACGTCGTGACGAGGTCCGCGAGCTCGTCGAGCCCTCGGGACCGTCTTCCGGTGTTGACGTCGAGCGCCGATTCGACCGGACGCCTTACGCTGCGCAGTTCCGTGTATCCGACTGCCGACGCGCTGTATACCGCTTGGGCCGCAAAGGCGCAGCAGGTCGTCATGGATGAGCTGGGACCCCCTGTCCGCGACTGGCTTGGCGGACCCATCGCGCTCACTCAACCCACGCGAGACGATTGGTCATCCGCGCGCGTCGCGTTGCTGCTTGCCGCCTCAAAGGCCGATCGCGAGTGTGCGGACGGAGACGTACAGCGGTGTCTTCAAGTACTCGGGCTTTCGGATTCTCTAAATCCCGTATTCGACTTCTATGATGCATCGGAACGTTCCAGCCTGATTCGAACGTTTCGACAGATCCTTCGAACGGCGGACGTGCACCTCTACGACCGATGCACGCAACAAGGACTGCAACCAGCATGCGATTCAGTCGCCGAGCTGATTCCGGGAGATGCACTGTCGCTCCCTGCGCCGCCGCTCGTGCGGCAGAGCTTCGTCCGCTTCGCGCTTCAGCTGGGCGGGTCAGGCGCCTTCGATCGCTTCGCGGCCAACGGCTCGCGCCGCGAGCGCATCGAGGCGGCGGCGAAGATGCCGATCGATTCGGTGGTCGCGCGCTGGCGCGCCACGATCGCTGACACCAAGTCGACGTCGACGGCGATTGACCTCATGACGGCCGTTTCGTCGCTCGTGTGGGCGGGGGCATGCGCCGGCCTCGCACTGAGGAGCTCGCGATGGCGCTGACCGTTTCCCGCTGGCTGCTCGTTACGGTCCTTGCTTGCGCGTTTATCTGGTTCGGCGCGCTGTTTCGCGCAACGCCTCCGGCGATGAGTGCGCCAGAAATCATGGCGCCCAGAGAGTGGGAGTATCGCGGCAGCCCGGCAGCGGCGATGGAAGGACAACTTGCGCGCGCCAACGGCAGACTGCGTTCGCTCGAATTGCGCGATTCGCTGCTGCAGGCCGCGCGCAACCTTCGCGGGCCGCAGCCGATAGTGATGCTCGATCCGAAGCTGAGCGAAGTCACTCGGCAGCGCCTGCTCTCAGCGATCCAGACGCAGTGGGCACGGCTGCACATCACAACAACACAGCCGACGGTGATTGCCGTCGTCCTGGACACTCTGGAGATGCCGCACGGCCTGCCGGTTGCTCGATCGCTCATGCCGGGTACGCCGATCGAAGGGTTTCTGCCCGATGCCGCAACGCAGGGCGTCTGCGTGTCGATGGCACATGTGCGGGGCCTGCGGACGAACGTTCGGCTAGATCTCGATCGCATCATCGCTCGGCTCATTACGTCGCCGGAAACGATCGACGCGCTCCTGAATCCGTGCGCGTTGTATGCCGAGTTCGGCATGCCGAGCCGCACGGTGCAGCGCTGGATGTTCGATACGCGCTGGGCACCCGCGCGCATCGCTGCGTGGAACGAAGAATCCGCTCCGTGGCGCGGGCTATCTCGCAGCCCGATGTACGGTCGCCAGCCCGACTGGCAAGTTGACAATCAACAGGATCAACTACGCGCGCTCGTCACACCCGCCGGGGTGGCGTGCATCGCCGGCGAACCGGGCGCGTGTCAACGCATTTTGTTCAGCTCACGGGCCAGCGGCGTCGACTCCGCGTGGCGCTCGCACGTCGTCACGTCGTTCGGAAGCAGCGTGTCGAGCTTCTATGGTCCAGTGCGTCGCACGCCGCTCGGTCCGTCCGACGGATTGATCGTGTCGGACATGGTGCATACGCTCGGACACGACCGGTTCGCGCGGTTCTGGCATTCGCCTTTGCCGGCGGTGGATGCGTTCAAGCAAGCGAGCGGCGAGGACGTCGACGCATGGCTGAGGGCGTGGGCGAGAAGAATGTATGGCTCATTCGACATCGGGCCGACGGTATCCATCGTTGGATTGGCAACGGGCGTTCTGGTCGCGATCCTCGGCTTGGGCGGTGCCGTGCTCATCGAGCGGAAGCGGCGCGTGGCGTAACCGTGCGGTGTTTCTGGGATAGATTCAGAGTCATGAATCGTCCGGATCGCCGTGTGGGCGGAGGACTGCGGGGTCTTCGCCAAGCGTTCGATGAAGTGCGTTTCGGCGCGCAGCGCACGTTGAACTTGCGAGAGTCGCTTCCGACGCCGCAGGCCGCGTCTACCCGAGCCGAGGCGTGGCTTCGCCAGCAGCAGATCGATCGTGCCGAGGAAGTGCTCATCATCACCGGTCGCGGCAACAACAGTGAAGGCGGGCATTCCGTCGTGCGCGAAGCGATCATCCGGCAGCTGCATGTGTTGAAGCGCCGCGGTGTGATCGCCGGACACGAGGAGCACACGCCGGGATCGTTCGTCGTGACGCTCGCACCGGTTGCCGCGCTGTGGGAGTCTCCAAAACGCAACGGTGGTCGCGGCGTCGCGCCGCCACCGCGCACGCCACCGTCGTTGGACGACCTCGATAACGACACGCGACTCCTGCTCCACCATCTTGCCGAGCGCGCGCTGGAAGGACTCGGCATCAAGGAGACGGCCGAGTTTCTCCAGGGCGAGATGCTGCGGCAGTTCGGTGCGATCGCGGCGAGTGTGGGCGAGGCGCCCGACCGTGAGAAGCGACTGCGCGAGGCCGTCCGTGCGGCCCTGGACCAGCACGAATAAGCACGAGTAAGCACGAGACCGCGCGAGCGCGACGCGTTGCTTGGCGGTAAGTTCACGGAAGTGTTGATGAACTTTCTCGCACCCGGATTATCTCCGTGAAAACAACATTGGTCATCGTCGTCGCGTCGCTGTGCGGCGCGGCGTTGTCCGCGCAGCAGCCGATGGTCGGCTACACTCCCGCCAACGCGGCGCGTGAACGACAGCTCGAGACGAGCGCGATCGCACGTCCTTCGCCGGACGTTGCGGCGCGCGAATCGAAGGATCTCTCGCGCGAGACGCACGTCTCGGGCACACCGGCGCAAGCGCGCACCCGTGACTACGTGGTCGCGGAGATGAAGAAAATGGGGATCGAGACGGAGGTGCGATCATACGACGTGTGGATGCCGCATCCCGTCTCCGTGCATGCGGCGCGGGTATCGCCACGGCCGAAGGAGCTCTCGTTGGCCGAGCCGCCGGTCGCCGGCGACCCGACGTCCGCGCTCGCGCAATATCCGACGGTCAACGGCTACAGCGGCGAAGGTGACGTCACCGCGGATGTCGTGTACGTGAATTACGGTTTGATCGAAGACTACGCGCAGCTCGATTCGATGGGCGTGTCGGTGAAGGGGAAGATTGCGATCGCGCGCTACGGCCGATCGTTCCGCGGCATCAAGGCGCGCGAGGCGGAGAAGCATGGCGCGGTCGGGTTGTTCATCTACAGCGATCCGCAGGACGACGGATACGTCGTCGGCGACGTCTATCCTGACGGCCCAATGCGGAACAGCGCCGGCGTGCAGCGCGGAAGCATTCTGAATTCCGACGGTGATCCGTCGACGCCGGGGTACGGCAGCAAGGCCGGTGTGCCACGCCTGATGCCTCAGCAGATGGATATCCCGCACATCCCCGTGGTGCCGATCAGCTACGGCAACGCCGCGGAGCTGCTCAAGGACGTGCGTGGCGCGAGCGTACCGCGCGGATGGCAGGGGGGATTAGCGTTTCATTATCACGTGGGGCCGGGGCCGGTGCGCGCACGTCTCGCGGTGAAGGACGACCGCGCCACGAAGGCGGTCAAGCCGATCTACGACACGTTCGGCATCATTCGCGGCACCGAATTCCCCGATGAGCTGGTCATTGTGGGAGGACACCGCGACGCCTGGGGTCCGGGTACAGCCGACAACGTGAGCGGTACGGTGAGCGTGCTCGAGGCGGCGCGCGCGATTTCCGCCGAGCTCAAATCCGGGTGGCGCCCGAAGCGCACGATCGTGTTCGCGACATGGGACGCCGAAGAATGGGGCTTGATCGGCTCGACGGAATACGTCGAAGACGATTCGCTTCGTTTGGCGCGCGGCGCGGTGGCGTATCTCAATCAGGACGTCGCGGCGCAGGGACCCCGCTTCAACGGCGGCGGTTCCCCATCCTTACGTCCGACGTTGCGAGACGTCGCGCGACTCGTTCCCGATCCGAACAACGCCGGCAGCGTATACAGCGAATGGCGCAAGGCGAGTGGTGTCGCGAACGGCGCGGAGCCCGCGATGGGCGATCCCGGCGGCGGCTCGGACTTCGCGGGCTTCTACAATCACCTGGGCATTCCGATCGCCGAGTGGGGATTTGGCGGACCGGGTGGCGTGTATCACTCGCAGTACGACGACTACGCGTGGATGACAAAGTTCGGCGATCCGGGCTTCAAGTATCACGCGGCCGCCGCGCGCATCGCGACGGCAATGATGCTGCGGCTCGCCGACGCCGACGTTCTGCCATACGACTATGTCGAATTCGCGCGAACCATGCGCCGGTATTTGCCCGCGATCGACAGCGCCGTCATGGCGCATCATTGGACCGCTTCCACGACAACGCTCGTGACGTCGATCGATCGCCTCGAGCGTGAAGGCGCGGCGTTCAATGCCGCGCGCGATTCGGCGCTCGCCAACAATGCATCGCGCGCCACGACTGAGCGCGCGAACCAGGCCCTCCTTCAGGTCGAACGAGCGTTGATTCGACCGCAAGGACTGCACAGCCGGCCGTGGTTTCGCAACCTGATTTACGTGGCGGATGAGAACAACGGCTATGCGAACATGGCCCTGCCGTCGATCAACGAAGCCATTCGTGCAAACGACGCGGGTTTGACGCAGTCGGAGATAGCGGATCTTGCGTCACGCTTCGATCGCGCGGCGCAGGCCGTCGCGAACGCGCGCGCGGCACTGCACGCGCCGTAATTCAGTCCTGTAATTCAGTCGCAGCAAGCGATCCGGCGGTGATTATCGGAGGAAGCGTCCGACGATCACCGCCACCATCGTGCTCACCGACAGCGTGAGCAGAAGGATCGCACCCGCGACATAAAGGAGATGGCGCGCCGTGAGCGACGCCGGAAGCGCCAGCCGAATCTCCGATCCGGCGCGCCGTGTCGAAGCCTCGGCGACGCTCGGAACGTCAGTCGCCGCGGTTGTCTCCGTGCTCGCGCGCCGTCGACGCGGCAGCGGCGGTGGATCCGCGATGTCGTCAGGCGGAAGAGACATCACCGGAATGCCCTTGGGTGATGAGCGCCGGCGCGCAACGTATGCCCGCGGCAGCGATTTTCCTTCGACGTCGCGACTCACGGGCACCGCACCCAGGACCGCGCGCGGATTCACCGGACTGCTCGTGCGCGACTGCCGGACGTCGACGACCGTCGACAGCCCGCGGACGGGACTGATTCGATGACCCAGGGGCATCGTACCGGCGGCGGGTGGGGTGAGGAATGGCTTCGGCGGCGTGTCGAACGGTGAGATCGCGAGGACGTCGGTCGGCGTGCGTGGTGCCGCGGGCACCGCGAGATCGAGATCGATCGGCGCGCTCTCTTCGACGACCGCGGTCGTCGCACGCGGCGGTTCGAGCGCAACGACGCCGGCCCGTGCGTCCTTCGCCGACATTCCGCCAAGTGCGCCGCTACACGCGCAGCCGAGTCGTGCGGAAACGTCAATGAGCACATTCTTACCACTCAGCAGCTGCTGCGCGAGCTCGGCAACGAGGTCGTCTCCGTCGATCTCGACGAGCGTGCGCGCACCCGCATCGTTCCAAAGCGCGTCGGCCGAAGGAAGTCCACCGGGCTGGGAGCGAAAGCGGCGACGGTCGGGAGGAATCACCGACTCGAACACGCGCGGTTGCTCGTCGAGCGCGATCTGTCGCTCGGCGAGCATGCCGAGCAGCGCATCCGGCGTCATCCGAATGTCGATCGAGTCATCGATCGCGCCCGGGCAGCGGCCGACGTACGTGATACGCGTGCGCGCGGGTTGCGAGAGCGTGCGGACGTATCGCGCGATCGCGACCGGCGGCGGGACGAGACCGATCATTGCCTGACGCAAGTCTCCGCCGACGCTCAGAAGGCGATGCGCGACGATCGGACAACTGCATTGAATCGCGGGTCCGCCCGTGAAGTGCGGCAACCGGCGAAGCACAGCGCTCGCGATGAGCTCATCGCCCCAGCTCGCGGGGATGACGTTGGCGAAACCCGCGCGCAAACATGCGTGTGCGAGCTGCACCGGCGTCGACGGCGAGGCTGCAAGCAACGCATCCGTTCCGAGGACGACAATCGGAACGGTCTGCGGGACGTTGGGCTGAAAGGACGAGGGGTTGGCCACCGCGAGCGTCATGACGCGGAGAGTATCTGAAGCACGCGTGCAGGAGCGGGATAGCGAGCCGTACAGCGACGTATCCGTGAGCCATGCAACAGAGGGCGGTGCACTAGCCGTGTCAAGAGCGGCCCAGACATTGCAACCCCTGCATTCTGATGCGGGATGTGAGGATGGTTGTGGGGGATATGAACTTGGGCCTCGCGCGGTTGACAGACGCTGAACGAGAAACGCTGACCGCCTACGCCGCACGTGCGTCGTGGCCTTCGGGTTTTGCGATTTATCAACGCGGTGCGGCGGCGGATGGCGTGTTCATCGTGACTCGCGGACGGATCGTTCTGCGAAGCCGAGTGCGCGCCGGTCGCGGATTCGTGCCGTGGATCGCGACGCCCGGCGAGACGTTCGGCTCGGAAGGGCTTTCGCAAAACGCGCGCTACGTCACCGACGCGCGCGCGGATGAAGAGAGTGAAACGCTGTTTTTGAGCTCCGCGCGATTCCGCGCCTTCGTCCGCGAACAGCCGCATCAATCGCTCATGCTCGTCAACCAGCTCATGGGCGAACGCACCGCGCTGCTCGACAAGCTGCGCGAGCTGACGACGCTGAGCGTCGAGCAGCGCCTGCTCGCCACCTTGGTGCGCATGGCCAGCAACAACACATTCACGCGCGAAGATGGCCGCATCGTCCTGTGCACCGCGCGATATCGCCTGCTGTGTGAACTGGTCGGTGCCACGCGCGAATCGGTCTCGCTCGTGCTGGGACGCTTGACAGGCGAAGGGCTCGTGGAGCGCAAAGGCACCTCGCTGATCGTCGCTCCGCCGTCGCAGCTCGCGGAACGACTGGAATCGGGAGCGCTCGACAACGAGCTTCCCTTCCCGGCCATCGCGGACGGAGCGGAACAGGCCCTCCAGTAGCACTCTCATCTCGACAAGCATCGGCACGCCCGCTCCACAAAGAGCGGGCGTGTATATTTTTGGCCCGATTGATCCATGCTCCCGGTTCAGTGTACGTCCGGAGCGCATCCGTGTTTGACCGCCAGCTCTCCGCATGACGACCGTCACGATCGTTGGCCTGGTCGTCCTCGCCTCTGCGCTATATGCGCTGCGATGGCGGCACGTCCGAACACTGACAACGTTCGTTGCTTCACGTGCCCCGCTGGGACCGGACGGCATTGTCATCGGTGCCGAAGGGTTTGTTCTTGCGCGACCCGGCGCGCCTGCGACGCTGTTGCTCCACGGTGCCGGCGATACGCCCCAGACGCTGCGCTACCTCGCCGACCGACTCTTCGAGCGCGGCTATCACGTCGAGGCACCGCTACTCCCCGGCCACGGACGCACGCCGGCGGCGTTCGCTCGGCTGCGAGCCGATGATTTGACAGACGCCGCGAATGTACACTACGCGCGCCTTCGCGAGCGGCACGAATGGGTCGGTGTCGTCGGTTTGTCGATGGGCGGCGCACTCGCGGTGCAAGTCGCCGCCACGGCTCCCGAGCTGCCTGCGCTCGGACTCGTCGCGCCGTACCTGGCCATGCCGCCTGCGATCGAGCGTGCAGCCGCGCTGTCCTGGATTTGGGGACCGATAGTGCCGCTCGTTCGCTCAGGTGACGGACTCTCGGTACTCGACCCGAGTGAACGCCAACGCAGTCTGGCGTACGGCGTGTTCACGCCGGCGGCGCTCCGTGCGCTTCGCGAGACCGTACACCGCGCGGCCGCCGCACTTCCGCGCGTTATGGCGCCGACCCTGGTCGTGAATTCGCGCGGAGACAATCGCATCACAATGCGCGACGCCGAGGCGGCGTTCGCTCGCCTCGGCGCCGACGAGAAGCGCCTCGAGTGGATCGAAGGCGCCGCTCACGTCATCACTGTCGATTATGGCCGCGAAAAAGTGTTCGACATGCTCGCGGACTGGATGGATTCACACCGCGCCGTCAGCTCGTAACACGATCGACGAGATTCTCGCCGAGCTCCTTGAGCGTCTCCACGCCTTCGGTCACGACGGTCGTGGCCTGCTGTGTGATCTCCTTCGCGACGCGAGTCACACGCGAGAGCGGATTGCGACTGCCGCCTTTCTTTGCGCCGCCGGAACTGCGTTTGGTCGCGCTCTTCTTCGCTCCGCTCTTCTTTGCGGCGCTGCCACGCGAAGCGCTCGAGCGTTTGACGGCCGGCTTGTTGCCGCGCTTGGCGTTGCCCTTCTTCGCCATGGACTTCTTGGCGCCGCCTTTCTTCGCGCTCTTCTTCGCGCCGCCTTTCTTCGCGCTGCCGCGCGATTTTGATCCGCCACGCGCGCTCGCGGTCTTGCCCCCGGACTTCGCGCGAGACTTCTTCCTTGCACCGGCGCTGCGCTTGCTGGCCGCCATAGGACTTCTCCTCGGAGTCGGTGGTGAATTTCGTGAATAGACGATAGCAAAAACTGGACACGGCGGTAAGCCTCAATGCATCATTCGCCGCGGATTCCCTCCTCTCATGCCACCGCTTCTCATTCCACATCTCGCTCCCGGTGAACGCGTCACCGGTGAGCTCCTCGTCTATGAGCGCGCCGAGAAGAAGACCAGCAACGGCGATCCTTACGTCGTGCTGACGCTGGGCAACGCGAGTGGAAAGATCGATACGTCGCCGATCTGGTCGGACAAGCTCGAATGGGCCGACGGCGCTCGGTCCGGCAAGGTCGTGCAAGCGATCGGCGACGTCACGATTTACACGCGGGGCGGACCGGGAAAGAAGCAACTGTCGCTGACCGGCCCGGTGAGAATTCTTCCCGACGAAACGTTTCGTGCAGAGGAGTTTCTGCCGGTCATCGACGGCGATTGCGCGAAGTTGTGGGCGTGGGTCGACCGGGTTCGGTCGGAGATGGAATCGCGAACGCTGAGACGTGTGCTCGACCTTTTCTTCGGCGACGACGACTTCCGGGTGCGGTTCGAGCGGACGCCGGCGTCCACCGCCGGGCATCACGCCAAGCTCGGCGGCTTGTTGTTACACGTCTATGAAGTCACGAGCATTGCGCGCCAGGCCGCGCGGACGATGCGCGCGAACGTCGATCTGGTGGTCGCGGGTGCGCTGCTGCACGACATCGGCAAGCTCGAGTCGTACGAGATCGGGCCGGGCGGGTTCACGACGACGCCGTGCGGGCTGTTGCTCGGACACATCGTGCTTGGCTGCCTGATGCTGGAGCGCCGCGTCGCCGCGGTGGGTGAGGCCGTGTGCAACAGCGCGCAGCTCATGGAGCTGCAGCACATGATTCTGTCGCATCATGGCGCGTTGGAGTTCGGCAGCCCGGTGCTGCCGATGACGACGGAAGCGGAAATCGTCCACTGGGCCGACGAGTCGTCCGCCAAGGCCACGGACATGCTCGACCTCCTCGGCGACAGTGAACTGTTTCCCGACGGTCGAGAGATTTCTGAAAAGGCGCATTGGCGCCTGAAGCGGCGGATCTGGCGGCGTCCGCACGACTGGGGATAGCGGGCAGTACTGCCTAGGACCGTACGCGTATCCGCAGGCCTGTTCCGTCGTCCTGTAGGTGGGGCAATGGGAGTGGCTATGGGGAACCATCTGGCGCGCCGGGCGTATAACGCAGGCGCCACTGCGCGCGCCGTGCTTGCCCGGAGTCGATCCCAAGCGACCCCAGCCGCAACACAACCTCAATGTGACAAGTATATAACGTTGAGAGTCTTAGCGAATTAGAAGGTTAGCTGTTACAGGCGTACCGGAGCCGTATTTCCGGGCAGTCAGCTGTCGAGGAGGGACGAATGCGGAAGCCACGCCCGGCTACGTATAACCCAGCGCAGGCCTTGCACTTGATCGCGAACGACCGCACCGGTGCCCCGTTGAGCTGTCCGTCGTGCTCCGGGCCCATCGAACGTGAGCCGGGTGATGTCCCCCCGCCGCCGCGCTCGCATGTCACGCTGCGTTGCGCCGCGTGTGGACGCGTGGCCCGCTATATCGCTGGCGCCGCATAGTCGGCGAGGCGCTGTGAAGCGGTAGTGTACGGCGGGAGAAAAGCACGCCTCCGCCAGTTTGACCCCTTCGAGTTGCACAAAACTTGCCTCGACCGCCCTACAAGCGGCCTCGTTGATTTATTGGCGAAGGCTGCGAGGCGGGGGGAGGATCACGCAGGCGGGGTGCGCAGCAAGGCAATTACCGCAGCGCGGGATCAAGGGTCACAGTTTCGGCAAGAGGTACGTGCAATGGCTCGTCTACAAGGCACCGTGAAGTGGTTCAACGACGCCAAGGGGTACGGATTCATTTCTCGTGAAGGCGGCCCCGACGTATTCGTTCACTTCAGCGCCATCCAGGGGAACGGCTTCAAGTCCCTGGCCGAAGGCGATCGCGTGGAGTTCGAGATCGTTCAAGGTCAGAAGGGCCCACAAGCAGCCGACGTAGTCAAGGCGTCGTGATCCCGCGCAAACGGTCGACAAGAAACGCCTCGGCAACGTCCGAGGCGTTTTCTTTTTCGAGCATGCGCATCTAGTGTGGGCATCGAGCATGCGCACCTAAGGTCGACCATGTCCGCACCGGAACCGATGTACGCGACGATCGGCACGACGGTACCGGCCGGGCGCGACTGGGTCTTCGAGCAGAAGTACGACGGCATGCGCGTCATCGCCGTTGTCAGCGCTCGTACAATTCAGCTCGTGACGCGGAACGGACGCGACAAGAGCGTCCAGTTTCCCGAGATCGTCGACGCGTTCAAGGCGCTCGCCAAGCGCGCCAGACGCCCGCTCGTGCTGGACGGCGAGATCGTCGCGATGGTACGCGGCGCCCCGGCCCCCTTTCAAGCGCTGCAGGGCCGCTTTCATCGCAAGGAAGCGATCGCCGACACCATGAAGACGAGTCCGGCCGCCATCATGCTCTTCGACATCCTGCGCGACGGCCGCACCGATCTCACTCGGCAACCGCTCGCGGCGCGCCGCGCGCGACTCGAAGCCCTGGTCGACCAATTCGGTGATAAGAGAATTAAAATTAGCGAATCCTCAGCAAGCGGCGCGCGCATGCTCGCCAAAGCGCGCCGGCGCGGCTGGGAAGGCGTGATCGCGAAACGGCTCGAATCGCGATACGTGCCCGGCGCCCGCTCGCGCGACTGGCGCAAGCTCAAGCTGCAGCATCGCGCCGAGTTCGTGGTCGGCGGCTATACGGAGCCGCGGCTGTCGCGCCAATACCTGGGTGCGCTGCTCCTGGGATACTTCGATGCGCATCGCCGGCTTCGCTACGTCGGACACATGGGCGGCGGATTCAACCGCGCCTCGCTGCGTGACATGCGTCGACGACTCGAGCCGCTCGAGCGTCGCTCGAGTCCATTCGCCGAGCCGGTCAAGACGAACGAGCCCGCGCACTGGGTACGGCCAACGGTGGTGGTCGAGGTGAAGTTCGCCGAGTGGACGTCGGACGGCCGGCTGAGACAACCAATCTTTCTTGGCGTGCGCGAAGACAAGAACGCGCGCGACGTGCACAAGGAGCGCGAAAGCGTACAACAGTGGGCGCAGGAGATGACATGAGCGACGGGCGAACTACGGCGTCCATCATCAAGCAATTGCAACGCATCGAGCGCGAGGACGGCGACGGTGAACTCGCGCTCGGACGAGGCAAGACGCTGCACGTATCGAGTCTTGGCAAATCGTTCTTCCCGAAGGCGGGCATCACCAAGGGTGACGTAATGCGTTACTACGTCTCGGTGTCGCCGATGCTGCTGCCGATCATCAAAGACCGTCCGCTCATCCTGAAGCGCTATCCCGATGGTATCGACGGTCCGTTCTTCTTCCAGCAAAATGCGGGGAAATCCGTACCGCGCGGTGTACGGACGGCGCCTATCATAGCCGCAACCGGTGAAAAGGCCGAGCGATTGATTGGAGGCGACTTGTCGACGCTGCTCTACACGGTGCAGATCGGGACGATCGCGGTGCACACATGGCAGGCGCGCATCAAGACGCGACAGTACGCCGACACCACCACGATTGATCTCGATCCGGGCGACGATGTTCCGTTCCGCGACGTGGTCACGCTGGCGAAACAAATCAAAGCCCAGCTTGACAAAATGGGGCTCACGGCCGCAATAAAGACGTGGGGCTCCAGCGGCCTACACATCGTACTTCCGCTCCCGCCGAAGACGGCGTTCGAGGAAGCCGCGTTGGCCGCCGAGCGAATTGCCGAGCGCGTCGTGGAGGCGCATCCGGACCGAGCGACCGTCGAACGCAGCATCAAGGCGCGGCCGCCGCATACGACTTACGTCGACGCACAACAGAACGCGGAAGGGAAGAGCGTCGTCGCGGCCTATTCCCTGCGTGAGCGGGCTCTGGCGACCGTCTCCGCACCGCTCGATTGGCGCGAACTGCGCAGCAGCCTTCGTCTCGAGCAATTCACGCTCGAGACCATGCCGTCTCGACTTCGGCGGGTCGGCGACCTGTGGGGGCCCGCGATGAAGCGACGAAATACCCGACGCACCATCGACCGCGTACTCGGCAAGCAGGCACGCAGCGGAAGCAGGAGGAAGGGATGACGGAACAATCGTACGGGGAAGAAAGCGCGCTCGTCTACCAACGTGAACTGCCCGGCGGCGGCTACGTCGCGATCGACGTGCGGCGGGACCGCGAAGTCGCGCGCACCTGCGTGTCGGTCGAGCGGCGCGCGAAGCACGAGCGGCGCCCGGGACACAAGCCGGTGGTGATCGCGCAGGCGTTCGGCGACGAGCGTTCGCCGGCATTCGCGGATTTATATCGCATGGCATCGGACAACGCGGCGATCGCGCGCGCGATGCTCGAGATCGAAGGTCCGCAGCGCGCGGACTGAATCAGCTCAGCAGATCGAATCGAATTCCGCGCCGCTGATGCCGGCGGCGCGGCGGTGCATAGCGGAAGAGCTGCGCGGGACGACCCCGGCCTTCGCTGCGCCACTCGTCAGTGGCCTCGACGAGACCAGCGGCGTGCAGCGAGCGCCGAAAGCTCGCCTTGTGCAGGCGACGTCCGAGCAGGAGCTCGTAGACCGATTGGAGCTCGCTCAGGGTGAACGCCGCCGGCAGCAACCGAAATGCGATGGGTTGTTGATCGACGCGTGCGCGCAACGCGCTGAGTGCGGCGTCGAGGGTTTCGCGCTGGCGACCCGCGAGCGCAGACAATTCAGACAGCGCGATCCACTCGGCGTCACCGCGTGCGACGTTGGCCTCGGGCGCGAGACCGAAGTACGTGACGCTGACATTCGGGCCTTCAGTGACGCGCCGTGCGCCGCCGAGTGCGATGGCTTGCTCGAGCAACGAGGGCGCGCCACCGAGTACGTCTCGCGCGACGCGCGCCGCGGTGTCCGCGAGTGATTCTTCACCGCGCAGTGAATCCGACGGGAAGGCGCGACGATCGCGCGCGCGCGCGGCGCCCGCCGCGACGGTGGGCGCCGCGGCGAGCAGCACCGCCAGCTCTGCCACGCGAGGCGTGAAGAGCACGACGTCGACGGCGAGAATGAGAGCGCGCGCCGGCGCGCGTGCGGAAAGCGGACGATCGGGCATCGCACGCGAATTAGTAGCAGTTTGTGAATAAAGTCAAGCCCGGAGACGATGCTCAGGGCGACGCTCAGGGCGACACAGCGCGCGGCGATATCAATCGATCGTATCCGGCGCCAAAATGCAACAGTGGAGGAATGCTGATCGGCAATCGCCCGGAGATCGGCGCGCTGCCGATGACCGCGCGACCCGCCGCGATTTGCGAGACTGGAAATCCGCCCCACGCGGCGATGTATGTCGACGCGGACGGCACTTGTTGAAGCAGATAGGGATTGCCGAATGCCACGATGATGGTGCGAGGATGCCGCTGCACGAGATCGCGCATGAACTGCGCAAGCGGCGCCGGCACACTCGGATCCGACACGTTCGATCCGGTAGTGATGTACGAGCCAACGATCGCTACGTCCACTGAATCGCTCAACGCGAGTAACCGATTGAAGTTCGTCGATGGGTCGTCGGGAATGACCCACTCCGTCCGCACGCCCGGTGCCACGCGGCGCAATTCACCGTTGAATGTGGTGCCGGCCGCGAGATCATTGCGCGGCGCGAGCGTGATCGACAACACGCGCGGGCTTTGGCCGCTCGCGGCGCGCAGTGGAACCAGGTTCAACGAATCCTTCGCCAGGGTGATCGCACGCTCGGCGATCGTGGCGGCGAGGGCAAGGTGTGCGGTATCGCCGACAATCGCCCGCAACGAATCGAGGTCGACGAAGCGACGACGCTCGAGCCCGAGCTGCTCCTTCATCATCAGCACGCGCCGAACCGACGAGTCGACGCGCGCCTGCGTGAATCGTCCCTCGCGCACGCCGTCGACCACCGCGTCGATCGCGGCCGGCACGTCGCTTGGCATCAGGAGAATGTCGGCGCCCGCATGAATCGCCAGCTTGCACGCTTCGGCGATCGTGATGGCGTTGCGGAGCGTTCCGCCATAGCTGCCCGACACCGACGGCGACGTCGCGGATGCCGCGGGCGTTGCGACCGATACGCGAGCGAGCACACCGCTCATGTCCATGGCGTCGGTAATGAGCAGGCCGTTGAAGCCGAGCTGCTTTCGCAGGAGTCCGGTCATGATCGCCGGATTGAGCGTCGCGGGTACCGAGGCCGTGTCGAGCGCGGGAATGAGTCCGTGGAAGGTCATCATGCCCTGCACGCCCGCCGCGATGGCACGACGGAACGGCACGAGCTCGACGCTATCGATGCGCGCGCGGCTCGCGTGAACCGTCGTGATCGTGAGATGCGAGTTCTCGTCCGTGTCGCCGTGTCCGGGAAAGTGCTTTCCCGTGGCGATCATGCCGTGTTCCTGCAGGCCGTGAATGATCGCGGCGCCCATGTCTGCAACGAGATGCGGATCTTCCCCGAACGACCGCATGCCGATGACCGGGTTCGCCGGATTGTTGTTGACGTCGAGCACCGGAGCGAACGCGACGTGCACGCCGATCGCGCGGCCCTCGAGCGCGGTGACACGCCCCTGTTGATAGGCGAGCGACGTATCACGCGTTGCGCCAAGTCCCATTTGATACGGGAACATCGTGGCGCCGCCGAGATAGATGTTGTTCGGCAGGAAGTAACCGCCGCGCTGGCGGAATGCGGCACCGGTCTCGTAATCGGCGCCGACGAGCAATGGCAGCGCACTCGATCGCTGCATGGCGTTGAGCTTTACGGCCGTCTCGATCGGAGAGCCGATCGACATGATGAATCCGCCGACATGCTGCTGCGCGATGAGCTGCTGCACGCGAATCCATGCGGCACTCGTGGCGGGCGTGTAGTCGCCGTAGAGCTGTGGCCACACGAGCTGCGCCGCCTTCTCGCGCGGCGAGAGCGTGGCAAGAACGGAGTCGGCCCACTGCGACGGGCGCTGGGCGTTGGGCACTGGGCGGGAGTTCGTCATTGGCGAGCTGCAGGCCGTCGCCGCGACAAGTGCCACGACCAGCGCCCATCGGCCAACGCCCAGCGCCGCTACCACTGGATGGTTCCCTTCTTCGACGTATCGACGTCCTCTTCCGCGCCCGACTTGAAGAGGAACGCCTGCATGTTCTGCTTGAGAAAGCTGCGGGCCTGCGGGTCCATGACGTTCAGGCCGTAATGATTGATGAGCATCGTCTGCTGCTTGAGCCACTGGCCCCAGCAGTCCTGGCAGATCTGCTGAACGATGCGCTGCCCAATTTCGCCGGGAAACGGTGGACGCTCGAAGCCGGGCTTTTGCTGGCCGCAGCGGGTGCAAGTGATTTCCATGTCGGTCTCCGTGTCAATCGCAATTTACGCGCTGGGTGATGGGCAGTGGACGCTTGACGTGAAAATCAAAAGGCGACGGATTCTCTCCGTCGCCTTTTGCCGTTTGGCCCAACGCCCATCACCCGCCGCCCAGCGCTAATGTCCGCGCGCGTAATCCACTTTTGCGAGACGCAGCAGCTGTAGCATGCGGATGTAGAACCAGCCGATGTCGAACTCGAACCACCGCGACGCAAAGCGCGCGGACTTCGGATCGGCGTGATGGTTGTTATGCAGTTCTTCGCCGCCGAGCCAGATGGCGATCGGCGAGATGTTGCGGCTTTCATCCTTCACTTCGTAGTTCCGATAGCCGAGCGCATGACCGACGCCGTTGACGATGCCGGCGGCCCAGAACGGAATCCACAACATCTGCACGCCCCAAACGACCGGGCCGATGAAGAACCCGAACAGATACATGTCGACCGCGAGCATGACGAGAATGCCGACCCAGTTCAGGCGGCTCAACAGATTGCGCTCGATCCAGTCATTGGGCGTACCCTTGCCGTACTTCTCGAGCATCCCAGGCTGGCGAACGGCCTTGCGGTAGTAGAACGCGCCCTTGAACACGATGTTGCGCAAGCCTTCGATCAAGGGGCTGTGGGGATCGCCCTCGCGATCGGCGAACGCGTGATGCTTCCGGTGGCACGCCACCCATTCCTTCGTGACGATGGCGGTGGTCAGCCAGAGCCACAGCCGCATGGGAAGCGCGGCGAGGTAATGCAGTCGAACGCCGCGGTGCGTCTGCGCACGATGGAGAAACAGCGTTACGCACACGTTCGTGAGGTGGCCCGCGACCACAATGAACAACACGGGCATCCACCAACGGGCTGCCAACGCGCCAAAACCGGGCATTGCTACTCCACGATCAAAGTGTAAGACGAACAGGGTGCGGAATCTAAGCCGCTTGGCCGTCCACTGCTACAGGGACGACCGGCGCACCTCGCACGCCACTATCGCTGAAACGGGCTCGACGGAATTGGCGGTGCGAGTCCACCGCCCGTAGACGCCGTTGCGGCGTCGCGTGTCGGGGGATCTCCCCATACATCGTTGATTTCGTTCCAGTCGGGCACGCTCCCGTTCGGCCACAGCCGCGCGCCGATTACGGAACGCTCGACGGGAACTTCGGCCACGTAGCGATCGCCGTGCGACCAGATCTCGACCGGCAGGCGAATGTCGCGGGTCGACTTGTCATCGAACTTGAGCCGGATCGTCACCGGAAATGGAATTGTGGTGGCACGGCGGAGACTGATCGACGCCACCGTTCGACCGTTTGCCGTTCGCATCGATACGCCGTCAATGGCGATGTCGAGCACTTCGGTGCCGTAGAAGAACGCGCTCCAGAACCAGGACAGGTCCTCGCCCGAAACGTTTTCGACCGTGCGGAAAAAATCGCCCGGCGTCGGATGCTTGAACGACCATCGGCGCGCGTATTCGCGCATTGCCCGGTCCATGGCGTCGCGACCGATGACGTTGTCGCGCAGTGCGAGCAGCACCGCGCCCGGTTTGCGATAGCCGATGGCGCCGAGCGCCGACGCGTCGATTCGGTCGGGCGGAGTCATGAGCGGCGACTGCGTGCCCGCATCCACCGCCTCCTTCCAATTCGTGACGTAGCCGGGGAACAAGTCAGTGCCCGGCACACGCCGTTCATTCGAGAACGCGTTCTGATAGGTGTTGAACCCCTCGTCCATCCACGCGTAGCGCCGCTCGTTCGAGCCCACGACCATCGGAAACCACTCGTGCCCTTGTTCGTGATCGATCGTGGAAAAGATCGAGGCGGGATCGCTCGTCCCGTAGTGCACCATCACGAACATCGGGTACTCCATTCCACCGACCGGCCCGGCGACCGACGTCGCTTGCGGGTACGGGTAGTGGAACCACAGCGATGAGTAGGTGCGAATGGACCACTGCGTCTGCTCGGCCGCGGATTCCCAGGCCTTGCCGGCTTTAGGAAACTCATACAACGCCTGCGTGAGAATGCCGTCCCAGCTCGTGGCGTCCCAGCGGAAATCCGGCGCGGCGGACCACGCGACATCCCGCACGTGCTCGGCGCGAAACCGCCACGTGCGAGTGCCCGGCGTGGCGCGGTGTCGCGCCGCGAGCGCTTCGTCGGCGGTAATGACCTGCACGACGCCGGTATTGTGCGCCGCGCGATCGAGGCGCTCGATCTGAACCGGCGTCAGGACGTCGGCGCGATTCTGCAAGACGCCGCTGCCGGCGACGACATACCCAGCGGGGACGGTGACGGCGTAGTCGATGTCGCCGTACTCCAGGTAGAACTCGCCCTGGCCGAGGTAGGGATCGGTATTCCAGCCGCGGACGTCGTCGTACACGGCCATGCGAGGAAACCACTGAGCGATCTCGTAGAGCGCGCTGTCACGCCCCATGCGATCCGAACCGTGCTCCGGAATGTTGAATGAGTACTGCATGCCGATCGCGATGCTGCCACCGCGCGGAAGCAGTGGCGCCTCGAGATCGATGCGCATCATCGTGTCGTCGACCTTGCCCGTGACGCCCCGGCCGTTCACCTGAATTCCGGTGAGCACATAGCCGCCCTGAAAGCCCCTGACGCCCCAGCGCGAGTCGGCGGGAAAGAGCGCGGAGCCTTTACTGTCCGTACGATAGAGATTCTGATCGAGCTGCAACCAGACGAAGCGAAGCGTGTCGGGGGAATTGTTGGTGTAGTGAATGCTCACTGTGCCGCGGATCGTCTTCGCCGCGGTGTCGAGCGTGGCAGCCACGCTGTAATCGGCGCGCTGCTGCCAATAGCCAGGGCCCGGCGCGCCGCTCGCGAGGCGCGCGTCGTTGGGCCCCGGCCAATCCATCCGGTCGATGCGATGGAACGGATCGTCAGTGACGTTGGAGAGTGGACGAACGACCGTGGGGTGCAGTTCGGGCGGCGGCGGCTGAACGCTTTCGATGCGCACCGGCGTCAGAATCTGCGGACCCCGCCACACACACCCCGCGGCGAGCAGGCAGCTCGCGAGTGTCAACCATCGCACGCGTCAGAATCTCCTGATCTGAATGTCCCGACCGTGCGCCACCGCACGGACACCGCGCTACTTTCGCCAAGAAGTTTGTGATCGCTTGCGAGCACAACCGGAGTCATGTATGACTCATTGGAATGCCCAAAGAATCAATGTCGAATCGCTCTCCGGCCACATCGTCCGACGTCCCTAGCGTGGACGCGAGCCGTCTCAAGGCCACGGAAACCGGAACGGCACGCTATCGTGATCGCTTCCAAACCGAATTCGTCGCGGACTACTTTCGCCCCCTCGCCTCAGGGCTGACTGCCTCCTCGATTGGCATCGGCACCTATCTCGGCGACAGCACTGACGATGACGATCGCGCTTACGAATCCGCGATCCAGGCAGCGGTCGGAAGCGGGATCAACCTGATCGACACGGCGATCAACTACCGGAGTCAACGATCTGAGCGCACGGTCGGCGCGGCCATCCAGCAATTGATCGCCACGGGAAATACGACACGCGAGGAGCTCGTTGTCTGTACGAAGGGCGGATATATCCCGCTCGATCGCACCCCACCGGCGACGCGAGAAGAGTACCGCGACTACGTCCGTCGTGAATTCGTCGACACGGAGATTTTGTTGCCCGACGACATTGTCGGGGGCGGCCATTGCCTGGCGCCGCGCTTTCTACGCTACTGCCTGGCGAAGAGCCGCCAGAACCTGGGTCTCCGGACGATCGACATCTACTACATCCACAACCCGGGCCAGCAATTGGTTGCGGTCTCGCCGGCGGAGTTGCTGGGCCGGCTGCGCGCAGTGTTCGAGGTGCTGGAGGAGGCTGCGGGGCGCGGTGAAATCGGCATTTACGGAATCGCGACCTGGGATAGCCTGCGGCAGCCGCCCGGGAGCACCGATCACATCGACCTGGCGGACCTCGTCGACATCGCGCGCTCGATCGGAGGGGCCGATCACCGGTTCCGCGCGGTGCAGCTCCCGATCAGCATGGCGATGCCGGAAGCAATTCGCGGCCAGACGCAGCGCGTGAATGGGAAGTTGGTCAGCGTCATCGAGGCCGCGGAGGCGCTCGAGCTCAGTCTCGTTGGCAGCGCGTCGTTGATGCAGGGCAAGCTGGCGACGGGGCTTCCCGAGGCTGTCCGTTCACTATTCTCGGGGTTGGACACAGATGCCCAGCGCGCTCTGGCGTTCGCCCGGTCCGCGCCTGGAGTTGCGTCGGCGCTCGTTGGGATGAAACGACCCGAGCACGTTCTCGAGAATCTGGGGACGGCAAGGATAACACGGAGCTAAGTTGCGCTCGCGCTTGCTTTTGCCGCTGCTGTCCAGACCCAGCGTTACGGTGATGGTTGTTTGCGTAACGCTTCGGTAATGCGTCTAGAGTAGGCTTATGGTTGATCGGAACGAAAAGCTGGGCATCTCATGCCCCGCCAGCGATCGCCGGACACTTCGCTCGCATTACACATGGCCTGTACGCCCCTGAATCGTTCTCGACGGCGCGTCGGATTTACGTTGATCGAAACGATCGTGACGGTCGGCCTCATCGCGGTCATGGCCGCGTTCGTGGTGCCGACGGTCATTCAGAAGGCGGGTTCGGGCGATCCGGTAAAGGTTCAAAACGATTTGAATACGGTCCGGACGGCGATGGAGACGTTCGCCACGGACATCAAGAACGGATATCCGCATCAGATTTCGACGCTGACGGCTAAGCCGACGGCGGGAATCGATCGGTTCATCGACAGCACGCTCATGACGACGTCACAGGTGGCCGCGTGGAACGGGCCGTATCTTGCCGCCACGATCACGGTCGCGGCGGGAGACAGCCTGGCGACCGGTTACACCGCGTACATCATGAACTTCCTGGACCGCTACGATCTGGACCACAACGTCGCAGAGCATCGGATCGACGGTTCTCTGAATCCCGCATTCTCGACCGCCGGAACCCTGTTCGCCTCCGTCCAGGTCCACGGTCTCACGACGTCACAGGCCAACGCGCTCAATGCGATTTTTGACGGCGGAGCTGATCCAAATCAGCACGACCGCTCGAACACCACCGGCCGGTTTCGGTTCGGGGTGCCCAACTCATCGAACATCGTGGTCGCCTACTACATGGCCGATCCCATCACCTGATCGAGAGTGACCTCCATGACGCAGTCGAGACAACGATCGAGACAACGATCGACACGGCGACCGAGACACGTGGTTCGGGCGCGCGAAGGCTTTACGCTGATCGAGACGGTCGTTACGGTCGCGCTGATCGCGGTTCTTGCCGCGTTCGTCGTGCCTTCAGTCATGAAGAAAGCCGATGCCGCGGATCCCGTGAAGGTCGCGAACGACCTGAACTCGATCTCAACCGCGATTCAATCCTTCGCGTCCGACGTCAAAGGGGCGCTCCCGGGCGATCTCGAGGATCTCACTGATCCGTTGCTCACGAATGCGGCGTGCAACTCCGGCAATCCCTGCGATTCCACCGTGACGCACGCCGACATCTACAGCCCGCAGCAGGTGCGTCTCTGGAAGGGGCCGTACCTCAGTCTGTCGTTGTCGGCGGATCCGACGACCGCGGTGCGCAGCGGGTACGTCGCCGAAATTCACAATATGCTAATGCGGTTCGACGCGATCAGCGGCGTACCCGAGTTCTGTGACGGTGTGGGTACGGCGACGGTGCCATGCGCTGGTTTTGTCGCGACAAATCCGCTCTACGTGGCGGTGCGTGTGGACAGCCTGACCTTGGCGCAGGCACTGATCGTGAACGGGATCATCGACGGTCCGAACGAGACGCAGCCAGGATTGCAGGGTCGGTTTCGCTTTCCGACTCCGTCGTTGCCGACGAAGATTGCGTCCCCAGCGTACTTCCTGGCGGCTCCCGTACCGTAACAAAAAGGTACAGCGGCTCGGGTTGCGGCGGCCTGGTGCCGATACTAACCTATGGGCGCTCATACCTGTAATGCCGACGAATGTCGACATGTGATATTTGTGACGCTGACCGGGTTGCTTTTGGCCGGACCCGGAGAGAATGTTAAGGGCTGTTGAGCAGAGTTAACTGCCGCGAGTATGAAGTAAGGAAAGCGGTAGTCGTTTGTAACCGGCGTCACTGCATCGGCGAGCATGGGGTCACATTTTCCTCGGCTCTCGCCCATGCATCAACTGATTTCTCTCTCAAGGTAGAGACTTCGACGATGATCTCTCTCCGTTCGCTGTTCACCCTGTCCGCTGTTGCCGCGCTGTCCGCCTCGATTTCGGGCTGCGGTGACCTCTCCAGCAATCCGCTGACACGCGCGCTGCAGCCAGGCAGCGCCAACCTCGATGGCTCGGTCGGGTGTACGGGCAACGCTTGTAAGAACGGCGACATCGACGTGCGCGTGCTCGCCGACAAAGTCGGCAACGCGGTGATCGTCGTCCACACGGGGACGTTCGATCCGAGCACCGGGACCGCGGTGCCGAACGGCTACTTCCAGACGTTGCAGTACAAGGTCTACAACGACGCCGGCAAGCAGGTGCTGGTGCGCAACGTCAACTTCAACAAGTCCAACACCACCGTCTACAGCGCACCGATCCCGCTGTGCGCCGGCAACGGATCGGACGACGACGACGACAATGGCTCGTCGTCCTTCGCATCCTGCGGCACGCACTTCGGCGCCAAGTGGAAAGTCTCCGTTCAGGCGAACGTGAAGGGCGTCGGCGGCGACGACAAGAAGACGGCGGTCGTGCGCGAAGACGGCGTGAACGGCTACCTGCCGGACGTCGATCTCTCGCACCAGGCAATCACGGTCGTCAGCGCGAATCAGTCGAACGGAGTACCGGCCGGCTCGCCCGTGCAGTTCACGGTGAACGTCCCAAACGAGGCACCGACGACGCCCACGGGCCCGGGGGTCTTCCCGGTGCAGACGGCGTGCGTCGTCACGGTCGACGGCAACATTCAGCTTGCTGTCCCGAACGTGGTGATCCTAGGGCATCCGACGAATCCCTTCGCGTTTTCGTACGTCACGGGTCCGCTGCTCAGCATTCCGGCGAACGGCCACCTTCCCTGCACGTTCAACCTCACGCTTCCCGCCGGCCCGCATACGATCGTCGTGACTGCGGCGCCCGTCATTCCCGGCGATTTCGATTACAGCAACAACAGCACGCAAACCTTCACGTTCACCGCGTCGAACCAGCCGACCGACATCGCCGTGGGAGGCGTGCAGGTCGACTACCTCGACGGTGCGGGTCCGGGCAATCTGGCGAACAAGCCAATCACGGCCGGCCAGACGGTGCAGCTCGATCAGCTGATCACGCTCGTGAGCGGCGCGGCACCGGGCGGCACTATCTCGTGCTCCGCGACCATCACGGATCCGAACGGCGTTGCGACGACGTTGACGGGCAGCACGCCCGGATCGGCAACCGCGTGTAAGTTGACGAATTATCGTTTTGCCATCGCCGGCGACTACACGTATACGGCCACGATCTCGACGACCCCGGCCGATGCGAACGCGGCGAACAACACGACCGCCGCGATCACCATTCATGCGTCGGCGCCCACCACGGCGATCAGCGCGGTGGTGCAGAACATCTCGCTCGTCACGCCGACGCAGAACATCGTACTGCCGGCCAACCCGGATACGGTCGTGCACGCGGGCCAGCTCGTCACGTACTCGGCCGATGTCAGCTCGTCTCTCGTCGGCTTGTCGACGAGCGCGGTCACTTGTCACGCCTTCATCGACGGTGGCGACTCGACAGCCAAGGTCCAGTGGATCGCGCAAACGATCACCGCAACGACCGGCGCGACGATTCAGCCATGCAGCTTCAAGGCGGCAATCGCCGAGTCCAACACGTCGGCCGCCGGCGCGACGCACACCGTCGGCGTGCAGGTGACGACGGCCACGGGCTTGCTGAACCTGTCGCCGCCGGCGCCGGGACAAGGCACGCCGTTTTACACGGTGAACGTGCATGTCGCGACGCGCCTCGACATCAGCGCCGGCGCATTCACGATCGTCGGCAAGACGCGGTTGCTCACCGACACCACGATCAAGCAGGGTGCGACGGCGACGTTCCAAACGACCGTGACGGGACCGGCGAACACGCAGGTGAGCTGTGGCACGCTCGTCACTGCGCCGAGCGTGAACGATCCGACGGTGATCGGCAATTTGACGCCCACGACGCTCACGACCACGAACGTGACGCTCACGAACGGAAGCGGCGTCTGTCAGTATTCGGTCATTGCGCCGTCGAACCTTGGTCTCGCGTCGATTCCGCTTCAGGCCAGCATCGCGGCCGTGAACACCACGGCTCTGGATCCGACGCCGGCCAATAACATCGCGGCGGGCACACTGACCATCAGCAGCAACGGCCAGTTCACGTCCCTGCCGAATCCGTCGGCGGACGCGATCGACATCGAGCAGTCGTGGGTCAACGGACCGACGATCCCGGACACGCAAATCGGCACGCTCTCGACGCAGCAGTTCTCGGTGAAGCACCTCGCGCTGATCGTCATTCCGACGCAGAACATTCTCGGCACGTTCAGTTTGTCGGGTACGGTCACGAGCGACACCGCTTCGGCGACGCCGGTCAACTTTGGCACCGGCACGGTGAGCGGCACACTGCAAGCCGCCGTTTCGCGCGGAGAAAACTGTCAGTCGGTGAACATCGTGAACGGGCCGCTCAACCCGCCGAACGAGCCGCTGAATACGAGCGGCACGAACGCCCTGGGCTTCTCTGCGTCGGTGTGCGCGGTGGACAACGGGAACGGCTTCCAGACGATCACCGTCGACTATGCCCAGGCGCTGACGGGACCGATCGCCGGGTCGGCCAATCCGCTGCTGTTCAAGAACAACGTGCGCATGCGCATCGTGCTGGGCTTCACGCTCACGGGCTCGACTCACGCCGATCAGGTGAGCGCGACTGTCCCGGTGACGGTCACGAGCTTCCTCGGCGGTCCGTGCACGTCGGCGACGGGCGATGAAAGCGATCCGCGGACATGCGGCACGGCGTTCACCCTCGGAAACGTCACAACGCCATAACCCAGATGATGGTACGAAACGCGCTGGCTCTCTGGATCGTCGATCTCGGAGCCAGCGCGTGCTATTTTCGGCGCCGTATGGGAGCCTAATGGCGTCGGTATGCGAATGAAGCCAAGTCGAAGACGATCGGGATTCACTCTCGTCGAGATCGCCGTAGCCGCGGTGATTCTCGCGCTCCTGGCTGCCGTCACCACGCCGTATTTGATCGGGTTCATCGACAAGCAGCGCGCGCAAACGACGGCGGACAAGCTTGCGGCGCTTGCCACGGGCATCGCGGCGTTCAACTCCGCTGTCCACGCGACGGCGACGTTGACGACCACGACGATGTATCCCGGCCGCCTGTCGGAGCTGACCAACGTCATCGTCACGAACACGACCGCGTCACACACGAGCTGCGGCACCGCGACCGCGACACTCTCGACATTTACGACGACGGCCGTCACGAGCTGGAACACGAGCGCCCCGTTCGTCACGTTCATGATCACGACGAATGGCGTCGAGACCCCCATGGGCATCATCATGGATTCCATCGTGCGAACGAGCATCACGAATCCGCCGACGCCCACGACGCTGCAGCTCAAGATCATCGGCGCCGACTCCACGGATGCGCCGCTGCTCGACCGAATCGTCGATGGCGGCGACGGCGCCTCCGCGGGTGTGGTGCAGTGGGTCGCGAACGCCAACCCCGCGCTCGTCGATATCAAGTATTTCATTCCGGCAGGTGGCAAATGCTGACGCGCGCACATCGCCGCGGCGGCTTTACGCTCGCCGAAGTGCTGGTCTCCTTCGCGTTGATCGCGGTGCTCGCGGCCGTCATCGTTCCAACGATTCGCGGCCGTTTGCAGGGTGGATACGAGGATGCACTCGTGCAGGAAATCGACAATCTGTCGAGCGCGGTGATCGCCTACCGGCAGGACGTCGGACACTATCCGCCGAACTTCGACTATCTCACGGCGCTGCCGGCGACGCCGAAGGACAAATGCGGCGTCACACTCAGCGCGACCGCGCAGGCGAACTGGCGCGGCCCGTACGTCACGCGCGCCATTCTTCCGTTCGGCGTGTTTCTGGTGGCGCAGAAAGACAGCGTCGTCGACACGCTGTACACCGCGACGTCGCCCACTGGCCTCATCATCCGAATCAAGGGTCCGGATACGCTCACGGCGCACAACATCGACGTTGTCTTCGACGGTGTGAACAACAAAGGCACCGGTTCGCTCCAGTGGACTCCCGGAACGAACGACGTCGTGATGGACTACATCATTCCCACGAAGAGCGGGGCGTGCTGACGTCTCTCGCGCTCAGCGCGAGCGAGCGCGGGGCGCGGGCTGATCGAGCGTGACGTTCGAGATGGCGACGCTGCTTCCAGTCGCCCGTCCGCCCATCCACCATTGTGCGACAGTCTCTTCGCCCGTCGAGCCCAGGAAGCTGAGGCTCGACTTCCAGCGCTGGGTGCCGTCGATCGCGAACACCACCGAGCGATCTGCGCCGACGCTGACGTCGATCGTATGACGATCGCCCGCGCCCGTTGCCGCGGCAGGTTCGGAGAAGTTTTCAGGTCCGACGCTGTAGGTGAGGTTGCCGGAGGCGCCATCCCACGCGACAGTCACGAGCGGCGTGAATTGCGGCGCACGTCGGTCGATCGAGCCTTCGGCGGCTGCCGCGACGAAGCCGAGCATCAACGTCGTCGCTGACGGCCGGCCGGTGAACGGAGCTGTCACTCGCACGCTCGCGTGCAACCCTGGACGAAGGGCCATTGCGGACCGCAGCAACAATCCGCTGTCCCATTCAAGGTCGCCGTTCGGGAAAACCGCGGGCGCACCGTCGCTCGTACGTCCGGTGCGCGGCAACGGAACTCCGAGCGGCAACCAGCTCGAATCGATTCGCGCGAAGCTGTCGTTGAAATGCAACGCCTGATTTGAACTGACCAAGAGCGTCAGCGTATCAGCGCGCCATCCGGGAATCGACGCGATCACGCGGGCGCTACCGGTACCGCGCGCGACCACGGATATCATACTTGCGGAGTCCGCGGCATTCGACTGCAATTGTGTTGCCTCGCGGCCTTGTACCGACCACTGCACAGGGACATCGCGCAGCGGACTGTTCGCCGGAGTGAGCGCGATGAATCCGAGGCGCGCCGTGTCGCCGACGGCGATCGATCTCGGCCCGACGATTCTGAGTCGATCGATGAACTGCGGCCGCCCGCCTGACCACGACGCAATCGAGAACTGCCGGCCCGCGGGAGTCAGCCGCTTCGGTGTTCCGCCGAGCGACGGACGCGCATAGACGGCGCGATCGCCGTCGCGGACCGCTTCGAATGCGATCGAGCGCCCGTCCGGTGAAAAGACGGCGTGCGATTCGCCGGAACGATCCGAGATCGGCCACAGACGCTTGTTGTCGAAGTCATACACGTACAATCGCGAGCCACCGCCATCTCGCTGGCTCGTGAATGCCAGCAGCGAGCCGTCAGGCGACCACGCCAGCTCGTAATCGTCAGCGGAATTCGACGACACGTTGAGAACGTCGCTGCCGTCGGCGCGCGAGACGAAGACGTCGCGCTGTCGTTGCGACCCGACGCGCGCCACCCACGCCACGCGATCGCCCGTGGGCGACCACGCTGCCTCGGCAACCGCTCGGCTCGATGAGGTGTCGATTGGAACGGCGAGCGCGGGCGCACCAATGGTGACGCGCCAAAGATCCGTGTCGAGGCTGCCATCGACGAGAAGACGCGATCTCGAGACGAGCAACGATCGGCTGTCGGGAGACCACGCCAAACCAATGTTGTCGCCGGGTGTCGTGGATACGAGCGACGTGTCGCGTCGATCCACTCCGACGACGAGCAGCTGTTCGCCTTCGGGCGTCACGCGTTGCAAGGCGACGCGTTGACGATCTGGTGAAACGAGTCCGCCAGTCCATGGCGACGCGAGCGAATCCAGCCACGCCGGCGCGAACAATCCAGCGGCGGCGGCGATCGGCGTCCCCGTCGATCGCTCGCGTCGAGGATTGCGAATCAGCTCCAGCGCGGCGCGGCCCCGCGCATCGCGCTCGGTCAGTACGAGCGTGTCGGAAACATTTCGCGTGGAGGCGCGCGCGAGAACGATAGGGCGCGCGTAATATCCGGCGAGGGCGATCGCCAACGATGCGGCAATCGACACGACCCATTGCCGCGTCGAGGCAGGCCGCCACAGCGATCGCCGCGAGCGCACATCCGTTGGCGGCGCGGGTTCCGCGCGGCTGAAGGACACATCGTCATCGCGAACGGCGTTGTCGTCGGCGACCGGTGTACTTTCGACGCTCGGCGCGAGATCCGCGGAAGCGCCGTGGTCGCGCGCACCCGGAAGGGTGAGCCGGGTGCGGCCGAACGCGGTCAAAAGCGAGTCGACTTCGCGACGCGCGGCATCCGTCGGCGCGAACGTCAGCGCGATGCCAAGGAGCCGTGCGACTTCGCTCGATGCGCCGATCGCGGCGGCGGCAAATGCCGCGGCGCGCGCGCGAATGAACGCATCGCCGGCGCGGCCGGCCATTGCGTAGAGTGACGCGAGCTCCGCGTCCGACGCATCGTGCTCGGCGGCGAGTGCGTCCGCGGCCCACGATGCAAGCACCGCGCGACCCGCGAGCCCGCTCGCATCGACGAGAAAACCTTGCGTCACGTCGTGAGCGACGGCGTATCCATCATCCGTCGCGCGCAGATAGCCAAGACGCAGCAACACTTCGACGGCCTCGTACGCAGCTGCTTCCGGCAGATGCGCCGCGGCCGCGAGCACGCGAAGATTCGCCGATCGTTCGAGCAGCGATGCGGCGAAGAACGTTCGCCGTTGCGACGGCGACAGCGCCTGGAATCGTGCCCATAGAATGTCGCGCAGGGAGGCCGGCAGTTCAGTCGTCGGTGTGCCGCTCGCCGTTCGTCGCGCGAGCTCGAGGATCGCGAACGGCCGGCCCCCGGATGCACGCACAACGCGATCGACGTCCGCGTCGGTCGTGCGACCGACACCGCGCAGGACGGCGCGTGCGAGCGCCAGCGACTCGTGATCGTCGAACGCACCGAGTGCGATCGAGGTGCTGGCGTTTCCGTCGACGTCGCTCAGGGCACGCAACCGTTCCACGGCGGCGCCTACGACTCGCTCCGTACGGTATGACGCGATGAACAACACGGGAGATTCGTGCAGCCGGCGCGAGAGATACACAAACAGGTCGATCGTCGACGGCGACGCGTGATGCATGTCGTCGACGATGACGCAGACTGGCCGTTCATACGCCGCTGCGTCGATCAGCGCCGCGATTCCCTCGAAGAATCGGAGCCGTCCCGTTTCGTCTTCGATGGGAGACGCGGCCGGCAGATCGAACGCATCTCGCAATTCAGGAAGAAGTCGCGCCGCCTCGGCGAGGAGATGCTTGCTGGCGCCTGCGACACCGGATGCGCGCACGATTGGTCGCAGCGCGTCGACGAGGCCTGCGTACGGAAGCACACCTCCAAGCCCGGCCTCACGCCCGCGCAAGAGCAGCACGCCGCCGAGGTTTCGCGCGCGGTCGGCGAATTCTTCGAGCAGTCGCGACTTGCCGATGCCGGCTTCGCCCTCGAGCAGCACTGTCGCGCCGCGCTCGTGTTTGAGACCCGAGATGAGGGCCAGCATTCGCGCGAGCTCGGATTCACGGCCGACGAATGGAGCCTTTCCCGGCTCCGCCGAAATGCCGCTGCTGGGCGTCTGTTGGTCGCGTGCGCCGTGACGCTCGAGGCGCTCGACGAGTGCGCGCAGCGTGGCGGAGGGCGCGAGATCGAATTCGTCGCGAATTCGATCGATGAATTGGCGCAACGTCGTGACGGCCTGCCGCGACTTGCCCGCGGCGACCAGCGTGTTGGCCGAAAAGAGCGCGGCAGACTCATCGTACGGCGCCGTGGTCGTCAGGCGATTCGCGTGGTCGAGCGCGTCGGACAGACGGCCGTCGGCGAGGGCGGATTCGCCGGCGGCCAACAAGGCTTCCTGGTATCGCGCGCGCAATCGGACCCGCTCGGCATCGGCCCAGCGATCGAACGCGGGCTCGCCGGACTCGAAGCCCTCGAGAAACTCCCCGCCGTACGCGTTGATCGCGACTTCCCAATGTCCGGTCTCGAGCGCGGCGAGGAACTCATCGCGATCGGTCGACAGGATGCCGTCGGCGGACAACGCGACCTGGTCTCGGTCCTGAGGGAGCACCGTGTCGCCGAGTATGGTGCGCAATCGGTGGAGTGACTGCCGGAAGGCGTTTCGTGCGCGTTCCTCTGGGACTTCTCCCCAGAGGATACTGATCAGTTCGTCCCTCCTGGCCGGCCCTCGGACGGAGATGTAAGCCAGAATGGCAAGCGACTTACCGGCGCCGAGCTCAGCGGTGCCGTCCGCCGTGCCGAGTCCCGGGGAGCCAAGCAGACTCAACCGGAAATTTACGCTTGACGGGGAAGGCTGTGACGATGAATCGGACGGGGTCATCGGTGCCGTTGCGGAGCGCGCGAAGTAACAGCTCTAACCGTCGTAATGACTGCTATTTATGAACGCCGTAACACCGACTGATGGCTGCCTAACGGCGACATAACGCCGTGTTGCGATAATTCCCTCGTCATCGCGGTCCCGGAGGTTGTGGCCCGGTACTGTTTCCCATGGGCGCCGATGCCATCGTGATGCGGTCGTAAGTAGCGTAACGCGAGGCGTAACCCCAAGCCAAACATGATCGTCCACGATTGTCTACGCGAAGATTCCTTTTGAGTGTTTGTGAGAATGCCATGACCCAGCGAATCGAAAAAGTCAGCCGGCGTCGCGGATTTACGCTTCCGGAAGTCCTCGTCACCGTGAGCCTGGTCGCGATCTTGGCAGCCGTAGTCGTGCCCGCCATTGCGGGTCAGATTCGCAAGGGCGATCAGTCGCGCATCGGGAATGACATGTTGGCCATCCGTGGCGGCGTGGAGCAGTTCCTGTCGGACGTTCGCCGGTACCCGTCTGACGTAACGCAACTCGTCACGCCGATTACCACGACTCAGTCTCCGCTGACCGGAACTGGCCTGGGAACGTACGGCAAGCCGGACACGCTCCGCTGGCGCGGACCGTACCTGAGCAAAGACGCTGCGTCGATTCTCGGAACGGGATACGGCTACAGCTTCAAGAGCACCTTCTTCAATCAGTCGCTCACGGCGAACAGTGCCGTGCCTGGTAGCGGTGCGGGTTATCAAGCGTATCTGGTGCTGTGCCTTCCAATGAATCCCACGGGCAGCACGGCCACCACCGATGCCTCGAACGCGCTCACCATCGACCAGATGTTCGATGACGGCGACATCACCAACGGGGTGATTCGCTACATCTCGCCGGGCGGCGGCCACGCCGACACGCTCAAGTTCCTCGTCATGCCCATTTATTGAGTCGGGAACCGCTTCCGACCGATCGCTTGCAAGTTCGACGTTCATCCTGCTGTTCAGATAGACCACTAAGGAGAAAACCATGAAGAACCGAGTTCGCCGCGGCTTTACGCTGCCTGAAGTCCTCGTGACCGTGACGGTCGTCGCCGTGCTGGCGGCCGTGGTCGTTCCCGCCGTGACCCAGTACGTCAACAAAGGCGACACGCCGGTGTTCCAGCAGGACCTCAGCGAAATCCGCAACGCCGTGACGGCGTACATCGCGGACAACCGCTCCTTCCCGGCTGAATTCTATGATCTGACGGCGGCCGGCAATTCGGGCGGCAAGATCTACTTCGCCGGCAGCGTGACCGGCACGTCGACGGCTGTTGCGTCGTTCACCAGCGCCGGCGGCATCACCCTCGGACCCGCCATCACGTCCGCCAATGGCTATCTGACGACGCCGCTCGCGTTCTCGACCGGCGCGAGTGCGACCTGCAACGACATCTATCAGCTGGACAAGACGATCGACGGCACGGTCGACGGCACGAACGGCAACGTGCTGTATGACGGGACCACATGTACGGGCGCGGCCTCCACGAACAGCACGGCGATCGGAAGCACGGTAATCACGCTCCGCCTTGCGGCGACGGGCACCTGATCGATTCGCCTCGAGTCGTCTGAAAAGCGAAACGCGGTGGGAAGCCAAGTGCTTCCCACCGCGTTTCCTTTTTCGCCGTTCGATCTCGCCGTGTGAACTGTCGCGACCGGCTACGGCCGTACGGTTCGCGCTTGCACGATCAACTCGGCAACGGTGCGTCCGACGCCGAAGCGCTTCATGATCGCTTCGATCGAGAGCGAGTCCACGTTCACCGGCAGCTGGTAGAACACCACCGCGTTCGCGCCCGGCGCTCGGGCATCCTGCGTCGCGTGCTCGAGCGTGAGACTCGCGGACGACAGCACGGCTTGCAGTGCAACCGATACCGGGACGTTGGTCAGGTGAACGCGCACCTTCCGCGCGACGCCTTGGCCATACACGAGCTTGAAGTTGCCCATCGAGCCGATGTAATCCAGCACGGTGCGTATGTCGACTTCACTCCCGTGCGTGTCGATGCTGATCAGCGGATCGTTCACGGAATCTACCGGCGACAGACTTCGCGTCTCGGTGAGGACCGGCGGGGAGAGCTGCTGGGCCGGCAACACGGGCGGCGGAACGGCCGCGGGCGAATGGTGACATGCCGCGGCAATCACCAGCGCCGCAACGCCGCCGACTATGTGATGCGATTTCATGGATAGAGTTTGCGGAGCGAGTTGACGTACGCTCTGACTTTCTCGATCTCGTCCGGAGGAACGGCGCCGGGCGCGAGGTCGAGAAACGACTGCATTTCGCGAATGGCGCTGTGGAAGTCGTGCTGCGCGACCAGGAATGCGCCGAATGCGTAGTGGGCGCGTGCATCCTTGGGAGCGAGTCCGAGCGCTTCCGTGAACCCGCGGCGCGCGCTTGCCGTGTCGCCCAATGCTTGATACTCCGTGGCGAGACGAATCTTCAGGCTCGAGTTGGCCGGATCGAGCTTGGCCGCCGCAAAGAACGCCGACATCGCATCCGCGTGTCGGCCGAGTGCGTTGTACGCGACGCCGATGTTCATCCAGAGCTTCGGATCGCGATCGTTTGCGGCGAGGCCGAGCCTGTACATGGTGATCGCGGCGGTGTGATTGCCGCGCAGATCGAGGAGCGCGCCATAATCGTTGTACAACTCGGGCGGCACCGGCGGCTTCTGCAGTGCTTTCTCGTAGTAGTCGGCGGCGGCGTCGTAGTTCCCGCGCAGGTGCTCGCTGTACGCGCGGGCGAAGAGCGAATCGCCCAAGCGCGCGCCGTTGGCGTCGAGTACGACACGCACCGGTGCGGGTGTGGGCGTGGGCGCCGTCGTGGGCGGCGCCGGACGCGGTGGAGCGTCCGCGGCTGCCGCGACGTTCGATGCCGCGCGCGCCGCGCTGTCCGTACGATCGGCAGTGACGGAGGCCGCCGTCGACGGGGCCGGCAGCGGCTTGATGCCAGTACTGGTATTACGATTTTGTGATGGCGAATTCACCGCGCGGCTGGGCGGCGCACTGGATACCGGCGAGGGTGCGCCGGCGTCGCGGATCGCTCTGCCGCTAGGCTCAGCAGCGCCACTTCGCTGATTCGACGCCGTCTTCGTCCCCATCTTCGCCGGCGGAATGATTGAAATCGGAACGGCCGGCTGGCTCGGCGGCGGTGTGGTCGGCTGCGGCACCGCCGGCACGCCACTCGGGCGCTGGCTCGCGACGGGTCTCGCGGTCGGAACGGCGAGCGACGACGCCCGTCCTGCACGCGAGCGAGCCCGCCACAGTCCCGCCGCTCCGGCCGCCAAGATCACAGCGGCGGCCGCGAAGACCATCAACGCGCGGCTGGTGCTGCTGCTCCTGTTGTTCGCGGACTTGCCCGCGGGATACGGAAAAAAGTTGTCACCGACGGCGGCCGCCGTTCGTCCCGCGCGCTGTGTGCGCTCGCGCTGCGCTTCCTTGAGCGCGTCGTTGATGAGACTCACGGCTTCGGTCCTGCGGGCGGCCGGGCCGCGGATGGTTTCGCTGTCGAATCGCGCGGCGTGGCCGGCCGTGCGGCGAGCGAATCGGCGGCGATCGAACCGCCGCTCGTTGCGGCGCGCCCGGCGCAAACGGCGGATACCGTCTGCGCATCGCGCGCAAGCAGGGGATTTGCCGCCGACGCCGAATCAACGCCGGCACCGTATCCGTTGCACGCGGCGGTCGTATCACCGCCGTCGAGTTGAGCCACGGCCGTGAGCACGACGGCGCGTGCGTGCGTGACTCCTGCCGGCGCGTGCTGAGCGAGTGCGGCGAGGTGTTGCACGGCGCTCGCGCGGTCGCCGCGCGCCATCTCGAGTTGCGCCAGGCGAAGCAGTGCATCGTCGACGCGTTTGGACGTCGGATACGTCGCGACCAGTGTCCGCAAATCCCGCTCGGCGTCGGCGGGCACGGCGCTCATGGTGGCGCGCCAGTACAAATCCTCGTCGGCGGCCTTCACGGGACCGCGCGGCCAGAGTGCGATGCCAACAGTCACCGCCGCCACGACGAGCACCGCGGCGATGATCATCACGCGCCGTATCTGTCCGCGGCGCTGGTTGCGGGGACGATCGCGGCGCGGTGCGGGCGCGGTGACGTTTTCGTCGACTTCGGAATCCTCACCACGCAACGCCGCCACGGCCTTGCGGACGTGCTGCGGTTCGATGTCACGCGTCTGCGCGGCGTATCCGGCCAGCAGCGCCCGGTCGCAAATCAGATTGATCAAGCGCGGAACGCCGTGGCTCGCGCGATAGATCTCCGTCACCGCCTTCGGTGTGAAGCGAATCTGGCCGCGCGCGCCCGCCACGTTCAACCGGTGGTGGATGTAGCGGTCGGTCTCCTGCTCGTCGAGATCGTTCAGCGTGCAGCGGATCGACACACGCTGGTCGAGCTGCGCCATTTGCGGCGTGCGGATCTTGTCGAGCAGCTCCGGTTGGCCGACGAGAACAATTTGAATGAGCTTTTCCTGATCGGTCTCGAGATTCGACAGCACGCGAATCTGTTCAAGAAACTCTGACGACAGGTGCTGTGCTTCGTCGAAGATCGCGACGCAGCTTTTTCCCAGCGCGAGTTGCGCGAGCAGGAACTGGTTGAGCCGATCGAGCAATTCCTTGCGCGAACCGCCCGGCGGCACGCTGACGCCGAACTCCGTGAGGAGCGCGGCCAGCGTCTCGACACCGTTGAAGAACGGATTGAAGATCAGCGCCGACTGCGACTTGTCGCGATCCAACTTTTCGATGAGATCGCGGCACAGCGTCGTCTTGCCGGTGCCGGGCTGGCCAGTGACCAGCATGAACCCTTCCCGGTTGTTGATGCCGTACAGCAGCTGGCCTTCTGCCTCGCGATACTGTTGCGAGTAGAAGACGAACCGTGGGTTCGGCGTCAGCGAGAAGGGCTTGTCGGTCAGCCCGTAGAACTGCTCGTACATGCCGTTAACGTCCCGATGCGGGCTGCCCGCTGATGATCGTTGGCGTCAGGAACACGACGAGCTCCGTGCGCGTCTCGGTATTGTCGATGTGCTGGAACGCCTTGCCAAGCAGCGGAATGTCCTTGAGCACCGGAATGCCGCTGGTGGTTTGATCCTTTCGATTCTGTACGAGGCCGCCAATCACCATGGTCTCACCGGCGCGCATGCGTGCGATCGTATCGCCCTCCCGGCGTGCGATCACCGGCGCGCTCGCCGTGGTGCCGTCGGGCAGCGAGATCGTGGCGGTGTGATCGATCGACGTCACGGCCGGACGAATGTCCATGGTCAACACGTTGTCCGCCGAAATCTGCGGCAGTACGTCGAGGACGACGCCGACCGAGATCTGCTGCGGAATGATCGAGCTCTGTGTCGTCACGACGCCGCCGTTGGGCCCAAGCAACGGCGTCCGCGACACGTTGAAGAATATCTCGTCCGTGGTCACGTCAAAGATGGCGCGCTGATTGTTGAGCGCCGAGGTCTGCTCGTTCGACAAGACGCTGACGTTGCCTTCCGACGCCAACGCCGTGAGTACGGCAGTGACCGACGTCGCACCACCCGTGAACGTGAAATTGATGTTGCCGGCGTTTCCGGTCGTGGTCACCGACGGATCGCTGCGCAGCGTCACGCCGAACTTGTTGGAAGCCGCCGCCGAGACGATGCTCCAGTCGATGCCGTACTGGAAGGTCTTGGTCAGCGTGACTTCGACGATCTTCGCTTCGATCATCACCTGACGGAGAACCGACGCCTGAAAGTCGTCGAGAAACTCCTGGACGCGGGCGACTTTATCCGGCATGGCCGTCACGTTGATCAAGCCCGCCATGGGGCTGATCACCAGCGACGATCCGTCGCCGAACACGGTGTTCGAGGCAGACGGACCGCCGCCCGCACCGGACGCCGCCTGCTGCGCGGCGTTGATCCCGCCCGTCGACGTCTGCGATTCGCCCGCCGCACCAGTCGTCGGCGCGTTCGCGTTGTTCGCGTTGCCCGACGCTGTGCCCTGCGCCGGCTGGCCCGACGCCATGATTCCCGTGAGCGCGACGCGGATATCCTGCCACACGTCCGCGACCGATTGCGCCGTGAGCACGTCGCCGCCGCTGGCCGCCGCCGCGGCGCCGGCGCCGAGCGCGCTCAATCCGGTGTTCGTGCCCGGTGTTGCGACACCCGCACTCGACAACCGTCGCTGCACGACTGTGCTCATTGTGCCGATACGCGACAGCGCGACATAATCGAGATGAAACGTGTGACTCTCCATGCGAATGGGAACGACACGCAGCACGGTTCCTTGCAGCTGATACTGCGCACCGTTGCGCGAGACCAACTCGTGCAGCGCCTCCTCGAGCGTGACATTGCGCAAATTCGCGTGCGCGGTGCCGTGCACAGCGGGATCGACGGTCACCGTCAATCCGAGCTGCGATCCGAGCTGCGTCACCGCCGTCGCGATGGGAGTTCCATCCGGGACATTGATCTCGCGGATGCGACGCTCGGGCGCGGCCGACAACTGCGGTCCGGCAGCCGTCGCCACTTGAGGCAACGCCGGCGCCGCTCCCGCAGGTTGGCCTGGTTGCGAGACACTCACCGCAGCTGGGCTTCCCTGCGGTTGAACGACCGGTGCCGTCGGTTCGACGTGAACCGTGGTGTGCACCTGCCGAGCGGCCGCACCGCTGCTGGCGCACGCCGCGGCCGCCAGTCCAGCGGCGAACATCGTCGTCGTCCGGAGCGCTTGTAGCGCGCGAGTCATCGTCGACCTCATCCGTTATCCTCCTTCACGGCAACCGTATGCGGTTTGCCTTGGGCGTCGGTTACGACGACGCGGTCGCGCTCGACCGACGTGAGCTTTCCGCCGCCTGGCAGCGGATCGCCGACGTAAATCAATGCATCGTTGATCACCGCGGCGCGTCGCGTACCAGACGTGAGCGTGGCGGTGACATCCCACAGGGTGCCTTCACTTTGTTGTGTTACCGGACCCGCTACCACCGTATGACGCCGAACCACCGGCGTCGGCACGATTACGTCGCCGAACGGGTCGCGACGAACGACGATTGAATCAGCGGGCGCGGGTGCGATACGAACGCTGTCCGCGAGCGGCGCCGCATACGGCATGAGCTGCGCGAGCTGCGGGCTCGGCACCGGCGCGGGGACCGCGAAGCGTCCCGGACCCGACGCACTCGGCGGCCGAACCGAGCGCCACGCCACGAATGACACGACGAGCACCGCCGCCGTCGCGATGCCGAGCCAGCGCTGCGCGGGCTCAGCCATGCTGTCCCGCCTTCGAATCCTTCGGATCCTTCGAATCCTTCGGATGCTCGAGCACCGCGAACGCCAGCAGATACGACGCGCCATTACCCTTGTCGCCAACCGCGGACACGCGTTCCAGCGCGATGGACGGCGGGAGATGTGTAACGACCGAGAGGACGGCGCCAAGGCCGCCGCTGCACTCGAGCACGAGCGTATAGCTCGCCACGGTCGGCGGATCAGCGGTTACCTGCGGCAGAGGCGGCGGAGCTGATCCACTGGAATCCGCGCCGCCAAACCGAACTCGTACGTCGCGGAGCCCAGCACCTTCAGCTGCCGTCGCGATATCCTGCGCCAGCGTTACGCGATCGGCGCGATCGACTGACGTGGCCATCGAGTCCGGAAGCGTCGTCGGCTCGAGCGTCGCCGGCCGAAACGCGGCGCGAAAATTCGCGACTTCGCTCGAGTCGGCGCGCAGGCGATTCAGTTCCAGCGTCAGCGACGAACGCTGCCGTTGCGCGGCGACGCCGACGATCGCGGACGCGACGATAGCCAGCGCGGCGACTCCCATCGCCTCGCCTCGCACACCATAGCGTTGGAAGCTCGAGCGAACGTCGGCCATGGTCATCGCCATCAGTGCGACGCCCCTGACGGACGAGCGAGTGCGAACGATGCGCGAAATTGTATGACGACCGCCGTCGGCGCCTTGTGGGTCGTGTCGTTCGTCGCGGGATAGTCGAGACGGTCGAGATTGGCGTCGCTCACACCGTCGCGCATGCGCAGCGAGGTAAAGAATCCGTCGAGCGACCGCACGGCTTGCGCGCCGCTCGCACCCTTCGCCGCACCGGCGACGATCACGTTCCAACCAGTGGCCGAGCGAGTGACGTGCAGGCTGTCGAATCGAATGGCGTCGGGTGTCGTGGACGCGATCGCAACCAGTGATTGCGCGAGCGCGCTGCGTTCGCCTTGTACGCTGCGCACATATTCGACCTGCTTCGCAAAGTCCGACCGCCGTTCCGCGATTTGCCGCATGGGCTCGACCGTCGGAATCGTTGCTTTGAGCGAATTGCGCAAGCGTTCCGTCGCGGCGCGATCGCCATGCAACGAAGTGACCTGTCGCCCCGCGAACAGGATCGCTAATGCCGCCGCGGCCACGCTCGCGGCTACCGCCGCATTTGGACCACGCATCAAGTTGCGGACGCGCTCCGCGACCGTCGGCGGATGAGGAAAGAGATCGAGCGGGGCGGCCTGCCGTGCCTCGAGGACCGCGCCCATCGCGATCACCGCTTCCGGTGCCGTCACGCCGGAGAACAACGGCTTCACATGCGCGCCCAGCCGCGACTGGAGGGCCGACGCGAGCTCCTCGTAGTCTTTCGGTGAAGCCGCGAGCAGAACACGCGACGCCGTCGCGCCGCGGAATTGCTGCCGGAAGTAGACGGCGCCACGCTCGACCTGATCGAGAATCATCTCGACGCTCGGGCGATCGCCCTCGAGCGCAATCGGGGGATCGATCGCCATCTCGAGACGCCCTTCGAGGAAGAACGCCAGGTGCGGTCCGCTTTCCAGACACACAAGCACGGCGGTCGGCTCGAGCGCGCCACCCGTTGCGTCGTACAGGCTGTGCATCGCCTTGGGGACGACCGTCACACACTCGACGTTGACAGTCTTGTCGGCGAGGCGATCGCGAAGCGCGTTGATGGTTTCCTGTGGTGCACCGGCCACGAGAATCTGATGCGGCGCCGTGCGCGCATCCGCGCGCGACGGCTCGCGCCGCTCGTCGATGGCGCCGCGCGTGAACGCGATGACGGGATCGGCGACGCCGAACACACGCTGTACTTCGCGACGCACGATCGGCCGCAGCACCTCATCGGTCGCCGCGGGCAGCGTCATCGAATGCTGAAACACACCAAACTGCTCGACCGCCAATGCGATCGACGCCATGCGCGCGTCTACTGATTCCAGAAGCGCGCGGAGCCGGTCGATCGCCTGATCGATGGACGCCGACCGCGTCGCATCAACCCACTGATCGATCACGCGCAGCCCCATCCGCTCGGCGTCGTACTCGACGAGCGCAACGCTGTCGTGCGCGATGAGCGCGCCGAAGTGGCGAATGGACGCGCTCAATGCCGCACTCCGATCGACGCGTAGATGTTGAGAATCGGCAGCATGATCGCGAGCGCCACCATCAGGATGACACCGCCGATCATCGCAATCAGCAGCGGCTGAAGCACGGTGATCATGCGCCGCACCGACGCGGGGATTTCGCGATTGTAGAATTCCTTGGTGCGAGCGAGTGCCTGATCGAGATTACCCGTCGCTTCGCCGAGCGCGACGGAGCGCAGCACGACGTTGGGGAAGAGCGCCGATTGTCCGAGTGCCGAGGCGATCGAGATGCCTTGAATGACTTGTTCGCGCGCGCTGCCGACGGCCCGCGAGACCGCGCGGTTCGTGATGATGCGCTCGATGATCTCGAGCGACAGCACGAGCTCCACGCCGGTGCGATAGAACAGACTCAGATAGGTGACGACGCGCGCCATGTTGACGTCGCGGATGACGCCGCCAACGACCGGCAGGCGCAGCACGAGACCGTCGATGAACAACCGGCCTTTTTGCGTGCGGTGGATGAAATACACCGTGAGCACGATCGCATTGAACACGACCAGAACCGCGAGCCAGTCGGCGCGCACGATTTCCGACGCACGCAGGATGATGCGCGTCGGCAGCGGCAGGGTCTTCTGTCCCTTGAGCAGCGGCAGAATGCGCGGAAACACGAAGCCGATCAAGCCGATCACCAGCAGCGTGACCGCGCCGACGACGATGACCGGATACATGGTCGCCTGCTTGAGCTGCGAGGCGATCGTCTCCTGCCAGTCCATGTACTCGACGAGCTGCCGAAGCGCGTAGCCCAACTCGCCGCTGGCTTCGCCGGCGCGAATGGTTCCGATGCAGAGCTCCGGAAACGCCATCGGATGCTCGGACATCGCGCCGGAGAGGCTCTTGCCTTCCTCGGACACGGCGAAGCGAATCTCGCCGATGATCTTGCGCAGCCGCTTGGACTGCAGGCGCTTCGCGACGTCGTCGAGCGCTTCGAGAATGGGAATGCCGACGTCGAACGAGCCCGCGACATACTCCAGGAACGCGAGCAGTTCCTTGCGATCGACCTTGCCGTCGGTGGTCGTGCGGACCGCAGCGCGCTTTTCGCGAACTTCCGTGCGAATGAGGAAGGCGCCCTTCTCACGGAGCTGATTCTCGAGCGTGGTCTCGTCGGGAGCGAACAACACTCCCTCGCGAACCACGCCGGCGTCAGTCAGAGCGCTATACCAGAAATCCGGCACCAAATCCTCGAACGCTTATTCGTGTGTCATGCTATGCGGTGACCCGAAGTACTTCATCGAGCGTGGTAAGCCCGGATCGCACCTTCGAAACGCCATCGTCCAGAAGAGTGGGACGACCGGAGAGGCGGCGAATGTCTTCCGACGACCGTCTCTCATATATGGCGGAGACGATTTCCTCGGTAATTGGCAAAAACTCGAAGATGCCTATTCGCCCACGGAAGCCGGTATTACGGCAGAGTTTGCAGCCGTTCGGCCGATAAACTTTCGAGCCATCGAGCGCGAAGCGCTGACGAATCGCGTCGGGTACGTCGTTTTCCGCCTTGCAGTCGGCGCAGAGCGTTCGAACGAGGCGCTGGGACGCGACGAGTGAAATCGCCGACGCCACGATGAACGGCTCCGCCCCCATATCGAGCAGGCGCGGAATGGCGCCGGCGGCGGTCGTAGTGTGCAGCGTCGTCAATACGAGGTGGCCGGTAAGCGCGGCGCTCAAGGCGATCTGAACCGTTTCCTGGTCGCGCATCTCGCCAACGAGAATGACGTCCGGATCGTGCCGAAGCATCGAGCGAAGACCCGATGCGAACGTCAACCCAGCGCGGACGTTGATCTGCGACTGGCGAATGCGCTCGACCTCGTACTCGACGGGATCTTCGAGCGTGATCAGGCAGCGCTCGCCGGTGTTCATCTCCAGCAGTGCCGAGTAGAGCGTCGTCGTCTTGCCGGATCCGGTTGGGCCCGTAACGGGAAGCAAACCGAACGGTTTGTTCAGCGCGTCGCGCAGCAGCGCCATGTCCGTCGGGTTGATGCCGAGCGATTCGAGCTTGAGGTTGACTCGGCTCCGGTCCAGCACGCGCAGCACCGTGTCCTCGCCATGCACCGTCGGAAAGGTCGAGACGCGAAGGTCGATCAACCGTCCCTCTACGCGCGTGCGCACCCGACCGTCCTGCGGCAAGCGGCTTTCGGCGATGTCCAGGCTCGAGAGAATCTTGATGCGGCTGAGCAGTGATGCCTGAAGTGCTTTCGGGTACGACGGTCCGTTTTGCAGCAGGCCGTCGACCCGGTAGCGGATCTGGACGATCTCCTCGAGGGGTTCGATGTGAATGTCGGTCGCGCCCACGGTCACGCCGCGTCGGATGATCTCGTCCGCGAGTTCGGCGGCCGTCATGCTGTCTTCGCTACCGGTCGCTGGCGCCTGGCGGGGAGTGGTGACGGCGGCGGTCGGCGCTGCGTTTTGCGTCCATGTCGACCGGGCGCGGGCGGCGATCTCACTGGCGCCAGACTGCGATGATGCTGTTTGTGTAGTGCCGCCACGACCATACACCGTCTCGACGAGCTGCGCAATCTCGGCAGGATCAGCCGCCGCGACCCGGATGTGCTTTCCAGTCGATCGTTCGAGTGAGCGAATGACGCCGACGTCGAACGGGTTGCCCATCGCGACAAGGAGGGCCTTGGCCTCCATGCGGAGTGGAACCACGTGCTGCGAGCGGGCGACGGCCGGCGGCACATCGCCTGTCACTGTCGGATCGACGATCAGCTCGCGCGGTTCGAGGTACGGAATGTCAGCGTCGGCGGCGAGCGTCTTGAGCAGGTCGCGCTCGGAAATGTAGCCGAGTCCGACGAGCGCTTCGCCGATGCGTTCCCCTGTCGTGAGTCGACGCTTGAGGGCCTCTTCCAGTTGGCCTGGAGTGATGAGGCCCGCTTCGACGAGCGATTCGCCGAGCCGAATTCTGCGCGACATTAACGATACCGTTCCGGGATCAGCGGGGACGCATCACTGCGGTCAGCCTTCGTCGGCTAACAATCCGTCGATCGGACAGAGGAGAACTGCGGGGGATTGAGGTTCAGCCCTGCAATCTAATCCCCAGCTCTGGCCGGTCGGCAAGCAATAAATGTTTACGGTCGCCAGTTCGCCATGAACAGATTCAACTCGCCCGGCTTCGACGAGCGCCCGGACGCCCACACCAACTCGCTTCCATCCGGGCTGAACATTGGAAATCCGTCAAACTCCGGATGGTTCGTTACGGCCTCGAGATGCGAACCGTCGGCGTCGACCAAATACAGCTCGAAATTCCGGCTTCGAGGATTCTTGTAGTTCGACGAGAAAATGATCCGCTTGTCGTCCGGCGTGAAGTACGGCGCGAAGTTCGCGCCGCCCAGGTTCGTGATTTGATGCTGGTTCGATCCATCGGCGTTCATCACCCAGATCTCCATGCGGTTCGGACGAACGAGCCGCTGCCGCAAAAGATCCTGATAATTCGTGAGCGCCGTGTCGGATGGATGCCACGCGCGATACACGATTTGCTTCCCGTCGTGCGAGAAGAACGCGCCGCCGTCATAGCCCGGTGCCGTCGTCAACCGCTTCAGGTTCGAGCCGTCGACGCGCATGGTGTAGATGTCGAGGTCTCCGTCCTTGAGCGACGTGAACACGATCGTCTGCCCGTCCGGTGACAGCGTCCCTTCGGCCGTATACACGCCGTAGTTCGTGAGGCGCGTGAGTCCGGAGCCGTCGGGGCGCGCGGTGTAGATGTCGTACGGATCCAGTCCCCACACATAACCCTTCGACGGATCGGGTTTCGGCGGGCACGCGGTATCGGCGGCGTGCGTCGAGCCGAAGAAGATGTTCGCGTCGCCGCCGTAGAAGTAGCCGCACGTGGTCTTGCCGAACCCGGTCGACACGCGTCGCACGTGCGAGCCGTCGGCGTTCATCACGAATTCCTGATCGCAGCTGCGGCCGTCACGCGTCGACTGAAAGATCAGGCGCTTGCCGTCGCTGCTGAAATACGCTTCGGCATTCTCGCCGCCGAACGTCAGCTGGCGAATGTTCGTGAGGTGACGCTCGCCCGCTTCGGGCTGGACTCGCGTGACGCTCGAGCCATGACAGCCACATGAAGAAACCGCCGCTACGATGGCGATCGTAGCGGCGGTGAGACGGGGCGCTGTTCGCATGCCCCGGAACTTACGGCTTCTTTGGCGCTGCGGCAGTCCGGGTGCTGGCACCGGCCAACGTTTCGCCGGCCGCGGTGAAGAGCTCGCGTTGCGAGCTCGCGTGATCGAGCAGATCGATGGCGCGGCGCAACGGCGCGTCGTACGGCAGGTCGCGGCGCTTGGCGCTCGAGTCGCCGGCGACGAAGTGTGCGACGCGCTGCTCGAGGACGCGGGTCATGTAGCGATTGGCCGCGTCGTACTGCTTGCGGTCGACGGTCACGCCTTTGGACTGCAGCCGGTTGTAGAACTCGTTGAGCCACGACGACTGCACTGTGAAGTTCGGCGACGCCGACTTTGCCAATTCGGTGGCGTAGTCGTCGCGCACGGTCACGAAATCCTGACCCTTCGGCGCGATCGTTTTGAGGAACGTCTGCTCGGCGGTCGTGAGCGTGTCGTCCTGCACGATCACGTCGGGCGTGATGCCACCGCCGCCGTAGACCACGCGTCCCGCGTCCGACTTATAGGGCGGCCGATTCTTCTTCGACGCGTTGGTTTCATTGCTGTCCGGCGTGTCTTCGACGAACTGGCCGTTCACGAACTTCCGCGGACGCTGAATGGATCGACCGCTCGGCGTGAGCCACTTGCCGGTCGTCAGCTTGAGCGCGTACCCGCCGTCGAGATTGTAGACGCCCTGGACCAGACCTTTGCCGAAGCTCGTCTGGCCGACGACGAGCGCACGGTCATGATCCTGCAGCGCGCCGGTCACGATCTCGGCTGCCGAAGCAGTGCGATCGTCGACGAGAATCACGAGGGGGATCGTTGCGGCGACGGGTGCATTCTTCGCCTGCTCCGACTGCGCGGGCCCTTCGCGATACTTCACGGCCGCGATGAGCGAACCTTGCGGCAGGAACATGTTCGCGATGTCGAGACTTTGCTCGAGAATGCCGCCCGGGTCGCCGCGCATGTCGATGATCAGACCGCGCGCGCCCTGCGACTGATACTGCTTGACGGCCGCGAGCAGATTGTCGTACGCGTTCTCGTTGTATTGCTGCAGCGGGATGTAGCCAATCTTGTTGCCGAGCGTGAGCGTGAACGGCACGGCGGGAATGTGAATCTCGGCGCGCGTGAAGTTGCTCGTGATCGGCTCGGTCACACCGGGGCGGGCGAACGACACGCGTACGCGAGTTCCGATGATGCCGGTGAGTGAATCGGAGACTTGATTGATCGTCCAGCCTCGCGTCGACGTCGAATCGACGCGAATGATCATGTCACCTTCACGGACGCCGCCGTTCTCGGCGGGCGTGTTCGGGTAGACCGTGACGACGCGGACGAGCTTCGTCGTCGGATCCTGCTCGATGAGCATGCCGAGTCCGCCGTATCGCCCGCCGGTTCGGCTGTTGAACTGCTTGAGGTCGCGTGGCGACATGAGCTCGCTGTATGGATCGTTGAGCTCTTTGACCAGGCCACGCGCGGCCTTCTCATAGACGTCTGGAAGCGGCAGCGTGTCCACGAATCGATCGGAGACGAGACTCATCACCTGATCGAGCAGCAGCGCGCCTTGCTGCTGAGACCGTGATTGCAGAATGAATGCGCCGGCGACGACCGGGATGGCCAGTGCGCCGATCAGCGCGGCCTTACGAAAACGTGGCATGCGAGTGTTCCAGCGTAGGTGTACCTGGTGTCCCGAACGATAACCCGGGATAAAACGACGGCGAGCCCAACGGTGGCGCAACGCCTACGGCCCGATCAGCGGTCCTCGATGACGCCCACAGGTGTAGCAGCGTCGTCCTGAGCACCGAACCGGGCCCACACCATCTTCCAGGATAATGCCACGCCGGAGCGAAACCGCTTTTTCGTGAGGCGAAAGCCGGCTGGAGAGATCGCGATGGTGAATGGCTCGCCATCGATTTCGATCTCGCGGCGGATGGTCTTCTCGAGTTTGGTCGACATGGCTGCGGGATTATACCCTATCAAACAAACGGGGTTCACCCCGTTAGCGCTGATGGGCCTTAGGCGCTCTTGCTCCCAGCCGATCGACCCGCCAGGACGTAATCGACGAACCACTCGCGCTGCTGCTGCCGAACCATCGCCTCGCGAATGAGGCCGCCTTCCTTGAGCATGTCGTGCGCCGGTTGCAGCACCCGCTGCAGATGGGAGGGATAGCGTTGGGAGAGCGGCAGTTGCTCGCGCAGGCGGTCGAGCGACACGCGCCAGGTCAGAACTCCGTTCGCGCGCGCGACCTCGATCAGTCGGAAGAGCCGGCGTGCAACAGGCGATGGAAGCGAGAAATATCTGCCGACGTTCATCGGCACGACGTAGCGCGCGGCGATGTTCTGTCGCACGAGCGGCGAGATGACGACGCGCGCCTCGCCCGGCTCCGCGGCGACGACGGCGGGGAAGAGCGCGAGCTGATCGCGCTCCGACGATCGCCGGCGCTCGATCATGACGGACGTGAGCAGCGTGAAGCTGACGTCGACCGGCCCGCACACCACGGCATCGTAATACGCGTGCTCGGATTGAAGCACTGTGCGTTCGAGACGCGTGAGCGACGCGCGCAGCTGCTCGTAGGTGCGGCCGTCGGCTTGCCGGCCCATCGATCGCAGGAACGCATGAAGCGTGAACGTGAGCGCACCGTCACTCGGCGAGCCCGCCTCGTCGAAACGGCGCATCAGCTCGATGTACACGTCCTGATCGAAGGTGCCGGGCAATCGTTCGCCGGGGCTCGCGAGGACGCGCCACCGGCCGCCATCCGCCGTGGCGAAGGAGATGACCAACTCTTCGGCCGTGTCGCTCAGGCGAAACAGCGGAAACTCCTCGATCGAGCGGTCCAGATGCACCACTCGCGCGTGAGAGCGTCGCTTCGCCGGGAGCATCATCATGCGTGCGTCGTCATCGAGGCGGCGTCATCCCAGCGGAATGAGCGAACCGGTGATGGCGCCGGCGCGGCTCGAGCAGAGAAAGGCCACCAGATCCGCAACCTGTTCGCGTTCGACGTATCGAACGTCATCGCCCATGGCGGCGACATTGGTCGCCGTACGAATCGACGTGGGCGCGATCGCATTCGCGCGCACGCCTGTCTTTCGCTCCTCGGCGGCAATGGCTCGCATCAGCGTGACGACGCCGGATTTCGCGACAGCGTACGCGGCCTTGTTCGCAACGCTTGCGCCCGGAAGCGCCGCCTCGGATGCAAAGAACACGAGCGCGCCGCGGCCGGCACGGAGCTGCGGCAAAAACGCGCGCGATGTGAGATACGCCGTGGTGAGATTGATCAAGAGCTGGCGCGACCAGATCGCGGGATCGCTTTCGGCGACGGGACCACTCATCGCGAAACCGCCGGCCATGTGGACGAGGCCCGCGAGTGCGCCGCCGTGATCGGCGCGTACGCGTTCGGCGAGATCGTCGACCGCGCTCGGGTCGCTGAGATCACAGGCGTAGCCGCGCGCGTGCGCGCCCGAAGCGACGATCGCGGCTGCTCGCGCCTCGACGTGCTGCGCGGTGCGGTCGACCAACACGAGCGCGGCGCCGAGTCGAGCGAACGTTTGCGCGACGACCTCGCCGACCTGGCCTTCGGCGCCGACTCCTGTCAGGAGGACCGTTGTACCGTTGAACATGCTCATAAGGTGGCGCAATCCTGGCCGGAGGAAAAGCAGATCCTCGGGCCTACGGCGCGAGGATGACACGTTCGGGCTGGCACGAAGCCTGTTATTGATTCACCTGACATGTCCCGCCTGAAAAGCGCCGGAATCATCGTAATTGTTGTCCTCGTGGCCTCCCTGGCCCTCATTGGCGGCCTGTCGATCACGCGGGGCACGCCCGTCAGCTATGTCTCGACGCTGTCGGACTCCGGGCCGCCGGCGATCAGCGACTCGCTGTTCGAGCGGACGTTCGAGCTGTTCACCGGTACGCACATCTTCCAGGGTAATGCCGTACAGCAGGCGAACAACGGCAACGGCATCTACCCCTCGCTCTGGCGCGACATGCGGTCGGCGCAGCACACGATCACCGTGCAGATGTACTACTCGCTGCCCGGCAAAGTAGCGGACAGCATGGCCGCGGTGCTTCGCGAGCGGGCGCGCGCGAACGTTCGCGTGCTCTTTCTCATCGACGCGTTCGGCTCGCAGCACCTGTCCGACGAGTATTTGAAATCTTTGACAGACGCCGGCGTGAAAGTGGCGAAGCTCAGGCCACTGCGCTGGTCCACCATCTCCAACGCCGCGACGCGCTCCCACGTGCGCGTCGTCGTCGTCGATGGGCGCGTCGGGTACGAGGGCGGCTTCGGCCTGGCCGACTATTGGCTCGGCGATGGACATCATGACGAGCAGTGGCGCGAATCGAACGTGCGATTCGAAGGCCCGGCGGTCATGCAACTCCAGGCCGCATTCGCCGCCGCGTGGGCGGAATCGACTGGAGAGCTGATCACCGGTCCGCTCTTCTTTCCGTCCAGCGGATTTCAGCCCGTTGGACCGACGCGCGCCGGGCTGCTGTATACGGCGCCGACGACGGGGAGCACGCCCGCCGAACGATTTCTGGCCCTCACGATCAGCGGCGCGCGCAAGTCGCTGTACATCGAGAATTCATACTTCGTTCCCGATGAGGATTTTCGAAAGCTTCTCGAGCGCGCCGCGCGTCGCGGCGTCGACGTTCGCGTGCTGACCGTGAGCTCGAAAACGGACGTGAAGACCACCTGGTACGCGGGCCGACACTATTACGAGGAGCTGCTCGGCCGCGGCGTGAAGATCTACGAGTACCAGCCGACGATGCTGCACTCGAAAACCATCGTGGCCGATGGCTTGTGGAGCTCGGTCGGCTCGATGAACTTCGACAATCGTTCGATGGCGTTCAACAACGAGTCGAATCTCGTGGTGTTGGACACGGCCTTCGGCGCGCAAATGGACTCGATCTTTTTCGACGATCTCCGCTACGCGCGTGAGATCAAGCTCGACGAGTTCCGGCATCGCTCGCGATGGACGAAGCTGGTCGAGAGCATCGCCACGTTGATGTCGCGACTGCTCTAGGCTGCTCTAGCGAATATCCTCGCGGCCGAGTGCCGCGCGCACGGCTTCGCGCATGGCGACGAGCGCTGCTTCTCGGGACGACGGCGAATCCTCGCGAACATGCAGTTCGACCCCGTCCGCCACCATGACTCGCCGCCAGCTCGCGGGCGCATCGTCATCGACGGCCTGCCGGCGCGTCTCGACCGTGGCGCCGAGCGCCGCGGCGAGTGATGACGCCACGCGGCGCTCGAGTGCGTCGCCCGTCACTTCCTTCATCTCGCCTTTGATCGTGTCGAGCGTCACGCCTTCGCGCTGGCGGATCTTGATGGCGAGAAGCTGAAGGAAGTGGCGGTAATTGTAGGTCGCGGCGGTGCCGGTCCCCTCGGGGCGTTCGAGCAATCCATTCGCGACGTAGAACCGAATCGATCGCGCGCTCGGCGCGGCGCGTGCCGACGCATTGGTCGGACGCACGCCAGCGGCATCGACGAGCGCGGTCACCTGCGCGGCGAGGCCGCGCGCGTTCCACGGCGCCTGCTTGGCGTGGGCGCGGAGAAGTGCGATGGGTGATTCAGCCATGTACCGCGAAGGGAAGCAAAGCCGTGAGCCGGCGACGAGAACGAGAAGCCAACGAGCCGAACGCGCAAGGAACAATAACGCGCACGACCGCGGTCAGGGGAGACGCAGGCTCGGCAGGGAAAATGTGAGCGTCGTGCCCGAGCCTTCGGCGCTGTCGAGCGACAGATTGCCGCCGTGGTCGTTTATCACGCGGTGCGCGACGGCCAGGCCAATGCCGGCGCGACCGGGCTTCGTCGTAACGAGAGGTTCGAAGGCGTGCGACAGCGTGTCGGCGGGGATGGCCGGGCCATCGTTGTGCAGACGCGACCGCCAGGCGCCGTCGCGATCGACCGACGACGCGATCGTGAGATCACTCCCTTCGGGCGCCGCGTCAATGGCATTGACGAGGGCATTGCTCAGCGCCAGCGCGAGCTGCTCGGCGTCGATGGCGCAGGTTGCTCGCGGGTCGGCGGGGGTGTGTTGAACGAGGAGCGCCTTGCTCTCGAGGATGCCGCGATTGGACGCGAGGACGTCGGTCCAGACGTCGTCGGGATTCGCGGGCTCGAGACGTACCGGCGCGGGACGTCCGTACTCGAGCAGTGCCGACACGAGAGCGTTGAGACGCTCCGTCTCGCGGAGAATGCGGCCGAGGTTCCGCTCGATGAGCGGGTCGTCGGTGTTGCGATAGCGCAGGAGCTGCGCGGCAGACGCAATGGCGAACACCGGGTTGCGCAACTCGTGCGCGATCGCGGCGGCGACATGCTGAGACGCCTTGACGCGCTCTCGCCGCAGCGTTCGCGCGGTGATCGGCGTGTCGGTGCGCGATTCGATGTCCACGGAGCCGTGTGGGAAGGAGAGAGGAGTGGACGTTACAGGTTCATATTAACCGAAGCGAAAAGACAGCGGAGCGCGCATGCCGACGCTCCGCTGTCTTCGTTGGTAGTCGTGCGAACGCTTCCTGTCGGCGTCTAACGGCGCGACTTCTTCCCGCTCTTCTTGGCGCCGCCCTTCTTGGTGCCGCCTTTCTTGGCCGCGCCGGCCTTTTTCGCGCTGCCCTTCTTGGCCGCGCCGCTCTTCTTCGCTCCACCTTTCTTGGCGGCGCTATTCTTGGCGCCCGCCGCCTTCTTGGCCGGACCGCTCGATTTGGCGGCTGGCTTCTTTGCTCCACCCTTCGCGCCGCCCTTCGCGGACGCGCCGCTTGATTTGGCGCCGCCCTTCTTGGCTGGCGCTGATTGCTGTCCGCCGCCGGATGATTTCTTTGCGGTCGTGGCTGGGGCCGACTTCGCAGGTGCCGACTTCGCAGGCGTAGGTTTGGCGGGCGCGGACTTCGCGGGCGCCGATTTGGCCGGTGCGGATTTGGAACCCGACGACTTCGCGGCTGCACCGCCGGACGAGGACGATGAGGACGATGCCGCGCCGCCTCCCGATGTCGAAGCCGCGTTTCCGGATCCGCCACCCGACGCGGCGCCGCCGCCCGCGGCTGCACCGCCGCCGCCTGCGCCCGAACCCGCGGGACGCCCGGGGCGACCGCGACGCGGCGCACTCAGGACGTCTTCGTCTTCCTCTTCTTCCTCGCCGGCCTCGAACGTGGCCGGCTCCTCTTCGTCGTCGTCGACATCGTCGGCGCTATCCCACAGGTCGTCGCTGTCATCCTTGTGCGTCATCCAGCCGCCGTCTTCCTCGTCGTCGTCGTCGTACGACGAGCTTCCACCACCACCACCTCCGCCGTATCCCAGATCGTCTACGTCGTCGTCACGATCAGAGAATCGGTACTCCTCATGCAACTCGTCACCCCGCGGCATGCCCGCCTCCTGAGAGGATAGTGATCAGCGAATGGGTCGACACACGGCCGTGATGACGGCTGCACGTCGTATGCCTCATACCGAATGCGCGTGGCCCAACGCATCGGAGATTTTCAACGCCTTAGTATACTTGGCCGGGCGCTTCGTCAAGAAGCTCGTCATTGCATCTCGCTGCATCCACCACGGTCCGGATGCAGATTGAAAACGTCGGAGAGCACTCGTGCCAAAACTTCTCGTTCTCTTCTCCTCGGCAGACAGCTACGCGGCGAACATGGCGGACGTTGTCGCCGACGGTGCGAAGCGTGTGCGATTCACCGAGGTGGACGTGCGCGCGGTGGTGGACGGCGGCAGCGGCGCGTCGGATCGCCGCCGACTCGAGTCCTTCGACGCGCTGCGCGACTACGACGGTGTGGTCCTGGTGGGTCCCGGTCCCGAGTCGTCGGGCCACGAGCTCGGTGCGCTGCTGGATGCGCTGGACGACGGCGAGCCGATGACGAATGTCGTGTTCGGTGTCGCCGGCGACGAGAATGCTGATATGCTGACGGCGCTCGCGCGCGCAGGTGGCCTGATCGCGGCGCAACCCAGGGGTTCGAGTGCCGAGGAGCGGGCGCGGGGTTTGGGGGCGCGGGTGGCGAAGGTAATTGGGTGGGTGCGTCATGCGCTGGGGCACGAGTCGGAGCATGCCCAAGGACATCACCACCATTCGCATGATCGCCCGGCGAGCTGACATCCAATCACAATAATGGTGTTATAGTGGCGCGATAATGTCGCTAAATACTACGCCGATAGTTGTTTGCTACTCGACTCCACTCGAAGGCGGCGACCTCCCACGCGAGATCGGCGGGCGCCCCATCGCACTCCTCCAGACGGGCGTTGGACTCGTCAACGCCGCGTTCATGCTCACACGTTTTCTGGCGACTAACAAAGTGGCGGCCGTCATCGGGTGCGGGGTCGGTGGCGCCTACCCGGGTTCGAACCTCGAGCCAGGCGACGTCGTGTGCGCCGAGTCCGAGACGTACGGCGACCTCGGGGCGGATTCGCCGGAGGGTTTTCTGGACATGGAGGCGCTCGGCTTCCCGGTCATCGCCGGCGCCGCTCCGCTATACAATGAGCTGCCGCTCGATCTGTTTCCGGCAGCGCGGCGCGTGCGATTTGTGACGTGTGCGACGTGCACCGGCACCGATGACGTCGCGCGCGCGCTGGTCGCGCGGACCGGTGGCGCGGTCGAATCGATGGAAGGCGCGGCGATCGTTCACGTCGCGAAACTCATTGGGGTGAAGGTGGGAGAAGTGCGAGGCATCTCGAATTCGGTGGGCAATCGCGATCGCGGACGCTGGCGGCTGAACGATGCGGCGCGCGCGGCGCGCGAGGCCTTGGTGCACTGGATCGAGGACGGAGCTCGAGAATGCTGAGCCTCGCGATCTCTCCCTGTCCCAACGATACGTTCATCTTCTGCCAGATGGTCAACCGCTATCGGCTCGAGCTGGACGACGTCGAATCGCTGAATCTGCGCGCCGAGCGTGGTGAGTTCGACGTGACGAAGATTTCGGTCGCGGCGTACGGGCGCATTCGCGATCAGTACGCGCTGCTGCGCGCCGGCGGTGCCGCGGGATTTGGCGTGGGTCCGCTGCTCGTGAGCAGCGTCAAACGCGAGCCGGGCGGACGCGTCGCAATTCCGGGCGATCGCACGACGGCCGCGCTGCTGCTGCGGTTGTGCGGCGACTTCGAGACGATTCCCATGCGCTTCGATCTCATCGAGGCTGCGGTGTTGTCGGGCGAGGTCGACTGCGGCGTGCTGATTCACGAAGGCCGCTTCACCTACGCCGACAAGGGTCTCGTGTGTCTGGCGGATCTCGGTGAAGTCTGGGAAGCGAAGATGAACTGTCCCATTCCTCTCGGCGCGATCGCCATTCGCCGTTCGCTCGGTGCCGAGGTGGCGCGGCAGGTGAACGACGAGATTCGGGCGAGCCTGCAGCTTGCCTGGGCGCATCCCGAGCGTTGCGCTGACTTCGTGCGCGCGAATGCGCAGGAGATGTCGCCGCAGGTGCAGCAGAGGCACATCGATCTTTACGTCAACGACTACTCGATGGACGTTGATGCCGACGCGGTGACGCGACTCGTGACGCTCGGTGAACAGCGCGGGTTGTACGCGGCGTCGCGCGAGCCGATTTTCGCCGTGTGACGCCGCGCTACGGGGCGCGCCGCGGCGCGACGCCGCGCTACGTCAGGGCTGCTTGGCGTTCAGCGCGATGACGATGTCGTTGTCGTGCGCGGTGTATTCCGGGAGATTCTTCGCGCGTTCGCTCGCCGCGGAGGCGACCAACTTGTCGTGAAAAGAGCGTTCGGCCGCCGCATCCTTTCGCATGTGCGCCGCGTTGCCGGCGAGAATGAGGCCGAGCAAATGGTTCGGATGCTTGGCGAGAATGGTGTCCGCTTCGGCGCGCGCGAGTTGTTCGTCGCCCGAAATCGCGGCGATGCGGCCCATGTCATAACGTGCGTCCAAGTCGAGCGAATCGAGCGCTTGATACGCCTGAATGGCCATCGGCGCGAACATCGCGACGGTGTCGGCGTGGCCGTTTTCGTGCGCGGCCATGATGCGATTGTACAAGCGTTCTGCCCGTTCGGTGGGCGACATGTTACTGATGTCGGGCGGTTGACCGCCGCCGCCGGCGAAGGGAGCGGCGTTCGCATCGGCGGTCGGCGTGGGCGTCGCCTCTTGACTGCGTCCGAATCGCTGGCCCGCGACGAGCGCGACGAATGCGAGGAGCGCGATCGCGGCAACTGACCACGGAAGCGCCGAATTGAAGCTGCGCTGGTCGCCGGTGCCCTCGGCGCCGGCGGGAGTGCCGCATCGATGGCAGAACTTGGCGCCGGGACGGAGCTCGGCGCCGCAGGCGGCGCACTTCGTGGCCGAGAGCGCCGCGCCGCAATTCGAGCAGAATTTGCCGGACGCCTGGGCGTGGCAAGCTGGACAGGCGATCGTGTCGCCGTCCGAGGCGGGAGAGGTTGGGGAAGTCATGCGCACCAAAGTTACACGGCGGAGGCTGTTCGCGCAGAGTGGCCTGCTCTCTGCACCGGAGATCGCCGTCGTGAATCGAGTGAGACTGTAGGTGCAGCGGACAATTGGACAAGCGGCGAACGTCGTCTACGTGTGGAACCACGAGTATCCGTGGGACGTTCGCGTCGAAAAAGTGTGTGCCGCGCTGACGAACGTAGGCCGTTCGGTGCATTTGACCGCGCGCAATCTCGGGCGGCGCTCGCGGCGCGAAGAGCTGCCAGAGGCAACGGTGCATCGGTTGCGCCCGCTGCCGCTCGGCCGATATGCGGACGCGGCGCTTCAGTTTCCCTTCTTCTTCAACCCCCGCTGGGTTTCGCATCTCACACGCACGGCGCGGGAAGCGAACGCCGACGTGTTGATGGTGCGCGATCTCCCACTCGCGCCAACCGCGATTCACGTCGGCCGGCGGTTGGGCATTCCCGTCATGCTCGACATGGCCGAGAACTATCCGGCGCTGATGACGGAAATCTTCACGGCAAAGCGGCAGAAGCCGCTCGACTATGTCGTGCGAAATCCGGCGGCGACGGCGGCGGTGGAGCGCTACACGCTGCGGAACATCGATCACGTGGTGTGCGTCGTCGACGAGATGGCGGACCGGCTTCGCGCGATGGGGTTAGGCGCCGATCGGATCAGCGTCGTATCGAACACGCCGCCACGTTCGCGCGTCGTGCCCGCGGAGTCGCGCACGGCGCGCGAACCTGACGGCGCGTTGGTACTCGGATACCTCGGCATTCTGGAAATTCCGCGCGGGTTGGGCGATGCGATCGACGCAGTTGCGCGGCTGCGGTCGCAGGGCATTGATGCGCGGTTGCGCATCATTGGTGGCGGGCGCGACAGCGAAGTGTTCGAGCAGCATGCGAAGCGGCTCAATCTCGACACCTCGATCGTACAGTTCCTCGGTCGTGTCGACGACCACCGCGAAGCGGTGCGCGCGCTGGAACAAACGGACATCGGCATTCTGCCGTATCACACGAGCGAGCAGTGGCACACGACGATCGCCAACAAGCTCTTCGATTACATGGCGCTTGGGCTTCCGGTGGTCGCGGCGGACGCGCGGCCGGTCGAGCGCATTTTGCACGAGACGGGCGCGGGCGTGACGTATCGTTCGCGCGACGTGCATGACTTCGCTCACGCGGTGTTGTCGCTGCGCAATGAAGATCGCCGGCGCACCGCGGGCGAAGCGGGCCGGCGTGCAATTCGTGATCGATATCACTGGGAACGTGACGTGGAGCGTCTCGTCACCGCAGTCGATATCACCGTCGAGCGGGCTCGAGAGAATTCTCGAAAGATTCCCTCTGCAATTTCACTTCTGGAGGCGTGACGCGAGCGCGCTGCCGCGCGTCGTTCACTTGACCACGCACGACACCAGTCACGGTGTCGTGCTCGTGTTTGGTGGACGGTTGCAGTCGAGGTTGGCAGCATGGTGTCCCGCGTCAAGGCAAGCATGATTTCCGTAGCGCTCCTCGTGTGCGGAGTGACTCTCTCCGGATGCAACACGTTCACCGACGTCGTTGCGCAAGGCGTCAGCAACGTCGCGAAGGAAATCAAGGCGGCCGGCGACAGCACGAAGTCGCCGAGCGACTCGACCAAGACGAAGCCGGACACCACGACGAAGACGCCGCCGGCAGCGACGGACACCACCGGTGTCACTCAGCAGGGAAATCCGACGGGCAGCGCCTCGGCGCCGACGACGCCGTACAGCGTCAAGTCGCCGCACTGGTCGCACATCCGCGTTCACGTCTCCGACTATCGCATTCAGTATCAGTCGGACGCGAACGTGCGTGCGACGGAGTATGCGTGGTCCGCGGCGCACTTCGACGACGTAACGCTCGACGCGGACGACAAGACGTCGGTGGCGGCGTACCATCTCGCGAATCCGACGGTTTCGGTGGTTCGCTACGCGCTCAACTGGTCGGTGATCAAGCCCGGACAGCAAAACGAGAACGTGGCCACGTCGTACACCCAGCACATGTCGCAGTGGTACGCGGCGCATCCGCAGTACACGCTCGAGAATGCGTTCCTTCACGACGGCAGCCAGTGTCCGGCGGGTACCGCGGCGACGCCGAACTGCCGCCTCACGATTCACATCTGGACGCAGGACCGCTGGGTGGTGAATCCGGGCGATGCGGGCTTGCGCGCGTATCAGGCGAGCCGGCTCGCGCAGTACATGGGCGATGCGGACGGGCTCTTCCTCGACGAGCACGGCTCCGGCGACATGTCGGACCAGCTCGGCAACAAGAATGTTCGCGAGTATCCGAGCTTCACGAACTATCAGAACGATATCGTCGGCGAGCTCTCGTCGATTCAGTCGGCGCTCGGCTCGTCGAAGAAGATCATGATCAACACGGCGGAGTACACGTCGTCGTGGGATGCGGCGATGCAGAACGCGGTGACAGGCGCCGAGCTCGAGCTCTTCAACAATCCGACGAACAACTCGATGGAGAGCCGTTGGAGCTTCATCGATGCGCAGCTCGCCAAGGGCCGCGTGTTGCAGATGGAGTCGGGCGGGACGTTGCCCGCTTCGTTCAACGCGGGCAATTCCGCGAGCGCGGCGGATCGTCAACGGCTGTGGCAGCTGGCGAGCTACTATCTCGTGGTGCCGTCGAATTCCGCGAACCTGCAGTTCGGCATTCACGACGCGTGGAACACGGCGTTCTCGACGCAGTGGCTCAAGGCGATCGAGATGAACATCGGCAGCCCGAGTGGCGCGCGCGCCGTGGTGGCGAGCGGGACTGATGCAAGCGGCTCATCGTACAAAGTGTGGGGCCGCGATTTCGGCAGCGCACTCGTGATGGTACGTCCGAGCGGGAATGGATCGTCGTTCGGCGACGCGACGAAGGCGTCGCTCACGCTGCCGACGAATGATCGCTATTTGCCGCTCCATGCCGATGGCACGGTAGGTGCCCCTGTGACCTCTGTCGAACTTCGTGCGAGCGAAGCGGTTGTGCTGCTGAAGCAAAGCCGATTCCCCTCGCTGCAGAGCGCGCCGAACCGGGTTCCGTGATCGACTGATCGGGGCTGTCGGGCGGCGCTGATGGTGCCGCCCGAGCAGTTCCGATGCCCCTGTCGCCCCACAACATCGCGCACTTCTTCACCGTCGACGTCGAAGAGCACTTTCAAGTTTCGGCGTTCGAGGGAATCGTCGAGCGGGAGAGCTGGGCGACGCAGCCGTCGCGCGTCGAGCGCAATGTGGACCGTGCGCTTGCGCTGCTGGCTGACGCGAACGCCACCGCGACGTTCTTCACGTTGGGGTGGGTCGCCGAGCGCCGGCCTGCGCTCGTGCGGCGCATTGCGGAATGCGGTCATGAGATCGCGTCGCATGGAATGACGCACCGGCGCGTCTATCATCTTTCGTCCGCGGAGTTTCGCGACGAGCTCCGCACGTCCAAGCGATTGCTCGAGGACATCACGGGTACGCACGTCGTCGGCTTTCGCGCGCCGAATTTCTCGATTCTGCCGCGCTCCGAGTGGGCGTTCGAAGTGTTGGTCGAGGAAGGGTATCGCTACGACTCGAGCCGGTTTCCGATTCATCGCATCGATTACGGATCGCCGGACGCGCCATCAGACGTTCACGTCGTGACCTGTCCGAGCGGAACGTTGCTCGAGTTTCCGCTCGCGACGTACAAGGCATTCGGCGCGCGAATTCCCGCGGCGGGCGCCGCGTACTTGCGGCACTTTCCGTATCGCGTCGTGCGCGGCGCGTTCGCGCAATCGGAGCGGCGCGGTCAGGCGGCGGTGTTCTACATCCATCCGTGGGAGCTCGATCCCGAACAACCGCGGATCGACGCACCGCTGCTGACGCGCTGGCGCCACTACACCGGCCTGTCGCGCACAACCGCGCGGGTGGCGCGGTTGCTCGGTGAGTTCCGTTTCACGTCGTTCCGCGCGCGACTGGAGCGACCGGCGCCGCGCGACGCGGTGCTCGTCGCATGACACACGTTGCGACGCGCGCGACGGAGAGCACGTCGAGCGGCACTCGCATTGTGGTGGGCAACTTCGACGGCACCGCGACGGAGTGGGACGCGTTCGTTCGCCGTCAGGATGGCGCGCGGCATTTTCATCTTCTTGGATGGCGGCGCGTTATCGAGCGCGTTTACGGGCATGAATGTGTCTCGCTCGAGGCGCGCGATGCCGATGGATTACTCGCCGGTGTGCTGACCGTTGCGCGCGTACGGAGCGCGATGTTCGGCGATTTTCTGGTCTCGATGCCGTTTGTCGATTATGGGGGACCACTCGGGAATGATGCGGCCGTGCGCGCGCTGGTGGATTCGGCGCGTTCGATGATGGGACGCCGCACATTGCTCGAGTTGCGCAGTGCGATTTCGTTGAACATCGGTGTGGAAGCGTCGCATCGAAAGATCGCGGTCGTGAAGACGCTCGCGGGCAGCGCGAGCGACGCGTGGGACGGCCTCCGCTCGCAGGTTCGCGGCGCGGTGCGGAAGGCGCAGAAGTCCGGCATCACCGTGCGGTTCGGCGCGGATCAAACGAACGAATTCTTCCGCTTGTTCGCGCTGCGCATGCGCGACCTTGGCACGCCGACGCATTCGCTTCGCTATTTCGAGACGATCGCCGACGAGTTCCCGGACAGCATGTGGCTCGCGTGCGCGTACCATCAAGGCGCCGCCGTCGCCGGTTTGTGCGGTTTCGCGTTCGAGGACGAGGTGCACCTGCTGCACGCGGCGCAGCTCGACTCGTATCGATCCATGCACCCGAACATGCTGCTCACGTGGGCGTTCATCGAGCGCGCGATCGACGCCGGCATTTCGCGATTCAACTTCGGCCGCTCGTCGCCCGGCACCAGCACGCACGAATTCAAGCGACGCTGGGGCGGGGTCGACGAAGCGCTCCATTGGTACGACGTCGGAAACGGACCCGTCGCCAAGACGCCGTCGCCGAACGACTCGGCGTACGCGCTCGGACCGCGGCTATGGAAACGGTTGCCATACCCGGTCACGACCGCACTCGGTCCACACATCGTGAAGTACATCCCATGACGAATGCAGCGCGCGCGAGCGCGGACGATCGCCGGCCCGACTTGCTCGTGATCGGTGTCGGCCTGACGGTCGTGTGTCATCTGTGGCGCGTTCCGGATCTCTTTCCGGTACTTGGGCCGCTGCGGTTGATGATTCTGAGCGCCGTCGCGTGCCTTGCCGGCTTGGTGTTGTCGCGGCGCGGCGAGCGCTCGTTGACGCGGTTGTTCACGCCGGTGACCGCTCCTCTGCTGGCGCTCGTCGCGTTGATGGTGCTAAGCATTCCTACGAGTCTCGATCCGCAGCTGAGCACTGTCTTCCTGTTCAAGGATTTGCTGCCGCGAGTTCTGTTGGGTGTGCTCATCGCGGGGAGCATTCGGAATCGCCGCGATCTCGAGTGGATCATGCTCGCCACGCTCGCGGGCTGCTGGATGTACACCGCGATGATGATGGTGCGCGCGCCGCGCGCCACTGGTCCGACAGGATGGACCGATCTGGCGATGTACGATCGCAACGACTTTGCACTCCTGGCTGTGTGCGCGTTGCCGCTCGCGATCTACTTCCTGCGTCGCGAAGCGGGGCGTAGTCGTCGCATCTTCGGTGCGCTGACGATGATGGTGCTGCTGTACGTCATCGCGCGCGGCGGTTCGCGCGGCGGATTCCTTGGCCTCACGGCGGTGCTGGGCTTCATGGCACTGCGCTATCGCGCCGTACCGGCGCGCGTACGATTTGGAGCCGTGCTCGCTGGAGCGCTCGCGATCGGAGTGCTTGGGGGCACGCGGTACCGCACTCAACTCGCGACGCTGCTCAATCCGACGCAGGACTACAACTGGTCGGGCCGCGACTACAATGGACGGTTGGAGTTATGGAAGCGCGGCCGCGGCTACATCGCCGATCATCCTGTGGTGGGCATTGGACTGGCCGCGTACACGGTTGCAGAGGGCGAGTTGTCCGAAGTGGCGCGCGAGCGTTTGGCGCACGGGCAGGAAGTCACGCCGCTCCAGGCGCACGACATGTTCATTCAGATCGCCGCCGAGCTGGGACTTCCGGCGCTGGTCGCGTTCGTGTTCTTGCTCTGGCGCTTTTATCGAACGACGCGCGACGTCCGTCGCGCACTGGACACACCGCGTGAAACCTCGCGGCCGCCCGAGCACGCGCTTGCCGTGGCGCTCACGGCATCGCTGTTGGGATTCATCGTCTGCGGCGTGTTTCTCTCGGCCGCCTACTTCGCGCAGTTCTTCATCATGGTCGGCTTCGTCGGCGGGTTGGCGAAGCTGTGTCCCGTATGGGCTACGCGCCGCGCTCCGGTTGCGCCGTATGCACCCGTGTGGGTTGGTAACGACGCCGCGGCGGCGCTGCCGCCGATTCAATGATGCGTATCAGCTTCGATCGCACGTTCGCCAAACGCGCCGTCGAGCGCGTGATCTGGTCCAGCGGATTGCCCGCGCTTCGTCGTCGCGGACTTCGTGAAAGCTCGCTTGTCCTGGCGTATCACAATGTCGTGCCTGACGGTGTGCCGCCGGTCGGCGATCGATCGTTACATCTGTCACGGGCGGCGTTCGCCACGCAGCTCGATGCATTGATGGAGACGCACGACGTCGTGACACTCGAGGAGGCGCTTGGACTGACGGTTGCGCGCGGTACGACGCGCCGGCGTCCATTCGCGGCGATCACGTTCGATGATGCGTATCGCGGCGCGCTCACGCTCGGACTCGGCGAGTTGCGGGCGCGCGGGCTGCCGAGCACCGTGTTCGTTGCGCCGGCGTTCATCGGCGATCGGACGTTCTGGTGGGACGCCGTGCGTTGGCCCATTGGAACCGCCGACGGCAACGCGTTCCGCGGCGAGGCGCTCGAACGATATCGTGGTGTCGATGCCGAGGTTCGCGAATTCGCGGCACTGCGCGGGTACGGAATTCAACCGATGCCGGCGTACGCGCGCTGCGTCACGGAGGACGAGTTGCGGGCCGTTGCCCGCGCGGGCGATGTCACGCTTGGCTCGCACACGTGGAGTCATCCGAATCTCGCCGCGCTGCACGGCGAGACGTTGCGCGCCGAGCTCGAGCTGCCGATCGCATGGCTGCGCGAGCGCTTTGCGCGCGTCACGCCGGTGATCGCGTATCCGTATGGTCGATGGTCGCCCGAAACGGCGACCGCGGCGCGCGCTGCCGGTTATGCGGCCGGGCTTCGCGTGGACGGCGGTTGGCTGCGTTCGCGCGAAGCGAATCCGCTCGCGGCGCCGCGATTAGACGTGCCGTCGGGTCTCACGACGACGGGCTTCGCGCTTCGTGCCGCCGGGATGTTTTGCCGATGAAGCGCATCGCGCTGCTGAACGAAACGAGCGGTCCAGGCGGCGCCGAGCATATGGTCTTGATGCTGGGCGAGGAGCTGGCGCGTCGCGGATACGAGGTCACGCCGGTGCTTCCGTCGTATCTGGATCCGTGGCTCGTGAACGAGTTCAAGTCGCGTGGCTTCGACCCAGAGACATTCGACGCGCCGTCGTTCGTCGATCCCGGATACCTGTCGCATCTCGTTCGAATTCTCAAACGACGCGGCGCCGACGTCGTGCACTCGCACGAGTTCCTGACGTCGGTGTACGGCGGCGCGGCGGCGGCGATCGCTCGGAAGCCGCACGTGATGACCATGCACGGCGGCCGCTACTACGCGGGCAAGCGATATCGGCGCGAAGCGTTGCGGTGGAGCGCGCGACGCAGCCGCGCCGTCGTCGGTGTCTCGGCCGCAACGGCGAACGAGCTGGCGTCGCATCTGCGACTGTCGCCCGAGCGCGTCCGTGTGGTGCACAACGGCATTCGCCCGCGACTCGGCGACCCGCTCGCGGTTCGCCGCGAGCTCGGCGTGACCGACGGCGAAATGCTCGTCGTTGCGATTGGAAATCTGAAACCCGTGAAAGCGCACACCGTGCTGCTCGAGGCGCTGGTGTTGTTGAACGCGCGCGGCACTGCGCCGTCGTGGCGGTTGGCCATCGCAGGAACCGGTAGCGAGCAAGGCCGACTCGAATCGCTTGCCGAGCAACATGGCGTGCGCGATCGACTGCATCTGCTGGGCTATCGTGCGGACGTCGGCAACATCCTCGCGGCCGCCGACGTGTGGGCGATGTCGTCGTTGTCAGAGGGTCTTCCGCTCGCGCTCATCGAGGCGATGTTCGCCGGCAGGCCGGTTGTCGCGTCGAACGTGGGCGGCATGCCGGAAGTCATCACCAACGACGTGAATGGTTTGTTGGTGCCTCCGAGCGACGCCGTCGCGCTTGCTGACGCACTGGCGCGTCTATTCGCCGATCCTGCGTTGCGTGAGCGGCTCGCCGCCGCCGGCAAGCGGGATGCGGAGGCCCAGTTTGGCATCGACCGCATGGTCGACGCCTACGAGCGACTTTACTCCGGCGCCGGAATCGAAGCCCGATGATGAAACGCATACATGACGAGATCGACGCGATCGATCGATGGTTGTATCGGCAGAAGAGCCGCCGGCCCGTGGCGATCGTGCTCGGCGCGTCGATCAACGGCCTGGCGATCGTGCGCAGTCTGGGGCGGCGGGGAATACCGGTGCTGCTCATCGATCGCGATCCGCAGCTGGGCACGTGGACCCGCTTCGCGCGCGTCGTCTCGTTGCGCGGCGTGCCGGGCGACAACGATGCCGTGCTCGAGCTGTTGCTCGGCCTCGGGCACCGCCTCGCGCAACCGGGTGTGATTTTTCCGACGGCCGATTCGCAGTGCCAGTTCCTGGCGGATCATCAGTTCGAGCTCGAGCACCATTACAAGTTCTTACAGCCCGATCCGGCGACCGTCCGCGCGATCATCGACAAGCCGAAGCAGTATGAGATTGCCAAACGCGCCGGCATTGCCATCCCGGGAACGTTCGTGCCGACGAGCATGGCCGACGCGGAACGCGCGGCGGCGTCGATCTCGTATCCGGCCATTCTCAAGCCGTACTGGGGCGCCGATCTTCGGCCGGCCAGCATGCGCGAGAGAGGCATCAAGGTGTTCGTCGTTGGATCGCGCGACGAGCTCCTGGCGGCGTACGCGCACGCGAATTCGCTCGACGTGCCGGTGATGATTCAGGAAATCATTCCAGGCGACGACAGCGAGATTTACGGCTATTGGGCGTTCTGGGACGAAGAAGGCAAAGAGCGCGCGTGGCTGACGATGCGTAAACTGCGTCAGAATCCGCCGCGTTTCGGCGACGGTTCGCTGCAACAGACCGTCGCGGCTCCGGAGGTCGCGGCGCTCAGCAGAAAGCTGCTCAAGGCGTTCGACTATCGTGGATTGGTCGGCGTCGAATTCAAGCGTGACGCACGCGACGGATCACTCAAGCTCATCGAGATCAATCCACGCACCGAAGGTGGCAATCAACTCGCGGTGAGCGCGGGAGTCGATTTCGCGTGGATTGCGTATCGTCACCTCACCGGCACCGCGCTGCCCGACGAAGCGGCGGCGTTCACGCCGGGCGTCACGTATGTGAATGAGGAAGCTGACCTCAAGACGTTTCTCGAGCTGCACAAGGCGGGTGAGCTCAAGACGACGCAGTGGCTGCGCTCCTGGTTTTCAGCGAAGGCGTATGCGCTCGGCGCATGGGATGATCCGATGCCGCTCATCGTGCTCGCGGGTCGGGTGGCGCGAGCCGCGACCAAACGCACGCTCGGCATCGCGAGCTGAGATCGCGGCTGCCGCCTAGGCCGGCGCGGCGCTCGATTCCGGATCGGCCGGAACGACACCGGCTTCCTCCGAAACGCCGCCGCGAAGTCTGCGCACCATGTTGACGAATGCCAGCGCACGCGAGCGATGCCGCAACGCAATCACGCCGACATACGTGATGGCGCCGACGAGCACCTCGATGGCGAACTGAACGGAGACCGGATACGTCGCGGGCATCACGCGCCGCGCGGTCAGCACCATCAACGCCATCGCGATCGTTGAGCTCAACGCCGGCCACAGTGCGCCGATGTAGGCAGTCGGGCGCATCCCGAGAAGGCGAAATGCAAAGCGGTACGCCGGAAACATCACAATCGGAAATCCAAGGGCCCACGCGGCGGCGACGCCAACAGCGCCCCAGTGCGAGCCCGCGAAGAACAGCGGCGGCAACACCAGCACCGCGAAGAACGTGTAGTGAAGATCACGGCGCGCATGTCCCGTGGCGACGAGCACGGGCGGAATGATCGTCGCGATCGCGCGGAATCCTCCGTAGAACGCCAGCAGACGCAACGGGCCGACGGCGGCGCTCCACTGCGGTCCGAGGCCGAGTCGAACGAGATGATCCGCCGTGATCGACATGCCGATGGCGAGCGGCAGCACGATGAACGCAAGCCCCTCCGTCAGCGCCAGCGTGTAACGCCTGAGCGCCGCCACGTCATTCTGCGCGGCCGAGAGGACGCTGGGAATCACGCGCTCGACGAGGGCGCTGACGCGGTCGATGGGAATCGTGGCCAGCGTCCAGCCGAACGTGTAGGCACCCAGTACCGCGCCGCCCAGCGCCCGGCCGACGACCGCGAAATCAGCGTTCGTATATACGTATTCTCCAACACGCGCAAAGGCGACTTGCCATCCAAACGTCGCGGCGGAGCGAATGCTCCTGAACTGTGACGGCCACGAGATTCGATGCGGGGCCCAGCTGATCGCCACACCGGTCGTGATGACCGCGCTGATCATTCCCGCGTACACGAACGACCAGTAGCGGAAGCCCAGCAGCGCAAAGACGAGATTGCCAACCATCAGCGTGATGGCGGCGACGCTGTCGAGCCAGGCGAGCTTGCGGAACTGGAGCTCGCGGGCGAGCAGCGCCCGCGGCAGCATCTGCGGCGCCGTGATCATGAACATCACACTGAGCAGGAGCACAATGCCTTCGACGCGCGGCTCGTGATAGAACGAAGCGACGACGGGCGACAGCGCCATGCACAACAGCGAGAAGCCGAACGCGTAGATCAGCGACAGGCCACCAAGCCGCGCAACCTGCTCTCGATCCATGTCGCGCCGCTGAATGATCGCGGCGCTCAATCCCAGGTCGTAAATCGGCGCGACGAGGCCCATGTAAAACATGGCCATGCCGTAGAGGCCGTAATCGCTGGGCGTGAGGATGCGCGCCACCAACAGCGTCGATCCCCAGCTCACTACCTGAGTCAACCACTTCATGCCGGCCGTCCACGCGACGCCGACCACGAGCGATCGGTCGAGCGAGGCGGTGTCCGTCGAAGCGGTGTTCGCGTCCTTGAATTCCTTCGCCATCGTCGTCCTCAACGAAGCAAATGCGTGGCCAATGCGTGGCCAGTCGGTGCGCGTGCTTCTTGCCTCTGTAGCACGGCGATGTCTGATGCATTCTCGGTCGCGCACGTCGTGGCACCCGCCGAGTTCGGCGGCCTGGAATCGGTCTTACAGCTGTTGACGCGCAGCCAGCGCGCACGCGGCCATGCCGCGCACGTCATTGCCGTCGTGCCGACGGCGAACGGCGCGGCCGCATGTCTCGACGCGCTCGAGCATGGCGGCGCGACCGTCACTCGGATCGTCAGTCCGGGGCGGCATTACGTCCGGGAGTGGAGGACGCTTCGCGACGCCATCGCGCGGCTGTCGCCGGACGTCGTGCACACCCACGGCTACCGCGCTGATGTGCTCGCCGGGGATGCGGCGCGCCGGCTCTCGACGCCGATCGTGTCGACGGTGCACGGGTTCACCGGCGGCGATTGGAAGAACCGCCTGTTCGAGTCGCTCCAATGCCGCGCGTTTCGCCGATTCGACGGTGTCGTCGCCGTGTCACGGCCCATGCGCGATGTCCTGGCTGCCCGCGGCGTCGGCGATGAGCGATTGCACGTCGTTCCAAATGCGTACGCAACGGATCAGCCCGCACTCGATGCTTCCGCATCGCGAAACATCCTTGGCATCGATGAGCAGGAATACTGCATCGGCTGGGTCGGCCGCCTGAGCTTCGAGAAAGGGGCCGACGTCATGCTCTCGGCGCTCGCGCAACCCGCGCTGCGCGGCGCGACGCTGGCGATCGTCGGCGACGGGCCGGAGCGGTCACGTCTCGAGGCGCTTGCCCACACGCTCGGCGTCGCCAAGCGCGTGCACTGGTGCGGACCGCGGCGCGACGCGCGGCGACTGCTTCGCGCGTTCGACTGCGTCGCGTTGAGCTCGCGCACTGAAGGAACGCCGATGGTATTGCTCGAGGCGATGTCCGCCGGTGTTCCTCTCGTCGCGACGCGCGTTGGAGGAATTCCCGACGTCGTCGACGACGGCTGCGCGCATCTCGTTCCCGCTGAATCACCGGAAAAGCTCGCGGCGGCGATCGCCGCGCTTCGCGGGAACGCGGACGACACGGCGTGCCGGGCGGCGAAGGCGAGTCAACGCGTGCGGCATCGCTACTCGATCGAGCAGTGGGTCGCCGATTACGATGACGTGTATCGCGGCGCAATGCGCGGCTCGTCACGCATGGCTTCATGATCGACCCCCGGTGGTTCATGGTCGCGGCGCCGGCCGCGCCGCTCGCCGTGGCGACATGGTTGTATCCGGCCGTGCTGTCGCTGTACGCGCGGCCCGATCAGGCCGATGCATCGTCGCCGCCCGATCCGGCCGAGTGGCCAACGGTCAGCATCGTGCTGTCCGCGTACAACGCGGAGAGCGTCATCGCGCGCACGCTCGATCAGTTGCTTGCCACGGACTATCCGCGCGAGCGGCTGCAGATTCTCATCGTGTCCGACGGCAGTACGGACGCCACGGAAGCGATCGTTCAACGGTATGCAGATCGCGGCGTCGAGCTCCTTGTAGTGCCGCGCGGCGGCAAGACTCTCGCTGAGAATCAAGCGGCGGCGGTCGTGCGCGGAGAGATCGTCGTCGGTACGGACGCCTCGATCATCGTGTACCCGAACGCCGTCCGGGTACTCGTGCGTCGTCTCATCGCCGAGCCGCGGTTGGGCGTCGTGTCGGGGCGTGCGCTGGTCGTGCCGCACGCCGTGTTCGCGGAAGGTGCGACCGCGGCGATGAGCGCTGTGGCGCCATCCGGCGGTTATTATGATTTTCTAAATCGGCTGCGGTTGCACGAGCAGCGGCTGGGGGGCACCGTCGGCGCTACCGGCGGGCTGTACGCGCAACGCCGGGACGTGTTCAACGTCGCGCTGCCGCCGCAGGTGACACGCGACATGGCGTGCACGCTCATCGCGCGCGAGCTCGGGTATGGGTCGGCGCAGGAAAACGGCGCGTGCTGTCTCTGGGGCCAGGCGGCGTCGTTGAGCTCCGAGTACCGGCGGCACGTGCGCACGATCATCAATGGGCTCGACACGCTCTGGCATTTTCGGCGGTTGCTGAATCCGCGGCGCGGCGGCGTGTATGCGTGGCAGTTGTGGGGGCACAAGGTGAGCCGATCGCTCATCTATCCCGCATGTGCCATCGCCGCGGTCGGACTGGTTTCACTCGTGGCGTCATCGTCGATTGCCCGCGTGCTGTTCGCCGCCGGCGTCGTTGTGCTGGCGACCGGGCTGGCGTTCGGACATTCGCCGCAGCCGCGCCCAAAGTCACGATACGCCGCTGCGTTCGCGCCGGCGTGCGTGGGATTGACGGCCGGTCTCGCTGCCTGGTGGTCGTTCGCGCGTGGCCGCCACGCCGTGACGTGGGAGCCAACGCCTCGTGGCTCGAGCGTCGAGAACGACGCTCAAAGCCCGGCCGTCATTGCCCCGACCGTTTGAAGAACATCACGAGCGGCGTCTGCACCATGATGCGCAGATCCTGAAGAACGCTGCGCCGGCGCAGGTACTCGAGATCGTACCACACTTTCGCCTTCACGTCGTCGATCGATGCATCGTACGAATGGCGAATCTGCGCCAAGCCGGTGATGCCCGGGCGCGTGCGCTGGCGAATCGGATAGTAGCCGATCTTCTCGACCAGGTTCGGAACGATGGTCGGTCGCTCGGGCCGCGGCCCGACGATGTTCATGTCGCCCTTGAGCACGTTGAGGAGCTGCGGCAGCTCGTCGAGCCGACACTTGCGCAAGAAGCCGCCGATGGGCGTCACGCGTGGATCCTTCTTCTGCGCCCAGACCGCGCCCGTGCCCGCTTCGGCGTCGACGCGCATCGTGCGGAACTTGTACATCGTGAAGGACTGCCCGCACGCGTTCCACACGCGACGATCGTGCACCGCATTCGCTATGCGCCGGCGCCGCGCGTCGGCGCGCGCTTCCGCCTGCGTCGCGCGACGGTCGGTTCCGCGCCGGCGTTCGACGGCGACTGCCTTGTTGTACATTCGGCGATCGCTCTGCGCCTGCCGCGCATTCGCGCGCACCGCTCGGCCCGCGCGCGGATGCCGTGCATCGATCGCGCGGCGGTCCGCCGGCGACAGATTGTCATAGCGTCGCCGGTCGCGGCCGACGCGCACCTGCTTGTAAATGATCGGTCCCTTCGACGTCAGACGCACCGCGATCGCGAGCAACAGCATCACCGGCGACAACACTATCAACGACACCGCGGCGATCGTCACGTTCAGCGCACGCACGGACTTGCCGTTGCGCGGCCGGGATCGACGGTCGAGAAACACCGGTGGATCGACCGCGGCGGCGGCCGCTTCGGGAACGCGCTCCTTCAACTGCAGCTTCCCCGCGGGCGCACCGGCGACCGTCGTCAGTGTCGTGAGATCGTTCGGCGCGAGTCCGGCGACGACGAGCGGTTGCACGGCCGCGGCCGGCGACGGACCGCCGGTTACCGACTCGAGTTGCTGCTGAGTCGAATTGTCATTCGCTGAGGTGCTGCCTTGTGAGGTTTCCGCATCAGGCTGCACCGCCGACCGCGAGCGGCGAAGCCTCGCGTAGCGGAAGGATTGTGCTGCTGAACCCATCTACTGCTCCTGCCGGCTGCTTCGGACGCGGGTCGTTCCGCGTCCGTCGTTCTGTCCCTCGTCAAAAGACCCGCGTTCCACCCCAGACGCTGAGCACGATGGCACCGACGTAGGCACCGGTTCGAATCCAATCCGACCAGTCGCGCTTGGTTTGCTCGGCCACATAGATCTCGTCACCGGCGCGCAGGTCGAGTTGATCGATCGTCGCGCCCGAAGCGACTTCTTCGCGCAGACGCTTGGCCTTCACGATCTCTTTGCCGTTTCGGCGCACCGTCGTTTCATCGACGTTCGCCTGATTCGTCGGACCGCCGGCGCTCATCAGCGCGTCGCTCAGCAACATGTCGGGGCGCACGGAATAGAAGCCGGGCTTCGTCACCGCGCCCGAGACCGCGACGCGAATCAACGGCTGCGCGACGATGCTCGGACTCACCACGTACTTGCCGATCTGCTTCGTGAGATACGGCGTCAGCTCCGACCAGAGCACGCCGGTGAGCGGAATCTGTCCGATGTCAGGCAGCTCCAGCACGCGACCCGATCGCACAGTGAAGGTGTCGGTGAGAGACGGTACGTTCGCAACGCGCAGCGCGACGCGATCGCCAACGTTGAAGTCGCCATTCTGCAACCGGTCGCGAATGCTTTCGAGCTCGGCGACGTTGTCCTCCCAGACCTTTCGATCCTTAGTCGCCCGCGCGGCCGAGTCCACCGTGAAGCTGCGCGCCGTCAATACTTCACGTGTTGCGAACGGTGATGCAGCGCGCGACGCCTGCGCCGCGACTTGTCCACTCGCCTGCGCCGTCGACTGTGCGTCCGCTGCCGGTGCACCGAGCACGAGCGCGGCGAGTGCGCTGCATGCGACGTGTCTCATCACATTTCTCGACATTCAAATTCTCTCGCGTCAAACGTTCTCCTGACTCGCTTCAATGCACGGCGTATACCAAACATGTGATACCTCTCACCAGCGCAATGAGACAAATGGCCAAAGACTTGCCTGTTTACGGATGCGACGCGGAGAAGTACTTCGCGCGCACGACGTCGCTCACCTATCCGTTGTATGTCTGGTCAATTGGTGCCGCAGCCACGGCGCAACGCGCCGGTCGAAGCAGAACACGCGCAGCTTCCTCAACACGCGTCTCACGCGTGGCCCGAGCCCGCAGCCGGTCCGCCACCGTCGACGCAGAGTCCGCCGTTTCAGTGGCGTCGGTACGTCGACGCGGTACGGCGTCATCGCTGGCTCGTGCTCGCCCTCGTGTTCGTCGGGATCGGTGCGGGCTGGGCCGCGAGTCGCTTCGTCAAACCGAAATACGAAGTTCACACGACGATCTGGATTCCAGCGGAAGATCGCGCGAACGACGCCGCAAACGTCCCGGGCGGACGCGTCCTCGACGCCGCCGGTTGGGCGGATCTGATGACCAGCTTCGCCGTGCTCGACAAAGTCGTCGCGCAAATGGGTCTCGTTGCGTCGGCACGCGATACATCGCAACAGTCGGCGCTCGCGGGCTTCCGTCCTTCGGACGCACTGGTGCCCGGCAAATACACACTGACTCTCGCGAACGGCCGATATACGCTCACGCCTGAGAAGGGCTCGCCGGAATCGGGCGCGATCGGCGACTCGATCGGCAGAAAATTCGGCTTCGAGTGGGCGCCGACGGCTCGACAGATCGGTACGCGCGGACAGATGGAGTTCAGCGTCGCTGCCGTACGACAGGCGTCAGCCTGGCTCCGCCAACGCCTGACGGTTCAGTTGAGCGATTCGAATTTCATCATCGCCAAGCTGCGCGGCGCGCAGCCCGACCGCGATGCCGCGGTGCTGAACACGCTCGCGCGCGAAGTGGTCGCGACCGGTACTGAGCTCAAGCGGCACAACAATACCGAAGTCGCGCAGAATCTTCAGCAGGAATTCAATGAAGTATCGGGCTCGCTCAAATCGTCCGAAGACGCGCTCGCGCGATTCCGCACGAGCGCGATCACGCAGCCGAGCGAGCAGTCGATCACGGACGCGATGCGCGATCCGACCGCGGCGCAATACTTCGCGTCGAGCGCCGCGCGCGACAGCCTGAAGAACGATCGCGAGGCCCTCGAGCGCGTGATCAGCGACGCGAAGCGCGGCCCGATCAACGTCGGCGCGCTACTCTCGATTCCATCCGCGCGGTCCGCGCCGGAGTTGAGCGCCGCGGTCTCCGAGCTCAACAAAGCCGACTCGAGCTATCAAGCGCTTCGCCGCCAGTTCACCGACGATTATCGGCCGGTGAAGGATCTTCAGGCGCAGATGACACGCCTGCGCTCGCAGACGATTCCGCAAATCGCATCCGGCATTCTCTCGCGGCTGCAAACTTCCCAGGGGCAGTTTGCCACGCGTGCCTTCGATGCGCAGCGCAAACTACAGGCGATCCCCGAGCGCGCGCTCGAAGAAGCGCGACTCCGCCGCGACGTGCAAACGAAAGAAAATCTCTACACGACGCTCAAGGGCAAGCTCGACAATTCGCACATGGCCGAGCAGAGCACCGTGGCTGAAGCGCGCGTGCTCGATGTCGCCGACGCGGCAACGCTGCCGGTTGCGAACACGCGGCCCTACATCCTCGCGGTGAGCGTACTGTTCGCGCTCGTCCTCGGCATCGGCGCCGCGCTCGTGCTCGATCGGTTCGATCCAAAGCTCCGCTATCCGGAACAGGTCGGCGAGCTTGGGCTCAGCCTCCTGGCAGCCGTACCGCACATGAACGCCTCGACCGAGATCGATCATTCAGCAGAAGAGGCGGCGCAGGCGGTCGAAGCATTCCGCGCGCTTCGCTTGAACCTTCGTCATCAACAGCCGGGCGCGGGCGCGGTGCAACTGACCGTGACGAGCCCCGGAGCATCGGAAGGGAAGTCGCTGCTCGCCGCGAACCTCGCGCTGTCGTTCGCCGAGGCGGGGTATCGTACGCTGCTGATCGACGGCGACATTCGCCGCGGTCGCCAGCACGAGACGTTCGGCGCGGCGAATGAACCCGGCCTCACCGATTTCCTGGCGGGACACGCTCGCGCCGACGAGATCGCGCGGCGCTCGACGCACGCCAACCTCCTCGTCATTCCGTCCGGATCTCGCGTCAACAGCGGGCCCGAGCTACTGATGTCGAATGAACTGCCGCGACTGCTCGCGGCGGTGAGGCCCCTCTTCAACGCGATCATCGTCGACAGCGCGCCACTCGGCGCCGGTGCCGACGCACTCGCGCTCGGCGCGGCAACCGGGAACGTGATGCTGGTGCTGCGCGCTGGAGCCACCGAGCGTCGCATGGCCGAGTCTCGCTTGTCGCTCTTGCGTCGTGCGCCAGTACGAATTCTGGGCGCCGTGCTGAACGACATCGGTGCGACGGCCGTGTATGACGAGTACAGCTACATCGAAGGGTACTACGTGCCGATGGCTACGGAGCCGTCGACGGAAACGATGCCGATAGCCGTACAAGTGCAGACTCAGGGCGATTGAGCGGCCGCGCAGCGCGGCTCGCGGGAGCGACAATGGAGTTGGAGAACGCAAACGGACCAGAATCGAGAGATCGGGCGGACCTGCTCGCCGCGTGGCGCGGGCAGGTTCGCGAGCTCGAGGCGATCGCCGTCAGCGCGGACGATGCAGAATCAGAATTGCTCTCTCAACTCCGCGGCATCGCCGACGATCTCGCGCGAGGACCCGCGCTCGTCGTCCCGCAGATCTCGGCGAGTGTCGATGCGTCGATGCAGGTCGGGCTCGTCAACGAGGCCATCGCTCGGGCTGACGTCGCGACGATCGCCGGCGACAGCGCGATCGCGTCGCCGTTCGATCTCGCCGCGCTGACTGCGGCGATCGGATCGATCGAGCAAGCGGCCTCTGAAGTCGTTGCACGCGCGGAGGGAGAATTCATCGAGGCGCGGCAGGCCATCGCGACCGAAGTCGCGGGCATTCGCGAGAGCCTCGCTGCCGAGCTGAAGGCGCTGCGCGCGGAAGTACAGCGTTCGCAGCGTCGCGCGGCCCGTCGTTCGACTGATCTCGCCGGGCCGCGCATTCTCGATTCCGCGAATGAATCACCTGTGGTCGCGCGGCTCGCCGACGTGTGCGCGCAGCTCGATTCGTTGAGGGCGCAGACACAGCAATTGACCGACGCGCTGCCAACGCAAGCTCAGGCGAATTCTTCGGCGCTCGGCGACGCGATGACGGAGCTTCGCAACTTCATCGACGGCGCGGTGTCGTCGCTGCGGCAGGATGTCAGCGCGTCGCTCAAGAGCGCGAACGACGCTGCGGCGGAATCATTGATCGCCGTCAATGCCGTGCACGCCACGATCGTCGCCGATGCGCGCGAGCAATCGGAACGCCTCTCCGCGTCGCTCCGAGCTGAGCTGTCTACTTCGCTGAAGGAAGAGCTCTCAACGGCGCTCGCCGAAATGCGGAAGACATCACGCGACGCTCGCGGCGACCTCCACGCCCTGGCGAGCGACGTGCGCGAGCAAGCGAGCCGAAACCGTCTCGCCGAGCAGGAAGCTGCCCGGGAAGTTGCCGCGTTACGCGAGGCCGCGGACGCCAAACGAATCGAAGACGATCACGCGGCGTTGCAGCGTGCGGTCGCCATGCTGGCGGTGCTCGAGTCGTTGGACGACGCGCTGCACGCGCTCCGGCGAGAGCCCGATGCCGCGGCTCGCGATCGTATCGCTCACTTCGAGCGACAGGCTCGGGCGATGGCATCGCTCGTCGAGCTCGACGAGATCGCGACCGATGGAGAGTTCGACGAGGATCGCCACGAGATCGTCGGCGTACTGCCGCTCGACGGCGACACCGACGGTGCGATCGAGGTGCGGCAGCGCGGTTACACGTTCCGCGGTCGCGTCATTCGCCGAGCGCAGGTGGTGGTCAGCGCAGCGAGTCTTGCCGCATCCTGCGTTGGCGACGGATTCGAGCTGACGCTCTAGCTGTTCGTAGTTCTCGCGTCAGCTCGCCGGGCAATCGCTCGCCGGCGGCTTACGCCGGCACCGCCGAGCGATTAGCCGGAACGAGATTCTCGACGTACCACTCGACGGCGGCCCGAAGCCCGCTCTCCACCGTGTACTGCGGTGCGAAGCCGAGCTGACTGGCCGCCTTCGTCGTGTCGGCGCGCGAGTGGCGGATGTCACCGTGACGGAACGGTTCGAACGCGGGCGCCGCCGCTGCCAACTCCGGACGTTTTTCCCCGAGTGCATCGCGAATCGATCCGAAGAGCCCGACAAGGCTGGTCGATTGTCCGGAACCGATGTTGTACGCCGTGCCCGTTGCCGAATCATCATCGACCAGAGCGGCGAGGATGTTCGCTTGCACCACGTCGTCGACGTAGATGAAGTCACGCGTCGTCTCGCCGTCGCCGTAAATGCGGCACGGCTCGCCGAGAATGAGATTGCGCGTCCAGATCGGAATGACCGCGGCGTACGGGCCATCGGGATCCTGCCGCGGGCCGAACACGTTGAAGTACCGCAGGCCGACTGTGCTGATGCCGAACGCCCGTTGATAGACCGCGGCGTACAGCTCGTTGACGTGCTTGGTGACGGCGTAGGGTGAGAGCGCGACGAGCGCGCCGTCCTCACGCTTCGGCGTTTCAGGCGCGTCGCCATATATCGCGCACGATGACGCATAGACGAATCGGCGAGCGCCGGCATCGCGCGCCGCCGTGAGCATGTGCACGAACCCGTCGACATTCGTTCGGTTCACGGCGATCGGATCTTCCATGGAGCGCGGCACCGAACCGATGGCGGCCTGATGAATGACGTAATCCACCTGCGCGCAGGCGTCGACACAGACCGCGAGATCTTCGATGTCTCCCGTCACGAGACGAAACGTTCCGCCGCCGCCTTCACTCTCGGCAATCGCTTGATCGATGTTGCGCTGATAGCCGCTCGAGAAGTTGTCGAGTCCGACGACGTGCTGGCCGAGCTGTAGCAGCTGGCGGGTAATGTTTGACCCGATGAATCCGGCTGCGCCCGTCACCAACCAGCGGCGCGGATTATTACGCAGGTTCGCCTGAATGGCGGCGTACCGACTCACACATCCTCCTCGTAGGCGTCGCGAGCCGCGCAACCAGAAGCGTCGCGCGGCTCGTTTGTAAACAAATGCAAGTGTGGTTCCTGCTGAATCAGTCGGCGTGCTGTGCGTGCCGTCCGCCGGGCTCGGAGATGTCTTCGATCGTGCGTTCGGCGCGCGAACCGTCGCGCGATTTCCGCACGACGTCCGCCTGCGACACAATGCCGACCAGTCCGCCGCGCTCATCGACGATCGGGATGCGACGCACCTTCTCCGTGCGCATGGCGTCCATGACGCGGTTGATGTGTTCGTTTTCCCGGCAAGTCGTGATGCGGCCGGAGCTCATCGCTTCCGACACGCGGCAATCGGCGCCGCGTCCCTGCGCGACACAGCGCACCGCGATGTCGCGGTCGGTGATGACGCCGACGAGCTTTCGGTCATTGTCCTGCTCGACGACCGGCACGATGCCGATGTCTTCGCGCGCCATGATCTGCGCCGCCTCCTGAATCGTTGCGTTGGGCGTGACGCAGTGCGGATTGCGAGTCATGACGTCCTTGATATCCATCGCTCTCTCCCTCGAAGTGTCGTTGATGTCATGACAAACGAAGGCGGCAAAGCGCATGCCCGGTGTCGCGCGCGAGTGGTGAACCGCTTTACAATTCGCCCTGGCGCGTCGTAGCGTGTACACGCCCCTACTCGCGTCCATCGCTCGTTTCCCATCGCCCATCTCCCCGCTCACATTGCCAGCACGTTCTCGTTCGCTGACGCCCGATACGACCGGCGCATCGGCCAAGGATATTCTCGAGCTCACCGAGAAGCTGAACGTCCGCTTCATGCGGCTGCAGTTCACGGACATCCTCGGGATCAACAAGAACGTCGAGATTCCGGCGTCGCAGTTTCAGAAGGCCCTCGACGGCGACATCATGTTCGACGGCTCGTCGATCGAGGGCTTCGTACGCATCGAAGAGTCGGATATGCTGCTCGCGCCCGACCTCGACACGTTTCTCATATATCCATGGGGCGATCCCGACAATCGCATCTGCCGGCTCATCTGCGACATTCGCATGCCGTCGGGCGAGCCGTTCCCGGGCGATCCGCGCGGTGTGCTCAGGTCGGTGCTCGAGAAGGCGCGGGGCATGGGCTACACGATGAACGCCGGCATGGAAGCCGAGTTCTTTCTGTTCCGTCCCAATCCGAACGGCGAGGCGACGACGACCACGCACGACGTCGGCGGCTACTTCGATCTCGCGCCCGCCGACCTTGGCGAAGACGCGCGCCGCGCGATGGTGGACACGCTCGAGCGCATGGGCTTCGAGGTCGAGGCGGCGCATCACGAAGTCGCGCACGGCCAGCACGAGATCGACTTCCGCTACGCCGAAGCGCTCAAGACGGCGGACAACATCGCCACTTTCCGCTTCGTCGTGAAACACGTCGCGACGCAGTTCGGCTTGCTCGCCTCGTTCATGCCCAAGCCGATCTTCGGCCAGAACGGAAGCGGCATGCACACGCACCAATCGCTGTTCAAGGGCAAGCAAAACGCGTTCTGGGACGACACGGCGAACTGGGAGCTCTCGAAGACCGCGCTGCACTACATCGGCGGTCTGCTGCGCCACGCACGCGGTATGTGCGCGATCACGAACCCATTAGTAAACTCATATAAGCGGCTGGTCCCCGGGTTCGAGGCGCCGGTGAACGTCGCGTGGTCGATGCGCAACCGCTCGCCGCTCATTCGCGTACCGGACCGTCGCGGGCTCGGCACGCGATTGGAGCTCCGCATGCCCGATCCGGCGGCGAATCCGTATCTCGCGCTCGCGGTGATGCTCGCCGCGGGACTCGACGGCATCGAGACCGACGCCGACTATCGCGAGCCGGTCAACGAGAACATCTGGGAAATGAGTTTCCGCGAAAAGCGGCGGCTGCGCATCGACGACCTGCCGCACGATCTCAACGAGGCACTCGACGAGCTCGAGAAGAACGACGTGATCACAGGCGCGCTCGGCAAACACATCACGACGCACTTCGTGGCCGCCAAGCGCCAGGAATGGCGGGACTACATCACGCAGGTCAGTGCGTGGGAGCTGGAGACGTACCTGGCGAAGTATTGATCTTTCGGTATTTATTCGGTATCGTCCATGTCGCGCTGGCGGAGGCCGACATGGACGAAATGACGCTCGAACGAAAGATCGAAATCCTCATGACCATGGCCGGCGACGACCGCGAGTCCGGTTCGGCCATGTCGCTTCCGCCGCGACTGCGCCATGCCAACGACGTCGGCGCTCTTCGCCCGCTCAACTTCCGCACGGTGAGCGCGGGTCGCGGGCGCAAGACAACGCTGCTTCGCATTCTCATGACGAATGCGTGCAGCTTCAACTGCTACTACTGTCCCATGCGCCGCGATCGCAACATGCCGCGCGCACTCCTCAAGCCGCACGAGCTGGTCAAGATTTTTCTCGAAGCGCGGCGTCGCGGCTGGTGTGAGGGTTTGTTCATCACGACGGGCATTCCCGGCCGCCCCGTGAAAGTGATGGACGACCTCATCGCCGTACTCGAGCTGCTGCGGCACAAGCACAAATTCGACGGCTACATCCACGTCAAGATTCTTCCCGGCGCCGAGCCGGCGCAGATCGAGCGGATCACCGCGCTGGCGACGCGCGTGTCGCTCAATCTCGAAGCACCATGCGGCGATACACTCACCGCGATCGCGCCCGAAAAAAGTTATGCGACGGCGATCGACACATTGTCGCGCGCGCGCAAGCTCGTGGTGCTCGAGCAAGCTCACGAACGTGACGGACGCCGCCGCAATCCTTTGCGTCCCGGCGGCGCATCCGGCATGACGACGCAGTTCGTCGTCGGTGCAACGCCGGATTCCGATCGCGCCATCGTGAACCGCGTGTCAGAGCTGTACAACGCCGGCGGCGTGCACCACGTGCACTTCAGCGCATTTCGTCCAATTCGTGAAACACCACTCGAATCGCGCCCGGCGGTTCCGGCGCTGCGCGAACATCGGCTGTATCAAACCGACTATCTGCTGCGCTATTACGGATTCAATGAAAGCGAAGTCGTCTTCGAGGCCGACGGCAACCTGCCGCTCGCGAACGATCCTAAAGTCGCGTGGGCGCTCGCGCATCCGGAACGCTTTCCACTCGAGCTCACGACGGCAACCTATGAGGCGCTCGTGCGCGTACCGGGGATTGGGGTCGTAACGGCGCGCCGTATCGTCGACGAGCGGCGCAACACCGTCATTCGCGGACTCGCTGATCTCAAGCGGATTGGCGTTCAGACGAATCGCGCGGCAGGCTTCCTCGCGCTTCGCGGACGCGCACTCGAAGCCACGCGTTGGACCGAGCAACTTGGCTTCTGGAATCCGGCCGACCAGGTTGGCGTGCGCGCGCAGGTGTACGACGTGAGCCCGGGAACCTTCCGGTAGCGCGACGCCTGACGCTACGGCGCCACCGGTAAATCCACGATGCCAACGACCTCGCGCGGACCAATGCGCGTCGTCGCCATTTTGTTCGTGCCGTTCACACGCAGCGTGATCGGCACATCCCGCGGAATACCGCACGCGAGATAGCGCCCGTCGCCGGACAGCGTGCGCACGGTACGCGTCACCGTATGCGAGCCATCCCGACCGGCGCCAGGCTCGTGCGTCCAGCTCAACGTCACGTCTCGATGCCCGAGCGGCTCGTCGCCGCGCGTCACCGCGCCGATGAGAACGCCGGTGCGATCGGATAGCAGCTTCGCATCATCACCACACACCGTGCGCGCCGCGTCGAGAGGTGAGGCGAGATTCACCTCCGCCAACTCCACCGGAGCGCGGCCGATCTCAACCTGCACGCGCGAACGCGGCCAGCCGAGAACGTCGAGCTGCCGCGTGCCGACGTCCACGATGTAATCGCCGTGCACGAGATTCTCGAAACGCACCGAGCCCGTGCTGTCGACGTCGAGCCAGCGGGTCGTGCCGATGAGATATACCGTCGTTTCATCGGCGACCGGCGGTGTACGAGCGAATCCTCTCGTCACGCGCAATTCCAGCGCGCGCTTCGGCGGCGACCAGAGCAGCACGCTGTCGCGCCACACCGCCTCGAGCGTTCCGCCATACGCGCGCAGTTGATCCGTAACGATGGTGTGCTTGCCAACCACGAGCGGCGTGGAGAATCGATTGGCGCGGCGTCCCGAGGCGATGGCCGCGCCGCTCACCTGCTGCTCGGAATTCAAACGCAACACGGGCGCGCGAATCGACCAGTCGGTCATCACCCACGCGCCGGTGGAGAGCCGCGCGAATTGTACGTCGCCGCCCGCGATCGAGTCCGCGGCGAGCAGATTGACATACCGAAAACTCACGCTGCGCAACTCGTGGGTCCGCTTGTCGATCCACAATGTCCCGCGCACTTCGGCGTGCTTCACGCGGCCGGCCGGCGCGAACTCCACGGCAAGGAGCGAGTCAGCGACGGGATTGCTCGCGAACCGAAAGCAGTGCGTCTCGATGAAGTAGTTCGACAGCAGCGTCTCGATATCGGGCGCAACGAACGTGGTGCTGTCCTGGTCCTGAATTACGTAGCCGATGCGTCGCAACTCTTCGGCGGGCAAGCTCGCCCACGTGTGACTGTCGTACAGCTGCGCCTCGTCCATTCGCACGCCCCGCAACTCGCCTGTCGCATAATCGTACGTGCGCACGTGATCGACGAGGTCGAATCGGTACGCGTGCTTCTCGCGCGTGATGGCCGTCGCGAGCAGCGCGGTCTTCACGTCCTCCCACACGGCGCCGAGGGCGAGCGCCGAGTCGGGACGCAGATTGCATTGGGTTTGCTCGCGCGTCGTCACGGGCGGCAGCCCCGCGGGCGCGCTCGACATGCGAAGTACGACGTTCGTGTCGTTCGCGAAGACGACCGCCGGCGTCGTGAACGGCCGGAGACCGATGCGCATCGCCCGCACGCGATACACGGCCGGCTGCGCGATGCGGATGGTGAATCGCCCGCGATCGTCGGTCAACGTTCGAGCGCGAATGTCACCCGCGCCGTCGAGGAGCACCACGACCGCGCCAACCACCCCGCTCGAATCGTCACGGACGAGAACCGCGCCGCGAATGAGCTGGGCGTGCGCGGACACCGCGCCCAACACCAGCGCAGCCAGACCTGAGCGAAGACGACGACAGAGTTCTCGCATACGACGAACCGGTGGGCGGGATCGTCCGTTCGGGCGGCCAGGAACGAAGCTATATATTATGCCGTCCGGGCGGAAGAAATTCCCGGCTGGGACCATCCGTGCGTTCCTGGAATTCCCCATTGCATATCCCGGGCACCTGCGCGCCAGAAGCGGAGATTGCCGAGAATGAGCTCGTTCGTTACACGCGATGCAACAGCGGCCGACGCCGACGCGCTGGCTCGTCTCTGCACGCAGCTTGGCCATCCCGCGACGCCGGACGTGATTCCCGCACGTCTGGCGCGAATCGCCGGCGACACAAACGCGCGCGCCATTGTCGTGGATGCACCGAATCGAGGCGGCGTCGTGGCACTCGCCACCATACATATCAGAAACACGCTGAATCACAACGCACCACTCGCGCAGCTATCGCTGCTCGTCGTGGAAGAAGCGGTGCGCGGCACCGGCGTCGGGCGCGCCATCGTCGATGAAGCGGAGCGCTGGGCGCGCGACCGCGGTTGCATGCGCATGGTCGTAACGACCGCCTTGCGCCGAACTGATGCGCACGCGTTCTATGAGCGCATCGGTTACACTCACACCGGGCGCCGGTATGCAAAAGATCTTGAGTAGACCAATTCGATCCACGTTCGTGGCCGCGATCGGTGTCCTGACACTTGCGGCGTCGCTCGGTCTGCGGTCCTCCGCGCCGTCCGACTACGAAGTCTACGCGCTGCGCTACGCGACGATTCCGAACTTCAAGCTGTCCGGACTCATCGCCAGCGCCGACACCAGCCGCCGCATCGACCTCGCGATGATGGTGTGGTTGATCAAAGGCAACGGCCGCAACGTCGTGCTCGACGCGGGTTTCTACCGCGACAAGTTCATTCAGCAGTGGCATCCCGCCGATTTCATGAAGCCGAGCGATGCCGTCGCGCGCGCGGGCGTGAAGCCCGAGGATGTGACCGACGTCATCATCTCACACGTGCACTGGGATCACCTGGACGGCGTCGATCTCTTTCCCAACGCGCGCGTCTGGATTCAGCGCGAAGAGTTCGAGCACCACACCGATTCGGCGGGAACGCGCAAGGACCGCATGATCGACGCGGTCGACGCGCCGGTGCTGGCCAAGATCGCGCGCGAGGGTCGGTTGATGCTCGTCGACGGCGATGCAAAGGAAATCCTTCCAGGCATCAGCGTCTACATCGGCGGCAAGCACACGTATCAATCGCAGTTCGCCACGGTGCACGCGTCGTCGGGCACGGTGGTGTTGGCATCCGACAACGTGTACCTCTACGAGAACCTCGCCCGCCACGTACCGATCGCGCAGACGCTCGACTCGGCATCGAACCTTCGCGCGCAGGCACGCATGCTGACGCTCGCGTCGAATCCGCGGCTCATCGTGCCGGGTCACGATCCGGAAGTCTTCGTGCGCTTTCCAACGCCCGGCAACGGCATCGCGAGAATCAAGTGATGCATCCGAGAATCAACGAGTTGCTGGAGTACGTCGCGGATCAACGCCGCCAACTGCGCTCGACGGTCGAGGGCATTCCGTCGTCGCGCCATAATGTCGCGCCGACCACCGGTGGTTGGTCGATCCTGGCGGTGCTCGAACATCTGGCGATCGTCGAGCCGCGCATCACGGCCATTCTCCGCAAGCGCGGCGCGGAACTGCGCGCGTCGGACTCACCGGCCGAATCCGACGCAGGCCCCATCCTGAAAAATATTGACGTCAATAGATTTCTGGATCGCACGAGGAAGATCGAGGCGCCGACACCAATTCATCCGACCGGCGCGATGGACCTCGAGGCCGCGTGGTCCGCGCTTGACCGTTCACGGACCGAGTTCATCGACACGGTCGTCAGCCTCGACGGCCTGGCCCTGGGCACCGCGTCGCATTCGCACCCGATCTTCGGGCCCGTCGACCTCTACACCTGGATCGCGTTCGTCGGCGCGCACGAAGCGCGACACGCCGATCAGATTCGCGAGATCGGCTCGTCCTTCGACGAGGCGCCTTGATGCTTCGAGAGGTTGAAGGCGGTGCTCAGCAGCGCGATGTGCGAGAAGCCCTGTGGAAAGTTGCCGACGAGCCGCTTCGCGATGGGATCGTATTCCTCGGAGAGCAATCCGACGTCGTTGCGCAGTGACAACAGCCGCTCGAACAACTTGACGGCGTCACCGCGGCGGCCGAGCAACACGTAGTTGTCGGCGAGCCAGAAGCTGCAGGCGAGAAATGCGCCCTCGCCCGGCGGCAAGCCATCGTCCGTTTCTTCACTGTCGTAGCGCAGCACGAAGCCGTGCGCACACAGTTTCTTCTCGACGTACTCCACCGTCCCGCGCACGCGCGGGTCGCTGGGCGGCAGAAAGCCGACGGTCGCAAGGGCGAGCGTGCTCGCGTCCGCGAGCTTCGAGTCGTACGACTGTGTGAACGCGTTGAGATTCGGATCGTACGCCTTCTCGCACACTTCGTCATGAATGTCCTGGCGAATGCGGCGCCACCGGTCGAGCGGGCCCTTGAGGTTGAATCGTTCGGCGCTCTTTATCGCGCGATCGAACGCGACCCAGGCCATCACCTTGGAGTGGGTGAAGTGCTGCGGCGTACCGCGAACTTCCCAGATGCTGTGATCCGGCTTGCGCCACGTCTGCTCGAGCTGCTGCAGAAGCGCGCATTCGAGCTGCCACGCATCCGGCAGCTCCGGCATTCCACCGACGCGGGCTTGATGCAGCGCGTCCATCACCTCGCCGAAGATGTCGTGCTGGATCTGCTCATGCGCCGCGTTGCCGCAGCGGACGGGTTTCGCGTTCTCATATCCGGGCAGCCACGAGATCTCCCACTCGCGAAGCATGCGCTCGCCGCTCAAGCCGTACATGATCTGCACTTGATCCGGCGCTCCGGCGCACGCGCGCAACAACCATTCGCGCCACGCACCGGCCTCGTGGTAATAGCCGGCATTCATCAGCGCGAGCAGCGTGAGCGTGGCATCGCGCAACCAGCAGAACCGATAGTCCCAATTGCGCGAGCCCGCGAGCTGCTCGGGGAGAGACGTCGTCGGCGCGGCGACGATCCCGCCCGTCGGATGATACGTCAGCGACTTGAGGGTGACCAGCGAGCGCATCACCGCGCCGGACCATTCACCGTCGTAGTGACAGAGGCTCGACCAGCGACGCCAGAAGTCTTCAGTAACCTCTAATGCGCGATCCGGGTCGGACGGCGCCGGCGGCTGCTGATTCGACGGACCCCAGGTCATCACCATCGACGCGCGGTCACCCTCGGCGATCGTGAACTCGCCGATGGTCGTCAGATCCTGCCCGCGCAGCTGCACATCCGAGCGAATGCAGATCATGTCGGGGCCGGCGATCGCGCGCAGCGTGCCGTCGTCGAGCCGGCTCACCCACGGCACCACCGATCCATAGTCGAAGCGCAGCACGATCTCCGTTCGCATCGGGACCCGGCCCCGCTTGCCGATCACGGTGCGAACCACGTTCGACACGCCGTCGCGCAGCGGCATGAAATCGATCACGGTGACGGCGCCATCCGCCGTCTCGTAGTCCGTTTCGAGAATCAGTGAGTTGTCGCGATATCGCCGCGTGCAGCGCGATGTGGGATCTGCCGGCGCGAGCGACCAATGCCCGTTCTTCTCACTTCCCAGGAGCGCCGCGAAGCACGCCGAGGAGTCGAAGCGCGGCCAACAGAGCCAGTCGATGGAGCCCATGCGCGATACGAGCGCCGCGGTCTCGCAGTCGCCAATGATCGCGTAGTCTTCGATGAGTCCGGGCATTCGTCAGCTCACGTCGGGAGAGAACACGACGACGGTCTTGACGTCGTCATCGCGGACCTCGAACGCTTCCCGCCATCGATCGAGGGGTACCCGTCGCGCGACGACACGATGCAGCCACGCGGCGTCCGCTTTCGCCAGCGCGTCGATCGCCGCCTGGTAATGACGACGATTCGCGTTGACCGAACCGAAGATCACGCGATTCCCCAACACGATCTCGCGATTGAGCTCACCGATGTCGATCGTCTCTTGCGCCGAGTGTGAGACGCCGGCAAGGCATGTGATGCCATCCGCGGCGGTGCGTTGCACCGCTTCGACGATCACCGAGGCCGCTCCGGTGCATTCCATCACAATATCATAATCGTGGCCAACGTCGTCGAATGACGCATGGTAAGTTCCACCCAGATCATGCACGAGCGCGGGCTTCGGGCCATCGGTCGCGCGATCGAGTACGTGGATCTCGAGTCCGCGCTGCGCGCCGAGCAACGCAGCGAGCAATCCCACCGGGCCCGCCCCCGTCACGAGCACACGTCTCGGCGTCCAGCGCGCGCGCTCACCAATGCGCTCGGTGTGCTCCCACGCCTTGGCGACGATGGTCGTTGGCTCGACGAGCACGCCGAGTATTCCGAGCCGCGGGTCGAGGCGGACGACGTATTCCGGCGAAAGGCGATAGAACTCCGAGCCGTAGCCGTCGAGCGCCTTGATGCCATGTTCGGTGTACTGATCAGTGCGACACATATCCCACTCCCCGACCGCGCAGTTCGCGCACGGAACGGGGTCGGGATGCCGAACGATGCCGACGACGAGATCGCCCTTCGACAACCCGCTGGCGGCCGGCGCATCTTCGACGCGACCGAGCGATTCGTGGCCGATGATCAAGCGCTGGTGTCCCGGGGGCGCCTGGCCGTAGTCGCCTTGAACGATCTCATGATCGGTACCGCAGATGCCAAGGGCCACCGCGCGCACGAGCACCGCGCCCAGTTCGCTGGATGGGACGTTGAATTCCTCGAGCTGAACCGAATTCGGGACTTTCGGCGTAACGGTAAGTGCGCGCATGGTTGGCATGAAGGACGTTCCAGTGCAGAATTCGCACCGATGAATGACAAAGAAACAACACCGAACGTCGTCGTCGTGATGGGCGTGTCAGGCGCCGGCAAGACCGCGGTGGGCCAGGCGCTCGCTGACGCCACGGGCTGGCGTTTCGTCGAAGGTGATGCATACCATCCCGCGTCGAACATCGAGAAGATGTCGCACGGAATCGGCCTCACCGACGAAGATAGACGGCCTTGGCTGGCGGCGCTTCGTGACGTCGTCGAGCAGGTCGTGCGCGAGGACGACCACGCCATCCTGGCGTGCTCCGCGTTGAAGCACGATTACCGCGAGACACTGCGCGTGCCCAACGCCGGTCGTGCGGTGCGGTTTGTCTTTCTCGACGTGCCCCCCGAAGTGCTCGCGCAGCGATTGGCTGAGCGGAAGCATCATTTCGCGCCGCCCGAGTTGTTGCACAGCCAACTCGCCACGCTCGAGAAGCCGCGCGACGCACTGCGCGTCGACGGCGCACGGCCGATTCCCGAAATCGTCGAGCAGGTCGTGAACGAGCTGCGTCTCCCCGAACGGGGTCACGCATGAAGCCGAGATTCTTCAAAACCCCGGAAGATTTTCGCGCGTGGCTGGAGAAGAACTACGAGACGGCGAGCGAGTTGCTCGTTGGATTTCACAAGGTCGACAGCGGGAAGCCGAGCATCACATGGCCGCAGTCCGTCGACGAGGCGCTTTCGTTCGGCTGGATCGACGGTGTGCGGCGGCGGATTGACGACGACAGCTACTCGATCCGCTTCACGCCGCGGAAACCGGCGAGCGTCTGGAGCGCCGTGAACATCAAGCGCGTGGCCGAGCTGACGAAAACGGGGCGCATGCAACCGACCGGTCTCGCGGCGTTTGCGCGGCGCGACGAGCGGAAATCCGCGGTCTATTCGTTCGAGCGAAAAGCCGCCGCATTCGACGCAACCACGGCAGCAACGTTTCGCCGCGACAAGAATGCGTGGACCTTCTTCGACGCCCAGCCACCAGGCTACAAGCGCATCGCGGCGCATTGGGTGATGAGCGCCAAACGCCCCGAAACGCGGGAGAAGCGTCTCGGGGCGTTGGTGGAGCTGTGCCGCCGCGGTAAGCGGCTCGACATGATGTCGCCTTACGAGAAAAAGAAGAAGGACTGACTCATGGGGTCGCGCGCGGTGCGGTTTTCGGACCGAGCTCGTACTCCTTCGGCGGCTCCGCACCCAACAGATTCTTCACGAAGTAATCCCAGCGCCGGCGCGTCATGTAATTCGATTCGTTCCCGTAGCCGTGCGGCTGATTCGGCAGCATGAGCAAATCGAAATCCTTGTTCGCCTTGATGAGCGCGTCGACGACGAGGAACGTGTTGTACGGCGGTACGTTGTTGTCCATGGTCCCATGCGCCAGAAGCAGCTTGCCCTTCAGGTTCTTCGCCAGATTCTGATTCGCCTGATCGTCGTAGTTGCCGGCCTTGAGCAAACCCTCATAGCGTTCGCCCCAGTCGTCTTCGTACTCGCGGTTGTCGTGGTTGCCGGATTCGGAAATGCCGACCTTGAAGAAGTCCGGATACCGGAACATCGCGTCGGCGGTGGCGAAGCCGCCGCCCGAGTGTCCGTAAATCCCGGCGCGGTCGATGTCGATCCACTTGTAGCGACGCGCGAGCTCGCGCATGCCCGCGATCTGATCGGGCAGCGTGTTGTCGCCCATGTTCCCGTAATACGCATCGTGGAACGCCTTCGAGCGCCACGGCGTGCCCATGCCGTCGATCTCCACGACGACGAAGCCAAGGTCCGCCAGCGACTGCGCATCGCCGCGCGCGGCGTTGAATGAGCGGCCGCCAACGGAGCCGGTCTGCGGTCCGGGGTAGATGTGATTGACGATCGGATATTTCTTCGTCGAATCGAGCGTCGTCGGCGTGTACATCAAGCCATAGAGATCCGTCTTGCCGTCGCGCGCCTTGACGGTGATCGGCATCGGCGGCTTCCAGCCTTCCGCGGTGAGGCGCGAAATGTCGACCTTGCCGAGCATCGCGATCAACTTGCCGTTCGCGTCACGCAGCACGGACGTCGGCGGAACGTTCGGCGTCGAGTAGTTGTCGACAAAAAACTTGCCACTTGGCGAGAGCGACACGTCGTGGTCGGCATTTTCCGGCGTCAGCAGTGTCAATCCGTTCCCGTCCATTCCAATTTTATAAAAATGACGGAAATAGGGATCGTGACCCGGCTCCTTGCCGACGCCCTGGAAGTAGAGCGTGCGATTCTTGTCGTCGATTCGAAGCAGCTGCGTGACGTTTCCTTCGCCCGTCGTGATCTGCCGCTTCAGTTTGCCCGTCGTCAGATCGTAGAGATACAGCTGGCCCCAGTTGTCGCGTTCAGAGAACCAGATTACTTCGTTCGAAGCGGGCAGGATCTGCCAGTTCGCGCGGCCGTTGCCCGACTCGTACTGCGTGGCAACGGTTTCCTGTAACACGTCGCGCACGGCGCCGGTTCCGGCGTCGGCGACGCGGAGCACTTCACGCTTGTGATCGCGCGACGTCGACACGAACGCGAGCTTCGACCCATCGGGATACCACTCGACGTCCGTCCAATCGCCGCCGCGACACGCGATGTGGTCGCACAGCGTGGAGCGATGCTCGTCGGGCGGCATCTGGAGGCGAATGGTGCGCGCCGCCGACGCGCCGCCGCTCAAATCGATGATCACGCGCTGAATCATCGTCACCACGCTGTCGCCGGGCAGCGGATACTTCCACGCGCTCAGCGTCGGGTGTCCAACCTGCGTGCGAACGAGATACATCTCGCCGACGTTCCGTTGATCCTGCTGGAACGTCGCGATCTTCTTCGAGTCAGCCGACCATACGAGCAACGCGCGATCGCTGCTCGTCCAGCCCGCGTTGTCGGTCGCGTAGCCGAAATCGGTCACGCCGTCGCGCGTGAGCTGCGTGTCCTGGCCAGTCTGGGTGTCGTGTACCCACAGATTCCAATTCCGGATGAACGCGCCGTATCGGCCATCCGGCGACATCGTCTCGGGCGCGCGGGCAGCGGCTCCGCCCCGGCCACCACGACCTCCGCCGCGGCCGCCGCGTCCACCGAAGGCATTGCCGGAATCAGCGGGCAGGCCGCAGCGATCCGGAACGTTGTCGCAGCGCTTGCGCAGCGCCGTCGCCGGCTCGAGCAGCACGAGCTCATTGCCCGTCGAGGTGGTGTTGCGAAACCACAGGCGATCGTCGGGCAGCCAATTCGGCCGAATGACGCCGCCGGTGATCAGCGGATTTACGTTGTAGCTCATCCAACGTTCGGCGCGCGCGTAGTCGGCGCTCGTGACGGTGCGTTGGGCCGAGAGGGCGGGAGCGATCGTGGCCGCGGCGGAAGCAGCCGCAGCGGCGATCGCGAAAAAGCGACGTTGCATCAAATCCTCGTGAGAGCGGAGGGCGACTCGAAACTTGGGTCGTCGCCCGAAGCCCGGCAACCGCCGCGGCTGCGCCCTGTCAGACGCAAAACGGGCCGCCGGCGCGACGCCGGCGGCCCGTTCGGGGCAGCTTCGATGGCGTAATTACTTTGTGCTCACCGGCACGTGCGACACGAGCTGCAGCCCGCTGCCGAGATTCGCCATCACGTCGAGGGTCGTGGTCGTCGAGGTGATCAAGCCGGCCCCGATGAGCGCCTGACGATCGAAGGTGAGCTTCACCTTGCCGCTGTTGCCTTCGACGTTGTAATGCAGACTGCCGTCCCCGTTCGTGGCGAGTCCCACAGTGCCAATGCGCACCGAGGCCGCGTCGATGTCCGACATGTGCGCGATGACGTCGCTGTACAGCACGATGTCGACATTGTCATTGCCACGATCGTCGAGCTTGATCTTGTCCGGAATCGCCTCGCCGCGGATGTTGCGGCGCGTGACCGTGACGTTGATCGTCGCCGTCCCGATGCCGCCATCCTTGTCCGTGACGCTGAGCACCGACGCGTAGCTGCCCGCGGTCATGTAGGTCGTTCCGGCGAGCATCTTCGCGCCCGAGACGGTGAACGACGAAGGAATCGGTTGATTGCTCGTACCGTCGCCCCAATTCACCGATGCGTGCCACGGCGAATCCGGACCCGGATCGGTGAAGGTGCCCGTCGCGGCGACCGGATCTCCCGACTGCACCGTCAAGGTCGTCGCGCCGGTGAGCGTCGTGAACGTGACCGTCGGCGCGACGTTGAGCACCTGCACCGTCGCGGTGTAGATCGTCGAGCCGCCGTCCTTGTCCGTGACCTGCGCGCGCACCGTGCGCGGGCCGTTGTCTGTCGTCGAGCATGTCGTGCTCGCGTTCGAGGACGCCGCGCCAAATCCAGTACCGCAGTCGAACGCGAACGTGAAGCCTGCTTCCGCGTCAGCGGTCGACGGATCGGTGACGTTGCCCACGCTCAACGCGATCGCGGCGCCTTCGTTCACCGTCGCCGGGGCCGTGAAGACGGCCGTCGGCGGCGCGTTGACGACATGCACCGTCGCAGCGTATTCCGTCACGCCACCGTCCTTGTCCATGACTTTGCCATGCACGATGGCGTCGCCATTGTCGTCGACGATGCACGACGCGCTCGCATTGGCGCTCGCGGTACCGTACCCCTTGCCGCAGTCGAACGCGAAACTGAGATGCGCGGCATCGACGGGCGACGGATCCGCCGCATTGTTCAACGCAATCGTGAACGGCGATCCCTCGGCAGGCGCGTTCGGAACGGCGAACGTGGCGGTGGGCGCTACGTTCGTGGTTGTGAACGAGCCGGTGTACTCGGTGAACGCGCCGTCCTTGTCGATCACCTTCGCGCGCACCGTCGACGCGCCGTTGTCCTGCACCACGCAGTTCACCGAGGCGCTCGACGTCGCGGCTCCATAGGTGCCGGTGCCACAATCGAACGCGAACGTCAGCGCGGCCGCGTCGACCATCGAGGCATCGGTAGCGCCGGTCATCGAGAGCGTGAACATCGCGCCTTCGAGCACCGGCGCGGGAGACGGCATGATGAATGTCGCGCTCGGCGCGACATTGGCGACGGTCACCGTTTGCATCGTCGTGCGCTCCCAGCCGTATGCATCCGTGACCGTGAGCGATGCCGTGAACGGACCGTTATCGGCGAACGTCTTCGTCACGACTTTGCCGCTCGCGACGCTCCCGTCACTGAAGTGCCAGGAGTACGAGAGCGCTTCGGTGCGCTCCATGTCGGTGCGACCTAGGTCGGGATCGGTGGTCGCCGACGCATCGAACGTGAGGGGGCTGCCTTCGTTCGCGACGCCCGTCATCGCGAATGATGGCACCGGCGCGTGATCGCCGGCTTCGAGCGCGAACTGGAAATTCGCCGGCAGCGCCGAGAGGAAGTTGAAGCCCGTCGCCGCTTCGATGCTGTGCACCGTCGTGACGTAGTTCTTCCAGTCGTTCAGGTCCGGTTGCGTGAGGTTCGCGATCGTGTGCGTGTTCGGCATGTTCACCGCGACGACGGACACACCCGCGAGATCATCCCAGGTCTGGATGCTCGAGAGCGTGAACGGCACGCCGTTCATCGGGCCGACGAGCGCGACTTTCCACGTGCTGTCGGGAATCGCGACCTTGCCTGAATCGCGAAGGAAGGCGAGGCCATGCGTGCGGCTATAGAGTGGACCGGTGATGATGTACACCGCGCGCCCCGCATCCGCCGAGTCGCCAAGGATGTTCTCGAAGTGTGCCCAGGTGGCTTCGTTCAACTCCGCTGTCTGTGGCACGACGTTCGAAAGAATGAACGTCTCGGCGTTGTCGATCTGCGCCGCCGTGCGATCGGCCGAGCGCGTCATGTGGCCGCGATCGTAGCCGCCGCCGGTGTAGTCGGTGGTGAAGATCTGTTTGTTCGCCGGCAGCAACGGCTCAGCCGTGAAGCAGTTGCAGCGATCGACCGAGCCGGGACGCTGACGGTGATCGAGCTCGTACGACACCCAGTTCGGCGTACCGTGCGAGGTGTTGTACGACAACACGTACTGCGAGCGCTGAATGAGAAAGTCGTTCGGGTTACCGGCGCTCGCAGGCGTCGGATCACCGAATTCGTCGTTTTTCGCGTAGATGCTCGGCGACGCGGCGGTGCCGACTTCGATCGGTATCGACGTCGAGGTTCCTGTGGTAAAGACGTATGGCGTACCGCCGCCGACCGGTGTCGCCGTGATCTTGAGGCGCGGTCGGGTGCCTGGCACTGTCGGCGCCGCGACGCCCTGAACCACCGGTCCGCTCCCCGTGGCGATGCCGGTGGCAATCACGGGATCGTCGATCGTAGTGACGACGAACGTCGCGGGGATGATCGTGCCGCCGCTTTGTTCTCGCGCGGTGAGGAAGATCTGCGCCTGGAAGCCAGCCGGCATGCTGTCGGCGGAGTAGCTGACGTCGAGCCAGTTGATGCCGCCGGGGTTGTTCACGGCGACGTCGAGTGTGCCTGTCTTAGACACGCCCGCGACGGTTGCCGCCGCGCTGATGGTGGCCGGCGTGCCGCCCGCAGTGACGCCGGTGACGAGACCCGTCGCGTTGACGGTGGCGATCGACGCGTCATTCGTCGTCCACGTGAACGTCGTCGGCGCAATGACGTCGCCGTTGACGTCGAACGCCTTTGCGGAGAGTTGCGTCGTCGAGCCGGCGAGCACTGAGCCGTTGCCCGACACCGTGACGTGATCGAACGCGCCGACGGCACACGTCTGACGTGAGCTCGTGCTGTTGCGCGGGCTCACGGGAACGATCGTGAAGTCTGCCGCCGGGTTCTGCGTGTTGAGACAGCCACCGTTCAGACGCATGGCGGACGTCGAGTTCGAGACGTTCGGCGTCGCATTCGCGCAGGTGGATCCGCTGCCGTAGGGCACGAAGTCGACCACCAGCACGCCGGAGGGGCATGCCGTGTTCATCGGCGTCGTTGTCTGCGAGAGAACGACTTTGCCGTTCGTGCCGCTCATCGAAAGGGTGGTGCCGGTGCCCGCGATGATGTCGGGCGTCGGAAGATCGGCGGCGGTGGTGCTGTTGCCGGCGGCTTCCTGCACGAGGTAGTAGGTGCGCGGCGGAATCACACCGGTGAGCGGCGTGGTGGACCACGACGCGTTCCCGGACGAGGAGTACTGGACGCTCCATCCGGTCACGTCGATCGGAGCGCTCGTCGTGTTGAACAGCTCGATGAAATCATTCTTGTACGGCGCGCCGGTGTTGCCACCGCCGCCGTAGATCTGACTGATCACCACGGTGTTCGAGCGGTCCTGCGCCGCGGTGACCGTGAGGTCGATCGTGTTGCTGTGAATCGCGCCGACGGACGCGCTGATCGTCGCCGTGCCGGCGGTGAGCGCGCTGACCGTGTTTGACGCACCCGTCGTTGTGGCGAAGTTGGCGACGGTGTTGTTCGTGGACGCCCACGTGATGCTGGCCTGCGCCGTCACGTCCTGCGTTCCATTGAACGCGTGCGCCGTCACAGGCGACGATGAACCGGAGAGCATCGCCGTCGAACCGTTGAGCGTGATCGTCACGCTCGTGACTGTCGGGCCGGAGCCGCCGCACGTGACATGCGTGCTCGCTGAGTTGCGCGGATTGGGCGCGAGCGCGGTGAAGTCTGCGGATGGCGACCCGGTATAGGTGCAACCATTCCCGCCTCGCACCGCCGCGGTCGTGTTCGAGAGCCCCGCGGTGTTGAACGGCGCTGAGCAGAGGGTCGAACCGAACCCGACGACGTCGATGACATCGGCGACATCAGTCGGACACGTCTGCGCCGTGGTCAGCAGCGTCGTGCTCTGACGCAACACGACTCGGCCCGCGGTTGCGCTCATCTGAATGGGGCCACTGGCGTCCGGCGTCAGCGAAGTCGTTCCGCCGGCACCCTGTGATTCTTGCACGAGGTAGTAGCCGCCGGCGGGAATGGTGCCCGTCAGATTCGTCGCCTGCCACGCTTGCGTGGTGCTGGTCGCGGAGTTGTACTGCACGCTCCATCCGGTGACGACGACGTCGCTCGTTCCCGGATTGAACAACTCGATGAAGTCGTTCTTGATCGTCGCCCCGCTGTTGCCGCCGCCGCCATAGACCTGGCTGATGACGATTGGTCCCGCGGTCGCCGTGACGTTACGACTGGCACCGTTCGACGGGCTGAACACCGACCGAGGTTGCGTGGGCGAGTCGGTGCACGAGAGAATGGCGAGCCCGAGCACAGCCGTGAACACACTGCGTGCGTGATGAGAGCGCATCGAATTGGGCGGTGGGATGGGAGTGACTCGCGGAGAGAGTCGCGAGCGGGGAGCCGCGGCGCCGATCGTGCCCGGCATCGGGAGCATTCGTGCGGCGCGGAAGTATAATGATTTACACGCGCGTCGGCGCGGTTTCCGCACCGGCGCGCTATTGTTTTCGTAACGAATCGCCCAATATGCGCCGACATCTCACATTCCTGATTGCCGCGCTCGCCTCGAGCGCGCCCCTGGCCGCGCAGCGCTCTTCGAGCCCGTCCAAGACGACCGCTACGGCGGCAACCGCGCCCGCGCTCAGCACACCGCTTCCGACGGATCCAAGGGTCCGCATTGGGACGCTGCCGAACGGGCTTCGCTACTACATCCGTCAGAACAAGAAGCCGGAAAAGCGCGCCGAGCTGCGGCTCGTCGTCAATGCCGGCTCGATTCTCGAGAACGAGAATCAGCTCGGCCTCGCGCATTTCGCGGAGCACACCGCCTTCAACGGCACCACGCATTTCGCGAAGAACGATCTGATCAAGTATCTGCAGTCGATCGGCGTGCGATTCGGTGCGGATTTGAACGCATCAACAGGATTTGATGAGACGGTGTACATCCTGCCAATCCCCACCGACACGGCACGCATCGTCGAGCAGGCGTTCACGATTCTCGAAGATTGGGCGCACGGGCAGACGTTCGATTCGACGGAAGTCGCGAACGAGCGCGGCGTCGTGCGCGAAGAATGGCGCCTGGGCAAGGGCGCCGGCGACCGCATGCTGCATCAGTGGCTGCCGATCGTGCTCAAGGGCTCGAAGTACGCCGATCGCCTGCCGATCGGCAACGAAGCGAGCATCATGAGCGCGACCCCGGCACGCCTCCGTTCGTTTTACAACGCATGGTATCGCCCCGACCTCGAAGCGGTGATCGCGGTCGGTGACTTCGATCCCGCCGTGATCGAAGCGCAGATCAAAAAGCACTTCGGCGGAATTCCCAAGCCGGTGAACGCGCCGAAGCGCATCTCGCCGTCGGTTCCCGGAAATACCGAGCCGCTGATCGCGATCGCGTCCGACAAGGAAGCCACGGGATCGGACGTCGATCTCATCTTCAAGATGCCGGTCGAAAAGACGAAGACCGTCGGCGACTACCGCCGCGATCTGATGGAACGGTTGTACATGTCGATGTTCAACAACCGCCTCGACGAGCTCGCGCAAAAGCCGAACGCGCCGTTCCTCGACGCCGGCGTATCGAAGGGCAATTTCATCGGCCGCTCGACGGACGCATTCACGCTCGCCGCGAGCGTGAAAGACGGAGCGATTCCGCAGGGACTCGAGGCGCTGCTGACCGAGGCGAAGCAGGTCGACGAATTCGGCTTCCTCCAGTCGGAGCTCGATCGCGCCAAAGAGAATCTCGTTCGCGGCTACGAACGCGCCTACGCCGAACGCGACAAGACACAATCCGCCGCGTTCGTGCAGGAGCTCGTGAGCAATTACCTCGAACAGGAACCGATTCCCGGCATCGAGTACGAGTACAAGCTCGTGCAGGAGCTCGTGCCGACGATCTCGCTCGCCGACGTGAACAAGCTCGCGAGCAAATGGATCAGCGACTCGAACCGCGTGATTCTCGCCGAGTCGCCGGTGAAGGACAGTGTGAAGATTCCGACGCGCGCGGACCTGCTCGCGGTCTTCGATCGTGCGTCGAAGACGAAGGTGACGGCGTACACGGAAACTCTGTCCAACGAAGCGCTCGTCGCGAAACCGCCCGTGCCGGGCACGATCGTTTCACGCCGCCAATTGCCCGCGGTCGGCATCACGGAATGGACGCTCTCGAACGGCGCGCGCGTGCTCGTCAAGCCGACGGACTTCAAGGCGGACGAAGTATTGATGGGCGCCTATAGCGTCGGCGGCACTTCGCTCGCGCCGGACAGCACGTACATGTCCGCGGAGCTGGCGTCGAACATCGTGGCGCTCAGCGGACTTGGAAACTTCAGTCGCGTCGATTTACAGAAAAAGCTCGCCGGCAAGGTGGCCACGGCCGGCGCGGCGATCAGCGAAACGAGCGAAGGGTTGAGCGGACGCGCGTCACCGAAAGATCTCGAGACGATGTTCCAGCTCATGTATCTGGACTTCACGGCGCCGCGGCTCGACCTCGCGGCCTATCAGGCGTTCAAGAACCAGGTGACGCCGTTCCTCGAGAATCGCGGCTCCGATCCCGACCAGGTCTTTGCCGATACGGTCAGCTGGACGATGGCGAGTCATAGCTATCGCGATCGGCCGATCACCAAGGCCACCTTCGCCGAGGTAGATCCGCAGAAAGCGTTAGCGTTTTACAAGGACCGCTTCGCCGACGCCAGCGATTTCACCTTCGTCTTCGTGGGGAACGTGGACACGACGGCGCTCGAGCCGCTCGTCGAACGTTACGTCGCGTCGCTGCCGTCGATCGGTCGCAAGGAAAGCTTCCGCGACGTGGGCGGCGGGCCGCCCAAGGGCGTCGTCGAAAAAGTGGTGCGCAAAGGCGTCGAACCGAAGGCGAACACGGTGTTCCACTTTACGGGAACGTGTGACTACAACCCGAAGTCGCGTCTCGAGCTCCGCGCGTTGATGGAGCTGTTCCAGATCAAGCTCAACGAAACGTTGCGCGAGCAACTCGGCGGCACCTATTCGCCGAGCGCGGGTGGCGGGTGCACTCGCGTGCCGCAGCCGCGGTACGACATACAGATTCAGTTCAATTCGTCCCCCGAAAACGTCGACAAGCTGACGAAGAGCGTCCTCGCGCTGATCGATTCGTTGAAGAGCGCGCCGCCGTCGCAGGCCGACGTGAACAAGGTCAAGGAAGCGTTCGTTCGAAGCCGCGAGGTGGATCTCAAGCAGAACGCATACTGGCTGGGCAACATCATGGCGTGGCAGCAGGCGGGTGAGGACCTGTCGCTGCTCCTTGCACCCTACGATCAGATGATTCGTGACATCACGCCGGCGACGATCCAGAACGCGGCGCGGAAGTATTTCGACACGTCGAATTACGCCCGATTCGTTCTGCTCCCAGAGAACGGGAAAACGACGCCGTAAACCTTTTGCGGGCGCCATCGTACTCAATGGGGGATGCGAGGCCGCATCCCCCATTCTGCGTCCATGCTCCCCTTTGCGTTTTCGCGTGTAAAGGTGAAGAATGGACGGTCTTTCCCACCCAGGTGTTCATAGTATGCGCGTTAAAGTTCTATCGCTGGCAGCGGTCGTCACGCTCCAGGCGACCCCGCTGCTCGCCCAGCAGCAAGCCGGCAAGTCGGCTCCCGCGTATGACAATACGCTCACGATCGATCCCAAGACTCGCGCGGGAGTGTTGCCGAACGGCATGCACTACTTCATCCGCGCCAACTCGTATCCGGCGAAGCGGGCTGAGCTGCGGCTGGCGGTGAATGCCGGCTCGATCGTCGAGGACGACGATCAGCGCGGCATGGCGCACGTGATCGAACACATGGGCTTCAACGGAACGACGCACTTCAAGAAGAATGAGCTGGTGAACTATCTGCAGTCGATCGGCGTTCGCTTCGGCGCCGATTTGAACGCGTATACCAGCTTCGACGAAACGGTGTACATGCTGCAGGTGCCCACCGACACGATGCGCATTCTCGAACAAGGCGTGACCGTGCTCGAGGACTGGGCGCACGGGCAACTGTTCGACTCGACCGAGGTCGCCAACGAGCGCGGCGTCGTCGTCGAAGAATGGCGGCTCGGCAAGGGAGCGTTCGACCGCATGCGCCAGCAGTTCTGGCCCGTGCTGTTCCGTGGGTCGCGCTACGCGGATCGCTGGGTCGTCGGGACGCAGGAAAGCATCATGTCGTCGACGCCGGCGCTGCTGCGCCGCTTCTACAACGACTGGTATCGTCCGGATCAGCAGGCGGTGATCGCCGTCGGCGACTTCGATCCCGCGCAGATGGAAGCGCTGATCAAGAAGCATTTCAGCGATATTCCGGCGGCGAAGAATCCGCGCACGCGACCCAGCTTCGACGTCCCCGCGAACAAGGAGCCCCTCGTCACGATCGCGACCGACAAGGAAGCGACGAATACGAGCGTCGAGCTCATCTTCAAGTTGTCGAAGCAGGAAACGAGAACCGTCGGCGACTACCGCCGCATGTTGATGAGCCGCCTCTTCTCGTCGATGCTGAATTCGCGCTTTAGCGAACTGTCACAGAAGCCCGACGCGCCGTTCGCGCAGGCATTCGGCGGCGAAGGGTCGTTCGTCCGCGGGCTCGACGTGTTCGACCTGAACGCGCTCACGAAGAACAATGACATCCTCAAGGCCGCCGATGCGCTCGTGACGGAAACACGCCGCGTCGACCAGTACGGCTTCTTGAAGTCGGAGCTCGACCGCGCCAAGCAGAACATGCTGCGCAACTACGAGCGTGCGTACTCCGAGCGAGACAAGACGCAGTCGGCGCAGATCGTCAGCGAGTACGTCTCCTACTTCCTGGAGCAGGAGCCGGTGCCGGGCATCGAGGCGGAATACGCCATGGTGCAGCAGCTGCTCCCGACGATCAGCCTGCAGGACGTGAACGGGCTGGCCAGCAAGTGGATCACCGACGAAAACCGCGTCGTGATCGCCGAGGCACCGCAAAAGGACGGTATCAAGGTGCCGACGCAGGCGGAGCTGTTGGCGGTGATCGAGCGCGCCAGCAAGACGCCGATCGTCGCGTATACCGAGAACGTCTCAAGCGCCCCACTCGTCGCGAAGCTGCCGGCGCCGGGCAAGATCGTCTCGACGAAACTCGACAAGGACGTGGGCATCACCGAGTGGACGCTGTCGAACGGCGCCCGCGTCCTCATCAAGCCGACCGATTTCAAGGCGGATGAAATCCGCTTCACGGCGTACAGCCCCGGCGGCTCGTCGCTGGTGCCGGACGCCGACCTCATGTCGGCAAGCATGGCGTCGCAGCTCATGTTCGCGAGCGGCGTCGGCTCGTTCAGCCGCGTCGATCTGCAGAAGAAGCTCGCGGGAAAATCCGTCTCCCTGCAGCCCATGATCGCCGGTGCGACGGAAGGCTTCAACGGCACCGCGTCGCCGAAGGATCTGGAAACGCTCATGCAGCTCGCGTATCTCCAGTTCACGGCGCCGCGCCTGGACACCGCCGCGACCACGGCGATGCTCAATCAGCTCAGCGCGATCTTCGCGAACCGCAGCGCCAGCCCGGAAGTGGCGTTCTCAGACACCTTCCAGGTGACGATGCAGAACAACCATCCGCGCGCCAAGCTGCTCAACGCGCAGACGCTTGCCGAAGTGAATCCCCAGCGCGCCTACTCGATCTTCCGCGACCGGTTCGCCGACGCCAGCGGTTTCACGTTCCTCTTCGTCGGCAACGTGGACACCACGGCGCTCAAGCCGCTCGTCACGCAATACCTGGCGACGTTGCCCAGCACGAACCGCAAGGAAACGTGGAAGGACGTGGGCATTCGGCCGCCGACGGGCGTCGTCGAGAAAACCGTGCGCAAAGGCACCGAGCCCAAGTCGCTCACGTACGTGGCGTTCACGGGTCCGATCCAATTCACCGACAAGGAGCGCTTCGATCTGCAGGCGCTCACCGACGTCGTGCGCATGAAGCTCATCGAGGTGCTGCGCGAGCAGATGAGCGGCACCTACTCGCCGAACATCGTGTCGTCGAGCAACAAGGTGCCGGTGCCGCAGTACAACATTGTCGCCATGTTCAGCTCGTCGCCTGAAAACGTCGAGCCGCTCACCAAAGCGCTGTTCACCGTCGTCGATTCGATCCAGAAGCACGGACCGTCGCAGACGGACGTCGACAAGGTGAAGGAGCAAATGATCCGCGCGCACGAGGTCGAGCTCAAGCAGAACGCCTACTGGGTGTCGTCGATCTCGGCCCGCGATCAGAACGGTGAAGACGTGGCCAAGGCGCTCGCGACGTATGAGGCCAATATCAAGAACCTCACCGCGGCCGACATTCAGCGCGCGGCGGCGACGTTCTTCAACATGAAAAACTACGTTCGCGTGGTGCTGGTGCCGGAGACCAAACCGACGCCGTAACGTGTCGCGGTGGAACGTATCCGAGGGCGCGGAGCATTGCTCCGCGCCCTCTTTGCTTTTTGCTCAACGACGATTCAGAATTGGCGAGACCCCTCGCGACGCAAAACCGGGACTTCCCAGATGACGATGCAACGGTTCGTTGTTCTTCTTTCATTCGCGGCGTCAGCTGTTGCCGCTCAAGTTCCGGAAAGCGAGTTCGCCGCGCGCCGCGATTCGCTCGCCAAACGCGTCGATAGCGGAGTCGTCGTCGCCTTCGGCGGACGAACGCCGGTCAACGATTTCGGCACGTTCTTCCAGTTGCCGGCGTTTCACTACCTCACGAATTACGACGATCCCGACGCCGCGCTCGTCATGGTCGTGCGTCGTGGGAAACCGTCGTCGACGCTGTTCATCACACCGGCCGATCCGCGGCGCGCGTTCTATTATGGCTGGCGGCCCGACTCCGCCACGGTCCGCCGCACGCACAACGTCGGCGCCCGATCGTTCACGGTACTGCAAGGCTACGCCGATTCACTCGCCGCCGCCGGCTATCCGTTCTACACGCTCGACGATTTCGAGGACGCCGACTTCGCCGTTCCCGACTCGTTGACGCGCGGCAAGATCTTCATGCGGTATCTCGTCGCGCGGCACGCGGGACTTTCGGTGAAGAACGCGCATCCGTACGTCGATCAGATGCGCGCGAAGAAGAGCGCCGCCGAGATCGCACTGCTCAAGCGCGCTGCCGAGATCAGCAGCGAGGGGCATCGCGCGGCGATGACCGCGCCGGTGCCGCAGCACGAGTACGAATTGCAAGCCGTGCTCGAGTACACGTTCCTCAAGCTCGGCGCAACGCGGCCGGCATATGGCTCGATCGTCGGTTCAGGCGTGAACGGAACGCAACTGCACTACATGAAGGATCGCGCGCCGACGAAGCCTGGTGATCTGGTCGTGATCGACGCCGCGGCTGAGTACGAAGGTTACGCGGCGGACATCACGCGCACGCTGCCGATCAGTGGAACCTTCACGCCCGAGCAGCGCGCCATTTACCAGATCGTGCGCGACGCGCAGGCCGCGGCCGAGCGCAACTCGAAGCCCGGGAAACTGGCGTCGGCCGCCCAGGATTCATCGGTCGCCGTACGCGCGCGCGGCCTCGCGGCACTCGGTCTCATCGAGAGCGTCGACGCCACGTACGATCCGCCGTACACCGCGAACTGCACGACGCAGCCGCAGTCGTGCAAGCAATCGAACTTCTGGATGATCCACGGCATCAGTCACGGGCTTGGACTGGCCGTGCACGATCCCGCGCAATTCTATTTCGGCGATCGTGTGTACGAACCAGGCGACGTCTTCACGATCGAGCCCGGCATCTACGTCAGCTCGCGCATGCTCGAGGCTCTGCCGGATACGCCGAAGAATCGCGCGTTCATCGCCAAGGTGCGTCCGATGGTCGCCAAGTATGAAAACACCGGCGTCCGCATCGAAGACGACTACGTCATCACGCCAACGGGTCTCGAGCGCATCACCAACGCACCACGCGAGATCGCCGAGATCGAAGCGTTGATGAAAAAACGCGCGCGCACGATTCCTTAAGGGTACGGCCGGTAGTTCACGTCAAGAATCTCGAGGCGAGCGAGATGCGCCGGCAGTCGCGCGTGAAAACTGTCGAGATCGCGCCGCGCCACGGGAGTCCACAACGCTTCGGCGAGCGCGCACGCGCGCGGGAATGCCATGTACTCCGCGTTCTTCGGCCCCTGGATGTATTCCGTCCACACCTGACCCTGCGCACCAAGGACGTGTGATGCCTGCTCGGGCGTGAGTCCCACGGGAAGCGGCTCGTACGCATAGACGGAGTCGAGCGGCAGAAATCCGCCGATGGCGAGCGGCTCGGAATCCGGGCGCGCCTGATAGTGATCGAAGTACGTGTATTGCCCGGGCGCCATCACGACGTCGTGGCCTTGCTGCGCGGCGGCGATGCCGCCGGCGGTACCACGCCAGGACATGACGACGGCGTTGGGTGCCAAACCACCCTCCAGAATCTCATCCCATCCGATCATGCGGCGGCCGTGCGCGGCCAGGAAGGTATCCATCTGCCGAATGAACCAGCTCTGGAGCTCATTCTCGTTCTTTAAGTCTAATTCTTTGATGCGTGCCTGAGCGCGCGGGCTGGATTTCCACTGATCCTTCGATGCCTCGTCGCCACCGACATGGATGTACGCCCCGGGAAACAGCGCCATCACCTCGGCCAGCACGTCCTGCATGAACCGAATGGTGCTGTCCGATGGATTCAGGATGTCGTGGCTCACGCCCCACATCGTCCACGGCCGAACGGCGCCGCCGCTGTTGCCGAGCATGGGGTACGCGGCAATCGCCGCCTGCGAGTGGCCCGGCATCTCGATCTCGGGCACGATCGTGACGAATCGCTCGGCAGCATAGGCGACGATCTCGCGAACGTCATTCTGCGTGTAATAGCCCCCGTAACGACGATGATCGAACATCGCGTTCGTCGTGTCGGAGGGTTGATGCCCGGCGATCGTGCTGTCGCGCCACGCCCCTACGCTCGTGAGTAGCGGATACTTCTTGATCTCGATGCGCCAACCCTGATCATCGGTGAGATGCCAGTGGAAGCGGTTCATCTTATGAAGCGCCAGGAGGTCGATGTACTTCTTCACGAACTCCTTTGGCATGAAGTGCCGCGCCACGTCGAGATGCATTCCACGCCAGGCGAAGCGTGGGCGATCGGCGATCGACACTGCTGGTATCGTCCACGGGACGCCCGCGACCGGCGCCGAGCGGTAGATATCGGCGGGGAGCAGCTGCCGGAGTGTTTGCGTGGCGTAGAATGCTCCGGCGGCCGTCGGCGCATCGATGCGGACGAGGCCCGGACGGACATCGAGTCGATACCCCTCCGCTCCAAGCGTGGTGTCCCGGCGCGCCGTTCGCGCGAAGACGATGCGCTCGCCCGACGCCGCGGTGCCGACGCGAACCCGAAGCACGAGCCCGCTGGCCGTCTCGACGGTGCGAGCGAAATGCTCGGCGACCGCGGAGTCGCCGCGGTCGGTCCAAATTGTCGTGTGGGCGGAGAGGGTGAATGCGCCGGAGTGCCGCGTCAGCGAAACGGGCCGCGGAATGATGGCGGTGCCCGCATCGCCGGCCTGTGCACGGGCCGAGGACGCGATAGCGCCGATCAGCAACCCGGCGCAGAAAAATGCCCGAACGCGATCTCGCATGAGGCGAGAAGCTAATGCGCCGGCCGTCGATTGCCGAAGGCCCCGCCGCGCGTCATGTTACTCGCGTCTCAACCGGCTGATCGATGGCTCACGACCGACGAACGTTTCTTCGCACACTTGGCGCGGCCGCGGCGGCGCTGGCAACGACGGGCGGCCCAGAATCGCTCCTGGCGAGCGTCGTGCCGACCGAAAAGCTTGGCCGGATCGGCATTCAGTTATATACCGTCCGCCGTCAGGCGAGCGCTGATCTCGCCGGTGTGCTCGAGGCCATAGCCAAGATTGGTTACAAGGAAGTTGAATTCGCGGATAGCTACAGGCACACCGCGGCGGAAGCGCGCGACATGCTGCGGCAGAACGGCCTCACCGCGCCGTCGACGCATGTCACCGTCGAAGCGATTCAATCGCAACCCGAGAAAACCTTTGGCGATGCGCACACACTCGGCGTCGAGTGGCTGACGCTGCGATCGCTGCCGCGCGGCAATCATGTCACCGTCGATGATTGGAAGCACGTCGCGGTGCAGTTCAACGACACGGCGACGAAAGCCAAAGCGGCCGGCTTTCGGCTGGCGTTTCACAATCATACGGACGTCATCGCGAAGGCGGGCGATGTGGTGCCGATCGACATCCTGATGCAGGAGACCGATCCGGCGCTCGTCTCGTACGAGTTGGACTGCTATTGGGCGGTCAGCGGCGGGGGCGATCCTGTCACGCTCCTCGGTCGCTATCCCGGGCGTTTCCGGATGCTCCACCTCAAGGATGGCGCGCCGCCGTTTACCGACGCGTCGCAAACCGACGTCGGCAGGGGCACGATCGAATTCGCGCCGATCCTCGCGCATGCGAAAGGAATCGAGCATTACTTCGTGGAGTCGGACAGCGCGGCCGATCCGCCGGCGTTCGCCCGGCACAGCTATGACTATCTCAGAAATATAGAATTCTAATGCAACAGCGACCGATCTACGACGTGGCGATCATCGGCTCGGGCGCGGGCGGCGGCATGGCCGCCTACGTGCTCACCAAGGCGGGCGCGCGCGTCGTCATGCTCGAGGCCGGCCACAAATGGTTCGCCTCGAAAGACAGTGCGATGATGGTCCCGAGTTACGCGACCCCGCACCGTGGCGCGGCGATCCACGGCCGCCCCTTCGGCGAGTTCGACGCGTGCGACGGCGGTTGGGAGATCGACGGCGAGCCGTATACCCGCGCCCCCGGCACGCAGTTCAGCTGGTGGCGTGCCCGCATGCTCGGCGGCCGCACCAATCACTGGGGGCGCATCTCGCTTCGCTTCGGGCCCGACGATTTTCGCGGCAAGAGCGTCGACGGACTCGGCGACGACTGGCCGATCGCCTACGAGGACGTCAAGCCGTACTACGACAACGTCGACCGCCTGATCGGCCTCTACGGATCGAACGAAGGGCTGCGCAACCATCCGGACGGCATCTTCATGCCGCCGCCGAAACCGCGGTGCCACGAGCTGCTCGTGAAAAAGGCGGCGGACAGTCTGAACGTCACGTGCATTCCCGCGCGGCTTTCGATCATCACGAAGCCGCTGCCCGGCCGCCAGGCCTGTCACTACTGCGGGCAGTGCAATCGCGGGTGTCAGTCGAAGTCGAATTTCTCGAGCCCCGACGTGCTGATCGCGCCGGCGCTCGCGACGGGCAAATTGGAATTGATCACGAACGCGATGGCTCGCGAAGTCACGCTCGGCAACGACGGACTCGCGAACGGCGTGTCGTACATCGACAAGAACTCGGGGATGGACGAGCACGTACGCGCGCGCGTCGTCGTGCTCGCGGCCAGCGCCATGGAAACGGCGCGCTTGTTATTGAACTCTAAATCATCGGCGTTTCCAAACGGACTGGCGAACTCGAGTGGCATCGTCGGCAAGTATCTCACCGATACGACGGGCGCGAGCGTGTCGGGACACATTCCCGCGATGCTCGACCACGTGCCGCACAATCACGACGGCGTGGGCGGCATGCACGTCTACATGCCCTGGTGGCTGGACAACAAGAAGCTCGATTTCCCGCGCGGCTACCACATCGAAGTGTGGGGCGGCCCCGGTCAGCCGAGCTCCGGGTTCGGCGGCGGCATTCAGCGAATGAACGGCGGCGGCTACGGCAAGCAGCTCAAGGCCGACTATCGCAAGTATTACGGCGCGTCGGTCGGCTTCGACGGACGCGGCGAGATGATTCCGAACGAGGACTCGTACTGCGAGCTCGATCCCACGACCGTTGACCGTTTCGGCATTCCCGTGCTGCGCTTCCACTGGAAGTTCAGCGAACACGAATACAATCAGGCGAAGCACATGCAGGAAACCTTCCGCGCGCTGATCGTCGCGATGGGCGGTACGCCGAACGGTTCCATGCCGACGCGCGAGCAAGGCTACGGCCTCGCGGCGGGCGGCACGATCATTCACGAGCTCGGCGGCGCACGCATGGGTAGTGATCCGACACGATCGGTCGTCAACGGGAATTGCCAGGCGCACGACGTGAAAAACCTGTTCGTCGCGGACGGCAGCCCGTTCGTGTCGCAGGCGGACAAGAATCCCACGTGGACGATTCTCGCGCTGTCCTGGCGCACGAGCGAGTTCATCGCGCAGCAGCGCAAGGCGGGGGCGTTATGAGTGATCGGCGATCGGCGATGGGCGATGGGCGTGACGACAAACCGATTTCACGGCGTCGCGTGCTCGCCATTCTTGGGACAGTCCCGGTCGCAGCAGCCGTGGGACAAGTTCCGCAAACACAAACCCCCGTCAATCCGCCGGCGACGTCGCACAATCCGGCGACGACGGCCGTCGTGGGGGCGCCCCGCGCGCCGCGATTCTTCACCGAACACGAATGGAAGACGTTGCGCGTGCTCGTCGACTACATCATCCCGCGTGATGAACGGTCCGGCAGCGCGACCGACGCCAAAGTCCCCGAGTACATCGATTTCCTGCTCTCCGAAAAAGACGCGAACGTCAACGAGCAGGTGCAAATGCACGGCGGCTTGGCGTGGATCGACACCGAATCGATCAAGCGCTTCGGCAAGACGTTCATCCAGGCGAACGACGGCCAGCGCCGACAGATACTGGACGACATCGCCTATCCCCAGAAAGCGACGCCCGCCATGCGCTACGGTGTGGCGTTCTTCAACCACCTTCGCGATCGCACGGCGTCAGGCTTCTTTTCCAGCTCGATGGGCTGGCAGGACGTCAAGTACATCGGGAATGTGTTCAATCCTCACTACGATGGATGTCCGCCGGCCGCGCTCGAAAAGCTCGGCGTGAGCTATGACCTCATGCAGACGCGCGTTAGTCCACAGGAGAAATGACAAATGGAAGAGCAGATCCTCGACTCGCTCCGCTCGCGAGGATGACAAGAAGACTCGGTATCGGTTTCATCGGCAGCGGATTCAACGCACGCTTTCACATGCAGGCCTTCCGTGCGGTGCGCGATGCCGACATTCGTGGTGTCTTTAGCCCGAACAAGAAGAACTGCGCGTCGGCGGCCGAGTACGCGCGCGCACTGGATGTCGGCGAAGCGGCACCGGTCTCGTGCATCGCCGACATGGTCGCCGACCCGACGGTCGACGCCATCTGGCTGACCGGCCCGAATCACGCACGCATCGAGAACGTCGAAGAAATCGTCGATGCCATCGAGCGCGGTAAGGGAGAGTTGCGAGGCATCGCGTGCGAGAAGCCGCTGGCGCGCAACGTCGCCGAAGCAAAGCGCGTGAACGACCTGGTGAAGCGCGTCGGTTTGGCCACCGGCTACCTCGAGAATCAGGTGTTCGCGCCGCAGGTCGAAACGGGTCACGCGTTGATCTGGGCGCGCGGTGCAGCCACCACGGGCCGTCCATATCTCGCGCGCGCGGCCGAAGAGCACAGCGGACCGCACATGCCGTGGTTCTGGCGCGGCGAGCTGCAAGGCGGCGGCGTGCTCAACGACATGATGTGCCACTCGGCGCTCGTCATTCGGCATCTGCTCACGAAGCCCGGCGCGCCACTCGCGTCAGTGAAGCCCACTCGCGTCACCGCGCACATCGCGAGCCTCAAGTGGTCGCGCCCACACTACACGAAGCAACTCGCGAAGCGATTCGGCCGCGACGTGAACTACGCTGACAGTCCAGCCGAGGATTTCGCGAGTCTCACCGTGGAGTTCGAGACGGACGACGGCCACACCGTGATCGGCGAAGCATCGACGTCGTGGAGCTTCGTCGGCGCCGGGCTCAGATTGTCCGCCGAATTGCTCGGCCCCGAATACTCGATGTCGTGGAATACGCTCGACAGTGGGCTCAAACTCTTCTTCTCGCGCGAAGTGCCCGGCAAGGCGGGCGAAGATCTCGTCGAGAAGCAGAACGCCGAGGTGGGATTGATGCCCGTGGTCGCGAATGAAGCGGCCGCGTACGGCTACGAAGCCGAAGATCGGCATTTCGTTCGCGTGTTCCTTGGCAAGGAAGAGCCGAGGCTGACGTTCGACGATGGACTGGACGTTGTGAAGTTGTTGATGACGGCGTATCAGAGCGCCGAGCAGGGCAGGACGCTGGTGTATCCGCCGCGCGGGATCGAGAAGTTCGTCCCGGCGGTGGCAAAGGGGGAGTGGAAGCCAACAAAAGTGTCATCCTGAGGAGCGAAGCGACGAAGGACCCCTTTCCACGGAGCGCTCGGAGTGAAAGGGGGGGCCTTCACGGCTACGCCGTCAGGATGACAATATGAGGAGACTCTAAATGTCCGATAACAAGTCCGACATCTCTCGCCGCGAGTTCGTCACCGATGCCGGCAAGCTTGGCCTGGGCGCCATGCTCGCCGGCCACGCGCCGATGATCGTCCCGCGCCACGTCCTCGGCGGCAAAGGCTACACCGCTCCCAGCTCGCTGCTCAACATCGCGGTGTGCGGCGTCGGCGGGCAGGGAAGCGGTAACGCGCGCTCCGTCGCGAGCGAAAATCTCGTCGCGTTCTGCGACGTCGATCCGGTTTTCATGGAACGGAACGTCATGGGCGGCGACCGTCCGGATCGTCCGCCGTCCGCCGAAACGCTGGCGTTCCGAGATAAGTATCAAAAAGCTACTAAATATACGGACTTCCACGAGATGCTCGCGAAGCAGGCGGATCTCGATGCGGTGATCGTCGCGACGCCCGACCACAATCACGCGACCGTCGCCATCCATGCGATGCGTGCGGGCAAACACGTCTACTGCCAGAAGCCGCTCACGTGGTCGGTGTACGAATCACGCCTCATGGCCAAGGTCGCGCGCGAGACGAAAGTCGTCACCCAGATGGGCAACCAGGGCCACTCGGGCGACGGCACGCGACGCGTCGTCGAGTGGATTCGCGCCGGTGTGATCGGTCCCGTTCGGGAAGTACACATCTTCACCGATCGCCCCGCGCGCTTCTGGGCGCAGGGACTGCCGCGTCCCGCAGCGCCCGCGCCGGGCACGACGCCGACGCTCGCCGCGGGCAACGTCAATGCGGTGCGCAATGCGCTCGCCGCGTCGATGTCTACCGCGAACACGACACTGCCGAAGGATCTGCGCTGGGATCTCTACCTCGGTCCCGTCGCCGAGGACATTCCGTACCATCCGGTCTATCACCCGTTCACGTGGCGCGGTTGGGTCGACTTTGGCGTCGGCGCGCTCGGCGACATGGGCGCGCATCTCATCGATCAGGCGTACTGGTCGCTCGAGCTCACGCAGCCGACGAGCATCGAAGCCACGTCGACGTTGTGGGGCACGACGCCGGTGCCGCCGCCCGCCGGCGCTCCGCCGGGCACGCGCGGCACGCAGAAGCCGGTGTCGTATCCGATGGCGTCGACGGTACACTATCAATATCCGGCGAACGGCAAGCGCCCGCCGGTGAAGCTGTTCTGGTATGATGGCGGACTCTATCCGCCGCGTCCCGACAAGCTGCCCGACGACGTCACTCTGGTGAGCGAAGGCGGCGGCATCTTCATCGGCGACAAGGGTGTGCTCGTCCACGAGACGTACGGCGACAATCCGCGGCTCTATCCGGAATCCGTCGCGAAGGCGGGCGAAGCGGTGCCGAAGACGATCGAGCGCATCACCGAGTCGCATCAGATGAACTGGGTTCGCGCGTGCAAGGGCGAGACAAAGGCGAGCTCGCCGTTCGAGTACGGTGCTCAGCTCAACGAGACAATGGTGCTCGGCGTCGCCGCGCTGCGTGCGGGCCAGGGCCGCAAGGTGCTCTACGACGCCGAGAACATGCAGTTCACCAACGCGCCGGATGCCAACCAGTATCTCACACGCGAGTATCGCGCGGGATGGGCCCTTTGAGAATCGGGTTGGTGGCCGCCGCGGTTTTCGTCGCGGCGTGCGCGCACAATCCCGCGCCGTCGCCCATGGTGTCGACTACCAACGGCTGGGAAATCCTGGACAATCTCGACGCGTGGCGGGGATACGAAAGCGAAACGGTACCGCGCGGATGGACCGTGACGAACAACATCATCTCGAAGCAGCGCGGCGCCGGCGAGCTCATGACGAAGAAGCAGTATGGCAACTTCGAGCTCGCGTTGGATTGGAAGATCTCACCGGGAGGAAACAGCGGCATCTTCTATCGCGGCACGACGGAGTACGATCACATCTACTGGAGCGCGCCGGAGTATCAGCTCGAGGATAATATCGGCGCGGAGGACAACAAGTCGCCGGATCGATGGACCGCGGCCGATTATGCGCTCTATCCGCCGTCGAGCGGCAAGATACCGACGGCCGACAGGTGGAACACGACGCGTATCATTGTGAACGGCGCGCACGTCGAGCATTGGCTCAACGGCAAGAAAGTGGTCGAGTACGAGCTGTGGAGTCCTGAGTGGACGCGGAAGGTAGCGGCGAGCAAGTTCCACGCGTATCCGAATTATGGAATGGCGAAGCGCGGGTACATCGCCATTCAGGGCGATCATCCCGGTGGTTTGTCCCTTCGCAACATTCGCATTCGGGAGCTTCCATGAGCAGTTACGCGAGTGCGCCAGCGGGCGGGGCCCGCATGCGTCTTTCCGCGATGATGTTTCTCCAGTACTTCATCTGGGGCGTGTGGTTCGTCACGATGGGCACGTACCTCGGCCAGACGCTGCACTTCACGGATCAACAGATCGGTACGACGTACGGAGCGACGGCGATCGCGGCGCTGGTGTCGCCGTTTTTCGTCGGCATGGTGGCGGACCGGTTCTTCGCGAGCGAGAAGCTGCTCGCGTTGCTGCATTTGATCGGCGCGGTGCTGATCTATCTGGTGTCGATGCAGACGCGGTTCGCGACGTTTTATCCGCTGCTCATTCTCTACGCGTTGTGCTACATGCCGACGCTGTCGCTCACGAACTCGATCTCGTTCCACCACGTGAGCGATTCGACGAGCGATTTCCCGATCATTCGCGTGCTGGGGAGCCTGGGGTGGATCGCCGCCGGTATTCTCGTCGGCAAGTTCCTGCACGCCGACGCGCAGGTGATACCGCTGCGCATTGCCGCGGGTGCGTCGGTCGTCATGGCCGCCTATGCGTTGATGCTGCCGCACACGCCGCCCAAGGCAGCCGGTTCGCGGTTCAGTGCCCGCGATGCGCTCGGCCTGGATTCACTCAAGCTGCTCAAGAGTCCGGACTTTCTCATCTTCGTGATCGGCTCGTTCCTGCTCTGCATCCCGTTGCAGTTCTACTACACGTTCACGAATCTCTTTCTCAACGAGATCAAGGCGCCCGAGCCGGCGTTCATACAGACATACGGCCAGATGTCGGAAGTCGGCTTCATGCTGCTGTTGCCGTGGATGCTGCGCCGGCTCGGCATCAAGGGCATCATGCTGCTGGGCATGGTCGCGTGGGCCCTGCGTTATTTAGCGTTTGCTAATGGCACGCCGGGCGTCGGCATGTGGATGCTCTACGCCGGCATTCTGCTCCATGGTGTGTGCTACGACTTCTTCTTCGTCGGTGGGCAGATCTACACCGATCAGCGCGCCGGCCCAAAGATTCGCGCGGCGGCGCAGGGCCTCATCAACTTCGTGACCAACGGTCTGGGCTATTTCGTTGGCGCGTCGGTGTCGGGTGCGGTGGCGAATCGATATGCGACTCCGGTCGCCGGCGGAGCGGTGCAGCATGACTGGCATGCAATCTGGCTCGTGCCGGCCGCGGGCGCGCTGGCAATCGCCGTGGTGTTCGCGCTGGTCTTCCGCCCGTCAAAGGTGCACGCCGACGGGACGGTTCCAGACGCGACCGCCGGCGCACCAGCGTAAGTGGAGAAGTTGCTTCAGGTTGGGAGCGCGCTGGAACTTCCAGGCTCGCGTGTCCGTTATGATTTGCACAAGTTGTAGCTCACTAAACCCTCTGACCCTCCGATGGACCTCTACATTTCGGGCTTGTTGCTAGGTGCCGGCGGCCTCGCCGTCATGGCACTCAGCGGCCTTGGAATGCACGGCCACGGAGGGTCGTCGCATTCTGGGCACGCCACTCACGGCGGCCACGGCGGCCACGGCGGCCACGGCGGCCACGCGGGACACGCGGGCCACGCCGCTCATGCGGGGCACGTCGGGCACGCACGGCCCGTTGCCGGCGGCGGCCGCTTTGCGTCGAGAGCCTTCTGGACGATCAGTTCGCCGCGCTTTCTCTTCAGTCTCGCGCTCGGGTTCGGCGCAGTCGGCGAAGCGACGAGCTCGTTCCTGAGCGGACCGCTGCAACTTGCCGCCGCCATTGTCGGCGCCGTCGTGTTCGAGCGCGCCATCGTTACGCCGCTGTGGAATTTCGCAATGCGGTTCGCGTCGACGCCGGCGCTGACGCTCGAGAGCGCCGTCACCGATGAAGCTACGGCGGTCACATCCTTTGACGCCAATGGTCAGGGAATCGTCTCTGTCGAGGTGGACGGCCAGATCGTCCAGATCCTCGCGACCTTGAAATCAGGCGACCGCGACCTCGGAGTCCGCGTGCGTGCGGGACAGCGCGTGCGGATCGACGATGTGAACTCCGCGCAGAATCGCTGCACGGTGACTGTTCTTTGACATGGTTCCTCACTCCGGCGCTTCGCACCTCCGCTCGGAATTCGGCATCTAGGCGTTACACGCAATTTTTCAGGAGCTCCATATGTTCGGTGGGTTTCTTTCTAGTGGTCTCGTAATCGCGGTCGCCATCGGCTTCGTCGTCGTGGTGATCCCGATTATCGTCGCGAGCTTCTTGCGCAACGTCGAGGCGGGCACCATCCGGCTCGTGAGCTGGCTCGCGGGCGGCACCGTCATCTATCGCGGGCCTGGCAAATCGAAGGAAATCCCGCTGCTCACGACAGGAACGACGATCTCGAGCAAAGTCATCAACATCGATCTCGACATCACCGACCAAACGGCGGACGTCGACGAGAGCGGGACGCCGCGCCCGATCAAGGTGCGCGTGCTCGCGAGCGCCATCGTCTCCGTCGGCGATACCGATGCGTTGATCAAGACCGCGGCCAACCGCTTCTTCTCGAAGAGAGACGCGGACCAGCTGAGCACTCTGACCGATTTGTTGTCCAGCTCGGGCCGCCGCGCCATGAACCTGCTCACGCACGACCAGCTGTTCTCGGCCAAGTCGGCGCCACCGGTGCGCGCTCTCACGGCGGGGACACCGGGTACCGCGGTCACGAAGCCGACACCGATGGCCCTTACGGGAACCGAAGGCCACGCGCTGGAGGACGAGGACGATCCGCTCGCCGTCATCATCCGCAAAGCGTGTTCGCGCGAGCTCACCGACCTTGGTCTGATATTCAATTCCTTGAATATCAAAGTTGTGCAATCTGAAGTCGCCGAAGCGCGCCGCCGCCAGTCGGCCGCCGAAGCCCAGGCGAACGCCGACATCGTGTCCGCGAACCAGTCGCGCCGCGCCAAGGAAGCACAGCTCGAGGCCGAGCGCGCGATCTCGGACAAGCAGCGTGAGCTCGAGCAGACGAAGGCGTCGAACGCGGCGCTGATCGCGCAGGCGGAGGCCAAACGTCAGGAAGCCGCCGGCGTTCAACGCGTGGCCGAGCTGGACGCGACGCAGATCGCGCAAGCGCGCGCGGATGCGGCGAAGGTGCGTCTCGAGGCCGAAGCCGCCGCCGACGCCGAAGCGATCCGCATTCGCAAGATCGCGGAAGCCACGGCCGAGAGCATTCAGAAGGTGAATCAGGCGATCCAGGCCGGCGGCGAGTCGTACTTCCGGTATCGCCAGATCGAAATGCTGCCTCAGATCGCACCGGTGATTGCCGACGCGTTGTCCGCGGCAAAGCTCGTCACGATCGCGAGCGGCGGCGAAACCGGCGCGCCCGAGACGACGACCAACAACATCACGAGCGTCATTCAAACGGTGCTCGCGGCGCAGCTCGTGTCGCGTGGATTGGCCGATAATCCGGCCCCGACGGCGTCGCAAGCGAACTTTCCCAGCTCGCTGACGTCGCCGCCGCCGGTGAAGAAGTAGGCGTCGAGCGGCTCGTCATCCGGAGCGGAGGCGCGCGGCGCCGAAGTCGAGGGATCCCCTTCTCAGCGGAGCGCTGCATGCGAGTCCTCCGTCAGGACGGGGGACCCTCGACTCGCCTTCGCTGCGCTCAGAGTCGCTCGGGATGACACTCCGTCAAAAAAACTCGTCGAGCAACAAATAGAATTCGACTTTCGCCTGCACCGGCGCCGGCATGCCGTACGCCTCCAGAAACGGCGTCACCCATTCGCGACCGAAGTTGTACGCGATGCTCCGCATGCCGAGCGCCAGGTCCTGATGCCGGTCCGCAATGCCGGCGCGGCCACAGTCGATCAGTCCCGTCACACGCACGTCGCCGGGCCGATCGCGATCGAGAATGATGTTCGGTGGGCAGAAGTCGCCGTGGGTGAACACGACATCCTCGTGATCCGGCACGCGCGCACACAACTCGTCAAAGAGATCGGTGGGCGAGCGCCCGCGACGCTCCTCGTCGAAATCGTCCGCGTCGACGTGCCCGCGCAGCACGCGCACCCACGCTCGCTCGATCTCGCGCGCGGCGCGATGATCGAAGGGACAGTCGTCGATGCCCGTGCGATGCAGCCGCGCAAGAAACTTTCCGAGGGCGCCGACAACGGCGGCGGCGTGCGACGACCAGTGCGTGTCTGACGCCGCCGTGCCTCGCACCGCGGACGTGAGGAGATACTCGACGTCATCGGCGCATGTGTAGTTCTCGACCTGTGGCACCGGCAGGCCGCGCGCAGCCATCCATCGCATCCGCGCGGCTTCCTGCTCTAGCTCGACACCAGAATCGAGCGGCGCAGATTTGAGATACAGCGTCTCGCGCGACGCCGCAGTGCAGCGAACGACAGTCGCTCCTGACTCGCCCAGCACCACGCGCTCGAACGAATAGTCGTTCAGTCTCTCCCGCAGCGCACTCGGCAGATGTTGCATCAGCTTGCGCCGCGCCTCACACGCTCACGGCGTCACGACCTTCGGCTCGACGTACACCTTCGCGAGATCGCCGACGTATTCGTCGTGCAGCCCGCGAATCATGTCGAACTCACGCTTCACCGTGGCGCGATAGTCGGGCCGCGTGGCGAAATCGAAAAGCAGCGCCGTCATCGCTTGCGCGTCGGTGATGAAACCCTGATGGCCGACGGGCCCGAGCGCGTCCTGCTCCATCTCGTACGTGTGATTCGGCGCGTTTGACGTTTTTGCGCTGAAGCCGATGCCCGGAATTGCGCTCGACACGCTGCCGGTCTCCTCATAACCCTGCGGCTTGCCCGGTTCGGGCAGCGGGTTCTGTCCGCCGTACTTCTTGAGATACGCGAACGCTACTTCGTTGAGCGATCCAACGCCGACGCCGTCGCGATTCCTTCCGTAGTGATCGATCTGCACCTTCGTCCCCGTCGCCAACGCCGCGGCGCGCGCGGCATTGTCCACCATCTCGGTGAGCTGCGCGAGGTACACCTCGTCGGGATAGCGAATGTAGAAATCGGCCTGCGTGCGATCCGGAACGACGTTCGGTGCCGCGCCGCCCTCGGTGATGACGCCCTGAATGCGCGCCTCGGGCCGCATGTTGCTGCGCATCGCGTCGATGTTCTCGAAGAGGTGAATCACCGCCGTCAGCGCGTTGCGGCCATTCCACGCCGTGAGCTGATGCGCCGGCGCGCCGCTGAACGTGTACTTCACGCCGTCGATGTTCATGCAGCACGTGCCGAATCCCGCGGCGGGGCGACTCGTGGCGCTGGTCGAGTGGCTTCGCACGAGCACGTCCACACCGTCGAACACCTTGGACTCGTACATCACCGTTTTGGCATTGGGCGGCATCATCTCTTCGCCCGGCGTGCCGAACACGGTCACGGTTCCCGGCGTCTTCGTCCGCGACAGATACTCGGCCATCGCGATCGCGGCGGCGAGTCCGATCGGCCCCTGCGTGCTGTGCTGATCGCCGTGAAACGCGCCCTTCGTTCCACGCAGCGCGTCGTATTCCACGATGACGCCGAGGTGCGGCGATCCACTGCTCTTCGTGTAGCGTGCGACGAATGCGGTCGGCAGCCCGGGCGTTCCCATCTGCACGGTGAAGTCGTGCTTCTTCAGATAGTCGGTCAGAATCTGGACCGAGCGCTTCTCCTCGAAGCCGATCTCGGGGTGACGCGTGATGTCGTCGCCCATCGCCAGCAAATCGGTGTCCATCAGCTCCTTCGCGCGTGCGACGACCTGATCGCGCGCCGGATTCGGCCCCGTGAGCTTCGCGGCGAGCGCAGTGAGGTCGAGCGAGCGCTCGAGCGAGTCGAGCTTGCGAACGACACCGCGCGCAGCATCCCGCTCGGTGGGCGTTTCCTGCGCGCGCGCAACGGATGCGACGGACAGCACGGCGGCGACGATAACAAAGCGATGCATGAGAATTCAGGCTGACGTGGTGGGACGATCGCTCATGCCCTGCATGGCTTGCATGAGCTCGAAAATCCTTCTCGTCGTGTTGACGTTGCGGGCAGTCATATCGTGAGAGACGCGCCGGCCCAGCAGCTTCGTAATCGCGCTCCGCTCGACGCCGTCGACTTTGACAGACCACAACAGCGTCCCGGGGCAGTACGTGACGCGCTCCAGATCCGAATCAGCGTCGAAGTCGCGGAGCACGGCTTTCGAATCGATCGTGTGGCGCAGAAACAAGACGTGGTACCGCCAAGCCTCATCCATCTTCCACGTCGTGTTCATCGTCCTGACCAACCCCGCGATCTCGTCCGCGCTGCGCACGATGCACTTCGTCTCGATGCCATGATTGCGGGAGAGCAAACTGTCGACGACCGACTCAATCGCGCGGCTGTCGTGCTCCGCCGAGCGAAACATGACGTTGCCGCTGTTGATGTATGTGGCGACGTCGCGAAAACCGGCCTTCTGGAAACTCGACGCCAGCGCCTTCATCGACACCATGTTATTGCCGCCGACGTTGACCGCGCGCAGCAGGGCGACATAGACACCTGACGCCGCGCCGGCTTTTCGCCGCGGCATCGTCAGACGCGCTCGAGCAGCACGTTGCCCGAGAAGCGCTTGAATTCCTCGCGACGCTGCTTCGGCGCCAACTTTCCGAGCAGCCGATAGAACCAGGCGCCACGCATGACGCGCTTCAGACGGATCCCTTCCTCGAACGTCGGCCGGTACGCGAGCTCACGCCAGCCGTGCGGTTCGAAGAACTTGGTGCTTTCCGCGGGCGCAAACTTGAACTGCGCATTCCCTTCATCCACGCTCTTGCCCCACATGTTGCCCATCATCTTGAGCAGCTGCGGGCTCGCGAGATCGTGCAACCACCAGCGGAAGCCTGGTTGCGCGTGTAGATCGTCCGCCAGCGTCGCCACCTGATCCGGCTCGAGGTAGATCAGCAGTCCCTCGGACACGACAAGCGCACGACGGGACTCCGCGCCGAGTTGCGCGAATAGCGCCTGTCGCTTCGGGATATCGGTGAGATCGAGGCGCACAGCGTCGTAGCGACAAACCGTCTTCTCCCGCGCGAGCATCTCCGTCTTGTAGTCGAGAATGCCGGGCATGTCGACGTCGACCCATCGCAACGTTTCGGGAAGCGGCATGCGCCACGGACGCGCATCGAGTCCCGCGGCGAGATTGAGCACCAGGTCGACCCCGCCGTTCCGAACGCGATCGAGAATGATCTCATCGAATACCGCCGTTCGCACGATCATCGGCCACGCGAAGCGGCGGCCTTTCGGCATCGCGTCGACGATCGCGTAGCCCTTCTCGCCTGCCAAACGTTCGGCGAACGGATCGCGGAAGATCGCGTCGCGCCGCGCCGTCTCCATGGCTCGATACACGGCGACCCAACGCGCCGTGTCGGAGATGTGCTCGATCTGGCTCATGGCACATTTACGCCTGCCATGCCAGTCTCGTCAATGCCGCCGCGCCGATCGGCCGACCGGGGCCCCTAGCCGAACCGCGTCCCATGCCCATTTTCATAGCTGGGCATGCCGTTGCCGATTCACGGCGCCCGTACAGCCTCCCCCTCCATACCCGGGTCTTCCGATGTCACGACATCGCACGATCACTCTAAGCACTTCACTCGCCGCACTCGTGTTGGCGGTGCCTCTCATCCAACCGCTCCATGCGCAGACGCGCATGCTCCGTTCGCCGACCGTCAGCAAGACGCAGATCGCGTTCGCATACGCGAACAACATCTGGACGGTCGATCGCAGTGGCGGGTTGGCTCGTCGCATCACGACGTTCGCGGGCACGACCGAAAACCCCAAGTTCTCGCCTGACGGCAAGCTGATCGCATTCAGCGCCTCGTACGGCGGCAACGTCGACGTGTACGTCGTCCCCGCCGAAGGCGGCGAGCCGAAGCGCCTGACGTGGCACCCCGGCGCTGACCAAGTGCAAGGCTGGACCCCGGACGGAAAGAACATCGTCTTCAACTCGGCCCGCGCGACGTGGGCGCCGACAGCGGCACCGCGCTTCTGGACGGTGCCGGTCGAAGGCGGCGTCGAGACGCCGATGGCGCTGCCGCGCGCGTATCAGGGCAAGATCTCGCCCGACGGACGCCACGTGGCGTATCGCATGAACAACTCGTGGGATGAAGAGCGACGCAACTATCGCGGCGGTCAGAATCGTCCGATCTGGATCGTCGATCTCAAGACGTACGATCTGGAGACGACGCCAAGCACCGCGAGCGGCAACGATCTCGTGGTCGCGCAGGCGGGTGCGCCGCGCGGCTCATCGCACTTCGACGCGAAGACCGCCGAGTCGAAGAACATGGACCCCGTGTGGGTCGGCAACGACGTCGTAGACTTCATCTCCGACCGCGACGGCGTCGCGAATGTGTGGAGCTTCAACGTCTCGTCGAAGAAGCTCACGCAGCTCACGCACTTCTCGGATTTCGACGTGAAGACGCTCGACGCGGCGTCGGACGGCAGCGCGATCGTGTACGAGCAGGCGGGCGACATCCATCTGATGGACCCCAAGTCCGGACACGATCAGAAAGTGAGCATCACCGCCGCCGGCGACTTTCCGTGGATGATGGCGCAGTGGCGCGACGTCACCGGGAACATGACCAACATCGCGCTCTCGCCCACGGGCAAGCGCGTCGCCGTCGAAGCGCGCGGCGAGCTGTTCACGATTCCCGCCGACAAGGGCGACGTGCGCGGCATTTCGAACTCGAGCGCATCCGCCGAGCACGATCCGGCGTGGTCGCCGGATGGAAAGATGATCTCGTACTTCAGCGACAAGTCGGGCGAGTACGCGCTGTACATCGAGGCGCAGGACGGGCTGACGCCGGCCCGCGAGATCAAGATTCCGACGACGGGTCACTTCTATACGCCCGGTTGGTCGCCTGACGGCAAGCGTATCATGTTCACGAGCGCCGATCTCAAGCTGTGGGTCGTCGACGTGGCGTCGGGTCAGGCGAAAGTCGTGGGCAGCGACCCGTGGATGGTGCCGACGCGCACGATGAATCCGGTGTGGTCGCCGGACGGCAAATGGATCGCCTACTCGAAGCATCTCAACTCGCTGTATCACGCGATCGAAGTCGTGAACGTCGAGACGGGAGTCTCGAAGCAGGTGACCGACGGCCTCGCCGACGCGGTCTCGCCGGCCTGGGATGCGAGCGGCAAGTACCTGTGGTTCCTCGCGTCCACCGACATGGGTCTCAAGTCCCAGTGGCTCGACATGTCGAACTACGATCACACCGAGACCTATGGCCTGTATGCGGCGGTGCTGCGCAAGAACGATCCGTCGCCGTTCCTGCCCGAGAGCGACGATGAAGGTGTGAACGCGATGGGCGATGGGCGTCGGGTGTCGGGCGGCGGCCGCGGTGCGGCAAACGCCGATACATCTGAGGCGCCTCGCCCAACACCCAGCGCCCAGCGCCCTGCGCCCAGCATCACAATCGATTTCGACGGTCTGCCGAATCGCATTCTCGCCGTGCCAGGCGTTCCAGAACGTCAATACTCGGACTTGAAATCGGGCGCCTCGGGCATGGTGTACTACCTCGAGGCCGCGGCCGGCAGTGGTGGCCGCGGCGGCGCGGGGAGCGGCACGCTGCACCGCTATTCGCTGCGCGACAGGCGCGACATTCCGTTCATCACCGGCGTCGCCGGCGCGTATGACGTCAGCCTCGACGGCCACAAGCTCGTGTATCGCGGCAACGCCGGCGGCGCCGGGGGTGGTCGTGGTCGTGGCGGTGCGGCAGCCGGCGGTGCTGGCGGCGCGGCGCTGTTCCTCGTCGACGCGGATCGTGCGGCGCCGCAAGCCGGCCAGGGACGTCTCAACGCCGACCTTCGCGCCTACGTCGATCCCAAGGCCGAGTTCAAGCAGATCTTCGACGAAGCGTGGCGCAACCAGCGCGATTATCTGTACGTGCCGAACGAGCACGGCGCCGACTGGCCGAAGATCCGTCAGATGTACAGCCAATTCTTGCCGTTCGTGAATCATCGCGCCGATTTGAATTATCTCATCGACATGATGGGTGCCGAGGTGTCGATCGGGCACTCGTACGTACGCGGCGGCGACATTCCCGGCACCACGGACATCGCGCCAGGCGGGCTGCTCGGCGCCGACTTCGCGGTCGAGAACGGCCGTTACAAGATTACTAAAATCTACGACAACGAAGAGTGGAACACGGACCTCCAGGCGCCGCTCGCCGCGCCGGGCGTGGACGTGCACGTCGGCGACTACATCCTGGCGATCAACGGCCAGGATCTGAAGGCGCCGGATAACATCTACCGGCTGTTGGACGGCACGGCGAACAAGCAGACGTCGCTGATCGTGAACGCCACTCCGACGATGGACGGCGCGCGGCATGTGACGGTGGTGCCCGTCGCGAACGAGCAGGGTCTGCGCACGCGCGCGTGGATCGAAGCCAATCGCCGCAAGGTCGATTCGCTCTCGCACGGACAGATCGCGTACGTGTATCTGCCGAACACCGGCCAGCCGGGCTACACGAGCTTCAACCGCTACTACTTCGCGCAACAGGACAAGAAGGGTGCGGTGATCGACGAGCGGTTCAACGGCGGTGGCCAGGCGGCCGACTACATCATCGACGTGCTGCAGCGCGACTTCGACGGCTACTTCAACAACGTCGCCGGCGATCGCATGCCGTTCACGAGTCCCGCGGCCGGGATCTGGGGACCGAAGGTGATGATCATCAACGAAATGGCGGGATCGGGCGGCGATCTCATGCCGTACATGTTCCGCTATCGCAAGATCGGTGAGCTCGTCGGCAAGCGGACGTGGGGTGGTCTCGTGCACACCGCCGACACACCGCCGTTCGTCGACGGCGGTTCCGCGATCGCACCGCGCGGCGGCTTCTTCGCGCGCGACGGCAAGTGGGCGGTCGAGAACGAAGGCGTCGCGCCTGACATCGATGTCGAGAACACGCCGAAGGAGGTCATCGCCGGACACGATCCGCAGCTCGAGGCGGCGGTCGCCGAGGCGATGAAGGAGTTGCAGGCGCATCCGGTCGAGCGGGCGACGAAGGAGCCGCCGTCGCCGACGTGGGGCAAGCGTGTGAAGCCGCCGCTCTAAACCAGGCAGCGCCGGTGCCGAACGAAAAAAGGGAAGCGGTGCGTGACTGCACCGCTTCCCTTTTTCTGTTCCATTTTCTCACAGCGTTCTCACAGCAGCTTGTCGAGCTTGAACCGGCCCTTTGCCGCAAGCAACGGCTTCCACAAATCGCCGAGCTTCGCCGCGCGCGCCGGCACGTTGTCTATTCGAAAATCGTCAATCGCGAAGCCGGCGTCGATCTCGTCCCACGTCACGGGCGTCGACACCGGCGCATTCTTTTTCGGCCTTGGCGAATAGATCGACGCCAGCGTGCGGCCCCAGGCGTTCTGGTTGTAATCGACCAACACGCGGCCGCGCGGCCGCTTCGCAATAATATACTCGGCGGTCAATAACTTCGGATGCTCCTCGGCGAGATGCTGCGCCAGCGCCTTCGCGAACGTCCACACCTGCTTCTGCACCGGCCCGCGCACGATCGGCACGTAGATGTGCACGCCGGACGATCCAGTCGTCTTCACGAGCGGCTTCATGCCGAGTGCCTCGAGCGCATCGCGCACGACGACGGCCGCTTCGAGCACCTTGGTGAACGTCGCGCCGACGACGGGATCGAGATCGAAGTGCACATAGTCGGGCCGATCCACGTCGTCGCAGCGCGCGTACCACTGATTCAGGTCGATGCAGCCGAGGTTCACGACCCAGAGCAATGAGGCGAGATCCTGCACCATCGGGAAATCGATCACGCTGCCCGATGCATGCTCGATCGCGCACGTCTCGATCCAGTCCGGCCGCGGCGACGGGGCGCGCTTCATGAAAAAGCACTTGCCGCGCGCGCCGTTCGGGTAGCGCTTCATCACCATCGCGCGATCGCGGAGATGCGGCAGCAGAAGCGGCGACATCGTCGCGTAGTATTGCAACAGGTGGCGCTTCGTGATCGGCCCTTCAGGCCAGAAGATCTTGTCGAGATTCGTGAGCTTGACGCGTTTTCCCTCCACGTTCAGCTCGACGTCGTTCTCATCGCGTGGAATCAGAAACGCACCGCGTGCGGCCCGCGCGCTCACCGAATGCGCTCCAGCTTCGGCGGGCGCTTGCCGTGGCGCACGGCGCCGACAACCGGTTCGTACTCCAGCTCGCATCCTTCCCGCACGCGACGAAGCAGCAAGCCACCGCGGCTCATGTCGCCGCGGCCAACGAACTCGCTGGGAAACACCAATCGTTTGCCGAACGCCGCGACCAACGTGTCGACATACTTGCCCGTGGCGATGCTGCCAAGGAGCACGACCTGCGTCCTTGCGCCGATGCTCGAGGCGAGCGACTCCACGTCACGCTCGAGCGGATCGAGATACCGGCGGTCGCCCGCCGCGATGTCCACACGGGCGAACTTTACAATATCCTCATGACACACGGCCGCGTCAGGCAACATCAATCCTCTGTCCGTCGTGATCACGAACGTCGCCGGCTGCCGGCGCGAGCGCCGGCCGAACGCCAACCCGTACGCAAGCTTGCCACGAAAATAGAGCCCGCTCAAAAAACTGAACACTTCACCCAACGCGGCGCCTTCATTCGACCGCAGCCGAGCCGCCAACGCAAACGTCGCCGCGGGATTGAGCAACACCTGCGCGCGCTTGCCGTCACATCGGGCCGGCGAAAGCAAAAAGACCTGATTCATTGAAAAGCCGTGCTCGACTCGCGAGTATCAGTGATGATTGCGAAACGAATGCCACCGTCGAGCTCGCACCCGTGGCGCTGACGGCGACCATCTACAATTTCGACGTGCAGCTCTCCAACGTCGACCGCGCCGTCTACGAATCGCTGTCCGTCCGCGCCGCTCGGCAGCCGTCGGAGACGGAAGAGTATCTCGCGACGCGTGTGCTGGCGTACTGCCTCGAGTACGCGGAGGGCATTGCGTTCACCAAGGGACTCGCGGAGCCCGACGTGCCCGCGGTCGAGGTGCGCGATCTCACCGGGGCGCTGCGCGTCTGGATCGAAGTCGGCACGCCGGACGCCGAGCGGTTGCATAAAGCCAGCAAGGCATCGCCGCGCGTCGTCGTGTACACGTTCAAGGATCCGTCGAATCTCGTTCGCCAGCTCGCCGGCGAGCGCATTCACCGCGTCGAAGCACTCGAGGTCTACGCATTCGACCCGGCGTTCATCGCCGCGTTCGTCGAGCGGCTGGATCGCCGCACGACCTTCGAGCTGGCGGTGACCGACGGACACCTGTACCTCACCGTCGCCGGCGAGACGCTCGAGACGGCGCTGAAACCTGTCGAGGTCGCCGAGCGTCGTTCATAGAGCGGTATCCCGCCACCCCACCCGCGGAGACAAACCCTTCCGTGCAACTTTCGATTCTCGGTTTGAATCTGATCTACGCCGCGCTCGGCGTCGTGCTGATGTTCATCAGTTATCGCGTCATCGACTTTCTCACGCCGCAGGTCGACTTTCCGGCGGAGCTCAAGCGCGGGAACATCGCGGTTGCGATATTCATCGCCGCGCTGTTCATCTCGATCGCGCTCATCATCGGCCGCGCGATTGGGTGAGTGAGCAGTCGCATGCGTAGAGCGTGGAGTCTCCTTGTACTGCTGTTCGCCGCGCATATCGCGCCGGCGCAGCAGCCGCCTGCGCGTACGGCCAAGTCCGCGCTCGAGCGGGCCGCGAACGCACGTGCCGAGCGGAAGATCAGCGGCCGCTACGACCAGACTTTTCGCAAGTACACGAAGCGTTTCTTCGGCCCGGCGTTCGATTGGCGGTACTTCAAGGCGCAGGGGTTCGCCGAAAGCGGGTTGAAGGCGACGGCGAAGAGCTGGGTCGGCGCGCGCGGCGTCATGCAGCTCATGCCGTCGACCTACCAGGAGATCGCGTCGCATCGTCCGGAGTTCGGCACCATTGATCAGCCCGAATGGAACATCGCGGCCGGCATCATGCACGACCGTTATTTGTGGGACCTGTGGCAGAAAAACGTCTCAGACGACGGCGAACGCCATCGATTCATGTTCGCCAGCTACAATGCCGGTGAAGGCACGATCAATCGCGCGTTCGGCGTCGCCAAGAATCGGCTCGGCACACCGTCGTGGTCGAGCGTCGAGCAGATCGCCCCGAGCGTGCAGCGCTGGCGGTACATCGAAACGCTCGGGTACGTGCGGCGGATCGATTCGACGTACAGCGCCTTGTCGAGCGCGGCGATCGCGCCGTAGTACTACACCGGATGCTCGATGCTCGGACTCTGCGGCGTGAACATCTTCGGTCCGTTCGGCGTGATGTGCAGACAGTCCTCCAGCCGAATACCAAACTCGCCGTAGATCGCGATGGTCGGTTCGTCGCTGAAGCACATGCCGGGCTCGATCCTGGTCGTGTTGCCGCGCACGAAGTTCGTCCATTCGTGGCCGTCGAGTCCAATGCCGTGACCGGTGCGATGCGGCAAACCCGGAACCTTGTAATCCGGTCCGAAGCCTGCTGTGGTGATGACCCTTCGCGCTGCGGCATCCACTGACTCACACGTCGCGCCGATCTGCGCCGCGGCGAACGCCGCGCTCTGCGCACGCTTCTCGATGTCCCACACGTCGCGCTGGCGCTGCGTCGGTTTCCCGAACACGGTCGTGCGCGTGATGTCGGAGGTGTAGCCGTCCACCGTGCATCCCGCGTCGACGAGCACCACGTCGCCGTCGCGCAGTTTCTGCGGCTGAATGCTGCCGTGAGGGAATGCGGTGTACTTGCCGAAGATGACGAGCGCGCCGTCGGCGTTGCCGCCCAATCGCTTCGTCGCGTCCGCGACGATGGCGCCGAGCTCCTGATTGGTCATACCCGCCTTGAGCATCTGGAACGAGACACCGATCGCGCGCAGCGTGATGTCGTTCGCGCGCTGCATCAGCGCAATCTCATTCGACGATTTGTACATTCGGCAACCCGCGGTGACCGGGGTCGCGCTCACGAACTGCGCATTGGGGAGCTCCTGCCGCACGCCGTCGTAGATGAAGAAGCGGACGCGCTCCTCCATGCCGATGCGGCCTGACCCGGCGCCACGATCGCGAAGAATGCCCGCGATCACGCGATATGGGCTCTCGTCCTCCTGCCACGTGCGTACGTCATTAGAGAATTTGATCAATTCGCGCGCCCGTTGCTCCTCGAACGCCGGTGTGACCCACGCGAGCTCGCCGCGCGCGGGAATGACGACGCCGAACGTGCGTTCGCTGTTTCCCCAATGCACGCCGGTGAAGTAGAACATGCTGGTGCCACCCTCGAGAAAGATGGCGTCGATCTTGTTGTCGGCCATCAGCCGTCGAGCCTTCTCGATTCGGTTCCGGCGTTCGTCGTCGCCGATCGGAGCGACGGGTGGCAGCGGCCGGAGTCCGGCGAGTGGGCCGGGCTGCTGTGCGTCGAGTGGCGCGCCCGTCAGTATCGGTCCCATGCTCGCCCCAGCGACAATTCCCGCGCTACGACCGACAAAGCCACGCCTGTCCATTTCAAATCTCCGAATTCGATGGTCTATTGAGAAACGCGAGCAGTTCCCAGATAATACGCTCTCTTGCACCGGACGTAAGCTCTCGACCATGCAACGGATATCGTGGCTTTTTCTGTTGGCGGTCGCGCACGGCGTCCGCGCCCAGGCCAACGTCAGCGGCGTGGTGCGGGACAGCATCGCACGCGGGCCGCTCGCCGGCGCGATCGTGCAACTCGTGTCCGCCGAAGATGCATCGCGCTTTGCGCGCTCCACCGCATCGGACTCGCTCGGGCGTTTTGCATTCAGCGAGGTGCCGAGTGGCCGATACACACTCGGTTTCTTTCATCCAAGGCTCGACTCGCTGGGCGTCGATGCCGCGGCCCGTGAGGTTCTTGTTTCCGGGCGAAGCGATGTCCACGCCGATCTCGCGATTCCGGGCCCGCTGCGACTGGGTCGCGCTATTTGTCGCAATGCGTTGAGGGACTCCAGTGGTGTGGTCGTCGGGGTCGTACGCGACGCTCGAACGCTCAATCCCGTGGCGAAAGCGAACGTCGTCGGGGAATGGCTCGAACTAGCCTTCACGACGCAAGGCGTCGTACGCCGCATGCCGCGGCTCGTTGCAACGACGGGCGACAACGGCTGGTTCGCGCTGTGCAACGTGCCGTCGGGTGGAACGATCGCGCTCGCCGCGAATCATGAAGCCGACAGCACGGATCGCATCGACTTCTTCGTTCCCCGCGAAGGGTTCGCGGAGCGCAACCTTTACTTGGGCTCGGCCGCTGGAACGGGGCGTGTGTCCGGTGTTGTCGTCACCGCCGCCGACGCCAAGCCGCTGTCCGGAGCGCAGGTGAGCATCAAAGGCGCGGCGCCGGCCAAAGCGAATGACGCCGGCGTGTGGACGATCGCCGACGCACCGCTCGGTACACACTTCGTCGAAGTACGAGCCATCGGGTACTATCCCGAGCGCCGCGCGGTCGACGTCGTCGGCGAGATGGCGCCGATGCGCATCGCGCTGTCGACGATGAAGGCGGTGCTCGACACCGTGAAAGTGAACGCCACGCATGTGTTCGATCGTGAGATCGCGGCGTTCGAAAAGCGGCGGCGAAGCGGGCTTGGGAAGTATCTGACACGCGAGGACATCGCGCGGCGAAACCCGCTCCGGCTTTCGGACCTCCTCGTCGCCATCGGCGGCGTCCACATCGATCGCTCCGATAACGACTCGACGAGCATTCTCGTGCGCGGAGTTCAGGATCTGTGCGTCCCGGCCCTGTTCATCGATGGAAGACAAATCCACGCGCTCAGCGTCGACGAGCTGGATGACTTCGTCCAGCCTCGCGAGGTCTCCGGCATTGAGTTGTACGTCGGCGCCAATGCGCCGCCGCAGTTTCAAACTCCGCTGGGCGGCTGCGGCAGCCTCGTGATCTGGACGCGCTGAGTCGTTACCGTCCGCTGCGTCCCGCCTGCACGGCCTGCGCGGCGTTGCGCTCCGGTGGTTCCACGCCAAGCAAATGATGGACGAAGAAGTCGTTGCGCTTACGCTCGCCGTACGGGCCGCCACTGGTGTGATCAGCGCCCGGAATGACGAGCAGGTCGAAAACCTTGTTGGCTTTGATCAGGGCATTCACGACTTGCATGGTCGATGAGGGATCGACGTTCGTGTCGAGCTCTCCGACGATGAGCATCAAGTCGCCCTGCAACTTCGACGCGTTGTCCACGTTGGACGAAGCCGCGTACTGTGAACCGATCGGCCATCCCATCCACTGCTCGTTCCACCAGATCTTGTCCATTCGGTTGTCATGACATCCCGCCGCCGACACGGCGGCCTTGTAAAACTCCGGATGAAAGAGCAGCGCACCGAGCGAGTTCTGGCCGCCCGCTGACGTGCCGTACACGCCGACGCGTGAGATGTCGTACCACGGAAACTTCGCCGCGACAGCCTTGTGCCACAGAATGCGATCCGGAAAGCCGGCGTCACCGAGATCGTGCCACGCGACGTCGTGGAACGCCTTCGATCGGTTGTTCGTTCCCATGCCGTCGATCTGCACGACGATGAAACCCAGCTCCGCGAGATTGCGCATGCCGTTGTTGACGCTGAAGCTCTTCGGCACGAACGAGCCCTGCGGTCCCGCGTAGATGTTCTCGATCACCGGATACTTCTTCGACGCATCGAAGTTGGTGGGCTTGAAGATCACGCCCCAGATGTCGGTGGTGCCGTCGCGGCCCTTCGCGACGAACACGTCCGGGGGCGTCCAACCGGCGGCGCTCAACGCGGCAATGTCGCCGCGTTCGATCTCGGTCGTCGCTCGCGGGTTGGCTGTCGAGTGGAGCGTGAGCACCGGCGCGAGATCGACGCGCGAGTACGTGTCGAGATAGTACGTGCTGTCCGCCGACCATGCGACGGTGTGATTGCCGTCAGCGTCGGTCAGCGGCGTGAGGCCTGTGCCGTCGAAGTTGATGCGATAAAACTGCGTGAAATAGGGATCCTGTTTGGAATTCATTCCGCTCGCCTCGAACCAGATCTGGCGCTTCACCTCGTCGACGCGATCGACGGCGCGCACGACCCACTGCCCCTTCGTGATCTGATTCTTCACTCTGCCGGTCGCACCGTCGTAGAGGTAGAGATGGCTCCAGCCGTCGCGCTCGGACATCCAGACGATTTCCTTTCCGTCGGCGACGTCGTAGCGGAATTGGCGGCCAGAGTCCGACAGGCCGCCGTTCGCGCGCCGATAGTTGATGAACGTCTTCGACTCTTCGTCGATCGCGACGCGCGGCGCGGCCGTCGCCGCGTCGACTTCGATCACGCGATAGACCTGATGCCCGCGCTGATTGTACTCGAACGTGAATGCGTGGCCGTCCTTGCGCCACACGAATGGCGACAACTGATACGCGTTCGGAAACGCCGAGTGATCGACGTGTGTCGCGGTCGCGTTCGCGACGTCGATGAGCACCGGCTCGCGCAAATCCAAAACGTCGCCGGGCTTGGCGTACACGCGCTCCATGTATTTCGGCTGCAACTGGTCGGTCGGCGACGATTCGACGTATCGCACGATGCGGCGATAGCCCGGCGTGACGCGATACACCGCGATCTTCCGCGAGTCCGGCGACCACGCGATCGATTGCAGCGTGTACGCGCTCCCTTCCGATCCGTCCGTCGTCATCGCCGTTCCAGCGCGAGCACCGGGATCGCGAACATAGACGTTGTAATTCTGAATGAACGCTTCGTGTGCACCGTCGGGTGAGCGGCGCGATACACTGTCAGCTCGCTGCGCGCCGCCGAACTGTTCCGCGCGCTGCTGCAAGACTTCCGCGCCGAGACCGTCATTCTCGTCCCACGGCCCCTCGAATGGAACGACGTCCCCATTGTCATCCACGCTCGGACCACCTCGGCCGCCACGTCCGCCGGTCGTCGCGGCGGTGAGCCGGAGACACGAATACTCCGTCAGTGTACAACGCCAGTTGAATCCCGCCGCGACGAACTGCACTGCGTGTTCGTCGTCAGCCAGCGCGATGTCGAGGAACGGCAGCGTCGTCGCGGTAAAGTGTGTTTGCGCGGCGCTGTCGAGCGCGGCCGCCAGCTTCGCGTGGTCGAAGGCCGGATGCTTCTCTTTCGTCGCGGCATCGACGACGACGAATTCGTTGCCGCCCTGCACGGAACGCCGGTACCAGAAGTGATCCGTATTGCCGATCCACGTGGCGCGCTCCGGCACGTGCAGCGCGAGTCCCTGAAAGCGCGCGTTGAGACGTTCGGCACGCGTGTAGTCCGCGGCCGTCCCTTGCGCCGCGAGCAATGTCGGAGCGGCAGACGCCACGACGATCGCCGCGATCGGAGTGAGTATGAGTGTACGCATCGGTCGTCCGTCGCTCGATTGGAGGGAATGAACAAGCGGGTGGGACAATGCGCGCGGGATGTCGGCCGCGCAATACCGTGGACAGCGTCCAGGTCAGCTACCACGCAGCAGGCCTTCGACTTCGGCGTTCGCCGTGATCTGTTGCGTGAGCTCTTTCTGCTGCTCCTCGAGTTCGCGCATCTCGGCGAAGGTGGCCGCGATGTGCGGCGCGTCCATTCCTTCCATCGCGTCGACGGCGGCGCCGGCCTCGAGCTCGATCTCGAGCATCGCAATGCTGCGCTCGTACGCATCGCGGAGCCGAGCCTCGAGCTCGAGTTGTTGGTCGATCGCGGCGATGCCGGCCGTCATCGACGCAATGCGCGGCGCGTAAACCTCGAGACCGAGGCGCTGCATCTTCGTACGCAAGGACACCAACTTCGCCCGCAACTCGGCGCGCGAGTCCATGCCCTGTCCGATGCGCGCGAGAGACTCTTCCAGCTCGAGCTTTTCCGCGAGCATCTGTTGGACCGCCGTCAGTCGTGCGCGTTCATCGTCCGAGACGTTGACGCTCGGCATGAACTTGTGGCCGAGCGTCACGCCCGCGCCGACGAAGGCGAACGCGCCCACTCCAATGCCCAGCAAGCCGCCCGCGAGTCCGCCGAAGATCGCAAAGGCGGCAATCCCAACACCGCCCGCGAACAGCCAGGCCTTCCTCGTCGCCTTTTCGCCGGGACGCGCGATGACGATCCGCTCGCCGAGCGTTCCGTTGTGTACCGACAACAGACTCTCGCGGTCGTCAGCCCGCATGAGATAGATCGCCGAGACGATGTCGCCGGCCTGGGCGGCGAAGGTGTCGGGCTCGATGAGCGTGAATTCGAGGACCTCGATGCGCCCGCTCGTCAACGACAGCCGGATCATGTACGACCATTCGCTCACCGCCGCCGAATACCCGGCCGCTCGGCGAATGACGCTGACGGTCGCCTCGGCCGCGGTGACTCGTCCGCGCACGACTTGGTATTTCAGCCGGCAGTCGGCACAGACGGCGGTCAACAGGCCCTGTGGAGGGATGTCGCCCAGGATCTTGCCGCACTTTGGACACGAAAAAACGGCGTTTGCCATCAGGGGCGACAGTAGTAGAGACCGTAGCGCAGACGTGTGCATAGTAACATGTTATTCGCACTCTTCCGGAGGATCCCTGTGACACGACGTGTACTTCTTCTGGCCGCGATCGCCGCTCCTTTGGCCGCCGGCGCGCAGAGCCAGCGCCCGATGACATTCCTCGACGTGCAGAACATGCGTCAGGCGAATGGTCAGGATTTGAGTCCCGATGGTCGACAGATGGTGTACGTGCTCAGCACGCCCGATTGGGCGACTGTACGCCGACAGAGCGACCTCTACCTTGTGTCGACCGATCGCGGCCTCCCGAGCACGCGCCAGTTGACGTTCACGAAGGACAAGAACGAGACGAGTCCCAAGTGGTCGCGCGACGGCAGCTTCATCGCGTTCCTGTCGGATCGCGACGCGACGACCGCCGCGGGCGGTGGTGGCGGACGTGGTGCCGCGGCCGCGGGCGGCGCGCGCAATCAGATCTACGTGCTGCGCCTCGACGGTGGCGAAGCGAAGCGCGTGAGCGACGCGCGTGAAGGTGTTTCGAATTTCTCGTTCGCGAAGGACGGCCGCACGATCGTCTATACGTCAGGCCGCGCGGGCGACGATCAGCTGTATACGATCAACGTCTCCGATCTCTTCACGAGCGATGCGCCGCATGCGACGCAACTCACCCGTCACGCGACGGGCGTGGGCGCTTGGCAGTTCTCGCCCGACGGCAAACGAATCTATTTCGTGTCGGCCGACAGCATTGACCGCGACGATCGCACACGTACGGAAAAACAGTTCACGGTCAAGCCGCGCAATCCGGCGGCATCCGTCGCGAGCCTCTGGTCATTCGACATCGCCGCGCGGCAGGAGCATCGCTTGACGAGCGACTCGAGCTACAGCGTCAGCGACTTCAGCGTGTCGCCCGACGGAAAGTGGATCGGTTTCCACGGCCAGTCGCCGAGCCGTTACGAGCGCGGCATTCTCGAGCAGAACGATTACGCCGATCTGTATCTCCTGAACACGGGCAGCGGCAACATCGAACGCCTCACCAAGAACGACATCATCGGCGAGAGCGCGCTGAGTTTCTCGCCGGACAGCAAGATGATCGCGTTCGCGGCGCCCGATGATTTCAAGTTCATGCACGACGAAAAGATCTACGTGCGCCCGGTCGATCAGCCGAACGCGCCGTTGAAAAAACTCGGCGAGAACATCGACGTGGACGTCCGTGTTGGCGGCCGCGGCGGCGCGGCGGCCGATGGCGCGGAGACGGCCTTCTGGTCGGAGAAGGGCGACACGATCTACTTCGGCACGGGCATTCACGCGACGACGCAGTTCTTTGCCGTCTCGACGACGTCCGGCGTGGCCAAGCAGATCACGGATGTGAAGGGCACGATCTCGGTGGCGCGCGATGACGAGGCGCATCGCTATCTCATCACGTTCGCGGATCCGAAGAATCCTCCCGCGACATACACGGTGGCGTCGATGCGCGACGTCAACGACCGCGCAAAGTGGGTGCAGCTCACCGATCCCAACGCGTGGGTGAAGCAACAGGTCGCACTCGGCGATGAAGAAGAGATCTCGTGGAAGTCGAAGGACGGGACGACCGTCAGCGGCGTGCTGCTCAAGCCGGTCGGATATCAGCCGGGCAAGAAGTATCCACTGATCGTGGCGATTCACGGCGGTCCGGCGGCGGCCGACATGTTGAGCTTCAACGGCGGCTACGGCTCGCAGGTGTACGCCGGCGCCGGTTACGTGGTGCTGATGCCGAACTACCGCGCGTCGACGCAGTACGGCGACAAGTTCAAGACCGAGACGTTCGGCGATTACTTCACGAAGGGCTATCAGGACATCATGACGGGCGTGGACCTGTTGATCTCGCAGGGGCTCGTCGATTCGACGCAGATGGGCGTGCTCGGATGGAGCGCGGGCGGCCATTACTCCAACTGGATCGAGACGCACACCAATCGCTTCAAGGCGATCAGCTCCGGCGCCGGCGTGGCAAACTGGATCTCGATGTGGTCGCAGAGCGACACGCAGCGGCTGCGCCAGTGGTATCTTGGCGACAAGATGTACTGGGAGCCCGGCCAATTAGAGAATTGGTGGAAACAGTCGCCGATCGCGACGGTGAAGAATGCGAAGACGCCGATCTTCATTCACGTCGTGGAGGGCGATCCGCGCGTGCCGCGCCCACAGAGCGAAGAGATGCACATGGCGCTCTCCAAGCTCGGCGTGCCGAACGAGTTCTGGGTATACCCGGGTAATACCCATGGAATACCTGATCCTCGCAATCAGTATCTCAAGGCCGTGGCCGAGATGAGCTGGATGGATTACTACGTGCGCGGCAGCGGGAAGAAGTTCGCGTGGCGCGACGTGCTCAAGTCGGTCGAGACCGGCACCGGGCCGCAGCTCGCGGGCGAGGCGATGCCGCAGCCGTAGCGGTAGCCGTAGCGGTACCGCGATCGAAGAGGGCTCGAAGACTTAGCACGGACGAAGTTCGGACAACTGCGAACAGGCGGGGAGACGGCGTGAACCGCGGTGGACGAACGTTTTTTAGGAAACTTTGAAGAACACCCTCAGGACGCTTCGCGAAGCGACATGTCCTGAGGGTGTTTTCCAAAATCTTTCAACGGCAGTTGACTGCAGTTTCCGCCGTCTCCGTGCCTGTCCGTGGACGTCCGAACTCGTCCGTGGTCAGGTCACGGCTTGTTCGCCTCATAACTCGCCGCCCCAAGACGCATAAGCACCTTGAACGTGCTATCGGTGAACACCCCCGTCGCCATGTGCTGATCCGGATCGCGCGCGTAATACAGCGGTCCAACTCTGAGCACCGCGAACCGCACCCCAGGCGCGATCGAACGACCAAACGCTCCCGCCATCTGCGCGCACACCCAGCGATCGTTCACGACGCTGACCGGCGAACGAGTTCCGTTGTCCGCGATGTGCTGCTCCTTCCGCAGATCGACCACGACGGGGCGATCGCTCGTCAACACGAGCAGCGCGTCTTCATGCGCGCTGTCCACCACGGCCTTCGTCGTGAGACACGGCGCCTGCGCGCCGGCGCTCGACGCGACCATCAGGGCCAGCGCCGCCAACATCCCGAGCTTCATGTCCGCTCCAGTTCGATTACGAAGGTACCGCAGCGCAAGTCGCCGGCCAGAGCAGTGTGATGCGCGTCCGGTTCCGTTCGCTCACAGCTGTTTGAGCAGGAACACCTCGCTCCGCCAGCGATCGAATTTCCGTCCAATGTCGTTCATTCGTCCCACCTCGACGTAGCCGCGCGATGCGAACAGACGAATGCTGGCCGCGTTCTCCGAGTCAATCACCGCGACGAGCGCCTTGAGACCCATGTCGCGAGCGCAGTCGTGCAGCCGCCCGACGAGCCGCGAAGCGATGCCGCGGCGATGCGCTTCACGCGCCACGTAAACGCTGACCTCGCACGTGAATCGGTAGCCATTCGCCGGGCGGAAGGTCGAGAGCGACGCCCAACCAACCACCGTGTCGGCATCGTCGCATGCGACGATGACGGGCTGCCCAAGCTCGCGATGTCTCGCGAACCATTCACCACGCGTTTCGAGCGTATTCTCGACGTCGCTCCAGACAAACGCGGATTCGCGAATCTCACGATTCACGATATCGACAATCGAATGCAAATCGGCATCCGTCGCGTCACGGATGCCGATCGCCATTGCGGGAGTTTCGATCACGGTCACACCGGGAACAACATCTCGCGGTACTTGGGCAGTGGCCAGCACTCGTCGCTGACCATGAGCTCCAGCGCGTCGCAGCAGCTCCGCACATTCGCCATCGTGTCGGCGCCGGTCGTCGTGAGGAACTGCGCCTGCGCCTCGAGCTCGTCGTGCATCGACTCGGCCTTGTCGATCGCTTTTCCGAGCGCGGTGCGATGCTTCTGCAGCTCGGCGGCCGCGCTGCCAAGCTTGTTCGCGGTCTCGATCTGCGGAATCACCTTGATGCCCGCCGACTTCGCCTGTGCCGCCGACTCGGCCAGTTGTCCCATGTACGAGAACGCTGCCGGGAGCACCTGCGTGTCCACCATCTCGCGAATGGTGTGCAGCTCGATCAGCATGTCCTTGGTGTAGCGCTCGAGCCGCACGTGATAGCGCGAGGTCAGCTCTTCGTCGGCGAAGATGTTGAGCGACGTGAGCAGTTTGCGCGACTGTTTCGTCATCATCTGCGCGAGCGCTTCGGGCGCACGGCGAAGATTCGGCAAACCGCGCTTCGCGGCCTCCTTCACCCACTCGTCGGAGTAGTTGTTGCCCTCGAAGCGAATGGGGGACGTTTCCTTGAAGATCGGCCGCACGACCTTGAGCACCGCCTCGTGCACCTTCTTCGTCTTCTTCAACTCCGCGCGCAGCGAGGCCGTGATCTCGCCGATCGCTTCGGCCACCGCCGCGTTGAGCAGCACGATTGGAAATGCGATGGATTGCGACGAACCGACGGCGCGGAACTCGAACTTGTTCCCCGTGAACGCAAACGGCGACGTCCGGTTGCGATCCGTGTTGTCCTTCTCGATCTCCGGCAAGCGCGCCACGCCGAGCTTGATCATCTGTTGCTCGGCCGAGCCGACGGTTTTGCCGTTGGCGATCGAATCGATGACTTTCGTCAGCGTGTTACCCATGAACACGGAGATGATCGCCGGCGGCGCCTCGTTCGCGCCCAGGCGATGTTCATTTCCCGACGTGCCGATGCCCGCGCGCAGGAGACCGGCGTGTTTGTGCACGCCGCGGAGCACCGCCGCCAGGAACACGAGGAACCGAATGTTCTGGTGCGGCGTCTGCCCCGGCTTGAGCAGGTTGTAGCCGTCGATCTCGGGATTGTCCGCCGCGATCGACATCGACCAGTTGCAGTGTTTGCCCGATCCGTTGATCCCGGCGAACGGCTTCTCGTGCAGGATGGCTTGCAGCCCGTGGCGCAGCGCGACGCGGCGCAGCGTCGCCATCACGAGCTGGTTGTGATCGACGGCGACGTCCGTCTCCTCGAACCGCGGCGCCATCTCGAACTGGCTCGGCGCCACTTCGTTGTGCCGCGTGATGATCGGAACGCTCAGTTTATAGAGTTCATATTCAACATCTGCAATACATGCCTGGATGCGCTCCGGAATGCCGCCGAAGTAGTGATCCTCGAGCTGCTGGCCGCGCGGCGGCGGCGCGCCGATGAGCGTGCGGCCGGCCATGACGAGATCGGGGCGCAGCGCGAAGTGCGCGCGATCGATGAGGAAGTACTCCTGCTCGGGGCCCATCGTGGTGTACACGCGATATACGCCCTTGTCGCCCAGGACCTCGAGCAGCTCGATCGATCGAGCGCTGAGCACGTCGGAGCTGCGCAGGAGCGGCGTCATCTCGTCGAGCGCTTCGCCGTTATAGCCGATGAACACCGACGGGATGTACAGCGTCTTCACGCCGCCCATCTCTGAGATGAACACGGGGCTGGCCGGGTTCCACGCGGTGTAGCCGCGCGCTTCCCACGTCGCGCGCAATCCGCCCGACGGGAACGACGATGCATCGGGCTCCGACTGAATCAGCTGGGCCGCGCCGAACGCCTCGAGCGGCTGCCCGTCATCGAACGACAGAAACGCGTCGTGCTTCTCGGCGGTCAGGCCGGTTTGCGGCTGAAACCAGTGCGTGAAGTGCGTGGCGCCGTTCGACAGCGCCCATTCCTTGATTGCCTGCGCGACACGCGGCGCAACGTCGACGTTGAGTTTCTTCCCATGACGCACGGCGTCGAGGAGCTTGGCGTAGGTGTCGCGCGGCAGCTTGTCGCGCATCTGGCGAACGCCAAAGGTATTTGCGCCGAAGTACTCCGATGTACGCGCGTTGGGGCCATGTTCTTCGAGCGCGGCGGGCGACTTCGCTTCGCGCTCGGTGATGTCGTGGACGACCGCTTTCCGCGGCGATAGGACGGTGGACGCAGCCATTGCGTTCGGGCCTCAGCAAAGAAGAAGAAGGACTGGGCAGGAGTGCAAAATGTACTCCGAAAAGTGCAGAAAATGCAAACTTTGGTCGACGCTTTGCAATTTTCAACGCTGTCAGTGGCGACGATGAGGCGATCAACTGTTCGAGCGGCAGCAATGAACGATGCACCCAACCCCTTGGACCGCCGCATTTTAGAGGCCAAGCCAACGCCCACCGCCCACCGCCCATCTCCTACTGCGGAACCAACTCGTCGATCCGCCCCAATCGCCTGAGCCTGGGCACCAGCGCAGCGATCGTCAGCACCACGCCGAGCGACGCGGCGCCACCGAGCAAAACCGATGGAACGGTGCCGATGAGCTTGGCCATGACGCCCGATTCGAACGCGCCGAGCTCGTTCGACGATCCCACGAAGATCGAATTCACCGACGAGACGCGTCCGAACAGGTGCGCCGGGGTGAGCGACTGGAGCAGCGTCGAGCGAATCAACACACTGACGTTGTCGGCGATGCCGCTGATCGCGAGCACGAGGGTCGACAGCACGAAGCTGCGCGACGTGCCGAAGACGATGATACACATCGCGAACGTCGCGACGGCGTAGAGCAGCGTCTTGCCCGCGCGTTTGAACGGCGGCCGATGCGCGAGATACACTGACGCGACCACCGCGCCGGCCGCGGGTGCCGCGCGCAAAATGCCGAGCCCCTGGGGTCCGACGTGCAGAATCTGATCGGCGAAGACCGGCAGCAACGCCTCGGCACCGCCGAGCAGAACGGAGAACAAATCGAGCGTGAGTGCTGAGAGAAGCACGGATTCTCGAAAGACGAACCGGAGGCCCGACTGCAGGCTTTCTCGAATCGGCTCGTGGTGCGCCACGCGCGGTGTCGGCGTGTACGCGATCGTCCAGAACGTGATGACCGCAATGGCCATCATGATCGCGTCGGCGACGTACGCGACGCGCGGTGATGCGAATCCATAGATCAATCCGCCAAGCGCCGGCCCAACGACGGCGGCGAATTGCCAGGTCGAGCTCCGCCACGCCACGGCGTTCGCGTACAGAGACCGGTCGATCAGCTCGGCGCCAAGTGCCTGGCGTGATGGCTGCGCGAAGCTACGCGCGACGCCGCTGACGAAGATCACGACGTAGAACGGCAGCGCGCCGAAGCGATGCAGGAATCCCGGGATGAGATTGAAGGTGAGAAACGCGAGCGAGCAGAGAAAGAGCAGGCACAGCGACGCGATCGCGATGCGATGCCGGTTGCGCCGGTCGGCAACGTGGCCGGCGTAGAGCGCCAGGCCGATGTAGGGAAACGCTTCGACCAAGCCCATGAGGCCGAGTGACAGCGGGTCGCGCGTGATGTCGTAGATCTGCCACGCGACGACGACGGCTTGAATCTGCGTGGAGACGGTCATCGTCAGCAGTGAGACGATGAACCGGCGGTAGTTCGTGATGCGAAGGGACGCGTACGGATCGTGGGCGGGCACCTGCTCAAAAGTAGCAAGGGATGTAATTCGGCCGCGTGCTTCGCACGCGCAGTGGGCGGCCATCCCCTCCGCGCGCAACGCGCGCGGGCCACCCCTATTTCAAACTTCGCTGAACCTGCTGCGCGTGCGCGAGATGTCCCGCGACGGCGGGCCGGATGCCGGCGATCGTCCGCTTGAGCTCCGCATTGCGCGCATTCGGCAGCAGGACGCGATCGATCGACGCCAGCAGCTTGGTGTGATAGTCGACTTCGTTCGCGATGTACGTCGAATCGAACGCATGGCCCGCGAGATCGCGCATGAGATCGCGTTTCGTGGTCGACTCATCGCGGAAGTCGAGGCTCGTCGTGTTGTCTTCCGGCGTGAGGTTGATTCGGTTCAGCACGTCCATCAGCACTTGATTGACGTGCGTGTGATCGGCGAGCATGCTCGCCGCGAAATCCTTGATGGTCTGGGATTGCGCTCGGCCCGGCGCGAGTCGCGCGTAGCTGATGTCCGTGTTGTTTGCCGCGAGAATGATCGCCGCGATGTTCGCATCGCTCGGCACCTCCGGTCCGCGATGCCAGAGCGACGCGCATCCCGCGGCGCCGACGATGAGAGCGGCAGCCGCCGCACGACGGACAGAGTTTGACATGCGCGTCATCAACCGATCCTCCCGAAGTCGAAACGTATGGACGTCTAACCAGTTTTGGACGGTGGCAGTACATTCGCGCCTGAATGAATCCGCCTTCACGCCCCCAGCCGTACCCCCCAACGATGGCGAGCGACTCTTTGCCCACCACCGCGACCGCGCCGGCCGACCAGCCGTCGAGGGGGAAGGAGGCTGATCTGGAACTGGTGCGGCGCATGCAGGCGGGCGACGAACGCGCGTTAGGCGAATTCTACGATCGATGGCATCCGGTCGTCAGCGCGCTCGCCGCGCGGATGTTGAAGTCGGCGGACGACGTGGAAGACGTGATCGAAGAAACATTCTGGCAGGCGTGGCGGCAGGCGAATCGATTCACGGCAGAGCGTGGGTCGGTGGCGACGTGGTTGTTGACGATCGCGCGGAGTCGCGCGCTGGATCGGTTGCGGGCCACCCGGCGATTGCGCGAGGATGCGATCGACGTTCACGGAGCGGAGCGGCACGCGGCTTCGGGTGATTCAGACTTTCTCGCCGCCCCGAACGATCCGGCGCGCGACGTGGAGCAAAACGAACGGCGCACGTTGGTCGTCGCGGCGCTCGCCGAGCTGCCGCGCGAGCAGCGCGAAGCGTTGGAGTTGGGATATTTCGGAGGGTTGAGCCAGTCGGAGATCGCGGAACGCACCGGCCAACCGTTGGGCACCGTGAAAACGCGAATGCGATTGGCGATGATGAAGCTGCGAGAACGACTGGCCGTGCTTCGCGACGATGCGATCGGCGGCGTGGCCGGAGAGGCGCGATGAGCCATGAGCTGAGCCACGATGAGGCCTTTGCCGCGCTCGATGCGGCGGCACTCGACGCGCTCGCCGTATCGGAGCGCGAGGCGGTGCTCGCGCACGTCGACGGCTGCGCGATCTGCCGGAGGGAACTGTCGTCGCTGCGGGAGACGGCGTCGTTGCTGGCGTATGTCGCGCCGGCTACGGATACGAACGGCGGCCGCGACCGCATTCGTGCCCGCTTGATGGCGCGCGCCTCGGCCGATCGGCCGGACGCTGATCTCGCTGTTTCGATGGAAAGCCCGGTCGCCAAGCGGCGCATCAGCGCGCTGGCGTGGCGTCGCGCCGAATGGCTGGCCGCGGCGGCGAGCATTCTCCTTGTGGTAAGCGCCGCGATTCTCGCGGCGACGATTCGTGACCGCGAAAACGTGCGGGATGCGCTCACGGCGGAAATCGCCAGGGGGCAGCGCGCGCGGACGGCGGCGGACTCGCTCCGCGTGGCCGTGATGTCGCGCGACAGCTTGATCGCGGGACTCACGGGCCGCGACGTGGCGATGATGACGCTCACGTCGAATGGAACGAAGGCGCCGCTCGCGCACATGTTCTGGGATCACGCGCGCAACACGTGGACGCTGGTTGCGCACAACATGCCGGCGCTCAAACCCGGTCGAACCTATCAGCTTTGGCTGGTGACGCCGACGCAGAAGATCAGCGCCGGGACGTTCGCGCCGACGAATGGCGACGCGATGTTGCGGGCGACGTATCCGTTGGCGCCGGATCAGCTCAAGATGCTCGCGGTGACGGAAGAGCCTGCCGGGGGAATGCCCCAGCCGACCGGCGCGATGGTGATGGCGCTCGAGAGCCGGTAATCGAAACTCCCCCGCTCCGCGCGTGTATTAACTTTCCAGTCTGCGAATTAACCGCCTTGGATTGGGAGCAGTATGCACATCGAAGTCATGATCGACTTCGACGCCGCGGGCGGCGTCGATCTCGACCGGTTGGAGCGGAGCCTTGGACTCCACGGTGAGCGCGTCGGCGCTGGCCGGTACCGCATCACCGGCGGCGCGCAGGACCATTGGGTCGACCTTCACACCGCCTCGCATCCCCGCTGTGACTGCGGCGATCACCTCTGGCGAGAGCGGATCTGCAAACACATTCTGGCCGCACTTCTGCGTGAAGGGAACGAGCGCGTCTTAACGGCGCTGCCCGGCCTTCTCGCACGAGCGCATGCAACCCGACAAGCGCCACACGCGCAACCAGCGCAACACGCCACCGCGGCCTGATCGGCAACACCAGCACAAAAAGCCCTTCAGGTTCGGCGTGGTGCTGCGCCTCATTCGCGACACCATCGAGCGAAGCGGCCTGGCCGACGCGGCCATGTTCGAGCTTGCCGAGCGCGGGCACCGGTCGGTGTTCGAGCAGCTCGTGGCGTGTGTGATCTCGATTCGCACGCTCGATGAAGTGTCGCTTCCGGTCGCGCTGAATCTGTTCGCGCACGCCGCGACGCCGGCGGCGGTTGCCAAGCTCTCAGTCGCGCAGATCGACAAGCTGATTCGCGCGAGTGCGTTCCACTACGGCAAGGCGCAAACGATTCGTGCGATCGCGCGGCGCACGGTAGATGAATTCGGAGGCAAGCTGCCGTGCGACGCCCAAGTGCTCACCTCATTCAAGGGCGTCGGACCCAAGTGCGCGAACCTGGCGCTGGGCGTCGCGTGCGGCACGTCGGGGATCAGCGTGGACATTCACGTCCATCGCGTCACCAATCGGTGGGGCGTCGTGCAGGCGCGCTCACCCGAGCGGACGATGCTCGCGCTTCAGAAAACTCTGCCGAAGCGATACTGGATCGAGATCAACCGCTTGCTCGTGCCGTTTGGCAAACATGTCTGCACGGGTGCGCTGCCGAAATGCTCGACGTGCCCCGTCCTGGAATACTGCCGGCAGGTCGGGGTCACGTCGCATCGGTGAATTGCTCGCGGCTAACGACGGCTCTTCTTGCGCGAGCTCTTCTTCCGCGAGCTCTTCTTGCGCGAGCTCTTCTTCCGGGGAACTTTCGCGCCTTTCTTGCGCGCTTCGGACAATCCGATCGCGATCGCCTGCTTGCGGCTCTTCACCTTGCCGCCGTGGCCGCTCTTGCCGCGCTTCAGCGTGCCTTTCTTGCGCCGATGCATGGCGCTCTTCACGCTCTTGCCCGCGGCCTTGCCGTATTTCTTCCGCCCACCCGACTTCTTTCTCGACGCCATGACGGCTCCTCGTGAATTGAATCGGGACTGTGCCGCGTTCAAGACGCGTTCCAGCGGAGTCGACTATGTCGAAGGAGAGGCCCCGCGCGCGGCAGGCGCTTCATCTTTCAGCATCTGCGGCGCATTACGCTTGGCGTACAGTTGCGCGGCTTCCAGCACGGCCATACAGAATCCCGCCCATGCGAGCCCGATGATGAGCCCGGCCGCGATGTCCGATGGATAGTGAACACCGAGGTAGAGCCGGCTGGCGCAGATGGCGACGATGATGATTCCCGCGAGCGTCATCGTCGCGATGCGCGAGGCCAGGTTGCGCTGCAACCGCGCCGCGAGATACGCCACGGTTCCGTACACGATGATCGAGCTCATCGCGTGGCCCGACGGGAACGACGAGCTCACCGCGTACGTGCCCCACGTGAAGATCTGCGGACGCGGCCGGTTGAAGCCGATCTTGAGCAATTGATTGAGCACCAGGCCGCCGATCGTCGCGACGACCAGCAGAATGGCCGAGTGCTTGTGCTGGTTCAGCCAGAGGAACAAGCCGGCGACGAAGACGATCATCGCGACGACGGTCCCCGTTCCGAGCGACGTGATCTCGAGCATCGCCATCTGCAGCCCGTGATACTGATGCTGCGCGATCCACCGCATGATCGTGTCGTCGAAACCCTGTGTGCTTCCCGAACGCACCTTCTCGGCGATCTCGGAGAAGGCCCAGGTGAACACGAGCGCCACCGCGGCACCGGACAACAGGAAGATGCCGAACACCGCGTACGCGTTCTTGACGTACTTCCGGATGATTCGAAGCCAGCCGAAAATCAGGTCCCAAACGAGGCGAGTTCTGCCGCGGGTCTGGGACGGGGATGTTTCCGGAACGCGCCGGTCGTTCTCGTACGAGCTGGCCACGGGGGCCACCAATTCAAGAGGCGGGCCGACCGCTCTGGATCTGTTCCACCAAACGGGTCGTCTCGGGCGACGGCCGCGTCTCGAGATCCCGCCACAGGCGCTCGGCAAAGCGAGTGTAGACGTCCATGGCGCCGGCGCGATCGCCCAGCCGCCAGACCATCGTCATCACGCGGCGCAGCATACGTTCGTCGGTTGGGGCGAGTCGCGCGACGACGCGTGCGAGCTGTGACGCGTTCGTCAGCTGCGAGTCGGCGGCGTACCGCTCGACGAGCTCCCACGCGACGTTGACCGCGCGCTCGCGATAATACGCGCGTTCTTCGTCGAGCCAGTGGTCGAATTCGCCTGCACCGGGAATGAAAAACCCGGGCATCAGATCGCCGCGGAAATAGTCGAGCGCTTCGCGCAGACGGTCAGCTTCGATGGCGCGCTCGAACGCGAGCGCATCGCACCAGAACGAGGTCTGGCGCACGGAGATCGATTCGGTGCCGCGCGCGTCGATCAAGTCATCGCCGATCGTTTGCCGCAGCCGGTGCAGCAGCTTGCGTAGCGCCGCACGCGCGTGCTCCTGGTCGAACTCCGGCCAGAACAGGCCAACGATTCGGTCGCGTTGATGGAATCCGTGCGGACGGGCCAGCGCGAGATACGCGAGCAGCGCCACGGCCTTGGGCTGCGCGAGCAGCTCCGCGGGATCCGTGGCGCCGTCACCCTCGATGCGCAGCGCTCCGAGCACGTGCAAGCGAATCACAAGAGCGGGCGTCGGGGCGTATGGGCGTCGAGGCGTCGGGGCGTACGGACGTCCGGCAAGTTAGGGCACCTCACGAAGCGGGGGAAGCACGCGCGCGCGGACGGCATGCGGAACGCACGCGGGACGCACGCGGGACGGCGCAGCAACGGCCGGGGGACGAGCCAACCGCATACTGATTCGCAACATCGCGGAGCGAGTCACCATGCAGACCACATCCTCAGTCCTGTTGAACGCGCGCGCCGAACATTCCGAGCCGGCGCACACCTGGCTTCGTACCCTCGACGCGTTCAGCGTCCCCTTCCTGTGCTACGCCGGCGACGGACGCCGCACGTACACCTCTCGTTCGGCGGCCGAGCTCCTGCGGCGCGGACGCGACGGAGCCGCGATCGGCGACCGGGCGGATCGCGCGGTCGGCGAAGAGTTGGCTCGGAAGTCGTCGTTGCTCCACATCGGACAGTTCGCGCTCGTGCGCGAGGTGCCATTGGTCGCCCCGGCGATGTTGCTTGCGGTGCATCTTGCCCGGCCCGCCGGCGGCGACACCACCGCGGTCGTGGTGCTGCGGCCCGACATGGGCCCCGCGACGACGGACACGCCATCGATTTGCGGCCTCACGGCGCGCGAGCTCGACGTCGCTCGACTCATTGCTCGTGGGATGGCGACGAAGGAGATCGCGCACTGGCTCGGGATCAGCACCCACACGGCGCGGCATCACACCGAGCGCGTGTTCGTGAAGCTGGGCGTGCGGAGCCGAGCGGGCGCCGCGGCGATCATCGCGGCGCGGATGGCGACGCCGACGTCCAGCCCGGCCGTGACGGCCGAGCGCATTCCAACCGAAGTCCGTGACATTCGCGCTGTCTGAGGGTGGACCCATGGTGATGCTTGCCGAGGAGGATCTCATGCCGAAGTTGCTGGCGCGATCGCTCGCGAGTGCGGCGCTGTTCGTGTCCGTGGCGGGATGCGGATCCGGTTTCACCGATGCCGAGTCGAACGACGTCGACTCGCCAATGTCGCCGTTGCCCGAGAGCTTTGCGGGGCGCCCGGTCGAGATGCAGGGCAGCTTGCGCGTGCGCTCTCCGAATGTCGTCATCTATGTTTGGGACGCGGGGCAGGTCGATGGCGACGTCGTATCGCTGGCGGTGGATGGGACGTGGGTGCTTCAGCGGTACACGCTGACGGCGTCGAAGCGCGCGATTCGCGCGACGCTCAATCCCAAGGGCGCGAGCTACTTGGTGCTCTTCGCGAATGACGACGGGAGCATTCCGCCGAACACGGCGGCCGTCTCGATCGACGACGGCAGCGGCGAGCAGCGGCTGGTGCTTTCGGCGGACCTGTTCACGAACGGCGCCGTGACGTTGCAGGTGCAGCGATGACCGGCCGGCTGGGAGGTAGTGCAGGTGGTGTGGGCCAGCCGATGCTCGCTTCCCCGCGCGCGGTCGCTTACTTTGCGAAGCGGCACAGTCGCCTGGTGCGGTAGCCAAGTGGTAAGGCAGCGGTCTGCAAAACCGCTATTCGCCGGTTCGATTCCGGCCCGCACCTCTGTAGCGTTACTCACTCACACAACATCACTTATGACGTTCAAACGGCTCTCGCTTCGGCGGGAGCCGTTTGCCGTTTGGACCAACCGGTGGACCAAAGTGCGCGGCGCGGCGCACGTTTCGACGCAAGGAGCCCGGAGTGCCGCCCCCGAGAGCCTCCGCCGTGACGGTGATCTGTTGGGCCCTCAACCGCGCGGGCGGCGCCGCAGGCTGCGGTACACGTCGCGGCGATGGCCGATGGTCACGACCAACACCTCGAGCCGCTTGTTCGCGATCTCGTAAACGATGCGGTAGTCGCCGACACGAATGCGGTAGAGGTCGTCCTCGCCGCTCAGTTTCTTTGTCCCCGCAGGGCGCGGGTCGGCGGCGAGCTCGTTAATCGCATCAGCAATGCGCTGTGCGGTATCGCTGTCCAGCTTCTTGAGCGCCCGAAAAGCCGCGGGCGCGAGTTCGATCTTGAACGCCATTGGGTCTCCCAATCCCCGGGAGGCCGCGACGCATCGTCGTTACTTCAGTCCCAACTCCGCCTTCGCCTTGCCCCACGCGACGCGTGGGCCCTTCTCCGCGCGTGCCTTCTTCGCGGCGGCAACATCGATGCGATCCTCGAGTTCCTCAAGCAGCTCCAGGTCTTCGACCGGGATCATCGCCACCACGTCCTTGCCGTGGCGATGCAGGATCACACGCTGATGGCGGTATGCGACCTCGTTGACGAGCTCCGCGAACTTCCCCCGAGCTTCACTTGCCGGTACACGAGTCATACTGCAGGACACTCCTTGCGGGTCGATCGACGAGCGACGAGCCGCGACGCGGAGGAACGGCCAGGTCGTGGGCGCACTCCTCGTTGGTGCACGCGCTCCAGGTCCTCTGGACTGCGCCCGGGACGGTGTCCCGGTTCATTCACCTCAGGGCGGCATCCCGCCGGCCTGAGGCCCCGCAGAGATTCCCTCCACGAGTTCGCTGGGCATGCCAGCGTTCGCCGATCCAACGATCTTCCCGATCGCCGAGCCGCATCTCGCGACCAGCAGCGCTCCGTACAGTTTGCACGAATCGTACAAATTGTGCAAGTGCCCCGAGGAGCCGTGCCGATGGCGGACCGGCCCTTTCAGGTGCCCGCCGGTGGCAGCAGCGCGAGAAAGCTCTCCATGGCCTCCCGCGAGGTCCGAACGAGATCATCGGCGACCTCGGTCAGCGCGCGGCGCAACGCAGCGGATCCCAACGCCTCACGGCGCGACACGAGCGGTACCATCGGACGCGGACGAGGAACGAGCGAGGCCACGTGACCGCCGACGATCGCGACGCTATCATCGTCGTAGATGAAGAACGCGATGCCGCTTTCGAGGGACGGATTGAGCTGGTCCGTGTGAAACGTGATGCCGCCGCCGGCGACGCAGTCGTACGCTTCACCGGCAACGCGGTGGATGGCCTCACCGGACCGCGTCGAAAGGACGAGGCCCGCGCTTTCGAGCGTCGTGAACAACGACTGAAGTGCGCGCTGCGCGTCGGTGCGGAGCTGCGCCAGAGCGGCCTGGTGTCGCGCCTGATCCTTGACGCGCCGACGTACTGGCACAGGTCAACAAGGTGAATCACCGCAAGGAGTTTTTCCGAACGGATCTTGCTCACATCCGGCAGGAGATCGAATCGTTGGGACTCACGGCGACGTGGACGATGGCCGCAGCGGCTCGCGAATACCGTGAGAGTCTTACGATCGAGCGCGCGATTGCGGATGACCCGCAGAAGCGGGACGCTTGGGTTAATCGGCAGCTGTGGTCGAACACGGGTTCGAGGACGATCGTGACGCTACGTCTGTATCCCCCTCGGTCGAATTCCGGGCGACCGAACCCGTCGCGCCGATGCAGCAAGGCGACGCCGTCGCGATCGACGCAGGCAGTGTTCGCGCGAAGTCGCCACATCGGGCGTCCATTTGACCGAGTCAAAGAAATCGACAGCGAACTTTCCTAGTCAACGGCCCCTTTCGCCGAGCGACTTTCTGCTGTCATGCGACGGGTTCGCGGGTCCGTAAGACCGCGCACGAGAGAGATGCACGCGCGGTCGCGAGGTGTGTTTCCCATGCTCCATCCATCTCGGTCTGCACGCGATCTGCGCGATTCGCTCTCGTGGGTGGTCGTGGGCCGCAAATTCCGAAACGCGATTTACACGCGCCGCCGGCGATCGTGATCAACGACCCGTTCGTCGCGATTCTGGCCAACGGGCGGTGCGCTTGGGCACATAATTCAGAACGGTAACGACCGTGCGATCATCGTCGGCGTGATGCGCGACGTGAAGCAGGGCGATATCCTCGACGCGCCCGAACCGCAGTGCTATCGGCCGCTGGCGCAGAAGGGAACCACGACGCTCACGGTCGTGGTTCGTGTCGCGAGCGGTGATCCGACACGGCTCGCGGCCGCGTCACCGGCGGCGGTAACCCAGCTCGATCCATCGCTGCCGATCTACAATGTCGCGCAACGCACGCGCGAGCTTGGCCTTCGCGTGGCGTTGGGCGCCGAAGCGGGGCGGTTGATTGCGTTCGTGCTGCGCGGCAGCGCGGCGGCGACGTTCGGCGGTCTCGCGATCGGACTCGCGGCGTCGATCGTGGCGGCGCTGATTGTCGCACACGCTCTACGGCATCACCAGCGCGGACCTCGCCGTGTTTCTCGTCATGCTGCCGATTCTCGCCCTGGCATCACTGCTCGCGGTATTCGGACCGGTGCGCCGCGCCAGCGCGGCCGATCCGATGCTGGCGCCCCGCGCGGATTAGTTGTCCGTGAGTCCCACGAGCGCGATGAGCTTGAGCGCGTTGCGCGACGTCGCGAGCCCTGGACGAAGGCGATAGTCGAACCACATCTCCGGACCCGTCGGCGTCTCTCTGAACTGTTCGACGAAGTAGATCGGCCGCGCATGCGTGGCGAGCGCGGGCTCGTCGGCCAATCCCGTGTCGTGCGTCGCGATCGCGCCGATCGCGCCGGCGCGCAGCAGATGACTGACGACCGCGACGACCGCGAGGCGCCGCTCCTCGGTGTTGGTGCCGTGCAGCATCTCGTCCGCGAGGTAGAGGAGCATCGGCCCGTCGCCGGAGCTCGCGGCGTCGACAATGCTCTTGAGGCGGAGCACCTCGGCCATGAAGAGTGAGAGTCCCGCCTCGAGCGCGTCCCGAATGTGAATGCTCGTTCGCAATTTCACGCGGGACATGCGCAGCGTCGTCGCACACACCGGCGCGCCGACTTGCGCGAGCACGGCGTTCAGGCCGATCGAGCGGAGCAGCGTGCTCTTGCCCGCCATGTTCGAGCCCGTGATGAGCACGAATGTGTCGCGCGGGCCCACGGTGAGGTCGTTCGCGACGCGCGTCGTCGACGGCAGCAGGGGATGCCCGAGCGCCGTCGCTTCGATCGACGTCGACTCTTCGTCGGCGAAGATCGGCATCGGCCACGCTGGATTGTCGTGCGCGAGCGCGGCGAGCGCGCTACACGCCTCGAGCTCGCCGAGCGCACGCAGCCATGCCCGCACCGAACGGCCGTGCGCGGTACGCCAGTCGTCGAGCGCGCGCACCACGTGAATATCCCAGAGCACGAGCATCTGGAGAATAGCGTGCGCCATCGGGGAGAATCGCAGCTCGCCCCAATGCGCGATCCGCGCAAGGCGCGCGAACGCCGACGCGTTCGGAGGCTCGATGCGCGACTCCAACTCCTTTAAGAGCGGCGCCTCGAGCTCGGCGGACCGCGCATGCGCGAACATCGCGGCGATGTTATCGAGACTGAACCCGCGCGCCGACGCGGCGTGCAGGCCGCGCTCGATGCCGGCGCGATTTTTCGCGATGAGCGACACGTTGATCACGCACAACAGGGCGAGCACGACCCACAACGGTGGTTGCACGAACGTGACGAACAGCGCAATCACGGTGACGACGGCGAGCACGCGCGCGGTCCACGCGTGACCGGCGGGCAAATGCACGTCGTCCGATTCGGCCCATGCGAGAAACGATTCGATCGACGCGTTGTCGTGCCCGGCGCGCGCGCCGATCACGCCGAGCCGCTCTCGCCAATCCGTGCGCGGCGCAAGCTCGGCGACTGCTTGCTGGCGCCGGCGAAGCTCGGGAACGAGCAACGGTGATTCGGCGAGCAGCCACTCGAGCAACACGGGACGTCCCGCGACGCTGCTCACGGGTCCGAGCAACCGCGCGAGCGACACATCGCCGAACAAATTCAAATCGGCGGCGAATGCGTGATTCGGCGGTGCGCTGAACGACGCGGCCGGAGGAAGGCTCGGCCAATCGCGCGTGACGCGGGCCGCGCCGGTGTCGCATGCGCGCGCGAGTGCCTCATGCTGGCGAACGGTTGCGGTGAATCGCCGATGGCGGGCGACGAGCCACGCGAAGAGGGACAACGAAAGAATGGCCGCGATCGTGGCCGGCCCGCGTGTACCGCGCGACACGAATGTACCGACGACCAACACTCCCGCGACGAACACGAGAAGTCGGACGCGTCCCGTCCAGGCCACGGTGTGACCGACGCGTGCCACGACCTCGCGATGCGCCGCGGCGCGCGCGCGATAATCGTCCGCGACGCGGTTGTCCGCCGAAGCGGCGTTCGCGTCGGCTCCCGAGTTCATGTCGTCCGTCCGCCGATCTGAAGTTACAGAAACCTATGCGGGCTGATCGGCGCGCCCTATCACGTGCACGCAGCCACGACGGCTACGGCTGCAATGGCTGCTACGGCGTGAACGACGACGTGACCGCGTAGCGCCCGCCGCCGAGCGGCATGACGTTGGTTCCGAGCAGGAAGCGGTCGATGCGATTTCGCCGGTGACTGTGCGCGTAGTGCACGATCTTGTTCCCGAACAGAATGCCCACGAACGCGCCGGCCGCGATGTCGCTGGCCCAGTGTTGATCGAGGTACATGCGCGTCAGTCCGGGGACGGCGGCGGCCGTATACAGTATCGGTCCGGCGATCCACATCGCCTTGTGATTCCGCTCGCCGATCTCGGCGGTCAGCGCCGCGGCCGTTGCGTACGCCGCGGCGGAATGGAGCGAAGGAAAGGAGCGATGATCGAAGCTCGTGAAGCCGGAGCCCGCCTTGAATGTCGACGCGCTGCTATCGGAAACGACGCGCGGCCGCGCGCGGCCGATCGGTCCGCGAATGAGCTCGCTCGTCACGTCCGTCGTCGCCATCGCCTCGAACCAATGCGCGCCGACGTCCGACAGCATGCTCGAGCCTGCCAGTCGACCAACGCCGTAGGTGAGGATCGACGCGATCGTGAGCGGCGTTTCGTTGACGTGGGTCAACGCGTTGACGAGATCGTGGCGCGATTGGCCGTCCTGCACCTGAGGCGACTGAAACCAGCGCGCGATCTTCGTGTCGTATTGCGCGATGATCACGGTGCCTGCGACCGCACCAGCCGTGTAGTACAGATCGCGTCGCGTAAAGAAAGTCTTGTCGACCGAATCCCTACGGTCTTGCGCCGCCAATGACAATGCGGGCGCGACGGCCAGCAGCAGGCCGAGGCAGATGGTTCTGTTCGTTTTGATCACGCCCGGCGAGCCAAGCAAAATGCTCGCCGTGGCGAATCACGCGACCCACCGTTCCACAGCGTCATGCATGAGTTTGAGCTGTCGCGCGAGACGCACCAGCCGTTGGTAAACGATTGGTGAGCGTTTGGCATCCGGTAGCGGCACGCTGCCGACCGGCGGAAATGGTGCCGGTGCGCGGCCGCTCGCCACCGCGTCGGCGAGATCGGCGAACACCGCGTCCACCGTCCGCGCGAACGGCTCGAGCGGCGGGTCGGCCGGCGTTGCGTTGGTGGCGTTGCCGACCAGCGCCAGTGCCGCACTCGAGGCAGCAAGGCGTCGCGTGTACACGAGCACCGTCATGATCGCCTCGAGATGTTCGGGCGGTCCGCGATGCTCGCTCAGTAATCGCTGAAATGATTCTTCGGCGTTCGATGCGGCGAGGGCCAGGCGGCGGCGGGCATCGCGCAAGCGTCCGATGTCGGCGCGCGGATCACCGAGGAGCACGATGGCGCCATCGAACAACTCCTTCGTCGCGCGCAGCGACGCGGCCGCGAATTCGGGAAGGCGCTGCCGCTCCTCGCCCGGCCACAACACGGTCGCGCCAATCAGCGCCAATGCACCGCCGATGAGCGTGTTCACGATGCGCAGTCCCGCCAGATGCCAGTCGCCGGCACTCGTTTCGGCGAGCAGCACGAACGCCGGCGTGCCGAACACCGCGTAGGCGCCGTAGTTGAGCGGCAGCAGCGCGACGCACAGCATGGTGAACACGGCGATGACGACCAGAACCACGGCGTCGCCGTGAAACACGGCGGTGAGCCCCGCGACGAACATCGCTCCCAGCACCGTGCCGACGATACGCTGCAATGCTTTCTGGCGCGTCGCCGCCGCGAAGGGCTGCAGAATGACGACCGCCGTGAGCGTGACCCAGTAGCCGTGATTGAGGTGCAGTGCGGTGCTCAGCAAGACGGCGGCGGTGGTGACGATCGCGATGCGCAGCGCGTGATGCAGCACGCTCGAGTCGGGACGAACAATCGCGCTCGGCGAGAACAAAACCGGCGGGGGCTCGGGCTCGCCGATGTCGATGTGCTCCGCGTCTCCGCGCACCGGATGCCCCGTGTTGAGCGATGCAACGACGGCTGCCGCGGTGTTCGCATAGTCGGCCATCCGCGCGAGCAGATCGGCCACACCCGGCGCCGAGGCGCGAAGGACGTCCACATTCCACGCGACGTGAATGCGTGGAATGCCGGTCTCCGACTCGATGCCGGCGGCGATGGCCTCGAGTGTCGCGGCAATGTCGCGGAGTTGTTCCGGGAGCACGACGTTGAGAACGGCGGCATGTGCCTGCGACAGGGCAGCCGTTTCCTCGAGCAGCGCGATCAGATGCACGAACGACTGGTCGGCGATCTCGTGCAAAACGAGCAAGCGTTCGCCGCGGCCGGTTTCGGTCGCGCGCGCGCGGCGTGAGAGCGCGATCGTGGTGCGCGCGCTTTCAATGGCTGTTCGCACCGCGACGAGCTCGCCTGTTAAATCGGCGGGATTGACCGGACCTGCCGCGGCGAGGTCGTCGGCCTGCGCCGTCGCCAGGCGTGCGACCGCGCGGTAGCATTCGGCCACGCGCAGGCGGACCGGGCGGTATGGCCGCAGCGGCCACAGTACCGTGGAGAGCACCATCGCCCACAGACCGCCCGCGACGATGTAGCCTCCGCGAACGAACGCGGCCTCGACGGTGGCGGCGGGAATCGCGAGCGCGATGGCGAAGGTGACGAGGATGGTGACGCCAAAACCTGGTCCAAAATCCGGCCACGCGCGTGCGAGGCCGCACAGCATGGCGATCACGAAGGTCGCAACGGTTGCCGCGACGACGTGGCCGCCGAGCAGGCTGCCCGGCACGACGGCGGCGGCGCTGGCGATCGCGAGAGCGGTGAGGATGCGGGCGCGAAGGCGGTACGGGCCGCCGCGGTCCATGATCGCGCCGTTGAGACCGGCGAGGCTCATCCAGGTACCGGCGCCGGGCGGCAGGTATGGCGCGGCGAGCAGGGGCAGGACCGTGGCGAGCGCGGCGCGAAAACCAGCCGCATACGCCGGCTTGGCGTCGGCGACCGTGGATGCCGACCGAGCATCGTGTAAGGTGCGGCGCACTAAGCCGTTAGCATTCGGCAGCGTCAGTGCTTCGCCCTCCAACGATCATGTGATATCTCGCGTATTCCAATGAGTATGGAAGGTACCGGCGCCCCCCCAGCTCGGGGCAGGGCGCCGCTTTTGTTCGATCATGATCGACCATGATGCCGGTCGGTAGCTTTCGGCCGGCAGTTTCCTATCTCCCGCCCACGACATGTCTGCTCGTCCGCTCCTTCTGTTGCTGGCCACCGTCGCGTTCGTTTCGCTCGGTGCCTGCGAGAAGCAGAAGTCTGAATCAGTCACGCTTCCCACGACTACTGTTTCGCGCGGCGACATCGCCGTCCGGGTGCAAGCCACGGGTACCGTCGAGCCAATCGACCCCGTGGACATCAAGTCCAAAGCCGGTGGCGCGATCATCAAGCTTCCGGTCGACGTCGGCAGCGTGGTCAAGGCGCACCAGGTGCTCGCGGTGATCGACCCGCGCACCGTGCAAAACAACTACGACCAGGCGGTGGCGGACGACGTCGTGTCGCGCACCTCGCTCCAGACGGTGCTGCGCGACCAGGCGCGCAAGGACACGTTGTTCTCGCATCATGTCATCACGGCGGCGCAGCACGACAGCACGAAGTCGGCGGTGACGGCGGCGCAATCGGACATGATCAACAAGCGGGCGGCGTTGGATCTGGCGCGCCAGGCGCTCGAGGACGCGACGATCGAGGCGCCGATCAGCGGCACCGTGATCTCGCGCGGCGTGACGCAAGGAACGATCGTGACGCCCGCAACGGGCCAGGCGAACGGCACCACGCTCCTGACGCTCGCCGATCTCAGTCGCGTCCGTATGCGCGTGACGATCGACGAAGTCGAGATGGCGAACATTCGCGTGGGTGAATCCGCCACGGTCGCGGTCGACGCTTTTACCGATCGCACGTTCAGCGGCGTCATCGAGAAGATCGAGCCGCAAGCGGTCGTGACACAGGGCGTCACGTTCTTCCCGGTGCAGGTCACGATCGACAACCGTGAAGGATTATTAATGCCCGGAATGAACGGCGAAGTCACCATCAAGGCGGCAGACCTGTCGAACGTGGTGCAGATTCCAATCGACGCCATTCGTCCGACGAACGAGCTCGCGCCCGTCGCGCGCATGTTCGGCATTTCGGTGGACACGCTGATCAACACGCTGCGCCGCGATCTCGTGTCGACGGAGGGAACGACGGGGCTGCCCGGACGGTACGTCGTGGTGCAGCTGCCCGACGGCTCGTTCGAGATGCGTCTCGTGAAGATCGGTCCCACCGATCTTCGCGTCGCCCAGGTCATCGACGGCGTCAAAGAAGGCGACAAGGTCGTGCTGCTCGGCTCGATCATCACCAGCCGGCCGGCTGTCCCGCCGCGATTGCAGATCGCGTCGAACATGCGGCGCGGTGCAACGAATACGGCGACCCCCACCAAGCAAGCGGGCGCGCCCGCACAGGCAGGACAGGCTACGAAACCGTGAAGGCTCTGGCAGTTGTAACAGTTCTCTGTATGATGGGCGCCGCGTGCAGGACGTCGGCGCCGAAGATCGACGGAGTCGCGCCCGTTCCGGCGGCTCCCAGTGCGACGTGGACGCCGCCAGCCTCGGTTCAGGCCGAAGCGCAGCATGACCGTGCGGCGTCGAACTCGCCCGTAACCTCCGGTGCGCACCAGTACACGCTGGCGGAAGTCGTCGACGTCGCGCTGCGCAACAGCCCCGCGACGCGACTTTCCTACGCGCAGGCGCGCGCAGCCGCGGATGTGTACGGATCGAGCGAAGGGCGCATCTATCCGTCGCTCACCGCGGGCGTCACCAGCACGCGTGCCTTGTCGGTTGCGGCCGCGGGTCGCGCGCCGGTGGAGCGCACCGTTTACGGCCCGTCGCTGACGCTCGCGTACACGGTGCTCGACTTCGGCGGGCGCAACGGTTCGATCGACGTCGCGCGGCAGACGGCGGTGGCCGCCGATCTCACGCACAACGCGACGGTGGAGAGCACGATTCTGCTCGTCGAGTCGGCCGCGTTCACCTATCTCTCGACGCGCGCGCAGCGCGATGCGCAGCAGTCGTCGCTGGATCTGGCGACGCGCGCGTTGGATGCCGCGAACGAGCGTCATCGGGTCGGCCTCGCGACGATCGCCGACGTGCTGCAGGCGCAAACGGCCAGGTCGCAGGCCGAGCTCGAGCTCGAGACGCTCGAGGGCCAGATGCAGGTGACGCGCGGTTCGCTCGCGGTCGCGATGGGCATTCCGGCGAACAGCGCGTTCGACGTTCCGGAATTTCGCGCGGCGGACTCGGTGTACTTCGTCACGGAGTCGGTGGACTCGCTCGTCGAGCGGGCGGTGCGGACCCGGCCGGAGCTGGCGTCGGCGCGCGCGCAGGCGGCCGCGGCGAGCTCGGAGATTCGCGTTGCGCGCTCCGGCTATCTGCCGGCGCTGACCGTCGGCGCGACGGGCGCTCGCAACGGTTCGAACGTTTCTACCTTTTCAGGAAACACGTATACCGTGAACCTCGGCGTTGCGGTGCCCGTGTTCTCGGGATTCTCGAATCAGTTCGACGTGGGCGCGGCCTCGGAGCAGTATCAGGCGGCGATCGCGCGCACCGAGGCGACGAAGGCGCAGATCATTCAGCAGGTCTTCACGGCGTACTATCTGTTGAAGACGGCGACGAACCGCGTGCGCACGTCGCGCGACCTGCTCGCGAGCGCGACGCAGTCCGAAGTGGTGGCGCGCGAGCGCTATCGTGAGGGCGTCGGCACGATCGTCGACCTGCTCGTGGCGCAATCGGCGCTGGCCAGCGCCAAGGCGCAGGAGATCGACGCGCGGTGGCAGTGGCGGAGCGCCCTCGCGCAACTGGCGCACGACGTCGGCGTGCTGGATGCGCGGGGGGAGCCGATCTTCCCGACGCTGACGCCGGCGCCGGACGTGAGACCGGATAACAAATGATGAATATTGATTCAATGATTAATAGACTGTCATTCCGAGCGGCAGCGAGGAATCTGCCGTCCGGTCGGATTGGCCAGTCACTCCACCGCGACGCCAGATTCCTCGCGTCGCTCGGAATGACAGGCATCGCGCTCGCCGCCTGCGCCAAACCCGCGCCGCAAAAAACGCCGCCGGTGCCCGTGGAGCTTGCGGCCGCGGCGAAGATCGCCGCGCCGCTCGACGTCCAGGCGAACGGCGTCGTCGAGCCGCTGCAGACCGTGGCCGTGCAAGCGCAGGTCGGCGGCACGCTCGAGACGGTCGCGTTCAACGAAGGCGACGACGTGCAGGCCGGGCAGCTGTTGTTCAAGATCGACCCGCGTCCGTTCGAGGCCGCGCTTCGACAGGCGGAAGCCGCCGCGGCGCGCGACGAGGCCACCGCCGCCAACGCGCAGCGCGACGCCGACCGATACAAGGCACTCGTCGAAAAGGATTACGTCACGAAGTCGCAGGCCGATCAGGCGGCGTCCGCCGCCGCCGCCGCGCAGGCCACATTGCAGGCCAGCCGTGCGGCCGTCGACAATGCGAAACTCAATCTGAACTACACGACGATTCGCGCGCCGATCGCCGGGCGCACCGGCCGGCTGCTGGTGCGGCAGGGCAATCTCGTTCGACCCGGCGCCGATCCACTCGTGGTCATCAACACACTGCACCCGATCCTCGTCCGCTTTCCCGTCGTGCAGCACGACTTTCCCGCGCTGCAGCGCCGCATGCAGAGCGGCACCGTCACCGTGCGCGTCGTCACGGCGGACAGCGGCAAGGTCAACGAAGCGGGCACGCTGGCGTTTCTCGACAATGCGGTGGATTCGCTCACGGGAACCGTCACCGCCAAGGCCCGATTTCAGAATCAGACCAACAGCTTGTGGCCAGGCGAATACGTGCGCGTCGCGGCGGAGCTCGACGTACAGGCGGGGGCGGTCGCCGTGCCAACGCGTGCGGTGCAGTCCGGACAGGAAGGCAATTACGTGTTCGTCGTCGGCAATGACAACGTCGCGAAGCTTCGACAGATCACCGTGGGTCGAGCGGTGGGTCAGATGACGACGATCGACAAGGGACTCGACGCCGGCGAGGAAGTGGTCGTCGACGGGCAATCGCGGTTGACGCCAAACGCGCGCGTGGATGTGAAGAACGCGCCGACGGCCACCACGCAGGCGGGGGCGGTGCGATGAATTTCTCCGAGCTGTTCATTCGGCGGCCCGTCACGACGGTGCTCGTGATGGCGGGCATTCTGTTCTTCGGCATTACCGCGTACCGACGATTGCCGGTGAGCGATCTGCCGACGGTGGATTACCCGACCATCACCGTCAACGCGAGCCTGCCGGGTGCCAGCCCGGAGACGATGGCGTCCGCCGTGGCGACGCCGCTCGAGAAACAGTTCTCGACCATCGCCGGCATCGACAACATGACGTCGACGTCGACGCTCGGCTCGTGTTCGATCACGATTCAGTTCACGCTCGACCGGAGCATCGACGCCGCGGCGCAGGACGTTCAGGCGATGATCGCCAAGACGCTCAAGAACCTGCCGCCGGGCATCATTCCGCCGTCGTATCAGAAGGTGAATCCGGCCGATCAGCCGATCGTGTTTTACGGATTCACGTCCGACCTGATGCCGATCTCGACGCTGGACAAGTACGCCGAATCGTTCATGGCGCAACGCATCTCGATGATCCCGGGTGTCGCGCAGGTGAACGTGTACGGGTCGGCGAAGTACGCGGTGCGCGTTCAGGTCGATCCCAATACGCTCGCCAGCCGGCAGATCGGCATCGATGAAGTCGCCGACGCGATCAACAGTCAGAACGTGAACCTGCCGACGGGCGTCTTGAACGGCCCGAACAAGACCTACACCGTGCAGGCGAACGGGCAGCTCGACAACGCGGCGAGCTTCGCGCGCCTGGTGGTCGCGTACCGCAACGGCGCACCGGTGCACCTGGGCGAGCTCGGGCTGGTGCTCGACGACGTCCAGAACAACAAGTCGATCGCCTGGTTCGCGGAAAAGAGTCACTTCACGCGCGGCGTCATTCTCGCCATTCAGCGCCAGCCCGGCACGAACACCGTGGCCGTCGCCGACGCCGTGAAGGCGACGATGAATCAGCTGCAGAAGCAGATTCCCGCCAGCGTGAACATGACGCTCATGTACGACCGCTCGGCGACGATTCGCGAGTCGGTGAGCGACGTGAAGTTCACGCTCGTGTTGACGCTGTTCCTCGTCATCGCGGTGATCTTCCTGTTCCTGCGCAACGTCTCGGCGACGCTCATACCGAGCCTCGCGCTGCCGATCTCGGTGATCGGCACGTTCGCCGTGATGTACATACTCGACTATTCGCTCGACAACCTGTCGCTGATGGCGCTGACGCTCGCCGTGGGCTTCGTGGTCGACGACGCGATCGTGATGCTCGAGAACATCGTGCGCCACATGGAGATGGGAAAACCGCCGATGAAAGCGGCGGTGGACGGCGCGGCCGAGGTCGGGTTTACGATCCTCTCAATGACCGTGTCGCTGACCGCGGTCTTTATTCCCATTCTGTTCCTGGGCGGCATCGTCGGCCGGCTGTTCCACGAGTTCGCCGTCACGATCGCGGTGTCGATCCTGGTGTCGGGATTCGTGTCGCTGACGCTGACGCCGATGCTGTCGAGCCGCTTCCTGAGGCCGCACGCGCACGACGAGAAACACAACAAGGCCTATCAGGTTACCGAGGCGGGATACGAGTGGATCCTTGGCAAATACAAGGGTGCGCTCGAGTGGGTGATGCTCCACCGCGTGACCACGATGGTGTTCTCGGTCGGCATTCTCGCGGGCACGGTCGTGTTGTTCATGCTCATTCCGAAGGGCTTCATTCCCAGCCAGGACACGGGTCAGCTCTTCGTGACGACGGAGACCGCGCAGGGCACGTCGTTCGACGACATGGTGATGCATCAGAAGCAAGTGAACGCCATTCTCGCCGCGGATACGAACATCGCGGGCTTTTACTCGGCGGTCGGCGGCAGCTCGACGATCTCCGGCACGAATCAGGGTCGCCTGCTGATCGGCCTTCGCCCCCGCGACGAGCGGTTGAGCGTCGACGAGATGATCAAGGAGCTGCGGCCGAAGCTCGCGAAGATTCCTGGGATCGTCGTGTACCTCCAGAATCCGCCGCCGATTCAGATCGGCGGCCGTGTGTCGAAGAGCTTGTATCAGTTCACGATGCAGGGTTCTGACATCAACGCGCTGTATCCGGCCGCGGAGCAGCTCGTGACCGAAGCGCGCAAGTCGCCGCTCCTGCAGGACGTGACCAGCGATCTTCAGCTGGGCAATCCGCAGGCGAGTGTGTCGATCGACCGCGAGCGCGCGGCCTCGCTAGGCGTGGACGCGACGCAGATCGAAACGGCGTTGTACGACGCGTACGGTTCGCGGCAGGTGTCGACGATCTACACGCCCGACGACGAGTACTGGGTGGTGATGGAACTCGAGCCGCAGTATCAGCTCGATCTGTCGGCGATGAGCATGTTGTACATACGCTCCAAGACCGGGACGCTCGTGCCGCTGAACGCCGTGGCGTCGATCACGCAGAGCGCGGGCGCGCTGAGCGTGAATCACTCGGGCCAGCTGCCGTCGGTGACGCTCTCGTTCAATCTGCGGCCCGGCGTCGCGCTCGGTGAGGCGACGACGGAAGTGCAGAAGCTCGCCGACAAGCTTCTGCCGTCGTCGATCAGCACCGGCTTCAGTGGTACCGCGCAAGCCTTCCAGTCGACGCAGGCGGGCATGCTCGCGCTGCTCGGCATCGCGATCTTCGTGATCTACGTCGTGCTCGGCATTCTCTATGAGAGTTTCATTCATCCGATCACGATTCTCTCGGGCCTGCCGTTCGCCGCGTTCGGCGCGCTGCTCACGCTCATGATCTTCAAGATCGATCTCAGCGTGTACGCGTTCGTCGGCATCATCCTGCTCGTGGGCCTCGTGAAGAAGAACGCGATCATGATGATCGACTTCGCGCTCGAGGCGGAACGGAGCGAAGGCCGCACGCCGGCCGAAGCGATCGTGCACTCGTGTCTCATCCGCTTCCGTCCGATCATGATGACGACGATGGCCGCGCTCATGGGCACGATCCCGATCGCCGTGTCGCAGGGCGCCGGCTCCGAGTCGCGCCGTCCGCTTGGCGTCGCCGTCGTCGGCGGTCTCGCGTTCTCGCAGTTCATCACGCTGTTCGTGACGCCGGTCGTCTACACCTATATGGATACGGCGAGTCATCGCGCGAGCAAGTGGATCAGCGGCTTCAGCAAGCGGAAGCCGGGTGACGGCGTTCCTGCGCCGGCCGGCGTGATGGCGACGCAACCCGCGGCGGCGGTGAAGTCCAGCGGAGACGCCGCGGATTAGCGCTGGGCGTCGGGCGATGGGCGTGACAGCCGAATGAATCTTTCCGCGCTTGCGCATTGGGAATCGGCGGTGCTCGCAAGCATCGTCGGCGCCTCGGGCACCATCGACGAACGCGACGCGCAGATCACGCGCTCCGGGATGTACGCGGAGTATCCGGCGATCTTCCGCTCATATGTAGAATTGGCTCGTGACAGCGCGGACCCGGCCATCGCGCTCGAAGCGTTGAAGCGCGCGGTGTTCGTCGCCTGGGCTTCGTTCGGCGCGCTGCCGGTGGACACGGGCATCACCGAGCTTCCGGAAACCGAAGTGCGCGAGCTCATGGGACAGTTGGATGCGGATCTGGCGGCCGGCCGCGCCGATGACGAGCTGCGCTTCATGCTGGCGTGGTATCGTGACGCGTTCGGCTATGTGTTCGACCACTTCGGCCCCGTGCGGTCGCTCGATGCATTCATTAGAGATATCTCATCGGAGGACGTGCGCCGTCGCGGCGCCGACGTCATCGGCGGCGGCGAGCGCGGGCAGATGGGCCGCTACTGGGCCGGGCTGCTGGTGCGGAGATAAGCCAATGCTCGCCGATCGCCCTGGCATGTCACGACGCATTGTCGGGTTTCACACCGACGACGAGCAGCATTGGGTCGCCGACCTCGAGTGCGGTCACACGCAGCACGTTCGACATGATCCGCCCTGGCAGCAGCGGCCCTGGGTCATTACGCCCGAAGGGCGCGCGAGCTGGATTGGCCGACCGCTCTCCTGTGTGAAGTGCGTGGACGAAGGACGCGCGCCGTGACAGCGCGGTCGCCGCGCGTCTTTCTGACGGCCGAATGGCGTCATCTCGCGCTGCTCAACTACCGGGTCGATCCGTTGGTGCTCGAGCCGTACGTCCCGCGCGGCACGGAGCTCGATCTGTGGGAGGGCGGCGCCTACGTCAGCGTCGTCGGGTTTCTCTTTCAACGAATGCGTGCGCTCGGGGTGCCGATTCCCCTGCACGCCGAATTCACTGAAGTGAACTTGCGCTTCTATGTTCGGCGCGAGGTGGCCGGCGAAACGCGCCACGGGGTGACGTTCATCCGCGAGCTCGTGTCGTCGCCGCTCATCGCGGGTGCCGCGAAAATGCTCTACAACGAACCGTATGCGCGCGCGGAGATGAGCAGCGACGTTCGCGCCGACGGCGCGACCTACGGCTGGCGATATCGCGCGCGAGACGGCGTACTTCGCGTGCGGCCGTCGACCACCGCGCAAATCGCGCGGGCGGGCTCGGACGAAGAATTCATGACGACGCGCCATTGGGGATACACCGCGCAGCGCGACGGCTCGACCATCGAGTACCATGTCGGCCATGCGCCCTGGATGGTGCAGCGGTGCGCCGATGCCGAGTTGAGCGGCGACCGCGCGATGGTGTTCGGTAATGTTTTCGCCAACGTACTGTTCGATCGTCCGCACAACGCCATGTTCGCGAACGGTTCCGCGGTCACACTCTCATTCCCAACGCGAATCGCATGAACGAAACGCGAGAGGAGACGCCGTATTCGGGAACGGTCGTCGCCGTCAGTCGCAGCGATGCGCACTCATTCAGCAAACAACCGTGCGCGTCGATTCGGCTGATCCGTGGGGAAGGCGTTGAAGGCGACGCGCATCGCGGTGTGACGGTGAAACATCGCTCGCGCGTCGCGCGCGATCCGAACCAGCCGAACTTGCGGCAGGTCCATCTCATTCATTCGGAATTGCTGGATGAATTGCACGAGGCCGGTTTCTCCATTGCGCCCGGCGAGTTGGGCGAAAATGTCACGACGCGCGGCATCGCTCTTCTCGAACTGCCGAAGGGAACGCGCCTCTGTATGGGAGCCGAGGCGATCGTGGAGCTTACAGGACTCCGGAATCCGTGCGTACAAATCGATCGCTTTCAGTCGGGCTTGCTTTCCGCCGTCATCGGGCGCGATGAAGCAGGCCGAATCACCCGCAAAACTGGCGTCATGAGCGTCGTCGTTCGCGACGGAGAGATCCACCGCGGCGATCCGATTCGCGTCGAGCTTCCTGCCGAGCCGCATCGCCCACTCGACGTCGTGTAAGCTCTCAGACATCTCTCATAACACCCGCAAAACGCGAGCAGAAACGCGTTGCGGCGCAGCCCGCGCGCGCGTCTCAGTTACATGACGAAGCTCGCAATTTCTGCACGTGCATTTACTGTCGCCGCGGCCGCATTGCTCGGCCTTGCCGCGGCGTGTTCTGATTCTTCAGTTGCTCCGCCGGTCGCCACGACGCTCACGCTGTCGGCCTCGGCCATTTCGCTCGATGCAATCGGCGCCACGCAGACCGTGACCGCGGTCGTCAACGATCAGCATGGCCAGCCAATGGCCACTGCGCCGATTACGTGGACCGCAAGCGCGGCGAACGTGCTGGTGACGGGTACGGCCGGCACGGCGACGATCGCCGCCGCCGCGAACGGAACCGCGACGGTGACGGCGACATCTGGAAAGGCGACGGCAACCATCACGGTGACCGTCGCGCAAATTCCCACCGCACTCCAGAAGCTTGGTGGCGACGCACAACTCGGCGCCGTCAACACGACGCTCGTTCAGCCCGTCGGCGTTCGTGTCGTCGATCGACTCAATTCGCCGGTGGCGAATCAAGGTGTGACGTTCACCATCGCGTCGGGCGGCGGCAGCGTCGCGTCGACGACCGTCACCACCGGCAACGACGGTGTTGCAGCGACGACCTGGACGCTCGGCAAGATCGCATCGTCGACGCAGCAGTTGACCGTGGTCGCCGGCAGTCTGGCGCCGTTGACGTATTCGGCGACCGCCGTAGCCGGCGCGCCCGCCAACGTCCTCGTGGCGGGCGGCGACAAGCAGAGCGCCGTGGCCGGCGCAGCACTTGCGACGGCGCCGCAGGTCTTGGTCACCGACGCGTTCACGAATCCGGTGAGCAATGCGACGGTCACGTTCACGCCCGTCGGTGACGGCAGCATTCAATTCCCGACGGCGACAACGAACGCGAGTGGTATCGCGTTCGCCGGCCGATGGACGCTCGGCACGACGGTCGGTACGAAATCGCTCATCGCCAGTGTCGGCGCCGTGTCGGTGACATTCACCGCGAGCGCCACTGGTGGTGCGCCGAGTAGTGTGAAGATCAATGCGGGAAACAATCAGACAGCGGCGGCGGGTAGCGCGGTAGCGACGGCGCCGTCGGTCAAGGTCACCGATGCGTTGGGAAACGCCGCCGCGGGTGCGGTGGTGACGTTCGCCGTCGCGAGTGGCGGCGGTTCGGTGACCGGTGGGACGACGACGACGGATGCAAGTGGTGTCGCGACTGTCGGCCGATGGACGCTCGGTTCCGCCGCGGGAACGAACACGCTGACGGCCACGGTCGCGAACGTATCGCCGGTGACGTTCACCGCCACCGCGACGTCCACGACGCCCGCGGCGGTGAGTGCGCTGTTCGTGAGCGCGGGCGCGAACCAGGCTGCAACCGCGGGGACCGCAGTGCCGAATGCACCGTCCATCGTCGCGCGCGATGCGGCCGGCAATCCCGTTTCCGGCGTTACCATCACGTTCACCGCGTCGGACGGCGGAACGATCGGTGGCTCGACCTCGGCGACCGTGAAGACAAACACATCGGGCGTCGCGGCGCCCGGCGCGTGGATTCTTGCCTCCACCGCGACGCTCAACACACTCACGGCGAGCACGCCAGGCGTCAGCGCGGTGCAGTTGAACGCCGCGGCGTGTGAGCCGCCGAATGCGGCGGGGTTCACGATCACACTGTGTTATCGCACCTCGATGACGGCGTCGCAGCGCGCCGCGTTCGTCAACGCGGCGGCGCGGTGGCGTTCGATCATTACCGCGAAGCTGCCCGACGTGCCGGTGAACATCAGCGAAGGCGCGTGCGATACCGGGACGCCGAGTTTGACGAACATGACCATCGACGACGTGATGATCTTCGCCGGCATCGAGCCAATCGATGGCGCGGGATCCATTCTTGGCTCCGCGGGATGGTGCTTTCGACGCACCGGCGGATTGCCCGTACTCGGCAACATGAGCTTTGACGTGGCCGACATGGCGACGCTCGAGGCGAACGGCACGCTCAACGCGGTGATACTCCACGAGATGGGCCACGTGCTTGGCATCGGCACGATGTGGACGACGCTCGGCCTGCTGCAGAATCAGTCGACGTCGAGCGTGGTCAACGACACGTATTTCAGCGGAACCGCGGCCGTTGCGGCGTTCAACCAGGTCGGCGGCGCGACGTACACGCTGGGTCAGAAGGTGCCCGTCGAGAACACGGGTGGGTCGGGGACGATCAATGCGCACTGGCGCGAGAGCGTGCTGCGCAACGAGTTGATGACCGGCTTCCTGAACAGCGGCACCAATCCGCTGAGCGTCGTCACGATCGGGTCGCTGCAGGATCTTGGGTACTCGGTGAACATGGCGGCGGCCGACCCGCTGAGTCTCACGCTGTCGATTCAGTCGACCCTGGCGCCCGGGGCCGCCACCGTCTCGGTGATGAACGACGGGTTCCGGGGCAAGCAGTCGACGATCGATTCCTTCGGTCGCGTGACGCGCATTCGGTAACTCGCCGAAGCCACGGCGCCACCCCGGAAGCGCCAAAACGAAGCGCTCCCCCTGCCCGTAGTCCAAAGGCAGGGGTCGGGGCGGCCGTTCCAAGCAACCATCCGTTGTCGCGGGTGTCCAAGTAGACGCGTGTCCCTTCGTTAGGATGGGATGAAGATGGGCATAACCATCTAACGACACCAACGCCCGCGTCTTAACGTTGTGGTGAACGGGTCGCCTAACTCTCTGCGGGAAAACTGTTTCCGGGTCCCGGGTGTCCAACGCTTCGTAGTCTCACGTTCTCCCGACAGACGATGCCTTTCCTTTCCGCGCGCGGGCGGCGCGTCGCGCTTCGCCGCCCGATGCGTTCGATACGTTCGATACGTTCGATGCGTTCCGGCTTCACGCTCATCGAGATCCTGGTCGTGATCGTGGTGATCGCGATCCTGGCCACACTCGTCGCGCCAAACATTTTCCAACACGTCGGCGCGGCGAAGGATGCCACGGCGAAGTCGCAGATCGAGATGCTCAGCGCGGCGCTCGACGCGTATCGTCTGGACAACGGGCACTATCCGAGCACGGAGCAAGGCCTCAACTCCCTCTGGGAGAAGCCGACGATCGATCCCCCGGAGAACTGGCGCGGACCCTACCTGCGAAAGCCGGTGCCGGCCGATCCCTGGAACCGGGCCTACATCTACCTCTTTCCCGGGCAGCAGAACGTGAACGGCTACGACCTCCTGTCGTATGGCTTGGACGGCAAGCCGGGCGGCGACGGCGAGGATGCGGACATCACGAGCTGGAAGTGACTAAGCGTCCGTTGTCATTCTGAGGGCAGTCACCCGTTGTCATCCTGAGCGCAGTCACCTGTTGTCATCCTGAGCGCAGCGAAGGATCTCCTTCCTTTAGCAATCTCTAATGCCCACCTACGCCTACCAAGCAGTCGACGGAACGGGAAAGCGCACGCGTGGGCACGCGCAGGCGGCCAGCACCGGCGCGCTGACGCGCACGCTGGAGGAGCGCGGCCTGTTCGTGGTCGACGTCGCCGAATCCGCGACGGCGAACGCGGGCAAGCGCAGCGGGTTTCGCATCGGCCGCCGCCGCGAGGTGCTCGAGGTGACGCGCGCGCTTGCCGCGCTGCTTCCGGTCGGCATGCCGCTCGCCCACGCGCTCAACGCGGCGTCCGGCGTCGCGACCGGCGACGTGCGCGATGCACTGCAAGCCGTGCGCGAACGCGTCGAACGCGGCGATCCGCTCTCGGTGGCGCTGGCTGAGCACCGCTCGTTGTTCTCGCCGCTTTACGTGGGACTGGTGCGCGCCGGCGAAAAGAGCGGCGACCTCGATGCCGCGTTCGCTCGGCTGTCGCAACAGCTCGAGCGCGACGAGCAGCTTCGCGGAAAAGTGTTGTCGGCGGCGATCTATCCGCTGTTGCTGGCCACCGCCGGCTCGATCGCGGTGACGGTGCTCCTGTTTTTCGTGCTGCCGCGCTTCGTTACGCTGCTCGAGGGCAGCGGCGCCAAGCTGCCACGATCCACCGCCACGCTGCTCGCGCTGTCCTCGGCGCTGCATCGCGGATGGCCGTTCCTCTTTCTCGTGCCCCTCGCCATTGCCGCCTTTGCGGCCTGGGTCGCGAACACGGAAGACGGCCGGCGTGTGTGGTCGAACGTGCTGCTCGCGCTTCCCGGCGTCGCCACGTTGCGACGCTATGCGCTGGCCGGCCGATTCGCGCGGCTCGTCGGCGTACTGCTTGGCGGGGGCGCGCCGCTGCTCACCGCGCTAGATGACACCATCGAATCGATCGGCGATCCGGTCGCGCGCGACGACACGCTGCGCATTCGCACGCGTGTGCGCGAAGGCAGCTCGCTTCGCGGCGCGCTCGGCGACAGTCGGCTGTTTCCGCCGATGCTCGCGCAGCTCGTCGGCGTCGGCGAAGACGCCGGGCAATTGCGCGAATTCCTGATGAAGGCGGCGGACATCTTCGAGGAGCGTACCGAACGAGCCACGCAGCGCCTCGCAACGTTCGCCGAGCCGGCGATGATCGTGATGTTTGGCGCCATTGTCGCTTTCGTCGCGCTGTCGTTGCTGCAGGCGATCTACGGCATCAACGCGAACTCGTTCAAATGAGCCATTCGCGGTGCGCGCGGCGGAGCGGGTTCACGCTCTGGGAGCTGACGATGGTGCTGCTCGTGATGAGCATCGCCGCCACGCTCGCCGCGCCGGCGTTCGCGCGGCTCGTGGATGAACGCCCGAAAACCGGCGCCGACGCCGTTGTGGGTTTGTTGCGTGATGCGCGCAAGGCCGCGATCGACTACAACGCAACGGTAACGCTGCGGCTCGATCCAACGACGCTCAAGTATCAACTGGATACGTCGGGCGCCTATGGCGTGGGCACGTTGGCGACCGGCGTGCTCGACATCGGCATGTCGGCAACACTCGTGACGGACCAGCCGCGGCTGCATTACGTATTTCGGCCGGCCGGCGCGGCCTTCGCCGACACCGTGATCGTACGCGGCGCGGGAATGCGCACCGTGCGCGTGGACCCCTGGAGCGGAGTCGCGCGTGCGGATTCGCTCTAGCAAGCGTCGCGTGCGCGCCGGATTCTCACTCATGGAAGCGGTCGTCGCGGTCGCCATCGTCGGCATGACCGCGGTCAGCGCGCTCGAGGCGGTCGGGGGCGACATGCGAACGGCGGCGCGCTCGAAGCGAGCGATCGAGGCTGAAGCGCTCGCGACGTCGCGCCTCGAGTTTTTGAATTTGCTCACGGATCGCGAGCTGCAATCGCTTCCGGATTCCGTGCAAAGCGGCAAGTTCGCGAAGCCGCTCGACGAGTATGCGTGGAAGACGACGTCGACGCCGTTCGCCGATCAGGCGGGTGTCTACGACGTTCGCGTGATCGTCACGTGGCCCGGCGGTGAGTACACGCTCAAATCGTATCAGTATCGCATACCGCCCGTGGTGAGCCGCCGATGAAAGCCGCTCGACCGCGCCGCGGCATGACGCTCATGGAGCTCGTGATCGGGCTTGCGATCACCGGGATGATGGCCGCGGCGGGGGCCGGCGCGTTCGGGTCGGTGATCGATCATCGTCGTACGATCGAGACCGCGTCCGTGGCGCTCGAGCGTTCGAGCGCACTGCGCGACATCGTCGAATCGTGGATGTATGCCGGGACGGTGCAGATCCAGCAGGGCGGTGGTCCGCGGGGACTGCGCGGCGGCGGCATGTCGATGTCGAGCACCGGCGGCAGCCTCGTCAACGTGACGCAGGCGCAGGCGGCGGGCGACGAGATCACGTTTACGACGACGGCGCCGAATCCCGCGGGCGTTGGCAGCGTGCGCATGCGCATGTACATCGATGCCGACGACGCGACGCCGGAGAAAGGACTGACGATCGAGTATCAGCCGAACGCGCAGCAGCCGCTCGTGCGCAAGATGCTCGATTCGACGATCGATACGCTCAACGTCGAGTATCTCGACAGCCGAACGAATCGCTGGTTTCACTCCACGCAGGCGGCCACGCTCAGCTCACCCCTCGCGGTGCGACTTACGTTCCTGCACGGACCGCATGGACCGTTGCCGGCGATTCTCGAAGTGCCGATGATCTTCCCGATCCCCAGCAACGTGGTGACGATCAACGGGCGGGCCCGATGATCTCGCGCATGGCACCTTCCAATCGTCGCGGCGTCGCATTGCTCGCCGCGCTGTGGATGGTCGTCGCGATCGCCACGGTCGCGCTGCAATTCAGCATCGAAGCGCACGAACGGCGCACGGTGGGCATTCTCGTCTCCGAGCGGGGCGTGCAGCGCGCATTGGCAACCGGCGCGCTCGCCTTGATCGAGGCGAAGCTCGACTACGCGCTTCGGGTCGCGCCGAGTGGAAGCAATGCGCAGCGCCTGCGGTCATTCGACCCGTGGCTCGACATCGACTCGATCTATACGGGTACGATACAAGTCGACAGTATCGACGTCGAGGTACAGGCGCACGACCTGGGCGAACAGCTCAACATCAATCAGCTCACCGAGAATGACTTCCAAACGTTCTTCAGCTATCTGCTGAAGGATTATCAAAAATCGACGCAGCTCGCCCAATCGATCATGGATTGGCGTGACGCCGACAGCATTCCTCGGCCGAATGGTGCCGAGCGCGACGCGTACATCAAGGCGGAGATGTTGTCGCTGCCGACGAACTCGCCGTTTCGCGAAGTCGAAGAGCTGCGCGACGTGATGGGCATGACTCCCGAGATCTACGCCGAGGCCAGCCCCTACTTCACGACGCGCGGCACCGGTCTCGTCAACATCAACACGGCACCCGCGGCGGTATTGCGCGTGCTGCCGGGCATGACGGACGCCATTCTCAATACCATCCTGCAAATGCGCTCGCAGGGCAGGCGCATCAATAACATCAACGACGTGCTCCCCCAGGTCGGACGCGGCGGCGTGGCACAGATCGCCGCACGGGCGCGATCTGCCGCGCAGCTCAATACGCGAGCGACGACACAAACCGACATGATCGAGCTCACGATCCTCGCGCGCACCGGCCCGCAATCGCAGCCCACGCGTCTCATCGCCGACATACGTCGCCTGAACAACAGCGCCACCATTTCCTACAAATCATGGTGACGCGGGACGCGACGGTGAGCGTGCCTCCGGGCGCCGCGAGGAAACGAGTGCGCACGGGAATCGCGCTCTCGCCGACGGCGCTGTGCGCGGTCGATATCCGCCTGCGCGGCGACGCCGATCGGGCGTGGCGCGCAACGCTCGAGCCGCCGCCGGCGGACGGAAGTAGTTGGTCGTCGCTTGCCTCGGCGCTTGGCGATCTCGCGCGCGCGATCGGCGACACCAACGGCACGAGTCGCACATTGTCGATCGTGCTGCTGCCGCCGCTCACCGAAGTGCGGCGGCTCGAGCTGCCGCCCCTCAACGACGACGATCTGCATCAAGCGCTGTCGCGCCACGCGGCGCGCTACTTCGTGAATGCACGCGCCGCGCAGGTGGTCGGTGCGACGGTCGCCGGCAAGCGCACGCGCGGCGCGCCGACACCGGTGATCGCCGCGGCCGCGAACGCGCGACTCATCGCCACGATTCGCGCGGTCGCGCAACAGGCCGGATGGACGGTCGAGAGTATCGCGCCTGCCGAAAGTGCGTGGGCCGCCGCGGCGCTTTCGCTCTGGCCGGCCTTTGCGCGCCAATCAGGAGCGGCGTTGATCGCGACGGCGGATCGCACAGATCTGCTTCAGCTCGAGAGCGGCCGACTCACCGCGGTTCGCCGATTCCGCGGCGGAACGGCCGACGCCGCGATGATCGCCGAGCTGCTCGGATCATCAAATAAAGTGGGCATCATCGGTGAGGATGCACCGCGGAAGGCGCTGAGCGCGGCACTCGCCGGATCGAGCATCACGTTGATGTCGCCATCGGGCGAGTTTGTGCGAAGCGCGGGCGACGTCGCACTCCTCGCCGCGCACTTTGCGGGAAGCGAGGTCGGTCCGACGCTTCGAAGCATCGACGCGGTCGCCGTCGAGCGTCAACGCGCGCAGCACACGACATTGTCGTTGTGGGCCGCGGCGGCCGTTCTCGTCGTCGCGGCCGCCGGTATTCACCTGTGGGGCCTGCGTCATCAGCTGCAGGTCGTCCGTGACGAACGCGCGCGACTGCGGCCGCAATTGTCGTCGACGCTCATGGGCCGCTCGAACGTCGACGTCACGTCGCGACACGTCACAACGCTCGATGCAATCGAGCGCGCGAGCCCGCATTGGTCGCGCATCATCGCCACGCTGAGCGAGGCGATGCCGGACGAGGCGTATCTCACCGCAATTCGCGCCCGTCAGGATTCTCTAATCGTCGACGGCTTGGCCGAGCATGCGGCCCGCGTCTTCGACGCGCTGCAGCAGTCGAAGGTGTTCGTCGACGTGAAGTCGGCGGCGCCGGTGCGACGCGACCAGCAGGAAGACGGCACGACGCTCGATCGATTCACGATCGCGGGGCGCATCGCTCCGCCGGCTACCGGGCCCGTGACCGCGGCCGCCGCGAACGGCCCTACGTCGCGGAGAACGCCATGAAGTGGAGCACGATGAGCGTCCGCGACCGCCGAGCCATTACACTCGGCGGGCTGGTTCTTCTTCCCGGATTGCTCTTCATCTGGGGGGTGCGGCCGTATCAAAGCGCCGTCGGCGATCTGCGCGATCAACTCGAGAGCGAGCGCGCGGCACTGGCTCGCGAGCGGGCTGCCGTGGCGTCGGCGCATCAGAATCCTCAATTGCAGCACGCCGCCGACTCCGCGATGCGCTCCGTGCGCCCGCGACTGTTCGAGGGACGCGACGACGTCATGGCGAGCGCGGAGCTGGCCGCGTATGTCGGCGACGTTGCGCGCGAATCACGCGTGTGGTTGCAGGATGCGGGAACACGTCCCGCGCTGCCGGCGACCGACGGGTTGCGAACGCTGCGCATCGAGATTCGGGCCGAGTCGGATCTGAACGGCACGATGGCGTTTCTCCAGGCGCTCGAGCGCGGCACCAAGCTCGTGCGCGTCGACCGGCTCGACATCTCGCACAATGCGCGCGCGGATGAGAAAGGCGCCGAGACACTGTCGATCGTCGCGACGATCTCCGGATTTGCCGTCGGCGAATCTTCGTCGCCGTCCGGTGGCACATCACCAGCGGCGGCCACTCCGGTCGCGCCCGCGGCTCGCGCGTCGAATGGAGACACACCATGACGAGCGTGCGAGATCTCACGCGCACGCCGGCGATGCGCATCGCGTTCGTCGCCGTCGTTGCGACTTCCGCGGCGCTCTTGTGGGAAGTCGTGCAGGCGGTACGCACGCCGCCCTTGCCCGAGATTCCGGCCGCGACGCTGGCGAGCGTAACGGCGCAGGGGTCGCTGCATCACATGCCCTCGCCGCCGCCCGCTGACATTCAGGCCGCCGTCGACAACGACTTGTTCGCGTCGGATCGCTCGGCGCCCGACACGCCGTATCGCATGCCGGGCGAGTCGACCGAGGACGACAAGGTGGCCGCCGAGCCGGCGAAGCCGTTCGTGCTCGGCACGGCGGTCGGCAACGACGGACGCAACTTCGCAACACTGCAACTCGGAACTGAATCCCCCAAGCTGGTCGTCGTGGGCGACAAGATTGGCGAGTGGGTGGTGAAGGGAATCTCGCGCGGCAAGGTCGTGCTGTTGAGCAGCACCGGCACGCGCGCCGAGCTCACCGTGACCAAGCCAGGGACCTGACATGCGGACACTTCACAGAACACTCATTGCCGGCGTGCTCGCCGGAGCCGTCGTGCACGGCGCCGGCGCGCAGCGCGGCGCGCCGCCGAGCCGCGGTACGTCGGGCGCGCCAGGCAACAAGCAACGATTGCAGACGCCGGCGAAGCAGGACACGACGAAACGGCAAGCGCCGACCGGCGTCATGCTCGACTTCGAGGAGCAGGATCTCAAAGTCGTGCTGAACGCGCTGGCGGCGGCGGGGAACCTCAACGTGATCCTGACGAACATTCCGTCGGAACGCGTGACCGTGCACATGGGGCAGCCGGTGTCGCGCGACAGCATGGCGGTCGTGCTGCACAGTCTCGCCGAAGCCCACAACCTCAAGTTCACGCAATCGCCGACGCTGATTCAGATCGCCGGTCCGACGCCGCAGCCGGTGCAGCGCGGACCGACGGCGCAGGAGTTGTTCGCGCAGCAGTTGGCGGCACAGAATCAGCAGCAGGCGGTGCGGTTGTTCACGTATCGGCTGCATCACGCCAGCGCGGTGCAGCTCGCACCGGTGTTGACGAGTTTGTTCATCGGCGCCTCGACGACGTTTCCGACGCGCGCGGCATTTCCGAACGGGAACGGCGGCTTCACGACCATCACGACGCCCGGCAACATCAACGTCATCCCACCGGCCATTCAGGGAAATGTCGGCCGCGGTGCGCGTGGCGGCATCGTGGGTAATGGCGGAGGTCTCGGTAACGGAAACAACGGAAACAACGGGATCAACGGCAACAATCCGAACGCGCAAATTCAGAACGCACTCGTGAACGCGTTCGCGCAAGCGTCCGGTGCGCTGTCCAGCCAGTCGGGCGACATTCGTATCATCGCGGAAGAGTCGAGCAACTCGCTCCTCGTTCGCGCCACCGACTCCGACTGGCAGCTCATTCAGGCGATCATTCAGGGCGTCGACTTGCGTCCGCTGCAGGTGTTGATCGAAGTCACGATCGCGGAGGTGCAGCGCACGCACGATCTCGACATCGGCGTCTCCGGAGGCTTGAGGAAAACGAACGGATCGAAGGTCGCGTTCGATTCCTCCAGCGCGCCGACGCAAGCCAGCGCCCGCGACTTCATTCTGCAACTCACGGGCGGCCACGGCACGATCAATTACAACGTCGCGATCGCCGCGTTGCAGGAGCGTGGCAACGTTCGCGTCCTGTCGCTGCCGGTCATCATCGCGCAGAACAATCGCCAGGCGACGCTGAACGTCGGCTCGTCGCGCCCATTCGTGCAGGTGTCGCAGACCGTGCCGAACGATCCAACCGGCCGCGTGCAGACCGTGCAGTACATCGACGTCGGCACGGTGCTGACGATCACGCCGACGATCAATCCCGACGGCTATGTAAATCTCCAGGTGTCGCAGCAGGACAACAGCGCGAGCAACGAGGTCCAGTTCGACGCGCCGGTCATCAACAAGCGCGAAGCGACCACACAAGTCTTCATTCGCGACGGCCAGACGACGGTCATTGGCGGCCTCGCCGACAACACGCATTCCACCGACGTCTCCGGGATTCCCATCCTCAGCCGCATTCCGCTCATCGGCCCGCTCCTGTTCGGCAACTACACGCGGAACGACGAGACGAGCGAGCTGTTCCTGTTCCTCACGCCGCACATCATCTCGAGCGACGACGACATCGACAAGCTCCGCGACGCAGTGCGCGGCGGCAGCGAACTGCTCAAGGATGTGAACGTCGGCCCCCACATCATCCCGGCGACCGACACGCTCAAGGCCAAGCCGGACACGACGAAGAAAAACAACATGACGCCGCCGGTCCGGCGCCCGCCCGAACTTCCCGACGCCAAGCCTGAAGTATGGCGGTAAGCGACACGCGGCACCCGTCCACGGAACTGCTCGAGGTCGAGCGGCTCACCACCGCGCTCTCGGCCGACTGGCTCGAACAGCACGGTGTGCTTCCGCTGCGCCTCGATGGCGACGTACTCGCCGTCGGCACGTGGCTCGATCGCGTCGACGCACTTGCACTCGACGACTTGCGCCTGCTCTTCGGCGCCGGGATTTCGCTCGAGCGGTACGACGAGCACGATCTGCGCACCGCAATCCGCCGACTGTACGCGCCCGAAGCGGCGACGGCCGAAGGGGTCATCGCGGGACTGACCGGCGAGATTCGCGCGATCGACGCCGACGAAATTCCGCTCGACGATCTGCTGCACCTCGCCAACGAAGCCCCGGTCGTTCGGCTGGTGAACCTGCTGTTGATCGAAGCGCTCGATGCACGCGCGTCCGACGTGCATCTCGAGGCGTACCAGGACGGACTGCGCGTTCGCTACCGCATCGACGGCGTGCTCCAGAACGCACCGTCGCCGCCGCCGCACCTCACGGCCGCGATCATCAGCCGCCTCAAGATCATGGCCGAGCTGGACATCGCCGAGCGACGACTACCGCAGGACGGACGCATTCGGCTTCGCCTGCAGAATCGCCAGGTGGACGTGCGCGTCTCGACGGTTCCCACGCTGCGCGGCGAGAGCGTCGTACTGCGATTGCTCGACAAGGAGCGCGGACGCATTTCGCTCCTCGAGTTGGGCATGGCGCCCGACACGCTCGAGCTGTTTACAGAAGTCGTCTCTCGCCCGCACGGCATCGTGCTGGTCACCGGGCCGACGGGATCGGGTAAGACGACGACGCTCTACGCGGCCGTCGAGATGATCAAGACGGGGCGAGAGAAGATCCTCACCGTCGAAGATCCCGTGGAGTACGAGCTCACCGGGGTGCCGCAGGTCCCGGTCAATGAGAAAGTTGGAATGACGTTCGCGGGCGCGCTGCGCGCGCTGCTGCGCCAGGACCCGGACATCATTCTCGTTGGCGAAATCCGCGATGCCGAGACGGCGCAGATCGCTACGCAGGCGGCGTTGACCGGTCACCTCGTGCTGTCGACGCTGCACACCAACGACGCACCGACCGCGCTCACGCGTCTGCTCGATTTGGACGTCGCCGCGTACCTCGTCGCCAGCACGGTGGACGCCGTACTCGCGCAACGTCTCGTGCGTGTCATCTGTCCCAACTGCAAGACGGAAACACGGCCCGACAAATCGGTCAGCCGCCGCCTCGACGTCGAGGCGCTCGGCCTCACGCGCGTGTGGAGGGGTGTGGGGTGCGACGAATGCCGGGGCACCGGGTTTCGCGGACGAACCGGCGTCTACGAGCTGCTGGTGATGGACGCCGAGCTTCGCCTGGAGATGCAGCGGCGGCGCGGCTCGGAAGAGCTGCGTTCCATGGCGGTCGCCAAGGGCATGCGCACGCTGCTCGATGACGGCGTTCGCGCGGCGCGCGACGGTATCACGACGATCGACGAAGTGATGCGCGTGGCGCGGGCGTAACCCCGTCGCTACTCGTATCGCAGCGATTCGATCGGATCGAGCAACGACGCGCGCCGCGCCGGCAACACGCCGAAGACCAATCCGATGGTCACCGACACGGCAACCGCGAGCAGCGTCAGACCGATCGGCGTCGTTCCGTTCACGCTCATCAACGTGCTCGCCAGACGCCCGAGCAGCAGCCCGGCGATCACACCGATGATGCCGCCCGTCCCGGTGAGCGCCGCCGCTTCGATGAGAAATTGCTGAAGAATGTCCCGACGCGTCGCGCCGACGGCTTTTCGGATACCGATCTCGCGCGTACGGTCGGTAACGCTGATCATCATCACGGCCATCACGCCGATGCCGCCCACCAGCAGCGCGACGGACGACAAGACGATCATCACGAGAAAGAAGACGCCCGTGATCTTGTTGAACGTGTCGAGGATCTGATCCTGCGTGATCATGTCGAACGTGTCGTGGTCGCCCGGCCGAAGGCGTCTCGCCTCACGCATCGAGATCGTCACCGCCTCCTCGGCCGCGGACACCGATACGCCCGGGCGCGGCTTCACCGGGACGAACAACGCGTTCGTCTTGTCGATGAGGAATTGGTGATCCATCGTCCGATACGGGATGATGCAATGCACCTGCTGGCCCGGCGGATTGAAGATGTTCGCCGCTTCCTGATAGATGCCGATCACATGGAACGGACGCCCGCCCACACGCACCCATTTGTCGATCGGCTGGATGGCGCCGAATAACTTCTTCGCCACGTCCACCGCGATCACGATCACCGGCGCACCACTGATCTCTTCGGCATGCGTGAACCACCGGCCGTCGGTCAGGTCGCCGCCCTGAATTTCGGTGAAGCGCGAATCCGCGCCCATGATGACGCCCAGGTTGGTGCGCACGCCGTTGTATTCGGTGCGATTCTGAATCTGCGCCCAGATCCCCGCATACTTGATCTCGGGCAGCTTCGCGATGCGCTCCGCATCGTCCGGTCCGAGGTCAGGGCGAATGCGCACCCACGCCGGAAGATCCTGCGGATTGAGCGGTGTCTGCGACCAGACCTTCACGACATAAAACGTCGTTGGCCCCGCGATCTCGATCGTCGATACGATCTGATCGCGGATGCCCGAGACGATAGTGGCCATGGCCATCACGGTCGCCACACCGAGCACGACGCCAAGCACCGTCAGCGCCGATCGGCCCTTCGCCGCGGCGAGCGACGCCATGGCCGTTGCGACGTTCTCGCGAAATTGATCGCCGACGCGCAACCACGATCGCGCGCGTCGCATCATTCGGCCCGCATGGCGGCGATGGGATCGAGGCGCGCGGCACGCGACGCAGGATAAACGCCGAAGATCACGCCGACGCCGGCGCCGAGAAGGAGCGCGACGACGATCGACCACGTGGTGACGCGCGCCGGCAACGGCGACGCGACGGCGATCAGTGCGGCAAACGCCCAACCTGCCGTCGCGCCTAGCGCGCCGCCGAGCAGTGCGAGCGCAACGGACTCCGCGAGAAACTGCCGGAGAATGTCGGTGCGTCGTGCGCCGACGGATTTCCGCAGCCCGATCTCGTGCGTTCGTTCGCGCACCGACATCAGCATGATGTTCATGATCACGATCCCGCCGACCACGACGCCGATCGCGACCATTGCCGGAACGACCGTGAACAGCACCCGCGTGAGCTGCTTCCAGAAGTTGACGAGCGCGTCGGCCGTTTCGATCGAGAAATTGTTCGACTCGCCGGGGCGAAGATGGTGTGCGACGCGCATTGCCTCTTCGGCACGCTGCATGGCGGGCGCGACGTCCTTCGCTTCGGACATCTTCACCGAGATCGTCGTCGTCTGGCGACGGCCGTACATCGCCTCGAACGTCGAGATGGGAAGCATCACGAAGCCGTCGAACGATTGGCCGAGCACGCGGCCCTTGGCGGCGATGGTACCGATGATCGTCATCGGCAACCCGTGCACGTGAATCTGCTTTCCGACGGGGTTGCGGCCATCGAACAGCTTGTCGGTAATGTCCGCGCCGACGACGACCACGAGCCGGCGCTCGCGCACGTCGACTTCGGTGAGCGGATCGCCGTACTGAAAGCGATAGTCCTGCACCTGCTGGTACTCGGGCGACACACCGAACACGTTGACGGAGCCGAGCGTGCGATCGCCGTACAGGACGTCGCTGCGCGGTGTCGGGAATCCGGACTGGACCGAGATCGCCGCCGCGCCTGACAGCGCCGCGCGCACGGCGTCCGCGTCAGCGTTGGAGATCTTCGGTCGGCGCTGCATGCGCAGCCAGTCGTCGTCCTCGATCAAGCCGAGGTTGATCGGTAGCCGGCGCACCTGAAAGGTGTTCGTCCCGATCATGGCGTCCGCGATGTTTTCTTTCACGTACGCGTTCATGCCCTGAATCACCGCGACGACGGCGACCAGAAACGCCACGCTCACGATGATACCGAGCAGCGTGAAGAACGACCGCAGCTTGTTGGCGCGGATCTGGGTGAGCGCGGTGAGGACGACGTCACCGAAGCGCATATACCGGAGACGATCGAGCGGGGAGGTTGGAAAAAGCGCGTGCCCCTCGCGTGTCACGCACAGCCGCGCCATCGTTGGGGATGCGACTTTTCACTTGCATTGCGGTGTGTACGGCGTCGGTGGTTCTCGCGGCCGGGCCGGCGCCGGCGGCGGCGCAGCAAAGCGGACAACGTGTCGACATTCTCATTCGCGGCGGAACGCTCGTCGACGGCACCGGCGCCGAGCCACGGCGCGCCGACGTCGGCGTTCGTGCGGATCGCATCACCTTCGTCGGGGACGCGGCGGCAGCGCACGTGACGGCCGCCCGGACGATCGATGCAACAGGATTGGTGGTCGCGCCGGGCTTCATCGATCCCCACACCCATACGGCCGGCGATCTCTCGAGCTCCGCGCGCAAATCCAATCTGCCATATCTCATGCAGGGTGTCACGACCGTCGTCACGAACAACGACGGCGGGGGCCCCATCGACATCGCCGCGCAGCTCTCGGGCTGGCGCAGGAACGGCATCGGCACGAACGCCGCCGTGTACATCGGGCAAGGCTCGGTACGCGGCGCGGTGATGGGAATGTCGGGCTCCGCGCCAACGCCCGCGCAGCTCGACTCGATGCGCACGCTCGTCGGCCGCGCGATGGACGCCGGCGCCATCGGCATGTCCACGGGTTTGTACTACGCGCCCGGCAGCTATTCCTCGACCGACGAGGTCATCGCGCTCGCCTCGGTGGCGGCGGCGAAGCACGGCATCTACGACTCACACATTCGCGACGAGAGCTCGTACACGATCGGGCTGCTCGCGGCCGTCGACGAGGTCATTCGCATCGGACGCGAAACGCGAATGCCCGTTCACATTTCGCACATCAAGGCGCTGGGCGTGGACGTCTGGGGCATGAGCGACACGGTGATCGCGATGCTCAAACACGCGCGCGCGGCCGGCATCGACGTCACGGCGAGCCAGTATCCATATACGGCGTCGGGAACGAGCGTAGGCGCGTCGTTGCTGCCGCGCTGGGCCGAGATCGGAGGACGCGATTCGCTGCGGGCGCGCATCAAGGATCCGGCGACGCACGCGCGGCTCGTGACCGAGATGACCGAAAACATGCGCCGCCGCGGCGGCGCGAACACGTTGCTCATCACCGGCGGTGACACGTCGATTCGCGGCAAACGCCTGGACGAAGTCGCACGCCGCCGGAATCTCTCGCCGATCGAGGCCGCGATGCAGATCATCGTCGCCGGTGACGCCAGCGTCGCATCGTTCAACATGAACGAGCGCGACATCGAGAACTTCATGCGCCAGGACTTCATCACGACCGATTCAGACGGCAGCGACGGCCACCCGCGAAAATACGGCACGTTCCCGAAGTTGATTCACGAGTACGTCATGCAAAAACATGTGCTCACGCTGGAGCAGGCGGTGCGCCGCAGCAGCGCTCGCACGGCGCAGATTCTCCAGCTCGCCGATCGCGGCGTGATCGCGCCGAACATGATGGCCGACGTCATCGCCTTCGATCCGCGCCTCTTCGCCGACCGCTCGACCTACGAGCAGCCGACCCTGCTCGCCGTGGGGATGAAGTACGTGCTCGTGAACGGCACCGTCGAGATCGACGACGGGAAATACAACGGGGTGACGGCGGGCAAAGTGCTTACGCGCTGAAGACCGTTCCGCGGAGTACATTTCGACAATGACCGACGCCGAATTCGGAACGTTCTACGTCCCCGGGCCGACCGAGATTCGCCCCGCGCTCCTTGCCCAGATGGTGCGGCCCATCATGGGACATCGCGGCCGCGCCTTCGAAGCCATGTTCGCGCGCATCGAAGCGGGCTTGCGCGACATCTTTCTCACGGCGCGACCGGTCTACATCGGCGCGGCATCGGCCACGGGCTTCATGGAGATGGCGATTCGCAATCTCCCCGAAGGCCGGATTCTCTCGCTCGTCAACGGCGGCTTCTCCGAGCGATTCGCGCAGGTCGCCGAATCGTGCGCGCGCGACGTCGAACGCGTCGTCGTCCCGTGGGGCGGCGTGTTCGATCTCAACGCCGTCGAAGCGGCGCTCGCGAAAAGCCGCTTCATCGCGGTCACGGTCGCGCACTCCGAAACCTCGACGGGCGTGCTCACCGACGTTCAGGCGGTGACGGCGCTCGCCCACAAGCACGGCGCGATGTCCATCGTCGACAGCGTGTCCGGCGCGGGCGGCGCGGAGCTGATGTTCGACGCATGGCAGATCGATTTCCTCGTCACGGCGTCACAGAAGGCCATGGCGCTGCCGGCGGGACTCGCCTTCGCCGTCGCGTCTACCGACTACATCGAGCGCGCGCGCGGCGTGGCCCATCGGGGCTTCTACTTCGACGTTCTGCAGTACGACAAATACGCCGAGAAGAATCAGACGCCGAGTACGCCGGCGACGTCGCTGCTGTACGCGCTGGAGATGCAGGTCGGCGACATCGGCCGCGAAGGCATCGAGCGTCGCTGGGAGCGCCACCTGCAGATGCGCGACGCCACGATCGAGTGGGTCAGCGTGGTGCGCGATCGCCGCAACATCGACATTCGCGTGCTCGCGCCCGAGGACTCGCGCTCGCCAACCGTCAGCGTGATCATGCTGCCGGCCGGAATGAAGGGTCCCGAGCTCTCGGAGTCGGTGAAGGCGCGCGGCTTCACCATCGGCGGCGGCTACGGCGAGCTGAAGGACACGTCGGTGCGCGTGGGGCACATGGGCGATCACAGCGTCGACGGCGTCCAGCGCTGCCTCCACGCCGTCGAGATGTCGTTGGCCGAACTGGCGGAGCGGCGGCGGCTGGTGCGCGTTTAGAGTTCTCTCAATTCACGCGCAGCAACCCGCCGGCCCATCCGGCTACGCGGCTACCAGAAGCGCAGCCCGACCGTGATCGGCGCGACCCAGAAGGCGCCAAAGTCGGTGTGCGACACGTAGAGCACGCGCAGGCCCGCCGTCAGCGCTTTGTGCGCCGGCCGATACAGGACCGCTTCCACCCCCGCTTCCGCGCCAAAGCTCATGTTGGCCGGAATCTGCGTGTTGGACAGACGGAACGGTCCTCCGCCAAGGACGGCGGTGATCGGGTGGTTGGCGAAGGGATCGGTCAACTCGACGACCATGCCCGCCGTCGCACCCGCCATGTTTGGAAAATCGGGCGAGCAATGCTGACCCGTCGTCAGGATACAGTGGTTGGAGAGGGCGTGATCGAACCCGCTCAAGTCCAGCGAAAAGGCGACCTCGCGACCGACCGGAATGTTGACGCCGGCGCGGGCGAAATACCCGCCGTCGTTGGCGAAATCCCCGCCGCCGGTCATGGCGCCTCCAAGATCGATGTGCCCGTTGAAACGATGCACCTGGGCCCCCGCGCTCGAGACGAGCAGCGTCGAGAGCAGAAGCACGGACAAGACTTTCACGATTCCTCCAGGGATGTAGCGGCTCGAGTGGCTTTCGGGGTTCTAGCGGCCCGGCATGCTCAGCCCACCGACAAGCGTGGTCAGGAGGCTGGCGACGGCGAACAGCGCCGCGGCCCAACCGCTCACCGCGGCCAGCGTGGACATGATCTTGAGAAAAGTGAACTCGGCTCGTGTGTCAGCATTTCGTAATTTCAGAACGCTCATTGACCGGTCCAGCAGGCCCCATACACCGTACGCCGTCATCGCGGTGAACGCGCCGGCCAGCCAGTACAGACCCGGAAACTGCGACCAGAGCAGCACGGCGTTGACGCCGCCGCCCATCGTGGTCATCCACAATTCGGACGGCCCGCGCGTTCGCGCCTGTTCCGCGAGAACGGCGTTCACGCCTTCTTCGTCGGGCGACGTTCCGACAGACGTACCAGCAGACGTACCGGCCGCCGCGTCGACAGAAGGCGGCGCGACTGGCGGTAGGTCCTTCATGGAGCGGCGCACGATCATGATGATGGAAATCCTGCAACGCCGCCGCCGGTTCAGCAACCAGTTTTTTTCGCCCCCGTGCGTTCCTTACACCTCCTTGCCGATGCGCGCCCGAACCGCAAGGTTTGGCGCGCATGACTGTCCTCACCATTGGCACCGCCACCGGTCGCGCCGGCGAAAAGGTTTCGGGATTCATCGACGTGCCGGACACCGGCGATCCAGGCGCGCGCATCCCGGTCACGATCGTCACCGGCGTCCGCGCCGGACCAACGCTGGCGCTCATCGCCGGTACGCACGGCTCGGAACCGTCCCCGATCGTCGCCCTCCAGCGCGTGCGCGCGGAGATTCAGCCCGACCAATTGACGGGTACCCTGATTCTCGTCCACATCGTCAACGTGCCGTCGTTTCAGCGCCGCACCATTTACCGGGGGCCGCACGATTGGAAGAATCTCAATCGCGTGTTTCCCGGCCGCGCCGACGGAACGTCGTCCGAGCGGATCGCCCACGCGATCACCACGCAGGTCATCGACCAGTGCGATTATCTCGTCGACATCCATTCCGGCGACGGCAACGAAGCCCTGCGGCCCTACTCCTATTGGAACAAGCTCGGTCTCGATGACGCGGTCGACACGAAGGCGCGCGAGATGGCGCTCGCGTTCGGTCTCGATCACATCGTCGTCGATCGCGGACGACCCGCGAATCGCGACGCATCGCTCTTTTGCTCCAACACCGCGCACGTCCGCGGCAAACCCGCGGTCACCACGGAAGCGGGCGAGCTTGGCGTGCCGACCGAAGACATGGTCGCGCTCAACGTCCGCGGCGCCGTTCGCGTCATGCGATACCTCGGCATGCTCGCCGGGGCGCGCGCGATGGTCGAGCCCAGGTGGATCGAGCCGTCGGAAGTGCTCACGAGTCCCGGCACCGGCTTGTGGTACCCCGCCGTTCGGCCCAACGACATCGTGACGAGCGGCGCGCTCCTCGGCCGCCTGACGGATTATTTCGGCGAGTCGATCGCCGAACTGCGCGCACCGATCGACGGCGTCGTGTTGTACGTGGTCGCATCGCCCGCGATGAGCGAAGGCGAACCCGTGGCGATGGTCGGCACGTACGCGCAGCACGATCCCACCGCCGCATAACGTCCAAACTCCGCGAGCTTCGCGCATCAAGACGCCATCGTCCACCGGTCGCGCGCTGATCGGGCTCACGCTCGGTCTCGTCGTCGGTCTTGGCATCGCCTGGACGAATTCATCGGCGGGCCGGGTGTTCGCGTCGGCCGTCGAGCCAATCGGCACGCTGTGGGTGAACGCGCTGCGAATGACCGTGGTGCCGCTGGTCGTGTCGTTGCTCGTCGCCACGATCGCGTCGCGCGAAGGCGCGGCGATGTTCTCCCGGCTCGGCCGGCGCGCGATCGTGACGTTCATCATTTTTCTCGTCGCGATCGCGGCGTTCGGGCTGCTCGTGGCGCCGCCCTTCTACTCGTTATTGCACGTCGACGCAGCATCGGCCGCGTCGCTGCGCGCGAGCGCGGGTGATGCATCGTCCGCGCCGCTGCCCGGGTTCGGCGCGTGGGTCGCGGGGCTGGTGCCGTCGAACATTCTCAAAGCCGCGGCGGACGGCGCGATGCTGCCGCTCATCGTCTTCGCACTCGTCTTCGGCTTGGCGCTTTCGCGGCTCGACTCCCAGAGACGCGCGCCGGTCGCCGACGTCTTTCGCGCGATCGCTGACGCGTCGGGCGTGATCGTGCGCTGGATTCTGCTCGCCGCACCGGTGGGCGCGTTCGCGCTGGCCGTGACCGTGGCGATTCACTTGGGGAACGCGACGGCGCACGTGATCGCGTTCTACCTCATGAGCAACGTCGTCCTGCTCGGCGCGGTCGCAATCATCATTTACGTCGTCATTCCCATTATGACGAAGACGCCGCTCGCGCGATTCGTCCGCGCGCTCGCGCCGGCGCAGGTGGTCGTCGTGACGACGAGATCCTCACTCGCCGCGCTCCCCGCCATGCTCGACGGGTGTACGCGAATCCTTGGTATTCCGCGCGCGGTGTCCGGCGTCGTGCTTCCGCTCAGCGTATCGCTGCTGCGCGCGAACACCGGATTGTCGTGGGTCGTATACGCCCTGTTTCTCTCGAAGTTGTATGGCGTTCCACTCGGCGCGGTGCAGCTGATCGGTGTCGCCGCCGTGTCGATCGCGATGAGTTTCAGCGTTCCGGGAATTCCGAGCGGCGGGCTGCTGATTGCGACGCCCTACTTCACCGCTGTCGGACTGCCCGCGCAGGGCATTGGCATTCTGATCGCGCTCGACGCCATTCCCGACATCTTCAAGACTCTCGTGATCGTGATGTCCGACGTATCGGTGACGCTGCTGCTGTCGCGCGATCCGGCGATATCAGCCGCCGCGGAACACGAAGAACACGGCGCCGGCCATACATAGGCCCGCCCACAAAAAGTCGAGCTTGATGGGCTGCTTCATGTACAGCAGCGCAAAGGGAACGAACACCGCGAGCGTGATGACTTCCTGAATGATCTTGAGCTGGCCGAGCGACAGCGCACCATACCCGGCACGATTCGCCGGCACCTGCAGACAATACTCCAGAAACGCGATGCCCCAGCTCACGAGAATCGCGACGATCAACGGGCGATTGTGAAGGTTCTTGAGGTGCGCGTACCACGCGAACGTCATGAAGACGTTCGATCCGGTGAGCAAGAGGACCACGCGAACGATCGGAACAGAGAGGAAAGTGCGAATCTGCGACACGCGTTCTCCGGCGCAGTGAGCTCACTTGCCGCGCGGACGGGTGAAGACGTCCGATCCGAAGCCGGACAAGCCTTTTTGCGAGGCGTAGCCCAGGTGCGGCAGGCCGAAGATGTCTTCGACGCTGCGCAGCAGCGAGTAGTGATTGTAAGGCACCTTTGAGACTGTGCCCGGCTTGATGTAACGCGACAGAAGGACGGCGCCGATGCGCCCTCCGCCTGGACCATTGATTCCGGGACGAAGAACGTTCGGCCCCGGTTGTTCGTGGCAGCACGCCGTCGCGTCGATCGTCAACGCTTCGTCGAACGTGATGATCAGCAAACCGTCGGCGCGAAATGCCGGCGACGCGGTGATGATCGGCACCCAGTGGCGGAGAAACTCGTCCGCCGAGATGAGGCCGCCCGCCTCTCCATTGCGGCACGGATGGTCGTGTCCGTCGTGACACAAGCTCGGCGAAATGAAATTGAAGTTCGCCGTCGTCGCGGCCGATTGCAGATCCTGCTCGAATCCGGTGAGCGGACCGACGTTCTGCTGGCAGCGCGGCGTGTCGATGATCGAGTGGAAGTAGACGAACGGGTTATGCTTGGTCGCGTAATTGTCGAGGGCGGTCGCGCGCGAGGTCGAGTCAATCGAGCCGATGACGGGATGCGCACAGGTCGCCGGCTCGCGCGTGGGAGTCGCGCCCATGTCTTCCATGTACGCTTTCCAGGTCAGGCCCTTCGCGTCGAGCTGATCGGCCACGGTCTGGATACGTGCAGGATACACGCAGCCATAGCCCGCCGGCTGGCCGTCTTTCGCCGAGGCGGTGTCCACGAAGTCGATGAAGCGCGGGCAGTCGATCTGCGTCTCACGCGTCGGCGCGAGCCCACTGATCATGGCGATGTAGTTGTCGAGGCTCACGTGCCCCGTGCCGTGATACTGGCGCAGGAGCGCACCCTGCTTGCGCAGAGTGTCGGCCAGGTACGGCGCGTTCGAGCTGTCTCTGAACGTGGTGTCGTAGCCGGTGTTCTCGAGCACGATCACGAAGACGTGCTTGATCGGCGGCGGCCCGCGGCGGCCCTGGGCGGCCACCGTGCCCGTGATCAATGATCCGAGGAGTCCAGCGATAAGAATTTTGTAATTAAACATTGATAATGATTTGATGTGTCATCCTGACCCCGGGCGAAGCGAAGGGGAAGGACCCCCGTCCCGACGGAGGGGCCCTCGGTCTCCGATACGCGAACGGCGGCGCCGAAGCGCCGCCGTTCAATTCTACCAGCCGGTCCGAGACTTCGCAGTTACCGCTGTTACTTCGCAGTTACTTCGTCTTGGGCGTTTTCGGCGTGTACCGGCCCGCACCGTCGTGGTCGTCCTCGCCGAACGGGGAACCGACGTCCGCATCGCCGCTGATCCGCTCGACCCGGAACGTCTGCTTGTACGTCTGGCCGTTCACGACCATGGTGACGAGATAGTCGCCGGTGTTCGCCAGCGAGCCGCCCGCGCCGCCAAAACCGCCACCACCACCGCCCCGGCCTCCTCCGGCGCACGGATTGTTCAAGCCGATCAGCTGCCAGATGCGATCGACCGGATCCAGCGCCTGATCGCCCATCGCGCCCTGCGCGGCGTTGGCACCACGCCGGCCGCCACGTGCCGCGCGCGCGACAGGCGCCGCGGCACCAGCCACACCCGTCGGACCCGCACCCTGCGTATCTGCGCAGAACGCCGCGCCGCCGCGTCCGCCACCGCCACCACGCCGCCCAGCCGCCGCTACTTCAGCCGGCCGTGCGCAGAAGGTTTCCCACTGCGTCGTCGGGTGGTCGCACGCCTGGCCACCGGCGCCGCCACGTCCACCACCACCGCCGCCGCGGCCAGCGAACGCGTTCGCCGCGGCCTGGGGATTCGACATCGCGTTCACCGCGGCGCGCACCTGACGAATTGCCGCGGTGTCGTAGCCGGCACGCGTCAACGAATCGAGCACCTGCGGCGCGCGCGCGTGCAGCAACACACTGTCACGACGTTGCGACGGCGACAATTCGGTCGCGACGCGACGCGCGATCGCCTGGAAGTTCCAATCGACGTGATGCACACCCGCGCCACCCGGGCCGTTGAGACGCGCGAGCGTATCACCCGCCACATCGCTCACGACGAGCGTCACATTGCTCGGCGCGCCGCTGCCGAGACGATAGACGATGTCCGCGCCATACGGCGGATTCATGTACGTCATGTCCGACTGGCCGTAGCCGTTGCCCGGCAAGTTGAGCTGCGGACCTTCGCCCCACTGATACGCCGTCTTCGGCGCGAAGAGATACGTGCTCTGCGCCACGACCTTGGGCGTCATCTCCTCGAGCGCCGCGATGTCGGCCACCCACAAGCTGCGGCCGTGCGTGGCGGCGATGATCTCGTGGTCGCGCGGATGAATCTGCAGATCGAACACCGGCACCGTCGGCAGGTTCGACGAGAAGCGGCTCCACGTCTTGCCGCGATCGACCGACACATACGCCGTGCGCGAGCTGCCGACGAACAGCAAGTCGCGGTTGTGCGGGTCTTCGCGAATGACGTGCAGATAATCCTGCGGGCTCGACGACGGAAGATTGTTCACCAGCGACTGGAAGGTGCGGCCGCCGTCGTTCGTCACCCACAGATACGGCTTGAAGTCGTTCGTGCGGTGCGATTCCGCCGCCACGTAGAACGTGAGCGTGTCGAAGTGGCTGGGCTCCACGCGCACGATGTACGCATCCCACGGCTTGCCGAGGGCGTCGAGCTTCGGCGTGAGGTTGTCCCACGTCGCGCCGTCGTTGTGCGTGATCCACATGTTGCCGTCATCGGTGCCGGCGAGCAGCAGGCCCGGCTTGATCGGCGACTCCTGCAGCGCGACCACCGTGCCGTACGCTTCGGCGCCCGTAATGTCGAGTGTGACGCCGCCGGTGTAGTGCTCCACCGTGTCGAGGCGCGCCACGCGAGCGCGCTCCTGCGCCGGATCGGTCTTCACCGAGAGGTCGCCTGAGATCGGATACAGATCCTCACCGCGCTTGGTCGACTTCAGCACTCGGCTGCCGCCGAGGTAGAACACCTGCGGGTTGTGCGGCGACAGGAAGTACGGGGATTCCCAGTTGTAGCGAATCTGAAGATCGATCGAATCCTGACGCTGCTTGGCGCGCAACGCGTCGACGCGCTGCTGCGTCGCGCGGTCCGACGCGACCGTGTTGTTGCCGAGCAGGATGGCGATCGAGTCGGCCCACATGCGGTACCGCTCGTTCCACGTCGGCTTGTTCACGCGTCCGCGCGCGCCGGTGCGGAGATTCGTCTGTTGAATGCCGGCGTTCTGCGACTCGCCCCACACCATGTCGGGATCCGTCGGATCCTGCGCGGTATAGAAACCGTCGCCGCCCGAGATCGTGCGCCAGTACGTGTTGTTGCTCGGGGTGCTGCGGCGGCGGCTCGGTCCGCACCACGCGCCGTTGTCCTGCGCGCCGGAGCAGATGTTGTACGGCACGGCGTAGTCGAAGCTCACGTCGTAGAACTGGCCGATGGGCAGGTTGCGCGGATACCAGAAGTTGCCGCCGCGGTCGTACGTGATCGCGATGCCGCCGTCCATGCCGATGACCCAGCGCTCGGGATCGTTCGGATCGATCCAGATGGCGTGATCGTCGACGTGTACCTGCTGGGCGGCGTTCATCGTCGTCTTGCCGCCGTCATTAGAGACTTGTAATTCCGTGGACGAGAAGTAGATGCGGTTCTCGTTTTTCGGATCGACGCGCACCTGCGAGTAGTAGAAGGGCCGCGTGTCGATGTTGTTCATGTGCTCCCAGTGCGCGCCGCCGTCGGCCGAACGATAGAGGCCGTTCGCCGCGGGGTTGCGCTGGAATTGCATCGGGCCCGGCGCGATCGACGCGGCTTCCGTCAGCGCATAGACCACCTGCGGATTGCTGCGCGAGATCGCGATGCCGATGCGGCCCTTGGGGCCTTCGGGATAGCCGTTGCCCTTGATCTCGTTCCACGTGCGTCCGCCGTCGGTCGACTTGAAGAGGCCCGACCCCTGGCCCGAGCCGCCCGAATTGAGCGAGAACGGCGTGCGATACCGCTCCCACATCGACGCAAAAAGCACATCGGGATTCGACGGATCCATAGCCACGTCGATCGCGCCGGTACTCGCGTTCTTTCCCGGCAGAATGAGCGTGAACGTCTGACCGCCGTCCGTGGACTTGTACAGGCCGCGTTCGCCACCCGACTTCCACGCCGGACCGAGCGCCGCGACGTATACCGTATTGGCGTTGCGCGGATCGACGACGATGCGGCCGATGTGCTGCGACAGACGGAGTTGTGAAAGGTGCGTCCAGTGGGCGCCACCGTCCGTCGACTTGTAGATGCCGTCGCCTGGCTCGATGGTGTTGCGCGAGTTGGGCTCGCCCGTGCCGGCGTAGATGATGTTCGTGTCGCTCGGCGCGATGGCGAGCATGCCGAACGCCGCGACGTCCTGGTCGTCGAAGATCGGCTTCCAGGTGATGCCGTTGTTCATCGACTTCCAGATGCCGCCGCCCGCCGCGGCGACGTACAACGTCTTGGACGGTCCGGGAATGCCCTGCACGTCGGAGACGCGGCCCATGAAGTTCGAGGGGCCGACGGCGCGCCATCGGAAGGCGCTAATGATTGAGGAATCCAGCATTTGCGCCGACGCAGAGGAAGCGAGCGCCAGGGCGCTCGCGGCCGCATAGACGGCGGTGATCAAACGGGATCGTTGCATAGCAAATCCTGCTGTGTGGGGGACAAAGAGGCCTGCACACGACATTACCTCTACGAAGGGCGAGATGCGAGTGCTGGCGGGGCGTCGGGGCGTCGGGGCGTCGGGGCGTCGAGGCGTCGAGGCGTCGAGGCGTCGAGGCGTCGGGCCGTGTGTGACCCATCGCTGTCACGTACATTGTCGTTCGGGTCGTTCGATCTTTCGCCCCGACGCCCATACGCCCCGACGCCCCGACGCCCATGAAAACCCACAACGCCGTCATCATGACCGGCCCCAACCAGCCGCTGCGCATGATCCAGTTGCCGACGCCGGCGCTCGAGCCGGGCGCGGCGCTCCTCCGCACCACCTTCTCCGAGGTGTGCGGCACCGACGTGCATCTCTATCACGGAAAGTTGGACGTTCCATTCCCGATCATTCCGGGACACGTCTCCGTCGGCGTCGTCGAATCGTCGGGCGGAAAGCTCAAGGACATCGAGGGCAACACGATCAAGGAAGGCGACACGGTCACGTTCCTCGACGTCCACGAAACCTGCAACAACTGCTATTACTGTCTGGTCGCGCGGCAGCCGACCAAGTGTCCGCATCGCAAAGTCTACGGCATCAGCTACAGCGCCAAGGAAGGATTGCTCGGCGGATGGGCCGAGGCGATCTGGATGAAGCCGGGCGTGAAGATGATCAAGCTGCCGAAGGAGCTCGACGCGGAGACGTTCATCGGCGGCGGCTGTGGCCTCGTGACCGCGCTTCACGCCGTCGACATGGCCGAAGTCCGGCTCGGCGAATCGGTCGCGGTGCTTGGCGTCGGCCCGGTGGGGCAGTCGTGCGTCGCGTTCGCGTCGCTGTCGGGCGCGGGCGAGATCATCGCCATCGGTGCACCGCGCCAGCGGCTCGACTTCGCGCGACGCATGGGCGCGACGGCGACGCTCGGCCTCGACCTGCCGCCGAGCGCGCGCGTCGAGGGTGTGCGCGGCGTGACGGGCGGCCGCGGGGCGGACGTGGTGATCGAAGCGAGCGGCGCACCGGAAGCGGTGAAGCAGGCGCTCGATCTCGTACGCGACGGCGGCCGCGTGGTGGTGTGCGGCCAGTATACCGACAACGGATCGATCGACATCAACCCGCACTGGCAACTGAACCGCAAGCACGTCGAGGTAAAGGGCTGCTGGGGTTCGCGCTACGATCATTTCCATCGCGCGGTGGCGCTGACGGCGCGCTACGGCGACAAGAAGCCGTGGCGCGAGATGGTGACGGCGCGTTTTACGCTCGACCAGGCGGACGAGGCGCTGGCGGCGGTGGAGAATCGGACGGCGATCAAGGCGGTGATTGTACCTAACTAGCGGGCGTATGGGCGTATGGGCGTATGGGCGTATGGGCGTATGGGCGTATGGGCGTATGGGCGAAGGGCGGTTGACGCCGCTTACAAGCCTCTGACATCACCCGCACTGTCCATCCGACGCGTGAGACCATACGCTCAAGGAAAGACAACGCCCATCGCCCATCGCCCAACGCCCATCGCGTGTACACCACCTGCCTCTTCTGCCACACCGATCTCGGAGCCAACCACTTCCTGTCGGCCTTCCCGGTCGGCCGGCGGCTGGCGTTCGATCCGAAGAAGGGGCGGTTGTGGGTGATCTGCACGCGGTGCGGGCGCTGGAACCTCACGCCGCTCGACGAGCGCTGGGAAGCCATCGACGACAGCGAGCGACTGTTCCGCGGGACCAGGCTGCGACTGTCGACCGACAACATCGGCCTGGCGCGCTTTCGCGGAAACTTCGAGCTGGTGCGCATCGGCCCGGCCCTGTTGCCGGAAATCGCCTCGTGGCGCTACGGCACGCGCCTCGCGCGATTCGAGCCTGAACCCGAACAACCACGCAGTCTCTTCGTGCGCGGCGCCCATCTCATCGCGCGCGCATCGGCCGGCGCGCTCGTCGGGTACGCCCACGGCATCGGCTTCAGCGATGACGCCGTGCTCCGCATGCGCACCTTCCGTCGCAAGCAGGGCGTCCTGCTCCGCGCGAACGACGAATTCGGCAACCCGGTGGTCGTTCGCTATGCGCATCTCGGAGAAGCGCAGCTCGTGCGCCCCGAGAAGGACGCGCCGTGGCAACTCAAGCTCGTGCACGATACCGGCGTCGCGACGCTCGCTGAATCGGCCGCGCTGCGCGTCGCGGGCAAGATGCTCGCGACGCTCAACTTCGGCGTCGCCAGCCAGGCCGAAGTCCAGCACGCGATCGCGAAGCTCGACGACGCCGGCGATCCGCAAGGCTACTTCGCGCGCGTCGCCTCGCTGGCGATGCGTACGTCGTGGGGCCGCTATCCCGACGCGCCGGAAGAAGAGCCGCACGCGCAGCGCGGCTCGTTCTCCGAGCGCCTGGCATTACAACTTGCTAATCGATCGTTCTGGGGACGCGGCGGCACGGGCAGCGATGAAGAAACGCCGCTCTTTCGGCTGCCCGCGGTCGACCGCCTGGCGCTCGAGATGGCCGCCAACGAAGACATCGAGCGCCGCGCGCTGCTCGGCGAGCTCGATGCGCTGCACACCGCGTGGAAGGACGCCGAGGAGATCGCGTCGATCGCCGACGAGCTGTTCGCCGACGACGTGCTGACGGAGTTCAAGCGCCAGTACATCGCGCGGCTGGCGCAGGCGGACGAGTAGTCGAGCCTACCCGTTGCGCTACCCCTTCAGCCTCGCCTGAATCGCCGCCAGCCGCCGCTTCGCGTCCGCCACCTTCGGCTGCAGCTCGGGATCGGCGTTCTTCCACATGTCGATGAACGCCGACAGATGCGATTCCGCCTTGGCGAGATCGCCCTTCGCCTCGTACAACTCACCGAGCCGCTTGTGCACGCCGGCAAGATAGGTTGCATCGCCGCCCGCGCTGCGCAGCCACGATTCGTTGATGTAGCGCTCCCAATGCGCGATCGCCGAATCCGGCATGTTCGCCAGATCGAATGCGCGGCCGAGGCTCACGTCCATGCAATGTTCGCAGGAGCCAATCGGTCCGTCCGGCATCGAGTCCGACTTCCACATCTCGCGAATCGCCTCGACCGGCTTCTTCTCGGCGAGCAGAATCTCGGCCATGGTCGCGTGGCGTCCCGGCTCGTAGCGCGCGCGTACTTGCGGATCGCGCACGTCGGCGTCGAACTGCGCGATCATCGCGCGCGCCTTGTCGGGGCGGCCGGCCCACGCGTAGTACTGCGCAAATCCGAAGTACGGGCGCTGATCGAGGCGCAGCGTTTTGAACGGCGTCGTCACCTGCGCGGCATCGAGCGCGCGAATGCCCTTGTCGAATTCCTGCAGATACCAGATGTCGATGTAGGCGCTGAGGCTCGAATCGCCGAGCGGGTTGGCCGGAATACCGCGCGCGACGTTCAATTTTCGCACCTGGTCGTTGAGCTTCAACGCGTCGTGGATGCGTCCGTTCAGCAGCGTGTACTGCGTGAGATTCGCGATCGCGCTTTGCTTGATGATCGGATCGGGGTCGCTGACGTAGTTCCGCCAGAATGCCTGGCTCGAGTCGACCTGGCCGCGCATGTACATGAACGCGGGCGGCAGGAATTTCACGTTCTGTGAATTCGGGAAACGCCGCGCCATCTCCTTGTACATCGAATCGACCTGCGGCATTTTGCCCTCGAGCGCGTAGATGTTCAGCTCGGAGTTCATGCTCGTCTGCGACGCGCGCGGCGAACGATTGAGCGCCGAATAGAGCGACTCGGATCGCGACAGCTGGCGCATGCTGGTATAGAGGCCCGCGAGATTGTTCACCGCGATCGCGTCCGTGCTGTCGATCGCCAGCGCGTGCTGATACGCGTCGATCGCCTTGGGGCGACTCAAGCTGTCGCTCATCGTGTAGAACGTCGCGATCGTGATGTACCGCTCCTTTTCGGGAAGCCGGCCGCGGTTCGCGTAGGCGCGATTGATCGCGCTGTCGATCGACGGCTTCGGCATGCCAAGCTGACTGAGCGTCACCGCGAGCTTCCGATACGCCATCGCGAACGTCGTGTCGAGCGCCACCGATTCACGCAGCAGTTGCGCGGCCTTGGTGTGGTCGCCGGTGAAATCGAGCACACGGTTCGCTTCCGCATACTTGCGCAGCGCGTCGAGCGACGTCGTCGTGACCTGGTCGAGCGCCGGCGCATCGCGCACCGACTTGAGCGATTCGCCGATGCGCCCGCGCAGCTTGCGCGTCAGTCCGTCGATGGCGTCGAGCAGCTGGCTCGGCCCATCCACCGTCGCGCGATACGCCGCGAGCTCGGCACCCGAGTCGGTGGAGACCAATCGCAGCGAGACGACATAGCCGTTGCCGAGCGGCGTCACGCCGCCGGAGACGATGGCCTTCGCGCCTTCCCGCTGCGCGATGTCCTGCGCGAGCTTGAGATCGACGGGCGTGGCGGGCGGACGCTGCATGCGCACGAGCGCGCCGGCGATCGCCGCGGGCGGCATGATCGAGACTGCCTTCGATTGGCCGAGATTCGTGCGCACCGCTTCGGTCACGACGTGCGACAGCGACGAGTCCTTGCCGGCGTCGAAGTCGATGACGAGCAGGCGCGGCGTACCCTTCAGCGTTCCCGCGGCAAGCAGCGATCCCGCCGGCCCAATGCCGAAGACGCGCAAAATCATGATGGCGATAACCGCGGCGGTGAACGCGCCGAGCGCGGCCCCCCCTGCGCGCAGCGTGCGCGGCCACGTGACGAATCGGCTGCGTCCGAGCGCGGCGAGGATCACCGCGGGCAGACCAAGCAGCATCACGATCATCGCGCCGACGAACACCCAATTCGGAAGTCCGAACGCGATCTCGACCGCCTTCGCGAGCACGGCGACGATCGCGAAGGCGCCGGCGTAGAGCGCGATGCCTGACTTCGCGTTGAGGCCGGCGACGAATCCGCCGCTGGCGCTGGCGAACGATCCCGTCGACACGGCGTCGAGCGCCGCGCCGATCTCGTGCGCGGATTGGGGCCGCGCGGCGGGCTCCTTCTCGAGCATCCGCATGACGAGCGCCGCGAGCGCGGGCGGCACATCGGGCACGAGCTCGCCGATCGGCTTCGGTGCTTCGGTGAGATGCGCGACGAGCGTGCGCTGCGGCGTCCGATCCGGGAACGGCGCATGGCCGCACAACAGCTCGTACGCCATGCAGCCCAGCGAATAGATGTCGGAGCGGGCGTCGACGTCCGGATCGCCGGCGGCTTGCTCGGGCGAGATGTACGTCGGCGTGCCGACCGACGTGCCGAGTTGCGTGAGGCCGGCGTCGGTCGAGCGCGCGTCCTTCGCGGCGCTCAGCGCCTTGGCAATACCGAAGTCGGTGACGACCGCCGTGCCGCCGGAGAGCAGCACGTTGTCGGGCTTGATGTCGCGATGCACGACGCCGTGTTCGTGCGCGTAGGCGAGCGCGCGCGTGACGTCGCGCAGAATGTTGACGACTTCGGCCGCGGGGAGCTTGCCGTCGCGCGCGAGTTTGGCGCGGAGCGACTCGCCTTCGACGAACGGCATTGTGTAGTACGGCACGCCCTGCGATTCGCCGGCGGCGAGCACCGGAACGATCTGCGCCTGCTGAAGTCGTGCGGCGAGCTGGATCTCGCGGTGGAATCGATCGATGTTGATGCCGGCGAGGAGCTCGGGGGACAACACCTTGACGACGACTTTTCGCCCCAGCGCGGTCTCTTCGGCGACGAAGACGCGCGACATGCCGCCGCCGCCGAGCTCGCGTTCGAGGGTGTAGGCGGATCCGAGTGATGACTGGAGCTCGTCGCGGATATCAGGCATACGGCGATGCGATGGGCGTTGGGCGATGGGCGCTGGCGTTGAACGTCCGACGGCGCTCACCGATGCGTCTGGAGGTGGGATTCGGGAATAACAGACAGTCCGGACACCAGACGCGCTAGATACTATGGATGTTTCGCGACAGTTCCAGAATGGCGGGCGCAACCGTACAAGCACGCCATTTGCGCACGTTTACGCCGCTACGCCGCATCGAACACCACGCCCGGAGCGTCCATGCGCAGTAGAACGATCTGTGGAGGATCCCTCGCCGTCCTGGCGGTCGCGGGATGTCGTTCGTCGTCGAGCTCGGGTTCGAACGGCGGGACCCGGGACACGGTGTTCGTGGCCGGCGCCAAGATCGGTGTGGCCCCGCCGGACGGTGTGAAGGACGGCGAATGGAGCCTGCCGGCGCGCGACTACGCGAGCAGCCGCTTTAGCAATCTCTCACAGATCACGCCGGCGAACGCCGCCAAGCTGCACGTGTCGTGGACGTTCTCGACGGGCGTGCTGCGCGGGCACGAGGGGCAGCCGCTCGTGGTCGGGAACACGATGTACGTGGTCACGCCGTATCCGAACGTGGCGTACGCGATCGATCTGACGCAGCCCGGCTTTCCGCTCAAGTGGAAGTACCGGCCGGAGAATGCGCAGGCGGCGATAGGCGTCGCGTGCTGCGACGTGGTGAATCGCGGCGCGTCGTACGCCGACGGAAAGATCGTGTACAACCTGCTCGACGGTCACACCGTCGCCGTGGATGCCGCGACGGGCACGGAGCTCTGGCGCGTGAAGATGGCGGACCTCGACCGCGGCGAGACGATCACGATGGCGCCGATCGTCGTGAAGGGCAAAGTGATCGTCGGCTCGAGCGGCGGTGAGATGGGTGTGCGGGGCTGGATCGCGGCCATCGATCTGGCGAGCGGCAAGGAAGTGTGGCGCGCCTACAACGTGGGACCGGACGCCGACATGAAGTGCTGCGCCAGGTTCAAGCCATTCTATCCGCGGGACAGAGGGGCCAACCTGGGCGTGTCGTCCTGGCCGGGTGAGTCGTGGAAGGTGGGCGGCGGCGCCGTGTGGGGCTGGCTCTCGTACGATCCGGCGTTAAATATCATATATCACGGAACTTCAAACCCTGGCCCGTGGAACGGCAATCAGCGGCCGGGGGACAACAAGTGGACCGCGGCGATCATCGCGCGCGACGCCGATACCGGCGAGATGCTCTGGGCGTTTCAGCCGACGCCGCACGACATCTGGGACTACGACGCCGTCAATGAGAACATTCTCGTCGACCTGCCGCTGAACGGACAAACGCGGAAAGTGCTGGAGCACTTCGACCGCAACGGCTTTGCGTACACGATCGACCGCGCGACGGGCGAGGTGCTGAGCGCCAAGCCGTTCGTGCCGATGAACTGGGCGTCAGGTGTGGATCTCAAGACGGGGCGGCCGATCGTGAACGTGGACAAGGCCACGGCGCAGGGGAAAAACGTCAAGGACATTTGTCCGTCGCTCGAGGGCGGCAAGAATCAGCAGCCCGCGGCGTTCTCGCCAACGACGGGGTTGTTCTACGTGCCGACGAACAATCTCTGCATGGATTTCGAGGGGCGCGAAGTCACGTACATCGCGGGGACGCCGTACATCGGCGGCAACGCGCCGGAGACCGGCGGCCCCGGCGGCTACAAGGGCGAGTTCATCGCGTGGGATCCGGTGCAGGGCAAGAAGGTGTGGGGCATTCAGGAGCCGTATCCCGTGTGGAGCGGCGTGCTGGCGACGGCGGGCAACGTGGTGTTCTACGGCACGCTCGACGGCTGGTTCAAGGCGGTGGATGCGCGGAACGGCAAGGTGCTCTATCAGTTCAAGGTGGGCTCGGGGGTGGTCGGCGCGCCGATCACGTACACCGGGCCGGACGGCAAGCAGTACGTGGCGATCTACTCGGGGATCGGCGGCGACATGGGGCTGCTCATCGCGGGCGACGTGGCGGCGAATTTGCCCTACGATGTGCGCGAGCGCGGGACGACGCTGCCGGATCTCGCGCGGTACACGAGTTGGGGCGGGATGTTGTTTGTGTTTTCACTGTGAGCCGGTGACCGGCATATGAGAACTCTATACGTACCGGCGTGCGTGATCGGGCTTGGGCTCGTTGCGGCGCGCATCACCAGCGCGACACAAGCGCCCGCGGCGCCGACGCCGACGCAGGCGGGGCCGGGGAATCAGGCCACCTACTTCGTTGAGCATCCCGACCACATGAAGCCGGGCCTGCCATTCACGGGACGCTGGGCGCAATTAAAGAATCCATATGAAGGGAATGCCGCGCGCGCGGCGGACGGCGCGAAGCTGTTCATCTCGTACAACTGTCTCGACTGCCACGGCGCCGACGGCTCCGGCGCGATGGGGCCGAGCTTGCAGGACGGGCGCTGGCATTTCGGCGGGACGGCGGGCGACATCTACCAGTCGATTTACGAAGGGCGGCCCGACGGTATGCCGGCGTGGGGCGGGCGCATCGCCGACGACCAGATCTGGCGGCTCGTCGCGTACGTCCAAACGCTCTCGAAGGGACACGAGGTCGCGACCGAGAACTTCACCGGCAAGACGATCGCGCGCACGGGGCACTGACGGCACCTGCGGCACCGCCGGCGCCGCCGGCGCCGCCGCGATCGATTCCCCTTGACATCTGAGGGGAAGAGGTCAATACTACCCTCACTTCTTGAGGGTACCCGCCATGCCCGCTTCGTCCGACCTCGAACTCCTGCAGGGCACGCTCGACGTCATGATCCTCAAGGCGCTCTCCTGGGGCGCCATGCACGGCTTCGGCGTCGCGAAATGGATTCGCCAGACCACCGACGACGTCCTGCAGATCGAGGACAGTGCGCTCTACCCCGCGCTCCACCGCATGGAGCATCGCGACTTGATCGAAGCCGACTGGGGTCTGACCGAAAACAATCGCCGCGCCAAGTACTACACGCTCACCACCAAAGGCCGCCAACAGTTGCGCGCGCGCGCCTCGACGTGGGACCGCTACGCCGTCGCTGTCTCGAAAGTCATTCACGCGACCACCCAGCCCACCTGAACGCTTCTGCGTGCCCCAACACGGCGAGGGCCATCCCATGTCGCGCACCGACCTCCCGCAATGGCACCGCTATCTCCGTTTCTGGCAGTCGAACATTCCCGCCGACGTCGAGGCGGAGATCGCCTTTCACGTCGACGCGCGCACCGATGAGCTGATCGCCGGCGGGGCCACTCCCACCGACGCACGCGAGCGCGCCCTGCGCGAATTCGGCGACGTCGAGCGTGCCCGCGCCACGCTGCGTGACATGGACGAGCGGCACCGCTCACAGGCGTATCGCGTCGAGCTGTTCACCGACCTGTGGCAGGACATCCGCGTCGCCGCGCGCTCGCTCGCGCGCGTACCGGGCTTCGTCATCGTCGTCGCGCTCACCCTCTCCTTGGGGATCGGACTCAACTCGGCGATCTTCAGCATCGTCGACGCGTACCTGTTCCGGCCGATTCCAGTGCCCAACGGCAACGCGCTCGTGCTGCTCGGCCAAACGGATGCGGCGCTCCCGGCACCGCACGAGATGTCGTACCTCAACTATCTCGACTATCGCGCGGACACGTCGATCTTCTCGGCACTCTCCGCCTACAGCACCAACACCATGAACCTCGCCGGTGGGCGAGGCGCCGAGCGAATCTGGACGGAGGAAACGACCGCGAACTTCTTCGCGATGCTCGGCGTGAAGCCGCTGCTCGGACGCGTCTTTCGGGCCGACGAGGATCAGGGCGAACTGGCGCATCCTGTCATTGTTTTGACATATGATTTCTGGCAAGCGCATTTCGGCGGCGACACGCAGGTCATCGGCGACACGGTGCGGCTGAACAACCATCCGATCACGATCATCGGTGTGACGCCGCCCGATTTCCACGGCGTCGACCCGTTGTTGCGGGTCGACGGCTTCACGCCGATCAATCAGACGTGGCCGGTGTACGGCGCGTCGATGCACGACCGCGCGGCGAGCTCGTTCGACATCATCGGTACGTTGCGCTCCGGCGTCTCCCTCGAGACAGCGCGGCGCGCCGTGAGCGCGAAGGCCAAGACGCTCGAACGCGAGTATCCCGACGTGAATCGCAACGTCGGCATCGTGTTGGAGCGAGAGACGCACACCCGGCCCAACTTCACCGTCTCGGCGAACGTGCCGGCGATCGCCGCGGCGTTCATGACGCTCGTCATGCTGGTGCTGGCCGTCGCATGCGCCAACGTCAGTGGACTGCTGCTCGCGCGCGCGACGGCGCACTACAAGGAGCACGCCGTGCGTGCCGCGCTCGGTGCAAGCCAGTGGCGGCTGGCGCGGCGGGTGTTGATCGAATGTGTGATGCTCGCGCTCATCGGCGGCGCGGGCGCCGTGGCGCTGGCGAGCATCGCCGTGCGCGCGCTCGTCGGCGTTCGCGTCGCCGCCGATGTGCCAATCCACTGGACCGTCGCGCTGGACGCGCACGTGCTCGCGTTCACCATGCTCGTGGTCCTCGCGACGGGCGTCGCGGCGTCGATCGCGCCGGTTTTCTCGTTGCGCCGCTCGAATCTCGCCGACGTGCTCAAATCCGGCGCACGCGGCACAGATGGTCACGGACATCAGCGTTTGCGCGCGGTGCTCGTCATCGCGCAGATCGCGGTTTGCGTCGCGATCGTCGTGTGCGCCGCGCTGTTCGCCCGCAGCACGGCGAACGCCTCGCGCATCAACGTCGGCTATCGCACGGACCACGTGCTGCTCGCGACCGTGTCGCTGGCGCCAAGCGGCTATGATTCGCTGCGCGGCAAGCAGTTCGAGGCCGAGGCGCTTCGCCGCGTCGCGCAGCTGCCAGGCGTGCGGTCCGCCGCGCTCGCGCGCTACACGCCATTCGGCTACAACAACGACATCGAGTATGTGAAGCCGGAAACAAGCGGCGCCAAGATCCCCGAGAACGGAATTGGTTGCTTCAACAACATCGTGTCGCCGGAATACTTCGCGACGATGAGCCTTCCGATCCTCGAGGGCCGAGGCTTCACGGCGCACGATGATGAGGGCGCGCCGAAGGTGGCCGTCGTCACGAAGCGTTTCGCGGCGCGGGTGTGGCCCGGAGCATCGGCCGTCGGAAAGCGGTTTCGCTTCCGCAAGGATGGACCGTTGCTCGAGGTGGTTGGTGTCTCGGGCGACGTGCAGTACTTCTCCGTCGGCGAAGCGCCCAAGCCCTTCTTCTTCCGGCCATACGCGCAGTGGTATCGGCCGCAGTTCACGCTCAACGTGCACACGAACGTCGACCCGTCGTCGCTCACGAGCGCGGTGCGCGCGACGCTCGCCACGCTGGACCCGGAGCTTCCAGTGTTCGACGTCCGCAGCTTCGACGACCACATCTCGAACGGCCGCGCGCTGCTCGGCACGCGTTTGGGTGCGGTGTTCGCCGCGGTGTTCGGCGCGCTCGCGCTGTCGCTCGCCGCGGTTGGGCTCTATGGGTTGATGTCATACGCCGTCGCGCAGCGTACGCGGGAAATCGGAATTCGCGTCGCGTTGGGCGCGCGTACGTCGGGCGTCGTTCGGCTCGTGATGCGACAGGGACTTGCGATCTCCGTGATTGGGGTCACCATCGGCACCGCGATGACGCTGGTGCTGACCGGATTCCTTTCGAAGTTGTTGTATGGAGTGGCGCCGCGAGACCCGGTCATCTTCGTCTCCGTCGCGCTCACGCTCGCAGTTGTAAGCGCGATCGCCGGCGTCATTCCGGCTCGTCGCGCGACGCGAGTGGACCCTTTGACCGCGTTGCGCTCCGACTGATTGAACGTTGCGACGTGCAACGATCGATGCGAATTGCGGTATCGGTCACGATTACTGACGCGATTCGCCGCAGTGTACGAGGCTCAAATCACAACGTGAGCGTGCGGGAACCGATTGGATCGCGGTGATATTCGTTTGCTCATCATCGTGACGTGCGTATCCGTCGGCGGATCGCGTCTTGCATGCGGTTCAACAGACCCACCGCGAGAGTTGTTTGGTCCCCCCACCGAGTCCCTCGCCCGCCAAACCGCACTCACCGTCGGAGCCGCGTCGATCGCTCACCGATCCCGCACTCGCGTCGCTCGGCGCCCTGATCGGGCGTTCGCCGTACGCGCGACGCGTCGGGATGCTGAACAACGCGGAGATCATCGTCTGGCAGTCGTCGCGGCGGCTGATGATCGCGGTCGCGATTGGTCTGGTCGGCGTGCTGCTGCGTGTCACGCACATCGTCGCCGGTCCGGTGTGGCCGATTCTCGTCGTCGTTCCCGCGTACATCGCCGTGGTCGCGTTGATCACCGTCGACGTCGAGCGGCGCCACCAGGTGTCGCGACCAGTGCTCGTCGGCATCGCGTTGATCGACGTCGTGGCGATCTTCGTGACGATCGGATTCGTCACGTCGCCGGCGTTTTACCCGCGCGCGCTGCTGCTCACGTTGCTCGCGTTGCAATTCACCCAGATGTTCTTCGGACGATCCTCCGCGGTGACGGTCGTGGTGGCATCGACGATCGGCTACGCGGCGCTGGTCTTCAGCGCCTGGGAGCGCGGGATGAACGTCGCATGGGTCGAGGAAGGGTGGCTGCTCGCGCTGTACCTCGTCGTGGCACTGAACGGCATGGCGCTTCAGGCCAGCGCGACACGTCGACTCACCGTGCTCGTCGACCTCTTCGCCGGCGCGCAGCGGGGTGACTTCTCACGCACGTTCATCGAAGAGCCCGATCACGAGCCCGACGGCATCACGCTGCTTGGCCGCTCGTACAACCATCTGCGTTCCGAGCTCGCGAACCTCGTGATGAGCGATACGCTCACCGGATGTCTCAATCGCCGCGGATTGGAGCACGCCATTCATCAGGCGATCCGTGTCGCCGTGCGGCGCGGCGGCGAGATCGCGCTGCTCGCCATCGACATCGATCACTTCAAGGCGATCAATGACACCGCGGGCCATCTCGCCGGCGACGCGGTGCTTCGCGAGCTGGCGGAATTGCTGTCGCAGTCCTCGCGCGCGGGCGACGTCGTCGCGCGCGTCGGCGGCGAGGAGTTCGTGGTGTTGCTGCCCGGCGCGGACAACGAGACGGCCGGCGTCGTGGCGGAGCGCGTGATGACGACCGTGCGCGACCACGCATTCCGCACGGTGCGCGGGCGGCTCAAGATCACGGTGAGCATCGGCATCGCCTGCGAGCAGGTGACGGATGCGCACGTCGGTGCCGCACTTCGCGCGCGCGGCGACGAGGCGCTCTACGTTGCCAAGCGCCTCGGCCGCAATCGCGTGATCATGTGGGCGCCGGGCATTCGCTCCAACGCAACGCCGCCGTGGACGAGCTTCGTGGCGATGCGCTGAGCCTAGGACTGTAGAAATGCGGTCCGGAACTGCCAGAGACCGCCCAATACCCACATCAGAATCCCGAACGCGGTGGCCTTGCCGCGCGAGATCTTTCCAAGAACAGCGACGCCGATCGCGAGCAGCACCGTCTCCCAGAGGAGCGGGATCTCGAGTCGCTGGAGCACGGCCATCACGAGGGGCGACGTCGTCGTCGAATCGGCAAAGTGCGCCGGTCCCAATGAGAATACTGTCATCGAGGTCAGCTTGGCCGGGTCCATCAGCAGCCCCATGACCCCCGTCGCGATCGCGCCGAGAACACGGGGCATGTAGGCGTACGACGTGATCATGATCGCCTGTCCCGCACCTTCGCGCCCGCTGAACATCTTGCTCACCAGCCACGCCGCGAGCCCGACGATCGCGATGAGGATTCCGAGGAACAGCGGCGCGATGTACCGGCCGAACGTCGCCTGCATGGAGATGGTGCGGTCCGCCATCTCCTGCGTCATTTGCGGATTCTGCGCCATCGACTTGGCCATCACACGTTGCATGTCGGCGGTGATCGCCGGCTCCAGCGTGCTATATGTGGCGAACGTGATGACACCGATCGCGATCACGACGAAGAGGAACGGCGGCCATGCGCTGGCGTTGCGCCGCCGCTCGAACACGGCGCGCGGTTGATAGAAAATGTCGATCAGGTCTTCCCAGAACGACGCCTTCTCGGCCACAGGTACCGGCGGAGGCGTTGTCGGCTCGGCGGCAGTCGTCATCGGTCAGTTCCCTCGGCCTGTCATGGTTCGGCGCGCAGCGTACGGCACATCATGATACGACGCGAAGGCGCCGGGGAACAAGTTCGTCGGGTTTGAAACAAAAGCAGCCAGGCGAATGACGCCTGGCTGCTCGCGGTGCAAAGTACGTTGTCATTCCAAGCCGAAGGCGTCTGTCATTCCGAGCCGAAGGCGAGGAATCTTTCATCCCGATAGAGAGACGTCCCCTCGCCGATCACGGTAGATCCCTCGCTCCGCTCGGGATGACATGCGGTTGCCTATCGCACCACCAGATCCTGCAACGCCTGCTTGATGCGTGGATCGTCCGAGCGTGACAGCTGGTTGATCGCGCTGCGGCGCACCGACAGGTTCTCCTCGCCCTTCACGATCGAGATCAGCTTGTCCGTCGCCGCGCGCTCACCGTTGCGCACGTAGATGCTGATCAACGTTTGCTTCATGCTGGGATCGGTGGTCGTGTCGTACAGCTTGATCATCTCGCCGATCGGCGCGCCGGCGCGATTCGCCGCATCGGCCGCGCGACGCCTGAGTGACAGCGATTCATTCGCGTTCTGCGCCAGGGCCAATAGCCATTTCACGTTCTCCGCCCCACCCATCTCCGCGAGCGCCGAGAACACTGCCTCGTGCGAGCGATCGCTCGTGAGCGTCGGGTAGCGCTCGCGCAGGAGCGCGGCATCCTGGGCCGTCGCGTACTGCTGGCCGAGCGAACGCAGCGCGACGGTCAACACGTCGTCGGGCAGATCGGTGCGACGGACCGCGGTGCGCAGATACTGCCGCGCGCGCGGGTCGCCCGAGCTCGCGAGCGCTTGCATCGACTCGCGCGCGAGCCACGAGCTTTCCGTCTGTTGAGAAAGTTGAATCAGCGACGGAATGCCGGCGCCGTGATCGAGCCGGCCCAGGACTCCGAGCGCACCCTGGCGCACGTTCTGGTTGTCCTGCTCGTCGCGCGCGATCGCGAGAATCGGATCGGTGACGCTGGACGGAATCGTCTGCATTCCGTCGGTCGAGCGGCCCATGTAGTTGAGCGCGGTGCGGCGTGTCTCGCGCGGCAGGGCGGTGTTGCGCGCGATCGCCACCAGCTGCGACGCGCTGTTCGCGCTGTCGGCGAGCATGGCGGGACTGATGGCTTCGCGTCCCGCGCGCCCTTCGACCTTCGTGGCGAGCGACAGCAAGTAGTCCACGGCGTCCTGCGCGCGCACCCGACCGAGATCGGTGGTGCCGCGCTGCGTCGAGTCCAGCGGACCGACGTAGGTTTGTACCGACAGCGGGAGCTTGTCCGCGCGATCGATGACGACGCGCACCGGACCGGCGACGCACGGCTCCATCCGTATATCGGAGTTGCTGTAGAACGTGCCGTTGTAGTTGCCCGGGCTGGTCGAGTAGTAGGTCCGCCCGTTGCCGCAGACGCCGGGACGTGCGGCGAAACTGAATTGCACGCGGCCGTCGGGCGCGCCATTCACCCGGGCTTCCAGTGACTGTGCGCGAACCGTCGGCGCGGCCGCGGCGACGATCGCCGCGGCCAGAACGAATTGGAAGTGGCGAATCATGGCTTCTTCCCGTCGAGGACGTCCGTGAGCGCCTGAGTGGCGCGCGGATCCTTCTTGTTCATCAACGCGTTGATCGCCTGCGTGCGATGATTGATCACCGTGCTGTTCTTCACGATGTCGATCAGCTTGTCCGTCGATTCCTGATCCTTCCGGTTGCCGAGGATGCTGATGAGCCGCGTGCGAACCTCGTACGATTCCGCCGACGCGTCGTAGAGCTTCACGATGTCAGCCGTCGTCGTGCTTGGCGATCGGGCGAGCCGTGCCAGCGCCGCCGAGCGCGCGGCGCTCGGCTCGTTGGAGTTGCGGATGATTCCGAGCAGGAACTGGTCGTTCTCGGTTCCACCCATACGTGACAGCGCGCTCACGACCGCTTCCTTGATCCGGTCGTTGTCCGCCCTGCCGTAGAGGCCGCGCAGATACGCCGCGTCGTCACTCGAGGCGCGCTCGGAGTTGAAGCTGCCGATCGCTTCGATGCGCAAGTTGAGCGGCGCGTCCTTGCGGTCGATCAACGAGCGCATGCTGGCGCGAGCGCGCGCATTGTCGCTGCTCATGAGCGCGCGCACGGCGGCGCGCTGAATGCGCTCGTCCTGCTCCGTCTTGAGAATGTCCTCGAGCGCGTTGATGCCGGCGTCGCCCGGCGTGCGCGCGAGATACGAAACGGCTTCGCTGCGCACGCTCACGTCGGGATCGCTCTTGGCGACCTGCAGCAGCAGCGCCGAGGCGTCGGCGTCCGCGCGGCGGCCCAGAATGAAGACCGCGTTCCGGCGAAGCTGCGACGAGCATTCATCCTTGCGATCGAGTACCCGGCGCAGGAGCTGCATGGCCTGCGACGGATCCATCTGGCTGAGCGCGTTCAACGCTTCGGTGCGGACGGTGATCTCTTCCTGGTCGCACGGTGCGCCCTGCGCCGCCGCGGCTTTGGCTACTTTCGCCGCGGCATCGCTGTCGCCGCGCTGCGCCAGCACACCATTGATGCGGGCGTAGAGGGCCAGGATCTCGTTGTCGCTGGTGCGTCGGCCGTTTCGGAAGGCGAACGAGCCGCCGTTCGACGGCGAGAGTTGCGACGCCAGCGGCTCGAGAATCTTCGATGCCTGTTTCAATTGGTCCGTCGTACCGATCTTGTAGCGCGCAAACGCTTCCCAGTACTGCGAATCTTTTTCGTACGCCGACTTGGGGTAGTTCTTCTGGAGGTCGGCGAACATCTGCGCCGCACGGCCCCAATCGCCGCGTCCGACGACCTCGCGCGCTCGATTGTAGAGCGAGTCCGCTGGATCGCCCTGCGCCCAGCCCGGCGGTGGCATCTGCCGCTCGAAGCGATCAACGCGTACGGCGACCGGGCCACGCGGCCCAAACCCCATGTCGATGGCCATCGCCGGCATGGGCTCGATCGGCGCCATGGGAGCCATCGGCGCCATCTGCGCCATCTCGGCCATGCGCTCCACGCGAGCCATCGGTGCGATTGCTAACGGTCGCATCGCACGGTCGGCCGCGCTCATTTCCTCCAGCTCCATCTCGCCGAAGCCGCGTGGCGGAACTCTGACGGCTCGCAAGGCGCGGGGCGCCGGAGCGGGTTGCGCGGGTTGCACCGGCGGGACCGGTGCCGGCGGCGTTTGCGCCGCGGCCACCGCGGCGGCCGCGGTCCAGGTGAGCATCATGGAGAGCGTGATGCATTTCATCGCTCGTATCCTCTTGTGTGCTTCAGTTCGCAGAGATGTCGGCGGCTGCGGTGCGCAGCCGCGGCATGACGTCGCGCTGTTGCAGCGCGCGGTTGATGAGATCCAGCTCGGTACGGCTCGTGGTATCGTTTTGCAGGCGGACGATCTGCGCGAGCACCAGCTCGAGATCCTCGAGCAGGCTGCGCATCTCGGCATCGCTCGCCGCCGGCGAGTCGAGCAACAGACGCGTGCGCGTCAGCAGCTCCGACGCGCGGCCGACGAACTGTTCGTCGGCGCGGCCGGCGCGCACCTCGGACGGCAGCGCGATCAACAGCGCCGCGGTCTGTCCGAGATAGCGAGACGTTTCGACGTCGTACGGCGCGCTCAGCGAGCTGTCGGCGGTCGCCACTGCGGCAACCTTGGTGACTGCCCCCACACCACTCACGGCGCTGTCGCGCCGCATCGACACCCGTCCGAGGACGATGCCAATGACCAAGGTCGCCGCAATGACCGAGATGGTCGACGCCACGCGCCACATCCGAGACGGCGACTGTGTCGTCTCGCGCGTCGCCGGCGCCAACTCGCGCTCGATGCCATCCCAGATTGCGTCCAGGTCCGGCTCGGGCGGCCGGCGAAACGTCTGCGCGGCATCGCGCATCAATGATTCGAAACGGTCTTCCTTCATGACTCCAACTCCGGGGCCAGATCGCTGAGCGTCGCGCGAAGTTGCGCGCGCGCCTGAGAGAGCCGGCTCTTGCAGGTTCCTTCCGCCACGCCGAGCACTGCCGCGATCTCGGTGTGGGTATAGCCTTCGATGTCGTGCATGATCACAGTGGTTCGATAGATCTCAGGTAGGTCTTCGATCGCGCGATGCAGGCGCTCGCGCAGGACGGGGTCGACTCCCGCGCTGTCTGAGCTGAACGGATGCACGTCCTCGAGGTCCGTTTCCCGTTCCCTGAACCGCTTCACCTTGCGCATCGCGTTGGCCACCACGGTGACGGTGATGCGATGCAGCCAGGTGGAGAGCGCCGAGTCGCCGCGGAACTTCGCGAGCTGCCCGAACGCCCGGACGAACGTGTCCTGCGTGAACTCACGCGCCAGATCGGCGTCTCCGGTCAACCGAAAGGCAAGACGATAGACCCGGGGCGAGTGCGCGTCGTAGAGCTCGCGCGCCGCAATCCGGTCTCCGGCAAGGACCCGAGCGATCAGATCGGGTTCGCTCACCCGGTAGGCTGAGTGGAGGGCAACGACTGATTTGGTCACGTGTTGCCTGGTTAGATGCAGGTGGGCTGAAAAGGGTTCGATGCCCACCAAAGCAACCTTTTTCACAGATCAGCCATCTAACTCCCCGGAACCCTTCCGGGGAGTCAATTGCCCAATCTCGAACTGCTCCAGGGTACGCTCGACACCCTGGTCCTCAAAACGTTGTCCTGGGGACCGCGCCACGGCTATGCCGTCGCCCGATGGATCAAGGACACGAGCGACGGGACCATCCAGGTCGAGGACCGGGCGCTCTACGTCGCCCTCCATCGCCTCGAGGAGCGCGGCTGGATCACGGCCTCCTGGGGCCTCTCCGAGAACAACCGCAAGGCGAAGTACTACGAGCTCACGGCCGCCGGGCGAAAGCAGTTGGCGCACAAGACCGCCGACTTCACGGCCTACGCCACGGCCATGTTCAAGATTCTCAAAGTCGTTAATGAGCCGGAGCATCCACGATGAGCGACCGGAACCATCAACCGCGCAAGCTGTTCCACATCGACTCGACTCGTCATTCCGTTCGCACCGAGATCGACGACGAGATGCGCTTCCATCTCGATGCACGTACGGACGAGCTCGTGCGCGCGGGATATTCGGCCGCCGACGCCCGGCGACTCGCCTTGGACGAATACGGCGACGTCACCGCCGCGCGTGCCGAGCTCGCCGAGATCGACCGGCGGCGAGTCGGACGCGTGGCGATCCGCGAGTGGCTCGCGTCGTGGACGCAGGACGTTCGCTTCGCATTCCGCGGTCTGCGCGCGCGGCCGGCATTCAGCGCGACCGTGATCCTCACGATCGCGCTCGGCATTGGCGTCAACGTCGCGATCTTCAGCGTCGTCGACTCCGTGTTGCTTAAACCGTTGCCGTTCGCCGAACCCGACCGGCTCGTGCACTTGTGGGAGACGTATCACTCGGCCGTCGACAATCGATCGGAAGCGTCGTATCCCGACTACCTCGATTGGCGCGCGCGAAACAAGACGTTCATCGACATGGCCGGCTACCAGGGCGGTGGGTTCCTGCTCGGCGGTGCGCATCCGGCGACGATCGGCGGCGCGAAAGCCACCGCCAACTTCTTCGACGTGCTCGGCGTGCATGCCGCGCTCGGTCGCAACTTCATCGCGGGCGAAGACGCCGTTGGCGCGCCGAAGGTGGCGATGCTGAGCTACGGCTTCTGGCAAACCCGGTTCGCCGGCAGCACGAACGTCGTTGGCCAATCCATCGTACTCGATGGAACGCCACGAACCATTGTCGGCGTCCTGCCGCGGAATTTCGTCTTCGCGCGGCAGAGCGCGGCCAACGTCTGGATTCCGATCGACCGCGGGCAATCCGCACGCGAGCAACGCGGCAATCACTGGTTGAACGTCGTGGCGCGCCTCGAGCCGGGTGCAACCGTGGCGCTCGCGGATGCCGACATGAACGACATCATGCGCGATCTCGCGCGTGAGAATCCTCGATCGAACGCCGAGCGAACCGCTCAAGTCAGACCGTTGCGCGACGAGTTGGTGGGATCGGTTCGACCGATCCTGCTGTTGTTGTACGGCGCCGTGCTCGTGGTGCTGCTCATCGCGTGCGTCAACGTGGCGAATCTGTTGCTCATTCGCGGCGCGGACCGGCAGCGGGAAATGGCAGTTCGCGTCGCACTCGGCGCCGGCAAGACGCGTCTCGTTCGCCAACTTCTTACCGAAAGCATCGTCCTTGCGCTGTGCGGCGGCGTGCTCGCGATCGCCGTGGCGAAGCTCGTGGTCGAGGCGTTGCTGAGTCTTTTGCCGGCAACTCCAATTCGCGGGCTGCCGCCGCTGTCATCCGTGGGCATCGATGGGCGAGTCGTCGCGTACGCGATGCTCGTGTCGCTCGCGGCGGGCGTTGGCTTCGGCGTCGCTCCCGCGCTTGGGATGATTCGGCCGCGACTTCACGATGCGCTCAAGCAGGGAAGCCGCGGCGCCAGTGCTGCCGCAAGTCGTTTGCGCGATGCATTGGTCGTTGGTGAGATCGCACTCACGGTCGTACTGCTGTCCGGCGCGCTGCTCTTCGGCCGCAGCATGGTCCGGCTGCTCGCGATCGATCCGGGCTTCCGTACCGACCGTTTGCTCACGACGACGGTCGTGTTTCCAGCGAGTCGATATTCCACGACTCAATCGCAGATCGGCGCGATGCGCCGCTTCGAGAATGGTGTGCGCGAAATTCCGGGCGTCGAGGGTGTCGGTCTCGTGTCCAAGCTGCCGCTCGACTTCGGCAACTCGCTCGGCTTCCTGATCGCGGGGCAACCGCAGACCGCGCCGGGAAAGTTCTTGAGCGCGAGTTATCGCGCGACGACGCCCGACTACTTTCGCGTCGCGGGCATTCGCTTCATCGATGGCGCGGTGTATCGCGCGGTGAACGACACGACGCAGCCGCTCATGGCGATCGTGAATCACGCGCTCGCGGCGGCGTACTTCGGCGGCCGAAGCATGGTCGGCCAGCGCATCATCCTCGGCACGGATACAGGAACCGTGGTTGGTGAAGTCAACGACGTGCCGATCGGCAACATCGAGGACAAGATTCCGCCGACGATGTACCTGGAGTTCGGGAGCATTTCTCAGGCGGGCATGGCCGCGGTCATACGCACGTCGGCCGACGCGAGCCAGATCGAGCGGTCGTTGCGCCGCGCGCTCGCCTCGATCGACGCCGATGCCGCGTTCACGCCCGTGCGGCCGATGGACGATTTGATCACCGAATCACCGTCGGTGTTCATGCGTCGCTTTCCACTCTATCTCATCGGCACGTTCGCGCTCGCGGCGTTGCTGCTCAGCATTGTCGGCATCTACGGCGTCGTCAGCTACTCGGTCGCTCAGCGCACGCGCGAGATGGGCATTCGCATGGCGCTCGGCGCGCAGCCGGGGAGTCTCGTGGCGCTGGTTCTGCGGCACGGGGCATTCATGGCGGCGGCGGGCGTCGCGCTCGGCACAGTCGCGGCGCTTCTCGCGGGACGATTTGCCCAGCAGCTCTTGTATGGTGTGACGACGCGCGATCCGGTCACGTACCTCGGCGTCGGCGCGGTGCTGACGGTGGTCGCACTCGGCGCGACCATCTTGCCCGCGCGCCGAGCGACGAAGGTCGATCCGTCGCTCGCGCTGCGGGCGGAGTAGTGTTGGCTTCAACGCGACGGGCGAGGCACGAATCGGCTAGGTACGGTTCAGCCGCCGGAGTGCCACCACGCTCGTTCCGATCGCCCACACGAGATACAACGTACCGCTCGCATATTGCACGACGGCGGCCGCGGGCGAGTACCACTCCAGCGCAACGGGGAGCGACAAGGCGCCCGCCGCCAGCGCGAGATTCGCCAGCCATCTCGGCCACTCGCTGTGGCGCATCGCCCGGCCGATCATCAGCATGCCGATGCCCAGCGAAAGATTGTACATCGAGTCGATCGCGACACCGAGCCCAATGAACGCGACCGCCACAGACTTCATCGCGGGGTCGGCGAGCGCCGGCGCTACGGTATGCCCCAAGGCAACCATCGTGAGACCGCCGACCACATTGGCCGTGACGCCGACCGTGATGATCCAGGCACCCACGGTCGCCGGCGTGCGAACGGTTTCACCGAGCGTGCGCACCACCAGCCAGGTGAACGGGATCACCGCCGCGAGGCCGACAGCGAACATCCAGCCGGCGATTTCTTCCGCGCGATGGTGCGCCTCGATTTGCACCAACGCTTTGTCCACGGCCGACACGTTTAATTGGTCAGGGATGAACCCGACCGCGACGATGCCGGCGATGATGGCGACCGCCGCAAACAAGCCCGTCAGCGCGAGCATGCGCGCCGACGGCTGCGATCCAACGTGCGACGGGGGAGTGTAGCTGCCCTGCGAGATGATGCCTGTGGCCGTGTTGGTCATGTGGGCCTCGTGATGACGCGTGATGACGCGTGATGACGCGAGATGACGCGAGATGACGCGTGGCATTGCTGCAACGGCGGGTACCGCCGACGAACATCGCGCCTATTACGTCGGGCGCAAGCCAATTGGATGCAGCGGCGAGTTGACCCCGCCGCCCGCCCGGCGTATGCTGCGCGCCAATGACCGCATCCGCCGAGGAGACGCCGCTGGGCGCTGGACCAACGCTGGCGCGACGTCTGGGTTTGTTCGACGCGACGATGATCGTGATGGGCGGCATCATCGGCGCCGGCATCTTCGTCAACCCCAGCGTCGTCGCGCGGCAGGTGCACACGCCCGGCCTCGTCCTCGGCGCATGGATCATTGGCGGTGCGATCGCCTTGATCGGCGCGTTCGTGTATGCCGAGCTGGCGGCATTGCGCCCGCGCGTGGGCGGGCAGTACGCGTATCTGCGCGACGCATATCATCCCATCGTCGCCTTCCTATATGGTTGGACGTTGCTGCTGGTCGTGCAGACGGGCGGCATGGCCGGCGCCGCGATCATTTTCGGCCGCTATTTTCGCGATCTCACCGGCCTGGGCGTGCCCGAGCAAGTCCTGGCCGCATCCACGCTGGGCATTCTGACGATCATCAACTGCGTTGGTGTGCGCGCGGGCAGCAACGTGCAGAGCGCGCTCATGCTGACCAAGCTCGCGGCGATCGGCATATTGATCGTCGTCGGGTTGTTTGGTGTGACGCACCCGGTGACGACGACACGCGCGACCGCGAACGCGGGTGACTCGGGCGGCGCGATCGGTCTCGCTACCGCGATGGTACCGGTGCTGTTCGCGTACGGCGGGTGGCAAACGGCCAGCTTCGTAAGCGGCGAGATGCGCGATCCACGCCGCGATCTGCCGCGCGGGCTGTTGATCGGGGTCATCGCCGTGATCGTGCTTTACTTGAGCGTCACGTGGGTCTGCCTGAACGTGCTCGGCGTAGACGGGCTGGCGAGCACGAAGACGCCGGCGTCCGACGTGATGCGGATGGCGCTCGGCGAACGCGGCGCGCGCGTCCTCGCGCTGGGCATCGCGATCTCGACGGTTGGGTTTCTCAGCCAGAGCATTCTGACCGCGCCGCGGGTCTACTACGCGATGGCCCGCGACGGCGTTTTCTTTAAGGTCGTCGGCACACTCGGCGAGCGGTCGCGCGTGCCTGTCGTTGCGATCGTACTGCAGGGCGTGTGGGCGGCGGCCATTGCGCTGACGGGCAAGTACGATCAGATCCTGAATTACGTCGTGGCGATCGACGTCTTGTTCTTCGGGCTCACCGGTGCGTCGCTTATTGTGTTTCGGGCGCGCGAGGGACCGCCGCGCGACGCGGTGCGCGTTCCGCTGCATCCGGTGACGACCGGGTTGTTCGTGCTCGCGTGCTGGGCGATCTCCGTGACGACTGTGCTGCACGATCCGGCCAACGCCGGAATTGGCGTCGGCATTCTCTTGATTGGAGTTTTGGTATACCAGTTCTGGAAAACGCGGCCTTCGGCGGCATGAGTGCGACGTCGGCGAGAGCCGGCGTCCGCCGGCGCGTCTTCAGGTTTTCGGCCGTCGCGGCGTTTGCTGCCACCGCGTGCGAGAGCGGCGACACGAACTTTGTTCGCGGACACGGCCTCACGGTCGACACCCTCGCGGCGGCGGATCAGGCTCGCGTATACGAGGCGGCGGCGCGCGGCTCGTTCGACGTGGACAATACCTCGCTGCTCCTCGATCGCCGGTTGCTGCCGCGCGAAACGGGACTCGCCGAAGCGGGTCGCGTGCCCGACGCCGTGGTGGCCGAGCTGCGGCGTCGCGGCACGATCAAGGGTACGTGCGAGCCGCCACTCACCGGAACGCGCGGCGCTCCGCGTTGCGCGGCCCAGTATCCCGGTTATGTCGTTCGCTACTCGCCGGTGTTCGCGATCGTACGAGACTCTGTTCAGGTGTATCTCTACGCACAGAAGTACGACACCCCGGCGTCGGGCCATGCCGAGTCGTTGCGCTTCGAGCGCGCCTACCAAGTCGTGCGGCACGGCGGCGAGTGGCGGGCGGCGCGCGAAGGACACGTTCCGAAAGACGTGCGCGGCGAGCGTTAGGAGATCGCGAATGCTTGACCACGCACCGTCATTGTCGGCGGCCGACGCCGAGCGCATCGCACGCGACCACTATGGAGTGAACGGGAGAGCGCTGCCGCTGACCAGCGAGCGCGATCAAAATTTCCTCATTGAGGGCGGCGATGGCCGGCGGTTGGTGCTCAAGATCGCGAACGCGCTCGAGGATCGTGCGATGCTCGACGCTCAACAGCGCGCGCTCGACCATCTCGCGTCGCGTGGTGCTCCAACGCCGTCCGTTATTCCCACGGTGAACGGGGTTGAGCTGACCACGATTACGACGGCGCATCGCGAGCACGCCATCTGGGCGGTGAGTGTCCTGCCGGGCCGGCCGATGTCATCGATGGCAAATCGCCCGCAAGAGTTTCACTTCGACCTTGGCCGCGTCGTCGGCTCCCTTGGCGATGCGCTAGAGACCTTCGATCATCCAGCGGCACATCGCGAGTTCTATTGGGACGTCGCTCGGGCGCGTGCCATCGTCGAGGAGCATCAGCATCTCGTTGCCGACGAAGCGTTGCGGCGCACCCTCGCGAAGCTGACAGGCGAATTCGACACCCGTACGCGGCCGCTGCTCGACCATTTGCCGCTCGGCGTCGTTCACGGTGATTTGAATGACAATAACATTCTCATCGCACGAGACAACGCGGCGTGCGCGGCACGCGTGAGCGGCATCGTCGACTTCGGCGACATGGTGTACACGTATCGCATCGCCGACCTCGCGATCGCGATCGCGTACGCCATCCTCGGCAGCGACGACCCGCTGACGGTGGCCGCACATGTCGTTCGGGGATTCTCCAGTGTCCGACCTCCCAGTGACGATGACCTGTCGACGCTCTTTGGTCTCGTCTGCATTCGATTATGCGCGAGCGTGTGCATCGCGGCCGACCAGCAGCGCCGGCGTCCCGACAACGCGTATCTCGGCGTGAGCCAGACCGCGATCGGCGCGATGCTGCCGCTGCTCGCTCGCATTCCGTTTCGGCTCGCCGAGTGCGTGTTCCGTGATGCGGCCGGTGGTGATCCGCTTCGGGCGTCGAGTGCCGTCGTGCAGTATTTGAAGCGCGCGACATTCGCGCCGGTGCTCGGAATCGATCTGCGAATCGAGCCGACGATCGTGCTCGATCTCGGAATAGCGAGTCCGATGTTGTCCGGAAACGTTGGCGAAAACAACGAGCCTTCGCTGACGTCGAACGTGTTTGGACTCATGGCGCGGGCGGGGGTGCGCGTGTCGATCGGCCAATACGACGAGCCGCGGCTGTTGTACGTCGCGCCGGAATTCGCACTCGGCCCGCGCCCGACCGATGAGCACCGCACAATTCATATCGGCCTGGATCTGTTCGCGCCGGCGGGTACGCCAGTCTTCGCGCCGCTCGACGGAGTCGTGCACGCATTTCATGACAACGCGACGCTGCTCGATTACGGACCGGTCATCATTCTGCGTCACGCCACCGACGACGGGCAGGAATTCTTCACGCTTTACGGGCACCTGAGTCGTGAATCGCTGCGCGGTCTCGAAGCTGGAAAACGCGTGCGGGCCGGCGAACGGATCGCGACCCTCGGGACGGCGAGCGAGAACGTCGGGTGGACGCCGCATCTGCATTTGCAGATCATCGTCGATCTGCTGGGACTCGAAACCGACTTTCCCGGCGTCGCGCGGCCGACGCAGCGCCGCGTCTGGACCAGCCTCTCACCCGACCCAAATCTGATCGTCGGGGTGCCGGCGTCGGCGTTTCCGAATGCACCGCCGCCGATATCCACCACACACTCCCGGCGGCGCGAACGCATCGGCGGCAATCTCAGCATTGCGTATCGCGAGCCGGTGCGCGTCGTGCGCGGCTGGATGCAGTATCTGTACGACGACGAAGGGCGATGCTTGCTCGATGCGTACAACAACGTCCCGCACGTTGGCCACTGTCATCCCCGCGTCGTCGAAGCCGGGACGGCGCAGATGCGTGTCCTCAATACGAACACGCGCTACCTCAACGATCTTCTCACGGAGTACGCGTCGAAGCTGCTCGCTACGCTGCCACCATCGCTCGAGGTTGCGTACTTCGTCAATTCGGCGAGCGAGGCGAACGAATTGGCGCTGCGTCTGGCTCGCGCCTATACGAAGCAACACGACACGATCGTCCTCGAGGCAGCGTATCACGGCAACACGACGTCGCTCATCGACCTGAGCCCGTACAAACACGCCGGACCAGGCGGAGCCGGCGCGCCGGACTGGGTTCATGTCGCGCCGCTGCCCGACGTGTACCGCGGTCCGCACAAGGCGAACGATCCACAAGCCGGAGCGAAGTACGCCGAGCGTGTCGGAGCGATCGTCGACGAGCTCGTGCGTCATGCTCTTCGGCCGGCGGCATTTATCGCCGAGACATGCCCAAGTGTGGGCGGCCAGATCGTGTTGCCGCCCGGATATCTGTCGAACGTCTATGAGTATGTTCGAAAGCAGGGCGGCGTGTGCATCGCCGACGAAGTGCAGACCGGCTTGGGTCGCATGGGAACGAGCTTCTGGGCGTTTCAGGATCAAGGTGTCGTGCCCGACATCGTCGTGATGGGCAAGCCACTGGGCAACGGACATCCGATCGGTGCGGTCGCCACCACGCGCGCGATCGCGGATGCGTTCGACAACGGCATGGAGTATTTCAGTACGTTCGGCGGCAACACCGTGTCGTGCGCGGTAGGAATCGCGGTGCTCGACGTGGTAAACGACGAGCAGCTGCAACAGCACGCACGCCGCGTCGGCGACTATCTGCTCGACCGGCTGCGCCCGATGATTGACCGATACCCTGTCGTTGGCGACGTTCGCGGCTCGGGACTTTTTCTGGGCGTCGAGCTGGTGCGCGATCGCCAAACGCTCGAGCCGGCCGGAGCCGAGGCGTCGTGCGTCGCCAACCGCATGCGCGAGCAAGGCGTCCTGCTGGGAACCGATGGTCCGTATCACAATGTCGTGAAGATTCGTCCACCGATGCCATTTCACGAGAGAGATGCCGACATCCTCATCGACGCACTCGTCCGATCGCTCGACGAGTTACAATGATTCGGCCGTGAGCGCGCCTTCCATCGAGCGAGGCGGCATGCCGCGCGCCGCGTACGGGCTCGCGATCTTTCTCAGCAGCGCGCTGCTGTTCTTCATCGAGCCCATCGCGGGAAAACGTGTGCTGCCGCTGCTCGGCGGCTCGGCCGCTGTGTGGACGGCGTGTCTCGTCTTCTTTCAGTCGGCGCTCTTGCTCGGCTATCTCGTCGCGCACTGGTTGACCACGCGCGCGCGGCCGCGCACGCAAGGCAACATTTATCTCGCGTTGCTCGCACTCTCGATCGTTCAGCTCGCGGCGACACTCGCCGCTCCGCTTCGCGCCGATCCAACGCGGCCGGTGTCGAGCGTGCTCGCCCTGCTCGCGCTGACGATTGGACTGCCGTTCGTCACGCTGTCGATCTCCAGTCCGCTGCTGCAATCGTGGTTCGCACGCGCCGAGGTTTCGGCGCGGAGGGGCGGAGCGGGGAAGGCGTATCGGCTATATGCGATCTCTAATGTTGGTTCGCTGCTCGCGCTGCTCGTCTATCCGTGGCTGGTCGAACCGCGCGCGAGCCTGCGCAGCCAGATCGTGGTGCTGATCGTCGCCGTCGCGGTACTCGGCGGTCTGTGTGCGGCGATCGTCTGGTCGCAGCGCACCGTCACGTCGAATGCTGTGGGTGACCGCGTAGACGACGCGCCCCCCATCGCCGCGCGGACGCAGGTGCTGTGGATCGCACTCGCCGCGTGCGGCTCGCTGTTGTTGTGCGCGGTGACGAATCACATCAGTCAGAACGTCGCGACGATTCCGCTGCTGTGGATCGTGCCGCTGATCGCGTATCTGCTCAGCTTCGTCGTTGCGTTCAGCGGCGACGACTGGAACCCGCGTCCGTTGATCGTGGCGGTCGGCGGGATCGGTGTCGCGCTCGCCAGCTATCGGCTGTACGAGGGTGATTTGCACACATCGGTGCTTGGCACGGTTGCCATCTACTGCGGGTCGCTCTTCGCCGTGTGTCTCTTCTGCCACTCCGAGCTCTATCGTCGTCGGCCGGCACCGGCCCGTCTGACGCGATTCTACTTCTGCCTTGCGGCGGGTGGCGCGCTTGGCGCGATCCTCGTTGGCATCGTCGCGCCGCTGGTGCTCACGGGAAGCTACGAGTTCTCGATCGGCTTGGGCCTGGCCGCGTTGCTCGGTGCGTTCGTGACGGCCGACGCCGGCGCGCTCGGACCGGTCACCGCGCTGGCCGGTCTGCTGTGGATCGCTACGCTGGTCGCGCGCGAAGTGAAGGCCGATCGGATCGGCACGGTGTATCGCGAGCGCAACTTCTACGGCACGCTGCACGTGACGCAGGAGCATGATGCCCACTATCACGCGACGGTGCGCACGTTGTATCACGGAATCATCGAGCACGGGCAGCAAGTATATCGCGCCGATCTCGACACGCTGCCGACGACGTATTACGGCCGTTCGTCGGGCGTGGGACTCGCCGTGGAACTGTGTTGCGGCCAGGGACCACGGCGGATCGGCGTCATCGGGCTGGGGACCGGTACCATGGCCGCGTACGGACGACCGGGCGACGTCGTGCGGTTCTACGACATCAATCCGGCCGTCGAGCCGATCACACGCCACTACTTCACGTACGTCGGCAAGTCGCGCGGCCGGGTTGAAGTTGTGAATGGCGATGCGCGCCTGTCGCTCGAGGCCGAGGCGCCGCAGCGGTACGACGTGCTGGCGGTGGATGCGTTCTCGGGCGATGCGATTCCCGTGCATCTGATCACCAGCGAGGCGCTCGAGGTGTATCGCCGGCACCTGCAACCGGATGGCGTCGTCGCGTTCCACGTCTCGAACCGCTATCTCGACCTGGCGCCGGTGGTCAAGCAGCTGGCTGATCATGCCGGGATGAAGGCCGTGCTCATCTCGAACGGCGACGACACGACGCACGACGCGTTCAGCTCGGACTGGGTGCTGGTGACCAACAACCAGACGCTGATCGACGCATTACAGTTCTCGAAAGACCGCGAAGACATCAAGATGCCGTCGGGGCTCAAGCGCTGGACGGACGACTACAACAGCTTGTTGCCGATACTACGTACGAAGCGGCGGAATGACGATTAGGGGCGAGGCGCGCTGACGCGCCACGATACGCCGGATCGTACGACAACGCCCGTTCGTGTTGTGGCCGAGCGGGCGTGGCGAACGATGAACGCAACGGTGTCGGCACCGCGCCATCGCGCGGCGGTCGGACCCCAGCCGGCGAAATGCGAACAATCCCATGGTCGCCAGCGAAGCTCGCGAACGGGTACGCTGTCGGTGAGCCGCCAGATCTCGAGACCTGGTCCATCGCCCTCGGTGCAGTTGTCCCACCCTTCGGCGGTTCCCGCGAAACGCAGCGCATCCGGTGACACGACGGGTTCGTACAATCCGTCGACGCGTCGGCCCGTCGAATCGTTCACGACGCTCCACGTCGGATACGTCTCGTGGCCCCAGCTCTCCACGAGCAGAAACCGCGAGCGACCGAGACGGCCGTTGAAGTAGTATCCACCGTCGGCTTCGCGCGCCGTGTCGTCAATGAACCTGGCTTCACGGCCGCTGCGAAGGCGCAGGACCAGCGTGTGTCCCGCGCGCCGCGCCACGCCGTTCGCGCATGCAATCGCGCGGGATTCGACGCTATCTCGGCAGATGGGACGCGGAGCCTGCGCACTCGCTGCCCGAGCGCAGACGGCGACGAAGATCAGGTGCCGGCAATTCACGATCCAAGATGCCACGTGAGGGGAACGCGCAAAAGAGGAGGTGCGTCAGGCGCACCTCCTCTTCGCGATCTTCGATTCCCGCTAGCCGCCGATCGTTAGTACCGATAGTGATCCGGCTTGTACGGCCCCTGGACCGGCACGCCGATGTAGTCCGCCTGCTGCTTCGACAACTCCGTCAACCGCGCGCCGAGCTTACCGAGGTGCAGGCGCGCCACCTTCTCGTCGAGCGCCTTCGGCAGCACGTACACCTTCTTCTCGTACTTGTTCGTGTTGCCGAACAGCTCGATTTGCGCCATCACCTGATTCGTGAAGCTCGACGACATCACGAAACTCGGATGCCCGGTCGCGCAGCCGAGGTTCATGAGGCGGCCTTCAGCGAGAATCATCACGGAATGGCCGTCGGGGAACGCGTACTCGTCGTACTGCGGCTTGATGTTGTTGCGCTTGATGCCCTTCACCTTCTTCAAGCCGGCCATGTCGATCTCGTTATCGAAGTGGCCGATGTTGCCGACGATCGCCTTGTCCTTCATGCGCGACATATGATCGGCGGTGATGATGTTGAAGTTGCCGGTCGCGGTAATGAAGATGTCGGCCGTCGAGATCACGTCCTCGAGCGTGACGATCTGATAGCCGGCCATGCAGGCCTGCAGCGCGCAGATCGGATCGATCTCCGTGATCACGACGCGCGCGCCCTGGCCGCGCAGCGCTTCGGCGCAGCCCTTGCCGACCTCGCCGTAGCCGCAAACGACGGCGAGCTTGCCGGCGATCATGACGTCCGTTGCGCGATTCAAACCGTCGATCACCGAGTGACGGCAACCGTAGATGTTGTCGAACTTCGACTTCGTCACGGAGTCGTTGACGTTGATCGCCGGGAAGAGCAGCGTACCGGCCTTCATCATTTCATAAAGACGGTGCACGCCCGTCGTGGTCTCTTCGGTCACGCCTTTGATGTCGGCCGCCACGTTCGTCCAACGGCCCGGGTTCTTCACCGCTTCCGCATTGAGCAAATCGAGAATCACACCCCATTCCTCGGGGTCGTTGTTCGCGTCGAACGCCGGAATCCTGCCGGCCTTCTCGAACTCGGCGCCCTTGTGCACGAGCAGCGTCGCGTCGCCGCCGTCGTCGAGCAGCATGTTCGGCCCCTTGCCGTCCGGCCACATGAGCGCCTGCTCCGTGCACCACCAATACTCCTCGAGCGTCTCACCCTTCCACGCGAACACGGGCGTGCCCTTCGGCTTGTCGACCGTTCCCGTGCGTCCAACGGCAACCGCCGCCGCGGCATGATCCTGCGTCGAAAAAATGTTGCACGACACCCAGCGCACGTCGGCGCCAAGATCGACGAGCGTCTCGATCAGCACCGCGGTCTGCACCGTCATGTGCAGCGAGCCCATGATGCGCGCGCCCGCGAGCGGGTTCTTCCCCTTGTACTCGTCGCGGATCGCCATCAGGCCAGGCATCTCCTGCTCGGCCAGGCGGATTTCCTTTCGGCCGAATTCGGCCAGTGAAAGATCGGCAACCTTGAATGGCGGACGATCGGTGCTCTTGTCCTGCTCGATCAACTCGGCGATGCCCATTGTTTCTCCCTTGTCGTCATCCTCCGCGAGCGTCGGCGAGCGGAGGATCTGCTTGTGTGAACTTTGTGAACTCCGTTTTCTACTGCGTTTGTTACTGCGTGAATCAAAGGCAGATCCTCGTCTCGCTGCGCTCGCGAGGATGACTGCTTGGGTACTCCTGCGCTCGCGAGGATGACTGCTTGGGTGCTCCTGCGCTCGCGAGGATGAACGCTTGGGTGCTCGCTCAGGATGACACCGACGGCTTCCTGGCACTTGCCACGAACAATCCCGGCCCCATTGCCTCCGGGTCGGCCGGCAACGCACGGTACTTCGGCGACGTGAGCCCCGCCTCGATCAACCAGTCCTTCACCTGCTCGCCGTCGAAGCCCTGCCATACGTGGCCGAGCTGGACGACGTAATCCACGCGGTCGTGGGACATCAGGTCGGCGATCAACAACCGGCCGCCCGGTTTGAGCACGCGCCGCACTTCGTTCATCGCGTTCGTTGGATCCGTGATGAAATGCGCGACGAGAAAAAGTATGGCGACGTCCAGCGTGCCGTCGTCGATCGGCAGCGTCTCGATCGTCCCCGCGCGCAGCTCGACGTTGTCGAACGACTCGAGCCGCTTGGCCGCCGCGCTCAGCATCGGCCCCGACTCGTCGACGCCGATCACCTTCGCCACGCAGGGTGCCAATGCTTCGGCCAATTGTCCGGCGCCGCAACCGAGATCTCCCACGACCCAGCGGTCGTCGAGCAGGTCGAACAGCGCGAGCAAGTCGGCGCGCGCACCGATCATCTGCGTGCGCATCTGATCCCAGTGCTCGGCGGAATCGAGAAAGAACACGCGGGCTTTCGCGGCGCGGCGCTGCAGCACGCTCATCGCGCGATGCGCGTCCTGCGACGCACTCGGCGCCATCGCGACCTGCGCGCGCACGAGCAGCCAGAGATCCTTCGTCGCGGCATCGAGCCGGTTGACGATCATCTTATAGAAGCGCGTCGTGCCTTCGCCGCGCGCGATGACCCATCCGTCGTCGGCCAGCGTCTTGAGATGCCGGCTTACCGTCGACTGCGGGAGCTGCAGGATGGTGCACAGCTCTCCGACCGTCAGCTCGTGACGGTCGAGAAGCAGCAGAATCCGGCTCCTCGTCAGGTCGGCGAGGATGCTCAGGCGGTCGATGACGTTGGTTTTTGGGGGCGCGGGCATATATCCGTATATCCGGATTAAAGGTGATAGCCCCGATTCCCTTCGTCAAGCCGCGCTGGCGCGTCACTCATCGGTTGTATACAATTTGCCGATGCGATTTCATAGCCGCCGCCTGCCCGCGATCCTGATCGCCGCCGCCACGCTTGCCTGCTCCGATTCGCCCGCCGCGACCACCAGCACGTCGACCGAGCCGCCGCCCGCGACCACGATCACGGTACCGGTCGGTAGCGCCATCGCCTTCACAACCAGCGTGAACGGAATCGCCTTTCCGAGCGACAGCATCTCCTGGTCGTCGAGCGACTCGATGGTCGCCGTCGTGCGGGCCGGCAAAGTGGTGGGCGTTGGGCCGGGTACCGCGCAGCTGCACGCCGCGCGGGGGCCGACGACAGCGACTGTCGCGATCAACGTCCCGACCGACGCCGATACCGGCGCGTTCCGACCGCCGTTCGCCGGCAGCGTTTCGGTCAGCAACGTGTTCGACCACAATCTGCCATTCGAGTTCTCTGATAACAACGGTTTCCTGCTCAGCTTCTGGGGCGAGAAAGTCGGCGGCATCGACGGTCACAACGGCTACGACTGGACCGTTCCGGAGGGGACGCCGGTGCTCGCGAGCGCGGCGGGGACGGTGACGTTCGCCGGCCTCGAGACTCCATTCGTGTGTACGCTGCTCAACAACTCCGTTGTCGCGGGCAACTGGATCTCGATCGAACACGGCGTCGCGACGCATCGACTCGTCTACACGCAGTACGGACATTTGAGTCGCATCGACGTGAGCGTCGGACAACGCGTGCAGGCAGGGCAACAGCTCGGACTCTCGGGCACCACAGGTTGCAGCACCGGCCCGCATTTGCACTTCAGCGCGTATCGAACGGATCATCCGGGTTCGTCTACCATCCCGGTGATGGATCCCTACGGCTGGCAGAGCACGTCCGCCGATCCCTGGGCGGCCGATGCGCGCGGCACGACGAGCATCGCGATCTGGTCATCGCAGAATGCGCCGGAGGTGTACACGGAGTTCGCGACCAGCGGATCGTTTCCGAAACCGCGCGTCGCATCCGTGCCGCGGATTCGCATCATGGGAGTCGACGACGACCATCACCCGAACAACGAATTCATCGACGTCGACATCAACCCTGACTTGACGAGCCTGGACCTCACGGGCTTCACCATCCTGAACGCGGCCGGCGCGGGATTCACCTTCCCCGCCGGATTCACCGCGCATGGCGGCGACACTGTTCGCGTCTTTTCCGGAAAGGGGACGAACACGGCGAAGACCTTGTTCATGGGTCGAGACACGCCGTTGTACGGCGACCAAGCCGACTGCGCGGTTCTCTTCGATCAACTGCATCGGGCGCTCGGCGGCGCGATATGGCGCAGCTCGCCATGTGCGGTTGCGCAAACCGCGGCGACGAGTGCAAACTCGTTTATCCGCCCTGCACCGACGATGGATTTCGCGCCGAGCTCGGCAGGGGTGCAGCGGTTAGGCGTTCGGCAACGTTGATTTTATGATGGCACCGATGGGTGCCGATCGGTTGACCACAACCCAACCCACATCATGAGAGCGACTTTTTCTCGACTCGCCGCGGTCGCGGCGATCTTCGCGTTGCCCGCGATGCCAACACTCGCGAGCGCGCAACAGCGTTCGCCCGTGTTCAACAAGGCGGACATGGACACCACGTGCGCCGCATGCACGGACTTCTACGAATACGCCAACGGCGGTTGGCTCAAGGCGCACCAGAACGCGATTCCCGCCGATCGCACCAGCATCTCGAGCTTCAGCACATTGTCGGAGCACAATACCGACGTCGCCCACAAAGTCATGCAGGATGACTCGGCCGCGGTGAAGTCAGGCAAAGCGAAAGCCGGCTCCGAGCAGTGGAAGGTCGGCACGTACTACACGGCGTGCATGGATACCGCGACAATCGACGCGGTCGGCATCAAGCCGATCGAGCCGACGCTCGAGAAGATCAATGCGATCAACTCGTCGGCCGATCTCGTGCGTTCATTCCATGAATTGCGCGGCGGCGCGGGCGGTGGTCGTGGCGGCGGCGGGTTGACGCCATTCGGCGTGCGTCCCAGCGCCGATCCGAAGAACAGCACCGAGACGATCGTATCGGCGGGTCCGGGCGGACTCGGACTGCCCGAGCGCGAATATTATTTCCGCACCGACGCGCGCTCGGCGAACATTCGCAGCGAGTACGTCGCGCACATCGCGCGCACTCTCGAGCTGGCAGGCGAGCCGGCTGGTCAGGCGAAGAGCGACGCCGACAAGGCGATGGCGCTCGAGACAGAGCTTGCGCGCATCACGGCGCCGCGCGCGCAGATGCGCGATCCGAACGCGTCGTATCACAAGATGACGATCGACGAATTCAACCAGATGACGCCGCACGTCAACTGGCGGACATACATCAACGCGGTCGGCGGTGAAGGCGGCAAGAACGCGACGGTCATCAACGTCACGCAGCCGAACTACTTCAAGGGCCTGGACTCGCTCATCGCGAACGTGCCGATCGACCAATGGAAGGCGTTCCTTCGCTGGCATGCGGTCAGCGGCGCCGCGGGTCGCCTCGATGCACGCTTCGCGAACGAAGACTTCCGTTTTCAGAAAGTGATGTCGGGCGTGCAGCAACAGCAGCCGCGCTGGCGCACGTGCTACGCCGCGACCAACGGTGCGCTCGGCTGGGCGGTCGGCCACGAGTTCATCTCGCGCACGTTCACGGCGGCGGATCGCGAGCGCGCTCGGAAGGTGGTCGACAATCTCGTCAGCGCGCTGCATGATCGCATTCAGGGACTCGACTGGATGAGCGCGGCCACGAAGCGGGAAGCGACGACCAAGCTCGATGCATATCTCCGCAAGGTCGCCTACCCGGATAAGTGGACCGATTATTCCGCGCTTCAGATCAAGCCGGGCCAGTACTATCAGAACGGCGTCGCCGACGCCGAGTGGAATCAGAATCGTAGTTGGAACCGCGTCGGCAAGCCGGTGGACAAGACCGAGTGGAGCATGACGCCGCCGACGGTGAATGCGTCGTACAGCCCATCGCTCAATCAAATTCAGTTTCCGGCCGGCATTCTCGCGCCGCCATTCTTCGATCCGAATGCCGACGACGCGGTGAACTACGGCGCACTCGGCGCCGTGATCGGCCACGAGATGTCGCACGGTTTCGACGACCAGGGCCGTCAGTTCGACGCGAAGGGCAATCTGCGCGACTGGTGGACCGCCGAGGACGCCGCGAAGTACAAGGCGGCGACGCAGAAGATGATCGATCAGTACAACAGCTACACGGTCATCGACAGTGCGACGCACGTGAACGGCCAGTCGACGTTGGGCGAAAACATCGGCGACTTCGGCGGGCTGACGGTAGCGTACGGCGCGTTGGAAAAGGCGCTCGACGCGAAGGGTCCGTCAGCGCGACGGAAGATCGACGGCTTCACGCCGGAGCAGCGCTTCTTCCTGAGTTGGGCGCGTGTGTGGCGCGAAGTGCAGCGGCCCGAAGCGGAGCGTTTGCAGGTGAACACGAATCCGCATTCGCCGGGCAAGTGGCGCGTGAACGGGCCGCTGTCGATCATGCCCGAGTTCGCGAAGGCGTGGGGCTGCAAGGAAGGCGATCCGATGGTGCGGCCCGAAAGCCAGCGGGCGCGTATCTGGTAGCTGGATAAGATCTGACAAGAACTAGATACCACGACAAGGTCAGACAAAATCTGATAAAGTCTGAACGGACCTTATCAGATTTTGTCTGACCCTGTCGTTTGTCTAGCTGTTCAACGCCGCGACACTCTGTCTCACGAGTGCAACAGCGGGTTGTTCAAGATCTCGACTTGCGGCAGCGGCATGCACAACTGGTTGCCCTTGTCGGGACCGTACTGCTGTCCCCACGGCGTGCTGGCGCCGGCGGCCGGCGAGAGTGTGATGTTGTACCGAATGAGGTCGCCCAGGTGCGTTCCAGTAAGAAATAGCGCGCGCCGGCGTTGATCGATGATCTCGGCGAGATCGTCGGCCGCGGTCGTTCCGGTGTACGCCGGCTGATTTCCCGCGGCGCGCATCTGCGCGATGATCGCCAGCGTATTCGCACGGTTGGTGGCGATGTCCGCCTCGGCGATCAGCAACTGCATCTCCGTTCCCGTCGCCACCGGAATCGGCGAAGTCACCGCCGTGTATTTCGACTGCGTCCAGAGCGGCACGTTCGTACCGTTCGAGAATTTTCCGGTGTTCTGCACCTTGATGCGCGGATCGCTGGTGTAACTCGCCTGTCGGTAGCGCGCTCCGACGGACGATGACGGAACGATGCCTGGGTTGTTCTCCTGGAACACGCGGTTCTGACGGCGTGTGTTGCTGTTCGACGCCGTCACGTTCCACACGAACGTTGCCGGAACGAGTACCGCGTCGGCGCGTGCGCCGGACAAGTCACCCTTGTCCTGCTTGGCGCGTGCCCGTCCGACGAGTGCGAAGAAGCGAATGCTGTCAGCTGTAACCCCTCCAGCGGCTTGCGCCACACTGATGGCATTGGTGAACGCGGCGATGGCCGTGTCCAACGCCTGCGCCCGCGTGATCTCGGTGCCGAAATTCACCGTCTCGCCGTGCACGGTCGAGAACACGGTCGAGCAAAACGCTTCCCCAATCAGAAGCTCCGACCATCCCTGATACGCGGACATGCGCGCGATGGCGACGTTGCGTCCCGGCACCTGCACGTCGGTCCAGCCCTCGAGCAGACCGCGAACGTTCGTCGCCGACACGCGCGCCGCCTGAAGCGGTTGATACACGCCGAGCGCCGTGCAGCCATTCTGTGAATAGCGCGCCTGGTTCGCCGACACCGTTCTCTGATCGTACGGCCAGCGATCGGCTGTTTGCAGCGCGTCCTCGAATTCTTCGCCGATCAGCGCGCTGACGACGACGTAGGAGTTGAACGCGCAGTCGAAGTCCGACGCGGCTCCCGCGACGAGCAGTTGTGCGTTCTCGGGTTGCTCGAGCGAGTTCGCCGCAATGAGGTTGGCCGGCTGCACGCTCAGTGTCTTGCCCAGATCGCACGCCGCCATAGGAACGACGGCGAGAACGGAAGCCGCCACGAGCGCGCGCATGAGAGAGTTTTTCATATGTGCGCCCTCAGAAAGACAGGTTGAGTGAGACGAGCCACGTGCGAAGCTGCGGCATCGTCGTTTGCTCCCATGCCGCGTTGCCGCCGCGAGATCCGCCCAGGAACATCGCTTCTGGTTCGAAGCCCTGATAACTCGTCCATAATCCAAGGTTGCGTCCCGATACGGCGATGTTCGCGCGGCTCGCGTTCGCCTTCGCGGCCCAGCGTTCCGGCACGTCGAGCGTGAACGTCAGCTCGCGCCATCGCGCGTAGTTCGCCTTCGTCACGAGAAAGTCGACGAGGTTGCTGTTCGAGTTGGCCTCGGCGGCACGAATCGAATCGACCGAGGCGGCGAACGTCGACAGGAAGTTCTCCTGGCAGCGCCCGAAGATGCCGCAGCGTACGCGCGTGTTGCCGTCGAGCTTCTTCTGGCCGTTCTTCACATCCATCATCGAGAAAATGTGAAGGTGATTGAAGAGCGTGAGGTTGCCGCTGAACGACATCTCGCGCGGCGGCACCGAGCGGCCGAGGAACACCATCGGTGCATCGTCGGCGGTTCCAAACTTTCCATCCGGGCCGGCGCACAGCCGCGGCTGGCCGCCTTCCTTGCCACCCGAACCAGGCAGCGTGTCGGAGCACATCACGTTGGTGATCTTGCCCGTCGAGCGATCGATCTGGGCCGAAACGACGCGCTTCTCATACCAGCTGAACGCCGGCTCCCCGACCTGATGCCGCAGGAAAGTGCCGGCGACGACGAAGTATTGCCCCGGAATGCCAATGTCGGTGACTTCGTTGTCGTTCGTCGAGAACTGGCCGGTCAGGTCGAGCGCGACATTCTGACGCCGCAGCGGCGTACCGTGCACGCCGATCTCGATGCCCTTGTTCAGAATCCCGCCGATGTTGACCGGCTGCGTGCCGGCCTGACCCGACGACGGCGCGACGACTTTGTCGAGGATCGCGTCGACTGTTTTCTTATTGTAGTACGTAAATTCCGCGCCGAAGCGGTTCTGCCACGCGCTCATGTCGAACCCGACCTCGAGCTCCTTGCCGCGCTCCGGCCCGAGATTCGGATTGCCGATCGTGTTCGGTGTTACCGCGGGCGCATCGCCCGGCCCCGAGGTCGGCGAATACGTCTTGATCGACGAGAACGCCACCGGCGCCTTGCCGGACTCGCCGTACGCACTGCGGAAGCGGAACTCGTCGAGATTGCTTCCAAGCAGCGGCACGTGGAACCACGGCTCCTCGCTCAACACGTAGCTCAGTGAGAACTTCGGATAGATGACACGGTTGAACGATGCGCCGAACGCACTGTGATCGTCCGAGCGCAGTGCACCAGTCAGGAACAAACGATCGCGCCAGCCGATCTGCTCCTGCCCGTAAATGCCGAGCGATTTGTCGTCGGAAAACAGTTCGGTCGGTGGATTGCGATTCGTCGTCGAGCTCACCGATTCGAGACCCGGCGTCGGGAACACCGATCCGTTCACGTCTACGGAGTGCACGCTCTGCGTCCAGTACTGCGCGCCGAGCGACGTCGTCAGCTTGATCGACGGCCGGTAATTCCAGTTCGCGGTCGCCGAATAGTCGAGTGAACGATTGACGAGCGTGCGCTCGTTGTTGTCGCGAAAGCCGAGCGAGCCGAGCGAATCGACGCGCGGATCCCATTCGTTGTTGCCTTCGTCGGTCACGTCGCCGCCGAGCGTGAGGCGGTGAGACAGCCACGGCAACGGCTGGTGCTCGAGCCGAACGCTCGCCGTGGTGCGCGCGAGATCCTGCCACAGCACGACGGTTTGATCGTACTGATACGGCAAACTGCTGTGGAAGCCGTGACGCTGCGGCAAATTGTAATTGCTCGGCGTGGCCGACAGCGTCGTCCACGTGTACCCGCCGCAGCCGGCGTCGCAGGGCAGATTCGTCGGGCCGGTCACATAGCCGACATTGGCCGAGATGTTAAACTTCTGTGATGGCGCGAGATTCACGTTCATGCGGCCGCCGTAGTTGCGCCGGCTCGAGCGCGGTTCGGCGCCCTGGTCGTCGAGGAGGTTGCCGCTGACGTAATAGGTCAGCGCGTTCGCACCGCCGCTCACGGCAATCTCCGTCTCCTGATGGCGCCCGTTTCGGTAGATGTCGCACTTCTTACCGAGGCGTGTGTCGATCGAGTCACCGCACGCGCCGACGAGGAGCGAATCAAAGTTCAGCGCCTCGACGGGTCCCGTCGCCGCGCCGCTCGGATTGTCCGTCGGCAAGCGCCGCGGGCCGTAGTTCACCGGGAACCGATCGCGATAATCGGCAAAGTAGTTCGCGCCTTGCCGAGTCGTGAAGTTCCAGCGCGTCCCGCGCGAGGAGCCCTTCTTCGTGATGATGTTGATCACGCCGTTCGCTGCCTCCGTGCCGTACAGCGTCGCGGCGCTCGGCCCCTTCAATACTTCGATCGACTCGATGTCGTCGGGATTGAAGTCGTTGAGACGTGAGATCGGCGACGAACCGAACGACTGGCTCACCGGCCCAGTCGCGGCTTCGTTGTTCACGCGTACGCCGTCGACGAACAGCAAGGGATTGTTGCCGAGCGACAGGCTGGCTTGGCCGCGAATGCGAATCTGAGAACCGGTGCCGACCTCGCCCGACGTGGGCAGCACGACGAGACTTGGCGTGCGTCCGTTGAGCAGGCCCTGCATGTTGATGACAGGTGCTTCGGCGACGATGGCTGACGCGTCGATCTGTCCGACCGCGTTGCCAATCTCGCGGCGGGCCGTGGCGCCCGGTTGTCCGGTGACGACGATGGCTTCGAGACTCGTGGGATTGCTGGTGAGTGACACTACGACATCCTGTTGTCCGACGCGCGCGGTCACGCGTTCACTGCGATACCCGATGCGTCGCACGTCGAACGCGACGGTTGTCCCGGTGAGGCCGGTGATTCGGAATCGACCCTCGTCATCCGACACCGCGCGCTGTGTGCCGTTGGCGACGCTGATCTGTGCGCCGCCCAACGGTTCGTTGCTGCCGACCGCGCGAACGCGGCCCGCAACGGAGTTGTCTTGAGCGTGGAGAGTGGTGCCGCTCGCGGCGACTGCGAATGTCGCCAACGCGAGGGCAGCAAGACATCGAAGAGATCGAGCGAACATGTTCCCCTTCCTAGTGGGAGGATGCAGGTGGCCAACTGTACCCGCTCCTGGAAGGGACATCAAGTGCGATTATTCACGCATCGACTGTTCGAACTCTCTCAAGTCGTCGACGTGGGCGCCGATGCGCTGCACCGATCGTGCGAATCCGTACGGTCCATGCGCGAGCACGGGCTCGCGGAGAGTGATCATCGCATTCGGCGATGGCCCAATCCGGACATACCCGGGCGTCCCCTTCGGCGGTTGCGAGATGCGCCCGTACTCGATCGTCGCGATGTTGTGTCTCGCGACGTCCACCGCCCATTGTAAACCCATTCGAAGCTGCAGCAGGTCACGTGTCAGGACGATGGGGCGCAATTGTACGGCGCGCGCAAAACCGAAGAGCCACACCACGGCGAATACATCGAACGCGAGCAGCACGTTGGCGGCGAACGGGTGCCGAATGCGCACGACGAGATCGAGCATGAAGGTTTCGACCATGACGACGCCGACGAGTGCGTACAGTATCCCAGCGTACCCATTCTTTCGATGGTACGAATACCCCTCCGTGCCGCGCGGAACGAACGGTTGCCGGCGCCACGACGCGAACGCGTAGAACAAGATAGAGCATTCCATTGCAACGACATCGGCCACGCGCGATGCCACCAATCCGCTGAGCGCCGTGCGAATGCGCTCGGGCACGTCGAGCTCAGTGCCGGCGGCGGCGAGGCGGCGATTGGTGGCGCGCACGCCGGCGACCACGAGCCCAATGACCGCGAGCTCGAACGGAATCGACAAGTAGCGTAGATCGCGCAAAACGTCGCGATGGCCTGCGGGCAACGTGACTGCCGCCGCCGCGATGCTCGCGTCAAAGATCGGCAACGCAGTCCGCCGCACGGCGTGTCCCGGCTTCACGACCATGAACCAGTACGCCGCCGTCACACCGATCGTGAGATCGAAGCTCACCGCGGCGGACAGCAGGTCTGCACTCCGCGGGAACACCGACGAGTGAACGATGAGTCCATCGATCAGATAGAAAAGCAGCGCAACGAGCGCGAAGCCGAGCGGGGTGCGCGCGCTCTGATTGCGGAGCGCGAGTCGGGCGGCCATGATCCCTCCATACACAAACCGAACAACATGTGGCGGGGAGAGTTCCGTACAGTAGAAATATATGGCGCGCTGTGTCATCCTGAGCGATAACGCTGCGCTCGTGATCCTGAGCGGAGGCGCGAAGCGCCGGAGTCGAAGGACCCCCTTCACTTGTTGTTCAGACGCTCATTCTATAATCCTCATATGACGTCACGACGCGATTTTCTCAGAAAGACGGGATCCGCCGCCGCGATCGCCGCCGTCGGTGGAACCCTCCTCCCCGACTTCGCCAACGCGCTGTCCGCCGCTCCGGTCTATCCGCGCGGCGTGTCCGCGTTCGAGGAGCTTCCAATCAAGGAGCTTCTCATGGACGCCATCGCCGCCGCGAAGAGCGCCGGCGCCACGTTCGCTGACGCGCGCATCGGCCGCTATCGCCAGAACTTCGTCGGTACGCGTGAGAAGCAGATCGTGCAGGTCGGCGACACCGACTCGATCGGCATCGGCGTTCGCGCGCTCGTCAACGGCGCGTGGGGATTCGCCGCGTCGCAGAATCTCACCAAGGACGGCGTGGCTGCCGCGGCGCGCGAGGCGGCGACCATCGCGAAAGCGAATCGCCTTCCGGGCTCGGCGCCTGTCGTCCTCGCGCCCGCGCAGGCGTATCCGAACGCGACGTGGAAGAGCACCTACGAGATCGATCCGTTCACGATTCCCGTCGAACAGAAAGCACAACTCCTCATCGACGCGAACACCGAAGCGATGAAGGTCGCCAACGTGCGCTTCGTGAACAGCACGCTGTTCTTCGTTCGCGAAGACCGCAGCTACGCCAACACCGACGGCTCGTTCATTCAGCAAACTGTGATTCGCAGCTGGGCGCCGATGGGGATCACCGCGATCTCGTCGGACGGCAGCGATTTCCAGACCCGCGCCAACATGGTGCAGCCGGCCGGCCGCGGCTGGGAATTCGTGCTCGCCGCCGACCTCAAAGGGAACGCGCCGAAGTGGGGCGAGGAAGCCGCGGAGAAGCTCAAGGCAAAGCCGGTGGACGTCGGTCGCTACGATCTCGTGCTCCATCCGTCGCATTTGTGGCTCACCATCCACGAGTCGATCGGCCATCCGACCGAGCTCGATCGCGCGATGGGCTACGAGGCCAACTACGCCGGCACGAGCTTTGTCGCGCCGCCCGAAAAGGTCCTTGGCACGCTCAAATACGGCCCCGAGTTCATGAACATCCAGGGCGACCGGGTGCAGGAAGGCGGCTGCGGCACGATCGGCTGGGACGACGACGGCGTGAAGGCAGAGTCGTTCCTCATCATCAGGAACGGCGTGTTCCACGACTATCAGACCAGTCGCGAGCAGGCGCCGTGGTTAGAGAGTTATTATAAGAAAAATGGTATGCCCGTGAAATCGCACGGGTGCTGCAACGCCGATAATTGGAGCAGCGTGCAGTTCCAGCGCATGCCGAACGTGTCGCTCCTGCCGGGCGAGAAGGATCTCAAGTGGGAGGACCTGATCGCGGCGACGGATCGCGGCATCGCCATCGTCGGCGACGGCTCGTACTCCATCGACCAGCAGCGCTACAACGCGCAGTTCGGCGGCCAGGTCTTCTACGAGATCAAGGGCGGCAAGATCACCGGGATGCTCAAGGACGTCGCTTATCAAATGAAGACGACGGAGTTCTGGAACTCCATGGACATGATCGGCGGCAAATCGGGCTACATGATGGGCGCCAGCTTCTTCGACGGGAAAGGGCAGCCGGGACAGGTCGGCGCCGTGAGCCACGGCTGCGTGCCGGCACGGTTTCGGAACGTGAACGTGATCAACACGGGGAGGAAAGCATGAGCGCCTGGCGTTGGGAGTTGGGCGATGGGCGGCCCCGCCTCCCCTCGGACGCGAGGGTTCTGACGCGCGAACAGTCGCAGGAGCTCATCGAGCGCGCTATAAAGTTCTCGAAAGCCGACTCCATCCAGGTGAACCTTGGCGGCGGATACGCGGCCAACGTTCGCTTTGCCGACAATCGCATTTCCACCGCCGGTGGCGTCGCGACCGCGAACCTCACCATTCAGAGCTCGTTCGGCCCGAAGCACTCGGTCGTCTCGACGAACGACTTCACGGACGCGGGACTCGAGCGCGCGGTTCGCCAATCGGAGGCTCTCGCGAAACTCGCCCCCGACGATCCCGAGGCGATGCCGCCACTCGGTCCCCAGCAATACGAGAACGTCACCGCGTACTTCGACTCGACTGCGAACCTCGGCCCCGAGGGACGCGCGGAAGCGGCGCGCGTGGCGATCGATCCGTGCCGCGCGGCGGGCGATCTCAAGGCCGCCGGCTTTCTGCAAACCGGTATCGGCGCCGGCGCCGTCGGCAACAGCGCGGGGTTGTTCGCGTATCAATCGGGAACGTCGACGAACTATACGCTCACCGTACGCACCGCCGACGGCACAGGTTCAGGCTGGGCAGGCGCGGATCATCCCGACTGGTCGCAGCTCGATGTGAAAGGCGTCGCGCAACGCGCCATCGACAAAGCGCGCTCGTCGCGGAATCCCGTCGCGATCGAACCCGGCCGCTACACCGTGATTCTCGAACCACAGGCGGTCGGCGATCTCGTGCAGTTGCTGGCCTTTTCACTCTCCGCGCGCGCCGCGGATGAGGGACGAAGCGCCTTCTCGAAGCCGGGCGGCGGAACGAAGATCGGCGAGAAGATCACTGACGAGCGTGTCACACTCTTCGCCGATCCCGCCGATCCACAGTTGCTCAGCAACACGTTCGACGGACAGGGCCTGCCGTCTCACCGCGTCGTGTGGATCGAGAACGGCGTGCTGAAGCGCCTCACCTACGGGCGCTTCTGGGCAAAGAAGAAGAATCAGGAGCCGGATGCCGGCACGAACGCCGTGAAGCTCGCGGGCGGAACGCAAACGACCGAGGAGCTGATCGCGTCGACGCCGCGCGGCGTACTCGTCACGCGCTTGTTCTACCTACGTCAGGTCGATCCACGCACCGTGCTCTACACCGGACTCACGCGCGACGGCACGTTCCTGATCGAAAACGGCAAAGTTTCCAAGTCGATCAAGAACTTCCGCTTCAACGAATCGCCGCTGCTCATGCTGAACAATCTCGAGGGGCTCGGCCGCGCCGAACGCGTCGCGGGAACGGAATCCGGCGGCGACGTCGTGATGCCGTCACTCAAGATTCGCGACTTCAATTTCACGAGCCTGTCCGACGCCGTTTGACGGCGTGAAACGCGACGGTCAGACCAGCGCTTCGGTCTGGCCCTCGCTCTCGCCGAGCTCGCTTGCGTCGGGCTCGACGGAATGACGAGGCGTCTGAACGCCCAGCAGCCGCAGGTATGCATCGATGCGGCGCACGAGCTCTCTGGGGCTGATCGGCTTCAGCATATAGCCGTCGAAGCTCGCGTCGCCGCCCAGATCAGCGGTCGAATCGATCCGCGCCGAGAATGCCACGAGCGGAATGCGGTGCGTCGCGGGATCGGACTTGAGCATGCGGCTCGCTTGCCAACCGTCGAGTCCCGGCAGCCCAATGTCCATGAGTACCAGGCTGGGCTGACACTCCCGCGTCACGCGGACGGCCTCGACGCCGTTCGTCGCCTCTTTCACCTCGTAGCCGAAGTGCTGCAGGATCAAGCCGTAAACGCGGCGAGTATCCTCATTGTCTTCGGCGAGCACGACGAGCGGTCTGGAGCGCATCCTTCTATCCCGTGACGGTGCAACTGTTTGCGATCCGGTCGTTGAGTACTAAATGCACTTTCCAGACCCTCACGTACATTTCGCGAAGTGACCGCCGCATTTCGCGTCCGGTTAGGCCGACGTTAGCCCGCCCGAGGCCCTTCTGACCCCGCGTTTTCTGCCCAAGCCCGCCCAGGCCGCCGGCCTTGATTCCCGAACCATCGTCCGCGCCAAGCTCGGCGACATCGACGCGTTCACGGAGATCGTGGACGCGTACTATGCGCGCTGTCTTCGTTTCGCGCGCGCCATGCTTCGAAATCCCGACGAAGCCGAGGATATGGTGCAGGACACGTTCGTGCGGCTGTATCGCGCGCTGCCGCGCTATGAGGAACGCCAACGGTTCGAGTCGTGGCTGTTTCAAATTCTTGGCAACTGCTGCCGCACGGCGAACACCGTGCAGCATCGCGAGACGCGGCGTACCATCGCCGACGAGAATGCGGTGCTCCATCTGGCGGCGGACGACGACACGGCGCGCGCCGCGGAATCGGCGTGGAGCGATACGGTGCGCCGCGCGCTTGCCGAGCTTCCCGAATACAATCGAGAGATTTTTCTGCTGCACTACATCGAAGGATTCTCATACGAGGAGATCGCGCGCATGACCGGCGTGCGGCAGTCCGCGTTGAAGATGCGCGTGAAGCGCGCGAGCGATGCGCTGCGTTCGCGACTTGCCTCGTGGGCGGAGCGCGAATGAGCGACGATCAGGATCCGCTCGTTCTCCGGGCGATCGACGAGCTGCGCCGCTTGCCGTCCGTCGAGCGGTCGGCGGTCGAGCGCGTCGTCTCGGCCGCGGCCGCCGCGCGCGTCGCGCCGAGCGATGACGATATTGTCATCGCGCCGCCGCGTGGCCGTGGTGCACGCTGGTGGGTGACGGGTGCGATCGCCGCGGGCGCGGTCGTCGTGGGTTTCGTGTTGAATGAATCCGTGCGTCCCGCGTCGCGTGACGTCGCGCAGGCGCCGCCGGCGTCGCTGCAGAAGGGAGTCGTGTACGCCAACACCTCGCCGGCCGAGCGTGAGGCGATGCCCGTGCTGCAACAGTTCGTCTTCAACGATCGTTCGGCGCATCGCGTGTCGGTGGTGGGCGACTTCAACGAATGGGCGCCGACGGCGTCGCCAATGACGCGTTCGTCCGACGGCGACATGTGGTCGGTGACCGTACCCATTCTTCCGGGGCGGCATACCTTCGGATTCATGGTTGACGACTCGATCTTCGTGCTCGATCCGCGCTTCCCGAAAGTTCGCGATCCCGATCTCGGCACCGAGGAATCCGTCGTCATCGTCGGACGGCCATGAAAACGATGTGGCTCGCGTGCGTGCTCGTCGCCGCGGCGCTTCGCCCGGCGGCGGGTCAGGATATTCCCGCCGGCATCGACGCCCAGGCGACCGTGCAGCTCGAGCGCATCGTGCAGGATGCGCGTGCGCAGGGACTCCCCGCCGAGCGAATTCTGGCGAAGGTGCATCGCGGCGTGAACACGAAAGTGCCCTCGGCGCGCATCGTCACGGCGGCGCAGGCCGTCGCGGTGCGTTTGGTCCAGGCGCGCGATGCGCTCGCGCCGGCACCCACGGAGGCGGACATTCTCGCCGGCGAAGATGCGCTGAGCTTCGGCATTTCGATGGCCGTACTGCGCACCGTTCGGCTCGCGAGCCCCGACCGTCCAGTTGCGGTGCCGCTCGGCGTCTTGACGCAACTCGTCGCGAATCACGTGTCGCCCGAGCGCGCGACGAGCATCGTCATCGACCTGATGCGCCGCGGCATTCCAGATGTTCAATTATCGCAGTTCATTCGCGATGTGAACCAGGACGTCGCGCTCGGAGGAGCGCCGGACAAATCGGTGGACATCCGGTGGCGCGGCCTGGTGCCGCAGATCGGACCGCCCGGCTCGTTCGGCATCGGCAGCGGAGACAAGGTGACCGTGCCGGCGGCGACCACGACGCCGGGACCGCCGGGGACGGGGCAGCCGGCGCCAAAACCGCCGCCGAAGAAGAAGCCATAGCGCTTGTACACAATTATGTTGGAGGATGCGCCCTGGCCGGCTCGTCCTCCTTCTGCTCGCGGTTGCGTGCTCGTTCGCGCCTGCGCTCACCGGCGCGCAGACGCGAACGATCGATCTCGGCGTCTCGCATGTCAGTCAAACGAACATGGAGCCTGGCTCGGCACTGACGCTCGGCGGAACGTTCGACGCGACCCTGCCGCGCGGCTGGGTGCGATCGAGCGCACTCGCTGTACTCGGGTTGCAAGCGTCGGCGAGTGCGCAGTTCATGATCGCGGGGTCGGCCGACTTGCGATCGACGGGATCGATGCGGCCGTTCGTGTCGGCCAGCGGCGGCGCGTTCGCGGTGAACGGATCGGGCGCGTCGGCGAGCGGTGATCTTTCCGCCGGTGTTCGGTATGCCACGGGCCGATACGGCGTCTCGTTCTCGGGCGCGGGCGGCGCGATGTCGCACCAGAGCGCATCGAGCACTCTGCTGCGTGCGCAATCGGATGCGTGGGTCGCGATCGGTTACGAGCAGTTCGGCGCCGAGGCGTCGGTAACGTCGAGCGGTGCGCGATATGACCCGCTCGCGCATCTCAACGGGCAAGGAAGTGCGCAACAGTATTTCGACGCCGCTGGTTCGTGGCGTCACGAGCAGGGGCCGTTCGCGGTTGGCGTCGCGGTTGGTGCACGCAACGAGACCGTCGCGTTGCGGGGCGGCGTGTGGCATTCGGTCGACGCCGAGCTGTGGTTGAGGCCTGGACTGGCGCTCGTCGTGAGTGGGGCGAATACGCTGGCCGACGTACTGCGCGGCATTCCGCGCACCACGGTGACGACCGTGGCGTTCCGGTTTGCGTCGCGGCCGCACGTGGCGATCGCGAGGGCGTCGGCGCGTGACGGTCCGCGGATGTCGGTGTTGGTGAGCGGCGAGTCGCGGCGCATTCAGGTGGCCGGCGTGCGTGCGGAGCGCGTGGAGCTGATGGCGGACTTCACGGAGTGGGATCCGGTGGTGCTCGATCGCGATGCGGCGGGGTGGCATCTGGATCGCGCGGTGGCGCCGGGCCCCCATCGCGTGGTAATCCGCGTGAACGGCGGCGACTGGATCGTCCCCGCGAACCTGCCGCGTGCCGAAGATGATTTCGGGGGCCAGGTCGGTTTAATTACAATTCCATAATTGTAATTTGATCATAAGGCACTGGATGCGTCTGCCTTTGCACTCACGGCCAACGCCCATCGCCCAACGCCCAGCGCCAACCCCTTGACGCCCCGCGCCCCCGCGATACCTTCCACCGCACGCGGCGATTTCTCCCGATTTGACGGGCCGCGTACCGAGGCCGCAGGCCTCGCGGACACCCGTCTAAGTCGTGGCTGATGCAACGGCCCGCGACGAACGAAGTCGGGGCCGTTTTCATTTTCAGAGCGCTGGACTCAGCGCGGAGAGACCCTCGGTATGAGCTCGTATACGTTCAGCTCGGAATCGGTCAGCGAAGGACACCCCGACAAGGTCTGCGACTTCATCGCCGACTCGATTCTCGACGCCCACCTCGCCGGTGATGCCAACAGCCGCGTCGCGTGCGAGGTGCTCTGCAAGAGTGGCCAGGTCGTGCTCGCCGGGGAGATCACGTCGCGCACCGACGTGGACTACGAAAAGATCGCGCGCAACGCGATCCGCGAGATCGGCTACACCGATCCGAGTGAGGCGTTCAACGCCGACGGCGTGAAGGTGATTCAGTTCATCAGCAAGCAGTCGGGCGACATCGCGATGGGCGTGGACACCGGCGGCGCCGGCGACCAGGGCATCATGTTCGGCTACGCCAGCGACGAGACGCCCGAGCTCATGCCGCTGCCCGTACAGCTGGCGCATCGCCTCGCGCAGCGCATCTCAACCGGCCGCAAGAAGGGCGAGCGCACCTGGCTTCGCCCCGACTCAAAGACGCAGGTCAGCGTCCGCTACGAGAACAATCAGCCGGTGCGGGTCGAGACCGTGCTGGTGTCGACGCAGCACACCGCCGAGGCGTCGCAGTCGGAGATTCGCGATTACGTCGCGAGCTGCCTCGCGCCCGAGGTGCTTGGGTCGTGGTTCGGCCCGCACGTCGAGATTCTCGTGAATCCCACAGGCCAGTTCATCGAAGGCGGCCCCTCGGCTGACTGTGGCGTGACGGGTCGCAAGATCATCGTCGACAGTTACGGCGGCATGGGCCGGCACGGCGGCGGCGCGTTCAGCGGTAAGGATCCGTCGAAGGTGGATCGGAGCGGCGCGTACTTTGGCCGCTTCGTCGCGCGGCAGGTCGTGAAGAACGGCTATGCGAAGCGCGCCGAAGTGCAGGTGGCGTACGCGATCGGTCGTGCCGAGCCGGTGTCGGTGCGCGTGGATACGTTCGGGACAGGCGATGCGAGCGCGGCCGAGGAATTCATTCGGACGTTCGACTATCGCCCGGCGGCGATGATCGAGCGGCTCGAGCTGCGGAAGCCGATCTATCGCCAGACGACGAACTATGGTCACTTCGGCAAGCAGGGTTTGAGCTGGGAAGCGTAGAATTCTTCACTCCACAAATGAACGGAGCCGCCAGCTGGCGGCTCCGTTTTTTGCTTTCGCCCATACGCCCATACGCCTACTTCAACGCCCGAACCGCCGACAGCTTATTCGTCGCCTTGTCGAGTGTGTACTCGATGAGATTCCCCGCCTGATCCTTCACCTGCCGAACGACCTGGCCCGCCGCATTGGTCGTTTCCTTGAGCACCGGGAGGTTGAGGATACTGCCGACGGTCTTCTGCGCGATCACTTTGCCGGCTGCCGACAACGTCTTGTCGACGAGTGAGCCCGTCGCCTGATCGACGACATGCTGAAGGACGTTGCCATTGGCGAGCTTCGTGGTGCTGAGCAACAAGCCTTGTACCGCACCGACGACGTTGCCGACCACGCCACCAACCGCGCCGCCCGCATTCGCGAGCGTACCAGTGAGCGCGGTGACCACCTCGGGGTGATTGTCCACGAACGTCAACGTTTGATCCACCACGTGCACCACGTCGTCGAGGTCCACGAGGAGGAGCGCGCGGGCGCGTACATCCTGAATCGTGAGGTCGACGTTGCCGATCAACACGTCGGCGCCGGCCGATATGTGCAGGAGGTTCGACACCTGCGCATTCAGCGCGATGTGCGCCGTGACGCTATCCACCTTCAGAAAGATGCGCTCGACGCAGAGATTCGGGATGTCGAGCACCACGTCGAACTCGGGATACTCGTGCGAGCGCGCGGTGCCGCCCGTGATCCGGTTGGCGGCCCCGCTCGCCGAGTCGAGTCCGACGGCGCGTTGGAACGTTCGCCCGCTGTCCGGCCCGACACACGCCACGTGCATGTTTCGCGTGCCTTGCAACCGTTGAGTATTCTGTGAATTCGTCGCGGGCGTTTGCGAGTAGAGCGCGGTCGACGAGAGGGCGCCGGTCGCAATCGCGACGGTGCACGCTCTCAGGCATCGGGTGGAGACACGTGAGATACGCATGACGCGGCTCCCGTTGCAGGAGTCGTGCGCGCACCGCGGACAGGGCACGGAAGTTGACCGCACAACCGTCCGTGCAACACCGCATCGTTCATCGAACTCGGCCATTCTTCGTCGCGCTCGCGATCCTCTCATCGCTCGCATCGCTCGCGTGTGATGCCTCGCGTCTCGCCGCCCAGCAACCAGCGGCGCGCGATTCAACTTTGTGTACCGCGCGGTTCGACTCGTCTGCCGGACGGACCGCGCCGTCTATCGCGCGGAATCCAACGACTTCCCCTCCGTCGTCAACGGCGCGCGACTCGAACAAGGCCGGACCGGTCGACGTCGTCATCTTCGCCGCCGCAACCGCGCGCGAAGTGACGTTCGCGTCGCAGCCCGACCTGCGAGTGCGTTTGTGCGGTGGGCTCGATTCGATTCACGTGCTCGAGCGGCGCAACCTGCCGTCGCCCGTCGTCGCGGGCACCACGTACCGCGATGTATACGTCGCCGTTCAGATCTTCGGGCGGCTCAACGCGGACTGCATCACTCGCACACTGACCGGCCGCGCCCCGCGCGACACGGCGAACGCCAAATCATCGCAGCTCGATTGCGCGTCGCTCGAGCTGCACGGCACGGCGTCACCCACCCGACCGCCGGCGGACACCGGCCGACCACCACGGAGATGATCACTCGCATGCGACTGTCACACCTCACCGCGCTCGTCGTGCTCTGCGCCGCTGCCGTTCCCGCGCTCGCGCAGACGCGGCCCGACTCCGCGGCCACCCGACGCACCACGCCGGCGCAAGGTCGCGTGCAAGCAAGCACGCAGGGGCTCACGCCCAATCGCGATGTGATTCTCGAGGTGCCGGAGCTGTCGGTCGACTCGATCGGCTTGACGGTGTCGGACGTCAAAGCGCACGTGTCGCTCGATGCGAACGCGATGAATCTCGTGCAACTCAGCGCCGGCGTCGACGTCGGCATCAAGAAGGTGCAACTCGGCATCGTCGGCGTGTACGCCGAGGTGTATCTCTACGCGGATCTCGACAACGTGGCGCGCATCGTCGATCGAGTCGTCGCGACGCTCGACCGCAATCCGAAGATTCTCACGCAAGTCCTGGCCGCGGTCGACACCACGGTCAACGCGGCGCTGCCGAGAAAGAAATAGAACGCGGTGTTCGACGTGCCGCGGTAGTGAACCGCGCGCGCGTCGAACACCGCGAAGAGCAATTACCAAATCTGCGCGCGCAGATTCGCTGGACGCACCATCGGATCGCCGTCTTTGCATCCGAACGCGCGCGCAAACTCCGGCATGTTCGACAACGGGCCGTTCACCCGCCACTTGGCCGGCGCGTGCGGATCGGTGTTCACCTGTGCCTTGGCCGACTCATCGCGCTGCAGCGTGCGCCACGCCTGAGCCCAACCAAGGAAGAAACGCTGCTCCGGTGTGAAGCCGTCGATCTTTCCCGGCCGGCCGTTTTTCGCCAACGCGCGTTCCATGGCGAGATACGCGATCTTCAATCCGCCCAGATCGCCGATGTTCTCGCCGAGCGTGAGCTTGCCGTTCACGTGCGTCGTCGCGTCAACGACGGTGTACGCATTGAACTGATCGATCACGCGCTGCGCCTGGGCGTTGTACTTGTCGGCGTCCTCCTTCGTCCACCAGTCGCGCAGATTGCCTTGCGCGTCGAACCGGCGGCCTTGATCGTCGAAGCCGTGTGACATCTCGTGGCCGATCACCGCGCCCATCGCGCCGTAGTTCACGGCGTCGTCGGCGTCGGGATCATAGAACGGCGGCTGCAGAATTCCCGCGGGAAACACGATCTCGTTCCACAGTGGATTGTAGTACGCGTTCACCGCCGACGGCGTCATGCTCCACTCGCTGCGGTCGATCGGCTTGCCGACCTTGGCCCAGTTGCGAGCGCCGGCCCAGTCGCTCAGCCGCTTCATGTTGTCCGCGTACTCGCGCGGCCGCGCCTCGAGCTTCGAGTAGTCACGCCACTTGTCGGGATAGCCGATCTTGCGCGTGAACGCATCGAGCTTCTCCGTCGCCTGCCGCTTCGTCGAGTCGCTCATCCAGTCGAGCTGCTGAATGCGATCGTGCAGCACCGAGACCATGTTGTCGACGATCGTCTTCGCGCGTGCCTTCGCCGCGGGGCTGAACGTCCGCGAGACGTATTCCTGGCCCACGGCTTCACCGAGCGCGGCGTTGGTATTGCGCTCGCACGTCTGCCAGCGCGGCAACGGCTCTTTCTGGCCAGTGAACACTTTGCTGAAGTTGAAATTCTCGTCGGCAAAGCGCTTGGGCAGGTACGACGCGGATGTGTTGAGCAGACGCCAGCGCAACAGCGTTTTCCAATCGTCGATCGGGATGGACGACAGGAAGCCGTTCATCGCGCGGAAGAAGTCAGGCTGCGCGACGTTGATCTCCGCGATCCCGGCCGGCGCGCCCTGCGCCGCCATGAACGATTCCCAATGGATGGACGGCGTGATCGTGTCGAATTGCGCGACCGTCATCAGGTGGTAGATCGCGTTCGGGTTCCGCATCGCCACCCGATCCATCGACGCCTCGGCGAACTTGGTCTCGACCGCCAGCACTGTGTGCGCGTGCGCGGCCGCGTCGTTCGGCGACTCGCCGGCAAGCTCGAACATTTTCGCCACGTGCGCCACGAACCGGTCGCGAATGCGCTGCATGCTCGTGTCGGAGGACGTATAGTAGTTTTTTTCGGGCAGGCTCAAGCCGCCCTGGCCGGCATTCGCGATCACGCGATTAGAGTTCTTTAAATCCTGTCCGGCCCCGACGCCGAACGGCGCCAGGCCGTTGGTGTGCTCGAGCTCCGCGAGCGCCGCGGGCAGGTCCGCCGACGATTGAATGGCGGCGATGCGCGCCATCGCCGCGTCGATCGGCTTGGTGCCAAGCGCCTCGATCGCCGCGGTGTCCATGCACGCGCCGAAGAACGCACCGATCTTGTAGCGATTCGTGCCCGGCTGCACGCGGCCGGCTTTCACGTCGGCCGCCGCGCGCTCCTCGACCTCGCGCACGATCGCTTCATTCTTGTCCTGAAGCTCCTCGAACGCGCCCCACTCGCTGTACTTCGCGGGAATGGTGTTCCGCTTGAGCCAACCACCGTTGGCGAACGTGTAGAAGTCCGTGCACGCCGCGCACGTCGTATCGAGATTCGCGCGATCGACGGCGTGATTCGCCGGACGCTGCGCCGAAGCCACACCGGCAGCGCCGGCGAGCAGGCTCGCGAGTGCGAACCGCAGAGTTAGTCGCATCTGTAGGAAGGGAAGGGGATTGGAGAATCGGCACGGTTGCGTCCGCTCCGGCGGCCGCGGTGCCACAGCTGTCATTCCGAGCGTAGCGAGAGATCTCGCTGATCGGTAGAGGGGCCCCCGCTCGACCGGTATGAGAGATTCCTCGCCTTCGGCTCGAAATGACAGGCGGTTCTACACCACTCCCCGCGACTAGATGCCGATCTTCACTCCGACGCGGACCAGCAGCATCGGCGTTCTGCTCTCGAACGGCGTGATGGCGATCTGGCTGTTCGGGAGATCCTGAATGCTGCCAGGGTGGAGATACTGCGCCCGGCCGCCATCGAAGTACTGCGCGCCGAAGTCCAGCAGAACCTTCGTGGTCCGCTGATACAGCGGAACGAGCACGCCGCCGCCAAGGACCCACGCGGTTGTCGCGTCCGACTGGTTCGTCGTATTCGCGAAGTCGAAATGATCGTCGGTGCCGTCGACGTGGCTCTGCGTGAAAAAGAATTGACCGCCGAACCCTGCGTTGGCGTATGGTCGCACCCACCCCGTCGGCGCGGTGAGTTGCAGGCCGATCGCAGTCGGCACCACATAGTTGCTCGTCGAGACGTCGACCTGCACGCGGCCGCCGATCGTTGGACTCAACGGAACGCGCTTCGATTCATGCCCGTATTGCAAGAACCCGAGGTCGGCCCGCAGCGCAACGATGCCACGGCGGTCGAGCGAAAACAGGTACGCGCCAGTGGCGCCGTATCCGAGGCCGACATTGTCGCCGAATTGGCCCTGCGGCCGGCTTTGAATGATCGCGATCGTTCCTGAACTGCGGCGCTCGAACTCATTCGGTTCGTGGTTGCGCCGCGAGCAGACGCACGAGGTGGAATCCTGCGCAATGACGGGCGAGGTCGCGGCGGCCAGGAGCGCGGCGACGAAAGCAAGGCGAGCGGACGACATGTGAACCCCGGGTGGAAAGGCTTCACTCTTCATTACGTAGCCGGGTTTCACGGCAGAGCGCGTACCTCCGCTCAGAACGCTCCGCTCACGCGTGCTATGTCGTTCTCAGCCAGCTTGATAGGCGCCGGCAGCACTACGTCGCTCGCTGTTTCCTTTACCGTTCGCCTGTCGCCCATTTGAGACGCCGGTGTCCGACTGCTGAGACGCCGGCGCATGCATCGGTAGTGTCAGCACGAACGTCGAGCCCGCGCCGGGACGACTCGACGCAGTGAGATCGCCGCCCATCGCGCGCGCCAGATCGCGGCTGATCGCGAGTCCCAGGCCCGCGCCTTCGATCGTTCGCGTGAGATTGCGCTCGACCTGCACGAACGGTTCGAAGATGACGTCTAGCTTGTCGGATGGAATGCCGACGCCGGTGTCGCGCACCGTGAGTCTCGCCACCCCACCGTCCACCGCGCTCGCCAGCTCGATGCCCCCGCCACTCGGCGTGAACTTCACGGCGTTCGACAACAAGTTCAGCAGGATCTGTTCGGTCTTGTCGGGATCACAGTACAGCTCGAGCGCGGCGGCATCCGCGCGGCAGAAAAAGCTGAGTCCGCGCGCCGTGATCTGCGGTGCGATCATCGTCTCGACCGACGTCAGCAGCGAGCGCACGTCGATCGCGCGTGGATGCAGCTGCACTTTCCCCGCTTCGATCTTCGCGAAGTTCAGCACGTCGTTGATGAGACTGAGCAAATGCTTTTGCGACCGCTGAATGCGCGCGAGATCTTCCTGTTGTTTCGCGTTGAGCGGCCCGTGCACGCCCAGCTGCAGCAGCTCCGTGTACCCGGAGATGGCGTTGAGCGGTGTGCGGAGTTCATGGCTCATTGCCGCGAGGAAATCGCTCTTCGCGCGATTCGCCGCTTGCGCCGCGTCACGGGCCGCCTCGGCTTCCGAGCGCAGTCGTGCGTGCTCGGAGGTTGCCGCCAGACGATGCCGCAGTGTACGATCCACCGCCGCTCCGCCGAGCGCGAGCAACAGCATGAGCGCGCAACTCGCCATCGCGGTGAAGGCCAACCCGTGCGTGGCGACGAGCTGCGACGACGACACATCAACCGGCAGTGCCGAGGGAGCGAAGCTCGTGCCGAACATCGCGGTGTAGTGCATCGTGGCGATCATCGCGCCGATGATGGCCGCCGCGCCCATGCGTTGCCGCCAGCCGTGCCACGTCTCGTCGTCGCGCAAGCGCGACGCCAGCGCGACCAGCGCGATGCCCGCGGCGATCGCGATCACCATCGACAACGCGATCAGCCGATTGTCGAATACTGGTGACGCCGCCATGTGCATGGAACCCATGGCGACCACGTGCATGGCGCCCATACCCAGGCCGAGAAGAATTCCCGCGCCGACGACCCAGAAACTGGCCGCGCGTTGCGACGCCGCGACGAGAAGCGACATGACCGACGCAGCCACCGCGATGAGCAACGCCGTCGCGATGCCGCCGAGTGCGTAGCGAGCAGGCACCGGCAGGCGCAACGCGAGCATGCCGGTGAAATGCATCGTCCACATTCCGACGCCGGTCGCGAGCGCGCCGGCCAACACCCACGCCGCGCGCGGCAGCCCGTTCGCGGCCGCGACGCGCCCTGTCAGATCGAGCGCGACGTACACGGCGAGCATCGCCGTCAGTACGGAGAGAGCGACGATGAGCGGATCGTAAGTTCCCTGCATCGCTGCATGATATCGCAGGGAGCGCGCCAAGCGAGCGGGGCGGGCACGAGCTTAACCTTCTCGAAACCGGCGCCGATACTCATCATGAGTAACTCCCCTTTCCCGCCTCTCCGCATGTCCCGTCGACTACCCGGCATGATGGCTCGTCTCGCGGCCGTGATTGCCTGGCCGTTCGTTGCCGCTTTGCCGGCCGTGGCGCAACGCGCTCCGCTTCGGCCATTGAGCTACACGCGCTTCGTTCTGCCGAACGGACTCGTCGCGTTGCTCAACGAGGATCACACCGCGCCTTCGGCCGTTGTCGACATCTGGTATCACATCGGTTCCAAGGACGACAAACCCGGTCGTACGGGCATGGCGCACTTGTGCGAGCACCTGTACAGCTTCCGGCCGCCGCATCTCACGCAGAACCTCGCGCTGTTCTACGTCTCGCTCGGCGCCGCGTCGACGCACTTCGCGAATACGACGGAAGACATCACCCACTTTTACGTCACCCTTCCCTCGAATGTGCTCGAGACGGTGTTGTGGGCGGAAAGCGACCGGCTGGTGAGCCCATTTGGTCTCGTCGATTCGGCGCAGATGGCCTCGGTGCTCGGCGTCGTCGCGCGCGAGCGGCAGGCGAACTTCGAGGCCGTTCCGTATGGCGTGTTTCGCGAGCTGAACATCGCCGCGATCTATCCGCCGGGACATCCGTATCACTTCTCGCCGATTCCGCCGATGGCGGATCTCTACGCCGCGACGGTGTCGGATCTCCGGGAGCAGTGTCGTCCATACTACGCGCCGAACAACGCCGTGATCAGCATCAGCGGCGACTTCAATCCGGCGCAGGCGAAGGCGTGGATCACGAAATACTTCGGTGGCATTCCGCGAACGGCGGTTCCGGCGCGCGTCGTGGTACCGCGCGTCACGCTCGCGAAGGAATCTCGGGTCGTGCTCGAGGACAGCCGCGTGAACGTGACTCGTCTGGCGATGTCGTGGCCCGGCGCCGCGTTCACGGATTCGTCGCGCGCCGCGCTGCGTGCCGTCGCGTATTTGTTGACGGCGCCGCGCTTCGGACGTTTGAGCAAGCTGGTCGTCGACGACCGCAAGCTCGCGACGAACGTCATCGCCGAAAATATCGATATGGAGAAAGGCGGCGTGTTTCAGATTCTTGCGTTCCCGCGTCCCGGCGTGTCGTTGACCGCGCTCGAGACCGTCGTGGACAGCGTCATCGCGGGACTCTCCACAGCGCCCTTCACGCAGCGCGACGTCGAACGCTTCAACGCGTACGACGGGATGCTGGCAACAGAGAGCCTGCAAAGCCGCTACGCCCGCGCCGACACACTTGCGCATGGCGAGATCTTCGCGGGCGATCCGGTGGCCTACGCGAAGCAGACGAACGCGGCGCGCGCGTTGCGCCCCTCGGACTTGCAAGCGGCCGCAAAGCGCTATCTCACGCCCGGCCGCGTCGTGATGAGCATGGTACCCGCGGGCAAGCTCGATCTCGTGAGCAAGCCGAATCTGCCGTATGAAAACGTGACGCCGCCGAGCTCCGTGCAGCGGAAGACGACGCCATGAGAAAACTCATATTGGTGGTTTCGATAGCCGCGTTCGGCGCCGCCGCCACGCTCGAGGGGCAGGACATCGACCGCTCGAAGCGCCCCGACATTCCGCCGGCGGCGGCGTTTCACTTCCCCGCGGTGCATCACCACAAGCTGCCGAACGGGCTGCAGTTGTATGTCGTCGAGGACCACACCATCCCGCTCGTGGCCGCGCGCATCATTCTGCCTGATGCATCGCTCGACCCGGTCGGCAAGGAAGGTCTCGATTCGCTGACGATCGGTGTGCTGCGCGAAGGCACGACGACGAAAGGTGCGACAGAGCTCGCTGAAGCTTCGGCCGATCTCGGAACGACGGTGACACCGACGCGCTTTACGGTCACAAGCGACGAGGCGCGCGCCGCACTGAGTTTGGTCGGCGACATGCTCATGCACTCGCTGCTCGATTCCGGCGCGGTCGAACGCCGTCGCGCAGGCCAGGCGGCGCAGGCGCGCGGGAACATGCTCAATCCCAGCACGCCGGCGCGTCGCCTGTTTTACTCGTTGATCTATTCGCCGGACGATGACTTCGTGCGATCGCTCGCCGCAAACGACACTGTCGTCGGCCGCCTCACGCGCGATGACGTCCTTCGTCACTACCAGCAGTACATCGGCCCGCGAACGACAGCGATCGTGCTCGTCGGCGACCTGACTGACGCCGCCGCGCTCTCGCTCGTGAAGAGCATCTTTGGTTCGTGGTCGTCACCCGCGACGCTGCCCGCGCGACGTGCCGCGGCATCCGTCGCGCCGCACCCGACGACCATTTACATCAGCGACGTACCGGCCTTCAGCGACGCGTACGTCTTCGTCGGCAACGCCATCGCGCCGCGACGCTCGACGCCCGATTTCTATGCGGCCGAGGTGGCCTCGATCGTCGCGCACTTGCGGATGCAGCTGGTGTTGCGCGAACAGCGATCGCTCATGTATTCCGGCAGCTCCGGCATCATCTGGTCGGTGCCGCCGCGTCCGTCGGTGTTCGTTGGCTCGACGCGGCTCAATGTCGCGAAGTCCGACACGGCGCTCGTCGCGTGGCTGGGCTTTCTTCGCGAGTTGCGTTCAGGCACCGCCAGCGCGCAGGACGTGGACGCCGCGCGCAAATACATCGTGGCGTTTCTCACGCAACGCATGGACGGTCCCGATCAAATCGCGGATCGCGTCGCGGACATGGTACGCGGCGAGATGCCGCTCGACTATTACGACCGATACATGGCGGGCATCGCCGCCGTAACGCCGGCCGAGGCGAATGCCGCGGCCGCGAAGATCTTCGATACCGATCATTTCACCATCAGCATCTCGGGCCCGCGCGCGGCGCTCGAGCGCGTGCTGCGCGCGGCGAACATCGCGCCGGTCGTGGCCGTGGATGCGAACGGGCGGCCGATCGAATCGAAGAAGTAGTCGGCCGCCGCGCCCGCGGATCGTGCCGTGCGCTCAGTCCACGAACTCGATGACCACGCCGGGCTTGATGGCGGCGGCGAGTCGCGCCGCATCCCAGTTCGTGAGGCGCACGCATCCGTGCGAGCTCGCGAGCCCGATCGTATGCGGCAGCGGGGTGCCGTGAATGCCGACGTGCTCCTTGCTCGTCGCGATCCAGACGATGCCCACCGGTGAGTTGGGTCCCGGCTCGAGCGTCGCACGCGGACGCGAATCCGGCACGTCGGAGTAGAGCGACGGGTCGTAGTGAAAGACCGGATGCCACTGCACGCCTTCCACGCGATATCGTCCGGACGGCGACGGGTCATACTCCGACCCAACGGTGGTCGGAAAGTGGTAGACGATCGACCCGTCCGCCGCGAGCGCGTGCAGATACCGGCCGCTCTTGGCGACGTGAATCTTCACGATCGGTTTGACGGGCTCGCTGCGGTGAAGATGCTCGGCATCGAACGGCTCGACGTTTGGCACCCACAACGTCATGCCCGCCGCGAGATGATTGAAGTTGACCGTGGGATTCAGCTTGCGAAGCACGTCGGTGACTGTATGAAAACGCTCATCGAGCATCTCGAGCGCCGACGCGTAGCACTCGCACGGCAGCTTTTCCTGATCGTACACGCTTGCGGGAATCCATAGGTACGGGCCTATGATGTCGTCTTCGGTCAGCGTGTACTGCACCGCGCCGTCGATGCGTCCGACTTCGTCCACGAGCTTCGCGTACGTCGCCTGGTCGAGGCGGCCGGTCGCGGGAAGACCATTTTCCTGCTGATAGAAGAGCACGGCCTTGGACATGTTCTGTCCGGCTTTTCCGTTGAGCACTCCGCTCGAGAAATGCGCGCGGTCCAACATGATCTGCGTGCGGAGCACCGCCGGCCCTTCATCGGCTTCGAGCGCGTCCGGCGACGGGTCTTCGTTGATGCTCGCCGGCGAAATCGCGGTCACAGCGGTTCCAGTGGATACCGCGGACACTGTCGTACGCGTCGTTACGACAGGCGCCGGCGCTACGACTGCCTGAACGCCATGCGAGTGCGTCTGCAGATCACTCACCGCCGACGTCCGCCAACTGGTGTCGCCACGCGATGAGAGCGGTGTCAGATCCGCCGCGTCCCGGTCCATCTCGGGAGTGACCACCGAGACCGGCCGCGCCCGGCACGCCGCCCCCAACACCAACACCGCCAAAACCACGCTGCTCAACCGCCGCATCCAATCCTCCAAGCCGATACATGATTGGGTTTACATGATTCGTACCCGAGGTCGCGCGCACTCTCGTCACCTCCCGTGCGATGCGGTACATTTGCGTGACGGGCAATTCCACTCACGAGCCCGATACTCCGCCTCGTTTCGGCGGCATTTTGGTGGCTCCGATGACCGCTAAACCCAATCTCACGCTCGTCACATCGCCGCGGCCGCTTCCCGCCGACCACGTCGAGCGAAATCCGGGTACCGCGCTGGACCTCGACATCGTCCGCGCGATTCGCGTCAATCGCAGCGCCGTCGAACGACGCGCGGCGACGATCGGGACGCGACGCACGGTCAAAAAGGAGTGGCAGGCCGCGTGGCTGCTGCGCGCCGTCACGCTCATCGATCTCACGACGCTCTCCGGCGACGACACCGCGGGCAACGTGCGACGACTCTGCGCCAAAGCTCGCCACCCGCTCCGCGACGACCTCACCGACGCACTCGGCGTTCGCAAGCTGAACCTCAAGGTCGGTGCGGTGTGCGTGTACCATCAGCTGGTGCCGACGGCCGTCGAAGCGCTCGAAGGGTCCGGGATTCCCGTCGCCGCGGTATCGACCGGATTTCCCGCGGGCCTGAGTCCGATCGAACAGCGCATCGACGAGATCCGCGCAAGCGTGGACGCGGGCGCCAAGGAAATCGACATCGTCATCACGCGCGCGCACGTGCTCACCGGCAACTACGAGGCGCTGTATGACGAAGTGAAGCGCTTCCGCGAAGCCTGCGGCGATGCGCACATGAAAGCGATTCTCGCCACGGGCGAGCTCGCGACGCTCGGCAACGTCGCGCGCGCGAGCATGGTCGCGATGCAAGCCGGCGCCGACTTCATCAAGACGTCGACCGGCAAGGAAGGTGTCAACGCGACGATTCCGTTCGGCGTCGTGATGTGCCGGATGATTCGGGACTACTTCGACCAGACGGGCTACGCCGTTGGATTCAAACCCGCCGGCGGTATTCGCACCGCCAAGCAGGCGCTCGAGTTTCTGTATCTCATGAAGGAAGAGCTGGGCGATCGTTGGATGCGGCCCGACTTGTTCCGCTATGGCGCCAGCTCGCTCCTGACCGACATCGAGCGCCAGCTCGAGCACTTCGTGACCGGCCGCTATGCGGCGGCGCATCGTCATCCAATGCCCTGACGCGACGGGCGGCGGGCGCTGGGCGATGGGCATGTGACTTCGCCGGTTTCCCAACGCTCAACGCCCAATGCCCAACGCAAATGCCCACTGTCGCCGAAATCTTTAGAACAATGGAATACGGCCCGGCCCCCGAGAGCGACAAGGACGCGCTCGCGTGGCTCGGCAAACACGAGCGCGTCTTCGGGCACTACATCAATGGTGCGTGGACCGAGCCCGGCGACACGTTCGACGTCATCAATCCGGCAACGAGCAAGGTCATCGCGCGGGTCACCGACGGTACAAAGGACGACGTCGACGCCGCCGTCGACGCGGCTCGCGCCGCACTGCCCGCCTGGAAAGCGCTGTTGCCGCACGCGCGGGCCCGCTACCTCTACGCGCTCGCGCGCGGCGTGCAAAAACATTCGCGCCTGCTCGCCGTGCTCGAGAGCATGGACAACGGCAAGTCGATCCGCGAAACGCGCGACATCGACATTCCGCTGGTCGCGCGGCACTTCTATCACCACGCGGGCTGGGCGCAGCTCCTCGACACCGAATTCTCCGGCTACGAAGCGATCGGCGTCGTCGGCCAGATCATCCCCTGGAACTTCCCGCTGCTCATGCTCGCGTGGAAGATCGCGCCGGCATTAGCAGCCGGTAATACTCTGATTCTAAAGCCGGCCGAATTCACGCCGATGACCGCGCTCTGCTTCGCCGAGATCGTCGACGAGATCGGCCTGCCGCCCGGCGTGGTCAACATCGTCAACGGCCACGGCCCGACCGGCGCCGCGATCGTCGAGCATCCCGACGTCGACAAGATCGCGTTCACGGGCTCCACGGAAGTCGGACGCATCATTCGCAAAGCCACCGCCGGCTCCGGCAAGAAGCTGAGTCTCGAGCTGGGCGGCAAGAGTCCGTTCATCGTCTACGACGACGCGGATCTCGACAGCGTCGTCGAAGGCGTCGTCGACGCGATCTGGTTCAATCAGGGCCAGGTCTGCTGCGCCGGCTCGCGCTTGCTCGTCCAGGAAGGCGTCGCGGACAAGCTCGTGGCGAAGCTACGCGCTCGCATGGAAAAGCTGCGCCTCGGCTCTCCGCTCGACAAAGCCGTGGATATGGGCGCGATCGTCGCGCCGGTACAGCTCGAGCGCATCAGGGACCTCGTGCAGCAAGGTGTCGATGAAGGAGCAACCATGTGGCAGCCGTCGTGGGCGTGCCCGACCGAAGGCTGCTTCTACCCACCGACTCTGTTCACCGGCGTGCAGCCGTCCTCCACCATCGCGCAGGTCGAGATCTTCGGCCCGGTGCTCGTGAGCATGACGTTCCGGACGCCCGAAGAATCCGTGGCGCTCGCGAACAACACGCCGTACGGGCTCGCGGCCAGCGTCTGGACCGAAAGCATCAACCTCGCGCTCGACATCGCGCCCAAGATCAAAGCGGGCGTCGTGTGGATCAACTCGACCAATCTGTTCGATGCCGCGGCAGGCTTCGGCGGCTATCGCGAGAGTGGCTTTGGCCGCGAGGGCGGCCGCGAAGGGATGTGGGAGTATTTGACGAGGCGGAACGCGGGATCGGGAAAGAAGGAATCGGCAAAACAGCGCGCTTCTCTTTCTTCGCAGATCCCGGCTCCCGGTTCTCGCCCCACGGCTCCGGCTCGTGGAGAAATTCCCGCCATCGACCGCACACCGAAGCTCTTCATCGGCGGCAAACAAGCGCGCCCTGACGGCGCGTACACACGCCGCATCTTGTCGCCGAGCGGAGTACAGGTCGGCGAGGCGCCGGAAGGCAATCGCAAAGACATTCGCAACGCCGTCGAAGCCGCGCACGCGGCTGCCAAGAGCTGGGCTCGTTCGACGGGGCACAGCCGCGCGCAGATCCTGTATTACATCGCCGAGAATCTGTCGGTCCGCGCTGACGAGTTCGCGCGGCGCATCGACGCGTTGACCGAATGCGGCGCGCGACGCGCGCGGCAGGAAGTCGAAGCGTCGATCGAGCGCTTGTTCACCTACGGCGCATGGGCGGACAAGTACGACGGGGCGGTGCACAGCGTGCCCATCCGTGGCGTTGCGATCGCGATGAACGAGGCGATCGGCGTGATGGGGCTGATTTGCGATGATAAACATCCGTTGCTCGGGCTTATCTCGCTCGTCGCTCCCACGATCGCCATGGGCAATACCACCATCGTCGTGCCGTCGGCCGAACGTCCACTGGCGGCCACGGATTTCTATTCCGTACTTGAGACGTCCGACGTACCTGCCGGGGTCGTCAACATCGTCACCGGTGAAAAGGACGCGCTCGCCAAGGTCCTCGCGGAACACGACGATGTCGAATCGGTTTGGTATTTCGGCAGCCGCGACGGTGTCCGCGCCGTCGAGCTCGCGTCAGCCGCGAACATGAAGCGGACGTGGGCAACGTGGCACGAGCGCGATTGGCTGGATCGCTCGCAGGGTGAAGGACGCGAGTTCCTGCGCGCGGCCACGCACGTCAAGAATATCTGGGTTCCGTACGGCGAGTAGCATCTCCCAAACCTTCTCCCGCTTTTCCCCTTTCGCTGGTCCCTCCCGATGCGTCTCCGCTCCGCGTCCGTCATTGCTTTGCTTGCCGCGGCCGCTGCCGCTGCGTGCAAGGAACAGTCGCCCGTCCCGCACACACCGAATCACATCGTCGTCGTCTCCGGCGCGAATCAATCCGGAAACACCTCGGCGGCGCTCGATTCGGCGCTCGTCGTTCAAGTGCTCGACGGCGCCGGCCGCTCAGTGTCCGGTGTGACGCTGACGTGGACTGTCGTCGGCGGTGGTTCGTTGTCCGCAACGTCGACCGTGACCGACAACGACGGCAAGTCGAAGGTTACGTGGACGCTCGCGCCAACCGCCGGCACGCAGGTCGTGACCGTGACGAGCGCCAACATTTCGGGCGCGTCGGTGTCGTTCGTCGCCAACAATGGCGCGACGATCAGCGGCGTCGTCACACCGGCGAACACGAACATCTTCGGCGCGACGTTCTCGCGCTCTCCGGCGCGATCGCTCGGCATCGGCAGCCAGCGCACCGTCACGCGCCGCCCGATGTCGAATCGCATCGTGGTTGGTTTCCGCAACGACAAGCTCGGTGTCGCCGCGGCGGGTTCGGGCGCGTATCGCTCCATGTCCGTCGCGCGCAACGCGATGTTGCAATTGCAGAGTCGCGCCGCGTCGCTGGCCGCGTCGCACCCGTTGCGCAACGCGCGCGTCTCGCCCGCCATGCTCGCCACACGCTTCGAGGTCACGGACACCACGCAGATCGACGCCGTGATGGCGTCGTTGCGCACGGATCCCAACGTCGCGTGGGTCGAGCGCGACGAGATCGTGTCGATTCGCGGCGGCCTTGCGCCGCGTCCGCAATCGGCGGCGTTCGCGATGTCCTTCGATGGTGCGACGACGCCGGCGAGCGAGCCCGCGCGCAACATCGTCGGCAAGTTTCCGAATGACCCGTTCCTGCTCGATCAACTCTGGACCGCGAACATGGTCGACTTGCCGCGCGCGTGGTCGATCACCACTGGCAGCAAGAATGTGGTCGTGGCCGTCGTGGATATGGGCATTCGTTTCGACCATCCGAACATCACGGCCAATCTCACCAGCGACGGCTACGACTTCGTCGATCAGGTGGGCTTCGGCGACACGGAATCCATCTGCGACGGGACCACGTTCACGACAATCGATGGCGACGGCGACGGGCCCGACGCCGATCCGACCGATCCCGACGATCTCGAGTTCGACGACGCGGACGGGTGCTGGCAGCACAACGATCTTGGCGACCACGGCCTGTGGACCGCCGGTATCATCGGCGACGTGGGCAACCAAGCGCTCGGCGTCGCGGGCGTGAATTGGAACGTGAAGATTCGCCCCATTCGCGTCCTTGGTATCACCGGCGACGGAACCAACTTCGACATCGCGCAGGGCGTGCTGTACGCCGCGGGACTGCCCGCCGCGGGCGCGAACAACGCGCTCGTACAAGCGCCGTCACGCGCGCAGATCATCAACATGAGTCTGGGCGGAGGCGCATCGAGCAACACGTTGGCGAGCGCCGTCGCCGCCGCGAGCAACGCGGGTTCGCTGCTCGTCGCGTCGGCGGGCAACGATGGACTCGATTTGCAGACGTTTCCCGCCGCGCTGCCGAACGTGATGGGCGTCGCCGCGGTCGGCATGGACGGCGCGCTCGCGACGTACTCGAACGCGGGGACGTTCATCTCCGTGTCGGCGCCGGGCGGCGATTTCCGCCTCGACGACAACGGCGGCGGCGGCGTGCTCGGACCAGGATGGGACTTCACGCGCAACCGCTCGACGTACTTGTTCGGCTACGGCACCTCGGCGTCCGCGCCGTTCGTGTCCGGCATCGCCGCGCTGCTGCTCGCGCAGGATCCTTCACTCACCGCGACGCAACTACGCTCACGCATCGAGCAATACGCCACGCGCGGTACCGGTCTGTCGCGCAGTGACGTCTATGGCTGGGGCATCGTGAACGCGTACAACTCGCTCACGCAACAAAACGGCCCGCCGCGCAGCACGATCGCACAGTTGGTCGACGCCACGACGGGAACGGTCGCGCGCTCCACCACGGTTGCAACCAACGGAAACTTCGTGTTCACGAAACTCTCCACCGGCACATACTACCTGCGCGTCGGCGACGACGAGAGCAGCGATGGTGTCATCGGCACGCCCGGCCGCCGCTTCGCGATGGCCGGCGGCCTCGGTGCGCCGACGGTGTTCAACGTGAACGGAAGCTCGCAGTCGGCGGCGATCGTGCTCGGGTTACCAATGGAAGTGGAGCCCAATGACGATATGGCGCACGCGAACACGCTCACCGTCGGGAGTTATGTGGTCGGCACGATCACCACGCCCGACGTGCGCGACATGTACGCCGTGCAAATTCCGACGCTCGGCACCTACACGTTCGAGACGTCCGGCCTGGTCGGCGCGTGCGGGCTCGGCATCGAGCTCGATACGTTCCTCTCGCTCTCATCGTCGGCGGGCACCGTCGTCGCCACGAACGACAACTTTACCTCGCCGACGGCACAGCGCTGCTCGCGCATTCAGACCACCCTCGGACCGGGGATCTACTATGTCTCCGTGACCGCGGCCAGCGGAACGCGCTTCGCGACGCACGGCCGCTATCGCCTGGAGGTTCGCTCGGGGCAGTAATGCTTCAGAAAACCGCTCACCCTCCGATAATGAGAATCGAGGGAGGGAGCCGGCAACGCGATTGCGAAAGCCACGCGCGGCCGGTCGAGCGAAGCGAGAAGAGCGAAGAGAGCAAGGAGAGAACGCAACGATACGAGCGGCAACCCATCGGGCTGCCGCTCGTTCGTGTTTTCGCGCGCGTGGCGGTCGTCATATGGCTCGCGGCGTGCCGAAGCCGCGTGACGGCGCTGGCCACGCCGCCGGCACCAGGCAGCCGGTGCGCCGTCACGTACGCCACGCCCGACTCGTCGCACGTCGTCACGAGCGACGTCACGCTGTTCTGGCGCGTATTCGACGAGCCGAGTGAGTTGAATCTGCAGGCGTATCTGGATCGGGGATCAGTCGGGCTGCACGATGCGGCGGCTACGCGCATCGGCTCGGCGCGCGATTTGGTGATGCAGATCCAGACCGACCACGCGCGCTACGAACGCGTGCGCGCCGCTACACTCCGAGCCGGCGAGGCCGAGCCCGCGATTCGCGCGTCGTTTAGAAAACTCGAATCACTGTATGCCGGCGCGCGCTTCGCGGACGTGTATTTCGTGATTGGCCGCTTCATCGTCGGCGGCGTCGCGCTGCCGCACGGCATCGTCGTTGGGGCGGAGATGTATTCCGATCCGAAACAATTGCCGGCGATCGTCGCCCACGAGCTGGTGCACTGCCAGCAGACGGCCTCGCCCGACGGCCAAACCCTGCTCGCTCGCGCGTTCAACGAGGGAAGCGCCGACTTCGTCGGCGAGCTGATCTCGGGCGCGCAGATCAACTCCGCGGCACATGCATACGGCCTGGCCCACGAGCACGCGCTGTGGAGCGAGTTCAAACAGCATCGGCACGACACGGCGTACTATCCGTGGATGTACGGTCCTCGCGCGGACGGACTTCCAAACGATCTCGGATACTTCATCGGCTATCGCATCGCGCAGGCGTACTACGACCGCGCGCGAGACAAGCGCGCCGCCGTTCGTGAGATCATTCGCACGAACTACGTCGATCGCCTGCTGCGCGCGAGCGGCTACGACCCCTGAGCGTTAATGAGCGTTACGCCTTGGGCTTTCCTTCGAGGTACTTCTCGAACCAGGCCTGCTCTCCGTTCCACCAGAGCCGCTGATTCTGTGGCTTGAGCACCCAATGCCCTTCGTCCGGGAAGATCACCAACCGGCTGGGTACGTGCATGCGCTGCAGCGCCGTGAACATCGACAGGTCTTCGGTATACGGCACCCGGTAATCGAGCTCGCCGCCGGTCACGAGCGTCGGGGTCTTGAAGTTCTTCACGTACAGGTGCGGCGAGTACACGCGATACTGCGTCGCCATCGCCTTCGGATTCCAGATCCCGCCGCCGTACTCCCAATCAGGGAACCACAGCTCTTCGGTCGCGAGCGACATGTTCTCGAGATTGAACGGCCCGGCGTGCGACGCGAGCGCCTTGAAACGGTCCGTGTGGCCGGCGATCCAATCCACCATGTACCCGCCGAACGATCCACCCGCCGCGCCGAGCGCGTTGCGATCCATCCATGGGTTTTCGGCGAGCGCGGCGTCGAGCCCGTTCATCAAATCGGTGTAGACCTTCCCGCCCCAATCCTTCGACACTTCGTCGACGAACTTCTGTCCGTAGCCGGTCGAACCGCGCGGATTGATGATCACGAGCGCCGCGCCTGTCGCCGCGAACATCTGATAGTTCCAGCGACTGTGCCACTGATCGAGCCATGCGCCCTGCGGTCCGCCGTGGATGAGCAGAATCGTCGGGTACTTCTTTCCCGCTTGCCAGTTCGGCGGCTTGACGACGAATCCCTGCACACGCGCGCCATTCGCGCCCGTGAACCAGAAATCCTCCGCGGGATTGAGCGCGAGCTGCGAGATCAATCGATCGTTCTCGTGCGTGACCTGACGCGCCGCGGGCTTCATGTCGCCAAGGTCCATGGTCCAGACTTCCGCCGGCCGCTCGGTGGCGTCGCGCACCCAGACGAGCGTGCGTCCATCGCGCGACGCCGCGAACGACATGTTGTTGTGCTCCGTCGGCACGGCTTCAGGGATCGCGGCTTGCGCGCGGCCCGATCGTCCCGAGATCACGCCGGGTCGCGCCATGTACAACTTCTCACGACCCGCGTCTGTCGTCTGAATGCACAACACGCCGTCGGACTTGAAAAAGTACGAATCGGCATTGCGATCCCACGTCGGAAAGAGTTCGCGCGAGGTCTTTGATGAGCGATCGTACAACATCATCCGCCAGCGATCCGACTCGAACCCCGCCCGCGCCTGCGACGCGTACGCGATGTACTTGCCATCCGGCGAGTACACCGGGTTCTGATCCGCGCCCTTGTTCGCCGCCGTGATCACGACCGGCGCGCCGCCATCCAATTCCACGGTGTAGAGATTCACGTCGGTGCTGATCGCGTCGTTTCGTCCCTGGTCCTTCGCCGTGTAGGCCATCTCCCGGCCGTCGGGAGACCAATCATATCCCTCGCTGCCGCCAAAGGGCCCGGGCGGCACGTCATAGCGCACACCCGGCGTCAAATCGCGCGGCGTGCCGCCATCCAGCGCCACAACGAACAGATGCGAGCGCTGTCCTTCATCCCAGGCGGTCCAGTGCCGATACATCAATTGATCGGCGATGTGAGCCTTCACCTGGTTGTCCGCCGCGGCCTTCTCGCGCGACGCGTTGCACGCGTCGCTCGTGCAGTCGGGGTAGACCGATGAGGTGAACGCGATGCGATCGCCGACCGGCGACCAGACCGGTCCGGTCGCGCCGCCGTTGAGATGCGTGAGCTGGCGAGGATTGCCGCCGTTGGCGTCGGCAACCCAAAGCTGTCCGCCGGCGATGTACGCGACACGTCCACCATCCGGCGACCACCGCGCTTCCGTCGCGTTGACCGCCGCGGCGGGAAAGACCTGCGGCGTTCCGCCGCTCGTCGGCACGAGGAACGTCTGCGCGATGCGGCGGTTCGCCGCCACGTCCGTCGTACGCACGTTGTACAGCACCATCCGGCCATCGGGCGAGGCTTGAGGATCGCTCACCGCGCGTACGGCCGCGAAGTCTTCGTAGGTGAGAACGCGTTTCTGCGCCGCCACGGATTTCACGACGGTCGCGGAAGCAAGAAGCACGGTCGCCGCGGCAAACAGGGCTCGTTGACGCATCTGATGCATGTGATCCGGGTGTGAGGGTATGCTGAACAGTACAGCGAGAATCGGTCGATGATCCAGCGGTTCATCCTCTCCGCATCCCTCCTCGGATGTGCGGCGGTGCTCGGCTGCGCCGGCGATTCTCCGTCGGAGGTGGCCTCGGGGCTTCCGCCGGGCGACGGTGTATTCACCGCGTCGCCGCTCGACACGATCGTTCAGATCGCGCCGTTGGGCGGCCTCACACCGCCCGCGCAGACGATTCCGGCGAACCACATCTATCTGGCGGCGGTCCCGACCTCCGCCGAGTGTCCGCCCACCTGCGATCTTACCCCGCGGCGGATTTACGCGCCCGGCGGCGGCACGGTCGAACGCATCGAGACCTACAATCCGGACAGCAAGATCACCGTCCGGATGACGTCGACGTTCAGCTACTACATCGATCACATCGTGCTCGATCCCGCGATCGCGGAGCGCGCGGTCGTCACGGCGGGACAGAAACTCGGTACAACGTTGTCGAACGGCTACGGGCTCGACCTGGGCGTCGTGAACGAGAATCACGTGAACGCCGGATTCGTCGCGCCGAATCGCTACCCGCAGGAAACGCTGGACGCGGACGCGCCGCTCAAGTACTTCGTCGAACCGCTGCGCACCCACCTGTATGCGCACGTCCTGCGACTCGGCTCCGATCTTGACGGTCGCATCGACTACGACGTGCGCGGCCGCCTCAGCGGAAACTGGTTTCTCGACGGTATGGCGACGGACGCGTCGAGCAGCGCGCCGGAGCAGGGTGATAAACAACTCTCATTCGCGTTCGATGCCTACGATCCGTCGCAGGCGCGCATCTCGGTCGGCGGCCAGCTCGCGCAGTCCGGCGTGTTCGGCATCGCGGCGGGCGATCCTTCCTTTGGCAGCATCGCGGTCGGTCAGGGCATCACGACGCTTCACCTGACGCGCCAGGGCGGGGGCGGCACGCTGGTCAACGCCGGCGTGTTGATGGTCGACCTCCTGGCCGAGGATCGCGTGCGGGTGGAAATGTTCCCGAACGCGACGAGCCGCCAGGACTTCACCGCGGCCGCCCGGTTCTATCGCAGGTAGTAGAGGCACTAGAGGAAGTAGAGGCACCGACGCAACGCCCACCGCTCGCTGGTGTACTACATCCCAGCGACAACCGAGGGAGGTCTCACATGTCAAAGTTTCGTTTTTCCGTGAATGGGATCGATTCCCGTCAGGAAGGAATCATCGAGAGCGAGTCGTTTACGGCCGCGGTCGACGCACTCGGCCAGCACGTGTCCGTTCAAACGGGTGACATGCTCGAGATTGGCGTCCACGGTTTTCCTCCGATGCGGTACGAATGCGTCGGCGAGATCATGGCCGGCCATCCGGTCTGGCGTCCGTCGCGGCAGCTGGCGGCGTAGCCGACCCCGTGCCATCCTTGGCTCGCTCAGGATGACGTTGCAATGAGACCCGCCATCTCCAGCGCGTTCACGGCCCCGTAGTTCGCATAACAATTGTTGAACACCACGTGCACGCGCTCGGCTTCTTCAGCGAGCTCGAGAATGAGTGACAGCCACTCCTCGAGCTCGCTGTCGTCGTAGAGATACCTGTACTTCTCCGCGACGGTCGCCTCGCGCGCGCCCCACAGCTCACTCCGGCGACCATGCAGCCGCACGAGTGCTAGCTCCGGATTGGTGATCGCCGGAGCGATCGGCATGCTCGTCGGCGTCCCGGGAGGCGTGTCGGCGACGACGTAAGTCATTTCGAGATCGCTCAACAACGACCACAATCGTTCGCGGAGCCGAGTCTCGAGCCATGACGGATGCCGAAACTCGATGGCGATCGGCAAGTCGCCCAGGTGTTCGCGAACTCGCGCGAGCATCGCCGGCGTGGACTTGTTCGGTTGAATCCAGGGCGCGAACTGCAGCAGGACCGCGCCCAGCTTGCCCGATTCGTCGAGGGGTTCGATCGCGCGCCGAAACTGGCGCCACACTTCGTCGCGCAGCTCCCTGGGCAAATCCTTCGCGTACACGCGAGTGGACGCCGCGAGCGCGGGCGGAAGCTCATCGCGAATCGATCGCGGAAGCCGTGCGACGTCCGTCGCATGGCCGGTCATGAGCGCGTGTGCCTTCACGTTGAACACGAAATCGCGCGGTGTGCGCTCGACCCAGTTCTCGACGACGCGCACGTCGGGAATGGCGTAGAAGCCCATGTCGGCTTCGACCAGCGAAAACTGCGAGGCGTAATGTTTGAGTCGCGCTTCGGGAGTCTTTGCGTCGGCGGGATAGAAGACGCCCGCCGCGGTGAGCGTCTTGTCGGTCCAGCCGGCGGTCCCGACGCGGATCTCCGCGCCGCGGCGCCGGAGCGGCTCGGCGGCGCCGTGCACGGGCCGCCGGGCCACCGCGGCCAGCGCGCCGGGGTCGTGCGTCACGTCGGTCATGCAACTCTCTGGGCATTGGCGGTGTCGAAGCCTAAGAACCTTAGACCTAAGGTTCTTAGGTTAACCCTGACCGGACCGCCCATGGCCGCCTCCGACGTCGATCTCGTTCGCGGAACGCTCGACCTTCTCATCCTCAAGACGCTCTCCTGGGGACCGATGCACGGCCTCGCCGTGCTGCGCTGGATCGTGAACGTCACGCGCGATCAGCTCCAGATCGAAGAAGGCGCGCTGTATCCCGCGCTGCACCGCATGGAAGAAAAAGGGTGGCTCGACGCCGATTGGGGCTACACCGAGCGCAATCGCAAGGCCAAGTTCTATCGCCTCACCGCCCGCGGACGCAAGCACCTCGCCGACGAACTCACGCGCTGGCAGCGATACACCAGCGTCGTTGGACTCATCATCGCCGCGCGCGGGGCCGGCGCGGGCGCCGCGCGATGAAACGCGTCTTCCGGCTGCCCGGCTCCCGCGGGCGCATCGAGCACGAGCTCGACGACGAGCTGCACTTCCATCTCGAGGGCCGCGTCGAGGAGCTCATGGAGCGCGAGCACCTCTCTCGCGACGAAGCGGAACGCGAAGCCCGCCGCCGCTTCGGCGACTACGACACCTACCGCCGCGAAGCCCGCGACATCGACGAACGCACACAACGGGGACGAAATCGGATGGAGCTCTTCGACACGTTTCGCCGCGAGATTCCGCACGCCGCCCGCGTGCTCATTCGCAACCCGGCCTTCTCGCTCATCGCCTTCATCACGCTCGCCGTCGGCATCGGCGCGACGACCGCGATCTACACGGTACTCGACGCCGTCGCGCTGCGGCCGCTCGCCTATCGTGACGCCGATCGGCTCGTGTCCGTGCTGCATCCCGTCACCGTGCCCGGCAACGGTGAATCGACGTGGGGACTGTCGGCCGGCGGCTACTTCTTTTTCCGTTCTCGCAACCATTCGTTCGAGAACCTCGGCGTGTACAACACCGGCGACGTGATCGTTGCCGACGGCAATAGCGACCCCGCACCGGCACGTGCCGCCTGGGCCACCGCGACGTTGTTTCCAACGCTGCGCGCGCACGCCGCGCTCGGACACCTCATCGATTCCACCGACGACGTTCCCGGCGCCCCGCCGGTCGTCGTGCTCAGTAACGAATACTGGCAGCGTCACTTCGGCGGCGACCGCTCCATCATTGGCCGCATGTTCCAGATTGGACTCACGAGTTATCAAATCGTCGGCGTGGCCGAGCCGGGGCTGTCGCTGCCAAAGCCTGGCGCGTTTGGTTCGACCAACGATCTCGCGTCGTTCGGCGTCGATCTCTGGTTCCCCGAGCAGCTGCATCCGAACGGGCCATTTTACAATTCGCATCCCTACTCCGGCATCGCCCGGCTCAAGCCCGGCGCGACCGTCGAGTCGGCGCAGCGCGATCTCGTTACGCTCATGCGCGAATTTCCCCAGCGCATGCCGCTGGCGTACAAAGATGGGTTCATCAAGCGCTTCAACTTCCGCGTGAGTGTGAAGCCGCTGCGCGACGAGATGCTCGGTCCGACGCTCGCGCGCACGTTGTGGGTGCTGTTCGCCGCGGTGGGCGTCGTCCTGCTCATCGCGTGCGCCAACGTCGCCAATCTCTTTCTCGTTCGCATCGAGTCGCGCCGGCGCGAATCCGCGATCCGCACCGCGCTCGGCGCCGACCGCGCGCACATGGCCGTGCATTACCTGAGCGAGAGCTTGCTGTTGTCCCTTGCCGCCGGTGTCGCCGGAATTCTGATCGCACGCGTTGCCCTCGGTGCGCTGCTCGCTATCGCGCCAACGAGCGTTCCACGGCTTGCGACCGTGCACGTGGATCCGGCCTCCGTGCTCATCGCGCTCGCGTTGTCGCTGACTGCGGGTTTGGTCTTCGGTTTGATCCCGATCGGGCGTACGACCCTCGACGTCAGCACGCTGCGCGACGGTGCACGAGGCGCGACCGCGTCGCCGACGCAACGGACCATTCGCGACGCGCTCGTCGTCACGCAGACGGCACTGGCGCTCGTGCTACTCGCCGCGGCGGGCCTGATGCTGCGCAGCTTCACGAATCTGCGTCATGTGAAATCGGGCCTCGATCCCAACGGTGTGCTGACGTTCACCACCGTGCTTCCGCGATCGCAATACGACTCGCTCAGCAAGGTTGAGGCGTTTCAGCGCGAGTTCTACGACCGCGTGGCCGCGATACCGGGAGTGAAGACCGTCGGCACCGTCACCGATCTTCCGCTGCAAGACTACGGCGTGGGATGCACGAGCGTCGTGGCCGAGGGAAAATCGTATGCGGAAGACGACAAGCCGCCGTGCGTACCGACGCCGTACGTCGGCCCCGGCTTCTTCGAGTCGATGAGCATTCGCGTCCGCGGTCATGCGCCGCAGTGGAGCGACTTTGCCGGCATCTACGATCGACCCACCGTCGCGGTCGTAACGCAGGCGCTCGCGAATCGCCTGTGGCCGGGCGAAGATCCAATCGGCAAGGGGATCGCGATCGGCAACGCGCGTGCCGGCTACTATCGCGTGGTCGGCGTCGCGCCCGAGCTTCGCGCGCACGGCCTGGATCAGCCGCCGAGTGAGATCGTGTTCGCGTCGCGCGTCGGCTCGAGCATGACGTTCACCGTGAAGACGACGAGCGCGAACCCCAACGAGCTTTTGCCCGCGATTCGCCGCGTGCTGGCCGACATGAATCCGCGCGTCCCAATCCTGGATGTGCGCGACATGCAGTCGGTCGTGGACCGTTCGACGTCGCGCACGTCATTCATCATGACGCTGCTCGCGATCGCGGGTTCGCTCGCGTTGCTGCTGAGCGCGGTGGGGATTTACGGCGTCATCTCATATCTCGTCGCGCAACGGCGCTCCGAGATCGGCGTGCGCATGGCACTCGGCGCGCGTGTGCCACAGGTTGCCGCGCTCGTACTGGGCCAGTCGATGCGCCTCGCGGGATTGGGTGTCGCGATCGGGCTGCTCGCTGCACTCGCTGGAACGCGTGCGCTGCGATCGTTGCTGTTCGACGTCAGCCCCACGGATCCGGTCGTGCTCCTTGGAACGGCCGCAGTGCTGGTGACGATCGCCGCGATCGCGACACTGGCTCCGACGCGGCGGGCGGCGAAGATAGATCCGGTGGAGGCTATGAGGGCCTAAACGGTACCACGGAACACTTCTGACGTACACGGACCGGCACGGAGACGGCGTTTGAACTGTGAGTACCGACGTTTCAATTCGAATGCCTTTTAGAACACCCGGGATGTTCCGCGAATCGAAGCATCCCAAGGGTGTTCTAAGAAAGTCATTAAACAGCAGTCAACTGCCGTTCACGCCGTCTCCGTGCCGGTCCGCACTTGTCCGACGTCCGTCCGTGGTAAGCTCTTTACTCGGCTCTCAGCGCAACGAGCGGATCTACGTGCGCCGCCCGCAGTGCCGGAACCCAACTCGCGAGAGACGCTACTACGAGCAGCACAACGGCGACAACCGTGTAAGTCAGCGGGTCCGATGACGTCACGCCGTAGAGCACACCCTGCATCAAGCGCGTGAGTATCAGTGCGCCCACAAGGCCCACCACCACGCCAACACTGGCCAACGTCAGTCCGCGTCCAACCACCATCCCCAGCACATCACGAGACTGCGCCCCGAGCGCCACGCGCACTCCAATCTCGCGCGTCCGCTGATTCACGAGATACGACAGCACGCCGTACAACCCGAGCGCGCCGAGCACGAGTCCGATCGCGCCGAAGATGCCCAGCAACACGGTCAACAGTCGTGGCCGTGCGACCGCGACGCCAATTGCTTCGTCCATCGTGAACGCGCTCGTGAACGTCTGCTGTGGATCGACCGTGCGAATGGCGTCCTCGACGCGCTTGATCATCGCCGCGGGATCGCCCTGCGTGCGCACGACGAGATTGGTCTTCACACGAAAGACCTGATACACACTCGCGTAGATGCGCGGTGTCGGTGTCTCATCCACGGATTCCTGCCGCACGTCGCCAACGACACCGACGATCGCATAGTGTGACGAGTCGCCGAACGAGACCATCTGCCCAATCGGATTCGCGCCGCCGAGATACTTCTTCGCGAACGCCTGATTCACCACGAACACCACCGGCGCTCCCGCGCGATCCTGCTGCGACAGATCGCGTCCGGCGATGAGCGGAATGCCCATCGCGTTGAAGAAGCCGTCGCTCGTGAACATCATCGTTGCCGAGGGACGCTTGTCGGCCGGTACGCCGCTCATCCCCGGCGGGACGAGCGGGACCGTCTCGCCGTCGCCGTGAAACGGCAAATCGCGAACGGCGCCCGCGGCGATCACACCAGGAACGCCGCGCACCTTCTCGAGCATTTGCCGATATGTCTCTCGCATGTCAGGTCCTGTCGCGTGCCGCGCGGTGTTGATGCTGTAATTGAGCGCGACGCGATGGTCCGGATGAAATCCGAGATCGATCCGCAACAGCTTGACGAAACTCCGCGTCATCAGCCCCGCGCCGCACACGAGAATCATCGCAAGCGCCACTTCGGCCACGACGAGTGTGTTGCGTAACCCGCCGCCCGCGCTGGTGCTGCCGCGCGTACCTTCGCGCAGCGATTGCTGAAGCTCCGGTGACGACGCGCGAATCGCCGGCACCAGACCGAATGCGATACCCGTCACGATCGACAATCCAAACGTGAATGCAAGGACGCGAGCATCGAGGCCGACGTCTTCGGCGCGCGGCAACTGGCCCGACGCGAGTTGCACGAGCAATCTTCCGCCAACCTGCGCGATGATCACGCCGAGCACACCGCCGATGAGCGCCAGGACCAGGCTCTCGGTGAAGAGTTGCCCCACGATTCGCCCGCGCTCGGCGCCGAGTGCGGAGCGAATGGCGATCTCTCGCTCACGTGTCGTCGCGCGCGCGAGCATCAAGCTCGCGAGGTTGACCGCGGTGATGAGCAGCACGAAGCCGACCGCGCCGAGCAGCACGAGGAGCGTCGTGCGCACTTTGCCGACGAGCGAGTCCCGCAGCGGAGCGACGTCCGCCGCGCCGAGATTCTTGTTCTCGGGATACTGCTCGGCCAAGCCGCGCGTGATCGCGTTCATTTCGGCGTACGCCTGAGCCACGGTTTGGCCAGGCCCGAGCCGCGCGACGACGTTGAGTGTTCGCACGGGACGTATGCGTGGAATCGCGTCGTCGGGAATGGTCGAGAACGGAATGAACATCTCGACCTGCGGCGCGGGAAAACGAAATGTCGGCGGCATCACGCCGACGATCTCGTACGAATGGCCGCCGAGTGTAACGCGTCGCCCGACGACCGCGCGGTCGCCGCCAAACTCTCGCTTCCAGAAATCGTTGCTGAGCACCACGAGGCGGTCGTTCGCGCCGCGCACCATCTCGTCGTCGCGCGGTACGCGGCCGAGTTGCGGCGCAACGCCGAGTGTTGCCCAGAAGCCGGGCGTGATGAACGCGGCGTCGATGCGCTGCGGCGCGCCGATGCCCGTGAGATCGGTGCCACTCATGCCTTCGGCGTAGAAGTAGCCGCCCATGTCGGTAATGGATCGACGGCGGGCGCGCCAATCGTCGAGGTTCACGGCCGACACGACGCCGCGCTCGGGCGTACCGTCCGAGTTGTACACCTGCCACACGCGAACCAGGCGTTCGGGATCTCTGAATGGCAGTGGCTTGAGTAGGACGCCGTTCACGACGCTGAAGATCGCGCTGTTCATGCCGATGCCGATCGCGAGCGTCAATACAGCGACCAACGTGAATGCGGGGTTCTTCCGCAGCGTGCGCATCGCGAACTTCACATCCTGCCCGAAGGCCTCGGCTCGGTTGTGCCACGTCGGTTGATGCATTGCGTCCCCGCTCAATGTTGAAATTTCAGCATGCCTCCATAATATGGCGCGCGTGCTGAAATTACCGCATCAATACATGTAAGGGATTTGTATGGTCACTCAGCCGATCCAGGCCAGCGTCGCGAAGAACAACACCAGCTTGAACCCGACTACCGCGTAGATGAACGTCGCCGCGGCGACGACACTTCGCACCAGCGCCGGCACTGGCCGCGAACGGTAAAACTCCCGCTGCGCCATGAACACGTACAGCGCCACGAGCACCTGGAACGCGTTGAACATGATCGTCGGGCGAACGGTGTGGCCGGTGACACGCGTGAGGATCATCGCGTAGCCGGCGACTGACAGCACCGCCGCCGGCAACGCCAGAAGAAAGAAGCTCATGTAGTGCGTCGCGAACACCACATGCTCGACGAAGTAGTGCCTCGTTCCCACGAACATCGCCGCAAAGAGCAGCGCGTAGACGGGAATGAGGACCACGAGAATCGTCTTCCCGAGCTCTTCGGTGGCCGAGTCGAAACGCGCTTCGAGGCTGGGGGGAATGCGTTTCGCGACGTCGGCACGTTTGGCGCCTGGCCGCAACGGCGCCAGATGATAACGGTGTTCGAGCACCGGCCACGTCATGTTGTGGTACACCATTTCGCCGACCTGCAGTCTCAAGGGCGCGGTGAGCACCGTCGACTGATACTGGGTGGCGAAGATGAAGTACACCACGTTGCAGAGCAGGAATACGCGCAACGGCGGCAGATAGCGGTGGCGGTCGCCGTGGAGGTACTCGGTCGACAGTCGGCCGGGCTTGGTCAACAGCGTTCGAAACGAGGCGATGAGGGCCGAGTCGACATCGGTGATCGCCGCCAGGGCCTCGCGCAAGAAATGTTTGACCGACAGGTCGCGCGCGTGGCTGAGCCGTGTCCCGCAGTTCGAGCAAAACTTGCCGTCCGTCTCGACGCCGCACCGCGGACACGCGACTTCGGTCGTGAACTCCCTCGTGTCGATCGCTTCGGCGACTGTCATCCGCTCTCCTCCTCGAGAAGGCGCGCCTTGCGCTCGGCGCCCCATTTGTAGCCCGCGAGCTCGCCCGAACCTCGCACGACACGGTGGCAAGGGATGACGACGGCGATGCGATTCGTGGCGCACGCGCGCGCGACGGCTCGCGACGCAGTTGGCTGACCGATTGCCTCGGCCACTTCGCCGTACGTGCGGCGCTCGCCGGCCGGAATCTGTTGCAGCGCCTCCCACACTTTGAGCTGAAACGCGGTCCCGCTCACGTCGAGCGGAACGCGGTGCGACGCGCGGGATGCGGGTTTGCGCACGCGATCGAGCACGGCGCGGACCCACGTCGCGTGCGCGGCGTCGTCGCGTTCGATCGTCGCGTTCGGAAAGTCATGCCGCAGCGCGCGCTCGACGTCGGTGTTCGTCGCGCCGATCTCGACGGCGCAGACGCCGCGGTCCGTCGTCGCGACGAGCACGCGGCCGATGGGCGCGTCGACGATCGTGTAGGCGATCCGCACCCCGGCGCCGCCGCGGCGGAACGATGCGGGCGTCATCCCCAGCACGTCATTAGATTTCTCATATACCCGGCTGCTCGACCCGAAGCCTGCTTCGTACGTGGCGCGGCTCACGGTGTCGCCGGCGCGGAGCCGCGACTTGAAGCGCGCGACGCGCTGGGCCTGGCTGTACTGCCTGGGCGAGACGCCGACGATGCGCTTGAACGATCGCTGGAGATGGGACGCGCTCAACGCCGCCAGAGTCGCCAGCTCGCTCAACGGCACGGCGCGATCGGGGTTGGCATCCAGATACGCGCGCGCCGCTTCGACGCCGCGCGCCGTTGCCGACGCGTCGTCCGCCGATCGCGGCTTGCAGCGCAGACACGCACGATATCCGGCTCGCTCGGCGTCCTCGGGCGAATCGAAGAACGCGACGTTCTCACGCAGCGGCCGGCGCGACGCGCAGCTCGGCTTACAGTAGACGTGCGTCGAACGAACGGCATACACGAAACGGCCGTCATACTCGGCGTTGCGCTCCTGGACTGCGCGCCACGCCATTCCCGGATTCACCATATCCTGCTCGCGCTCGGCCACCATGGTCGCCATGAAATGCTCTCTGTGAGGGGCGACCGCAAGCTATGATCGACAATTTGTTGGGGATATCCGAGTCTTGTGCTCGAAGTGCGGGCGTATGGGCGTATGAAGTTCAGCTTGTCATACGCCCATGCGCCCATGCCGCCATACGCCCGCCTCTAAACGTTCTTGATCTCCCCCACGAGCCCCGTGAGCGACGTCTTCGCATCGCCAAACAACATCGACGTCCGCTTGTCGTAGAACAGCTCGTTCTCGATGCCCGCGAACCCGGCCGACATGCCGCGCTTGAGCACGATCACGGACTTGGCGTGATCGGCGTTGAGAATCGGCATACCGTAGATCGGCGACGACTTGTCCGTGCGCGCCGCGGGATTCACCACGTCGTTCGCGCCGATCACGAGTGCCACGTCGGCGCGATCGAATTCGCCGTTGATCTCGTCCATGTCGTACAACTTGTCGTAGGGCACGTTCGCTTCGGCGAGCAGCACGTTCATGTGTCCCGGCATGCGTCCCGCCACGGGATGCACCGCGAACTTCACCTCGCCGCCGCGCTTCTCGATCAACTCGGCCAGCTCGCGCACGGTGTGCTGCGCCTGCGCGACCGCCATACCGTAGCCCGGGATCACGATCACGAGTTGCGCATAGGCGAGTTGAATCGCCGCGTCCTCGACGCCGATCGAGCGCACCGACAACCCCGCCGCCGACTTGGTGGCTACGGCCGCCGTTTCGCTGCCGAACGCGCCGAAGAGCACGTTCGTGAACGAGCGGTTCATCGCCTTGGACATCAGGATCGACAGAATGAATCCCGACGAGCCGTCGAGCGAGCCGCTGATGATGAGGATGACGTTGCCAATCGCGAATCCGGTCGCGCACGATGCGAGGCCGGAGTACGAATTGAGCAGCGCGACGACGACCGGCATGTCGGCGCCGCCGATCGGCAGCACCAGCATGATGCCCAACAGCAGCGCGACGCCGATCATCGTGTAGAACGCCCACTGCTTGGTGGGATCCAGGATCACCGATACGAGCAGGAACAGAATGAACGCGAACACCAGGCCGTTCAATAGATTCTGGCCTTTGTAAGTCAGCGGCTTGGAGGGCAGCCATTCCTGCAGCTTGCCCGCGGCGACGATCGTGCCGCCCACGGTGATGCAACCGAGCATGATCTCGAAGCCGAGCGCCGTCATCGTGACACGATCGGGCGGCAGGCCCGCGTTCATGCGCGTGTAGTACTCGGCGATGCCCACGAGCGTCGCCGCGAACGCGCTCAGCGTGAGCGAGAGCGCAATTCGCTGCGGCATCGCGGTCATCGACACGCGCGTACCCATCGGGTAGCCGATGACGGTGCCGAGTATCAGTCCGGCGACGATCCAGCGATAGTCGACGATCGTTTCATTGAGCAGCGTGCCCACGATCGCGAACAGCATGCCGACCGCGGCGAGCTGCATGCCGCGCCGCGCCTTGTCCGGGCGCGTGAGCATGCGAAGACCGAGAATGAACGAGATCGACGCCGCGAGATAACTGCCTTGAATGAAGTACTCGCGCATCAGTTCTTGTCTCGCTTGAACATCTTGAGCATTCGATCGACGATGATGAATCCTCCGACGATGTTGCTCGTCGCGGCGACGACGGCGACGAAGCCGAGGATCGTCGCGACGCGATTGGCGGCGGCGCCCGCGGCGATCAGCGAGCCGACGAGTGAGATGCCGGCGATGGCGTTCGTCGCCGCCATCAGCGGCGTATGCAAGAGGGGCGGCACACGCGAGATGACCATGTATCCCGTGAACGCGGCCAGCACGAAGACGTAGAGCTCGAGGAGATGAGTACTCATTATCGAAGCACCTGTCCGTTGTGTGTCATCATCATTGCGCCGACGATCTCGGCGGTCGAGTCGAGCTGGAGCGCGTCTTCCTTCACCAGCTCCTTGCACAGCTCGAAGACATTGCGACTGAACATCTGGCTGGCGTGAAACGGCACCGTGCTGGGCACGTTGAGCGGCGCGATGATCGTCACATCGTGCTCGACCACGGTTTCGCCGGGCTTCGACAACGCGCAGTTGCCGCCCGTCTCCGCGGCGAGATCCACGATCACGGATCCCGCCCGCATGGTCTCGACCATTGCCGCGGTGATCAGCTTGGGCGCCGGTCTGCCCGGGATCGCCGCGGTCGTGATGACGAGATCCATGTCCTTGATGTGGTTCGCCATCGCCTCGAGCGTCCTCGCTTTCTCTTCCTCGGTCTGTTCGCGCGCGTAGCCGCCCGCCGTCTGCGCCGTGTCGCTCACGACGTCGCTCTGCACGAACGTGGCGCCGAGGCTGAGCACTTGCTCCCGTGCAGCGGGGCGCACGTCGAAGCCCGAGACGACGGCGCCGAGTCGTCGCGCGGTGGCAATCGCTTGCAATCCGGCAACGCCGGCGCCGATCACGAAGCACTTGGCGGGCGAGATGTTGCCGGCGGCCGTCGTGAGCATCGGCAGGAACTTGGGCAGCGCCGCCGCGCCGATGAGCACACCCTTGTAGCCCGACACGGTGCTTTGCGATGACAGGACGTCCATCGACTGCGCGCGCGTGATGCGCGGCACCAGCTCCAACGCAAGCGATGTGAGCTTTCGCTGCGTCATCGACTCGACGACGTCGGCGCTCTGGCCGGGCCGCATGAGCGAGATCACCGTCGCACCCTCGGGGATCATCGCGATCTCCTCGGGTGTCGGCGGCTGGACCTTCGCGATCAATGTCGCGTCGCGGTAAAGCGTTGCTGCGCCCTGAACGACCGTGGCGCCGGCCGCGGCATAGGCATCGTCGCGAAAACCGGCCCTGAGGCCGGCCCCGCTCTGAATGACGACGTCGATTTTTTGCTGCTTGATCAATCGGCCGACGATGTCGGGAGTAATCGCGACGCGCAGCTCCCGCGCGGCGATCTCCGATGGTACGCTGATTTTCATTCAGATTCGGTGGGAGGCACGTAAGCGAGCTTGTCCACTAACGCGCCAAGTCGGGGAAATGCTGACGCGCGTTGAACCTACGCCCGGGCGAACCAAGCGCAAATCAGGGGATCTCGCGCGCGGCGTCCGGCATAGTCCGACATACGGCCTTGCCGAACGCGAAACCGTTGCGTTGGATTCGCCGAAGAAACTTACAGTTCTCGTACCGCGCGACTGCCCGAGCGCCGCACGCCAACATTAGCTATCTCCATGAGCACCCGACGTTTCCCGATTTCACGAGGCTCAATGCGATCCCTTCTCCTCGTCGTCGCTGCCACCGCCGCGGCCGGCGCCGCCGCCGCCGCACAGCAGGCAAAATTGCCCCTCAAGCATACGCCGCAGCCAACCACGCCGGCGATTTCGCAAGCGGATCTGATGACGCGGCTCTACATCTACGCGGACGATTCGCTGATGGGCCGCGAGGTCGGCACGCCGTACCATCTCAAGGCAACGGCGTACATCGAGCGCGAAGTGCGGCGGCTCGGGCTCGAGCCCGGCGGCGATAGCGGCACCTACTTTCAGAATATTCCCGTCTTCAATGAGACGGTGTCCAATGCGCCGGCGTTGAGCGTCGAAGGCCGAAGCTTCAGCGGACTTACGGATTTCATCCCACGCGACAACGCGGTGTTCGGCGCGCCGGTGCGGCCGCTCGACGGCGTTCAAACGGTCTACGGAGGCACCTTCAGCCCGTCGGGCGACACGAGCATGATGATCTCGCCGGCCGCCGCGCTCGGAAAGTTCGTCGTGATCTCGGTGCCGAATGGCCCCGACGGCAAACCGGCATGGAGCGGCAATCGACAGCCGCTGACCATCCGTTATCTGCTGTCCGCCGGCATCGGCGTTGTCGGTCTCGACGCGGTTCCGGATTCAGAACGACCGTCGCTGCTCGAGCCGACGCTCACATTCAAGAACGGTGATGGCGATCCCCCGCAGCTCCCCGCGTTCATGTACATGTCGAACGCGATGGCCCAGGCGATCATGGGCGCACCCGTGGCCGGACTCTCGCGCGGAGCGGCGGGAAAGACGCTGCACGGCGCGATCAAGTGGAACCTCGCGCCGGCACCGGGTCGCAACGTCGTCGCGATTCTTCCGGGCAGCGATCCAAAGCTCAAGGGGGAATACGTCGCGATCGGCGCGCACAACGATCACATCGGCTTCAATCACGAACCGGTCGATCACGATTCGCTGCGCGCGTTCAACACGGTGGTCCGCCCTCACGGGGCCGACGATCCGGAACGCGAAGCGAGCCCCGAGGAGCAGACGCGCATTCGCGGGATTCTCGACAGTCTTCGCAAAGTCAACACGCCGCGGAAGGATTCGATCGACAACGGCGCCGACGATGATGGCAGCGGCACCGTCGCCGCGCTCGAGATCGCCGAGGCGTTCGCCGCTGCTCCGACGAAGCCCAAGCGTTCGCTGGTCTTCGTGTGGCACGCCGGCGAGGAGAAGGGGCTGTGGGGATCAGAGTACTTCACCGACCACCCAACGGTTCCGCGCGATTCGATCGTGGCGCAACTCAACATGGACATGATCGGCCGCGGCGGCCCGCAAGACGAGAAAAACGGTGGTCCCGGCTACCTGCAGCTCATCGGCTCCAAGCGCCTCTCCACGGAGCTCGGTGACATCGTCGAAGCGGTGGGAAAGACGGAACCCTCGCCATTCCACTTCGATTACTCGTACGATGCAAACGGGCATCCGCAGCAGTACTACTGCCGCAGCGATCACTACGAGTATGCGCGCTACGGCATTCCGATCACGTTCTTCTCCACCGGCGGCCACCGCGACTACCACCAGGTGACGGACGAGCCGCAGTACATCGACTACGCGCAGCTCGCGCGCGTGGCGAATCTCGTTCACGACGTCGCGGCGCGGGTGGCGAATCTCGATCATCGGGTCGTGGTGGATCACCAGAAGCCCGATCCGCATGGGCAGTGCAGGCAGTGATGATCAGCCTGCGTGGGCGAGGGTGCGCCCGCTGTCATCCTGAGGCGCGGAGCGCCGAAAGGATCTCATCCGCGTCCCGGTTTCTGGATCGTCCAACCGGATGAGATCCTTTCGCTGCGCTCAGGATGACAGCAAGTTTGCTATCATGCGCCTCGCCGTCATCGCGCTCCTGTTCCTCAGCGCCTGCTCGCACGTCTCCATCCGCAGCCCGATCTCCACGGCGGCGACCGCCGGTCCGCCGTCGACGTTCGTGCAGACGACGTCCGACACGCGCATGACGCGGCTCATCGACGTCGGCGTCGCGAAGACCGCCGCGTTCCGCGCCGCGACCGACTATCTCTCGCAGAAATTCTCCGTCGACGTCAGCGACGCACGCGCCGGATTCCTGATGACGCCATGGCAGTCGAGCACCCACGGCGGAACGCCGGACCCGCGCTATCGCACACGCATCATCGTGCGATTCATCGGCGACGACTGGAGGCAGGCGTCCGTGCGCGCCGAGGCGGAGTGGCAACACGGCGACGAATGGGACGTGGGCTACGACACGCAGATGCTCGAGGACGCCGCGATCGAGCTGCGCAGCCGCCTGGGGAAGAAGAGCTGACTACTTCGGCGTGAGTTGCGTGAGCGTCCACGCCCCGTTGTGGCGCTCGAGGACCGCGTGATAGGTGAACGGCGTGATCGTTCGCGCGCCCGCCTGATCCGTCGTCGTCAGCTTCAGCGTCACATCGCGCTCGATGACACCGTCGCGCACCGGATGGACTCCGCCATAAACCGCCGTCCCGCTCGCGTCGATCGCGTTTTTTAGAATTCTCTCATACTGGTCCTTCTGGCTGAAGCCGGGAATCGCCGCCGCGACGGCATCCGTGCTCCGGCTGCGAATGGCGGCGAGCAGATTCCGGAATGGCGCGCGCAGCTCATCGTCGTTCGTCGCCGCGGGCTTGGGTTTCGCCGCCGCCGCGGCGGCCGCCGCCAACTTCGCCGAATCGCTCTTCTGCGTCAGCGTCTTCTTCGCGCTCGTGTCGACGGCGGGCGCCGCCACTCCTCCCGGCGCGCCGACGAGTGATGAATCACTCGGCCGATCGACTCGGTTGGGCCCGACCTTCACCGGCGACTGAGCGAGTTGCCACACGGCAATTCCTCCGAACAACACCGCCGCGCCAACGACCGCTCCTACCGCAATGCGCTTGGGGCTCGTGCGCACCTTGGGCATCGGCATCGTGGGCTGCAGCGACGGATCCGCCGAGACGGGCGCCGCGCCCGCCGTGATCGGACGCTGCGCGCTCACCGTGCCGGGATCCCAGCCACCGAGCGCCAGCGCGGGATCGAGCGCGTCGCGCGCCTCCGCGGCGCTGGCCAGGCGATCGCCAGGCGAACGAGCGAGCATGTGCACGATCAGTGTATCGAGCCGGCGCGGGAGATCGGGCAGGATGTCGCGCACGTGCGGCGGCGGCTCGTGCAGGCGGCGACGGATCATCTGCTCGCGCGACTCGGCCGCGAAAGCCGGCGTCCCCGTGAGCATTTGATAAAGAATGCAGCCCAGGCTGTAGATGTCGGCGCGAGCGTCCACCGGGTCGCCGAGGAGTTGCTCCGGGCTCATGTACTCGGGCGTGCCGATCACGAGTCCGCTGCGGGTGAGCGCATCTTCCTGCGAATCGGTGAGCGCCTTGGCAATACCGAAGTCCACGACCTTCGGCACTTCCTTGCCCGATTTCGTGCGCGTGACGATGACGTTGTCCGGCTTGAGATCGCGGTGCACGATGCCAAGCTCGTGCGCGGCATGCAGCCCGTCCGCGATGCCGCGCGCCAACTCGATCGCGCGTCGTGGATCGAGCGCGCGGCCTTCGGCCTGCTCGCGCGCAATGATCGTGGACAGCGACTCGCCGTCCACATACTCCATGACCAGATAGACGATCTTGTCGGCTTCGCCGTAGTCGAACACGGCGGCGACGTTGGGATGCAGAATGCGCGCGGCGCTCGACGCTTCTCGCGCGAACCGCTGCAGGGACTCGGTGTCGGTCATGAGCGAGGGATTCATGACCTTCACCGCGCACTGCCGGTTCATCTTCACGTGCTCGGCGAGGTAGACGCGGCCCATGCCGCCTTCGCCGAGCTGGGCCAGGATCAGGTAACGCTCGGCGATGACGCGGCCGACGAGTGGATCGCCGCCGGCTTTGGGGCGGAGCGGTGTGCCGTCCTTCGGGCAGAAGCGGTCGCCGGTCTCGTATTCCGTGCCGCACTGAGGGCACACCTTCGCGACAGCAACGGCCTCCTCAGCCGACGGCGTTGGCTGTCGGGCCAAGAGGCCCGAGCCGAGACCGCTGGGCAACAGCGCGGTATCGTCGGCGTTCGGCGGCGGACCGTCGTTCGGAGGAGTGGGGTCGTCGGGAATCGGCATGGGCGAAGGAGTGCTCGCCAAGACTATGCCCGCTCGGGCCTCCTCGCTACCCGCCTGGGTCGTACTCGTGGGACTCGCGGCAGTCGCGACACTCGTGGTCCCATTCCTGCGCCGCGTTCGGGCGACATGGCTCCTGGCTCGTCCAATCGACATCCCTCGATACCGCGTCGTTTGCCCATCGGTGTCGAGGTCGTACATCACAACGCCGACCGAATTCGCTCCCACGCGCGCGTGTGGGCGCCCGACCGTACGTCCGTCGTGCTCGTTACCGACGACGGATCGGCTTTTCCGCTCGAGCGAGATGACGCGGGCTACTTCGCCGGCGAGCTGGACGGCGTGGGCGCGGGGACGCGCTACCGCTTTCGAGTCGACGACGGCGAGGCCTTTCCCGACCCGGTCTCGCGCTTTCAGCCGGACGGGCCACACGGCTCGTCGATGATCGTCGACGCGACGACGTACCCGTGGAGCGACGGCGACTGGCGCGGCGTGTCGATCGACGGGCAGGTCATCTACGAGCTGCATTTGGGCACGTTCACGAAGGGTGGAACGTTCCGCGCCGCGATCGATCGGCTGCCCGATCTCGTCGACGTCGGCGTCACCGTGATCGAGCTGATGCCGATCGCCGAGTTCGCGGGACAATTCGGCTGGGGTTACGACGGCGTCGCGTTGTTCGCGCCGTATCATCGCTACGGAACGCCCGACGATCTGCGCGCGCTCGTCGACGCGGCGCATCGCCTCGAGCTCGGCGTCATACTCGATGTCGTCTACAACCACTTCGGGCCGGACGGCAACTACACCGGCAAGTACGCGGCGCGATATGTCAGCGGCAATCCGACGGAGTGGGGCGACGCGCTCAATTTCGACGGCGACGACGCGGCGCCCGTGCGCGAATTCTTCATCAGCAACGCGCGCTATTGGATCGAGGAGTTTCATCTCGACGGGCTGCGGCTCGACGCCACGCAGCAGATCTTCGACACATCGAGCTCGCACATCGTGGCGGACGTCGCCGCGGCCGTGCGCGAGGCGGCGAAGGGCCGGCGCACGATCGTCGTCGGCGAGAACGAGCCGCAGAGCGCGCAGCTCATTCGCCCGCGCGATGCCGGCGGATATCAGCTCGATGGTTTGTGGAACGACGATTTTCATCACGCGGCCCGTGTCGCGGCAACGGGACGCAACGAGGCGTATTACGACGGCTATCGCGGTTCGGCCCAAGAGCTCTTGAGCACTATGAAATATGGATTCCTGTATCAAGGCGAGTGGTACGCTTGGCAGAAGAATCGGCGGGGATCGCCCTCGCTGGACATCGCGCCGCAATCCTTCGTGCAGTTTCTACAGAACCACGATCAGGTGGCGAACAGCGCGAAAGGACAGCGCATCAACCAGGAGTCGAGCGCGGGACGCTGCCGCGCGTTGACCGCGCTCCTGTTGCTCGCGCCGCAGACACCGATGCTGTTTCAAGGACAGGAATTCGCCGCGTCGGCGCCCTTTCTCTACTTCGCGGATCACGAGCCGACGCTCGCGGCACTCGTGCGAACGGGTCGCGCGAAATTCGTCTCGCAGTTTCCAAGTATCGCGGCCCGCGAGGAGCACGAGCGCATCGACGAGCCGTCGGACCCGTGGACGTTTCTCCGCTGCAAGCTCGATTGGGCCGAGCGCCGGCGCCACAAACCAACACTCGATTTGCACCGTGACTTGCTCAAGCTGCGTCGCGAGGATCCGGTCATTCGCAACGTCAAGCGGCGCGGACTCGACGGAGCCGTGATCAACGAGCATGCGTTCGTCGCGCGCTGGTTCGGCGTCGAAGGCGACGACCGGATGCTCGTCGTCAACCTCGGCGCGCGTATTCATGCGGATCCGCTCGCCGAACCGCTCGTTGCGCCGGCGACCATCGGCGGCGCGTGGAAGACGATTTTTTCGACGGAGTCGCCGAAGTATGGCGGTTGGGGCGCGCCGGAAATCCAAACGAAAGACGATGGGTGGTGGATTCCCGCCGAGAGCGCGACGTTGCTGTCGCCGGTGGCCGCGCCATGACGCGCCGCTTGGTCGATCGCATCGTGCGGCGCCTGGATCTGCCCGCCGATGGCGACGCGCGCGCGCGCAAGCTGATGGAAACCGAGTGGCTCGTCACGAACGGGCTGGGCGGCTATGCGTCGTCGACGCTATCGGGCGTGATCACGCGCCGCTATCACGGATTACTCGTTGCCGCGCTGCCCAATCCACTCGGCCGCATGGTGATGTTGAATCACCTGGGCGAACGACTGGTGCACGGCGACAAAGAGTTGTCGTTGAACAGCGAGGACCGCGTCGCCGGGCGAGTAGACGTCGAAGCGGCGGGGTACGTCGCGGACGTGCGGCTCGATGTGGGTCTCCCGGTGTGGGAGTACGAGTGGGAAGGGATGCGTTTGGAAAAGCGCATCGTGATGCCGCACGGGCAGAATAGCGTGCACGTCACCTATCGCATGCTGCGCGGGCCCGACAACGTGGTGCTCGAGATTCATCCCGCCGTGCACTTCCGCAACTACGAGGACCACGTCGGTTCCTCGCGCAACTCGCCGATCAACACGACGTACATGATCGGCGAGTTGGGCGACATCCGTGAGATTTCGACGGCCGACGATTTGCCGCCGCTGCGGATGACGATCGTCGGCGCGTCGAGCGCGCCATTCGAGACCGACGCAAAGCCCACGAACGAAGTGATGTATCCCGTCGAGCAGGATCGCGGCTACGAGTTTCGCGGGACGCTCTGGACGCCGGGGCATTACACCGTGACGCTCGAGTGCGATCGCTGTGTGACGTTCATCGCGTCGGTGGAATCGCAGGAAATCATGCTCGCGCTGGCGCCGGACGAAGTCGCGCGCTGCGAGCAGGAGCGGCGGCGGCGGTTGATCTTCAGCGCGGCGACGAATCCGACCGACGAAGTGGGCGCTGAGCTCGTCCTGGCGGCGGATCAATTCATCATCACGCCGGCCGGGCGCATCACCGACGCGACGCGCGCGCGGGCGATGGGCCACGAGGTCCGCACGATCATCGCCGGCTACCACTGGTTCACCGACTGGGGCCGCGACACGATGATCAGTCTGGAAGGGCTGACCCTCACCACGGGCCGCGATCGCGAAGCGTCGTTCATTCTGCGCACGTTCGCGCACTACGTGCGCGACGGTCTCATCCCGAACATGTTCCCCGACGGGAGCAACGAGGGGTTGTATCACACCGCCGACGCGACGCTGTGGTTCTTCCACGCGCTGCAGCGATACATCCGCCGCACCGGCGATCAGGTGACGCTCACGCAGCTGCTGCCGGTGATGATCGACATCGTGAAGCATCACGTGGAGGGAACCAAGTTCGGCATTCACGTCGATCCGGCCGACGGCCTCCTCTGCGAGGGCGCCGAGGGTTATCAGCTCACGTGGATGGACGCCAAGGTGGACGGCTGGGTGGTGACGCCCCGGCGCGGCAAGGCCGTGGAGATCAATGCCCTGTGGTACAACGCGCTGCGGCTGCTCGAGGGATGGATTACCGAAGTCCGCGGCGTCGAGGCGGCCGCGGACATCAAGACCCGCGCCGATGGTGTATATAAATCATTTAATGAGCGTTTCTGGAACGCATCCACCGGCTATCTGTTCGACGTGATCGACGGCGAAGGCGGCGATAGCCCGCTGTGCCGGCCGAACCAGATCTTCGCCATCTCGCTCGATCATCCCGTGCTCGAGCGATCGCGCTGGGAGGCGGTGCTTGCCGTCGTCGAGCAGCGGCTGCTCACGCCTGTCGGCTTGCGCTCCCTGGCCCCGGGCGAGCCGGAGTACAAGGATCGCTACTATGGCGACCTCCGCTCGCGCGACGCCGCGTACCACCAGGGCACCGTGTGGGCGTGGCTCATCGGGCCGTGGATCGACGCGTGGCTCAAGGTGCACCGCGACGATCTCGCCGGCGCGCGAGCGTATCTGCACGGATGCATCGCCGCGCTGGACGAATTTGGACTCGGCACTATCGGCGAGATCTTCGACGCCACGCCACCCTTCACGCCGCGCGGTTGCATTGCGCAAGCATGGAGTGTGGCCGAGGTGCTGCGGTGTTGGGTGCGGACGGAGCCGGCGCCGACGCCGACGGCACCAGCGTCGGCTCCGTCTGCATGAATCCGCGGGTTACGGTTTCAGCGAATCGCGAATCGCGCGTCGGTCCTGGCGCACGTCGCGCCGGTCGCGGACGTCGTCCCGCTTGTCGGAGCGTACGTCCTTGCGGTCGCTTCGGATTTCGCGCGTGTCGCGTCTGACGTCGGTCGAGTCGCCGGCCCTCGCGTCCGCGCGGCGATCGCGCACGTCGGCGCGCAGGTCCCTCGCATCCGAATGCGCCTCACGCGTATCGCGCACGACGTCGCGATGATCGCGCCTGAGATCGCGCGCTTCCCGTTTCGTCGGCGTGGTCGCGCTCTGGCCGCTCTGCGCGCCCGCCGTCCCCGCCGCCACCGCCATCATCAGTCCCGCGAGCACTGCCGTCGTGAGATTTCTCATATCGTCTCCAGGGTGAATGCTGCCTACCGCTGCCCATGCAGCCTGCATCGGGGAGACGTGCGTCGTTTCTGAGCGTTAAACCATCGGACGAAGTTCACATCGTAGTCGTGACCAGCGTCACCCGACGCGTTACCAGCCCTGTCGTTCGCGGAGTCTCCTGATGTGCGCCGCATGATGCCTGCCGTGCCACTCGTACATCGCCAGCACGTCGTCGAGCGTCATCGTGCCCATCGCGGGATGATTGAGCGTTCTCTCAAAGTCCGACGGCTGCATCGCGCGCAGCACGCGGACCCAGCGATCGTGCAGCGTCTCGAGCAGCATGAGCGACGTCTCGATCGGCGTCGAGCGCGCATCTTCGAGCCGGGCCCAGGCGGACTCGTCGTACGGCTTGATGGTCGGAGTATCCTCAGTCAAGGCAAGCTTGACCCGCGTGTAGGCGTTGAGGTGGCTGTCCGGGACATGATGCACGACCTGTCGCACCGTCCAGCCGTCGGGGCGATACGGCGTGTCCAGCTGCGTCTCGTTCAAGCCGCGCACCGCGGCGCGGAACGCGGCGGGGGTGTTGGCGATTGAATCAATCGCGGCTCGGCGCTGGTCCGCGGTGAGCACACCGGGACGTTGGTAGCGGCCGACGGGATAGCTGAGCGATTCGTCCATGGCGGGAGGGGTTCGGGAGGCGCGGCGGGCGGACGATTTGAAGTTAGGAAGCCACTCAAGAGGAGCGAGACGAATGGGCGGGCAAGCGGAGTTGAAGGGGCCTGATTTCGGGGCGGGCGTCAAAGCGGGCGACATTCCGGCTGGAGGAACGCTGCTCGGACACGCGCAAGGCGAGCCGGTGCTGCTCGCGCGCGTGAACGATGAGTATTTCGCCATCGGCGCGAGCTGCACGCATTACGGCGGACCGCTCGCCGAAGGTGTCGTCGACGGCGACACCGTTCGCTGCCCGTGGCATCACGCCTGCTTCAGCTTGCGAACCGGCGAAGCCTTGCGCGCGCCGGCGCTCAATCCCGTCGCGTGCTGGAATGTCGAGCAGCGCGGCGGCTCGATTTTCGTCACCGGAAAAGAGGAGCGCGATCCACTGTCGCCCACGTATCCGATCGCGACCATCGCGCCCGCGCATCCCGAACGTGTCGTCGTCGTCGGACTCGGCGCCGCGGGCACGGCGACGGTCGAGATGCTGCGCCGCTCCGGCTATGTCGGAACCATCACCGTCGTCGACGACGACCGTGGCGCGCCGTACGATCGGCCGAATCTCTCGAAGGATTATCTCGCGGGCAACGCGCCCGAGGAGTGGATTCCGATTCGCGGCGATGACTTTTACTCACAGCACGACGTGAATGTCATCAAGTCGCGCGTGTCGAAGCTGGATATCAAGGCCAAGCGTGTCGAGATCGAGGGCAAGGATCCGGTCACGTACGACGCACTGGTTCTCGCCACCGGCGCTGAACCGATTCGCCTCAAGCTGCCGGGCGATGACCAGCCGCACGTGCACTATCTCCGGTCGCTCGACGACAGCCGGCGCATCATCGAAGCGGCGAAGAATGCGAAGCGCGCCCTCGTGATGGGCGCGAGCTTCATCGGCCTCGAGGTCGCGGCGTCGCTTCGCGCGCGGAACGTCGAAGTCCACGTCGCCGCGCCCGAGAAGCTGCCGCTCGAGCGCGTGCTCGGCGAACATCTCGGGTCGTTCATCAAGTCACTGCACGAAGAGAAGGGCGTGGTGTTTCATCTCGGGCACACCGCGACGTCGGTCGAGAAAGACGCCGTCGTGCTCGACGACGGAACGCGCGTGCCGGCGGATCTCGTCGTCATCGGCGTCGGCGTGCGGCCGCGGCTCACGCTCGCGGAACAAGCGGGCCTCACGATGGACAAGGGCGTCGTCGTGAACGAGTTCCTGGAGACGAGCGCACCTGGCGTGTACGCGGTCGGCGACATCGCACGGTGGCCGGACCCGCACACCGGCGAACGCATTCGCGTGGAGCATTGGGTGGTGGCGCAGCGGCAGGGACAAACGGCGGCGCGCAACGTTCTTGGCGCACGCGAGCGGTTCGATCATGTGCCCTTCTTCTGGAGCGCGCACTACGACGTGAGCATCAACTACATCGGCCACGCGGAAAAATGGGACAACGCGGCGGTCGACGGGGATGCGGCGAAGCACGACGTGTCGGTGCGCTTCGAGCGCGGCGGCAAGTTGTTGGCGCTGGCGACGCTGTTCCGGGACGACGAAAGTCTTCGTGAGGAGATCAAGATGGAGCGGAGCGTAGTGGCGAAACCGTGAAGCGACCACGGACGAACGTCGGACAAGAGCGGATCGGCACGGAGACGGCGTAACCTGCAGTCAACGGCGGTTAAATGAGCCTTTCTAGAAAGACCTCGAGAGGCTTCGCGACTCGTAGCATTCCGAAGATGTTCTTAAAAAGCTCCTCTCGACAGCCGTCAACCGCAGTTCACGCCGTCTCCGTGCCGATCCGCCGTTGTCCGACGTTCGTCCGTGGTCCTCTTGACGGATCGAAGGTGACAAAATATTATCATCTCAAGAGAAATTTTTATCACCTTCCATTCCCCCATGGCGCGCTCGACTCCGACCCAACTCAGCCGTCGCGAACGGCAAATCATGGACGTCGTCTACCGGCTCGGCCACGCGACGGCGACCGAGATTCACGACCATCTGCCCGATCCTCCGGTGGCCGCCGCCGTACGCACGATGCTCCGGATTCTCGAGGAAAAAGGGCAGCTGCGGCACGAGAAGGACGGAATGCGCCACGTCTATTATCCGGTTACGCCGCGCAGCGTCGCGCAGCGTTCGGCGATGCGTCATCTCGTCGGAACGTTCTTCAGTGGATCGCGCTCGGCGGCGATCGCCGCGCTGCTCGATGAATCCGATCGACCGCTGTCGGAAGACGAACGTGCCGAGTTGTCGCAGGTGATCAAGCGCCTGCGCGCGGACGGGAAATAAGAATGATCGCCGCCGCCATGCCCTTCGTGGCAGCCGCCGATAGCGCGCGCGCGGCGTCGACCATGTATACCGTGTCGCTGCTCGCCACGGTGCCGATGGTGCTCGCGGCGGGGGCCGCGCTCGCGCTTCGTCGCGCGAGTGCAGAAGGGCGCGTGCTGGTGTGGCGGTGCGCGATCGTGGCGCTGTTGCTCGTATTCGTCGGCCGCGCGTTGCCGCAGCACTGGATGGCGTCGGTGATGTCCTCGACGCTTGCGGCGCCCCTCATCGCGCTCGGCCGCGCGCAGATGGCGGCGATGCCGGCGACGCAAGCATCGACGAACGGTGGGGCGGCGAACGTGGCGATCGTAGAATTGGTGCTCGCCGCGTATGCCATTGGCGTCATGCTCGTGTTGCTGCCGACGATCGTCGCGCTGTGGCGCGCGCGCGAGCTGGCGCGCAGGGGTCGGATCGCTGACGGCGAATGGCAGCGCATTCTCGACGACGCGCGGGCGACCCTCGGCATCACGCGGCGGGTGCAACTCGTCGTCAGTGGCGTCGCGTCGGTTCCCGCGACGTGGGGCGTGATTCGGCCGGTCGTCGTCGTGCCGGAGTCGGCGAGCGAGTGGAGCGCCGAGCAGCGCCGCATGGTCGTGCTGCACGAGCTGGCGCACGTGCGCGCGAGCGACTGGACGTTCAAGCTGCTCGCGCGGCTCGTGTGCGCGCTGTACTGGTTTCATCCGGGCGCGTGGTGGCTGGCGCGCGGCTTCGACACCGAGTGCGAGCTGGCGTGCGACGATCGCGTGATCGCGTCCGGCGCGCGGCGCAGCGATTACGCCGAGTTGCTCGTCTCGGCGGCGGATGGGTTGCTGCCGATTGGCGCGGCGCTCGCGCTGTCGCGGCGGCGTGGATTGCGCGGCCGGCTCGCCTCAGTGCTCGACGTACGGCACGACGTGCGTCCGCTCGCCCGTCGATGGACGTTGGCAGCCGTGGTGGCGACGATCGCCGTTGCTGGTCCCGTGAGTGCCGTGCAGCTCGCCCCCACGCGCGATGTGTTGACGTCGCTCATGCGCGACGCGCGGTGGGAGACGCGCGCGTATGCGGTGATCGGCTTGGCGAGCCGCGCCGATTCCGTGGCGGTGGCGCGAACGGCCGCCGAGCGGGATCCAAGTCCCAGCGTACGCGCGTGGGCGCGCTATGCGCTGGGTGAGCGGAACATCGCAGGCGCCGCCGGCGTCGCGCTCGTTCCCATCCATCAGTAAAAACTCATAGCTTGGTATATCGTCATGATGCGTGTGTCGCAGAACAAGGAGATAAAAATTTATCTCACTGTCGGAACCGTGCTTGCGTTGGGCGCGGGATACGCCGACCTGATTCGTGGTGGCATCACGCTGTCGGCGCTCTTGCTCGCGATCGCCTACTGCGTGCTGATTCCGATGCTGATCTGGCACGACGGCGGACGAGGAGCGGAGCGTTCGCTCGAGCGCGATGCCGATGACGTGTCCGCGCACATCGGCGCAACGATCGCGGCGTTGGCCGTGTTCGTGTTGTACCTCGTGACGATGGCGCCGTCCACCGCGATGTGGGACACGAGTGAGTATATCACGGCCGCGTACACGTTCGGGCTGCCGCATCCGCCGGGCAATCCGTTCTTCGTCATCATCGGCCGCGTGTTCTCGTTGTTGCCCATTGCCGGTTCGGTGGCTGCGCGAGTCAACGTGCTCGCCGCGTTGTGCAGCGCGATCGCGGCGGGCGTGTGGTTCGTCGTCACCGAACAGGTGTTGCGCGCCTGGATCGCCGAACGGTGGGTGCGGCTCGCGGGCGGCGCGCTGGCGGCGCTGATCGGGGCGACGGCGTTCACCGTGTGGAATCAGTCGGTGGTGAATGAGAAGGTTTATACAGTGTCGCTTGCGGGGATTGCGCTGTTGTCGTGGCTCGCCGTGCGGTGGTCGGTGAATCCACATGGCGAGAAGGCCGATCGGATGCTCGTGCTCATCGCGTATCTGTGCGGGCTTGGGTATGCGAATCACATGGCCGGGATGCTGCCCGCGCCGGCGGTGGCCGTCGCGGTGCTGGTGCGCCGTCCATCGACGATCCTGCGCTGGCGCTTGCTGCTCGTTTGCCTTGTCGCGGTGTTTGTTGGACTCACACCGTTCGCCACGCAGCCGATTCGCGCCGCGCACTTCCCCTCATTGAACGAAGGCGAGCCAACCGCGTGCCGCACGACGATCGGCTTGTCGTGCACGCTGTCGAGCGGCACGTTGACGGCGTTCGAGTACAACTTCAATCGCGGTCAGTATGGAAAGCCGGATTTGAGCGACCGGCAAGCGTCCTTCGGCCAGCAGCTGGGCATGTGGTGGATGTATTTCAAGTGGCAGTGGATTCGCGATCCGCAAGGCGCGCTTCCGTTCACGCAAGCACTGTTCGCCGCGATCTTCTTCGTTCTCGGCCTCTCGGGCGCGTGGACGCATTATCGGCGAGACCGGCGAACGTTCTGGTTCTTCGGATCGCTGATGTTCACGATGACGCTGCTGCTCATCTACTATCTCAACTTCAAGCTCGGCGCGTCGCAGGATCCGCAATCGGCGGAGGCGCACGAGGTCCGCGATCGCGACTACTTCTTCCTCTGGAGTTTTTCCGCCTGGGGTGTGTGGGCGTCGCTCGGACTCGTGCAATTGTGGCTGACGATCGCCGAGATGATCGGCAGCGAGCGGCGGCGCATCGACGGACAGATGGCGACGACGCCGACGCGAACGGGGTGGCTCGCATCATCGCCATTGCTGTTGCTGGCGTTGGTGCCGTCAATCGCGAATGCGTCGTCGGCGCCGCGGTCGAAGCATCACACGACGCGCAACATCGCCGCGGATTTGCTCAACTCCGTGGAGCCCTACGGCGTGCTCGTCACCGTCGGTGACAACGACACCTTTCCGCTCTGGTACGCGCAGGAAGTCGAGGGTATTCGCCGCGACGTCGTCGTCGCGTGCACCTCGTTGCTCAACACGGATTGGTACGTGCGCCAGCTCATTCGGCGCCCGATCTACGACTACAACGCGGCGAAAGGCCCGGCGGTGTATCGTGGCACTCAGTGGCGCAAGCCGACGACCCCACCGCTGCACATGTCGCTCGCCGAAGCCGACGCGGTTCCGGCGTACTACGAATTGCAGGGACCCGCGCGGTTCGACGCCGGCCCGCTTCACGCCGTGATCGATCCGCGAAATCTCGAGCGTGGAGTGCTCGAACGCGCGGACGTGATCGTGCTCGACATGATTCGCGACGCGTGGCCGGGAGGACCGATCTACTTCGCGCGCTCGGCTGGTCCATATCCGCGCGCCTTGGGGCTGGGCAACAACATTCTCACGCAGGGCCTCGCGTGGAAATTGTTCACGCCGCCGGCGACCGCGTCGCGCGACACGATTCCCGTCGAAGGCGACGGCTGGATGGATGTTTCGCGATCGTTGACGCTGTGGAACGACGTCTTCACGGGCCACAAGTCCACTGTCGCCGAAGGCCACTGGGTCGATCGTCCGTCGGCGAGCATGCCGCTGCTCTATGTGTTCACCGGGGCCGAGCTGGCGGACGCGCTGCGGGTCGAAGGACGGACGAGCGACGCGCGCGAGGTGGCGGCGTTGACGAACGATGTCGCGACGACGGCGGGATTCGGCGACATCGTGCGTGGGTTGCAGCAGGAGTTGTCGCGACCGGCAGGCGCTGATTCGAGTAGTGCGGCGCTTCGACCGGCGGCAAACCTGCCCAAGACGCAGAGTACGGAGCCGGTGGTGCGGCGGAAAAAATAATGTCATCCTGAGCGAAGCGAAGGATCTCATCGAATCTCGGTTACCTTGGATCGTTCAGGTGCAGGTGAATGAAAAGGCGGGATTCGCGTTCGCGACGGCGTCGCGCTCGATCATGCGCCAGGATCCCGACGTGATGCTCGTCGGCGAGATTCGCGACCGCGAGACGGCGGAGATCGCGGTCCAGGCGTCGCTCACGGCACCTCGTGCTGTCGACGCTCCACACCAACGACGCGCCGAGCGCGGTGACGCGGCTCATCAACATTGGCGTGGCGAGCTACAAGATCGCGACGGCCGTGACAGGCGTCGTCGCGGACGGCTCGTTCGGCGCACGTGCTCGGTCTGCGCGGGGCGTGAAGGCGAGCGCTGCGGGTTATGCGCAGGGACTGGGTTCTATGGCCGTCTCGCGCTCCTTGAGGTGCTGATCACGAATGCCGCATTTGAGCATTGTGTCACCGAGGGAGGTCGACGGAGCGCATCGCTAATATCGCGCGAGCCGATGGGCACGTTCGCTCTGACAGTCCGGGGAGTCGCACGCGATGGCAGCCCGCTCCACTCTCGACGAGGTCATGCGCGTCGCGGCTCCGGACAGCGCCGCCAAGGTGTTACCAGCCCTCCGGGATCAACATTCGGTTACGCTGCCGAAGTTTGAGCTGCAAGACGACCTGGTCGTCGTCCTCGCGCAGTTGTCGAATCGGCGTAGCGGTCCGGTTTGACACATCGAAGTCGGCATGATCGATCTGTTCGAGACATCCCGATACTCTGATGCGCGTTAGTTACGCAAAAACCATCACTGATTACTGCGGTCGGTGGAAATTGCAGAGCACGCCGGTGGTATTTCGGGTAGATGGCGCGTCCGACGAAGTTTCTGGGCAGCACTCTTGAGGTCGGTTCTCGATCGCGCCGCATCAGGCAACTAACTACGCGGTCGGAGCGGCCCCTCACTCACCTACTAGCGAAGCCACCATCATGATCGTGCGGCGCAGCCAGTACGCCAAGCAGAAGACAGTGCGCACAGCGCCAGCGGCGGACGATTGATCACATTTCTCCAAACTGCGTCCACGTCGAACTCGTCGATGATCACACTCTATCGCAGAAGAGAACGTGAAATTTCGTTAATAACGGACTTGTGGATTCTGGCGCTCGTCTCTACACTCCGCCGCGCTCGTCCCGCGAACTTTGCAGCTGTTCCACGTGGCGAGGTGGTCATCTGAGTCGTCTAATAACTGCGGAGCCGTGGACGACGATGCTGTCGTCGGGTTGGTGCATTCGCTCCCTTCGGAAGCGCGAGTGTTCGCAACGACTGTCTTGGATGCTCCTTCCACAGTCGGTCATTCCATACACGTAGGCCATCGAATGCACCTGTTCCGCCGCAACCCTGCGTTGCGGGGGGAGCTTGCGTCGTGCTTAAGAGGGCCTGTCATCGTGACGTGGCACGAGCCAACTGATGTGAATGGAGCATCATCGTCGGTCGCTTCTGAAGCATCTTTCGGGTTCGACATTTCGGTATCGCCTGATCAGACGATGCGACGAACACCGCCGCCGATCCGTGATACTGACCTGAGTGAATCAGTTCGAGTAGTCCCTTGTCTCCACCACATTCCCTTGGGAGGATTGTCAATTGAAGTTGTCGTCTCAGTCCGAGCAGATCCGTACACGCAAAGGCGTACTTTCCTTACCAACTATCGCCGCGCTCATGCTGGCGGCCGGCTGTAATCAACGCGACTTGGCGATAACCGCGCCTGCGCGCCAGATCTCACAACACGCTAGCCACACCGTTACTCCGACGGCTTCACGGGCACGAAGAGGAATCGCCGTTCGCTGAATTGGCGAAGACCATCCCGAGTTCCGCTGGCTTCGTCTACAATGCTGCCGGAGAGATCGAAGTCTTCGTGCGTGATTCCATGGAGAGGGGGAATGCAGCCTCGGCTCTGACGAGTCTCGCTTCTTCGAAGCGAATCCACTTACGCGCCGATCACCACCAGCACACTCCTCATATCATCGTCAAGCCGGCGGACTTCACTTTTCAGGAACTCGCGGCGTGGCGCGATGCAGTTGGTGACTATGTCGACAGCACCGCAGGCATCGGCGTCGTGTCGCTTGACCTCGACGAAGGGAGAAACCGTCTCACGCTTGGCGTGAGGGCGTCTGCCAACCGCCAGCAACTCTTGTCGGCGTTCGTCGCGCTCGGCGTAGATTCGAAGGCTATAAATTTCGAGCCTGCAACTGGATTCAAGAACCTGAGTAGTCTCCCGACACCGCTCGACGCTCTCAGTCGTTCGCCGATGGCTGCCATGTTCACGTCCTTGTCGATCCAGGACAACGCCCCGCAGCTCATCGGGGGATTGGAAATTGGTATCGACAATCCCAACTTTCCTCGTCGAGCGCAGTGCACGTTGGGTTTTGCCGCTCAGGAAAACCAAAACGGTGCTTCGACGCTAGGATTTCTCACGGCGTCGCACTGCACGCAGAATCTCTTTGCCCATGACGGCAATGCGTTCTATCAATCGTATTCCGGTGCGTACGTCGGAAGCGAAAAGGACGACCCGCAAGGATACCGGTGCGGCATCTACATCTGTAACGTGGCTGATGCCACGTTCATTCAGGCTTCCGCTCCCCAAAATGTCGGCCTCGGCCTGATCGCGAAGGCGACGAGCTACCCTGGAACGTTTACCTACGACCCGAGCAATCTTTGGGTCGTAACTCAAGTGGAGCACAACGACTTGTATGTGAACGAACAGGTTCAATGGGTTGGCTCAACGTCCGGCTTCCAGCTCGCTGTTATTTCAAACACGTGCGTCGACTTCTGGCACGACTATGACTTCCCGAGTGCCAGTGAATACAAGACGACGTGCGAGGACGAGACGACCGGATCGAACGCGCAGGGCGGCGATAGCGGTGGGACGGTGTATGTCGTGCTCGGCGACGGAAATGAGGTCGAGGCCGCAGGCATGATCAGTGGCGACTATTTGAATACGCAAAACCTCATCTGCTTCACGCGCGTTACGCGCATTCAGGCCGACTTTAACACCGAAAACGGCCAGATCCTGTTCTATCCGGTTGCCACAGGGCCGACGCTCACGCTCAACGACAACGGCCTTACCGATGGGAACGGACACCCGTCGCTTACCTGGAACGCGTACCCCGGCGCTTTGAACTACGACGTTTACAGCACGACGATCGACGCAAGCTGCAATCAGACGAGTGGACCGTCCCTCATTTACTCGACGACGGCAACGTCGTATGTCGACATGAGCGTCGTGTCGAGCGGGTTCACGTTGTGTCCAGCGGTCGGGTATTACGTAACGGTGACGACCAGCAACTCGTTCCAACAAAGCAATACCGCGTCGTACGGCACGCAATGACAAGCCGGACGTAGCTGGGCACGCATCACCAGGAAGCGGGCAGCAGCGTAAGCAGAACCGCGCGTGCGCTGCTGACCCGCCATCGATTGATGGATCACAATATGCAACGAGCTGGTCATTCGATGACCTGCGGCGACGCGGAGTCAGAATCAGTACCAGCACGTTGGGTCGGAACAGTCAGAAGGTAGGGAGAGATATGCAACGCCCGATTTTTTCGCGTGGTATCAGTATCGCCGCAGCCATCTTGATCGGTATCGCCACGCTTGACAGTATGGGTTGCCGCACGGGCTGCGACGCCATCCTTATCCGAGATTTTTCGCCAGTCGATACGACGATTCGCGTCGGACAGAGTTTTCGACCGACGGTCCACCTCTCGACGTGTGGTGGAACGGAAACGATAAACGAGGCGCTGCGCTATGCCGTTGATGACGCGACGGTCGTTCAGGTCGACTCGCTGTCGGGTACCATGACGGGCAAAAGCGTCGGACATACGGTCGCCACCGTCGCCGCCGCTTCCAACGGGAGCGTCGTTGCTCAGATTCGGATAACCGTTCAGTAGTCGACGATGCACTGAACGACTGAGCCTCTTCGCGCCGGGTCAATCGTACTGCGACGAATTGTCAGCGCCCGTCGGCGGTAAGTTCATGGCAGCTGCTTCGCTTGCGCGAGCGCGGGCCGCGAACGACTTCTAGAGCCGCGCTCGACAAGCCGACCGAGCCCGTCGGCGCACCTTACCGGGGTCATATCCAAGGTATGAGACGATGCTCGGCAACATTCCAGCGATGGGCGTTTTCTCGTCGCGCTCCCATCGGCGAAGGGTGATGTGCTCCACTCTGCGCTTCCGGGCGGCATCGGTCCGGTTGAGTCCCAACTCCTCCCGGAGGCGAATGAGCGCTTGGCCAAGGGTCAGGTTCTGGGAGAGATAGCCCTTTCTAGGATACGGCCCAGTCAGGGTCCACCTGCAAATTGGCAAAGTACGGTATCCGCTCCCTGACATCGGGATCATCCGACCGGATGAGATCCTTTTGCGCCTTCGGCGCTCAGGATGACGAAGCTGTGACTCACGACGACAGCGTTCTATAATAGCGCAGACCTATCGTCCCGCGCCTGAACCCGGCCTCGAGGAACGCTTCCCGCCACGCCGATCCCGACGCCGGCGCGCCATCGATCGATTCGACGACGAGATCCTTCGTCGTCCGCGCCAGCAGATGTTCGCGCAGCGCCTGCGCTGCGCGCGTCACATCCTCGGCCGTGGTGCCCGGCCGAACCACGACACGCTCGCCGCGGCGCTCGGCCATCATCACGACGGATCCGTTCACGGCGACGAGCAGCGCGCCGCGGCTGCGCGGCCGCACGAACGCGTCGCGCGCCGGATCCTGGGGCATCGGCAGCGTGAAGACGTTCGCGGGATCTGACGCAGTGAAGACGACCGCGCTCTGCGGCGACGATGTGTTCTCGGCGCGCAACATCTCGACGGCTTCGGGCAGCGCGAACTGCGCGCCCGACAGTCCGCGCACGAAATATCCGCGGCGCACTTCACCGCGAAACTCGAATCGCTTGAGCTCGCGATAAATGGCGCGCCACCCGATCGCGGGCCGCTCGCGGCGCCACATCTCGCGCGAGACGATGCCATACCGCTCGATCCATTGTCGCGCGATCATCTCCGCCCACGCGCTCTCGTCGACCTCCGGACCCAGCATTCGCGGTGTACGCACGAGCGACCAGCGGCCCGGCCACGGCGTCGCTTCGTTCACCCCATCGCGGTCAGGGCGCTTCCACTTTGGCAAGCGGCGCAGATTCGGGCGGCGTTGAACGACATACCGATTGGCCGAGGGAGTGAAGTCGCTCGGCAGCCACCGTGTCGGGTCGGGTTGCGCGCGGTCGCGCGGCGAGATGAGCGGCCGCCAGCGAACGATGGCGCGCAATGAATCCATCGTGTCGTTGGTGACGAGTCCGGCGCCGACGAGCTCGCGCAGTGCATCGCGCAGCTGGCGCGACGTGAGCGATGCCGACGTGACGATCTCGTCGAAGAACGACGCGCCGTCGGATTCCAGCGACGTCAATACTTTCTGCGCGTGCTCGCTGATGGGAGTCGTCGACGATGTCGCCAACCACGCGCGCACGCTGCCGCGACGCACGAAGCGAACGGTCGAAAGATTGCCGGGCTCGTCGACTTTGCCCGGCGTGCCGCCCAGCCAGACCATTTCGCCGGATGCGATGAGGCGAGACAGGGCGTCGGGGTCGTATGCATCGACACGCACCGGGAAGAATTCGCGTTCCCACTGATCCGCGGGCCGCGCGAGACCGTACATCTGTCGCGCGACGCGAATGGTGCCGTCGTCTTCAGTGAACCGCGTGTCCGGCGTGAGATGCTGCCACTGCAGCATGAAGCGCGAGAAGCGGTCGAGATCGACGGCTTCGATTTGTTTTCGCGCCTGCGCGAGCTCGCGGCGGCGTGCTTGCTCGAGCAATCGCCGCGAGACCCAGCTTGGCGTTGCGCTGTCGCGTCCGAATACCCCGCGCAGGAGCTTGCCGGTGCGCGTCCAATCGTCGAGGCGTTCCTGGACCCACTCGCGATCGAAGTCGTAGCGCGACAGCACGTCGTCGATCGAGACCACGCCGGCGAGGGAAATGAATCGCACGAGAACTTCGCGGCGCGCGGCGGTCTCCGTCATCGCCGGCCGGCGGAGAGATTCAGGTACGACGTCAGCGATCGGCTGCGCTTCGAACGATGCACCGATGTATGCTGTCGCGAACGGCTCGGCCCCGAAGGCGGCGATGTAGCGCGGCAGGTTCTCGGTGAGGATGATGCGACGTTCCACGGCGTCCCGCGCATTCGGAATGTCGATCGCGATCGCGCGATGCCGATCGAGAAGCTCGTGCCACGGGTCGCCGCGACGTCCCTCTTCTGCCGGCGCGATGCGTTCGCGAAGCTGTTCGGACGAGAGATCTCCGGCGCGGTCGAGCAGCGCGGCCAGCTCGTCGGCGGTTCGGGCGCGCGAGCTCGGTGCGGTGCCGCGGCGGCGCGAGAGCATTTCTTCGAGCATCGCCAGCGTCGATTCATCGGCGCCCTCGGCGCCCATCAACTCGTCGAGGAGCGCGCGGTCGAGCGACAACAACGCGGCGCGCTGTTCGGCGCGCGGTGCGTCGTCCGCGTACATCCAGTCCATGACGAAGCCGAATTGGAGCGATGCCGCGAACGGCGATGGCACTTCGGTTTCGACCGAGCGAACGGCGATGTCGCCGACGGCGATCCGATCGAGGAGACGTGCGAGTGCCGGCATGTCGAACGCATCCTGCAGCACGTCGCGATACGTCTCGACGAGAATCGGAAACGATGGGAATTCCTGAACGGCCTGCAGCAGGTCGAGCGCCTTGAGACGCTGCAGCCACAGCGGCATTCGGCGGCGCGCGTTCCCTCGCGGCAAGAGAAGGGCGCGCGCGGCATTCATGCGGAAGCGCGCGCCGAACAGTGACGATGATCCGACTTCCTCGAGCACGCGGCGTTCGGCGTCGGACGCGGGCATCTCCCGTAGTACGGTCAGGGGAAGCCATTCGCGAAGGTTCGGCAGGCGGAGCATGAGGCCGTCGTCGGTGGTCTGCACCTGCAGCTCGAAGAGCGGTCCGTTGCGGGCGGCACGCCCTTGGTCGGCCAACCACTCGCGCACGCGATTCGCCAGCGCCATTCCCCATGGCGCGTTGACGCGACCGCCGAACGGCGCGTGAATCACCACGCGCACCGCGTCCATCTCATCGCGGAACTGCTCGATGACGAGCGTATTCTCGTCGGGCACCGCGCCCGTTGCCGCGCGCTGTTGATGCACATATTCGACGAGCGAGCCCGTCGTCGCCTCGTCGGCGTGGTATTGCGCGGCGAGCAACGCGAGTTGCTCGCCGGTGCGCACGGCGTCGAGCTCGCGGCGTAATTCTCCGACGCGCGCGGCGAGATGTGCCGAGCGCGCCGCATATTCGCCGTGCCAGAAGGGCATGCGTGCGGGCGCGCCCGGCGCGGGGGTCACGATGACTCGATCGTGCTCGATCGCGTTGACGCGCCACGTCGACGAGCCCAGTTGAAACACGTCGCCGACGCGCGTCTCGTGCACGAACTCTTCATCGAGCTCGCCGAGCCGCGTACGGTCGGGGAGGTTGACGGTGTAGAGACCGCGATCGGGAATGGTGCCGCCCGAGATCACGGCGACCATTCGCGCGCTACGCGTCGCGGTGAGCGTGTCCGTCACGCGATCCCAGCTCAAGCGCGCGTCGAGCTCGGCGGCGACGTCCGACGGATACTTGCCGGACAACATCGACAACACTTCGTCGAACGCGCCGCGCGTGAGTGAGTGATACGGGTATGACTGCCGCACGAGGTCAAACAGCGCGGCGCTCGTCCAGTCGTCGTCGATCGCGACGATTGCCACGATGACCTGCGCGAGTACATCGAGCGAATTCTGCACCACGCGCGTCGGCTCGACGTCGCCGTCGCCCATGGCGCGAATGATCGCGAGCATTTCCATGGCGTCGTCGCGAAACGTCGGGACGAAGACGCCGCGACTCACCGCATCGAGCGAATGCCCCGCGCGGCCGACGCGCTGTAAGCCGTTCGCCACGCGCTTTGGAGATTGCAGCTGGATGACGACGTCCACCGAGCCGATGTCGATGCCCAACTCGAGCGAGCTCGTGCTCACCAACGCGCGCAGCTTGCCGGCCTTTAGAGATTGCTCGAGCGCCAACCGTCGCTCGCGCGACAGGGAGCCGTGGTAGGGCAGCGCCAGCTCCTCGCCCGCCAACGCATTGATGCGAGCCGCCATCTTTTCGGCCTGCGCGCGATTGTTCACGAATACGATCGTCGTGCGCGCTTCCCGCATACGGTGCAGCACCAGCGGCGTAACGGAAGTCCAGATCGTTCCGCCGACGTGCGCGAGATCGTCGACGGGCGATTGCACGGACAATTCGAGTTGCTTGACGAGACCGCAGTCGACGATGGTGCAGTCGCGCGATTCACCGCTCGTTTGGCCGGCCAGGAACTTCGCGATTTCGTCGAGCGGCTTCTGGGTCGCCGAAAGGCCGATGCGTTGCGGCGGCTGCTCGGTCAATCGCTCGAGGCGCTCGAGCGTGAGCGCCAGGTGCGCGCCGCGCTTGGTGCCGGCCATCGCGTGGATTTCGTCGACGATCACGGCGCGCACGCCGCTGAACATCCCGCGTCCGCGCGTGCTGGTGAGCATGATGTGCAGCGACTCGGGCGTCGTGATGAGGATGTGCGGCGACTTGCGAATCATGCGTGCGCGCGCCGATGCCGGCGTATCGCCGGTCCGCACCGCCACGCGAATCTCTGGAAACGGTTTGCCCGCCGCGGCGAAGCGCGCGCGCAGTTGTTCGAGCGGACCTTCGAGATTGCGCTGGATGTCGTTGTTCAGCGCCTTGAGCGGCGAGATGTACAGGATGTGCACCGCGTTCGCGAGCGGCTTTCGCGCGCCTTCGGTGATGAGCTGGTTCAGCTCCCAGAGAAATGCGGTGAGTGTTTTTCCGGTGCCCGTGGGCGCAAGGATGAGTGTGTGCGCGCCGCTGGCGATCGCCGGCCATCCTTCGCGCTGCGGCGGACTCGGCGCGCCCAGCGTTTCACGAAACCACGTGCGCACGAGCGGATGAAATGGTTTCAGCGCGGGCGGAATGCGCGGCGGCATGTCGTAGAGTAGTTGCGCGCGTGACGAATGTCAGCGATGCGGCCGTTCAGACGCCGGGCGCTCCGGGTCGGGGATGTCTTCCGGCGAGCGAGTGCAATAGTGCCGACACCGCCGTCAGGCACATTGGACTCGCTCCGCGGCGCCCACTGGGCCGCCGCGCGGCCGCGGTACCCTCTCGACGCGGAGAGACCTGGCGACGCCGTCAGCTAATGACGATCGGCTGATTGAGCGTAATGCGAAGCTGCGAGCCGGCGGGTAAGCACGCCTCCCACTTCTCGCCGGTCTTGGCGACCGCCGCGCCCGCCGCGGCACCGGCCGCAGCACCGATCACCGTGCCTTTGGTGTTATGTCCGATCATCTGGCCGAGGATCGCGCCCGCGATCGCGCCGCCGATCACCTTTTTCTTGTCGGCGTTCGGATCCGCGCCTTGAACCTTCTGCTTCTGAAGCGACGCGTCCGTCGTCACATCGGCCGCGGCCGGATAATCCTTGCCGTTGATCTCGACGGCGCGCACGCGAAACGTGAGTTGCGCGGCATCACCGTTCGGACCATTCGACGCCGAGGCGACTTCGAGCACCACCGCGGAGCCCGCGGGGATCGTCGCGCCATTCGAGCCGGTGATCGGACTGTTCACCGTCGCCACGAGCTTGTCGCCCGGCAGATTCGAGCCGCTGCACACCTTCGATCCGCTCGTGACGCCAATGCCGGTGCCGCTGCCGATTGTGGCGGGCGCAGGCGCGGAAGCTGGAGCAACTGGAGCGGGTGCAGCCGCCACGGTAACCGGCGCGGGCTGAGGGGCGGGCGTGGTCGTCACCGGTCGCGGAGCTTTCACGACCGGTTTGTTGGACGTCTTCGCGCGAACAGGCGCGGGCGGCTCCTGCTTCGCACGCGCAGCCGGCGTTGGCGCGGGTGCAACGGCGGTATCCTGAAACGTCGGCTGCTGCACGGGCTGAGCACCCGCGAGCGCCAGGTCGCGGGTGAGATCGGAGTCGGCGGCAACACGCGACTTCATCTTGTCCGAGCAAGCAGCCGCGGCCGTGAGTCCCAGCGCGAATACGCCGCGCAGCAGGCAGGAGCGGGTCATCGAATCGTTCTCCGAAGTTTCCGAAAGTCGGGCACTGATAGGACGAGCGATATACCCCCGACGAGCGCGCGGGTTCGGCGGGTACTGCCAGGAATCCTAGTCTTGCTAATGCTGCTGGGAGGACACCCCGACGGTGTTGTACTCTGACGCATTGCCCGCCGGCGCCCGAACGGGGAGGAAGACGGAGAACGTGCTCCCCTCACCGTACGTGCTCTGCACGGTCACGGAGCCGCCAAGTCGCTCGAGCAGCTTGCGCGTGATGCTGAGACCGAGCCCGGTTCCGCCGAACTCGCGCGTGCGCGACTGGTCGACCTGACGGAAATCCTCCCAGATCGCTTGCAGATCGGATTGGCGAATTCCAATGCCGGTGTCCGTCACGTCGATGCGGACGCCGCCGGGCGCGCAGCGCGCCTCGATCGACACGCGTCCCTTGTTCGTGAACTTGACGGCATTCGATAGCAGGTTCAGCAAGACCTGTTTGATCTTCGTGCGATCGGAATAAATCGCCGGACAATCCGCCGCCACGTCCATCGAGAAGTCGAGCTGCTTCTTGCGCACCATCGGCTCGACTTGCTGGCTGACCTCCAACGTCACTTCGCGCAGCGGAACGTCCTCGAGATGCAGCGGCATCTTGCCGGCTTCGATCTTCGCCAGGTCGAGGATGTCGTTGATCAGCGCCAACAAGTGTTCGGCGGCGAGACGCCCGCGACTCAATGCGTCGCGCTGCTTCGTGTTCAGATCGCCGAGCACTCCGTCGAGCAGCAGCGCCGAGTAGCCGATCAGCGCGTTGATCGGCGTGCGCAGCTCGTGCGACATGCTCGCCAGGAATTCCGACTTGAGCTTGTTCGCGCGCTCGACTTCCTGCGACTGCCACTGCAGCCGTGCGTTTTGTTCCGCGAGATCGGCGGTCGCCTCTCTGACGCGCTCCTCGAGCTCGCTGTTGAGTCGCTTGAGCGCCTCGTACAGCCGCTCGTTCTCGACCTGCTTCGTGAGATCGTGCAGCACCGAGACGATCGCGATTGGTTCGCCGCGCTCGTTGCGCACCTTGCCCGACACGACTTCGACCGGCAGATCCATCCCGCTGCGCGGATGCACGAGCGACATGCGTTCGCGACGCGCCGCATCATCGAGCAGCGCGAACTCGGAGATGAACGACGTGAACTTCGTGTCGTTGCCGCGCACCGCGGCGATCTCGCGCCGCGTGCGCGTCTCCGACTCCGCGATCTGAAAAAGCTGCTCGGCCTGGTCGTTCATCAGGATGATGTTCGACCGTTCGTCGGTCACGAGAATCGGGTCAGCGACGTTCTCGAGGACCAGGTTCAGTCGATCGCGCTCGCCGCGCACCCCGATCTCCGCCTGGCGAACGCGTTGCACTTGCCGCTCGAGCTCATTCGCGGCGCGGCGAAGATCGGTGACGTCGCGCAGCACGGAGAGCACCGCGTCTTCGGGGCCGACGCGTTCGCCCAGTGGATGCGTCAGTACCTCGAAGAGCAGATCGTGACCTTCGTCCGGATCGACGAGATTCAGCTCGCGGGGCCCGGACTGCAGCCCGCTCGTCATCGCCGCCTTCGACAGGAACGACGTGAAGAGCAGGTTGTTCAATTCGATCGCGCGGCGGCGGCCGGCCGAGTCGTCGTCGCGCACGTGCAGCAGCCGCTCGGCGCGTTGATTCTGCGCGATGATGTCGTTCGCGGCGTTCGTGATGACGACCGGGTCGGGTAGTGAATCGACCATCAGCGTGAGCCGCTCGCGCTGCTGCGTCAGCCCCGCTGTGGCTTCGCGCGCATCCTCGAGCGTCGCAAGGCGCGCCAGCACCGGGCTCGCCAGCGTGAGCAACTCGAGTGTCTCGGCCACGCTTTCGTCGGTGAGCAACGCTTCGATCAGGAGCACGCCCGAAGGCGACGACGTGATGCGCCGCTCGGCGTATGGCAGCACGGTGATGGCCGCCGACTCGATGAGCTCGCGCCCGCGCTGCACGGACATCATCTCGGGCGCGCCGCGGAAGCGCGGCTGCGACAGCGGCAGCGCGTACCACGACCGCATGTCGGCGAACGCGCGCGGGCCGATGTTGCCGGTGCCGTGAATCGGCACGAGGGCGAGCGTGCTGACGATGAGAGGGCTTGAAAAATCGCCCGCCGGCACGCTGAGCGTCGAGGGGTCGCCATCGAAGCCGCCCGAGGCGACGACCGCCAGTTCCTCCTGCGAGGAATCGAGGCGCAACATGCACGCGCGAGTAGCGCCCGTCAGCTCCAGGACTTGTGCGAGCAGGAACGCCGCTGCCGCCGGGAAGTCCGGCGCCTCCGCGAGCGCGGACAGGAGACCCGCGACAGCGCGGTCTCCGAGCACTGCCATCCTACACCGGTCCCAGCTCGCTACCCACGCTGCTCGAGCTGGCGCCGAAGTTCGGCGTTCTCGCGCTGCATGCGCTCGAGCTCGTCTCCGGCGCCGACCTCACGCGGCCGCGAGACCGGGGCCGTGATGCCCACGGCTTCCGAGTACTTGAGGTATGTGTCGATCGACGCGACCACGACGCGCGCTTCGACCGTGACCAGGTCAATGCCGACGAGTGAAACGCGAACCCACGCATCGATCACGATACCCTTGTCGAGGACGCGATCGAGTACGTCGATGAGGGAACTGCCACTGGGCGTGCGTTCGACAGCCATGTTCTTCCGTCCTTGGGGCTAAGGGACCACCGGCCAGGAGTGGGCCAGTTGTGGATTCGCGCTACGACTTCCGAGGCGATTTGGCGGCGGATGTCGGCGCCGCCAGTCGCGTGAGAGCCTCTTCGATGCGCGCCAGGCGCGCTTCCACATCCGACGTATTGGCCAGCGTCGTGTTCGCGCCCGCCATCGTCAGCCGTGGGTCGTTACGCCACCAATTCAGGCCGATTTGCTCGGCCTTGTCGATGGAGCAGACGAGCAGCCTGACCTGAATGGTCAGCAACTCGACGTTCGCCAAATTGATCTTGATGTCGCCGGCGATCACGAGGCCCTTGTCGAGCACTCGGTCGAGAATGTCGACCAGGCCATGCGTTCGCGTCGGATTTACAAACTCAGGCAATCATTGCTCCAGTCGAGTCCACCGTGCACCTACCGTTCTGGCTACCGCTTCGCTACCGCAGCCGACCCAGGGGACCAAGGTCGATGTTCAGGTCCTCGTTAGTCAGCCCGAAGACCGTCTTCAGCTCGTCCATGCGCTGGTTCAGCTTGAGCAGCGCCAGACCCAGTCGTTCGATTTCCGCGTCCGACAGGGTGCCGCCGTCCATGCGGCGAATGGCTTGATGCTCCAATACCTCGCGTAGCAGTTCTATCACCGTCAGTACGAGTCGCGCAAGACCTTGTTCGACGTGTTCCGGGTCGGCGTTGATGCGGTCGGGAAGGGCGTTCGCGATCGCGCGAAGCGCGGCTTCGGCTGGGTCCGTCTGTGAGCTCGCGATCTCGCCACCGCTGTTCGTTTCGTCTTCGGAAGTCACGGTTCAGTCCGCCAGTTTTATGCCGTGATGTCCGTCGCCCGACGATCCCAGTGCGCAGAAACTGTATGGCGCGCGCGGGCCCACGACGAGAAAGCGGAAATCCGCCCCGCCTTTCACCGCGGAGAGCGCTTCGCGATACGGCTCGATGAATTCCTTCGCGATGAGATGCGACATCGTGCGCAGCGGCATCCGCGTCAGCTGCTCGTGCACCGTGGAACGACGCACCATGCGCTGCACCGCAGCCGTCAACCGTTGAGTCAGCGCGTCGAGTGCCTGACGAACGGCGCCAGTCCCGGCCTCGCGCGCGACGAGTGCCTCGAGATATCGCCGGCCACTGCCCGGAGACTCCGCGAGCATTTCCGGAATGACCGGCTGCAGATCGCGCATCATGCGTTTGGTCGACGGTGTCAGGATCAACGTCATCTCGACCGAGCCTTGCACGGTCTCCAACATCGCGTCGACACTGGCCGCGACGCGTTCCAGCGCGTCGCGAGCCGCGACGTCGTCGGTGAAACGCTGTCCGTATCGCACGGGCGCCGGGGTCGTTCCCGTCTCGAGCGCCGCCTGCACCACGGCGTCATGCGCGCGAATACCGTCGACCGACGGCGCGGCCCCAGTGGGGAGATCGCTGATCCACGCAACGATGGTTCCCGCCGCGAGCGCGCGCACCGGCGCATCATCCACTCCAACCAGCCCTGGCGGCATCGGCGCGCGCGCTGCTGCAGGCAACACGCAGTAGATGTGCGTGCTCATTCGCGGCCGCCCGAGATGAGCTTGTCCGTGGTTTGCGCAATGCCGCGCCGCAACGACGATTCGACCGACGTCAGCAGCACGCGAAGATCCAGCACGAGCAGATCGATATCGGCGACCGAGATCGTCACGCTGCCGCTGATCACGACGCCCTTGTCGAGCACGTGATTCAACAAGTCGCCGAGGACGAGCTCCTCGTCGTCGATTTCGTCGTCGTCAGGCATCATCGGGCGTCATCGGGCGTCATCGGGCGTCATCGGGCGTCATCGGGCGTCATCGGGCGTCATCGTTGCGCTCACTCACGAAATGATACGGGGGCCACGGTCCAGTGAAGTCGAAGCGAAATCCATTTGGTGTGTGTCGCGCGACGAGCGTTGTTAGAGTTTTCTGAAATTCTTCGATCGCATTCGGCTCGACGAGAAACGCCGCGTTCAGCACCATGGTGCCGCGTTCGGCCGAGGGATCGCCGGCCGTGACGCGCGGAATTAGCGAGCGCACGACGCCGTCCGGCCGCGCATGCGGCGCGAGCGCGGCGACGATCTCGTCGGCGATACGCTGCGATGCCAAGCGCATCTCCGCCTTCTTTTCCGCATCGAGCTTCCGGTCGAGGAGGTAGCGCTGTCCGGGCGTCGCGTCGCGCGCGATCGCGGCCAGCTCGCGAAGGCGCGGACTCAGCTCCTCCACCGCGATCGAGAGCTCGGCCTCCACGCGATACATGCGCAGCGCATACTCGCGCGCCGCACCAATGCGCGAGAGAACGGACGCCACCTGCGCGCCGCGCTCGCGAAGCATTGATTGCACGGCTTCGCGTCCACTGAACATCGAGAACATCGGCAGGGGGATCACCGCGCCGCGATCGCTCGCCCACGTCAGCACGCGATCGTGCGCGACGGCGCGCGGGCTGAGCCACTCGATGTCGCCGCTGCGCGTCTCGAGATGCGCCGGCGCATAATCATCGCCCTGAAGCACCGACACGAGCGCCGCCACATCGTCATGCACTTCGAGCGCGACCGACGTATCGTCGAGACCGGCGGGCGCCGACGTTCCGGCATTCGCCGACGGGACGATGCCATACACGTACCACAGCGCGTTGGGTGCGTTCGATGCCATGCTCGGTCGTCAGGATTGCGTGTGCGTCGAAAATATTCGCCACGAGTGCGACCACGCGCGAATGGCGGCGGCGCCGATGGGCGGCGGAGCGATTTCCTCCGCGAAAAACTGTTGCGCGACGACCGTTGCTGGAAGAGGGTCGGGCACGTTCGTGACACGATTCCACACCAGCGCCGCGACGTCGATCCCCCGCGATTGGATCGCCCTCGAGAGTCGTTCCGTCTCGGCACGCACGATCGGCTCGTCCAGCGCAACGACGATCACGCCGCAGCGCTCGCGGTCGTGCAGCAGTGCATCGAGCGCGCGCGTGCGCTTGGCGAAGCCGAGCAGGTCCTGTGCGGCGTCGCCGAGTGGCATTGCGTCTCGATACTTGAGCATCAAGCGCATGAGACGGTGCGTCCAATCCAGCGCGATCGCCGGCATGTCGAGAAGGCGCAACAGATGTCCCGTAGGCGCCGGGTCGACGACGACGCAGGCAAAGCGCTGCTCGTCGAGTGCGTCGCCCAGGAGCGAGAGCGCGAAGAGCTCGTCGATCCCGGGCGGCGCGAGCGCGAGCAAATCGCGGAGAATGGCGCGATCGTGCTCCACGTCGACGCCGCGGCCGACGAGCGCGGCAAAGAGGTCGTCGATGCGCGTTCGATACTCGTCGCGAATGCGCGCGAACGCGGCGCCGGCATCCATCTGCCGAACGACCAGACCGGGCACGTCCGCAATCCGACTCTCGACGTCAGAGCGCGCCCAAGCGGTGCCGGACTCGCCGAGTGCGTCGGCGAGGGACGCCGCAGGATCGGTGGAGACGAGCAGCACGTCGCCGATTCCTTTCTCGGCCGCCGCGATCGCGATCGCGCACGATACGGTGCTCTTGCCGACACCGCCTTTGCCGCCGACGATGGTCAGCGTGCGTGCGGCTGGCATTGCCGTGACCGTATCATGTGCGTCGGGCGCCTCGACCATCGGTAGTTGCCACCGCGGTATCTCGACGTGCGGCACCGATGCATCGAGCACATCGCCGTCCGCGCCGGGAGGCACCGCGTTTACGACGATGGCGGCTACGCGAACGCCCAGCGCGCGCAAACTCTCGAGATAGCGCCCCGATTCGGCTTGGACCATCGGCTCGAGCCGCGTGACGAGTACCGCCGCGAGCGATGACGCGTCGGCGAGCGTTGCGCGAAGGCGATCGATGCGCTCGCGCATGTCGTCGAGAAACGCATCGGCGCGATCCCGGCGGTAGCGATGCGTGAGCGCACGCACCATGAACCGATGCTTACCCTGCATGAGGTCGAGCATCGACAGCAGCGCGCCAAAGGTGTCCGGCAGCGCGAGCAGCCGCAGCGTATGGCCGGTGGGCGCGGTGTCGACGACGATGCGCGCGTAGGGTGTCGCCGGGTCGGCGAGCACGTCGGCGAGTGCGAGCAGCGCGAAAATCTCGTCGGCGCCGGGCAGCGCCGCGTCAACCAAACCATCGACGTCCGCGCGATCGAGATACGTGCCTCGATCGACGATCTCCGCGATCACGTCGCGCCATTGTCCAAGGAAATCACGACGCAACACCGCGGCGTGGAGTTGCCACGCATCGAGATGGCTTCGCACGTGTGAGATCTCGCTGCCAACCGGTGCGCCGAGCGCATCGGCGAGTGCGGCGGCGGGGTCGGTGGAGAGCAAGAGCGTTGTCTCTCCGCGCGCCGCGAAGTCGGTCGCGACACGTGTGGCGCACGTCGTCTTACCGACGCCGCCCTTTCCGACGAGCAAAGTTGTGCGGGGGAGACGATCGAGCAGGCCCGAAAGGCGGCTCACCAAGAGACCGTTCTACGATGGCTCGTCGTCGTCTCTCGCGACGCGTACCGGGCCGCCGCTCGTCGCTTTGCCGAATCGTTCGCGCCACGCGCGCACCTCGCGCAGGCGGGCCATGAGTGCGGCTTCCCGCTCGACGTATTCATCGTCGGTGATGTCGCCGAGCTCGAGTTGCATCTGCAGCTCCATGAGCTCCTGCTTCACCGGCGCGTCGTCGGTGAGCTCTTCTTCCGCGACTTGCACGACCTTGTTCAGCGACCAGCGTATGCCGGCCACCGGACCAGTCACCGGGAAGAAGAGAACTTTGCTGAGGAGACCCATCGCCCTAGTCGGCTTTCTCCAATTTCAATTTGATGTTCACGAAGTTGTACGGCGGCCAGGGGCCGGAGTACTTGAACGACAGCACGTCTTCATACTTGCGGCTGGTTTCTTTCACGCGCTCGTCGAAGGCGGCTTCCTGGGCGCGATTCACCAGGAACGCCGCGTTGAGAATCATGCGGTCGCCGATGGGCTTGTTCGAGCGGCTCGCCACGGCGACCGGCTTCAACGCGTCGTGAATGTCGGCGACATAACGCGCGCTCATCTCCTCGAGCGCACCCTCGATCAAGCGCCCCAACTGCATGCGCGCGAAGTACGTCGAGCTGGCGGTGTGCCGGCTGATCTCGTCCTTCAGCCGCCGGATCTCGTCGTTGTCCTTCTCCAGATTCGCCACCACTTTCTCGCGGTCCCACAACACTTTGAGACCGAATTCGATCTTGTCCTGCATCTTGTCGAGCACGTCGCTGAACGCCTGATATGTCGAGCGCAGCAACTCGGTGACGTCGTCTTCGGAGCGAAAGACGGTGCCGAAGGACATCGGAATCACGGTGTGCTCGCGCATCACGGTTTCGTTCACGAACTCGTGCGCCAAGACATTGTCGCGCGTCGGATCGTAGATCACGATTGGCGTATCGCTCACGACCGCCGCGAGATCGTGAAACGCGACCGTGAACACCCGCTGGCCGCCGCCGATCCCGATCGCGCCAAAATCGCGCTGCCGCTCGCTGCGAATGATGCAATAGACGTATTTGCCGCCGTCATTCGCGCTGGGCGTGAGCGATTCGTTTTCAGCCGTCGTCTGATCGGGCATAGTGTCCAATATATGCCCGGTGCAAACCTCGGCCAGTCAGCGGCCCCTTACATCGCTTACGCGGCCTGCGCCGCTCGTGCGGTTCGTGCGCTCAGGCGAAGACGCGCTTGCGCGACACCGCCGGCCAGAGCTCGGTCTGCGGCAACTCTCCCTCGAGCTGGCTGCGCACGCGGCCCGCAATTTCTTCGACGGCGTTTGGATCGGCCACGAGATCATACTCGCGCACATCCAGGGGAAGCACCGCACAATGGCGGAACCGGCCAATCCAATCGGCGTATCGCGCGTGCAGGGACGCCCAGTATTCGGCCGACGCGTCCTTCTCTTTCGGCCGGCCGCGCGTGGCGATGCGTTCGGTGATGACGTCGAGCGGTCCGTGCAGATAGATCAACAGGCGAGGCGGACGCGCGGCCGGTGAATGCAGCAGCTCGGCGTACAAGCGGCGGTAGAGCTGCCATTCATCGCTCGTCATGAGCCCCTGCTCGTGCAGGCCCCGCGCAAAGATTTCTGCATCCTCGTACCAGGTGCGGTCGAGCACCCAGCTACCGCCGAGTCCGCGCATCCGGCGCATGCTCGCGAAGCGTGTCGCGAGAAAATGCAACTGGAGATGGAGCGCGTACGCGCGCATCTCGTCGGGACCGCCGTAAAAACTCTCGAGCCACGGATTGTCAGCGTCGACGCTCTCGAGAGCCAACTGCAGGCCGAATCGCGCGGCGAGCGCGCGCGACAGAGTCGTCTTACCCGTGCCGACCATACCAGCGACGCCAATCAACATGGCTCGCAAGGTAAGAATCACGTCCCGATTTTGAAACGGTTATTCGCGTCGTGCAACTAAGCGTGAGAGTTCCGCGAGAGATTCAACCAAATGTGAGGTTGCCCGTCGCGGCGTCGAACGTCACGGCGATGGAATCGAGCGGGCGACTCGCCGGGCCGACGATCACGGCGCCCGTATTCGCGAACACCGAACCGTGGCACGGACACTCGAAGCGGTTATTCGTGACCTGCGTGTCGCAGCCCTCGTGCGTGCACACCATCGAGAAGGCGTGAAAGGTCGACGGTCCGGTGCGAATCACCGCGCGCGAACCGCCGACGTCGACGAGCGTCCCCACGTTCGCGAGCGCGGGAAAATCATTGACGTTGATGCTTCCACCAACCTGTACGGTTGCTTCGCTCGGACCGATCTGGCCGTCGCCGCATCCTTCGGCCAGGGCGAGCGCGGCGGCGGCCATCGCGGACTTGGCGAGAAATGCGCGGCGATTCAGGCAGTCATGACAAGACATGGCAGGATCTCAGAGCGTGATGAACGCGGTATTCCACTGCGCTTCGTCCTCGTCCTGCTGATACAACTTGTCGAGATTCGCCACGATCGACGCGCCGTCCTTGCGCACCGCGAAGCGATCCAGCCCGCGCGTGGCGCGGCCGCTGTCCTTGATGTATTCACCGTCGCCGAGATAGCGCGAGTGGTGCTTGGGACACTCGAACTGCGAATCCTTCGCGGACCAGCGCACCGCTGTGTTCTGATGCGGGCACGCGAGTGAATACACGTACACCTTGCCTTGCCACCGCATGAGAATCGTTCCGTTGTCCCGATCGATCTGCGCGCCGTCGGCCGCGGGAACGGCGTAGCTCTTGTCTTCTCGGCCACCCGACAGCGCGCTCACGAACTCGATCGGCGCCGCGGCGGCGATCGAGGGCGCTATTCCGAGCGCGGCGAAGATCGCGCCGGCGGCGAGCGCCGCGTCGCGAAGAAATGTCCGCCGCTCGACGAGCGGACATTCACCGCAGTCGTGTGCGTCGTCGCCGCGAATATGTCGTGCATCCACCATGCGTCTCTCTCCGAATCAGCCGCGCTCAGCCGCGATCAGCTGCGCACTACGAGAAATTCACCAGGGCGATCCCCAATGCCGTGATGATGAACCACAACGTCAAGCTCGAGACTGCCGTCCGATGCAGCGTTTGCCACGCCGCGGCGGAGTCATCGCCGCGTTCGATCACCGCCTCGGCCCGCGTCATGAACAAGCCGTTCACGAGAAGAATCACGACGAGCGCCATTTTGATCCAGAAAATCGCCGATCCCCAAAAGGTCTCGAGATCCGACGTCAGCAGCGCGAGGCCGCTGAGCACCACCACGACGAGTCCGGTGATCACCCACCGATGCACCGACGCGAGCTCACGCGTGTAGTGCGTCCGGTCGCTCGCCGCGATTCGAAGCGCGCGCAGCGTTCCCCGGTCCGCGGCGATCGCGAGACCGCCGGCCATCAGCAACCCGCCAATGTGCAGGAACTGGACGATCGTCTCCGCCGTCTTCGAGTGGCTGTAGAAGTCGTTCCACGGCTTGAGCAAGTCGACGAGCGAGGACGGAGGCGCGATCATGGGTCGATGTTTCCTGTTTCTACCGGTTCCAGATTTTCATCGCGAGGCCGCTGAGCACAGTGACGCCCATGGCGGACAATGCGACGGTGCGATGTTCTCGTCGCTTGACCTGACTGTTTTCCGCGTCGTTGGAAAGCTTGGCGCCGGCGTAGGTAAAGGCCGCGTCGGCGCCGATCATCGTCAACGCGTGTACGGTGCGCAGCACACGTCCTTGCGGTGCCGAACGCGAATCCCACCAGTTCCACGCGCCTGTAACGGTATTCACGGTAAAGGCACCGGCCAAGTACGTCGCCCCTACGCGATGCGTCGTTTTCGCCCAGGTGGGCGCGGCACGGCTCTCGTCGTACAATCGCTTTCCCGCCGCCCACTGCGCCGCAAAGACCGGCAACGTACTGTAGGCGACGTAGCGATGAATTGTCAGTCGGCGAGAATACCAATCGCTCACGTCCACGACCTTCGGACGCTTGCGCAGTGTATCCTCCGGCGGCCTCACCGAGTCAGTCTTGATGGCTACCGGCGACCCGCCGATAATCAGACACAGCGCTCCTAGCACGAACATGATGCATCCCGGGACCAGGTTGAGCCGAACCGCTACACCCGCGATAAACCCGGCCACCATCGCCGGACGTTCCCACCACACCACCACGAAATGAGCACCGTCTTCGTCGCTCGGCAGCCGATCTTCGAGTTGGGCCGCGGATTGTTTGGCTACGAGCTGTTGTACCGGCGCGACGCTAGCGTACAGGGAGCCGACGGGGAAGATGGCTACATGAGCGCCGAGGTCATCTCGGCCTCGATGCTCGGCATTGGTCTACGCAGTCTGACGAACGGCGGATTGGCCTTCATCAACTTCTCGCGCGCCCAGCTCATGAACGAAAGCTGGACGTTGTTCGAGCCCGGCGACGTCGTCATCGAGCTCCTCGAGAGCATCGTGCACGATCACGAAACGATCGCCGCGTGCCAACGCATGGTGGAAGCCGGCTATCGTCTCGCTCTCGACGACTACATCTACTCCGAAGAAACGGCTCCCCTCCTCGATCTCGCGACGATCGTCAAGATCGACGTGCTCGATCGCCCGCTCGACGAGATCGAGGCGGTGGCAAAGCATCTCAAGCGCGCCGGCATCAGGCTGCTCGCCGAACGTGTGGAGACGGCCGCCGTTCGCGATGCGTGCACGCGCATGGGCTTTCAGCTCTTCCAGGGCTACCTGTTCAGCAAGCCCGAGACGTTGTCGAAGGAAGACGTCTCGGCCGGACAGCTCGCGATCATGCGGCTGCTCAATTTGCTGCAGGATCCCGCGACGCCGGACGCGCACATCGAGAAGGCGTTCGCGGCCGACGTCGCGCTGTCGTACAAGCTGCTGCGCATCGTCAACGCCGCGTCGGTGGGCGGGCGTGGCATCACGTCCATCTCGCACGCGATTCGACTGGTTGGCCGCGAGACGCTCCACCGCTGGCTCGCCGTGATTCTCGTCGCATCGCTCGGCGGGCAGGGCGACGTGACGCACGAGATGGCCCTCACCGCCATCACCCGCGCGCGGATGTGCGAGCTCGTGGCGTCCAGCGCGCACGCGCGCTCCGGTGGCTCGGCATTCATTGTCGGCCTGCTGTCGCTGCTCGACGTGCTGCTCGAAGTCCCGATGGATAAAATTTTATCTCGCCTCGAGCTCTCGGACGAAGTCCGCAACGCCCTGCTCAAGCGCGGCGGACCGCTCGGCACGCCGCTTCAGCTCGTGGAATCGTACGAAAAAGCGAACTGGGACGAGGCAAGGGGGCTCGCGGACGACGTGCCGCTCGAGGACGAAGTGCTGCCGACGCTCTACATGGACGCGCTGCATTGGGCCGCGCAGCAGATGGGCGACAACGCGTAACTGTCATCCTCGCGACCCGGAGCGCAGCGAAGGGGAGTCGAGGATCTGCTCTTACCCTGTCGTCCCCGGCGGCCCGATCGGTCGCGGCATCACGACCGTGCCGCTGTCCGGATTGCTCTCGAACGGCAGGAAGATCGAAATACGCCGGTTCTTCGGATCGAGCGGATTTTCCGGATTGCGCAACTGTCTATCCGCCATGCCGCGCACTTCGAGCACGCGCGAACCCGCGAGTCCTGCTTCCTCCATCACGCGCCGCGCCGCATTCGCGCGATCCGCCGAGAGCTCCCAGTTCGAGTAGAGCCCGGCGTACTGCGCCGCGTCGGTGTGCCCCTCGATGATCACCGAGTTGCGAAGGGGCGACAACTCCGTCGCGACGACCTGGAGCGTCTTCCGCATCTTGTCGGTCATCTGGGACGAGGCCGTCGCGAAGAACTGCTGTCCGCTCGAGTCCTCGGACAGCTCGATGCGCAGCCCCATGTTCGTCTCGATGATCTCGACACGATCGCCGATCGCCGACAAGCCGGCTTCCTTGAGCTTCGACTTGATGCGTCCGCCCATCTTCGACAGCTCGAGCTGTTCGTCCTGTCGCGTCACGAGCTTGATGGGCGTGGTTTTCACCATGCCGGGCGACGAGCCGGACGAGATCGGGCTCTTGCCGGCCGTGTAGCCCTTCTTGAAGCCGACCGGGTTCGAGAAGTAGCCCTCGATCGAATTTCGAAGATTCTGATCCATGCCCAGAATCCACATCACCATGAAGAAGGCCATCATCGCCGTCACGAAGTCGGCGTACGCCACCTTCCACGAACCTCCGTGATGAGCGGCGTGGCCCTTTTTCTTCTTCTTGATGATGATGATCTGCTTCTTGTCGCCCTTGGCCACCGAATTACGCCGCCTTCCGCGTCAACGCTTCCAGCTCGGAGAACGTCGGACGGTCGACCGGCTCGATGTTGCGTCGCGCGAACTCGACGCAGGTCATCGGCGCGTCGCCGCGCGCGAACGCGAGCAGCGCGGTGCGAATGCAGCTCATGTACGAGGCTTCGGCGCGGTTGCGCACCTCGATCGCCTTCGCGATCGGATTCATGACGCCGTACGAGAGCAGAATGCCGAGGAAGGTACCGACGAGCGCGGCCGCGACCTTTTCGCCGATCGACTGCGCGCTGCCGCCGATCGAGCCCATCGTGATCACGACGCCGAGCACCGCGGCGACGATGCCGAATCCGGGCATCGCGTCGGCGATGGTCGTGAGCGCGGAGGGAATCGCGTTCTCTTCTTCATGCAGCTTCTCGAGATCCATCTCCAGGATCTCGGCGAGGTGGTGATCCTCGACCGCGCCGCTCAACAACACCTTGAGTGTGTCGCAGAGGAACGGCAGCGCATGATGATGATGACTGAAGAACTCGTACTTCTTGAAGATGTCGCTCTTGTCCGGCTCTTCGATGTGCGCTTCGAGACCGACGAGTCCGTCCTTGCGCGCTTTCTGAAAAACGTCGTAGAGAACTTTGAGGAGCTCGCCGTACGCCTTTTCGCTGTACGGATTAGGTTTGAGCAGTCCCAGCATCGACGCGAACGCGCCTTTCACCACGCTCATCGGATTGCCGATCAGGAACGCGCCGAACGCCGCACCACCAATGATGATGAATTCGGACCACTGAAGCAGCACGATGACATGACCGTGATGCATCGTGAAGCCCATCAAAATGCTTCCGAATACGATGACGAGTCCGACGATGACGAACACGGGCTGCTCGCTGGGCGATGGGCGGTTGGCGGTGCACGAGGTGCAGAAGGTTCAAGGCGTGCGATCTCAAGATCAGTATCGGGCGTGTGTTCCCGTACCTATAGAGAGACGTAGAGCGTGATACAGGACGGAGCCCCCGCGACCCCTTCAAACGAGGGTCCGGAGATCGATGGCGTGCAGGAATGGCTCGATCTCGTGGACCAGGCCCTTCAGGGCCTGCACCACGCGCTCAATAACCGTATCGGCTCCCTCTCCGCCCTAGTTGAGCTTTTTCAGCTCGGCGACCTGCCGCCCGACGGGTCCGGATTCGAGAATCTCTCCGCCGATCTGACGCGACTCGAGGATTGCAACCGCATGGTGCGGCTGCTCCCGCGCGACGTTTCCGCGGGCGAAGAGCCGGTGATCCTCGACGACGTGCTCGCCGACGTGTTCGCCGTGCATCGATTTCTGCACGACATCCGCGACTCGCAAATCACCATCGTCCCGACGCGGTATGTCGAACCCGTCCGCGTGCCGCGCTGGGCGCTCGTTCGCGTGCTGACCATGTTGCTGGTGGACGCCAAGCGTCTTGCCCGCGACTTGAAGGCGGTTGTGCGCGCGGTCACCGAGTCCGACGAACAGTGGGTGCGCGTGGAGTTCCGCGTCGGGGCACCGCTCGTGGCCGAAATTCCGGCGTCTTCCGGAACGCGCTACGCGGAATTGCTCGCGGCGACGTTCGGTGGGACCGTTACTCGCCGGCCCGGCGTCGCGGAGCTTCGTCTTCCGACGCTGAAGGCGCGTCGGGCGGCGGACCGCCAATGACCTGCAGCCAGTCCTGACCGCCGCTGGCCGCCGTCTTACCGGCGCGCTGATTCTCCGTCGCCACGTCGTTCACGATCTCGCCACGCAAGATCGTCACGTCGTTCGGCGCTTCGATGCCGAGCCGAACACCGCCGCGATCGCACGCCAAAACGACGACACGAATGCCGTCGCCGATCAGAATCACGTCGCCGACTTTTCGGCCGAGAATCAGCATTCCGAAAACTAACGACCGAGATCGACCAGCGTTTGGGTCATGTCGTCGACCACGCTGACCAGCCGCGCCGCGGCCTGGTAGGCGTGCTGATGCTGGATGACGCTGATCAGCTCTTCGTCAGTCACCACGCCGCTCACGCTCTGGCGCTGCGCTTGGGCGTTCGAGGCGAGGGTCTGCTGCACCGTCGAGTCGTCCTGCGCCTGCTTGGCCGAGGTCGCGACGTCGCCGACGATCTGCTGGAAGAACGTCTGCACGGACACGCTGCCCAGTGGGTTGCCGTTCGCGTCCGTGAACGACACCGGCGTATCGCGAAGCGCCGAGATCTGCGCGGCGACGTCGTTGTTGCCGGGTCCGGTGGCGGTCCCGCCCGACGCCGCGACGAGGGAGCCGTCGGTGAGCGTCGACGCGATGCTGATGCCGCGCGCCGTGAGCGCCGGATCGCCGCCGGCCGGCGGAACGGCAGCCATCTCGAAGAAGTTGCCCGCGGGGGCGCCGACCGGCGGATTTCCGGTAAAGACCTGACCCGACGAGTGAATGCTGTTGACCGTTTGCACCAGACCCTTCGCCATCGAGTCCAGTTGATTCATCGTGGCCGGAATGCGGTTCGTGACGAGATCGACGCGGGCGCCCAGCGAACCGCCCAATCCGGTCATCGGAAGCGTCGGCGCATTCGCGAACGTGATCGTCGGCACCGTGCCCGTGCCGACCTGCAACTGGTTCACGGTCGGTCCATCGACGAGCGAGCGGCCGTTGACGTAGATCGCGACCGATCCACTGGCGTGCTCGACGACCTGTCCGCCGACGAGCGTCGACATCTGATCCACGAGGTTGTCGCGCGCGTCGCGAAGATCGTTCGCCGCGTTGCCGTTTGATTCGGCCGCGACGATCTCGTTGTTGTAGTTCGCGATCTGCTGGCTCAGCGAGTTCACCTGTGCCACGTCCGTTGTCATGCCGTCGCGCGTCTGGCTGGCCAGCGTGTCGAGCCGCGCGGCCATGTTGTTCATCGTCGTCGCGACGTTGATGCCGTTCTGCCGCACGACCTCCTTGGCGGATCCGTTGGTCGGGTCGGTCGCGAGGTCGTTCCACGAGGAATAGAACGAGTCGAGCGCGGAGCTCAAGCCGTTGTCGGACGGCTCATTGAGAATACTCTGAATGCCGTCCAGACCGGTGCTCGTCGTCTCCGCCTGGGACTGTGCCGAAGCGTCGCTGCGGTACGTGATGTCGAGCAGCGAATCGCGCGCGCGCGACACGGTCTTGATGTAGACGCCCGTGCCGATCGTGCCGTACGGAAAGATGGTCGGCAGCGAAGTAGCCATCTCGACCCGCTGCCGAGAATAGCCCGTCGAATCGGCGTTGCTGATGTTCTGCGACGCGATTTGAATGGCGGTCTGCTGGGCATTCATGCCCGTGCGCGCCATGTTGAGAATGCTGCCGATGCTCATCAGATCCTCCGGTCGAGCAGCGTCGTCGTCTGCTGCGCGCGCGGTGGGGCGGCCGGCGGCTGAACCGAGTACGTCGGTGAGCCGGCCGGGCCGGCGACGCCGGCGAGCGTGCGCGCATACTCGTCGCCGCAGGCGAGCGCCTGCCGCAGAATGCGCCGGTTGATCGCGACTTCGCGCGAGAGCGAGCGCGCCGCGTTGTGCAGATCGTCGCGCGCGGCGCGAAGCGCGGCCGTCATCCGCGGGCCCAGCACTTCGTCGAGCGAATGAATGCCGAGATCCTCGCGCTGGCCGATGAGTGTGTTGAGATTGCGGCGGCGGCGGCGCGCTTCGCTCAGCGTGACCAGCACGCGATGCGTCGCGAACACGCTGTCGTCGACGGATTGCAGGTCGTCGGCGCCCACGGCGTCCCGCTGGCGCCGCATGACGGCGATCAGCTCGTCGAGCAGACGGCGCTCCGTCTGCAGCGCGTCGGTCAACGAATCGACCGGCGACAGAACGGTGCGCTGGACGGGGAGATTCGATTCTTCGGTGGTCGTCTCGGGCGTCATCACGGAGAGGCGATCTTGCGGTCGGGGACGGAAGCGGAAGCGGGGGACGCGTGAAGCGCGGAGGATGCGGCCTGGACGTCGCTGTCCGACGCGGCCTCGGCCGAACCCAACCGCGCGCGCAGCTGATTGTAGAGCGCGTGAGCCAGCGAATGCTCGCCGTCCCACTGCGACGGAACCTGTTCCGCCATTTTTTCGTCGAGCAGCGAGGTGAACGTTTCTTCACCCGCGTTCTTCTGAATCATGCCGCCCTCGGGCACCGTGTCGCGCATGGCGGCGAAGAGGCGCTGCACGAAGAGACCTTCGAGCTGCAGCGCCGTCTTGCGCAAGCGCATCTCGTCGCTGGCCGGTGACTTGGCCGCCGCGGCGATCGAGGGCGAGACGATGGTCATCGAACGACGACCTCGGCGGCGATGGCGCCGATGGCGCGCAGCGATTCGAAGATCGCCGCGATCTCGGACGGCGGAGCAGCGACGGCATGCAGCGCGGCGGCAACGCGTGTCACCGGCGTACCGGCGGCCATGCGAAGATTGCCGGGCGGTGCCGCCGTCGTATCGTTCTGGCCGATCGTGATGGTGACGCCGCCGTGACTCACGGTGGCTTCACCGACGGTGAGCTCGCCGCCGGCGATGATGGTGCCGTCGCGGCTGTCGATGATCAACATCGACGTGCGCCGGCCCTGCACCCGCATGTCCTGAACCCGGGCGAGCAGCGTGGCGTGATCGTCTTTAGAGTCTTTGAATTTGAGCGAGATCGAGCCCGGATCGTCGACCGTCGCGGTGCCGTCGCCCATCTCCTTGTTGATCGCCGTCGCGATGCGCGTCGCCATGGTGACGTCGGGATCGCGGAGCAGGAGGCTCGAGCTCTGCGTGAATTGCGGGCGCGGCATCTCGACCTCGAGCAAGCCGCCCTCGGGAATGCGTCCGGAGTTTTCGATGGCGCTCGAGCCCTTGGTGCCGATATCGGCCATGAGCATCGCACCCTGCGCGGTCGCGACCGGATCGGCGCCGACGTCGGAGAGGAGTGGCGTCATCCACAACACGCCGCCGCGCAACGAGCGCGCGTCGCCGAGCGAGGACACGTGAATCTCGAATCGTCCGCCGGGACGAAGATACGGCGACACCTCGGCGGTAACCAAGACGGCGGCGACGTTCTTCGTCTTCAGCGCTTCGACGGGGAGCGTAACTCCAAAGCGGCGAAGAAGGTTGACGATCGAGTTCACGGTCATACCACCCTGCTTGCCCCCGCTCGCGCGATCGCCCGTTCCATCCAGGCCGATGACGAGACCGTAGCCCATCAAGCGCACCGGAATGGCCTTGTCCTCGATCGTGAGATCGCGAACGCGGATCATGTCCTGGGCGCCGAGACGAAGCGCGGGAACGAGGAGCATGGCGCCGAGGAATCCTACGGTCACCCTGACGCGCCATGCTCTCCCGATACAACTCAGTACAGATTGTTCCTCGCTGCGGCGCTTCGCACCTTCGCTCGGAATTCCGCGGTTCTTCTCGCGAGATTGTTCCTCGCTGCGGCGCTTCGCACCTTCGCTCGGAATTCCGCGGGTATAGATACGCATTCTCACGGCCAGAACACGTTGAGGATGCGTCCGACCAACCCACCACGCGTCTTGCCGATGTCACCCGACAGCTGATAGGTGAGCGTTGCATCGGCGACGCGCTGACTGCTCACGACATTGTCCGGCGAAACGTCCTCGGGCCGAATCCAGCCCGTGAAGTTGAGCGACTGCTTGTTCTTGTCGACGTCCACCATCTTCGCGCCCTTCACCTGGATCTGCCCGCTCTTGTCCACGGCGATGACGCGCACCGAGATGTCGCCTTTGAAGTTCACGGCTCGGCTCGCGCCGCCGTCCTGCTTGGACGATGCGTTCTTGTCCATGTTCATCGCGGCGTCGATCGACGGCAACGCCGTCGTGCCGATCTTCGGCGGCGCCAGGCCCAGATCATTCTTTCGCGTTTGCTGATCGCTTCCGCTCTGCGACTTTGTGGCGCTGGCGATGGTCGCTTCCGACAACAGCACCGTGATCACGTCGCCGACGCGATACTCGCGCTTGTCCGCGGTCCACGACGCGATGTGTCGCGTCGTCGCCGCGGGCTGGTCTTTCGACTGCGCCATCAATACCGGCGCGCCCAAAACTATGAAGAGGAGAGCAATCAGATACTTCATGTTCGCGTGTGATGGTTCCTCGCTGCGGCGCTTCGCGCCTGCGCTCGGAATTCCGCTGAGAGAGTTCATTAGTCGATACGTACACGGCCTGGCGCCACGACCGTTCCTTCGATGCGTTTACCCGACTCCGTGCGCACCGGCACGCGCTCGCCCATCGCCGCATTGCGCGCGGCAATGCCTTGCACGGTCAACTTGACGTTGCCGTCGACCCACTCGCACTCCACCGGCGAATTGGCGTTGATCACCGTCGGCGCTTCGACGGCCGGGACGCGCAGCACTTCGCCCGCGGCGATCGAGCGGCGCGTGACCCAGCCAACAACGATGTGGTTCGTATCGACGCCGAAGCGCACGGTCGTATCCCGCATCTCGAAGTCGCCGGCGCCGAGCACGGCACCGCGCGCCAGTGCGTGCGTCGCGACGGGAACGCGCTGCGTCGGCGGGACCTGCGCTTCCGCGAGACGCGCCCAGAGCAACGCCAGCGTCGCGAGCGCGACCAGCACGACCGGATGAAACATGCGCCGAACCATTACCGCACCATCTCCGTCGCTGTTTGTGACATTTCATCGGCGGCCTTGACCGCCTTCGAGTTGAGCTCATAAGCGCGCTGCGCCGAGATCATGTCGACCATCTCCTGCACGATTTCGACGTTACTGCCCTCGAGCTGGCCCTGAACGAGCCGGCCCATGCCGTCATCCTGCGGATACCCGACGGTGGCTTCGCCCGACGCCGGCGTCGCGGAGTAGAGGTTCTGACCCATCGCCTCGAGCCCGGTCGGATTCGCGAAGCGCGCGAGCTCGATGCGACCAAGCTCCGTCGAATCGGTACCCGTGCCCTTGGATCCGCTCACCACGCCCGTCGCCGAGATCGTGACGTCGGTGACGTCGCTCGGGATCTTGATGCCGGAGCCGACCTGATAGCCGTCGGACGTGACGAGCACGCCTTGATCAGAGATCTGAAAACTTCCGTCGCGCGTGTACGCGGTCGCGCCACTCGGCAGCTGGACGGGGAAAAATCCCGCGCCGTCGATCGCCACGTCGAGCGAGCGACCCGTCTGCTCCAGCGCACCCTGGCTGTCCAGGCGCGTCACGCCGGTCAAGCGCGTCCCGCGTCCGACCTGAATCGACGGGCTGGTGTTCGACTCGGAGCTGCCGAGCACCTGGGGACCCTGCATCGTTTGATAGAGCAGGTCCTCGAACTGCGCGCGACTGCGCTTGAAGCCCGTGGTGTTCACGTTCGCGAGATTATTCGCGATGACTTCGGTGCGCGTCTGCTGCGCGGCCATGCCGGTGGCGGCGGTGTTGAGGGCGGGATTCATGAGCGATGGGCGGTGGGCGTGGGGCGATGGGAGTGGGTCGACTTACAGTGGCCGGGCGATTTGCGTCGTGAGCGTCTCGTCGGCCGAGTCCATCTGCGTGACGGCTTTCTGCACCGAGGCATAGGCGCGCTGCACCGCAACCATGTCCACGAGCGCCGTCATCGAGTTGACGTTGCTCTGTTCGAGATAGCCTTGTTTGACATTGCGAGCTTCGGGCTTCATCGGCGCCTTCGTGGCCGGCGGAACCCACAACGATTCGCCTTCGCGCTGAAGCTGCGTGCCTTTCGGCGCGTCCTCCATGCGCAGGCGATCGACGATCTGCCCATTCTGCGTGACTTCGCCGGTACGCGAGATCGTGACCGGACCGTCGAGCAGTTTGAGCGGCATGCCCTTTTCACCGAGCAGCGGACGGCCGTCGTTGTCGACGAGTTGATGCTTGTCGTCGAGACGGAAGCTTCCGCCGCGGGTGTAGCGCTCGCCGTTGGGCGTGCTGACGACGAAGAACCCGCTGCCGTCGATCGCGACGTCCATCGTATTACTGGTTTGCTGAAGCATCCCCGTCGACAGATCGGACGTGGCGTTGGCGACCGGATCGACACCGTTCATGAGCTGCGCGAAGACACGCTGCGACTTGAATCCGGTGGTCGAGACGTTGGCCAGGTTGTTCGCCACGACGTCCTGCTTGCGCTCCCAGTAGCGAAGCGCGCTCGCGGCGCTTTCCATTCCATTTAGAGGAGGCATGTCAGGGAGAGCGGCTGGGCGGGGGACTTCGGAGGAAGGAACTACCAAGGGAGGGACCTGCGGGCTTTCAGCGTGCGAATCGTGCCGCACGCGCCATGGGGAAAAGCAAGGCGGGGGCCATGCCGTGCGCAGACATTTAACTGTATGTCACACAACAACTTAGCCAGCATTCTGGCACCATTCTAACACTCGCCCCGGGCAGGCAATTCTTGCCGGGGCGGCGGTTCTTGCCGAGCAGCCACGGACCACGGCGGACGTACGCAGACCGGCGCGGAGACGGCGGAACTGCGTTCAACGGCAGTTCACGCCGTCTCCGCGCCTATCCGACGTTGTCCGCCGCGGTCCGTGGCAAAAAAGGTCCGCCCCGACCCAGACGGGCCGAAGCGGACCAAGGTGCCCCTCCGCGGTACCCCCTCAGGACGCCAACGCGACCCCGATTGTCTCCCGCAACCGGCTCAACGCCTTCGAGCGGATCTGCGACACGCGCGACTCGGTCAACCCGAGAATCTCCGCGATCTCGTGCAGCTTCAACTCCTCGAAATAGTAGAGCGCGAGCACGGTCCGCTCCTGCTCCTTGAGCTTCATGATCGCGTCGCGCAGCATCGCCACTTCCTGCTCGCGGCCAAGCTGCTCGTCCACCGCATCGCTCGGATCCGTGTGCAGCAGGTCGAGCGGCGACGAATGCGACTCGCCGCGATCGTTCGTCTGACGGTCGATCGGTACGCGAATGGCGCCCTCGACGTCGGATTCCCACTTCCACAACGTCTGCACGTCGACGCCCAGCGCCTCCGCGACTTCGTTGTCATCGGGAAGACGGCACAACTTCGCGGCGAGCGAGGACCGCGCCGCTTGAATGTCGCGCGTCTTGCGCCGCACCGAACGCGGCACGTGATCCTGCCGGCGCAGTTCGTCGAGAATCGCGCCGCGAATGCGCGGCACCGCGAAGGTGCTGAACGCAAGTCCGCGATCGGGGTCGAACGAGCTCATCGCCGACATCAGGCCGAGCGTTCCGGCGCTCACCAGTTCGTCGTGATCGAGCTCGTTGCTCAGTTTGCGCTCGAGCTGGCGTGCAACGTGATGCACGAGGCTCAGATTTTCGGTGAGGAGCGCGTCTCGGGCAGCCAGGTCGCCACCGGCGAAGGCCTTCCAGGTAGCTCGGGGATCCATATCAGCTCCAGCGTCGGGAGAGGGGGGTGGGGAGGGGGAGAGGGGGAGCAACAGTCGAGGCAGCAGACATCGCCAGCGTCTGAGACGCCGCGCGCTGCGAAGGAAGCAGTCGTTGCACGGTCACGCGCACCGCATCCGCGGCGGGCGAGCCGTCCAGTGCATCACGAATCGTCATGCCGGCGCCGATGGCCGCCTGCAGACACGGGTCGTCGGGAATACCGCTCACGACGTCGATCGAACGAGCGAGAAAGTGCGAGCACGCGCCGACGAGGAAATCGCACGCTTCCTGCGCGAGTCCTTCGCCGTGGCGATTGGCGATCAACGCTATCGGCGCGTCGTTGCGCTTGGCGGTGACCGATTTCACAAGGGCGTAATTCGCCGCGAGCGCCAGCCGGTCGGCCGATGTCACCAGCAACAGCGACGCGTTTGACACTTCACTGATGGCGGAAATCGTATCGAGCCGCGAGCCGCCGTCGATCACGACCACGTCGTACTGCGCGTACAGTTCGGCGAGACGCTTGAGCGCATCGCGGCGTTCGGCATCCGTCGCCGGCGCCACCGCGGCGCCGCTCGTGCCGCCCGCGACGAGCGTGAGATTGTGATCGATCGCGATCGGCAGATCCTCGGGTACCGCGCGCGGATCGCAGAGCATCCAGAGGCTGTGCGTCGGACGCGCGCCGAAGAGATGATGCAGCGAGCCGCCGCCTTCGTTCGCGTCGATGAGCAGCACGCGATCGCCGCGTTCGGCAGCGGCGAGCGCATGGAGCGCCGCCACCACCGACGTGCCGACGCCGCCCTTGCCGCTCGCGACCAGCAACGGCGTAGGCGCCGGTGCGGGTTGCGGCACGCGTGGATCGTGGGTCGGCGCGATCATGCGGCCTCCCACATCGCGACGCTATGCAGCTTCACGTACACCGGCAGCTCGGCCAGCGAGACGACGGGCAGATTCGGCAGGACCGGCTCGATGAGTCGGCGCAGTCCAACGCGAAGCGACGGCGGCGCGAGGACCGGCACCGGCCGGCCTTCGACCATGTTGATGCTCGACAGGTTGTCGAGCTCGCGCAGCAGGCCGCCCAGACTGTCGGGCGTGAGCAGCGACGCGGGGTTCTGATTCGCGCGCGGGCTGAAGAGACCGAGAAGCGCCATCTCGAGCTTCGGTCCAACCGTGATGCCGCGCACCGTGCCGGATTCGTCCATGTGCAGTCGTGCGATGGTATTGGTGAGTGCGCGGCGCGCGTGCTCGGTGAGCGCTTCCGGATCCTTCGTCTGATCCGCCGCGTCGGCGACCGCCTCGAGAATCGTGACGAGGTCGCGAATCGGCACGCGTTCCTTGAGCAATCTCTGAAGCACGCGATGCAGCACACCGAGCGTGAGCTTGCCGGGAATGACGTCGTCGACGAGCGCCGGGTGCGTCTTCTTGAGCGTGTCGACCATTTCCTGCACGTCCTGGCGGCCGAGCAGGTCGGCGGCGCTGGACTTGAGCTTTTCCATCAGATGCGTCGCGACGACCGTCGCCGGTTCCACGACGATGTAGCCGAGCGACTCGGCTTCGACGCGCTTGTTGGTCGCGATCCACTTGGCGGGCATGCCGAAGCTCGGATCGATCGTGTCGATGCCTTCGGTCGTGCCGATGACGCGGCCGGTATCCAGCGCCAACAGGAAGCGCGGCATCACTTCGCCGCGCGCGATCTCGGCGCCGCGCAACTTGATGATGTACTCATTGGCCGGCAGGCGAATGTCGTCGCGAATGCGAATGGCCGGGACGAGAATGCCGAGCTCCTGCGCGGATTGCTTGCGCAGCATCGAGATGCGATCGAGGAGATCGCCGCCCTGCTTCTCGTCGACGAGCGGAATGAGCGCGTAGCCGACCTCGAGCTCGATCGGATCGATCTGGAGCAAGTCCGTCATCGGATCCGCGATGGGCGCGGGCGGTGCGGCCGCTTCCTTCGCCGCAACCTCTTCGGCGAAGCGTTTCTTTTCCGCGGTCTTGGCCATGCGGCCGAGCATCGCGAGACCGCCGCCGAGCAGGAAGAACGGCAGCTTCGGAAGTCCCGGTACGAGACCGAACGAACCGAGCACCGTGCCGGCGATCACCATCGAACGCGGATGCGCGCTCAGCTGCTTGGACAACGTTTCGCCCATGCGCGAGCCGCCCGCCGCGTGCGTCACCATGATACCCGCGGCGGTCGAGATGATGAGCGCGGGAATCTGCGTGACGAGACCGTCGCCGACGGTGAGGATCGTGTACTGCGACAGCGCCTGGCCGATCGGCAGGCCGCGCTGGAATGCGCCGATAAAGATGCCGCCGACGATGTTGATCGCCGTGATGAGCAAACCGGCGATCGCGTCGCCCTTCACGAACTTCGACGAGCCGTCCATCGCGCCGTAGAAGTCGGCGGCTTGCGAGATCTCGTCGCGGCGCTTCCGCGCTTGCTTCTCGTCGATCAGGCCGGCGGAGAGATCGGCGTCGATCGCCATCTGCTTGCCGGGCATCGCGTCGAGGGTAAAGCGCGCCGCGACTTCGGCAACGCGGCCCGCACCTTTCGTGATGACGATGAAGTTGATGCCGACGAGAATGATGAAGAGCACGAGTCCGACGGCATAGTTGCCGCCGATCACGAACTCGCCGAACGCCTGAATCACCGCGCCCGCATGACCTTGTGACAGGATCAAACGTGTCGAGCAGACGTTCAGCGCCAGACGGAACAGCGTGAGCAGCAACAGCAGCGACGGGAAGCCGCTGAACTCGAGTGGATCGGTGGTGTTCAGCGCGACGAGCAGCACCACGAGCGAGGTGCCGATGCTCGTCGCGAGAAGCAGATCGAGCACGACGCCGGGCAGCGGCACCATCAGCAGCGCGACGATCGCCAGCACCGCGATCGCCAGACCCACCTCGGCGTTGCGCTTGCCGTTCGACTGCATCATCGGCAGCGGAGCGACGGCGGTACTCATGCCAGTTTGCTCAAGCGAGCGGCGCCCAGCTTGCCGCGGGTGCGGATCACGAAGGCGAGGACTTCAGCGACGGCCATGTAGAGCTCGTAGGGGATCATGGTACCGACGCGCGCGGTCTTGAGCAGCGCGCGGGCGAGCGGGCGGTTCTCGACCATCGGCACGCCCGCCTCGCGTGCGATCTCCTTGATGCGCTCGGCGACTTTGTTCATGCCGATGGCGAGGACGATCGGGGCGGGGGCGATGCTCGTGTCGTACTTGATGGCGATGGCGATGTGCGTCGGATTGACGATGACGACGTCGGCCTTCGGCACATCCTTCATCATTTGCTTGCGGGCGTACTGGCGGGCGATGGAGCGGCGGCGCTGCTTCACGTGCGGGTCGCCGTCGTTCTGCTTCATCTCCTGCTTCACCTCTTCCTTCGTCATGCGCAGCGACTTTTCGAGCTGCCACCACTGCCAGACGTAGTCGGCCGCGGCGAGCGCGAGGTAGGCGCCGCCCGCGGTGGCGAGCATGCGCACCGAGTAGTGCTTGACGACGTAGAGGAGTCCGAGCTGCGATTCCTGCGACAGCGCGATGGCGTCGGGCAACGCCGCCTTGATCGAGCCGTACACCGCGAGACCGACGATCGCGACCTTCGAGAGCGACTTGAGGATCTCGATTACCGCGCGCATGCCAAACATGTTCTTGGCGTTGGCGAGCGGATTGACTCGGTTGAAGTCGGGCATGATCGGCTTGGCCGACAACACGCCGCGGCCTTGCAGCGCCGCCATGGCGAACGTGCCGACGCCCATCGCGACGAGTAACCCGGCGATGGCGGCGAACGTCTTCATCGCGGTCTCGCGCAGCAGCAGCGTAGCGGACGCGCCGTCGAGCGCGACGTTGCCGACGTTGGCGAGCCCGTGTCCCATGATCTCGAACAACCCATGGCCGGCGATCGGCGCGACGCTCGAGAGCACCACCGCGCTGCCGAGCAGCGAAGCGGCGATCGTGAGCTCCTGGCTCTTCGCAATCTTGCCCTCCTCGCGCGCGTCATCGCGTTTTCGAGGAGTGGCGTTTTCTGTGCGTTCCGCTTCGGTATCGGCCATTACGCCGTCCCCCGCATGAGCGCACTGAAGACGTGATCGAGCGCGTTGTTGTACACCCCGGACCAGCCGTGGTAGAACGCGCCGATGAACGGAATCGACGCGGCGAGCGCGAAGAGGCCAATGCCGATCTGAATCGGGAAGGCGACGGACAACAGATTGAGCGCCGGCGCGGCGCGCGAAAGAATCGCGAGCGCCGTGTTGGCGACGAGCACCGCGGCGATGACCGGCGCCGCGAATTGAAGCCCGAGCGAGAACAGCACACTCGCGCCGCGCACCATGGACAAGAGACCCAACGCATGCGCGCCGCTGCCGACGGGAATCAGATGTGCGCTGCGCGCGACGGCGTCGATCATGACGAGATGCCCATCGACGGCCAGCATCATCGTGATCGCGAACAGATTGCCGAACGAGCCGAGCACGTTTTCGGACGTGTTGTTGATGGGGTCGAGGATCGCTGCGCCCGACAGGCCGATCTGCGTGCCGATGAGGTCACCGGCCACCGACGCCGCGCCGACGAGCAACGCGGCGCCCAGTCCAAGCGCGAATCCGATCAACATCTCCGCCATGAACGTCTCGGGCGTGATGCGCGGAATGCCGGTGGCCGACGCCAGCGCAATCGGCTGCAACAGCACGGTCAGCAGAATCGTGATTCCCGCGCGCAGCATCACGGGCACCGTCTTCGTGGAGAAGACGGGTGCGATCGTGACCAAGCCCCCGATGCGTGCGGCGAGCAGCACGAACGTCTGGAAGGAGCCGGGGGCGAAGAGATCGAACATGCGCTGGGCGCTGGGCGATGGGCGGTGGAGAACTACGAGATCAACGACGGAAGACTTCTGAATAACTCAGTGGTGTATTTCACGAGCAGCTGGATCACCCACGGAAGGGCGATGAGAAAAACCGCGCTGACGCCGACCAGCTTCGGCACGAACGCCAGCGTTTGTTCCTGGATCTGCGTCACCGCCTGAAGCACGCTGACGGTGAGGCCAACGAGCAGCGCCACGACGAGCATGGGCCCCGAGATGAGCAAGGCCAGCATGATGGCGTTGCGCGCGAGATCGACGACGAGAGCGTGAGACATGGATTATTTGAAGCTTGTGACAAGGCTCTGAACGATCAGGGACCAGCCATCGACCAACACGAAGAGCAGCAGCTTGAACGGCAGCGAGATCATCGCGGGCGGGAGCATGAACATGCCCATGCTCATCAACACCGAAGACACGGCGACGTCGATCACGATGAACGGCAGGAAGAGCGCGAAACCGATCTGAAACGCGGTGCGCAGCTCGCTGATCACGAACGCGGAGGTCAGCGTGACGGTCGGCACGTCGGCGATCGACGCCGGCGCCGGCGTGTGGCTCATGCGCACGAACGTCTCGACGTCCTGCGGACGCACCTGCTTCAGCATGAAGGCGCGAAACGGCTTCACGCCAAGATCCATCATCTGGGCCTGGTCGATCTGGCCGTCCATCCATGGCGTGAGCGCCGTGCGATTGAACTCGCTCAAGGTCGGCGCCATCACGAAGCCCGTGAGCAAGAGCGCGAGCGCGGCGACGAGCTGCGCCGGCGGCGACGTCTGCGTGCCGAGCGCTTGTTTGAGGAAGTTGAGGACGATGAGGATTCTGGTAAATCCCGTCATCATCAGCAGCAGCGTCGGCAAGAGGGTCATGAGACCCATCATCACGACGATACCCACCGTACCACTCAGGTGCAGCCCGTCGCCGTTGCCGACCTTGATGTCCATCTGCGGCGCACCCTTCGCACCGGTCAGCATGGAGCTCGTCGTGGCGCTCGCCGCGAGACGCTGCACGATGTCGGCGGGCGATGCCCCCGCGCTCGTTCCGGCCTTCGTGCCCGCAACCGCCTGGGCCACGATGTTGGCGCGCTGCGCCTGCGTGGTCGGCTTGGGCGTTTGCGCGCGCGCGAGCGTCGACGACGCGATCGCGAACACGACGACGAGTCCCGCCGTCTTGAGCGCGCCCTTGAACGCGGCCTTGAAGTCGAGCGGCGACACCGGACGTCGTGTCGGAAACTCCGACTCGCCGCTTCCGATCGTTGCTGGACGGCTTCCCGACGTCGTATTCGCGACTTCAGCGGCCTCGAGCTCGAATAGGCGATTGACGCCGCCTTCACCAACCGACACGGCGACGACGCGCTCGCCGACGCGAATCACGGCAATGCCTTGCTTGGGACCGAGCGCGAGCCGCTGCACCACTTCCATACGAAGCGAGGTGCCGGACGACGACGTCGGCGCGAAACGACGAAGCAGCTTGAGAGCGATGCCGAGCAGCGCGAGGACGAAGCCCAGCGTGAACAGCACACCCATCACCGACCCAAACGTCACGCGTTGCCCTCGGTCGCGGGCAGCGAGGAGATGATGCGCGTGATGCGAACGCCGAAGTGCTCACCGAGCACCACGACTTCGCCTTCCGCGAAACGGCGGTCGGCAACGAAGAGGTCGATCGGCTCACCGGCGAGACGCTCGAGCTGCACCACCGATCCGCGGCCCAGGCGCAGGATTTCCTGCACCGTCATCCGCGTGCGTCCGAGCTCGATGGACAGCGGCAGCGTCAGGTCCATCAACATCGAGATCGGCACTTCGGTGCCGGCGGTCGGACTGTTCTGGAACTCTTCGAGCGGCGGCGGCGCGACCTGGCCCGCGGCGTTGGTGAGCGCGTCGATTTCGGACTGATTCATGGCTTGTCGTCCACAGAAGTCGGAAGGGGTTCAGCACTGAGCGGCTCGAGCACACGCACGGCGAGCTTGCGGCCGACGCGGCCCGCGCTCGTCTTGAAGCGCGGCGAATTGCCAACGAGCAGGTTGACGGTCGTATCGATCGGAATGCCGGTCGACAGCATGCTGCCGGCCTTGAGCCCCGCGATGTCGCGCATCGACAGCCGGAACTCGGGCAGTCGCGCCGACATCTCGACGCGCGTCGCGCGCAACGCGCCCTCGCTGATCGCGCGTTGTCCGGGCGGCTCGCGCCGCGCCTGGTGCGCGCGCGCGCTCGCGCTGTTCATGACGAAGAATTTTTCGAGCACCGAAAGCGGCACCGCGATCGAGACCAGACTCTCCGTGCCCGCGAAACGCGCGGTGATGTTGGTGACGAGCACCGGCGCTTCACGCGCCGCCGCCTGTATGATTTCTGGAATGGACTCGAAGCCCGACAGCGTGAGCTCGAGCTCGACGTGGTCTTCCCAGATTTCCTGCACGAGCGCCATGACGCGTTCGGCGACCACACGCACCGCGAGGCGCTCGATCGGCGTCAGGGCGCGATCGAGGATCGTCGTCTCCGCGCCGCCGCCGAACAGCCGGTCGACGAGGAAGTAGGCGAGCTCGCGGCCGATGTCGATCACGGCCTGCTCGCCCACCGCGTCCGCGCCGCTCTTGTCCTTGATGTCCGCGATGAACGAATTGCAGCTCGGCGGCAGCGACAGCACGTATTCGCCGAACGAGATCTGCTCGACGCTCTCGAGCTTGAGATCGACGACGCCGCGCACGCGGCCCATGAGCCATCCTTCGAGCGACTTCACGAGGCGGCTGTACATCGCCTCGAGCACGTGCAACCGCTCCTTGGAGACGCGGTGCGGGCGGCGGAAGTCGTAGACCTGGACATCCTGCTGCGGGCGCGGAATGACCGGCGCTTCCGCGGCCTCGCCGCGCATCAGGCGATCGATGTCGTTCTGCGACAGCTGCTGTGTGATCTGCTCCGTGGAGCGCGTCGGACGAGGTGCGCTCATTGGATCACGAACTGCGGAAAGAAGACCTTGAGCACGGTGCCTTTCGGGAACACGGGACCGACGGCGTCGAGGACTTCTTTCTTCAGCTCGTCGCGGTGACTGATGTCCGCCAGCTCGTCGACCGTCTTCTTGCCCATGAGCGCCAGGATGCGATCGCGCACTTCGGCTTCCCTGTCCTTCATCATCTGCTCGCCGGTGCCGTCCTTCAGCTCGAAGGTGGCGGTCATCATGAGGAACCGGGTGCCGCCGCTACCAGCGGGGTTGAGCACGAGGTTCTCGATCGCGTGGTCGATCGCGCTCGCGGATTCCTCGGCCTTTTTGGGCGCGGCTTTGGCGGCGTGACCCTTGGCGAGCATGGGACCGAGGGCGAAGAGTCCAGCGCCGGCGCCGGCGAGAATGCCGGCGAGCGCGAGAATGAGCACCAGCCCCTTGCCCTTCTTGGGTTCGGCGGCTGCTGCGTCTGTTTCGGGGACCTGTTCGATGGCTTGAGTCGCCATGGGTCGACGGGGGAAGGCGGGAGGGATGGTGCCGGCGGGACGTGCGAAGGAGGGAGTTGCGGCACCGGAAAAAGCAGGGCCCATGCCTAGCGATGGGCGATGGGAGATGGGCGCTGGGTGTGTGCGTAAGTCACTCAGATAGAGTGAGTTACAATGGAAACGAAAGTTTTCATTCTACCCTTGCCACCACGAACACAAATGGCCGCCCGGCAGGAAATTCCTACCTGTCAGCGGCCATTTCTGCCTACCCGAGCGATTGGGCGTCAAGCGAGCCGTTCACGCCCATCGCCCAACGCCCATCACCTAACGCTCATCGCTACTGCTTCAGCTGCACCAGCTCCTGAAGCATCTGGTCCGACGTCGTGATGACGCGACCGTTCGCCTGGAACCCGCGCTGCGCAACGATCATGTCCGTGAACTCGCGCGCCAGGTCGACGTTCGACATCTCGAGCGCGCCGCTCGCGATGCTCGACGCATTGCCCGAACCTGCATAGCCGACCACGCCTTCACCCGAGTTCGACGTCGAGGAGTACATGTTGTCGCCGACGCGATTGAGGCCCGTCGGGTTGTTGAAATCAGCCAGCGCGATCTGCCCCAGCGTCTGCGTCGTGCCGTTCGTGAACGAACCGACGACCGTGCCGCTCGCATCGATCGTGTAGCCCTGCAGCGTGCCGTTGCTGAAGCCGTCCTGATCGTTCATGACGGCGTTCGCCGAGCCGGCGAACTGCGACAGGCCGCTCATGCCGCTGCCGAGATCGATCTTGATGTCCACCGTCGCGGCGCCCGAGTTCGGCGTGAACTTGATCTCCGGCGGAACGAACGGTGCCGTCGTGTCGACCGTGCCGTCCGACTTGAACGTAATCGGGTGCGTGGGGCTGCCCACTTCCGTCACGCCGGCGGCCGTGATGTCCAAGCCCGACGGATCGATCTTCCAATCCCACTTGTCGGCCGCGGTCTTCCACATGACCATCTTCACCTGGTGCTTGTTGCCGAGCGAATCGTAGGCGTTGATCGACAGATCCTTGAACGAGTCCGCGTTCTGCGGCAGCGCGCGCTGCGTCGCATCGAGCGGATCGAGGGTCGCGGCCGCGCCCTTGTCGAAGATGCCGGCCGACGCATCGAGATTGCCGCCGATCTTGATCGTGGTCGTCGCGCTGGCCGGCGCCGTCTGGCCGAACGGAATGGTGATGTTGGTCAGGTTCGGCTGGAGCTTGCCGCCCACGGCCATCTGGCCCTGCACGTGATAGCCGTTGTCGCCCGACACGAGCGAGCCGTCGGAGTCGAGCTGGAAGTTGCCGGCGCGCGTGTACAGCGTCTCGGCGCCCTTCTTCACGACGAAGAACGAGTTGCCCTGAATTGCGAGATCGGTGGTGTTGCCGGTCGTCTCGAGGTTGCCCTGCGTGAACGCGGTGTCGATCGTGCCGATCGCCGAGCCCAGTCCGACCTGCACCGGGTTGACGCCGCCGACGTTCGTGTCGGGGCGGCTGGCGCTCGAGATGAGCTGCGCGAAGCCTTCCTTGAACGTGACGCGGCCGGACTTGAACGCGACGGTGTTGACGTTGGCGATGTTATTGCCGATTACGTCCATGTGGGTCTGCTGGTTCTTCAGACCGGTGACCGCCGATGAGAGCGAGCGAAGCATTGATGAATCCTGGGAAGAGGGAAGAAGAGGCGGGTCGGCCGCGAGCCGTCGTGAGGGAGGCGGTGCGGCGTGTTCTGGTTCGTTAATTCAAGATCTTGATGACGTTCGCGTACGGGACGTTCGTGCCGGCGACGGTGAGCGTGAGGCCCGACGTTCCCGAGCTGACGCCGGTCACACGACCGGTCGTGTAGGTCTGCACCGAGACGGCGCTGCCGTCGGCGGCCTTCACGTCGATCGAGTAGGTGTAGTTGCCGGCCGGCAAGTTGTCCGCCGCCGAACCGAGGGTGATGGTCTGCTGCGAGCCGGCGCTCACGGCGCCGAGGTCGCGCGTGCCGACTTCCTTGCCCGACGCATCGAGAATGTGAAGCGTCGCGCTCGCGCCGTTCGCCGCAATGTCCGCGGTGACGCTCGTCGCGCCGTCCGTGCCGCCGAGCTGGAGACCGTTGCCGGTCGCCATGACGGTGTGGCCGATGGTATTGATCGCCGACGTAGCCTGCACCGCGCCGAGCAGCGATGTCGACGAGGTCTGCTGGTTGGTGAGCGTCTCGTTGATGTTCTGCAGCTGCTCGAGACTCGAGAACTGCGCGAGCTGCGTGGCCATCTGCGTGCCGTCCATCGGATTCATCGGATCCTGATTCTGCATCTGCGCCACCAGCAGCTTCAGGAACGCGTTCTTATCCATCGCGCCGCCTGGTGCGGCGGCCTGCGTCGTCGCCGCGGCGGCCGCGGCGGCGGGATTTGTCGGCGCCGCCGGAGCCACCGGCAGCGTCGGCGTGGTGGTGGTCGTCGTGGACGTGACCATTACTTGCGGCCTCCGCGCTGTTCGCGCTGTTGCTGGCGGCTCTGGCGATCCTGCTGCGTTTGCTGCCGCTCTCGTTGATCCTGCTGTTGCTGCCACGCATCGCTGCGCTGGAAGCGCGATTGATTCGACGCGTCGCCGGAGTTCTGGCCGGCCTGCGAACCCGCGGCGGCGGCGATGCCGCCCTGATCGGTCGCCGCGCGGACGCGCACCGAGTCGACCTGCATGCCGTCCTTCGTCAACGCGCGTACGAGCTCATCGCTGCGCGCGCTCATCGCTTGCGCGCCGCGCAGATCCGCCGCGTTGATCGTCGTATCGAGCGACGACCCGCGGAGCGCGACGTGAATCTGATCCGTGTTGCCGTTGCCGGCGTCGACGGACATCGTGATGTGCGACAGCGGACGCGCCGGTGCGTTGTCCATGACCGACTGAACGTGCTCGGCCCGCGCTGCGGCGTCCGTCCCGGACGCCGGCGCCACCGTGCCGGTCGAGAATTGATTCGATGTCGTGTCGCGCATCGGAAATGCGCCGAGCGAGCCATAACGACCGCGCGAATCACTCTGCGTGCCGCTGTCGTTCGCCTGGTCGCCGGTGTTCTGGCCGCGCGCACCGTTGCGCGCGGTGGCGGCGATCGCGGAATGCGTCGCGGCGTTCGGCGTTGCCTTGCCCGGCACGTTCGCCGACGTCGGCAACGCGGGCTGCGAGGCGTTCGCACGATGAGCATTCGCGGCATTCGCCGCATTCGAGGTCAGCTGGCTCGCAGCCACCGATGCCGGATTCGCCGCGGTTGCCTTCATCGACGTTGCATTCGCAGCCGTCGCGTACGCCACGTGCGCATGCGTCGTTGCGGCGTTCGCGAATTCAGTGTTGGCCGATGCCGAGTTCATGGAGGTTGTGGGATTCGCTCGCACGGCCGCCGGACGCGCCGATGCATCTGGCGCCGCCGCTTGGGCAACGCGAGCGATCTGGCCGGGCTGCGCGACCTGCGCAACGCGCGCGGTCGAGGCCACCTGCGCGACCTGCGCGACACGAGCCACTCCGCTGGGCTGCGCGATCTTGATGTTGGACACCGGCGCCAGCTGGGCCAACCGCGCGATCGACACTCCACCCGGGCCTGTCGCGTCAGCCGGCGCGTCGGGCATTAGAGATGTCTCATCGACGGCCGCGCCGGTGCCGGGCAGCTCGAGGTGGCCCGGGTCGCGCGCGCCGAGCGTGTGCAACCCTTCTTCGTTCGCGATGCGCTGCAGCGCCGCGTAGGCGTTCGGCCCCGCCTTGCCTCCGTCGAGAATGAGATCGACGGCGCGGCCCTGCGTGTGCTTCGAGTTGTGCGTCCAGGTAACGACGGGGCCGGCCGTATCCCGGCCCTGCTCGTACAGCGCATCCTGGCGCGACTGCGTGCGGAACGTCTCGGCCACTTCGACTTCGTGGCCGGTTTCGCTCTGCACGCGTTGAATCACGCGCGACAGCTTGGCTTGCAGCGCGGGGTCGAGCGCCGCCACCGAACGAACGATGTCGTTGGGCGACGTTGGGAGCACCGTCGCCAGTGCCCCATGCACCGGATCGCTGCCGGTGGACTTGTCCTTTCCGGTGGATCCGGTCGCGTCATCGTCGACGCCCGTCGCGTCCTGCTGGTCGAGCTCCGACGTGCCGGCGACAGTCGCCGGCGCCGCCTGAAGCTTGGGCGCCGCGGCGAACATCACACCCGCCAGAAGTCCCGCAAACGACGGCGCGGCAGCATCGGCGCGCGCGTCGCGGGCGTTCGGCGTCGTATCGGACGCGGGCAAGGCGGAAAACAGTCCGCCGACTGGAGTGGTCATCACTATCGTTTACCCTGAATTTCGAGTTTGCTCAACGTGGCGACTCGCTCCGGCGGCAGCGCCGCCATGATCGAGGCGGCTTGCTTGACGCCGACGTAGCCGAGAATGATGTGGACGTCGTTGTCGCTCATGTGCTCCAGCACCTTGGCCGCCTGCTTCGCGTCCATTGAGGTGAAGACTTTCGCGAGCCGGCGTTCCGATCCTTCGCCAGCCGTGTCGTTCGCCGGTGCGGCGGCTGCTGGTGCGGCGGCTGCTGGTGCGGCGGCCGCTGGTGCGGGCGTCGCTGCTGCCTTGGTCGGCGTTGGCTGCGTTGGCTGGGTTGGCTGCGCCGGCACGATCGGCGAGGCTTTCGCCTTCAACGAGTCCGTGCGCAGATTCACGCCCGGCGGTGCGCTGTCGACCGGCGGCGCCACCGGCTGACCCGACGCGACGACAGCAGTGTCGGTGCGCGTCGAGTCCGCGGGTTTCCGGGTGCTGTCCGCCGCCGTTGAATCGGCGGCGGCGGAGGAATCAGGCTTCGCGGGGAGCGGCTTCGTCATCATGACCTTGGCGCCTGTGGCCGCCGCGGTCGATACGACAAATGCGATGATGCCAATGACAACCGGCTTCATGCGCTCGCCGCTCCCGTCCCGCCGTTGTCACTGTCGGTGCTCGTATCGCGGCGGGTGAATCGCGACAACGCCAACTCGTCCATCTGCTTCATCTCCTGGGCGCTGTCTTCCACGCGCCAATTGGCGAAGTGACGATCGCGCAACCGGCTCAACACGCGGCGCGCCTGCAGCGCCGAGGTGAGGTCGGTGCGGGCCTGCGTCACGAGCTGCTCCGCCATCTCGACGCGCGACTGCGCGTCGACGATGTGATGGTTCAGCTGCTCGATGACGTAGCCGATCGTCTTGAGCTGCCCGATCGTGGGCTCGCTCGCGTGCGCGGTGCGCAGCGCGGCCGAGCCGCTCTGGCGAATCGTCTCGAGCGCCTTCTGGGCGACGCGGGCCTGATCGGCCGCGGTTTCCGCTTCCGCGAGCTTCGCGGCGACCTGCCGTTCGTGCTGCTCGCGCAGGTCGAGGACCTGCTGCAGACGAAACTTGAACGCGCTCATGACGACCTCCTCGTCGTGTGATCGATCTGGGACGCGATGGAGACGAGCGCCCGTCTCGTTGCGTCGAATGCCGTGCTCTCTTCCGGAGTTTGCTGCAGAAATTCAAGGACCTGCGGCCGAAGCCGCAGCGCGGCATCGACGCCGCGATCCGAGCCTTCGTGATACGCGCCCACGAGAATGAGATCCTCCTTCTCGCGATACGACGCCTCGAGCCGCCCCACGGCGTTCGCCGCGGCGCGATGTTCCGCCGCGATCACATGGTCGCGCACGCGGCTCTTGCTTTCGAGCACGTCGATCGACGGGTAGTGCCCCGCGCCGGCGAGCTTGCGCGTCAGCACGATGTGGCCGTCGAGAATGGAGCGGCTCGCGTCGGCGACCGGCTCGTTGAAATCGTCGCCGTCCACGAGGACGGTATAGATTCCTGTAATACTACCTTTCTCATCGGTGCCGGCTCGCTCGAGCAGCCGCGGCAGCGCCGCGAACACCGACGGCGGATACCCCTTCGTGGTCGGCGGCTCGCCGACGGCAAGCCCGATCTCGCGCCACGCCATCGCGACGCGCGTCACCGAGTCCACCATCAGCAACACTTCCTTGCCCTGATTTCGGAAATACTCGGCGATCGACGTCGCGACGAGAGCGCCGCGGGCGCGCACCAGCGCCGCCTGGTCGCCGGTTGCCACCACGATCACCGATCTCGCGAGCCCTTCCGGTCCGAGCGAGTTCTCGATAAAGTCGCGCACCTCGCGGCCACGTTCGCCGAGCAGCGCGATCACGTTCACATCAGCTTTGGCTTGACGCGCGATCATGCCCAGCAGCGTCGACTTGCCGACACCCGAGCCGGCGAAGATGCCGACGCGTTGTCCCTTGCCGAGCGTCAGGAAGCCGTCGATCGCGCGAACGCCGGTCTCGAGCGGCTCGTGAATGATCTGGCGCTCGAGCGGATGCGGCGGCTCGGCCGACAGCGGCATGCGCGTCGCGTGATCGATGCGTCCTTTCCCGTCGATCGGATGACCGAGGCCATTGAGCACGCGGCCGAGCAGCCCGGGGCCAACGTCGGCGCCGAAGCTGCGGCCAAGCGGAGTCACGCTCGATCCCGGATGCAATCCGTCGATGTCGCCGAGCGGCATGAGCAGCACACCGCGCTCGTGAAAGCCGACGACTTCGGCGAGCACTGACTTCTCTTCGTTCATCGACGTGACGCGGCAGAGCTCCGACAGACCGACGTCGAGTCCCGCGGCCTCGATGACGAGGCCGACGACGCGCGTCACGCGTCCCATGCGGTAGATGCGCGGCAGATCGCCGATGCGCGAGGCGAGACGATTCTTAAGCATCGATCACCGCCATGCGGCGATACGCGCGCTCCAGCGCCGTATCCACGCGTCCATCGACAATGCGATCGCGGCCCTCGACGAGACAGCCACCACGCGCCACGCGCGCATCGGCAAGCCAGCTCGCGTCGCGCGTGCCGGTGATCGGCGCCATGTCCCGCTTCCCATCGCCGCCGGGGCCATTGAGCGTCAGCAGCGCAAGATCGAGCGGATTTACACGAATCCGCACGCTCTGCTCGATCGGAAATTCAGTCAGTGCACGACGGACCAGGTCCGCCACGAGCTCGCGATCGAGGCTCACTTCGCGCGCCACGATCTGGCGCGCGACGATCACCGCGAGCGCGGCGATGTTTTCTTCGATCACCGCCGGCGCGAGCGACGCGACTTCGCGCATCTGCGTGACGACCTGATTGATCACACCGAGCGATTCGTCGACGCGCGCTTGCGCGGCGGCGGTGGCGCGACGCTCGCCGTCGGCGAGACCGCGCGCGTACCCTTCGTCGATCAGTCGCGACTTCTCTTCGGCGGTGAGCTGCGCGTTGGCGGCTGCCGTCGGCGGAACAGTCGGCGTCCCACGCGGCGTCGCCATCGGCAGCTTGAGCTCCTGCAGCGGCCAGGTCGCGCCCGCGACGGATTGCTCCGACACGGGCGTCTGCCGCACCGTCGCGGCGCCCGTCGCTCTAAACGACGAGGTCATCCGCGCCTCCGCCGACCACGATCTCGCCGGCGTCCTCGAGCTTGCGAATCATCGCGACGATCGCCGTCTGCGCCGATTCGATGTCGCGCTTCCGCGCGGGTCCGAGCATCTCCATCTCTTCCTTGAGCGCGGCCGACGCACGCTGCGACATCGCGCCAAGGATCTTGTTCCTGACTTCGTTCGACGCCGACTTGAGGGCCAGCGCGAGCTCCTTGACGTCGATCTCGCGCAACAGGCGCTGCATCGACCGATCGTCGAGGCTGACGACGTCTTCGAAGACGAACATGAGGTTGCGAATCTGCTCGCAGAGCGCCGGATCCTTGTCCTCGACGCCGCGCATGATCGCCTTCTCGAGCGACGGCGCGACGAGATTGAGCATCTCGGCCACCACCGCCGGTCCACCGGAGGTCGTGAGGCTCTGCGCCGGTCCAAGATCCGTCTCGGTCACGATCGACCGCTCGATCAACACGAGCATGTCCGGCGAGACCTTTTCCATGCGCGCGACGCGCAGCACGACTTCGGCGCCGAACTGCGGATCGATTTCCTTGAGTACGTGCGCCGTGTGCTGCGGATCCAGATGCGCCAGGATGAGCGCCACCGTTTGGGGGTGCTCACCGCGCAACATGTTGCCGAGCTGCTGCGGGTCCGCGTTGCGCAAGCGATGCAGACCGGCCGTCTCGGAGATCTGCGCCTGAATGCGCTTGAGCATCGCGCCGGCCTTCTGCACGCCGAACGCCTTCTCGAGCACTTCGCGGGCGAACTCCATACCGCCCGCGGCGATCGAGTCGGCCGCCATCATGATGTCGAGCCACTCGGAGAGCACGGCCTCGGTGGCCTCGGTGCTCACGCGATCCATGCGCGCGATCTCGAAGGAGATCTCTTCGACCTCCTCCGCACCGAGCTTCTGCGTGATCATCGCCGCCGATTCGGAGCCGAGGACCATGCACAGGATCGCCGCCTTTTGGGCGCCGGTGAGCTGCTGGAGCTGATGCGTCCGCGCGAGATTCATTGCCGCCATGGCTTAGGCTTCCTTCAACCAGGCGCGTACGACGCGCGCGGCGACGTCGGGCTGCTGCTCGATCGTCGAGTTCACTTTGTCGCGCATCGTGTTGGTCGGCATCACGACGGGAATGAGCGGATTCGCGCCCGCGACGAGCGCCGGCTGCGGCGGATGCGTTTCCGCGCGCGGCAGCTGCATCACCGCATGCGTCGACGCACCCGCGGACTTGAGCGACTTGAGGCTGATCAGCGCGATCACGATGATCAGCACCAACCCGAGAATCCCAAGCAGCGGACGTTGCGCCGTCTGCACCACTTTGATGATGTCGGTGTGCGGCACGTCGGGTGGTGCCACCGCGATCGGCGCGAACGGAACGCTCACGACCGACACGACGTCGCCGCGCGTGGAGTCGGCGCCGACCGCACTGCGCACGAGCGTTTCGATCTGCTGCAACTCCGCCGCTGAACGCGGAGTCGGCGACGCGGTCTTGCCCTTCGCCGCCGTTGCCGGCGCGCGATCCGCGACCGCGACCGCGACGGTGAGTCGCTTGATGGTGCCCGGCGCGGCGACGAACTGCTCGGTGCTGCGCGTGTTCTCGTATGTCGTCGACGTGTTGTTCTGACCGGCGCCGCCTTGCGCGCCGGGAACGATCTCCGCCTTCTGCTCGGCGGTGACGGCCTGTTTTTCGGGATCGACGGCGGCGACGGTGCGCTCGACGTGATCGAAGCTCATCGCGGCGGAGACCTGCACGCGAAGGTTGGTGGTGCCGACCATCTGCGCGACGATCTTCTCCGCCTTGTCGCGGAGATAGTCCTCGACTTCACGCTGCATGGCGAGCTGGCGGCTGGTCAGCCCCGTGGGTGACGAGGCTTCCTCTCCTTCAGAGAGCAAGCGGCCGGCGTCGTCGACGATCGTGACGTGCTCGCTCGTGAGCCCTTCGACGCTCGACGCGACGAGGTGTGCGATGCCTTTCACGATCTCGGGATCCGGATCGCCGCTCTTGAGCTTGAGCACCACGCTCGCTTCCGTCGGCTTGTCCTGCGCCGCGAATCCGTCGGTCTCGTGCATCACGAGATGCACCTGCGCCTTGTCGATGCCGCGCATCTGCCCGACCGTCCGCTCCAGCTCTCCCTCGAGCGCGCGGCGGTAGTTGATGCGCTGTGTGAAATCCGTCATGCCCCACGACGGCTGATCGAACAGCTCCATGCCCGGGCGGCCCGCGTTCGGAATGCCGCCCTTCGCCAGCGCCACGCGCGCCTTCGCGAGATCGCCGGCGGCGACCATGATGTCGGCGCCGCCGCGCTCGAGGCGATACTTCACGCCCGCTTGATCGAGCTTGTCCGTCATGGCGGAGACACTCTCCAGCGGAACGCCGGAGAGCGCAGGCACCCACGTCGGCGCCCCCGCCCACTGCGAGACGGCGAAGATCAGGATGGCCGCGACGAGGCCGACGCCGAGCATGACTGCGCGGCGCGGTCCACCGATACGATCGAAGAGCGAAGAGAAATCAGGCATTTATCTCGGTCATCCCATCTGCATGACGGTCTTGTACGCATCCATCACTTTGTTGCGAAGCTCGACGAGCATCTCGAGCGAGATCGACGCTTCTTCACTCGCCGCCATCACCTGGTGCAGCTCCACCGGTTGGCCTTGCACGAATTGTTGGATGTAGTTCTGGGCGACATCCTGCGTGGCGCTCACCTGATTGAGCGCGCGCGTCAGCGTGTCGCCGAACGATCCACCGCCGGGCCGCGACTGGCCGGACCCCGCGATGCTGTTCTCGCCGGCGATGTCGAGCCCGAGCTTGCGCGGGCCGGTCGGACCACCGAAGCTCGAAGGTCCGCCGAACCCGCCCATGCCACCGATCGGTGCGGTCATGAGAGATCTCAGATCTTGACGTCGAGACGGCCGCCGCGATTGGCGGGCATCTGCGCCGTCTTCATGTCGGTGAACGCGCGGCCGTAGGTCAGCGGACCCATGTTGCCGGCCTTGGCGAAGAACGCGCGCTCTTCGCCGGAGAGGATGCTCCACAGAGCGGGATCGGTGCCCGGAGGCGGCTCGACCGGAACGCCGGCGCCTGCCCGGCCCGCGGCGGTCGCGGGCTGCTGCGGCGCAAGCGGCGTCGTGTTCGCGACGCCGGCCGCCGGCTTCTGGCCGGGCTGACGTACGTCTCCGGTGGTGTCGCGCAGCGGGAGCTGCGGCCGGTTGATTCCGCTGTTACCAATTCCGTAAATCGACATTATAGAACGCTGAAGTCGAGGAAGTCGGGCAAATACCGCTTAGATATCGATCGCTTTGTGCAACATCGCCCGCGCGACCTGAAAGACCGTGGCGTTGGCCTCGTACAGGCGGCGCGAGTTCATGAGATCCATCATTTCGTCCGTCATGTTCACGTTCGGCATGTGGACGTATCCATTCTTGTCGGCGTCGGGGTGGCCCGGGTCGTAGACCATCGGGCCGTCCGTCTTGTCTTCGCCGATCGACGCCACGCGCACGCCGCCGGTGGCGTCGGTGCCGTCGAACGAGGAGGTCGTCGCGGTGGCGAGCGCGTTCTGTGTCGCCGCGGCGGCTGCATTGACGGCGGCACTCGCGGTACCAGCGGTACCAGCAGTACCGCCGGCGCCCACAGTGCCTGCGGCGCCCGGCGTTGCCGGAGCGACGCCGGTCGTTGTCGTCGTCGTCGTGACGGATCCGTCGGGTCCGATCGCCTCGAGATTCACAACGCGGCGATGATACGGGCCGCCCTGCGCCGTGTGCGTCGTCTCGGCGTTCGCGAGATTCTGTGCGACGATCTCCATCCGCGTGCGCTGCGCCGACAAGCCACTCGACGCGATCGCGAGCGCGCTGAACATCGGGCGCGGCGCATCGGTGCGTGGCATGGGAGGAAAGCTCGGGAAGCTGCTGCTGCTGATGGGGCTCGTCATGGCTCAGCTCACTTGATGGAGGTGCGGAGCTGCTCGTACGCTTTCTGGAGAAGCTTGGTCATCGCATCGCTGCGGACCTGCTCGTCGGCCAACGCGGTCATGTCCGTCTCGAGATCCGCCTGCGCGGAGGGATCGGGCTGCCCGGTGGTTGGATCGATCGGCAGCGAGAACCCGTTGCCATTCACCGACGCCTGTGCGACCCGGCTCGCGATGGCGCGAGTCCGCTGCGCGCTCAAATCGAGCGCGTCTTTGAGATCGTTGGCGTTCGTGGTGCGTCCGATGATGCCGAACAGCATTGTCAGGAGGCGGGCGGAGGAGGGAACTGCGAGACCGCGAGGTAGGAAGTGCCTGTGCTTCGCGACACGAGAAAAGCAGGGCGCGGACCACAATGGAACACGAAAGAAGAGACGTGTTTTCCGCCTCGTTGCAGCATTATAAACGATTGTATGACAGTGGTTTATGAGAATCCGCGCGATTCTCTCCGCCGTCCGAAGTGGTCTGTGACCACGACGGCAGAAATGTCCCCACCGGCACCTTTTGCCGGGTGAAACAGGCCGGAAATGTTTGCCGTCGCCCCATCCACCGAAGCGGATGAGCTCATCAAACGAGCCTAGGGAAGGCTGTCGAGCAGCAATCTCGCGGCTGGCCGGCGCACCAGATCGGGCCTCACGATGCCGTACGTGTCGCCCTTCGCGACATCCGTGATCAGGTTGTAGAGGTACGCCCGATCGTACCGGTTGTTTTGAACGAAATCAGCGACGACGTCGCGAATGTCGTTCGCCTGCGCCGCGTCGTCGGTCGAATTGTTGCCGAATTCCGTGCACCAGAGCGGCGTCGACCCAACGACGCCGCGCATCGCGATCGACTTCGAGCGAAAGACCGGCGCCACCGGACGGCCATAGCAGTGAACAGCGACCGCGTCGAACTTCGTGGTGCGTTGGGCCAGACCTTTATAGAAGCCGGTTGGCTCGAGCGCGATCCCGCCCGTCACCACGATCGCCGACGGATCGGCCGACTTGATCGCGTCGTATACGGGAGGCAGAAACTGGCCATACAAATCGCCCCGGTCACGCTGCGAAAGCGACTTGTCCGACGCACCGAACCAATCATGGCGCCCGCCGTTGAAGCCGGCGTCGCCGTCCATCTCGTTCATGATTTGCCAGACGCGTTTCCGGTATGGCGCGGTCCGAACGAGCTGTCCGAGCAGCGTGGCGAGGGCGGCCCGACCCTGCGTCATCGAGTAGTCGGCGCCCGCGGGCGGCGTGTGCACCACGATCAACGACTCGATTCCCGCCCCATCGAGCTGGCCGAGCGCCGACGCCAGATTGCGCTGATAGGCGACATTGTCGGGGACGCCGTCATGGTTGAGGTCGCGCGCCTCCACCCACGCCTGCCAGTCGAGCGTCATGCGGACCTGCGTGACATGAAGCGACTGCAGGATCTTCACGACATCGGGCGTCACGGTGTGAACGCCAACACCCAAGTGGCGACCGGTGCGGCGCCAGGTCGCAAGCTCGGCGATCCCGGCAACGCCAACGAGGCCGGTGAGGCCGGCCATGCTGGAAGAAAGAAAGCGGCGGCGATTCATCACCCGCCCACGCTTCTATTTTCGCGCCGCTCCGGAATAGTCTTTCGCGAAGATCGCCTTCGGGATCATCACGTGAACGCCAACGGTGCCGTCAACCAACTGGGTGACATCCACGTCCGATGACACGCTCAGCAGCTGGTACGCGTCCTCGCGCGACAGATGATAGGTGTCGACGAGCAATTGAATGCCCTGGCGAACAGCCGTCTTCGTCGCTTTCTCCAGCACCGAGTCGGTGCCCATCGCAATCCAGTGCGTCGGTGTTTCGGCGCGCGGCCAGTCGAGATGCATGTTCTTGTGCACGACGAGCTGCACGTCGCCGATGAGCGAAGTCTCGATCGCCGTGATGTCGACCTCGCCATTCCCCATCGCCGCGTGGCCGTCGCCGACTTCGAGCAGCGCGCCCTTGGTCCACACCGGAATGAACAGCGACGTGCCGGCGACCAATTCCTTATTGTCGAGATTGCCCGCCCAAATGCTTGGCGGAGCACTGTTTACACGACCGAACGAAGCCGGCGGCGCGAGCCCGACGCTGCCGAAGAACGGGTGCAGCGGAATGTCGATGCCCGGGGCGAAATGCCCGACCATCCGCACCGTGTCGAGCTCGATGATCTTCGACTGCGACTTGCCCGGAAAATCCTCGGGCAGAAAGCCGCTCCTTGGCCCAAACGAATTGCATCCGTAGTCGATCGCCGGCTTGATCGAGCGAAAGCGAATTTCGAGTACATCGCCTGAGTCAGCTCCATCGACATAGATGGGGCCGGTGAGAATGTGGCCGCCCGGGCCCCATTTCATGGATGAGCGCGCGGCAAATATGTCCTTCGCCAGCTTTTCGACGCGGTTGGAGTCGAGCCCGCTACGGATCAGTGATTGCGGCGAACACGTCGACAGCGCGCGCAGGTGCACCTGGTCGCCCGATTCCACGTGTAAGACGGGTTCACCGGCGGCGTCGTACCAGCCCCATGCGACCGTCTTCGGCGTTGGAAGCAGCGAGTACGTCCGTCGTATCGCAGGCGCCGGCCATTCGGTGGCAGGCGCTGCCACCGGCACGTTGGTAAGTGAAGACGGGGTGCGGCACCCAAGTGCCAACACCCCGCCGCAGATGATCGCTAATCCAAGTCGTCCCGTCATTCGCTGCCTCCTCCGTCCGCGCCGACCTTTTCGGCGTTGAGCTTGTTTCGTAGCGTTCTGACACTAATTCCGAGCAGCTCCGCGGCCTTCGTGCGATTCCCGCTCGACACCTCCAGCGCGCGCTCGATCAACTTCGCTTCGGCCTCGCCGACATTGAGCGACGTCAGCACCACCGCGCCGTCGGGCACGGTCATCGTCCCGACGGCCGGTGTGCCCGATCCGATCGAGATTGCCGCAAAGTCGCCCGAGATGCGCGATGGTGTCGGGCCGCTCCAAGCTCCGCTCAGGCCGAACCGCTGTCCGTCGAACGCGTGCAGCGGTATGAGCTTCTCGCCGCTGAGGATCACCGCCCGTTCCACCGCATGCTGCAACTCGCGGACATTACCCGGCCAATCGTATTGCTGCAACAGCGACAGCGCATCCGGCGCGATCCCGGAGATTTCCTTCCCGATCTCCTGCGCGTAATGCGATGCGAATCGATAGGCGAGCAGGGGAATGTCTTCCTTCCGCTCGCGCAACGGGGGTAACCGAACCGGAATGACGCCTAATCTATAGTAGAGGTCCTGCCGGAAGTGCCCGGCGGCCGAGTAGGCGGCCAGATCGCGATTCGTCGTCGCGATGATCCGGACGTCAACCTTGATGGCCGACGATCCGCCGACGCGCTCGAATTCCTGCTCCTGCAGTACGCGCAGCAGTTTGGCCTGGAGATCGAGCCGCATCTCCGAGATTTCGTCCAGCAGCAGCGTGCCGCCGTTCGCGCGTTCGAACGCGCCTTCGACGCGTTTGATCGCCCCGGTGAACGCGCCCTTTTCATGGCCGAACAGCGCGCTTTCCACCAGCCCTTCAGGCAGAGCGGCGCAGTTCAGCTTGATGAACGGTCCGTCGCGCCGCTCGCTCTGGGCGTGAATCGCCCGGGCAAACAGCTCCTTGCCGGTGCCGGATTCCCCTTCGAGCAGCACGGTCGCCCGCGTCGGCGCGGCGGTCGCCACCGTCTGCAACACCCGGCGGATGGCCGGGCTGTCGCCAATGATCTGCCGCTCGTTGCGGTACTCCATCACTTCTTTCCGCAGCCGCTCGTTCTCGCGGCGCAGCCGGACCACCTCGAGCGCCTGCTTCACGGCGAGCTCGAGCTGCTCCGGGCGGACCGGCTTCGTGATGTAGTCGATCGCGCCGGCTTTGATCGCCGCCACCGCGTGCTCGATGCTGCCGTATCCGGTCAGCATGATGAGCGGCGTCTCATAGCCTTCCTGCAGTAAGAGGGCCAGGAACTCGAGACCGGTGAGGCCGGGCATCCGATAATCCGAGATGATCAGATCGACGGACCCGACGGCCAACGCCTGCAGGGCCTGCGGGACATTGTGGGCCGAGACTGTCTGATGGCCGGCGCGTTCGAGCGTGTCCTGAAGGATCAGGCCGATAGCGGGTTCGTCATCGAGACAGAGAATGGTGGCCATAAAAAACTATCTCAGCGGGGGTGCGCAGCGCCGAAGTGAGGAAGCACCTGCCTTCTAACAGTTTAGAGCAGCCGCTCAAGTCGCTGCGACGTGCTGCCGATACTCGTTGAAGACGCGTGGGTCTACCCAGCGGCAACAATTGCCGGGTGGCTCGCGATCCTACGAGGAACGCATGCGCATTTCCAACAACTTGGTGGTTCAGCAGCAGCTGGCCGGGCTGACGCAAAACATGACCGCGCTGCAACAGGCGTCGCAGCGTGTCACGACGGGCAAGCAGCTGCTCGAGGCGTCCGATGATCCGCTCGCCGCAACCCAAGTCATGGCGTCGAGCACGAGCCTCGCCGCGCTCGATCAATACAAGTCGAACGTCCAGGCAGCCTCGAGCCGCGTGAGCCTGGAGGACAACATCCTCCAGCAGATCGGCGACCTGGTGACTCGCGCGAAAGAACTGGCGATTCAGGAAGGCACCGGGACGGCGAGCGATGCAACACACGCCGTGGCCAGCGCCGAAATGCAGCAGCTCTTCGGGCAGGTCGTCGCGCTCGGCAACACAAAAATTGGCAACGAGTATCTCTTCGGTGGCGATCAATCCTTGACCGCGCCGTTCGCCGTGTCCGGCGCCGGCGCGAACACGGACTACTCGACGACGAATCCGCAGGGCACGCGCACTGTCGCGATCGACACGGGTCAGTCGATCGCGATGTCGAATGACGGTACTCAGCTGCTGATCACGACGGGCGTGCTCGATTCGATGAAGCAGCTCGCGCAGGCGATGGCGGCCGGTTCGCCGACGTATGGGCAGGCCGGAATTACCACCGCCGCGTCCGCGCTCGATACCGCTTTCGACAAGGTCCAGACGCTCGTCGGCGACGTCGGCGCGCGCGGGAAGCAGCTCGACGTCACGCAACAAAATCTCGACGCGTACAAGACGAACCTCACGACGTTCAAGTCGAATCTCCAGGACGTCGACATGGACACGGCTGTCACGGAGCTCACGAACCGTCAGATGGCATATCAGGCGGCGATGCTCGCCACCTCGAAAGTCATGGGTCTCACACTCACCGATTATTTGAAATGACGTTGACCTTGATGCAGGAAGCCGCGCCGGAAACGGTGACGGTCGTGTCGGATTTGCTCGGACCGTTGCAGTTGCGCGCCAACGAATTGTTGCACTTTCCCTCGGGTTTGCTCGGCTTTCCCGAGTGCACCGACTTCGCGCTCGTGCGCGCCGCGCATCCCGCGATGTTCTGGCTGCAGTCGAAGCAGTATTCGACCCTCATCTTCCTGCTCGTCGATCCGTTCTCCGTCGATGCCGCCTACGCGATCGAGATTCCGCCGTCGCAGTTGATGGCGCTCGGACCGCATCGCCCGTCCGACGTCGCGCTGCTCGCGGTCGTGACGCTTCCCGAAAGCGCCGAAGGGCAGGCAACCGCGAACCTGCAGGGGCCGATCGTGATCAACTTCGCGACGCGCCACGCGAAGCAGGTCGTCGTGAGCGACACGGATTTCGGTGTGCGCTGCCCGATCGACATGCAGGCGCTCACCGCGCGCGCGGTCAGCGCGCAGTAACACGGCATAGCGCAAAAGGCAACTCAAGTCCGTCTTGTGACGGACGATACTGAACCACAGCGGCGACTGAACAGCCGACGCACTGGAGCACGGACGCTCCACATTCAGTTCACGGAGGAACACCGAAATGCGTATCAACACCAACGTCAGCGCGCTCACCGCTGCGAACAACCTGAACCGCGTGCAGAACGCCGTCAGCGAGTCGATGGCGAAGCTCTCCTCGGGCTTCCGCATCAACAAGGCTGCCGACGATGCCGCGGGTCTTGGCATTGCGAACAAGCTTCGCGCCGATGGCCGCGCGCTGTCGCAGGCGTCGCGCAACGCTGACCAGACGAACTCGCTGTTGCAGGTTGCTGAAGGCTCGACCAGCACGATCCAGTCGATCCTCGAGCGTATGAAGGAACTGGCCACGCAGGCGGGTTCGGATACCGTCGACGCGAACGGCCGCGCGCAGATTCAGTCGGAGTTCTCGTCGCTGCGCAGCGAAATCGATCGTACGGTTTCGACGACCAAGTTCGAAGGCAACGGCCTGCTCGACGGTACGTTCGGCGTCGATGCGAACGCGATCTCGACCAGCGACATCACGCTCGATCCGGCTTCGACCGCGTCGGCCGGCACGTACACGTTCACCGTGTCCAACGGCGTCGTCTCGCTCGATAAGGGCTCGACGAACATCGGCAAGGTGACGGTCTCGGCCCTCGCCGCGTCGGCGTACAACGCCTCGACCGGCAAGACCACGTTGACGTTCGGCAGCGGCACCGGCGCGATCTCCGTCGGCGTGAACGCGAACAGCGCGACCGATCTGTCGAGCATCTCGGCCGACCTGGCCGGCAAGAGCTTCGCCATCACGGCGGGCGCGACGATCCACAGCGCGAAGGCGGATGCCACGAACCTGACCGCCAAGGGCGTGACGGTTGCGGCGGATGTCCCGACCGCGTTGACCTCGGCCACGAACTACAGCCTCAAGGTCACCGACGCTTCGGTCGCGACGACCGTCGCGGCTGGTAACATGACGGCTGGCATCACGGCTCCGGCGGCTTCGGGCACCGATGCGAGCTACGTGATCCGCGTCGTCGGCAACAACCTCGACGTGTATGCGGCGAACGATCTGTACCAGACCACCTCGTTGGCGACTGGTGTCGTGAGCGATGCGGCCCTCGGTGCTGCTGACGTTGCGATCAACATCACGGCGGCGGGTGCGGCGGCTGGTCTCGGCACGCAGGGCGCGGCGTATACGACCGTGAAGCACTCGGCGGTCGGTTCCAACGCGGCCGCGGTTACCGCGTTCGACGGAAAGACGGTGACGGTCACCGGCGCGACGATCGAGCTCGATAAGGGCGGCGTGCTGCAGGGTTCGGCGGTCAAGCTCGGCGCGTGGACGGACGGCGTGTCCAAGCTCTCGAGCCTGAACGTCGACGGCGTGGTCGTGTCCACGGACAACCAGAACTCGGGCACCGACACGTACGCGCACTTGAAGGCGACGATGAACGCCGGCTCGGCGCTGATCGAGATCGCTGACCGTGGCACGGGCTTCAGCTCGGTCACCTCGAACTCCGTCACCGGCAACAACGGTGTCCACCAGGCGAGCTTCCTCGTTGACTCGTCAGGCCAGTACAAGTCGAACGACGCCGTGAAGCTGTCGGCGATCAACCTCACCACGTCGGCCCTCGGCATCACGGACTCGGATCTCTCGACGTCCGCGGGCGCGGTGGACGCGATGTCGAAGATCGACTCCGCGATCACCACGGTGAGCCAGGCGCTCGGCTCGATCGGTGCGAACCAGAACCGCATCAGCTACGCGCAGGACAGCCTCAAGACGAAGATCTCGAACTTCTCGGCGGCTGAGTCGGTCATCCGTGACGTCGACATGGCGGACGAGATGACGACCTTCTCCAAGAACCAGATCCTGGCGCAGGCCGGTACGGCGATGCTTGCTCAGGCGAACCAGCTCGGTCAGGGTGTCCTCCAGCTGCTCCGCGGCTGATACCGCTCTCTCCGAACGCGATTCCCGGAGGCCTTCTGGCCTCCGGGAATTTCGGCGTACTGCCGATACTTGAGATGGTTGCTCTCGTCGGCGGTTCGCACGTAGACTCGGGATTCGGCATTTATAGTTTGTTTATTTACAGTTATTGTATTAACTGAGACTCGACAATGGCGTCTGCTCCGATCGGAACCGTGCAGGGTCTTGCCAGCGGCATTCAATGGCAGGACATGATCGATCAGCTCATGCAGGCTGATACGACGTCGCAGATCACGCCGATCACCGACAAGATCACCGCGGAGACGAATCAGGAAACCGCGTGGACCACGTACGGCACGGCCGTTTCGACGCTGCAGTCGACGCTCAAGACGTTGATGGACGGCACGGCGTTCAGCGGCTTTACAGTGAACGCGCCGGCCAGCGGCTCGACGGGCCGCACGGTGTTGACGGCGACCGCCGGCTCCACGGCGACTCCCGGCACGTACGGCGTGCAAGTGCTCGACACGGCGGCCGCGCAGCAGCTGAGCGGCAACCTCGTCAGCGACGCCACCGCCGCGCTGAACGTGAGCGGACAGATGGCGGTCGGCGGCAAAGTGATCACGATCGCCGCGTCCGATTCCTTGAACAGCGTGCGCGACAAGATCAACGCGCTCAATACCGGCGCGACACCCACGCACGTCTCGGCCTCGGTGTTGTTCTCCGGGGGCGCAACCGCGCGTCTCGTGTTGACCAGCGACATCGGCGGATCGGCCGGCCTGGATTTGCGCGACGTGCGCGCCGCGAACACCGACCCAAGCGTTCTCGCGGGCCTCGGATTCTTCGACGGCAAGACGGCCAACGTCGGCAGCGACGGCACCGTGAACAGCGCCGCGTTCTCGAGCAGCTCCCAAACCATCTCGACGCTGATCAGCGGCGTGACGAGCTACCCCGCCGCGTCGACGATTCTCGTGAACGGCCAGGCGGTGACGATCGACGTTCAGAACAACAGCCTCACCGACATCGCCGCGGCGATCAATGCGAAATCGCCGAATAGCGCGTCGGTGCAGTCGAACACGTCGGGCGGTGTCACGACATACAGTCTCAAGATTTCCGGCACCGTCACCGCGTCTGCAAACGCCGGCTCGCAACCGATCCTGGATCTGCTCGGATTGAGCCGAGGGACGACGGGAGCCGTCAACCAGCAAGTGACGACGACGAACGTGCTGCAGGATTCGGGCGGCTCGACCGCCGGAAGCCTGACCACGCTGCTGGGCCTCAAGATCGCCGGCGGCAACGGCGCGCAGCTCGGCGACACGTTCACGATCTCTGGAACGAAGGGTGACGGCAGCGCGGTATCGCTCACCGAAACGGTCGACAACACGAAGACGGTCGCCGACATGCTGAACGACATCAGCGCCGCGTTCTCGGTGGCCGGACACAGTGCCACCGCAGCGATCGTCGGCGGCAAGATTCAGCTGACCGATGCGACCGGTGGTGACTCGCAGCTGTCGTTCTCGATCGCCGCGAACAACGAGAGCGGCGTCGCCGATCCCGTCAACGGCGCGAACGTGAGCTTCGGCTCGACGACCGTGACCACCGGCCGGCTGCGCCAGCTCACGGCGGGCAAGGATGCGCGGATTCTGGTGAACGGCGTGCTCGTGACGCGAAACACGAACAGCATCAGCGATGCAATCACCGGCGTCACGCTGAATCTGCAACAGGCGGAAGTAGGAACGACGATTCCGGTGCTCGTGGCGCGCGACAACAGCAAGGTGATATCCGCGGTACAGAACGTCGCCAGCGCCTACAACGCTGTTCGCTCGCTCGTGACGTCGTCGACGGCGCCGGACGGCGCACTCGCCTACGACAGCTCCATGCGATCGTCCTTCAACGCGTTGAAGACCGCCATCCTCGGCAACGTGCCGGGCGTGCCGGTGGGTAACGCGTACAACAACGTGGCGCTCATCGGCGTGACGGTCGACAAGACCGGTGTCCTGAACGTCGACACGACGGCGTTGACCACCGCGCTCACCACGAACGCGGATGCGGTGAAGGCATTGTTCTCGACGAACGCCGCGGTCACCGGCGCGAACCTGAGCTACGTCGGCTCCGGCAACGCGACGGCCACGGGCGGCTACGACATCCAGATCACACGCGCGGCGACCAACGCCTCGGTGTCGAGCACGGCGAACAATTTCTCCTTCGCGGCCGCCGGCGCCGGCACGAACACGATGACCGTCGGCGATGCGTTCACGGGCCATTCGGCCAGCATCACGTTGACCAACGGCGACACACCGGACCTGGTCGCCGCGAAACTCAACGCGAGCTTCCTCGCCCAGGGTGTGCGCGCGACAGCGTCGAGCAGTGCTGGAACGCTCAAGATCACCGGCCAGGACTTCGGCGCGTCAGCCACGCTCAGCGTATCGTACGCGTCCACGGACGCGACGGACATCGCCGGCCAGCTCGGCATCGCGACCGGCACGGTGAACAACGGCCTCGACGTGCAGGGGACCTACTCGAGCGGCGGCACGACCTACGCCGCGACGGGCAGCGGCCAGGCGCTGATCGGCGCCGTCGGCACGCCCGTGGAAGGCTTGATCATGAACTACGCGGGCCTGGTGGACGTCGCCTCTGGCCACGTGGATTTCGCGACCGGCCTCGCGGGCCTCATGAGCAATCTCGCAAATTCCGCGACGGCGGCCGACGGAACGGTGGCGACTCAGAACACCTTCCTCGCCAGCAGCATCGCCACGCTGCAGCAGCGGCAAACCGATACGCAGTCGCGGCTCGACGCGAAGCGGGCGTCGCTCACGGCGCAGTTTACGGCGATGGAGTCGGCGATCTCGAAGCTGCAGTCGCAGGGCACGTATCTCACACAACAATTCAGTCAGCTCTCCTCGCTCAACTCCTCGGGCGGGTAAGCCGATAGTAGGAGTATGAGCTATTCCTCCTACGCCCACGCGGCGACGGCCTATCGCGAACGCGAAGTGTTGACGGCGTCGCCGGCGCGCCTCGTGGTCATGGTCTACGATCACGTGATCGCCAACCTGCATCGCGCGCGCGTCGCGCGAGACGCGAACAAGGTCGACGTTCGCGTCGAGGCCATCAGCAAGGCGCGCGAGGGCATCACCGAGTTGCTCGTGACGCTCGACATCGAGCGCGGCGGCGCGTTGGCCACGCAGCTTCAGTCGCTCTACACCTACATGCTCACCGAGCTCGTTGACGGTGCGCGGCTCGAGGGCGTTCGCCTGGAGCGGATCACCAAAATGGTATCCGAGCTCCGCGACGCGTTCTCGACGATCGCGACCGGCGCCGCCCAGGTTCCGGCAGCCTGATGTCCGCCTCGCGCGCGGGTTCGCTGGCCGTTCACGTCGCGGCCGCCAAGCGGCTGCTCCAGGAACTGGAGCAGCACGCCGTGTCGGCCATGGATGCGATCGGGCAGGAGACCGGCGCGCCGTTTCTCGAGGCGATCGATGAGCGCGACCGGATTCTGACGGAGCTCAGTGAAGTCGTCGAATCGCTCGCGCATGCGCGCGCCGAAGTGCCGAGCGACAAGACCAACGAGCAGGACGCCGAGGCGAATGCCATGCTCGCCGAAATGGCGGAGGCGGCCGCGGCGGCGCTCGAATCGCACGAGCTGTTGCTCGAACGCACGCAGCGCGAGCGCGATCGATTGGCGGCGGCATTGAAGCTGACGCATCGCCCGGATTCAGTCGCCAATCAGTATGCGGCGGCGACGGCGGCTCCTCGCGCCGGCTCCATTTCGGTGACGGGGTGACCGGTCATGCCGGAGGCCAACTTCACGCCGGTGCCGTCCGTCCCGGAGCAATACGAGCTGCTACTTGCCAAGCTGGCCAAAGCTGAGCGCGAGCTCGAGGATCCCGAGTCGGCGGGCCGGAGCCGGCATCTCGAGGAGGCCTCAGGGATCGTCTTCGATCTGCTCTACACGCTCGATTTCCGGCACGGCGGCGAGTTGGTGCCGCGTTTGGCGGCGCTCTACGGCTACATCGCGAACGAGTTATTGAATGTCGGACGGACAGGAGACAGGACACAACTCGTACATCTTCGCGACATGATATCAACACTCATGCAGTCGTGGCATAGCGGTCAGCATGCGGCATAAACTATTGTTTGTTATCGTGCTGCAATCTCAATTCAGTCGCTAAAGAAAATTCCCGTCGCGCCGATACTCAGGTGCGGAGGATATCAATGCACATCTACCCGAAGAACACCGGGCCCATCCGCCCGGAGACGACTCGCCCCTCGGCGCCCAGCGACACGCAGGACGCCGGACAGGTCAGCCCGATCGCTCCGGCGCCTTCGGGAACGGACCGCTCGGACAAGGTCCAGATCTCCGACGCTGGCCGCGCGCTCGCCGCGCGTGACACGAGCGATTCGTCGAGCACGTCGAGCCTCGACCCCGCTCGTGCTGGCCGCATTCGCAGTCGCGTCCTCAGCGGCGCGTACGATACGCTCGAGGTCGTCGACACGGTGGCCCGCCGACTCCTCGATAGCGGCGATCTGTAGCCGCCGGCTTCGCCTGCCTCATCCGCTTCGCCTGCTTTCGCTGCTTCCGCCGCTTTCCTCAGCCCTCGAGTTGGTGCTCATTCCATGAAGTTTCTCGTCGTCGACGATTCCGCCACGATGCGGCGGATCATGATCAACGCGCTTCAGCGCATCGGTTACAACGATGCCGTGGAAGCGGCCGATGGCTATGAAGCGCTCTCGTTGTTCGACGAGAGCATTGGGTTCATCATCACCGATTGGAACATGCCGGTGATGAGCGGGCTCGATTTCGCACGCGCGGTGCGCGCGCAGCCCAACGGCATCACCGTCCCGATTCTGATGGTCACTACTCGCGGCGCCCGCGAAGACATCGTCACCGCGGTCGAGGCGGGAGTCAACAACTACATCCTCAAACCTTTCACGCCGGCCATTCTGAAGGAGAAGATCGACCGTCTTCTCGCAGGAATGGGTGCCGCCGCCTAAGGAACTGTCTCCATGAGACCCCCGGAAGCGTTGCTGTACGACTCGGAAGCATCGTTGCGGTTGGTCGATCACGCCATCGAAGAGCTGAACACTTCGGGGGCGAAGCTCGACAACGACGCGCGCGGCTTCCTCGAGCACGTGGCCAATCAGCCCGGCGGTTTCGCCGAGTTGTCGAAGACGCTTCTCCGCGCGTATGCCGAGACGGTGGGTATCGTCCAGCGCATTCGTGAGAGCACCGGCATGGGTGACGACGCCGGCATCGACAAGCTCCAGCAGATGCACGGCCGCCTGCACGAAGTCTCCACGGCCACCGAGTCGGCAACGACCGACATCCTCGACGCGGTGACGCGCACGATCACCCTGGTCGACAAGCTCGACGACGTGGACGCCGAGACGCGGAAAACCATGATCGCGTCGATCAAGGAGGAGCTGGGCGGGTTGACGAATCACCTCCAGTTCCAGGACATCACGGCGCAGCAGCTCCAGCACATCGCCAGCCTTCTGGCGGACATGCGCCGGCGTATCGCGCAGATCATCACGATCTTCGCGCCCGGAACGCAGCTCCCCGCCGAGTCGCCGCACATCGACGCGACCGCGTTCGATCCGCACGCGACGGCCGTCGCCTCGCCGGAAAGCCAGGCGGTGGCGGACGAGATCTTCTCGGTTCGCAAATCCCAGAAAAAGTCGGCGTAAGCCTCGCCGGCACCGGTACTCTGCACCATCAACGCCCGGGCCTCGGCCCGGGCGTTAGCATTTGTATATGGGCATATCGGCGGAGCCGGGTACGGAGCGGCGCGCGCGCGTCGTGGCGATCTCCGGATCGAGCGGGCTCGTAGGCTCGGCGCTCACTCGGTCGCTCGAGGCAAGCGGTCATTCAGTGCGGCACCTCGGCCGCGGCGCCGCGGCGGCGACGGGACTCGACGGCGCGGACGTCGTGGTGAATCTCGCGGGCGAGAACATCGCGCAGCGCTGGAGCGCCAGTGCGAAGCGGCGCATTCGTGAGAGCCGCGTGGTGACGACAACGAGCATCGCGGAGGCGATGGCGAGCATGCCCCACGGGCCGCGCGTCCTGGTCAGCGGATCGGCGATCGGGATCTACGGCTCTCGCGGTGACGAGCTGTTGGATGAGGCGAGCACGCTCGGCGACGATTTTCTGGCGTCGGTGTGCCGCGACTGGGAAGCGGCGACGGAGCCGGCGCTCGGCGCCGGCGCGCGCGTAGTTCATTTGAGAACTGGCATTGTGCTGTCGCCCCACGGCGGCGCCTTGGCCAAGATGCTGCCGGCTTTTCGGCTAGGCGCGGGTGGCCGAATGGGAAGTGGCAGGCAGTGGATGAGTTGGATCTCGCTGCCCGACATGGTGCGCGCGATCGAGTTCGTGATCGAGCACGCGGATGCGAACGGGGCGGTGAACATCGTCGCGCCCGGTCCCGTCACCAATGCGGAATTCACGACGGTGCTGGCGCGCGTGCTCCATCGGCCGGCAGTCGTGCCGGTGCCGAAATTTGCGCTCTCGTTGATGTTCGGCGAGATGGCCGATGGGACGGTGCTGGCGAGCCAGCGTGTGACGCCGACGCGGCTCGAGCGCTTGGGCATGGAGTTCGAGCACCCCGTGCTGGAATCGGCGCTCCGAGCCGTTCTTGACTAGCGACGACCTTACGCGATCAATGCGCTCAACCGATCGCTGAACACGCGGCTTGCCGTCAGGCGCGTACCGTCGCGCATGATCACGATGTACTCGCCGTGGAACCACGGCTCGAGCTCCTTGATTCGATCGATGTTCACGATCGCCGAGCGGTGAATGCGCACGAAGACCTTGGGATCCAAGCGCGCCTCCATGTTCTTCATGCTTTCGCGCAGCAGGTGCGCGTCGTTCTTCGTGTGAATCTTGACGTAATTGCCGCTCGCTTCGACCCAATCGATCTCTTCGGTGCGCACGAAGAAGACGCGGCCGCTCGACTTGACGATCAGGCGCTCGGAGTACTTCCGCTCCTCGCGCAATTCCTCGAGCAGCGAGACGAGGTGCGAGTCGATCACCGCGGTGGTTTGAGACGATGCGACCTTCGTGCGCGCGCGCTCGAGCGCCTTTTCGAAGCGCGATTGATCGAACGGTTTGAGCAGGAAGTCGAGCGCGTGGATCTCGAACGCGCGGATGGCGTGTCCGTCGTGCGCGGTGACGAACACCACGGCGGGCATGCGGGCCGGATCGAGGTTTTCGACGACCTCGAAGCCGTCCATGCCGGGCATCTGCACGTCCAGGAACACGAGATCGGGCTGCGTACGCTCGATCATCTCGAGCGCGGCGATTCCGTCGCCGCACACGCCGACGATCTCGACGTCCGGCTGTTCTTCGAGCAGCGACTGCATGCGGTCGCGTGCGAGCTCTTCGTCATCTACGATGAGCGTGCGGATCTTGGTCGATTCGGTCATGATGGTTCCTCATTGCGGCGCTTCGCGCCTTCACTCGGAATTCCGCCGAGAGGGCTCATGGATTGTTCCTCATTGCGGCGCTTCGCGCCTTCACTCGGAATTCCGCCGAGAGGGCTCATCAGTCGGCCGCCGTGCGTTCGAAGGGGTGAAAAGGGATTGCCATCGTGACATGGACGCCTTCGCCCGGAGCGCCACGAAGCGCGAACATCTGGCGTTCGCCATAGAGGTGTGCCAGACGCTGCCGCGTGCTTGCCAGGCCCACGCCTTCCTTGTGGCCTTCGCGAAGTCCACGTCCATTGTCCACGACGTCGCAGCGCAGCATGTCGCCTTCGCGCCGAACGGTGATCGCGATCGAGCCCTGGCCCAGATCGCCGAAGCCGTGGCGGAAGGAGTTCTCGACGAGCGGCTGCAGAAACAGGTTCGGCACGCGCGCATCGCGCGTCTCGGGATCGACGTCGATCGACACCTTGAGGCGGTCGCCGAACCGTAATTGCATGATCTCGAGATAGCGTTGCAGAAACTCCAACTCGGATTGCAGCGGAACTTCCTGCGCGCCGATGTTCTGGAGGGACATGCGCAGGAGATCGCTCAACGCGGCGACCATGGAGTCGGCGCGTCGCACGTCCTTGTGCATGAGCGCGGAGATCGTGTGGAGCGTGTTGAAGAGGAAGTGTGGTTGCAGTTGCATGCGGAGCATCTGCAGCTGCGCCTGCGCCAGGCGCGCCTCGAGCTGCGACGCGCGCAACGCGCGATCCTTGGAGACGCGATAGTAGATCACCGCGTGATGCACGGCGACGAGCATGCAAAACACGACGGAGTCGAGCACGGTCCACGCGACGAGCAGGCGCATGAACACGAGCGGAAACGACTGGATGCCGCTGGTGGGATCGAGCGTCGTCGACGCGAGCGCGAACAACCCGATGTGCACGACGACGAAGCCGACGAGGCCGGCGACCTGCACGAGCCAATTGCGCGCCCGCTGATGCCCCCACACGGGATAGCGGCGCGCCAGCGCCATGACGAGCGGCGCGAGCAAGGCCCACGCGTACGTGAACACCAGCTCGCCTGGAACGAGGCGGAGCAGCGACACGGGCTCGCCGACGAGCCGGCTGTAGACGTAGCGCTCGATCGAGTACAGCACCGCGACGATCGTCGCGACGCCGAACAGCAGCAGCGTGAAGCCGACCTGGCGTTCGCGCACGACCGCTTGATCGGCGGCGCGCGTGAGCCCGAAAATGCTGTATTCGCCGGTTTGCGCCAGGGCCTCAGGCGCGGGGACCGTGCGCGGTGACACCGGGGTGCGCGGGCGCGGGTTGGGCGAGAACGAGGCGTTCAGAAAATCCGAATCCGGCGTAGAGTCTATCATTCCCTACTGGTGTCGATGTCCGGGGGTTTCGTCCCACCGCTCATCCGTTAGACACCAGAAGGTGAAGAACTGTTTTCAAAGCGCTGTAGAGCTTTTGTAAAAGCGGCGTCGCCATCGTACCGACGTAATCTCGCTGCTCGCGCCGTGTCCGAAAAATACAGAGCCCCTCCGGCTGTGTGCCGGAGGAGCTCTTGTCTTTGACGGCCGGAGCGCCCTCGCCCTCCTGCGAGCCATCCGGGCCTGGGGAACCGCATCGCCCATGCCGTACGGCGCGTGCGATCGCGGATTCACCTCAACCGAACATCACGGAAACTGCGGCGGCGTCTTCTTGTGGAAGTCCGTGGCCGCCTGGAAAGCGTGCGCGACCGACAGAATCTTCTCGTCCTGGAAGATCGGGCCCATGATGTACATGGAAGTCGGCAGCGGCAGCACCGGAGCCGGCGGTGCTGCGGGCGCCGCCGGGACTGGCGCCGCCGTCCGCGTGGTGTCGCCGCCACGGCCGGCGCCGCGACCACCGCGGCCGCCACCGCCCCCGCCGCCGCGACCGAAGTTCTGCGGAATCGCGAATCCCGTCGGCACGACGATCGACGGCGTGCCCACAATGTTGGTGACCGACGTGTCCTCTCCCGGCGAAAAGATCACATCATACTTCTGGAACAAGTCCCACCACTTCTGGCACACTTGCGTGCGCACGCGGTTCGCGTTCACGTAATCGGCCGCGCTGTAGAACTGGGCGACGCGGAAATAGTCCGGCCAGGTACTGAAGAACTCCGTGCGGCTGCGCATCATCACATCCAGCTCGCTCTTGAGCGTCGCCTGTTGGAACGCGGCACCCGATTCCGCGCGCAGAATGAAGTCGTCGAGATAGTCGTAGCCCGGTGTCGGATCGCCGACTTCCTCGACCCTGGCGCCGAGTGATTCGAGAACTTTAATGAAGTTCTGGGCTTCGGCGTTGGGGATCGTGGCGCCCGTCGAGTCGCGGCGCTCGAACATGTTCTGGGTGCCGCGCATCTTGAAGTAGCCGATTCTTAGCTGCGACGGCTTCACGTTCGCATTCCAGTTGAACGGATACTCCTTCACTGAATAGTCGAATCCGTCGGGACCTTGAATGGCGGCGAACACGAGCGCCGTGTCCTCCGCGCTGCGGCAAATCGGGCCGAGCTTGTCGGTCGTCCACGACAACGCCATCGCTCCCGTGCGAGGCACGCGGCCGAAGCTCGGACGGAAGCCGGCGACGCCGCACGTTCGCGCCGGCGACGTGATGGAGCCGTTGGTCTCGGAGCCGATCGCGAAACCGACGCAGCCGGCCGCGACGGCCGACGCGGGACCTGCCGAGGAACCGCTCGATCCCGTGGCTGGATTCCACGGGTTGCGCGTGCGCTCGCCGAACCAGATGTCGCCCTGTGCGAGCGCGCCGAGTGTGAGCTTGGCGACGAGAATCGCGCCGGCGTCGTCGAGGCGCTTGACGACGGTCGCGTCGTAGTCGAACGCCTGATTCTTGTACGGCAGCGCGCCCCACGTCGTGGGATAGCCTTTGACGGCGAGCAGGTCTTTCGCGCCCCAGGGAATGCCGTGCAGCGGTCCGCGATATTTCCCGCGCGAGATCTCGGCGTCCAGGTCCTTCGCCTGCCGGCGCGCCCGATCTTCGGTGAGATTGATGACGAAGTGCAGCTGCGGATCGTACTTCTTCAAGCGAGCGAGATACATCTCCGTGAGCTCGGAGGGTTTCACCTTGCGCGTGCGCACCAATTCAGAGAGTTGTGATACCGGCGCATACGCGAGCTCGTCGAGGCTCGTCGGACGCGCCATGACGGGCGCGTGACTGCGCTGCATCATCGCCTTCGATTTCGGCGCGAGCTTCTGGCCCGGCGGCACAGGGTCGAAGACGATCGCGGGAAACACCGTCATGTCGAGCGGCACCGCGTGCAACGCCTGCGTTTCGCCGCGCAGGCCGCGCAAACCCTGCGCGATCGCCGTGCGTTGTTCTTCCGTGAACGAGAGGCCGGAGATCGTTTCCGCATCGGCGACCATCTGCGGCGTGATGTCGGGAACCTGCTGCTGTTGAAGCTGAGCCCAGAGCACGCCCGGCAGCAGCGTGCCGCCCAGGCCCACCGAGGCGAAGTACGTCATGAAGGAACGCCGATCGTACGTGTGTTCGGACGTGATGTCAGCCATGACCCAAGAGAGTGAAGGTGAGATGAACCGAGCGATCTAATCCCTACGCGCCGGCAGACGTGCCCGCAAGGCCGCCAAATGTCGAGCCACGGTTGCGCCGGAGTGCGACACGAGACCAGAATGGGTTAGACTCGACAATTCATTCATGCCTTTCACTCAGACGATGGTCGTGATCGGCGAAGAGCAGGCGGGAGAAGGAACCTCTCTGTGCTTCGCCAGAATGTCGACGTGTGTGGCCTGCATTTGTGTTCTGCAGAATACGCTCGTCGGCGTCCACTCGGTGGCGTACAGCTCCGCGAACATGCCTGCCGCATTCGCGGCTGCGCTTGCGCTGATCAACGGCCGGGCGGTCAACGCGCTATACCTCGTGGGATGGCGTCTCAACGACGCGCAGTCCGGGTGGCACGACGTCGCGGGCATTCGGCAGTCGCTCGGATGCGGTGCCGTCCCGGCATACGGAATGGATTTGGCGACCACGCAGTCGAGCACGGACGACTCGAGCTGGTATGTGCCGCACGCGCCGGACGCCGCGCTCGGAAGCGCGTGGCGAACCGTGGCCCCGAAAAAGATCACCGATCTCGCGCTGTTCGCCGATTGGACCGGCGCGACGACCGTCTCGCTCGGCGTGAAGCGGTCGTCGAAAGTCACGATCGGTCCGGCGGATCCCGTGGCGTCGAACGCGCTCGTTCAGAACACGACGGCCAGGACGATGCGCTACTATGCGTTACCCGCACCTGTGAGTACGCCGAGCGTGCATCTGCATCCGCTGACGCAATCCGATTTCACGCAGCTTTGACGGCACGGCCGAGCTTGGCTATGGGCACCGCACCGCGTGATTGACCACGCCGGCCCCAAACGCGAGCTTCCGAGTGCATCGACCCAAGGCATGTTCGTTTTCATCTCGCATCTCACGGTTCCAGTCGAGGATCAGACTGCGTTAGAGCGCCATTTTCATGAGCGCTCGCGCCTCGTCGATTCGTTCCCGGGCTTTCTCTACCTGCAGTTGCTTCGGCCCCAAGCCGGCGAGGCCGCATTCGCGTTCCTGACCGCGTGGGATTCACGCGACGCGTTCTCGCGCTACATGCGAAGCGAAGCGCATGCGATGTCTCATTCGCGCGAGCCCGGCGAGATCATGGCGCGGACGCAGGTGCGGCACGAGGCGTTCGAGGTGCTGATGGATTCGCGCGTCGAGCTGGTATGACGGCGCCCGCCGACGGTCACGGCGCCGCGGAGATCCTGCTGCACGACAAAGAGAGTCTCGCGCGCGCGATCACCGCGAACCTCTACGCCGAGCTGCCGGAGTTGATGGAAAAACACGGCGCGCGCGGACGCGCGAAGTGTCTGGAAGACATGCACTACAACATCGAGCATCTCATCCCCGCCGTCGATCTGCAACAGCCCGGCATGTTCGCGCAGTATGTGCGTTGGCTCGACAGCATGCTGCGCGCCCGAGGTGTCGCGACGCGCGACGTGCGGCGCTGCCTCGAACTGCTGCGCGATGAAACGCATGCCAGATATGCCGAGTCGGATGCGCGTGCGATCGCGACTGTCATCGACGCCGGCTTGGCCACCTTGAGCGCAGATGCCGGCGGATGAAGACGGAAGCCGCGACTTTCCTCGAGGCCCTGGTGCGCGGCGACCGACGGTCGGCGCAACGCCTCGTCGACGGCGTGCTCGATCGCGGCCGCACGCTGCGCGAGCTCTATCTCGACGTCTTCCAGCCCGCGCTGCAGGAGATTGGCCGACGCTGGCAGTACAACGAGGTGACCGTTGCCGAAGAGCATCTCGCGACGGCGATCACGCAGGCAGCGATGGGACGCGCGTTCGAGCGCGTCTACCGTTGGCGTGATTCGCGCTCGCCGTCGTTGATTGCCGCGTGCGCCGACGACGAGCGGCATCAGCTCGGGCTGCGGATGGTCTGCGATCTTCTCGAGCTCGAGGGATGGGACACGACCTATCTCGGCGCTTCGGTGCCGGTCGAGAGTCTCGTGGACATGGTATTGAAGCGGCGTCCCGACGTCGTCGCGCTCTCGGCGTCGATCGGGCCGAATCTGCCGCGTGTGCGCGGCGCCGTCGCCGCGATTCGCGAGAGCGGCGTCTCGCCGATGCCGTTGATCGTCGTCGGCGGCCTCGCGGTTGCGGGCGACGCGAAACTCGCATCGCGGCTAGGCGCGGACCTCACGGCGGTCAGCGCGGCCGACGCGGTGGAATTATTGACGGCGCGCGTCGCACAGCGGGCCTGAACGCGGGTCGCTGACGCCGCACCTCGCGCTCGAACAAGCGCGTCTGCATCTTAGCCCGGCCAACCCCGGTCAACCCGGCCCGCCACAACGGGATACGGCCCGGTGAAACCGCCGGGCCGTCACGTCCGTCATATCTCTCGAAGCATATGACTGAAATCATCATCGAGGGTGTCCTGTTCGCTGCGTTAATCGCGGCTGTGGGCGCCCTTTTCTACTTGGTGCTCTTGTATTTCACACCAGCCGGCGTTCGGGTCCGTCAAGCGCGGAACCGGAGGCGAATCGATCGCGCGGCCGAGCTGGTGTGTCCCATTCACGGCCCGCGCGCCAATTCTGACCTGGTACGCCTCACCAGCGGGGAAGTCATCTGCCCCGATTGTTACAAGGAGACTGTCCATGGGTAGCTCGATCGGTGACCGCCTGTCCTCCGTGCACCTCGGCACTGAAAGTGTCAATGAGCTCGGCCGAAAGGTGCGTCGCATCGTCGGCGTCATCGCGGCGTTGGTGCTCGCGCTGATTCTCTTGCCGACGACGGTCACGTACGTGAATCCCGGCTACGTCGGCATCGTGATCCACCGCGCCGGCGGCGGCGTGGACAAGACACCGCTCGGACCTGGATTGCACCTCAAGAATCCGTTGACGACGGGCATCGAGGAATATCCGGTCTATATGCAAACGCTCGTGCTCTCGAAGAACGCGGTCGAGGGCTCGCCGGCGAACGAGGAGATCAACGTCAACAGCCAGGAGGGACAGCCCCTCTCGCTCGACGTCTCGATGAGCTTCGAGCTGGATCAGGACAAGGCGCCGGCGTTGTACTCGACGTTCCGCCGCGACATTCAGTCGATTCAGCACGGCTACGTGAAGCAGTCGATTCGCCAGGCGCTGCAGGAGGTCATCGGCAACGAGGAGATCGCGGCGGTGATCGGCCCCAAGAAGGCCGAAGCGGTGAACCGGGTGCAGTTGCTGCTGTCACAGCGGCTCGCGCAGTACGGCATCGTCGTGAAGCAATTCACGATCAACGAGCTGCGCGCGCCGCCGGCGGTGATCGAAGCGATCAACCAAAAGAACGTGATGCAGCAGCAGGCGCTCACCGCACAGAACGAGCTTCAGAAGAACACGTTCCAGGCGCAGGGCGACTCGATCAAGGCGGCGGGCTCCGCGAAGGCAACGCTGGTGAACGCGGAAGCGCAGGCGAAGGCGAACGATCTGTTGTCGCGGAGCATCACGGCGAATCTGGTGCAGTACGAGATGGCCAAGCGCTGGGACGGCAAGATGCCGCAGGTCGCCGGCGGAGCGATGCCGTTGTTGCAACTCGGCAAGCCGTAGCGCGATGGTCGTTGGGCGAAAAAAAAGCGGCCGGGCTTATTGCCCGGCCGCTTTCGTTATGACGCCGCGTGCTTCGTTCAGCACCGGTGAAATGTTGCCGGTGTGGCGCCACAGCAGCTTGCCGTCTTTGCCAATTATGAAAGTCGTCGGGACGCCCATGACGGCGTAGCTCTGGCTGATATTGTTGGCTGGATCGTGCGCGACGGTCATTTCGAGCTTGTTCGTCTGGGCGAAGCGGCGGACACGCTCGATGTCGCCGTTGTCGACACTCACCGCGACCACGCGCACGCCGTGCGATGCATACGCATTCTTTAACGAGTCGAGCGCGGCCATCTCTTCCTGGCATGACGCGCACCACGTCGCCCAGACGTTGAGCACCGTCGGTGCTTCGGTCCCACCGACGTGAACCGTGTCGCCGGCGAGCGTTGGCGCGGCGTACGCAGGCACGGCTGCGCCGACGTCGAGCGGATGGAAGGCTCCGCCGTCGCCGCCAGTCTTTGCGCACGCGATCGCGGCCAGGGCCATGAATGCGATTCGTGCGCGCCTCATTGCAACACTCCGCGGCGAACGAGTACCTGTGCGTCACCGATTGCCTCGAGCCCCTTCGGCGCTTTCTTGTCCTTGCTCGCCGCCGCAGCGGCAGCTACCTCGGCGTTCTCGGCGGCGGCGCTCACTTCCGACCATGCGATCGCGACCGAGTCATTGTGCACCGCGAGCACCGGAAACGACGCCGCACGTCCAGCCGCACTGATCGGCATCGCGTCAGCGAAGTGCAGTCCACCGTCGTTGGAGACGCGCACCATGACCTGCGGAATCTGTCGTGTACCGTCATCCCACGCGACGACGACGCGATTGTTCGACGCGAGCGCCATCTGCACGTGAGCCGGCCGCGAGAACTTTGCGGCGCCGAGCGCAGAAGCTTCGCTAAATGTCTTTCCCCCGTCCGTCGAGCGCGCGTAGAACACGCCGGCCGCGCCTTCCTTGCCGGTCCACCACGTGACGTGGAGTGTGTTGTTGTCGTCGACGGCGATCGCAGGCCCCGCGTGCGGACATGCGTCAAAGTTCCAGTTGTCGGCGTGCACGCGAATCGGTTCGCTCCACGTCGCGCCGTGATCGCTCGAGCGCGCGACGACGATGTCGCGAATCGAGCCCGGATACACATGGCGCCACGCCATGAACAACGTGCCGTCCTTCGACGTGGCGAGCGCGGTGCGGCAGCACGGACAGGCCTCGCCCATGTCGACGCGGACGCGCGGCGTCCAGGTCTTGCCGCCGTCGGTCGAACGGGAAATCCACGCGGCGGAGCTTTCGTGGGCACCGTGCATCCCCGCCATCCCCTGCATGGCCGGCGTGTCGTGCATCGAGTGGCTCATGCCCGACATCTCGCTCATCGCCGCCATCGACTGCGCCGAGGTGTCGGCGTCCGATTTGCCGAGCCACGAAACGTAGACCGTGCCGTCGTCCGCGACATGCAACGCGTGGAAGCTGTGCGACCCAAAGATCGCGCCGTCGGTGACCGTAACGGGGACGCTCCACGTCTTGCCGTCGTCGCGCGACGATACGACGCGCAGTGCCGATCGCGGGAAGCGTTCGCCGGGGACGACCTTGCCCACGGTATAGACCGCAAAGAGGCCGCCGTCCGGCGCATAGGCGAGCTTGGGCGGCGCTTCGCCGTGTGCCTCGACGGGCCCCAGCGTGTCGCGCAGCTCGGTGGGAGCGGCGCCGGCGACGGAGACATACAGTCGCCCGTCGGTGCCGCCGTTCGGCGCCGAGACCCAGGCGACCGCCTGTTTGCCGTTCGGCGAGATGGCGAACATCGGCGCGGTGCCGACGCTGGTGGGCGCGCTCAACGTCGCGGCGCCGGCCAGCCGGACCGCCTCGCCTTTCGTGGCGCCGCAGGCCGCGGCGCCAATGAGCAACAGAGTATTACATAATAAGAATGAGTATCTCATATTACCAGAACCGGTAACGAATGCCGCTCGTGAGCGCGCGGCCGAGGCCGAGGAGCTGCCCCGCCGCGCTGGTGGTGGCGTTGTCGGCGTACCGGGCGCCAGTGAGGTTCGTGATCGAGCCGTAGATCTCGAAGCGGTCGTTCGCGCGATACGACGTGCTCGCGTCGAACAGCGTGAACGCCGCTTGATGGATGGTGTGATTGACGTCGAGGAACATGTCCCCATTGAAGCGCGCGCCGGCGAAGGCGGTCCACCGGCGCGTTGGCTGCCAGCTCGCTCCGAGCGTCGCCGTGTTCGCCGGCACGGCGCCGAGCTGGGCGTTCGTCGGGTCGCCCGTGGTCGTGGACGAATAATGGCTGTCGGTGTAGGTGTAGCTGCCGTCGACGCTGACCGCCGATGCGACACGCCACTTTCCGGTCAGCTCGAGGCCCCGCGAGATCGCGTCCTGTCCGTTCGTGTTGAAGTTCACCGATGCGGGACAGTTGGCCAGCGTCGTTCCGCAAATCGCGGTGACCGCCTCAGGCGCCGCGGCGGCATTCGGAATCTTGTATGACGCGATCAGGTCGCTGGTGTTGTACTGAAACGCCGTCGCTCCAAGCGTGACATTCCGCAGCCGATAGTCCGCGCCGACTTCAGCGCCCGTCAGCGTCTCGGGACGCAAGCCGGGGTTGGCGATCGTGATCGACGTCGTCGACGAAAAGCTGCGATAGAGATTGTTGAGTCCCGGCGCGCGAAAGGCGCGGTACGCGGCCCCGCGCAGCGACAGCGCGCTCGTGACCTCGAACCGGGCCGCAAGGCTCGGGTTGAGCGAACCTTCATGCGAGTCGTGGACCGCACCGCCCAAGGTCGTTCCCGCGACGCCGTTGGCAAACTTCGTCATCTGTGACACGCCGCCGGTGTTCGTCCAATAATCGTATCGCAAGCTCCACGTCGTCTCGAGGCGAGGCGTCGGCGTCACCTTCAGTTGCGCGAAACCGCCGAAGAAGCGCTGCGTGCCTCGGCCGAAGTTGGTGCGATTGATCGTCGCGCTCGCGACGTCGGCGGTGGTCGGCCGATTGTACGTGATTGCGCGATCTTCGCCGCCGACGGTGCGGAAGTCAGCGCCGGCCTCGAGGTTCGGAACGCTCGCGCCGAGATCCGTCGTCGCCAGCGTCGCCGACGCGCCGAGCTCGCGATACGGATTGTCGTCGCGCGAGTTCGCGTACTGCACGAGCGGGGCGGTCGTCGCGGTGGTGTTGCAATTCGCCGCCGCGGCCAGATAACAGCCCGCGCCATTCGACTTATCAAAACTCTCATACTGGCCCCACGCGCGCACCTCGGCGCGCGTGTTCTCGCCGAGATACCGGGTGAAGCCGGCCGCGGCGTCCGGACTCTTCTGGAGGTTCGTCCCGAAGCGGTAGCCGCCGACATCCTCGTTCTGCTCGTGATAGCCGGCGCGGAAGAATCCGCTGAACGACCCGGCGGGCGTGTAGTACACGGCGACCTGTGCGTTGCCATTCTTCGCCGACGACGGGCCTTTGCCCGGCACCGTCGAGAGGAATGCATCGGGAGTCGTTTGATAGCCGTCGGTTCGCAACACATCGCCCGAAACACGAATGCCCCATACACCGCCCAACGCGAAGTTCTTGGCGACGGCGGCATTCGTCGTATTGAACGACTGATAGCTGATGTCCGCCTGCGCGCTGTTGTCGATGGGCTTGCGGGTGACGATGTTGACGACGCCCGCGACCGCGAGGTTGCCCCACACGCTCGACGAGCCGCCGCGAAGAACCTCGATGCGCTCGATCGCCGAGAGCGGCACCTTGAACCACTGCGTGGTGCTGTAGAACGGATCGTGAATCGGCACGCCGTCGACGAGCATCAATACTTTGCTGTTGGTGACGCCGCGCAACTTGGTTTGCTGGCCGGTGGGGTCGGTTGTGTAGTATGGCGCGCCGGGGATGTTCATGCCCGGGATGTCGCGCAGCAGCTGATCCAGCGTCCGTGCGGGCGACTGCATGATCTCGGCGCGGCCGATGACAGTAGCGTGGAGCGGAACGCGGTCGAGCGTCGTCGTTGCGCGCGTGGCGGAGACGACGACGGGGCCGAGCGTGGCTTTCGTCGAATCGCTCGGGCGGGTGGGCGCCTGGGCGAGCAGGCGTGACGACGCCGCGAGCAGCGCGCCCATCACAGGCACACACCCGCGGAGGCGGCGTGTTAGAGTTCTGATATTGTTGTGCATTGCCAGGTGTCTGCGTGTAATCGAGACCATTGTTGGCCTCGAGGGTCGGCGAGTGACTTGGCGCGACCTCACGCAGGACGGCGACGGCCATGAGGGCCATCGCGCGGTCGGGATGTGCGAGGGAGCGCCGCGCTAGGCGCGCGGCGGTCCGGTGGTGTAGGGCCGGGCGAATTCCGGCGCGGGCCGCGCAAGCGACTCGACGCTCGGGACCGAGCGCAGCGGGGCGTCGATCAGCGTTGCGATCTCGACGCGCGGCGCATCCGGCGCACGAAGGAGAGCTCCGCCGACCGCGCAGCAGTCGATGCAGGTGCAGTCGTGGTGGTTGTGTCCGGGTTGCTTCGTGTTCGAGCTCGCGTGGTGTGACGCGTGATGCGCATGCATGGCCGCCGCCGAGCTCGTCATGTGCATCGAGCCGTGCATCGAGCCGTGCATCGACGCGGCGATGGCGTGACCGGCGCCGTGCATCGGACACGGCTGCAGCACACCCGGCTCGCCCGCAACGAGCGGGAGCCAGAACGCCAGCAGGCTGGCGAGCGCGCGGAACCACGGTGTACGACGCATTACCTGTAAAATGGCCTGATTCGCGGATTCGTTCCAGAGGACACGTGGCGATGCCCGAACGAAGGCCTTCCGACACGCACGGAATGGAGATACGGCCGTTTGCCGCTCTCGGACTATGGACGATTCAGCACATCCGCCGATTCCGATCCCGGTCTTATTATTCGGGCATGCCGATGGTTCCCTTTGTATCCTTGCCTGATTCCGCGCGCATCTGGGTCTTTGCCAGCGATCGCGCGCTCCGCGGAGCGCCTGCTGACACCATGCTCGCGGAGGTCGATCGTTTTCTTGGCGAGTGGAAGGCGCATGGCGTTCCGCTGCGATGTGCGCGCGAGTGGCGCGACGATCGTTTCCTGGCGATTGGCGTGGACGTGACCGCGGAGAACGCGTCGGGCTGCTCGATCGACGGGCTGTTTCGCACGTTTCAGGAGCTGCAACGCGAGATCGGCGCGCAGCTCATCGGCGGCGGCCGCGTGTTCTATCGTGGCGATGCCGGCATCGAGACCGCGACGCGGGAAGAGTTCGTCGAGCATGTGAAGCGCGGTCACGTGAAGGGCGAGACACCGGTGTTCGATACGACGATCACCGATGCGCGGACGTGGCGGCAGAAGTTCGAGCAGCCGGCGAGCCTGGCCTGGACCCAGCGTTATTTCCAGGAAGGTTTGCCGCGAACCACTGCTTAGAACAACGACCAGATCTGACCAGATCTGACAAGATCTGACAAGAACCGTAACGTCATGGGCGAGATGATACCGCCCGACGCAGCGGTGTCCGCCTTTACAGATCGTGTCAGATTTTGTCTGATCTGGTCGTTGTTATAGTGTTGTTATGCGCACCGGCTTGGGACGCGGCGCACAGACGCTCACGTCAGATCGTCGTCCGTCACCTCGGGATAACTTCGTTCCACCCGCGAGATCTCCTCGGCCTGTCCCGGCGACAACGTCTCCTCCGGATCCAGACACCAGATCCCATCCATCAGCCCCTGTCGCCGTAAGACTTCGTGAATGCCAGGGATGCATCCCCGAAATGCGTGCGTCGCATCGAACACGACGGCGTTGGCGTCCGTGAGTGCGGCACCATACGAGAGCAGCGACGGCTCGTACTCGCCGGTGACGCGCGCTTCCTTGATCGCCGCGAGCAGCGACACCGCGGCGCGCGTCCACACCGCCCACTGTCCGAGCAAGCCGCCGTCGATCCATCGCAAGACGGTCGTTCCACCGACCGCGATCGGAAACGGCGTCAACAAGTCGGCGACGATGTTGTCGTCGTTGCCGGTGTAGAGCGCGATGTCATCGCGTCCCGCCTCGACCACCGCGCGCACGACGTCGATCGTTTGATAACGATTGAATGGCGCGATCTTGATCGCCCACACGTTCGCGATCTCAGCGAACTCGCGCCAGAAACGATGCGATAGCACGCGTCCGCCCACCGCCGGCTGCAAGTAGAACCCGAACAGCGGAATGATCTCGGCAATGGTGCGGCAGTGTTCGAGAATGCGATCTTCACTCTGGTCGCGCCACGCCCCCAGGCTGAGCAAGGCCGCGTCGTATTGGAGCTCGCGCGCGATCTGCGCTTCGGTGGTGGCCTGCGCCGTGTGTCCGACGACGCCGGCGATCATCGCGAACGGACGCGGTGAATCAGCGAGCTGCGATCGCGCTTCGTCCATCGCGATTTCGAGCACCGGCCGAAACAATCCGATGTCGGGATCTCGAATGGCGAACTGTGTCGTGTGCACGCCGACCGCCAAGCCGCCGGCGCCGGCTTCGATGTAGTACCGCGTGAGTCCGCGCTGGCGTGCCTCGTCGAGCCGGCGGTGTTCGTCCAGCGCGAGCGGATGCGCCGGAATGACCTGTCCAGCGCGGAGATGCTCGCGGATGCTCGGGCTCGAGACAGCGGCGTCAAAACTTTCCATCGCGTGCCTCGAACTTGGTGGGTTTGCCTAGCAACGAACCGCCGTTCTTTACCCAATCCGCGACCCAATCGATCATTCGCTCGACGCTGACCTCCGGCGCCGAGAAATTGTCGCGCATGCGCGACGTGTTGCTCACGAGTGCATCGGGTCGCTCGGCGCCAGTGAACGTTGCCGCCTTTCCAAGGTGTTCGGCGAATTTTTCCGCAAGCGCGCGAACGCTGAGCAACTCGCCGCCCGTGACATTGACGACGAACGGCGGCGTCGCCGTCTTCGCCAAGCATTCGATCGCGATCCGATTCGCATCGCCCTGCCAGATGACGTTGACGTACCCCATCTCGAGGGGCACCGGCTCGCCGCGAAAGACGCGAAGCGCGAGATCGACGAGCACGCCATATCGCAGATCGATGGCGTAGTTCAATCGCACGATCGAGACGCGCGTGCCGCGACGCTCGGCGTACCACTCGAACACGCGCTCGCGGCCGAGACATGACATGGCGTATTCGCCGATCGGCCCCGTCGCGTCGGATTCTCGCGCGCCGCCCGACGCCACCGGCGTGAGCGGATACACGTTGCCGGTGGAGAACGCGACGATGCGCGCATCGCGATAGTGCTCGGCGCAATAATCGGGAACCAGCGTGTTCATCGCCCACGTCGTCGCCGGCGCGCCCGCGGTGCCAAATTTTTGTCCCGCCATGAAAATCACGTTCGGCGCACGAGGCAGCGTTGCGACGTCGGCGCGGTCGAGCAAATCGCAGGCGATCGTCTCGACGCCCGCGTCGTTGAGTTGACGCTCGGCGTCGCGCGACGACCAACGGGACACGGCGATCACACGGCGATCGTAGCGCGCTGCACGCCGCACCATTTTCGCGAGTGTCGGCCCCATCTTTCCGCCCGCGCCCAGGATGACGATATCACCGGGGCACGCGTTCAGCGCGGCGGTTGTTTCCGCGCGCGGCGTCGAGAGGAGGTCGTCGAGCTCCGCTTCGGTCATCTCACGCCGCGGCTGCGTTCTGAGCGTAGCGTTTGATGCGGCCGACCATCGCGTTCAGTCCGACTTCGCGACCCGACAAACCAATGCCTTCCATGATCTGGTGCACGAAGTCGTTGGGAATGGCCAGCGTCGTGGCCGGGTCCTGCTCGTTGATCGCCGAGAAGAGAATGGCGAGAAACGCGGCGATGGTCGGCGATTGCCTGATGTTGAGGTCGGCATAAAAGTGCATCTTGCCGTCGCGATATTCCGGGAAGAGGTCGACGCGCGTTTGGCACTCGGGCACCGAGAAACTGCCCCGCTCGACGTCACGAAACCGGTCGGGCAGTGGCTCGAGCTTCTTGGAGTAGTGCACCAGAGCCTGCATTTTTTCCTCACGGCTCATTGCACGAAAGCGTTCGATCACGCGTGCGATGGTCCGAGGGAGCTCTCCCGATGACGTTGCCTCGCTCATGGTCGCATTCAAGTGTGAGCGTGAGGCCGCGTCAAGTCACGCACACTTCCGCAAGGAGCAGCACATGCCGACACGCAGCGCGAGCGCGAAATGGGAAGGCGGATTGAAGAACGGCCGCGGATCGTTCACCGGTCAAACCGGTTTGGGCGGTCAATACAACTTCAGCTCGCGATTCGAGAGCGGAACGGGGTCGAATCCAGAGGAGTTGCTCGCGGCGGCGGAGGCTGCGTGCTACAGCATGGCGCTGAGCGCGGGGCTCGAGCGCAACGGCACGCCGGCGACGAGCGTGGAGACGAAAGCCGATTGCACGATCGACAAGGTCGGCGATGGGTTCGGGATCACGAAGATGCAACTCACCGTGCGCGCGAGCGTTCGGAATCTCGACGACGCGACGTTCCAGCGGATCGCGAAAGAGACGAAGGACGGCTGTCCCGTCTCGAAGGCGCTCAAGGGCGTGGACATTCAATTGGCGGCCACGTTGTCGTCGTGAGAAACGTGAAGCGTTTCTCGAAGACGGTCGGCTAGCGTACTGACTGCCGATCGTCTTCGCCGCGCTCAGTCGGCGTAGTACTCCTTGATGCACATCGTGACGACGCGCTGCAGCAGGCGCACGTGCTCGTTCGGCTCCTTGATCGAGCGGACGATGGGCAACGAGTACCAGATGTCCTTGAGCACGACGAGCAGCTGTTCCGGCAGCATCGACTGCTCGCGGGCTTCAGCGGCCATGGCGTGCAGCGCGCGCCCGAGACCTTCACCGCTCCCCGGCGCGCTGACGTACGCGTTCAGCGCGGAGCGCACGGCCTGAATTGTCGCGTCGGACAGCGAGCCGGGGCCGGGGCTCGAGTCATGGACCATCATCATGATGCACGAATGTTTACCGCGGCGTCATGCGAGTCAAGGGCAGCGGGGAAGAATTACGACTGGTGACGGCAATCTCCGGCGCACTTGAATAGTGCCGCCCGCCGCCGCAGGCTTACTCCTCCGTTCACCACACGAAACATCGCGCTCACCGCTCTCCCCCCGCTCCCCGATTTCACCGTTTTCACCGTTTTCACCGTTTCACAATTCTCATGGCTACCCCTTCAGTCACGCACTATTCGTGGGATGAGATGCCCAAGGAACAGGTCTCGCCGATGCTCGACCGGCGGCTCATCACCGGCGATCGCATGATGCTCGCGCACGTGTACCTCAAGAAAGGCTGCATCGTCCCGAAGCATTCCCACGAGAATGAACAGATTACGTATATCCTCGAGGGCGAGCTGAAATTCTGGATCGGCGATGACGAATCGCAGATCGTGCACGTCAAGGCGGGCGAGGTGCTGCACATTCCGTCGAACGTTCCGCACAAGGCCGAAGCCGTCGTGGACACGCTGGACGTGGACATTTTCGATCCGCCGCGCCAGGACTGGTTGAACAAGACCGACGCGTACCTCCGGAAATAGGCGAAGCCCGCATGGACCTGGGGCTACGCGGAAAGACCGCCGTCGTCGCCGCGGCCAGCCGCGGCCTTGGCCGCGCGATCGCCGATGAGCTGGCGCGCGAAGGAGTGCGACTCGTCATCTGCGCACGGGGCGCCGATACACTCGACGCCGCGCGAAAGGAGATTGCCGACGCAACCGACGCCGACGTTCACTCAGTCGTCGCCGATCTCTCCGAGGCAGCGGGAATCGAACGTGTCGCCGCTGCGGCGCGAGAAGCGTTTGGCCACGTCGACATTCTCGTCAACAATGCCGGCGGGCCACCGGCCGGACCGTTCGAGAAGCATGACTGGGACGTCTGGCAGCAGGCGGTGAATCTCACGCTTCGCAGCACGGTCGAGCTGACGCGCGCCATGCTGCCGGGCATGCGCGAACGAAAGTGGGGCCGCGTGATCAACGTGACGTCGATCGCCGTGAAACAACCGGTGGAAAACCTGATGCTGTCGAACAGCGTGCGCTCCGCCGTGACCGGGTTTGCGCGCACGTTGGCCAACGAAGTCGCGATCGACGGTGTGACGGTGAACAACATCCTTCCTGGCTACACACGAACCGAGCGCGTCGAGCAGTTGGCGGCCGCAAACGCCGCGAAGGAGGGGCTCGCCTCGCAGGACATTCTCGGCCGGTTCGAGCGCGAGATCCCGATGCGCCGGCTGGGTGAGCCGCGTGAGTTCGCGGCACTGGCGGCGTTTCTGGCGTCGGAGCGGGCGAGCTACATAACTGGACAGTCGATCGCGGTCGATGGGGGATGGATTCGCGCGCTGTTATAGCCGCGATCGAGGTGAGGCCCGCGCGCGCAGCGCCGCGGGCCTAACTGCCCCCACCCTGTGGTTGCGCTCCAACAGCCAGGTCCTTCGCGCCCGGCCCGTGATGGAACACCGTTCGGCTCGGCAGCGCAAACTTGAGCTGGTCCGCGTTGAAGCGGCGCAGAATCTCGAGGTTGATCGCCTGCTGAATGTTCATGTACACGTTGTACTCGGGATCGAGCACGTAGTACACCGTCTCGAGGCGGATGCCCGACTCGGTGAAGCTCGCCACGTGACTGCGGTCGAAGCGCACCGGCTTCTGCGCCGTCACGATTTGCTCGAGCACCGTCGGCAGCCGCTCGAGCACGTCGGTGGACGTGTCGAACGGCACATCGAGATTGAACGTGGCCCGCCGCTGGAACATGCGGCGATAGTTTCTGAGCCGCGATTTGAGCACATCGCTGTTGCCGATGATGATCTGCTCACCGGTCACGCTGCGAATGCGCGTCGTCTTGAGTCCGATGTGCTCGACGATGCCATTGATGTTGTCGACGCCGATGTTGTCGCCGACGTCGAACGGCTTGTCGAACACGATCGCCAGCGCGGCGAGCAAGTCGCCAAGAATGTTCTGCACCGCCAGCGCGATCGCGATCCCGCTGACACCCAGGCCCGTGATGAGCGGTGTGATCTCCACGCTGAACACCGATTTCAACGCGGTGATGAAGATCAGCAGCCAGATCACGACCTTGGCGCCGACGCCCATCGCCGTGATCATCGCCACGCTCGTGCGGTCGTGCGTGCCCGTGCGACGCTTGAGATGGAGCTCGACCCAGAACGCGATCGCCGCCACGGACCAGAGGGCGAGCTGCCAGAGGAGAATCAGCTTCGTGAGGGGCGGAATCAGCGGCGCGATCCGTCCGTGCAGCGACAGACTCGAAATGCCGGTCAACACCGCGAGCGCAACGAGCACCCACGTGCGCGTTCCCTTCAGCAGATCGACGATCAGGTCGTCGATCTGATTCGTCGTGCGCGACGCGAGCGCTCCAATGCGTGAGATCAGCACGCGTCGCACCACGAGGGCGACGAGCAACACCACGGCCGTCGTCAGGCCGGCGGTCAACCACGCGCGCAGCGAATTGCTGAGGAATTGCCGATCGAGCAAATCGGCAACAGGTGCGGGCACGATCATGCCCTACAATCTATCTCGACCGAACTACAGCGCTGCAGCCGCTTCCATCTCGGCGGAGACACGGCGGCGTTTGACGACCAAGTCGCCGTCGCACGCATCGCAGGTGCAGCACTGCCACGCCGGTTCCACGTCCTCGCCGAAGTAGTCGAGAATGAAACGCGTGCGGCACTGCGCGCTCTGACAGTAGTTGATCATCGAGCGCAGCTTCGCGCGATCCTGCACGCGCCGCTCTTCGTAGTCGGTGAGGTCGGCGCTCAGATCGACCTGCGTCAGGCGGTTCTGGAGACGCTCCCAGCTGCCGCCGCGATACTCGCGCACGAGCCCATGCCGCTTGAGCAGCACGAGGACGATGCGCGCTTTGCGCCGTGCGACACCGGATTTTTCCGCGAGCTCGTCGATGAGCGCGGTCTCGCCCAGCGGCACCTGCTCCAACACGATGGCAACCTTCGCCGCCTCTTCCACATCGGGATACTTGCCGCCCAGGAAGTATGACTGCACCCGGCTGTCTTCGACGCGGTAAAAGAGCGTACACGTCGCGGGGAGTCCGTCGCGCCCGGCGCGGCCCGCCTCCTGATAGTACGCCTCGACCGATCCCGGAAAATGGTAGTGCACCACGAAGCGAATGTCGCGCTTGTCGATGCCCAGTCCGAACGCGTTCGTCGCGATGATCGCCTTGAACTCGTCGCGCATGAAGCGATCCTGCGTCTCCTTGCGCTCCGGACCGTTCAGCTTTCCGTGATAAAGTCCGATCGGAAAATGCGGCGAAAAATGTTCATGCAGCCGCTCGGCCTCACGCACCGTCGCGACATAGATGACACCTACGCCCGGACTTTCGCGCAGCACCTGCTCGAGCGCCGCATCCTTCATCGCTTGATTGACCGTGCGCTTGACCTCGAAGCGCAGATTCGGCCGCGCGAATCCCGTGACGGTGACGTGCGGATCCTTCATGCCCAGTTGTCGCGCGATGTCGTCGCGCACTTCCTGCGTCGCCGTCGCGGTGAGCGCAAGAATCGGCGGCCGCCCCAGGCGCTTGACCACGGAGCCGAGTGTGAGGTAGTCCGGCCGGAAGTCGTGTCCCCACTGGCTCACGCAGTGCGCTTCGTCGATCACGAACAAGCTCACGGTGCGAGTGAGCAGCCGCTCGAAGAATTCGCGATCCTTGAATCGCTCCGGCGTGAGGTAGAGGATTTCACCGCCGCCGTCGCCGACGCGCTGCGCGAGATCGCGCGCTTCGGCATCGGTCAAGTGCGAGTGCATCGCGAGTGCGTCGACGCCGTGTGCCGCGAGCTTGTCCTGCTGGTCTTTCATGAGCGCGATCAGGGGACTCACGACAACCGTGAGTCCCGGCAGCATCAGCGCGGGCAGCTGATACACGAGCGATTTGCCGCTGCCGGTGGGCATGACGACGAGCGCGTCCTCGCCGCCTAGGACGGCGTCGATCGGCTCCCACTGACCTTTCTGGAAATCCTTATGACCAAAGCGGTCGACGAGGACGTGACGCGCTTTGGTCTTGAGCGACGTAGGCATCGCTCAATAGAAAGGCACGAAACGGACCGTGAGCGAAGCGCGTGGCGACGCCGAGTCACAATGGACACCGGCGTCGTCACATTATCGCCGCTTCTCTACGACGGCTTAGTTGTTCGAGACGTGCGTCTGCGCATCGGTACCGCGGATCTCGATCTTGCGCGGCTGCGCCGCATGGGCCTTCGGGACGGTGACCGTGAGGAGACCGTTCGCGAAGTCGGCACTGATCTGCTCGCCGTCCACGAACTCCGGCAGGCGAATGGCACGCTCGAACGCGCCGAACACGCGCTCGGCGGCGTAGACGCGGAGCTCGCCTTGCTTGGAGGGATCGAGCGGCGACGGCTTGGTGCCGCGAATGACGAGCACGTTCTGCTCGAAGCTGATGTCGACCCTGGACGCATCCACACCAGGCAGCTCGGCGTACATCACATAGGCGTCTTTCTTCTCGACGACGTCGACGGCCGGAACCCAGACGCGGGCATCGCCGGTCCAGTTGGTCGAGAGGGCCTGGTCGATCGCGCGGTTGAGGGTGAGCATGCGATCGAGCGTGGAGTTGAGGCTGTTGGCGTTGCGGTTGGTCAGCATGTTCGGTTGCTCCTGTTCTCCTGTGTTTGTGTCATGAGATCGCCGCCGATCCACGGTGGCGGGGTATCAGAGAAGGCAGCGCGTGTGCCCAGTCGGGTGCGCCAAAGTGGCAAACGTCGCGGGGGGCGGTCGATCACATCGGCAAACCGGGACCCGGGACGTTGTTCGAAATGGCAGTATTTTTCACGTCATCCATTGCTGTGTTCAGGATGACACGACTACGAGGCATCGATGCTCATCAAAAAGCCCGACGACATCAAATCGTCCGAGATCACGACCGAAGAGCAGTACCTGAATCGCCGAAAGTTTCTGGCGGCGGCGGGTGTGGTCACCGCCGGGCTCATGGGCTCGGGCCGCTTGATCCACGCGATCGCTCCCGCGCGCGACCGCGACGCGCGGCAGGACGAGAAGCCGAACACGTACGATGAGATCACGCATTACAACAACTACTACGAGTTCGGCACCGACAAGGAAGATCCGGCGGCGAACGCCCAGAAGTTCCGCACCAAGCCGTGGACGGTGAAAGTCGACGGTCTCGTGAAGAAGAAGGGCGACTATCACCTGGAAGATCTGCTCAAGCCGTACAAGGTCGAGGATCGGACCTATCGCTTCCGCTGCGTCGAAGCGTGGTCGATGGTCATACCCTGGCAGGGCGTGCCGCTGGGCGAGATGATCAAAACGTTCGAGCCGTTGCCGAGCGCGAAATATGTACGTTTTGAGACTATTTATGCACCGGATCAGATGCCCGGGCAGCGCGAGCCGATCCTGCAGTGGCCATACGTCGAGGGGCTGCGCATGGACGAAGCGATGCATCCGTTGACGCTGATGGTCACGGGACTCTATGGAAAGCCGTTGCCGAATCAGGATGGCGCGCCGTTCCGGCTCATCGTGCCGTGGAAGTACGGCTTCAAAGGCATCAAGGCGATCACGAAAATCTCATTCGTGGCGGATCAGCCGAAGAACACGTGGCAGATCGCGAACGCGGACGAGTACGGCTTTTACGCGAACGTGAATCCCGAGGTCGATCATCCGCGCTGGACGCAGGCGAGCGAGCGGCGGATCGGGCAGTTCCGGCGGATCAAGACGCTCATGTTCAACGGCTACGCGGATCAGGTGGCGCACATGTATGCGGGGATGGATTTGAGGAAGAACTTTTAGTGGCGTGTCATCCTCCTGAGCGGGGCCAGGGCCCTGACAGTCATCCTCGCGAGCGCAGCGAGACGAGGATCGGCTTTTGAGTCACGCAGTTGAAACCCGCGTTTCCATGAGCAACTCCTCGTCTCCCTCCCCGTCGCTGCGCTCAGGGTCGGTCGCGAGGATGACCATTCCGTTTGCCCTGTGCCTGACCCCCCTCGCGTACATCGCCTGGAAGTTCTGGCAGAACAAACTCGGCGCGAATCCCATTCGCGAGCTCGAGATCGAGACCGGGCTCTGGACGCTGCGCATGCTCGCGATCACGCTCAGCGTCACGCCGGTCCGCCGCGCATTCGGCTGGAACTGGCTTCAGAAATACCGCCGCATGCTCGGCCTATTCACGTTTTTTTATGCCACGGTTCATATGAGCATGTGGGCCGGCGTCGATTGGTTCTTCGCCTGGGGCGACATGTGGCACGAGATCGTGAAGCACAAATACATCCTGATCGGCATGACGACGTGGCTGATCATGGTGCCGCTCGCGGTCACGTCGACCAGAGGATGGGTGCGCCGGCTCGGCAAGCGGTGGACGAAGCTCCACCGGCTCGTGTACGTCGCGGCGATCACCGGAACCATTCATTACCTGTGGGCGGTGAAGAAGGACACCTTCTTCCCGCTGGTGTACCTGGGCGTGTTCGCGCTGCTCCTGGCCTACCGCGTTATTTCCGCGCGACAGCGATCGTCTCGAGAATCGCGTCCGCGATCGCGCGCATCGGCGGCGGCATAGGCACGTCGTCGCTGCGCGCCGGCCCGGCGCCGCCGCAGGGCCGGTTCGACAAGAAACGGTGAGCGCTTTTGTCATCCGTTACACTTGTCGTGGTGAAGACTCCCGCCCGGCGCCACATCTCACCCAGCCAGCTTTCGATTTTCGCGGTCACCGCGCCCGGCCTCGAGCCGCTTTGCGCGGCTGAGCTCCGCGCGCTCGGCATTCGAGGCAAGGTCGACGAAGGCGGCGTCGCGTGGCGCGGGGACATGGAATCCGTCATGCGCGCGAATCTCTGGCTCCGTACGGCGTCACGCGTGATCGTGCGCGTCGCGGAGTTTCGAGCGAAGGCGTTCTTCGAGCTCGAGCTCAACGCGAAGAAGATTCCATGGAAGCAATACGTTTCGCCCAATGCGCGCGTGGAATTTCGCGTCACGGCGCGCAAGTCGAAGCTGTATCACACCGGCGCGATCGCAGAGCGGCTGGGCGACGCGGTGTCGGCGGCCGTGAAGGGCGTCACGGTCGAGAAGGGCGGCAGCGAGGATGACGACGCCGGCGCGGCGTCGCAGCTGTTCATCGTCCGATTCGCGCACGACGTGGCAACGGTGAGCGTAGATACGTCTGGCGCGCTGCTGCACAGGCGGGGGTATCGGCAGCAGCTCGCGAAGGCGCCATTGCGCGAGACGCTCGCCGCGGCGGTGTTGCTCGGCGCCGGCTGGAATGGAACGACCGCGCTCACCGATCCCATGTGTGGGTCCGGCACGATCGCGATCGAAGGGGCGCGGATCGCACGGCGCATCGCGCCAGGATGTGAACGGAGATTCACATTCCTGGATTGGCCGGGCGTCGATACCGCTCGGTGGGAGACGCTCGTGCGGGCAGCGCGTGAAACTGAGTTGCCGCGATCGCCGGTCGCGATTCAAGCGAGCGATCGCGACGCCGGCGCGATCGATGCGGCGCGGGCCAATGCGGAGCGCGCGCGCGTCGCGAGCGACATCGCGTTCGCCGTGCAGCCGATCTCGGCGTTATCGGCCGCGGAACCTCCGGGACTCGTCGCGATCAACCCGCCGTACGGCGTGCGCGTCGGCGAGCGGGTTCGATTACGAAACTTGTATGCGCAGCTGGGCAACGTGCTTCGCGCGCAGCGGGCGGGGTGGGCGCTCGCGCTGCTCTCGGCGGACACGCAGCTGGAGCGACAAGCGGATCTGGAATTCGAGGAACGGTTTCGAACGAAGAACGGGGGGATCCCGGTGCGGCTCGTCGTCGCGCCGGTGGCGGACGTGACGCGCTGACGCTCCTACTTCTTCACGCCTTCAGTCCCGGTCACGTAGCCAATCGCGAGTGATCCGGCGCGCAGCGGATCCGGCAGGTGCGCCATGATCCACTCGAGAATGCCTTCGGGCGTCTTGATGCGCATGACTGCCTCGAGCAACGCGCGCGGGTCTCCGTTCTGCTGGTAGGCGAAGAGCGCATTCACGGTGGTCGGGTTGTTCAACAACTTCGCCACGTTCTCGAACGCGCCGGGCCAGATGCCGATGCTATCCAGACACGCGACCATCAGATTGATGTGCTCGGGCGTCGCGAAGGGATGCCCGCCGCCCCCGGCGACGCCCATCACGATGGACTCATTGTCGAGAATGGCGAGGAAGTGCCGGGCGAACCCGGCGAGAAAATGGCCGACCCTCGTCAGCGCGTCGAACGACGTGAGCGAGTCGGACGATTCCAGCAACTGCGCCAACAGCTGTTTGAGCCGCACCGGATCGTTGCCGTAGGTGACGAGCGCGTCGAGAAAGCCGCCTGACAGGAGATCCGGCACATCCAGCCAGTTCACGCGCACGCCGCCGTAGGGCACGCACATGATCCAGATCGTCAGAAAGATGACGGGATCGCGGAGCAACTTGAGAATTTCCTCACGTGACCGTCCCGTTTTCGCGGCGATGACGCTCACGAACGCAACGGTGCGGGAGCACTGGTAGAAGTGCTGGCCGAAGTAGCGCGGAATCGCGGCGCCGGAAAACGTGGCGTGAAGACGGCTGTGGCCGAGCGACTTCAACGTGTCGCAGATCATCCTCGCGTCGGGACTGCCAATGTCCGGAACCGAGTCGCGCGGCTTCAGGGACATGTCGTAGCCGAAGTTGAGTGCGAACTCGCTATTGAGCGTCCTCAGGCCCATGAGATCATACAGAAAGCGCCACTGGTCCGTCGTGACGGGAACGACCTGCCCGCCACGCTGTTGCTGCGTCGTGGTCGGAACGATCTGCATGTCCTGCTCGTTGCGCTCCTGCGACGGCTGCGTGTCGCCGCCCAACTGCGTGATCGAACCCTTGGCGAAGCGACGGTCGTTCGAGTTCTGCGTTCCATAAAAGCGTACAAAGCGCACTTTGATGAACTTCACGCGATTCGACGTCAGCGTCACGACAGCCAACGGGCGGTAGCGTGTGCGCTGATTGAACTTCTTCGTCGAGTAGCTCCAGTACTTCTTGGACTTCATCACCTGACTAATCATGACCAGCCCCGCTGTTAGGCGTTCCGCGCCGACTTGATCGTTACCGCGACACCGCGAGACCTTGAGGGTTGGAGCCGGCGGCGTGCGTCGCGACGAGCGTCAAATGACCGGTACTCTGGTTGATCGCGAATATGGAGACGCTGTTGTCGATGCCGTTGCCCGTATAGACCCACTTGCCTTGCGGGTCGCTCACGATCCATTCGGTGCCGACACGTACGCCCTGGGCCGTGCCGATCGACCCGCCCTCCGTGAGCACACCCGTCGTCTGATCGACGGCGAAGGTGTGAATGATGCCGCTGTTCAAGTCCGGCACATATGCCCACCGGCCAGTGGCGTCGACGGCGACGTGCGTCATCGTGCCCGAGCTGGGAGTCGCGATTCCGGTCGCCGTGAGCGTGCCGTCGCTGTTGATCGAGTACGAGTGAACGCGGTTCTGGATGCGTTCCGTGACGTACACGAAGCGGCCGGTCGGATCGACGGTGATGCCGCGAGGCTGCGACGTGAACGGAGGGTTGCCCGGAACGGCAAGCGTGCCGTTCGCCGCGAGCGTCCCGTCGGCGTTGATCTTGTACAGCGAGATCGTGTTGTCGTTCTGATTCGTCGCGTAGACGTAGCGGCTGAGCGGATCGACCGTGAGGGATTGGGCGTGATTGCCGGCCGCCACCGTTCCGATCGCCGTGAGCGCTCCGGTGCTGCCGATCGAGAATTCCGAGATGCTGCTGCCGTTCGCGGCGGAGACGTCGTTCACGACATACACCCAACGTCCCGTTGGATCGACGACGAGCGAGGTCTAGCCCGCGCTCGCGGCGACAGAGCCTCCGTTCGTGAGCGCGCCCGTCGTCTGATCGATCGTCCACTCTGAGACCCGGCCGGCGGTGTGGTCCGCGGCATAGGCGAAATGGCCCGACGGATCGACCGCCACATCATTCGGGCCCGCGGCCGTGCCGGCCGTGCCGGCGCCGATCGCGGTGATGTCGCCGGTCGTCGGGTCGATCGACCACATGCGAACCTGGTTGCTGCCGAACGCACTGGAATACAACCAGCGGCCAGGCTCATTCACGAATACTTGCGACGACGCATTGACGGTGGCGCCAGCGCTCGTCGCGCTCGCCGTGAATGTCTTCGTCGTCCCCGGCGTGACCACCGTGCTGCTCGTGCAGCCGACCGACCCAATGCCGTTGTTGATCGAGCACGTCGGTGCGTTCGCCGCCGTCAGCGCGAGCGTCACCGGTTGCACGATCGTCACATGCGTCGAGAGCGCGGCGAACGACGTGATCGAGGGCGCGATGATGACGTTGAACGATTGCGCGCCGCTCGTGCCGCCACGCGTGTTCACCGTCACGTCTCGCGAGCCGAGCGCGGCGCCCGCATCCACGGTGAAGTCGGCGGTGAGCGACGTGCTGCTCGCGACGTTGACGTTGTTCGCCGTCACGTTCGCGCCGCTCACCGACAGCGTCGTTGCGCCGGGCACGAAGTCCGTGCCCGTCAGCGTGAGCGTCTGAACGCCGCCTTGCGCCCCGTTCGCCGGTGAAATGCTCGAGAGCACCGGCAAGACGGACACGACCGAGAAGGTCGCGGTGTTGCTCGTTCCGTTGCTCGTGCTCACAGTCACGTTGCGCGCGCCGAGATCCGCCGTCGCGCTCACGGTGAATGTCACCGCGAGCGAATTGGTGCTGGTCACGTTGACCGCGCCCACGGTGACGCCGGTGCCGCTGACGCTCACCGATGTTCCGCCGGCGACGAAGTTCGCGCCGGTGATGTTGACGCCCACCGCGGTCGCGATCGCGGCGGCGACGGGATTCATCGACCCGATGAACGGGACCACCGAGAAGACGCGGAACGGAACCGCGGCCGACGTTCCGCCGCTCGTCGTCACCGTGAGATTGTGATCGCCCGCGACCGCCGACGCGGCGATCGTGATGCGTGCCGTCATCGACGTACCGCTCGCCACGTTGACGCTGTCGACGGTGAGGCCCGCGCCGTCGACGTTCACGGTCGCGCCAGGCACGAAGTTGGTGCCGGCGAGCGTGACGGTGACACTCGTGCGCTGCGACCCACCCGATGGCGTGACGGTCGTGACGGTCGGCGTGGGCGGAATGATGGTGAATGACAGCGTCGCCGTGGTACCGCCCGCGTTCGTCACGGTGATCGTGCGTGCGCCCAGCGCGGCGGCGGCGTCGATCGCGAGGGTGGCTGTAAGAGTTGTACTATTAGTAACCGACAATGAACCGACGGTGACGCCCGTCCCGCTGACGGAGACGCTGGTCGCGCCGCTCACGAAGTTGCTTCCGGAAATCGTGACCGGGACGGACGTGCCTAGCACGCCGATTGCCGGCGTGACGCCGGTCGCGGTCGGCGCCGGCGGGTTCACGGTGAACGCCGCCGCGCCGCTCGATCCGCCCGACGTCGTGACCGTGACCGCGCGGCTGCCCACCGCGGCATCGGTCGCGACGGTAAACGTCGCCGTGATCGACGTGGGGCTCGCCACGGTCACGTTGGAGACTGACACGCCGCTTCCGCTGACCGCGACGCTCGTACCCGCGACGAAGTTCGATCCGGTGATCGTCTGGGTGAACGACGTACCGGTCACGCCCGCGCTCGCGCTGAGACTTGCGATCGTCGGCGCCGGCGGATTGATCGTGAAGCCCTGCGTGCCGCTCGTACCGCCGGTCGTCGTCACGCTGATCGTCCGCCCGCCGAGCGCCGCGCTCGATCCCACCACGAGATCCGCGGTGATGGACGTCGCGCTCACCACCTTCGTGTTTTGCACCGTGATGTCGGCGCCGCTCACGGCGACCGTCGTCGAGCTCGCCGAGATGAAGTTGCCGCCGGTGAGCGTCACCGTCGTCGTCGCGCCGCGAACGACGATCGCCGGCGTTACGCCGGTCAGCGCGGGGACAGGCGGATTGATCGTGAACGTCTGCGCTCCGCTCGTGCCGGCGCTCGTCGTCACGGTCAGGCTGCGCGCCCCCAACTCGGCTGTCGATGCGATCGTCAGTGTCACGGTCAGCATGTTCTCGCTGGCCACGCTCACGGAAGACGCGGTGACGCCCGTGCCACTCACGGCGACGGTCGTTCCGCCAGTGACGAAGTTCGCGCCGACGAGCGTCAGCGTCGTGGTCGTGCCCTGCACGCCGGTGCTGTTCGATAGTGACGTGATCGTCGGCGCGGGCAACGGCGCGGAGGTGTGGTCACTCGAGCAGCCCGCCGCGATCAAGAGGGCCGAAACCGTCAACCGCAGCAAGCGGCGTGCATTCACGATGTGCATCAAAACCCCTTTTTGGGCCGCTCGTTTTCGGCCGTGACGAAAGTGTGAAGCGCCAGCGAGCAGGAACTCCGTGCCGGCGGGCAGACAATTATGAAGTGCGGATCAGCGGGACACCACGATGCCGCGCGGGAAATTTCCCGTTGGCCCGGTCCCCACGGCGATCGCGATGCACATCAGGTCCTTTCCTGCCGCTGGCCCGCGACGGCGATGATGTAGCTCAACCGGCCGACTGCTCCTGAAGGGCCATCGCTCTCGATCCCGCGGAGATCCGGAATGGCGAAATGCTCGGCGTCGCCGCCCCAGGCGGTACCGATGACGTCGAACAAGGCGAGAAACGGCTCGCCGATCGGAAGCGAACGGCCGTCACAGAGCAGCCAACCTGCCGGTGCACGCTCACCGCCGAACAACCGGATCTCGCCTACGTATGCGTTGTCGAGCATGACGTCGTCACTCGTTGGATAGAGGCCGTTGCATGCGATGCCGTACTCGATCTTCGAAACCCCCGAGCGGACTGCGGGAAGGCTGAACGTCGTTCGTCCGTCGCCGCCGAACCGCCAGCCGAGCAAGGAGAACAGGGGCTGGTGATCCCCGATTGGCAGCACTCGGCCATCGCACGAGATCCAGTCTTCCGGCAGCCCGCGCGCGAACCGGCGGATTTCACCAACGAAGTGGGACACTTTACGGATTACTCACTGGTCTTGCTCACTGGTCCGGGAGCGTTGTGTAATTGCGAGAACGGTGAACGCGCCATAACGTTGGGCGCCGAGTCTGACCGATTCCTGCCAATTTCTGACTCGCTCTAAGTGATTAACCTCCAAGTACTTGGCCGCCTCGAGCTCACGGGAGCGAACGGGCGCGTTCTCGATTCCGTGCTCGCACAGCCCAAGCGGCAGGCCGTGTTGGCCTACCTGGCGGTGGCTGTTCCGCGCGGCTATCACCGGCGCGACTCGCTCGTGGCGTTGTTGTGGCCCGAGCGTGACGATGAGCATGCGCGCGGCTCGCTCAGCAAAGCGGTCAGTTACCTGCGGCAGGCGCTCGGCGCCGACGCGCTCATCAGCCGCGGACACGCGGAGCTCGGGCTGGATTGGCATTTGGTGTGGTGCGACGCGGCCGGGTTCGAGGACGCGTTCGATCGCGGGGCGCTCGCCGAAGCGATGGCGTTGTATCGCGGCGATCTGTTGCCCGGTTTTCACGTGGACGAAGCGCCCGAATTCGATCATTGGCTCGAGCGGGAGCGCGCGCGGCTGCGCGGACGGGCGTTGCAGGCGTCGCGCATGCTCAGCGAACGCGAAGAGGCCGCGGGTCGGCTCGCTGCATCGATCGAGTGGGCGCGCCGCGCCATGTCGCTCGATGCGTTCGACGAAGCGAGCGTGCGGCGTGTGATCGCAGTGCTCGACAAGGCGTCGGATCGTGCCGGGGCGCTCCGCACGTACGATGAATTCTCAGCGCTCTTGCGTGCCGAGCTCGATGCGGAGCCCGACGCCGAGACGACGGCGTTGATGGAGTCGATTCGCGATCGCCAGACGCCGAGGGCGGAGATGCCCTCCGCACCGCCGATCGATTCGGCCCCGGTGATTGAAACGCAGACGTCGCGTGAGCCCGCCGTCGCCGCCAATTCTGTTCCGCGACCGCGCTCGATCTGGCGTACGCGAATGGCGGCGATTGGTTCGGCGGCGCTGGCGATCGTCCTGCTCGTTGCGTGGGTGATCGTCGGACGAGATCGCGCGGACGCCACGCACGCACGATTCAGCGTCGCCGTTTCGCCCTTCGTCGTCGAGGGCGCGGCCCACGCCCGCGACGTCGGCGAGCGACTCGCACGCGCGATCTCCGCGCGGCTCGATCGAGAAGGCTCGCTGCGCGCTGTTGATGCGGCATCGGCGAGCGCGCGCTTTCGATTGTTGGGGCGTATCGACGCGCGCGGGGACTCGATCGACGTGACGGCGACGCTGTTCGACACGATCGTGGGCCGCGAGCCGATCGCCCACGCCGCCGCGACCGGATTCACGCGCGACGTCGATTCGCTCAGCGCTGACATCGCGTGGCAAATCATGACGTTGCAACCCACCAGCATCGCGCCGCGGGTGCATCAGCCGCCGACGCATTTCACGGCGTCGCTCGTCGCGGTGCGCGCCTTCATGGATGGCGAGCGCGCACTTCGTTCCGGCCGTTTCGCCGAGGCGATGAAAGCCTACAAGTCCGCCGTGGACGCGGACACGACGTTCGCGCTCGGCTACGTCGATCTGAGTCGCGCCGCGATGTGGGCGGGCGATTACGCGATGTCCGACTTCGCGACGCAGCGTGCGTTGCGCTACGCCGATCGGCTGTCGCCGCTCGATCAGACACGCGTGCGCGCGTGGTGGGCCTATGAGGCCGGACGTCCGCTCGAGGCCGACCGGCTGACGCGGCTCGTGCTCGCCAACGACATCGGGACGGCGGATGCGTGGTACGAGCTTGGCGAGCTGCGGTTTCACTGGGGACCGATGCTCGGTTGGACGAAAGACGAGGCGCGCGATGCGTTCGAGCAAGCGTTGGCAATCACGGGCGAAGCGAGCAGCATCGTGCATCTCGCGCGTATCGCTGCCTCGGAAGGACGCGGCGGCGCGCTCGACTCGCTGGTGCGTCGCGCGCTCGCGATGGGAGTGGACGAGCCGCAGGCGCTCGAGCTGCGCGTGTTGCGTGCGCACGTCGCCGGCGATCGTGCCGAGAGCGACCGATTGCACGCGGCGATCGCGCGACTCGACGACAACGCGGCATTCTCGGTCGTATCGTTCGCCGCGGCGAGCACGGCGGAGTATCCGCTCGCGCGCGGATTGGCCGATGCGCTCACATCGCCGCGCCGAGCCCAGGGGTTTCGCGTGAGAGGTGCGATCCTCTCGGCGGAAATGGCGATGGCGCGAGGCAAGACGGCTGACGCGATGACCGCGCTCGTGGCCGGGCCCTTATTGACGCCGGCTCGCTCGATCGAGTATCGCGCGGCGCTTGCGTCGCTCCCGTTTCGCGCGACGCCGAGCGACGAAGCGAGGACGCTGCGAGCGGAGCTCCTCGCGCAACACGATGAAGGGTTGATCGGACCGGGCGCCGACCACTTCGCCGTGAACAGTATTTATCCCCCGCGCCGCGGATATCTGCTCGCGATGTTGTCGCTCAAGATGCAAGACACCGCGAGCGCGATGAAATACGCGCGGCAGCTCGACAGTGCGACCGAGAATGTCGCGGACGCGGCGTACCAGCACAGCGTGGCGCGCCTCGTTCGCGCTGAGGTGCTGCATGGCCAGGGGCGGGCATCCGATGCACTCGCGGCGCTTGGATCCCCGGCGCCGCTGCCCGGCGGTGTGTTGCCCGACGTGCTGCACTATCCGGCGGCGCACGAGCGATTCCTGCGTGCCGAGCTGTTGCGCGCCGTGGGTCGGCCGCGTGAAGCGCTGCGCTGGTACGAGACGTTTCCCGATCCCGGGGCTTATGACATCATGTATCGCGCGCCGGTTTTTCTTGGCGCGGCGTCCGCGTACCAGCAGCTGAGCCTGTCAGATTCGGCGCGACAGATGTCGAGGCGGGCGGCGGCGTTGCTCGCGGACGCGGATGCCGACTGGGCGCCGCTCCTTGCCCGGGCCCGAAGCGGTCCGTGAGGGGTTGAGCCTCAGGGAGCTCGACTGGTCATCGCCAGATTCCTGTGCTCGGTTTTTGCAAGCATCCCTTCGCCGGCCACGGCAAGATGAGGGGCCACCAACCGGGACAGGGAGGAGCGCGCACGACCCGCGCTCGGCCGTACGGAAGAGTCCGGCATCACTCTTGAAGTAATGGAGCAAGCGAGCTCTGGCTCGCAACACCTGGCGTGTCGAAAGCGCCGGGCGGTCGCACACAGACATCACCACTTCGATTTGACCAGCGATCCCCTACTCGCTGGCCATCGGCATCGTACCCCTTTTGTCAGGAGCTGACCGTGGGCGTCGGCGATAGACCCGAATTTCTTGATGATGACGCATCGGCGCCGGTAGAGAATCACGAGCGCGGGCGCGGCGGAAACGGCAATGGCAATGGCGGCCGTCGCGGCGGCAAGAAGGCCGGCGCGAAGAACGGCGGCAAGGCGCGGCGCGCTGAGCGCTCGGCACGCGCCGAAGCGGCCGCGGGCGACAGCGGCGTAGACATCGCCGTCCAGAGCGACAACGACGACGCGATCGACGAATCGCACGAGCCAACGGCCGGGAAGGACCGGCGTGCGTCGCGCGAACGGTCGCTGCATCGGCTCCTTGCCGGCCTCCGCGCGGTGAACGCGGGCGACTTCTCGGTCCGGCTTGCCGCCAACGGCGATCCGTTGATGGCCGAGATCATCGACGTGTTCAACAACGTCACGCAGAAGCAGGGGCGGTTCGTCGAGGAATTGAGCCGCGTCAGCACTTCGGTCGGGCGCGAGGGAAAGATGCGCGACCGCGTGGTGATGGCGGGGATCGGCGGCCAGTGGATGGTGGCGGTCGACTCTGTCAATTCTCTCATTAGCGATCTCGTACAACCGACGTCCGAGGTCTCGCGCGTCATCAAGGCGGTCGCCGAGGGCGACCTGTCGCAGAAGGTGGAGCTGGAGATCGAGGGCAAGCAGGTGCAGGGCGAGTTCTTCCGCATCGGTTCGACGGTGAACCGCATGGTGGATCAGCTCAACTCGTTCGCGAGCGAAGTGACGCGCGTGGCGCGCGAAGTGGGAACGGAAGGCGTGCTGGGCGGCCAGGCGAACGTGCCGGGCGTCGCCGGCACGTGGAAGGATCTGACGGAGTCGGTGAACGCGATGGCGTCGAACCTGACGAACCAGGTGCGTAATATCGCTGTTGTCACGACGGCCGTGGCGAATGGTGATTTGTCACAAAAGATCACAGTCGAAGCGAAGGGCGAAGTGCTGGAGTTGAAGGACACGATCAACATCATGGTCGACCAGCTGTCGGCCTTTGCAAGCGAAGTAACGCGTGTGGCGCGCGAAGTGGGAACGGAGGGCGTGCTGGGCGGCCAGGCGAACGTGCCAGGTGTTGGCGGCACGTGGAAGGATCTGACGGACTCGGTGAACGCGATGGCCGGCAACCTGACCAGTCAGGTGCGAAACATCGCGGATGTGACGACGGCGGTGGCGAAGGGTGATCTGTCGCGGAAGATCACGGTGGAGGCGCGCGGCGAGGTGCTCGCGCTCAAGAACACGATCAATACGATGGTGGACCAGCTCTCGGCATTCGCGGCGGAAGTGACGCGCGTGGCTCGCGAGGTGGGTACGGAGGGCGTGCTGGGCGGCCAGGCGGAAGTGAGCGGTGTGTCGGGGACGTGGAAGGATCTCACCGACAACGTGAACTTCATGGCCGCGAACCTGACCAATCAGGTGCGTAACATCGCGTTGGTCACGACCGCTGTTGCGAATGGCGATCTCTCGCAAAAGATCGCTGTCGAAGCGAAGGGAGAAATCCTGGAGCTCGCGAACACGATCAACGACATGGTCGACCGACTCGGCGTCTTCGCCGACGAAGTGACGCGCGTGGCGCGCGAAGTAGGAACGGAAGGCGTGCTGGGTGGACAGGCGAACGTGCCAGGTGTTGGCGGCACGTGGAAGGATCTGACCGACTCGGTGAACGCGATGGCGAACAACCTTACAGGACAAGTCAGAAATATCGCGGACGTTACAACCGCTGTTGCGAACGGCGACCTGTCGCGAAAAATCACCGTGGAAGCGAAGGGCGAGGTGCTCACGCTCAAGAGCACCATCAATACGATGGTGGATCAGCTGTCGGCGTTCGCGGCGGAAGTGACGCGCGTGGCGCGCGAGGTGGGAACGGAAGGTGTGCTCGGTGGACAAGCCAACGTGCCAGGCGTTGCCGGCACGTGGAAGGATCTCACCGACAACGTGAACGGCATGGCCAACAACCTGACGAATCAGGTGCGTAACATCGCGTTGGTCACGACCGCGGTCGCGAATGGTGATCTATCGCAAAAAATTACGGTCGACGCGCGCGGCGAGGTGTTGGAGCTCAAGGACACCATCAACAACATGGTGGAGAAGCTGCGCATCTTCGCGGACGAAGTGTCGCGCGTGGCGCGAGAAGTGGGAACGGAAGGTGTGCTGGGTGGTCAGGCGAACGTGCCTGGTGTGGCCGGCACGTGGAAGGGCCTGACCGACAACGTGAACGCCATGGCCGGCAACCTGACGGCGCAGGTGCGCAACATCGCGGACGTGACGACGGCGGTCGCTAAGGGCGATCTGTCGCGCAAGATCACGGTGAACGTGCAGGGCGAGGTGCTGGAGCTGAAGAACACGATCAACACGATGGTGGATCAGCTCAACGCGTTCGCGTCGGAAGTCACGCGCGTCGCGAAGGAAGTCGGTACCGAAGGAAAGCTGGGCGGCCAGGCGCGAGTCGAGGGTGTGAGCGGAACGTGGCGCGACCTCACCGAGAACGTGAACGGCATGGCCGCCAACCTGACCGTCCAGCTGCGCGACGTGAGCGCGGTGGCCACCGCCATCGCGAACGGCGACCTGACGCGCAAGATCACCGTCGAAGCGCAGGGTGAGATTCTTCAAATTAAAGAAGTAGTAAACAAGATGGTGGACCAGCTGAACGCGTTCGCGGGCGAAGTCATTCGCGTGGCGCGCGAGGTCGGCACCGAAGGCGTGCTGGGCGGCCAGGCGAACGTGCCCGGCGTCGCCGGCACGTGGAAGTCGCTCACCGAGAACGTGAACGGCATGGCGAACAACCTCACCAATCAGGTGAGAAACATCGCCGACGTGACGACCGCGGTGGCGAAGGGCGATCTGTCGCGCAAGATCACGGTCGAAGCGAAGGGCGAAGTGCTGGCGCTCAAGAACACCATCAACACGATGGTGGATCAGCTGTCGGCGTTTGCCTCCGAAGTCACACGCGTGGCGCGCGAAGTAGGTACCGAGGGCATCCTGGGCGGTCAGGCGAACGTGCCGGGCGTCGCCGGCACGTGGAAGGATCTCACGGACAACGTGAACTTCATGGCGGCGAACCTGACCAATCAGGTGCGCAACATCGCACTGGTCACGACCGCCGTCGCCAACGGTGACCTCTCACAGAAGATCACCGTCGAGGTTCGAGGCGAAGTGCTCGACTTGAAGGACACCATCAACAACATGGTGGAGAAACTTCGCATCTTCGCGGACGAAGTCAGCCGCGTGGCGCGCGAAGTGGGAACGGAGGGCCGACTGGGCGGCCAGGCCAGTGTGCCGGGTGTCGGTGGAACGTGGAAGGATCTGACCGACAACGTGAACGCGATGGCCGGCAACCTGACGGTGCAGGTGCGTAACATCGCCGACGTGACGACCGCGGTCGCGCGCGGCGATCTGTCTCGAAAGATCACCGTCGACGTGCGAGGAGAAATTCTCGAGCTCAAGAACACCATCAATACGATGGTGGACCAGCTGAACGCATTCGCCGGCGAAGTCACGCGCGTGGCGCGCGAAGTGGGAACGGAAGGAAAGCTGGGTGGCCAAGCGAAGGTGCCTGGCGCGGCCGGTGTGTGGCGCGACCTCACCGACAACGTGAACGGTCTCGCGTCGAACCTGACGACGCAGGTGCGAAACATCGCGGACGTCACGACGGCGGTCGCCAACGGCGACCTGTCGCAGAAGATCACCGTCGAAGCGCAAGGCGAGGTGCTCTCGCTCAAGAACACCATCAACAACATGGTGGATCGCCTGCGAGTCTTCGCCGACGAAGTCACGCGCGTCGCCAAGGAAGTCGGTACGGAAGGAAAACTCGGCGGCCAGGCCGAAGTGCCGGGGGTTGCCGGAACGTGGAAGGCGCTCACTGACAGCGTGAACGCGATGGCGAACTCGCTCACCGTCCAGGTGCGCAACATCGCCGACGTCGCGACCGCGGTGACGAAGGGCGACCTGACGCGGCAGATCACCGTCGACGCGCAGGGCGAGCTCGATGAGCTCAAGCAGAACATCAACCAGATGATCGCGAACCTGCGCGAGACGACCGAGCGCAACCAGGAGCAGGACTGGCTCAAGACCAATCTGGCGAAGTTCAGCCGCATGATGCAGGGCCAGAAGGATCTCGAGTCAGTTTCGAGATTGATCATGTCAGAGCTGACACCCTTGGTGTCGGCGCACCATGGCGCCTTCTTCATCGCCGATCAGGACGCGGGCGGGCAGCTGTTGAAGCTCGTCGCGAGCTACGCCTATCGCGCGCGCAAGCATGTGGCGAATCGATTCGCGCCCGGTGAGGGACTGGTCGGACAGGCCGCGCTCGAGAAGCAGCCGATCCTGCTGCAGAACGTGCCTGATGACTACATCCAGATCACGTCCGGTCTGGGTGAGGCTCCGCCACGGAACATCATCGTTCTTCCGATCCTGTTCGAAGGCGAAGTCAAAGCGGTCATCGAGCTCGCCTCGTTCCTGCCGTTCTCGCAAATCCACCAGACGTTCCTCGACCAGCTCGCTGAATCGATCGGCGTCGTGCTGAACATGATTCAGGCGAACATGCGCACCGAGGAGCTGCTGGAGCAGTCGCAGAAGCTGACGCAGGAGCTGCAGTCGCAGTCGAAGGAGCTCCAGCAGCAGCAGGAAGAGCTCAAGAAGTCGAACCAGGAGCTGGAGCAGCAGGCGCGCACGCTGCGGCAGTCGGAAGAGCTGCTCAAGGAACAGCAGGAAGAGCTGCAGCAGGTCAACGAAGAGCTCGAGGAGAAGGCCTCACTGCTCGCCGAGCAGAACGCAAAGGTCGAGCAGAAGAACCGCGAGGTCGAGTCGGCGCGTGTCGCGCTCGAGGAGAAGGCCGAGCAGCTCGCGCTCAGCTCGAAGTACAAGAACGAATTCCTGGCGAACATGAGCCACGAGCTGCGCACGCCGCTCAACTCGCTGCTCATCCTCGCCAAGCTGTTGACAGAGAACAAGGATCAGAATCTGTCGAAGAAGCAGGTCGAGTTCGCGCAGACGATCTACTCGTCGGGCACGGACCTCCTCAACCTCATCAACGACATTCTCGATCTGTCGAAGGTCGAAGCCGGGAAGATGGAGATTAATCCGACCGACCTGCCGATGAACGAAGTGAAGGACTTCGTCGAGCGGACGTTCAAGCCGGTCGCCGAACAAAAGAACCTGAGCTTCGACGTGAACATCGCGGCCGACGTCCCGTCGCCGATCTACACCGACGGCCAGCGTTTGCAACAAGTGATCAAGAACCTGCTCTCGAACGCGTTCAAGTTCACCGAGCGCGGCGGCGTCACGCTGTCGATTCACCGCGCCGAGTCGAACAAGCGGTTCGCGAGTCGTTCGCTGGATCGTGTCGAAGGCGGTGTGATCGCGTTCGAGGTGAAGGACACCGGCATCGGCATTCCGCGCGACAAGCAACAACTCATCTTCGAGGCGTTCCAGCAGGCGGACGGCACGACCAGCCGCAAGTACGGCGGCACGGGCCTGGGTCTCTCGATCAGCCGCGAGATGGCGCGCTTGCTCGGCGGCGAGATCCGCGTCGAGAGCACGCCCGGTCAGGGCAGCACATTCACGTTGTTCGTGCCGGCGCGGTTGCCCGAAGCGGCGATCGACGCGCAGCGCGCACCGAGCGACGAAGGCACGTCACGCCGCCGCGCGTCGCAGCGTGTCGAGTCTCGCGCCGAATCGCCGCGGATTGCGTCGTCACGCCCAACGGCCATCGCTCAACGTCCAGCGCAGGCCTGGGACGACGATCTCGACGATGGCGGCACCGCGACGCAGACGGTCGACGCGCCCGATCTGTCGAACATCGATCTCGAGGATTTGCCACGGCCCGAGGGCTTCGAGGACGATCGCGATGAAATCGAGCCGGGCGATCGCGTCGTGCTCGTGATCGAGAACGAGCCGAGTTTCGCGAAGATCCTGCTCGACATGGCGCGCGACAAGGACTTCAAGGGGCTCGTGGCGCTGGACGGTGACACGGGGCTTCGCATCGCGCATGCGTTCCATCCGGATGCCATCACGCTCGACATCGACATGCCGGGCATTGACGGATGGGCGGTGCTCGATCGACTCAAGCATCACCCCGACACCCGGCACATTCCAGTGCACATCATCACGGGCATTCGTGAACGCCAGCAGGGACTCAAAGCCGGCGCCATCGCGTATCTCGAGAAGCCGGTGTCGAAGGAGGCGCTCGAGGAGTCGTTCACCAAGATCTCGACGTTCATCGACCAGCAGGTGAAGCGATTGCTGGTGGTGGAAGACGACGAGACGCAGCGAAAGAGCATGGTCGAGCTGATCGCGCACGAGGACGTGGAGATCACGGCGGTCGGCACGGCGGAAGAGGCGCTCGACAAGCTGCGCGAAACACGGTTCGACTGCATGGTGCTCGACCTTGGGCTCGGCAGCGGAGCCGACGGCTTCGAGCTGCTCGAGACGATCAAGGCCGACCCGGGCATTCAGGAATTGCCGATCATCATCTACACGGGGAAGGAGCTGAGTCAGGAGGAGGACACGCGCCTTCGCCGCTACGCCGAGACGATCATCGTGAAAGATGTGAAGTCGCCGGAGCGGTTGCTGGATGAGACGGCGCTGTTCCTGCACCGGGTCGAGGCTCGTTTGCCGGAGCAGAAGCGCCGGATGCTCGAGCGGCTGCACAATACCGATGCGGTGTTCGCCGGCAAGAACGTGCTCATCGTGGACGACGACGTCCGCAACATCTTCTCGCTCACCAGCGTGCTCGAAGAGCACGGCATGAACGTCACCTTCGCGGAGAACGGCAAGGACGCGATCGCGAAGCTGGAGTCGACGCAGGGCATCGATCTCGTCCTGATGGATGTGATGATGCCCGAGATGGATGGCTACGAGACCACGCGTGCCATTCGCGAACGGCCCCGGTTCCGGACGCTGCCGATCATCGCGCTCACGGCGAAGGCGATGAAGGGGGATCGTGAGAAGTGCATCGCGGCGGGCGCGTCGGACTACATCACGAAGCCGGTGGACACGGAGCAGCTGTTGAGTCTGATGCGGGTATGGCTGTACCGCTAAGGCCGACGCGATCGCTGCATGGGCCACCGGTCAGTTATGATGCCGAGCTCGAGCGCGTCGAGATCGAGCTGTTGCTGGAGGGGATCTTTCGGCATTACGGCTTCGACTTCCGGTCGTACGCGTATGCGTCGATCCGGAGACGGCTATGGAAGCGCGTCGAAGCCGAAGGGCTGAGCTCGGTCTCCGAACTGCAGGCGGTCGTCTTGCACGACACGAGCGCGATGGAGCGCCTGCTGCTCGATCTGTCGGTGAGCGTCACGGCGATGTTTCGCGATCCGGCGTTTTACGAGACGTTCCGGAACGAGGTCGTGCCGCTGCTCAGGACGTACCCGTTCGTGCGCATCTGGCACGCGGGCTGTTCGACGGGCGAGGAAGTGTATTCCACGGCGATCATGCTGGAGGAAGAAGGGCTGTTGGACCGGACGCGCATCTACGCGACGGACATCAACGATGCGGTATTGCAGCAGGCGCGCTCGGGCATATTTCCGCTCAACCGGATGCAGGAGTACACGGACAATTACATCCGGGCCGGCGGGAAGCGGTCGTTCTCGGAGTATTACACCGCCAAGTACGACGGCGCGCTGTTCAGTCCGTCGCTCACGCGGAACGTGGTGTTTTCGCAGCACAACCTGGTGACCGACCGGTCGTTCAGCGAGTTCAACGTCATCTTCTGCCGCAACGTCCTCATCTATTTCGACCGGAACTTGCAACACCGGGTGCATGCCTTGTTCTACGAGAGTCTGGTGATGTTTGGGGTGCTGGCGCTGGGCAGCAAGGAGTCGCTGCGCTTCTCGAAGTACGAGCCTTGCTACGAAAGGCTGAGTGCGAAGGAAAAGATCTACCGAAAAGTCAGGTAGCGTGGCCTACGAAATCGTGGTGGTCGGGACGTCGTGGGGCGGCCTCATCGCGCTCAAGGAGTTGGTTCGCGGTCTTCCGGCGACGTTCGCGTTGCCTGTCGTCATCGTGCAGCATCGCCATCGACAGTCGGATAATCTGTTGAGCACTCTGCTACAGGACAGCACGCCGCTGCCGGTGTGTGAGATCGAAGACAAGGCGCCGATCGTCGGCGGGCACGTGCACGTCGCTCCGGCCGACTATCACCTGCTGATCGAGGACGGATATTTCTCGCTGAGCACCGACGAACCGGTCCGCTACAGCCGGCCGTCGATCGACGTCACATTCGAGAGCGTGGCCGATGCGTACGGCGCGCGGAGCGTCGGCGTCGTACTCACGGGCGCGAATGCCGACGGAGCGCGCGGCCTCAAGCGCATTCAAGACCGCGGCGGCTTGACGTTCGTGCAACTGCCGCAGACGGCCGAAAGCCCGATGATGCCGGCGTCCGCCGCGGAGTCGGTGCCCGAGGCACGGCAACTGACGATCAGCGAGATCGCACACGCGCTGTCCGCGTTGCCGGCCGCCGAACACACGGCGCGCTCATGACACCGAGCGAGATGGCGAGGCACGCGGCCAAGCCCGATCAAGTCGACATTCTGCTCGTCGACGACCGGGCCGAGAACCTCCTGGCGCTCGAAGCCATTCTCGAGCCCCTCGGCCAGCGCCTGGTGCGCGCGTCGAGCGGCGAAGACGCGTTGCGCTGCCTGCTCGAGCGCGAGTTCGCCGTGATCCTGCTCGACGTGCAGATGCCGGGACTCAACGGCTTCGAGACGGCCGAGCTGATCAAGGCGCGCGAACGCACGAAGTTCACGCCGATCATCTTCCTCACGGCGATCAGCAAGGAAGACGAGTACGTCTACAAGGGGTACTCGGTCGGCGCGGTCGACTACATGTTCAAGCCGTTCCAGCCGGCCATTCTGCGCTCGAAGGTTCAGGTGTTCGTCGACCTGTACGTGCAGCAGCGGCGGATTGCCGAGCAGGAGCAGCGCATACGCGACATCGAGCGGCAGGAGCTCGAGCTGCAGCACATGAACGAGCTGCTGCAGTCCGAGGCGCGGTTCCGCGAGATCGTCAGCTCGGCGATGGACGCCATCATCGTGTTCGACGCGGACGGAAAAGTCACGCTGATGAACGGCGCGGCCGAGCGCATGTTCGGCGTGACGACCGACCACGCGATCAACGGGCCGATTCGCCGGTTCTTCCCCGAAGGGCTCGAGAACGACACGGTTGGTGCGCTGTGTCATACCGCGGATACCGTCCGCACGCAGACCGACACGGTGGCGGTGCAGCCGCACTCGCTCACCGCACGCCGCGCGAACGGCGACACGTTCCCGATCGAAGCCTCGATTTCGTGTCTCGACGGAGCGACGGGGCGCACGTACACGGTCATCATGCGCGACGTGTCCGAGCGCATGCGCCAGGAGCAGGCGCTGCGCGAGCAGGCGACGTCGCTGGCCGAGTCGGCGCGCGAGCTCAAGGAGCTGAACGAGGAGCTGCATCACCGGCAGCTCGATCTCGAACGCGCGATGACGGCCCGCAGCCGATTCTACGCGTCGATGAGCCACGAGCTCCGCACGCCGATCAATGCCGTGCTTGGCTATAGCACGCTGTTATTAGAAAGAATCTATGGCCCGCTGAACGACAAGCAGGCCGAGGGCATCGAACGGACGCAGAAGGCGGCGCGGCACCTGCTCGAGCTGGTGAACGACGTGCTCGATCTGTCGAAGATCGAAGCCGGCAAGATCGATCTGCGTCTGCAGCCGGTCGAGTTCCCCTCGCTCATCGAGGATCTCTTCGTCACCGTCCGCCCGCTGGCCGACGAACACGGCTCGGCGCTGACGCTCGACTTCAAGCCCGAAGAGCCGGTCAAGATCATTTCCGATCCGCGCCGCCTGCGGCAGATCCTGCTCAACCTCCTCTCGAACGCCATCAAGTTCGGCGGCGGCAAGCCGATCGCCGTGTCGTGCGTGTCGAACGACGAGGATGGCGTCACCGTCGAGGTGCACGACGAAGGCGAAGGCATCTCGAAGGAAGATCAGGAGCGCATCTTCCACGAATTCGTCCAACTCGGCAAAACCCAGCTGCAGGACGGCACCGGTCTCGGTTTGCCGATCTCGCGCCGCCTGGCGCAGCTACTGCGCGGATCGCTCACCGTCGATTCCGTGGTCGGGAAAGGCAGCACCTTCACGCTGCGGCTGCCGCAGAACGCGGAGGCGCGCGGCGGCCTGCGTCTCGTCGACCAGGAGATGCCGCGCGAAGCCGCCGACGAGCGCGAAGCGCCGGCGCGCGCCGAGCCGAGTCTGCGCGCCGCGAGCGGTGAGCTCGCGCGCTGATCGCGCTCGTTATTGTTTTAGAATACCAATACTAAAAACTTGCCCCGACGGTCAATTCGGTGGCGTGGTCGCCGAAGCCCGAGCCCATGCCGCGCACCCGCGCTTCGGCGCGCAGGCCGATCGGGAGCAGCGGAATCGAGAATCGCACGCCGGCGGATGCCGAGAGCGTCAGATCGTTCCGATGCGGATCGGGACCGCTGACCGCCCGAAACCAGCCGGCGCCCACGCCGAGATAGGGCCGCACCAGGAGCGGCAGCAGCTGCCATTGCAGCTGCACTTCGGGAATCACGTACGTGCGAGCGGTGTCGTTCACGGTCGGACGGAACACGCCAAGACTGCCTTCCGCGACGAGGGCAATCAGTGGAACGTCGACGCGCAGCGCGCCGATCGGCGCGCTGCCCGACCCATTCAGGTTGTAGTTCGACACTCCACCAACGACCGCAAACGATGGTATCGGCAGCTGCGCCGCCGACGCTTTCGCCGCCACGATCAGGATGACACCGGCCAACATCCGACGAATCATGTCTTGACCTCGGGAATCCGCGCCGTCGCGTGGCCGGCATCATCGAAGAATTCGATGGCCGGCACGCCCGCGGAGTCCACCGCAAGTCGGATGCGCGGCCGGCCTTTCGGATCGGAAAGCAGGAGCATCACCGATTTCGACTCGGTTCGACCCAGGAAGACGCGCCCGACTGCAGCTTGCGTCCAATCCGGCGATCGTCCATCGTCATTCGCTCCGCAGGGATTCGGTGGGATCGACACGCGTCGCACGCATCGCGGGAACCAACGCACTCGCCGCGGCTGCCGACGCGAGGAACAGCGCCACACCGGCGAAGAGTGGGGCGTTGAAGATGTCCTCGTTCGCCGAGAACTGCGCAACCAACATCACGCCATACTTCGTAAAGAGCAGTCCGAGCGCGACGCCGAGCAGCGCGATGATGACGCTCTCACGCAACACCGCGTGCAGGACATCGCGCGCCGTGGCGCCGAGCGCGATACGCACACCAATCTCGCGCCGGCGCTCGGCCACCGAATGCGCGACGACGCCGTACACACCAAACGCGGCGAGTCCCAGACCAAGCGCGGCGAACAGCGTGAAGAGCTTTGCCAGAAAACCGCGACTCTCACGCCCCCGACTCAGGCCCATCGCGTCATCCATGGTGAGGGCGCGCGTGACGCCGGCGGTACGCATCTCCTGCAGGACCGTCGCCGGGTTGCGCGACGTCCGCAGGGTCACGCTCGCCGCCACACCGTACGGACCCATGGCCAGCGTGTCGGCGGGGCCGGGAAGATAGTACACGTACCCGATCGTCGCGCCAAAATCGCTCAGATCCACCAGCTGTGGTTTTCCATGTTCGTCATTCTCACCCACGACGCCGACGATGCGCACGAACGGCCGCTGCGAGCGCGCATTGCCGAGCTTCATGAGCGCACCAACGGGATTGGCGTTCGGCCACAACTTTCGCGCGGTGTATTCGTCGATGACGATCGCCGGTTGATCGCGCTCGCCGTCACGGAAGTCTCGGCCCGCGATGATCGGCAGACCCATCGTGCGAAAGTACGACGGTGAAACGACGTGATATGAATAGCCGGCGACAATCAACTCGCGCACGCCACTCGAGTCCGCGAGCAATGCGCCGCCGCCTGCATACGAGCCGGACATGTCGGCCGCGGCGTTCACGATGCCAGGCAGCGCACGCATGCGTTGGGCGACGGACGAGAGCCACTCGGACTGAAGAATGTATTCCTTTCGCGCCGGCCGACGAATGAAATATCCGGTCGCCAGGCGCATTGGATCGTATCCCAGCCACGCACTCGCTGAATGGATCGCGCCGCGAACCATCACAGTCGCCCCGCTCAACAATCCGAGAGTCAGCGCCAGCTCGGCGACCACGAGAAAACCATATCCGCGCCGATGTCGTCGTGTCGCACCCGTGCCGGCGCCCGACTTCAGCAGCTCATTCGGATCGACGTGCGAAACCTTGATCGCGGGCAGCACACCGACGATGAGAATGCACGCCATCGTTGCGCCGATCGCGAAGAGCAGCACGCGCCAACTCATGCGCGGCTCGACGATGTATTCACCGACACTGGGCGGGATGGATGCGCGAAGCAACGCATTGCCGGCGAACGTCAGCGCCAATCCGAGTCCGAGACCGATCCCCGCGAGCATCAGCGACTCGATAAGCAGGTGCGCGATGATGCGACCACGCGTCGCACCCAACGCCGTCCGCAGCGCGAGCTCACGGCTGCGGGCAATTCCGCGCGCGAGCTGCATGTTCGCCACGTTCGCGCACGCGACGAGCAACACGGCGATAACGGCAGCCATCAACGCATAGTGGAGCGTGCGGATGGCGACTTCTTTCTTGTTTGGCAGATGAATGCGGAAGGCGACGTCGCGCGGTTCTTCACCCGCCAACGCGGCAATCCGCTCGGCCACGACGTCGAGCTCATGCTGTAGCTGCGAGAACGACGTTCCATGCTTGACGCGCATGATGCGCGAGTACATCTCGGCCGGCTTGCTCTTGCCGAGCACCCACGCTCCGGCGTAGTCATCGGCCTGAAAGCGCGAGTATCGCGAGAGCACACCAATCACGGTGTACGTGCTGTCGCCGCTCTTGATTACCGTGCCGACCGGATCGACTCCGGGCGGAAACAGTTGGTCGGCGAGCTGCTCGCCGAGTACCATCGGCTTCGTGCCCGCGTCGACGTCGCTCTGGAGAAAGACTCTTCCCCGAAGAACGCGAGGAGCGAGCAGGCGAAAGTATTCGACACTCACCGGCCCGACGGACGCGTCGGCGTATCGGCCGCCGGCGACCAGCTGAGTGCTGCGATACGACGAGACCGCGTCGAACCACGCTACCTGCTCCACCGCGTGCGTCCCCGAGAGCACCAGGGAGTCGCGCTGCGCGTTGCTGACGCGCAAATGATAATCGCCGAACATCCTGACCGCGAACAATGACTCCGGATCGCGGACGTCGACGCGCGGATGCACGAGGGCGTCGAGCACGCCGTACATGGTCGTGTTGAGCGCGATCGCGAGCGCAAGCGAGAGCACGACGACCGTCGAGAATCCCGCTTGCCTACGAAGCGTGCGAGCCGCAACGCGAACGCGATCGCTGATCATCGGCATTTTCAAAACTCGAAACCTGTTGCAAGGTTCAGATGATTGTTCCTGAACGTACCGCGTGCGTACTCGGTGGACAGGCGCCGCCACTCGAACCCGACGAAGGCGGGTCCCGTCGGATGTACTATGCTATACACCGAGCACGCGTTGTTCTCGTGACGGCTGTTCGCGTCGCGCGCGACGTCCGCCTGTCGAGGCGCATCGAAGCCACAGCCGATACCACCGGACCAGATGCGTCCAACAGGCCGGGCGTTCAACTGCCCCCATCCCGCGACATTGCGAATGGGCTGTCCAAACGAATTGACGCCCTGACCGATCGCTCCGGCGCCCAGTCCGCGCATGAGCTGCCCGCCGTAGAATTCGCCGCGGAACTCGAGCCAGCGCTGGAGTGGCAGACGCAGGTCGCAACCGGCGCCGCGGCTCGCCAGCAGCGAATCGCCGAGCGTCGTCGCGGTGCCAGGAACGGCGAGCCAACCGACGTGGAAGGCGCAGCCGCCTTCTCCAGCGAGTTCATCCTCGCCCCATCGAACGCGAATCCGTGTCTCGAACGACGGACGACGCGAACGCTCGGCGGGGTCGAAGTCCGTGTCGAAGGGCGTTTGCGCATCACCGCTTGCCGGCGCGAGTACGGCGCCTTGCAGCGCGAGCTTGATGTGCGACCCGGTTTCGCCCGTGACACGCAGCTGCGGAAGCCACAACCAAAGATTGCCTGCCCCGACGAAGCCGGGTGTTCCAAACGCCGCGGGACTGATCGGATTCAGAGGCGAGAAGAGCGGAACCTCCTGTCCGGCGAGCACCTCGGCGCGCGACCAACGCAGCGTTCCGTGCGCCGTTCGAATACGCAGCAGAGGAAACGCTCGTCCACCGCTCGACGGTTGTTGGCCGCCATAGAAGTCGACGTCCATGACGCCCGAGAACGTTGCGCCGGCAACATCCGGCACCGTCAGGCGCGCGCCGAGCATCGTTTGGCGAACCGCCATGCCGAAGCCGTGCGCTGAACGCGGCGAGGCGGAGTCGGGGCGAACGAACTGCGGATCATCGACATTGTTCACCGCGCGTTCGTTGCTGAAGGCGTTCATGACGACGCGGCCCGTGATCTCGAACTGCGCGCGGCTATGCGTTTGCACCGCGCTTGCTGCCTGCTCGTTCACCTGCTTTTGCAGCACCTCGACGGCGGATTCGAGCGCCCGGATGCGCGCGATGAGTGAATCCGGCGGCGTCACTCGCGACGTATCCTGCGCGTGCGCGAACGTGGGTGCCGCGCCCAGCGATGCGAGACACGCCGTGATGCAGCGGAGAGAGAAGATCGTCCTTGACGGTAGGGCAATCGGTCCCCAAGAGTAGGAGTGCTCGATTGGGTCCGGCGCCGACCGCGAGTCTCGTTCACGCATCCTTCGCCCTCCGATCATATGTCGTACCGAACACTATTCACGCTGTTCATCGGCGCCGCGCTCGCTGGCGGGGCCACGTCAACCGTTCGAGCGCAGAGTGCCGTCAGCGGCCAGGTCGCGATTCAGGAAAAGGCGAACGATCCGACCGAGGATTTGAGCAACACGGTCATCTATCTGGAACCAACCGGCGGCGTCAAAGGACGACTCGCGCCGACGAATACGTCGATCGCGTTGCAGGCGCGCCAATTCGCGCCGCGCGTGCGCGTGATCACCGAAGGCAGCAAGATCGAATTTCCCAACCAGGATCCATTTACACACAACGCCTTTTCGAAAGCGCCGCAAGGTCCGTTCGATACGGAGGCGTATGGCAAGGGCAAGACGCGCGACAACGTGTTCAAGGCCGCGGGCGTGTATCCCATCTACTGCAACGTGCATCCGAAGATGACGGCCTTCGTCATCGCGGTGAAGACGCCGTACTTCACGCAGGCCGGCAACGATGGACGATTCAACATCGAGAAGGTCCCGGCCGGCAAGTACGCCATTCATGTGTGGCACGACCGCGGCGGCGAACGCGTGGACACGCTCGTGGTTCCCGCGACGGGACTCAAGGATCTCAAGTATCAACTGGACGCACGCGGATACAAATACGTCCAGCACAAGAACAAATTCGGAAAAGACTACGCCAATGGCGGAGACATCTACTGATCGCACGCAGCCGCTGAGCGTCGCGCGGCGCGGCGGGGAACCGACAGTTCCGCTCTCGCCGCCACAACCCACGCCGCCGCCGGCTGCGCCATCGCGCGCCACCCTGGCTCCAAGAGTCGGATTGGCGTGGCGCATCTTCATCGGGACCGCGGTGGTGGTCGCCGTCGTCCTCGTCGTGACGCTCGCGGTTGCGTCGACCGTCGCTTCCAATGCCGCCGATGAAGCGGTGCGCGTGGGCCTCGAGCAAACGGGCCAGCGCGTCAGCGACATTCTCACGCAGCAGCGTGACCGCCTCACTCGGCTCGCCCAACTTTATGCGGCGCAGCCGAGCTTCGCCTCGACCGTCGGCGGCGCGATCGTCGCGAACGATTCGGCGACGCTGTTCGACCAGGCATCCACCGCGGCGGATGAAGTCGGCGCGAACTGGACGCAGATCATCGGCGCCGACGGTATTCGTCTCGCGAAGAGTGACGAGCCGGGCGCGGAGCACGCCGATCTGAATCAGTCGGCGCTCGTGAGCGGCGCGCTCGAAGGCAAGCCGACCGCCGGATTCGGCGTCGTGTCCGACACGATGCTGTTCGACGCCGTCGCGGTGCGCATCGGAAACGGCGCGTTGGCGCCCGTGCTCATGGCCGCGCGAATGATCACCGATACGGTCGCCGCCGGGATCGGCCGGCAGACCGGCAGCGACATCGTGTTTTACGCCATGACGCGGGAGAAGAAGCCGGCGATCATCATCAGTCCACCGAAATTCGGCGGCCTTGCGGAGGTGCAGCGCGGTCTGGAGGGTGCGTTGACCGAGGCGGACACCGGATGGCGGATGGATGCGCACCACATGATGATGATGAGCGGCGAGCGGCGCGAGATCGACCTGGGCGATCGCCGCTACGTCGGCCAGCACGTCGAGCTGCTGAGCGCCGCGGGCACGGAGGTCGGCGGGTTCATCGCGCTGCGCGATCGCGACCGCGAGCTCGCCGGTTATTATAAATTAAGAAATACACTTCTCTTAACAGGCGCGGGCGGCCTGCTGGTGGCGTTCCTGTTGTCGCTGGCGATCGCCCGGCAGATCGTGCGGCCGGTGCGCGCCCTCGTCGGCGCGACGCAGCGCGCCGCGGACGGCGACTACGACGCGGACATTCCCGTCACGAGCCGCGACGAGATCGGAACACTGGCCGACGCGTTCCGGCGTCTGCTCGCCGATCTGCGCGACAAGCAGGCACTCGTCGAGTTTCTCCAGAGCCCGGGGGGTGGACGCACCCTGCCGATTCACGCCGTCACGCCCACGATGGCCGCGCAGGCCATGGGGACTCCTGCGGCGGTGCTCGAGCCGGGACAGACGCTCGCCGTTCGCTACGAGATCACGACAGTGCTGGGTGTCGGCGGCATGGGCATGGTCTACAAAGCCACCGATCGCGAGCTCGGCGAAGTCGTGGCGGTGAAAACGCTCAAACCGGAGCTCGTGCAGCAGGATCCATCCGCGCTCGACCGTTTCAAGAGCGAGATCAGGCTCGCGCGGCGCATCGCGCACCGGAACGTGGTGCGCACGTACGACCTGGGCGAAGTGGGCGGCGTCTACTTCATCACGATGGAATTCGTCGAAGGCAAGTCGCTGAAGGATCTGATTCTGTCTCGCGGACGACTGCCGGCGTCGGTGACGTTACCGATCGCCAAGCAGCTGTGCCGCGCGCTCCAGGTCGCGCACGAAGAGGGCGTCATCCATCGCGACATCAAGCCGCAGAACATGGTCGTGCAGCCGGACGGCGTGCTGAAGGTGATGGACTTCGGGATCGCCCGGCTGACGCAGCGCACCTCCGGCCACACGCAGGCCGGAATGGTCGTCGGCACGCCGGAGTACATGGCGCCCGAGCAGCTGTTCGGCGAAGAGATCGACGAGCGCGCCGATCTCTATGCCGCGGGCGTGGTGATCTACGAGTGTCTCACCGGGCGGCTGCCGCACGAAGCCGACACGCCGATCACGCTCATCACGAAAGTCATCGAGGAGCGCCCGCAGTCGCCGCACGAGCTGGAGCCGGACGTCCCGGTGGCGATTTCTGATATTGTAATGCGAGTTCTCTCAAAGAATCGCGAGCAGCGCCCCCGCGGCGCGAGCGAGCTGCACGATTGGCTGGAGAGCGCCGCGACGACCGACGCGCGACGAACAGCGAGCGTGTGACGACGGTCACGCCCATCGCCCGTCGCGAACGCCCATCGCTATATTCCCCACATGCGTGACCGAAAGATGCGCATCGCCTGCTCTCGGCCATTCACCGCAAGCGGAGCTCGATCAATCTGCCTCCAGTCCTGACGTGGTCGGGCACGAGACCCCTCGCTCAGCTCCGCTGACACCGGACGGCGACCAACGCGCATCTGAGGACGGCGAAGCACTGCGCGTCCTTGCGCATCAGCTCGCCGCCGTGACCGAAACGCCCGCCATGCTCGAGACGCTCTGCCGAGCGGGCGCCGAGCAGTGCGAGGGAAACGGCGCGGCGGTGATGAAGGCCGCCGGCAGCGAAGGAGAAGTCGTCGCGGCGATCGGAGCGCTGATCGTCGCGCGTACGAGGCGCTTTTCGCTTCCGGGCTCGCTCGCGCGCGAGGTGCTGCGCACCCGCGACGTCGTGTCGGTCGACAACTTCAGCGAATCATCACGCCCGCTGACGAAAGTCGTTCCCGAAGTCGCCGTGGGGCCGATGCTGCTCGCGCCGCTGATCGCCCACAACAACATTCTGGGCGTCATCGCCGTGACGCGGGACATCGGCGCGGAACCGTTCGCGCCGTGGCAGGCTCATCGGCTGCGTGTGATCGCCGACTACGCCGCGCTCGCATTATGGAAGTCGGAGCTGTTCGATCGGGCGCAAGCGGCGGATCGCGCGAAGAGCCGCTTTCTCGCGACGGTTTCGCACGAGCTGCGCACGCCTCTGACCGCGCTCGCGGGTTACGAGGAGCTGCTAGTCGACCAGGTGCTGGGTCCGCTCACCGAAAGTCAGCTGGACGTGCTCGAGCGCATGCGATCGGTCACGCAGCATCTCGCCGCGGTGATCGAAGAGGTACTCGCGTTCTCGAGTCTCGACGAGGGCCGCGAAACGGTTCGGCCCACGGATTTTCTGGCCGCGGATCTCGTGCGCGCCGCGGTCGCCGTCGTCGAGCCGCTCGCGCGGCAGAAGCATCTCGAGTTTTCCTGCTCGCTGCCGGCGAAACCCATCCGCATGACGAGCGACGTGGACAAGATCCGGCAGATCCTCGTCAATCTCGCCGGCAACGCGGTGAAGTTCACCGACGCGGGCTCGGTGCATCTCGAGCTGGCGCGGCGCAACGGCGACGTGTGCTTCATCGTGCGTGATACGGGTATCGGCATCGCGAACCGCGACCTCGAACGGCTGTTCAAGCCGTTCGCGCAGCTCGACACGGGACTCACCCGGCGGCACGGCGGGACGGGGCTCGGACTGTACATCTCGCGCGGCTTGGCCGAGTTGCTCGGCGGGCGGATCGAGGTCGATTCGGAGCCGGGAAAGGGGTCGGCGTTCACGCTGGTGCTGCCGATAGACTGAGGCGCGGCGTTGCCGCAGGGAATGGCGCGCTTTGCGCGCGGGCATGGCCGCGTGCAGCGGCGGCAAATGCGCAACGCTGCGTCCCGAGGTAGTGCCTCGCGCGCGTAGCGCGCGGACATCCCCCGGCGCTTCGCGCCGACACCCCCCGCGGCGCAGCCGCGACACACCCGCGCTCCGCGCCGCAGGCGCAGAGCGCCGTTACATTTCTCGTCTATATGTTGCCCATCTCCAGCGTCTACAACGACGGCTACATCGCCGAGCAGTATGACGCGTACCGACGCGATCCCAACTCCGTCGATGAGTCCTGGCGCCAGTTCTTCCGCTTCGCCGAGCAGATCGGCGGACGCGGCGGTGCGGCGACGGGCGTCGACGGATCACTGCTGCGGAAAGCGGCCGCCGCGGCGTCGTTGATCAGTGCCATCAAGAGCTTCGGCCACCTCGCCGTGCAGATCGATCCGCTCGGATCGCCGCCGCCCGGCGCGGCCGAGCTCAAGCCAGAATTCCACGGCATCACCGAAGCCGATTTGCAGGACATTCCGGCGACGGCACTCGGCTATGACACGGGGACGGCGGCCGACGTCGTGCAGCGTATGCGCGATCTGTACTGCGGCGCCATCGGCTTCGAGTTCGAGCACCTGAGCGAAGAAGCGGAGCGCGAGTGGTTCCGCTCGACGATCGAGTCGGGCGCCGCGACCGAGCCGCTCTCACCCGACGAGAAGAAGACGCTCCTTCAGCGCCTCACCGAAGTCGACGGGCTCGAGCGCTTCCTCGGTCTCGCCTACGTGAGCGTGAAGCGGTTCTCGATCGAGGGCGTGGACGCGCTCGTACCGATGCTCGACGAGGCGATCGCGCAGGGCGCGCAGAAGGGCGCGCGGCACATCGTGATCGGCATGGCGCATCGCGGTCGTCTCAACGTGCTCACGAACGTCATGGGCAAGACGTACCGCGCGCTGTTCGAGGAGTTCGAGGGACGGCATCCGGCAACGAACGCCGAGAGCGACACGGGCGACGTGAAGTATCACAAGGGATATCGCGGGGCCCGCGAGGTGCAGGGTGCGGGAACGATCTCGATCGAGCTGGTGCCCAACCCCAGCCATTTGGAAGTTGTGAATCCCGTGGTCGGTGGCGTCGCGCGGGCACGGCAGCGCGTCGAGGGCGGCGCGCCAAACGCGCGCGACGAGGCGAGCGTCCTGCCGATCGTCGTGCACGGCGACGCGTCATTCCCCGGCGAGGGCGTCGTTGCGGAAACACTCAACATGTCGCTGCTGCGCGGCTATCGCGTCGGCGGCACGCTGCACGTCATCGCGAACAATCAGGTCGGCTTCACCACCGATCCGATCGACGCGCGCTCCACGCACTACGCCAGCGATCTGGCCAAGGGTTTCGAGATTCCCGTCGTGCACGTCAACGGCGACGACGCGGAATCCTGTGTGCAAGCGGTGCGATTGGCCGTAGCCTATCGCCATCGCTTTAATAAGGACTTCCTCATCGACCTGGTCGGCTACCGCCGTCACGGGCACAACGAGGCCGATCAGCCGGCGTTCACGCAGCCGCTGATGTACAAGCTGATCTCCGAGCATCCGACGCCGCGCGAGGTATTCGGGGCGCGCCTGGTGCGCGAACGCATCGTCACGGAAGACGACGTCAGCGGCGCCGACAAGGCGCTCAAGGATCGTTTCCAGGCCATCTACCAGGAGATGAAGAAGGCCGACGCGGCGGACACGCACAACGACGAGCAGGCCCCGTCGCCGTCGATGCCCAACGTCGAGACGGCCGTGCGCGCCGAGAAATTGGTGGCGCTGAACGAGCAGCTCCTGAGCTGGCCCTCGACGTTCAAGCTGCACCCGACCATGCAGCGCACGCTGCCGCGCCGGCGCGATGCGATCAGCAAGGGCGGCATCGACTGGGGGCATGCCGAAGCGCTGGCGTTCGCATCGCTGCTCACCGACGGCGTGAGCGTGCGCATCACCGGCCAGGATGCCGAGCGTGGAACGTTTTCGCATCGGCAGGCGGTGCTGCACGACGTGAACACGGGCGAGCTCGTTACGCCGCTCCAGAATTTGCCGCAGGCGAGCGGGGCATTCGAAGTCTATAATAGCCCGCTGTCGGAGACCGCGGTCCTCGGCTTCGAGTACGGCTTCAGCATCGCCGCGCCGGATGAGCTGGTGCTGTGGGAAGCGCAGTACGGCGATTTCGCGAACGTCGCGCAGCCGATCGTCGATCAGTTCATCTCGGCGGGCCGCGCCAAGTGGCGGCAGGAGTCAGGGCTCGCGATGCTGCTGCCACACGGCTACGAAGGGCAGGGGCCGGAGCATTCGAGCGCACGGCTGGAGCGCTATCTGCAACTGTCGGCCGAAGACAACATGACCGTGGCGTATCCATCGACGCCCGCGCAGTACTTTCACATGCTGCGACGTCAGGCCATGCGGCGGCCGCGCAAACCGCTCGTGCTCATGCAGCCGAAATCGCTGCTGCGCATGCCCGAGGCGGCGTCGAAGCTCGAAGATCTCACGAACGGAAGCTTCCGTCCGGTCATCGACGACCCAATCGCTTCACAGAACCGTGATGCCGTGCAGCGCATGGTGTTCTGCACCGGCAAGATCTACTACGATCTGACGTCGGGCGGCGATCGGCCGCCGAACGTCGCGATCGTGCGTGTCGAAGAGCTTGCGCCGTGGCCGCGCGAGATCGGCGATCTCGTCGACCAGTATCCAAACGTCGAAGAAGTGGTGTGGGCGCAGGAAGAGCCGAAGAACATGGGCGCGTGGACGTACGTGCAGCCGCGGCTGCGCGCGTCGATCGGCACGGTGACGACGCTGCGCTACGTCGGCCGGCCGGAGCGATCGAGCCCCGCGGAAGGCTACAAGGCGTCGCACGACGAGGAGCAGGCGCGCATCGTCAAAGAGGCGCGGACCTACACCCCGTCGGCTTCGTCGCGCAAGAAAGCTGGTGTTGCGCGGGGATGATGAAGCGTACGGTATTGCTGTCGCTGATCGCCGCGCTCGTTGCGCCGCGTCTCCACGCGCAGGGACGCGGCGCCGCTGCATTGGGCGAGCTCGCAGCCGGACTCGGCACCACGACGCGCGTGCTGATGATCGGCGCGCATCCCGATGATGAAGACACGCAGCTCATTGCGTACCTCGCGAAAGCGAAGCACGTCGAGACGGCCTATCTCTCGCTGACGCGCGGCGACGGCGGCCAGAACCTCATCGGCAACGAGCTCGGCCCTGTACTAGGCATGATCCGCACCGAAGAGCTGCTCGCGGCGCGGCGCATCGACGGCGGACACCAGTACTTCGCGCGCGCGTACGATTTCGGATTCTCTAAAACGCTGGACGACGCGCTTCAGCATTGGCCGAAGGATTCCATCCTCTCGGATGCCGTGGCGATCGTCCGCGCGTTCCGGCCGCAGGTGATCATCGCGGTATTCACCGGAACGCCGGCCGATGGACATGGGCAGCACCAGTTCTCGGGCGTGATCGCGCGCGAGGTGTTCGACGCCGCGGCGGATTCGGTGCGCTTCCCGCCCTCGAAGCTGGGCGGGCTCGCGCCGTGGACGCCGCTCAAGTTCTATCGACTGCGTCGCGGCGGAGGCGGATCGTTGTCGTTCAACGTCGGCCAGTACGACCCATTGCTCGGCACGTCGTACTCCGAGGTCGCGACGGCGAGCCGGTCGCAGCATCGCTCGCAGGGCCAGGGTGCGCTGCCGCAGCACGGACCGCGATTCAGCGGTGTGGTGCTCGAGGTGTCGCGCGTCTCCGATGTCAACGCGCGCGAGAAAGGGTTGTTCGACGGAATCGACACGAGCTGGGCGCGATTCCACTCGCTTCGGACCGCCGACTCGGTGCGCACGGCGATCGACTCGCTGCCGATCGTCGAAGGACAGGTTCGCGCATCGCTCGATCTGACGCAACCGCAGAAAGTGGTCGCCCCGCTGGAATCGTACGTGCGGCTTGCGTCGCGTGCGGATGCCGGAATCACGTGCACGACACGCGATGTGATCGATCCGGATACGCCGAGTTGCCGGGGAGAGGAAGGAGACCTGGCGCTGGCGCTCAGTGCGACGCGTGAGAGAGCCGTCAACGCGCTGCTCGATGCCGCCGGTGTGATCGTCGAAGCAACGGCGCCGCGCGAGTTGATCGCCGTGCGCGACACCATGCCCGTCACGGTTTCGGTATACAACCGAGGTTCGTCGCCGATCGCGCTCGAGAGCGCGTCGCTGATCGGCCAGCTCGGCGTTGCGTCAAAGCGCGTACCTCCAATTCTGCCCGACAGCGTCGGACGCCAGATGTTGCATTTCGTCGGCGCCGATTCACCGACCATTCCATGGTGGCTGCGCCGCCCGATGCGCGGCGACATGTTCAATCAGCCGTTGTCGGAGATGATCGCGGGCGAGGATCATTTGCAGAGCTCCGGCGTGGAAGTCGTGCTGCGGATGGGCGGTGTGTCGGTGCCTGTCACGGAGGCGCCGATCGTGTATCGGTTCGCTGACCCCGCGCGCGGCGAAGTGCGGCGCCCCGTTGCTACGGTGCCGGAGATTTCGGTGTTGCTGGAGCACGAGATCGAATACGCGCGCGCCAACGCGCCCCTCGACCGCACGCTGCTCGTGTACGTGCACTCGGCCGCCACGGCGCCGCGCGACGTCGAGGTGTCGCTCGCGCTGCCGGCCGGATTGAGCGCCGACAGTTCGCATCGTCACGTGACCTTGCCGGCCTTTGGCGATGCGACGTTGCACTTTCGAGTGCACGGCCGCATGGCGCCTGGCCGCGATTCGATTCGCGCCGTGGCAACGACGAGTGCAAGCCCAGGCCGCACGTTCGCGCTCGGTTTCGTGCCGATCGAGTACGAGCACATTCGGCCGCTGCGCTATTATCGGCGCTCGACCGTCCAAGTCGAGGCGGTGGATGCGACGTTCGCGAATCTTCGCGTCGGCTACATCCGCGGCGTTGGCGACAACGTCATGCCGATGCTCGAGGAGCTTGGCCTCCCCGTCGTCGAGCTCGATCCGGCGACGTTGGCGCAGGCGAAGCTGTCGGGGTTCTCGACGATCGTCGTCGGACCGCGCGCGTACGAAGCGAACAAGGCGCTCGTCACGAACAATCCGCTGCTCATGCAGTTCGTGCGCAATGGCGGCACGATGGTGGTCCAGTACGGCCAGTTTCCGTATCAGCAGCCGGGGATTCTGCCGTATCCGATCACGTTGAGTCGTCCGGCGGCGGATCGAGTCACCGACGAGACCGCGCCGGTGCGTGTGATCGACCCGGGCTCGCCGATCGTGACGCTGCCGAATCGGATTACCGAGCGCGATTTCTCGAATTGGGTGCAGGAACGTTCGTCGTACATGCCGCGTTCGTTCGACGCGCGCTATCGCACGGTGTTCTCGATCAACGATCCGGGTGAGCCGCCGAACGATGCGGCGGTCCTGGTGGCGCCGGTCGGCAAGGGTACGTACATCTATACGACGTTCGCATTTTTCCGGCAGCTGCCCGCGGGGAATCCGGGAGCAGCGCGGTTGTTCATCAATCTGCTGTCGGCGAATCAGAAGGCCGCGACGCGTCCCGCGGTGCGGCGGTCCGAGCAGCCGAAACCCTAGGCTATACAACTTCACTCATGTCGATCGATCCGCGGCTGTTCGCATTCATTGGCGTCGCCGCGGTGTTGACGATTCTGCCCGGCGCGGACATGGCGCTGGTGACGCGCAACGTGCTGGCCTACGGCCGGCGTCGTACGATGCTGACGATCGTCGGCATCTGTCTCGGCTGCGTGGTGCACGCGACGTTCTCTGCGCTTGGGCTGTCGGCGATCCTCGCGACCTCGGCGACGGCGTACAATGTGGTGAAGACCGTGGGGGCGGCGTATCTGGTGTGGATCGGGGTGCAGGCGATACGGGAAAGTGTGGTCATCCCGAGCGGAGGCGCGCAGCGCCGGAGTCGAGGGACTCCCGTCCTGGCGGACGAGCAGCGCTCCGCTGAGAAGGGGGTCCCTCGACTCGCTCCGCTCGCTCGGGATGACATGCCTCTGCTCAAACCCTTCCTCCAGGGCTTCCTCACCAACATTCTCAACCCGAAGGTGGCGATTTTTTATCTCACCTTCCTCCCGCAATTCATCTCGCCCGGCGAGAGCGTACTGCGCCGCAGTTTACTGCTGGCGAGCATTCACATCCCGATGGGCCTCGTGTGGCTCACCGCATACGCGTGGTTCGTCGATCGTCTCGGCGTCGTGCTCACGCGGCCGCGTGTGCGCGCCACGTTGGAGCGTCTCACCGGCGGCCTGCTCATCGCGCTCGGTGCGCGACTCGCGTGGGACCGGCGATGAGTCGCTTTCAACGCAATCTCGCTCGCGTGCTCGGCGTGCAGGTGATCACGCTCGTGCTCCTCTGGATTCTTCAGCGCGTGTACACGCCGTAACGTGAATCCACTCAACTGGGTGATCGTCGTCGGCTGGATCACGTACATCGTGATCGACGGCATCCGCCGCTCGCGCGGGACGAAAGAGATCGAAGGCTACTTCCTCGCCAACCGCAGCTTGCCGTGGTGGGCGGTTGGATTGTCCGTGATGGCGACGCAACTCTCGGCCGTCACGATGATCGGCACGACCGGCCAGGGCGCGACCGACGGCATGCGCTTCATTCAGTTCTATTTCGGGCTGCCGCTGGCGATGGTCATTCTCGGCGTGACGCTCGTGCCGTTTCTGCACGGTGCACGCGTGTACACCGCGTACGAGTTTCTCGAGCGCCGCTTCGACGCGAAGACGCGCTCCCTCACCGCGTTTCTGTTTCTGATCTCGCGCGCCATGTCGTGCGGGACGATCATCTCCGCGCCTGCCGTGGTCTTCTCGGCGATTTTCGGCTGGCCCGTCGCGTGGTCGGTGGCATTGATCGGCGTGCCGGCGATTCTCTACACCATGATCGGCGGCGTGCAGGCGCTGACGTGGGTTGACGTCAAGCAGATGTTCCTGATCGTCGGTGCGTTGATCGCGATGGTCGTCGTGCTGCTGGTGCAGATTCCCGTGACGCCGAGTGCGGCGCTGCATCTCGCGGGGTCGGCGGGGCGGCTCAAGGTGTTCGATTTCTCGTTCAGCCTCACGAACACCTACACGTTCTGGTCGGGCCTGATCGGCGGAACGTTCCTGCAACTCTCGTATTTCGGCACGGATCAGAGCCAGGTGCAGCGCTATCTGTCGGCGAAGTCGGTGGACGAAGCGCGGAGCTCGCTCCTGATCAGCGCCTACTGGAAGATTCCCCTCCAGGCCCTGGTGCTGCTTGTTGGAGTATTGGTATTCGTATTCTATCAATATCATCAACAGCCGTTGTTGTTCAATCCCGCGCACGAGCGCGCGGTGAGACACGCGCAACCCGTGCTGTATGGCCAGCTCGAGCAGCAGTTCGCCGCCGCGTCCACGCCCGCCGCGCGCGATTCCGTGCGGACGCGCGCGCTCGACCTGGCGAGCAAGGTTACCGGGCAGCCGGCCAAGGACGTGAACTACATCATCCCGCGCTTCGTGATCGACCATCTGCCGATCGGCCTCGCCGGCATCTTCATCGCGGCGGTAATCGCCGCGGCGATGAACGCCATCTCCGGCGAGCTGATGTCGCTCTCGACGGCGAGCGTCGTCGACTTCTACAAGCGATGGGTGCGGAGCGACGGCCCCGATTCACATTTCCTCAAGGTGTCGCGGACCGCGACGGCGCTTTGGGGCCTCCTGGCCTGCATCGTCGCGACGTATGCGGTGAACCTCGGCTCGCTGATCGAGGTCGTGAACCGGTTTGGATCGTTCTTTTACGGATCGATCCTCGGCGTCTTCCTGCTGAGCATGATCGCGCGCGCGAACGCGACCGGCGCCTTCATCGGCTTGATCTCGGGCATGTGTGCTGTCGCCGCCGTGAACTTCGGCGCGCCGTCGGTGTCGTTTCTCTGGCACAACGTCGTCGGCGCCGTGACGGTGGTGATCGTCGGCATGCTGGTCAGTTCAGTCACGGGATCGCGCGCCGCGCTGCGCGCCGCCGCTACTCGATAAACCGCACGGAGCTCCCGATGAGCGACGACCGCGAAGTGCCGGCCCTGCCGGATGTACCGACGGTTCGCAAAGGCCAAACCGACGTAGCGCTCAGCAAGAAAGAGTTCGACAAGCGCTTCGACGAACGGTTCTACGATCCCGCGTTCGAAGCAGTCAGTGATGAGATCGCCCGCGCGCGCGACGTCGCGTGGGAGTCGTATCACGAATATCGAAAGAGTCCGCGCACCGAAAAGGCCGGACCCGGCTTCGCCGATCCGGAGCACCCGCTGCCGATCGAATGGCTCGCCGCGCGCCGCGCCATTCACGACGCGCAGCAGGCGCACGATGCACCAGGAGCGAAGCGCCGCATTCTCGTGATCTGCGCGAGCGCGCGTACCGATCAAACCTGCCCGGGCGAGATGTCGAAGACGTTTCGCTTCGCGAATCTGGCAAAGGAGATCGTGGGCGCGGATGCCGAGTGCGAGTGCGACTTTCTCGACCTGAGTGCGCTGACTGCCGAGTATGGGCGTGTGATCTATCCCTGCAAGGGATGTGTGTCGACGGCGATGCCGCTCTGCCACTGGCCGTGCTCGTGCTACCCCAATCATGCAATTGGCCAGGTGAATGATTGGATGAACGAGATCTATTCGCGCTGGGTCGCGGCGCACGGCGTCATCGTCGTGACGCCGGTGTATTGGTATCAGGCGCCGGCCGTGCTCAAGCTCATGATCGATCGGCTCGTGTGCGCGGACGGCGGCAACCCGGATCCGACGACGACGCACGGCAAGCATCCGGACGAGGCGAAGGCCATCGAAGTGAAAGGGTGGGATTATCCACGGCATCTCGCCGGCCGCGCCTTCGGCGTCTTCGTGCACGGAGACGCGGCCGGCGCCGAGACGCTGCGTCGCTCGCTTACCGACTGGATGCTCGATATGCATCTCGTGCAGGCGGGGCGGGCGGTCATCGATCGATACGTCGGCTACATGGACGAGTACGCGCGCAGCCACGACGCACTCGACGCCGACGAAGCGGTGCAGGAGGAAATGCGCAACGTCGCGCGCGAGGTGGTGGCGACGGTCAAGGCGCAGCGGGACGGCCGCTATGACGAACCTGGGCGCGATCTGAAGGATCCACGGCCGAAGTGATCGTCGGCCGTGGATTTCGGCCGCCTAAAGAGTCCGTACCTTTCGAGCATGGCACCGAACCCCACCCGCCCACGCGTCATCATCATCGGTGGCGGCTTCGGCGGCCTGTATGCCGCTCGCCAACTGAAGCATGCTCCAGTCGACGTGACGGTCATCGACCGCACCAATCATCACGTCTTTCAGCCGCTCCTCTATCAGGTCGCGACGGCCATGCTGTCGCCGGCCGACATCGCGGCGCCCATCCGCTGGCTGCTGCGCAACCAAGCAAATACCGAGGTTCTGCTCGGTGACGTGACCGCGGTCGATCCGGCGGCGCACGCGATCGCGACGGGTGATTCAAAGAAATATAACTACGATTATCTAATCATCGCCGCCGGCGCACGCCACTCGTACTTCGGCCACGACGACTGGGAGCGCCTTGCGCCCGGCCTCAAGAGCATCGACGACGCCACCGAGCTGCGCCGGCGCTGGCTCATGGCCTTTGAGCGGGCTGAACGAACCGACGATGCCGCCGAGCGCGCGGCGAACCTCACGTTCGTCATCATCGGCGGCGGGCCAACCGGCGTCGAGCTGGCGGGCATGCTGCCCACCATCGCGCGCCAGGCGCTGCCGCGCGATTTCCGGCGCATCGACACGGCGTCCGCGCGCATCGTGCTCGTCGAGGGTGGGCCGCGCATCCTGCCCGCCATGCCGGAAGAGCTCTCCGAAGCCGCGCGGCGCGATCTCGTCGAGCTCGGCGTCGAGGTGCGCACCAACACACTCGTCACCGACGTCGGCGACGGCTTCGTGAAAATGGGCGACGAGCGGCTCGACTCCCACACCATCTTCTGGGCCGCCGGCAACGCCGCCGCGGCACTCGGCGCCTCACTCGGCGCGCCGTGCGATCGCGCCGGACGCGTGCTCGTGAATGCCGATTTGAGCGTGCCTGGCCATCCGGAGATTTTCGTCGTCGGCGATCTCGCGGCCATGACGAGCCGGGGAAAGCCCGTGCCGGGAGTCGCGCCGGCGGCGATGCAGAGCGGGCGCACCGCGGCGCGCAACGTCGTCCACGCCATTCGTCGCGAGCCGCGCGAGTCGTTTCGCTATCGCAACAAAGGCGATCTTGCGACGATCGGCCGCTACCGCGCGGTCGGCGTGCTCGCCGGACGAAATCTCTCCGGGCCGGTCGCCTGGTGGACGTGGCTGCTCGTGCACATCATGTATCTGGCGGGCTTTCGAAATCGCATAAGTGTTCTCATCGAGTGGGGATACTCGTTCTTCACCTATCAGCGCGGCGCGCGCCTCATCACGACGGGTTCGCCGGCGCCGGCCGCTCGAGGCACGTTACCTCCGGCGTGGTAGCAACGCGGTAGCGACGTGGTAGGTCATCGGCCCAGGGGCAGCGACCTGCGGCCACTCGCCGCGCGATGTTGCGGAATTCCCCGCGAAGCCGTCTAGAAATGGGCCCCGTAGCCCTGTTTTTTGGCCCCCCACCCGGCACCACCAGAGCTTTTTCGTGACGCAGCCCTCCGCCGGCCTCGATTTCGCGCGCATCGGCATTACCGGTGTTCGCTTCGAGGCGCTGTTCGAAGCGGTCCCGCTGGCCATCGCCATTTTCGACGGCGAACAGCGGCTCGTGAACGCGAATGCCCGCTATCGGGAGCTGACCGGCGTCAATGGAACGCCGGTGAAGGTCTCGATCTACGACGCGTTTCCGAACGCGCTCGCCGACCTCACCGATCAGATTGATTCCGCGCTGCGCGGCGGCGCGGTCGCCGCGCCCCTGCGCGTGCCGTTTCAGCATCGCGGCGGACGTCGCCTCATCGAGACGACGTTCGCGCCGCTCAGCGAAGAATCGGGGAGCCGCGGCGTTCTCTTCGCCGGCAACGACGTCAGCGAGCGAGAAGAGCTGCGTGAAACCCTCAGCCGAAACGTCGCGCAGCTCGAGTCGATCTTCGACGTTATTCCCGACTCGGTGCGCGTCTTCGACACCGAAGGGCGCACGGTTCGCTCGAACACGCAGGCGCTGCAGGATCATCCGGGCGGCCAGCCTTCGACGCTGCGCGAGCTGTGGCAGCTCGATCGCCCGCGCACGATCGACGGCACGAGTCTCTTCATGCACGAGCATCCCACCGCGCGCGCGTTGCGCGGCGAGCGCGTGCGCGGAGAGACGCTCGCGGTCCGCCGCGGGGTCGATGGCACGCAGCTGATCATCGAAGTCAACTCGAATCCGCTCTACGACGAGCACGGGAAAATTCGCGGTGCCGTGACCGTCGAACGCGACGTGACGGTGAAGACGCAGCTCGCGAAAGCGCTCGAAGCTGAAGCGAAACGAACCGCCGAGCTCTATGAGCGGGTGTCGACGGAAGCGGAACGTCTCGAGCGAATGGTGCAGGAACGCACCGCCGAGCTGCTGGCGCTTCAGGAAGCGCGGTCGCGCGAGCGTCGCCTTGCCGCCGTCGGCCAGCTTGCGGCGGGCGTCATGCACGACGTCAACAACGCGCTGAATCCGATCATGGCGGCGGCCTATCTGCTCGAGGCCAACGCGGAGAATCCTGACGCGGTGCGCGACTACGCGCAGCGCATCGGCAAAGCCGCGGAGACTGGCGCCGCGACGGCCGCACGCGTCGGGCGATTCATCCGCCAGGAACCGCTCCAGGCCGAGCGCGAGGAGCTCGTCGATCTGTCCGTCGTGTGCGACGAAGTCGTGGCAATGACGCGTCCGCTCTGGGCCGAGCGCGCACGCGGTGGCCAGGTGCACTTCGAGCGCGATCTCGTCGAGCCCGGCACGGCGATGATTCGCGGCATCACCGGCGAGCTCCGCGAGGCGTTGCTCAACCTCGTGCAAAACGCGCTCGACGCCATGGCGGGCGGCGGTACGCTCGGCATGAAGACGCTGGTGTCCGATGGCGAGGTCAAGCTGGAGATTCGCGATTCCGGGATCGGCATGTCGGCCGAGGTTCGCGAGCGCGCGTTCGAGCCGTTCTTCACCACGAAGGGCCGGATGGGCACCGGACTCGGCCTGGCCGAGGTGTATGGCATCGTGAAGCGGCATCGCGGGCACGCGGAAATCGAGTCGACACCGGGCGTGGGGACGACGATTCGGCTGGTTTTCCCAACGGCCGCGGCGACGCCTGTTTCGGAGCCTACAGAAGTGATTCCGCCAAAGAAACGGGTTGCGCGGCGCGTGCTCTTAGTAGAAGATCATCCGGACAGCCGCGAGTTCATGCAGGCGCTGCTCGAGTCCGACGGCCATCAGGTCGACACCGCGATGGGGGTATCGGACGCGACGGCGTTGTTGGAGAAGGCGGATCCCCCGTACGAGGTGCTCGTCACCGACATCGGGTTGTCCGACGGCAGCGGTTGGGATCTCACCGCACTCGCCCGTGGCCGATGGCCGTCGATGCGGATCGGCATCGTCACGGGATGGGAACCACGCGTCGGCGCCGGCGCGGACGGAGATTTCATTCTCCGTAAACCTGTAAGAACTTCAGAGTTACTCGCGCAGGTCGCCGGCGAAGGCTGACCGCGGGAACGATCCGCCTTCACCGCTGGCATTGTGCGCCGCGCGGGGACAGATTCCGTATGATGACAGACCAAGTTTCACGCATCCGCGTACTCGTGGCCGAAGACGATGACAACGCGCGCTCGTTGCTCATCGATCTGCTCAGCACGCTCGGCCACACGATCGTCGCGGAAGTGTCGACGGGCCGCGAAGCGTTCGAGCGCGCCAAGGATGTCGTGCCGGACGTGGTGCTGCTGGACGTGCACATGCCGGATGGATCAGGCATCGAGGCGGCGGAGCGCATCACGCAGACGGTGCCGGGTGTCGCCGTCGTACTGTTCAGCGGCGATCACACGCTGACGTTGAGCGATCGCGACGTCACCGCGACGGCCGCGATTGCCTTCCTTCCCAAGCCGGCGCCGCCGCGCGTGCTCGATTCAACGATTCGCTTGGCCGCGACGCGCGCCAAGGAGTTGATGGCCGCGCGCCAGGATGCCGAGTCGGCGCGCACGGCGCTCGAGAATCGCAAGACGATCGAGCGCGCGAAGGGCATTCTCATGCGCCGTACCGGTTCGTCGGAGCAGGAGGCGTATCGCATTCTGCAGCGCACGAGTCAGGATCGCAGCGTACCGATGGTCGAGATCGCGCGAGCGGTGCTGGCGAGTGAGCCGGGGTTTCAGGAGACGGCGGCGAAAGAAACTCGCTAGGCGCGACACGCGAAGGTTGTCATCCCGAGCGTAGCGAGGGATCTAGCGTCCCGGTATGAGGGCTCAGCCCTCTATCGAGATGTTAGATCCCTCGGTCGTTTCACTCCGGTCGGGATGACTCGCTACTTGCTTCGCACGACGGTGAATTGCACCAACGGCGACACGGGCAACCCACCCGACGTCCAGTCGATCGACGCCTGTGTACCGGCCGGCACCGTGAACCGGAAGTACGCCGCGCCGCCGGCCACGAGCGGCACCGTCGCCGGCGATTGATCCGAAAGTGGCGTGAGCTGCAACGGATATTTGTTGAGCGTCGTGCAATTCGTGTTCGAATCGATGCACAAGTGCGGAAAGATCGAGCGGTGGTTCCAGCTTGGCTCGAGGAACCGCGGGTCCGTAACCCCCGCGACGTCGTCGCTATAGACCGACGTAGCCCAGTCGCGAATCTGTGTCATGATGTTCGTGCCGAACACACCGGCGAGGTTGTTCAGTCCCTCGACCTTGGAGTTGTCGAGCAGCTGCCACGTATCGGCATCCGACGATCCGCGATGGTCGGCGAGGTACCGCAGAAGATTCCAGTCGGCGCCGCGCGTCTCGAGCGAATCGTTGGCTGCATACACGCCGGTCTGTGACGGCATCCCTAGGAAAATCTGGAAGCGGCTGAGATTGTCGCCCTGATTGTTGAAGTACGTCGCCTGATCGTTGATGATGTCGTTGACGCCGATGTTCTGGCGCGGCGACTTGCCGCTCAGACGGTAATACAGCAACTCCTCGGCAATGTGGCTCAAGCCTTCGTTGAGCCACACCGTCTCGAAATCATCCGCATCGTTGATGTAGATGCGGCGGGCGGCGTTGATCAAGTGCTGGTACTCGTGGGCCAGCGTGCCGGCGGTCAGATTGGACACGCCGCTTTTGCTGCGCGAATCGCTGAACACGCCGGCGGGATCGGGCACCAGCATGTAGAACATCTCGCCCTGGTTGCTTCCGGCGCAGCCGCGAACGGTCGTACCGGCGATGACGGTGTCCTTGATCGGGAAGAGATCGCGCTCGAAGGTGAAGCCGCCGATCACGCCATCGCTGCCGCGCGGCGTGAGCTTGTTCACTTCCTTCGTGAACAGGATGAGAATCTTGCCATTCCTGTCGATATCGGTGGGCTGGCCGAAGGCGTTGACGTCGAGCGGATTGATGAGCGTATCGAACGTCGTGGCGAACGATGCGTACTCGGCGTCGGTGAACCCACCCGTCGGATTGGCGCTGTCGGCGACGATGATCGCCGTGTTCGAAGTTGCAACGACACGCGCGCGAACGTTGATGGGTGCATCGCACGCCTGATTGCCGTTCGCGTTGAGCGTGATGGTCTGTCCAATGCTCAGCGACGACGGAATCGCGTTGAACGACGCGCCGGAGGAGGTGCGCTGATTCCGCCATGCACGTGCGGCGGGAATGCGGGCCGCCAATTCGCGCCTCGCCGTTTCACGCAACTGCATGTCGAAGCGCTGCTGCGCGTTCCGTCCCAAACGAAGCGCCGACGACGTGGGCACGACGTTCGCCGATGGCGCCACGTCGGCCGTGGTCAACGGTACGATCCCGGCGGACCGCACCGAGAAGTTGGTCACGGCGAGGCTCGAGTCGGGATTGCTGTTGAAGGCAACCAGCGCGTAGTCCGCGCCGGACGTTCCACCGCTCAAGCAAATGCCGGTGCCGCTCACACCGGGAAGCACGGTGCCGGCGGCCGGCGATTGCACGGCGCCGCCGGTGCTGCACGCACTGGCCGTTGTCGATGTCCCGGCGACGAGATTGAACGTCGTCGACAGCGACGTGCCCGCGACGGTCGCCGTCACCACGACGCCGCCCGCCGACGATCCGAACGTCACCACCGTTCTCGCCTGACCGGCAGCGTCGGTGATCGCGCTTGCGGGTGATACGCTCGCCGCGCCGACCGTGACGACGAAGTTCACCGTCGCGCCGGGCACCACCGTGCCGGCGGTCGTCGTCACCTTCACGACGAGCGGCAACGACAACGCGGTGCCAATGAGGCCCGTCTGTCCATTCCCGGAAACGACGGCAACGGCGGCCGCGTTCGTACCGTTCGTTGTACCAGTTGGCTCGGAGCCGCTGCCGCCACACGCGGACGCAAATACCAGCACCGAGCCAAGGATCAACGCTCCACGCACCTGAGGAGCGAACATGCGACGACCTCCGAAGATCATCAGGACTATTGCCTTGCGGCGTGAATTAAGCCGCCGGAGCGGCTTCGGGTTCGCGCTTGGGACGAGTGAATTCTTCCATACCCAGCCCTAGCAGAATCGTGCCAGCCACGAGCGTGGCCGATGCAAAGAACGGAAGCTCCGGGAAGCGGTCGAAGGCCCAGCCTGCCAGAATTGGAAACACGACGCGAGCAATCCCGCCGAACGTCTGTTGTACGCCCATGTAAAGCCCGCGCTCACGACTGGGAATCACCCGCGACAACATCGCGGTAACACACGGAAACGTGAATGCCGTCCCTAAGGGCAATAGCGCAACGGCGAGGGCGAGCGGCACGAATGGAAGTATCGTCACGGCCGACACCGGCAACAGTCCGCCCAGCTTGGCCGCCAACGCGCCAGGATCGCTCAGACGGTGCGTGAGCGGCATCGCCGCAAGGCCAAGCGCCAACAGCGCCTGGCCGATCCTCGACAGCCGCACCTCGCCGAATCTGTCGACGGCTCGTCCCAGCAGGAACGCGCGCGTCAGCATCGAGATGACACCGATGTACGCGTAGAAATACTGAATTGTGTCCGTCGTCACACCAAACCGCGCCGCCAGAAACAACGCCAGAATCGCATTCAAGCCCTGAAATGCACCAATGCCGATGGCATAGATCCAGATCAGTCTCGGGGCGGCCTCGTTCGAGTGTGTTACGACGCGCAACACCGCCTTTGTCGAGCGTCCAGGAACATGGACACTCGAACGCGCTTCGACCATGTCGCGCGATTCGGCCAGAAAATGGAACGCGAAAATGATGTTCAGGAAACAGAGAACAGCCGCGGCCAAGCCTGGTCCGTGAGCGCCTCCGAAATGCAACGCCTGCCCACCAACCACGGGGCCGAGGGCGACGCCGGCGTTCGTCGCCGCGGACAGCCAGCCCAAGCCTTTCGCACGCTGTTCGGGCGCCACGGCGTCGGCGACGTACGCTTGAATCACGCCGACCGTTCCGCCGCCCGACCCTTGAATCAGCCGCGAGAGAAACAGCAGCCACAATGAATTCGCATATGCGAATACGACATATGCGATCATCGAACCGGTAATGCCGACGATCAGCGCGGGGCGCCGTCCGTATCGATCCGAGAAGCGCCCCCAGATTGGCGCGCTGAGCAGCTGCGCGACGGAAAACGCGGACACGAGCAATCCGACCATGAGTCCGTTCGCGCCGAAATTCTTCGCGTAGAACGGCATGAGCGGAATGATCATCAGCACGCCGACCATGTCGATGAACGCGGTGATCATCAACACGGTCAGCTTGCCGACGTCGGTCTTCTTGGCTTGGGCTCCCCGTTCGGTGGAGGCGGGATTCGGGGATAGAGATTGCGGCATCGAATAAAGGTAGGCCGGTCGCCGAATCCTACTCGGTGACCTTGCCCAGCGCGGCCGGCGGTACGGCGCGTCCGACGACGCCCGCCAGCGCAATGATCGTCAGCGCATACGGGATCATCTCGACGAACTGCGACGGAATCGCCTGCGCGCCCTGCAATTGAATCTGCAATGTTTCAGCGGCGGCGAAGAGCAGGCACGCGAGCGCGGCACGCCAGGGATCCCATCGACCGAAGATCGTCGCGGCCAACGCGATGAACCCGCGTCCCGCGGTCATCTCCGCGCTGAACTGGTGCTGGTCGAGCGCGAGGTATGCGCCCCCGAGCGCGGCGAGCATGCCAGACAACGCCGCCGCGAGATACCGCACGCGATTGAGCGGCACGCCGAGCGTGACGGCGGCCGCCGGATGCTCGCCGGCGGCGCGCACGCGCAATCCGAACGGCGTGTGATACAACAGCCACCCGACATACGCGACGGCGATGAGCCCCAACCAGATCATCGGGTTGCCGGCGAGCGCCGCGATGCCCGTGCCGGTTCGTTCACCGCCGAAACCGGGAATGCGCGGCGAGTTTGCAGAACTGTGAAAGAACAACCGCAGGAAGAATCGCGTCGCGCCGGTCACGAGCAGATTGATCGCGATGCCGACAACGACTTGATCGGCGCGAAAGCGAATGGCCGTCACGGCATACAGCAGCGCGAGCGCGGCACCGCCGGCCAATGCACCAATCAGTCCTATCCAGGGATTGCCCGAGTAATACCCGGCGATCGCGCCGCAGAACGCGCCGCCGAGCATGTAGCCCTCGAGCCCCAGGCCGATGAGACCCGCACGCTCGGAGATCACACCGCCGCTCGCCGCGAAGAGGTACGGTATGGCGATGCGAAGTGTCTGGGCGAGAAAGGCGAAAAGAATCACGCGCGCCTCCCGACACGCAACATACGCCGCACCTCGGGCACCGACGCCGCGACGGCGATGATCACGACGGCCTGCAACACGTCGACAATCTGCTTCGGCACCGCGGCGTTCACCGCCAGGCCGCCTTGCGAGAGCGTCGCGAACACGAGCGCCGCAAGCGCCACACCAATCGGATGGTTGCGTCCCACGATCGCGACCGCGATGCCAAGAAATCCGGCGCCCGACGCGAAGGCCTCCTCGTAGTAGTGCTTGTATCCGAGCACAAAATTCAATCCGCCTAGGCCGGCGAGTGCACCGGAGAGCGCCATCGCGCGCCACCACACGGCGCGCACGTCGACGCCGCCGTACTCCGCCGCCTCGGGCTGCAGGCCCGTGGCGCGCAACTCGAAACCGCGGCGCGTACGAAACAAGAACCACCAGGCGCCGATCACCGTGAGCACGGCGAGCACGATCACGAGATTCGCCGCCGACCCATGGAACGCACCGATGAAATCCGACAACCGCGAGATCGCGCCCGTGTGGATGTCGCTCGTGTGCAACGTACCTTCGACCTTGAGATGCGCGACGACGAAATAGTTCAGCAGTGCGAGCACGATGAAGTTGAGCATGATCGTCGTAATGACTTCGTGCGCGCCGAATCTTGCCTTGAGCACACCCGGCACGCCGCCGACGATCCCGCCGCCGAGCGCCGCGGCGACGATGAAGAGCGGGAGCGCGACAATCGACGGGAGGCTTGCCGGAAGCACGAGACCGAGCAGCGCGGCAAGGAATCCACCGGCCGCGAGCTGACTCTCGGCGCCGATGTTGAACAGCCCGGCGCGCAGGCCGATCGCAACGGCAAGGCCCGTGAACGTCAGCGTGGTCGCCTTGTACAACACCTGGCCGAATCCGTACGCGTTGCCCCAGGTACCCTCGATCAGCAGGCGATAGACTGTGCCCGGGTTCTGGCCAAATGAGAGAATTAGAATATCGCCGACGATCGCCGCGACGAGCAACGCGACGATCGCCGGAAGTACCGCCTCCTCGAGTTGCTCTCTCATTGTTCTCTCAGTTGTCTCACGCGGCGTCTCCGGTCTTCGAGGCGCCGGTCATGTACGGTCCGAGCACTTCTTCGCTCGCCTGGCCGCGTGGCATCACGGTCACGAATCGGCCGCCGTACATCACGGCGATTCGATCAGAGAGCGCGAGAATCTCCGCGAGGTCCGCGGACACCAGGAGAATCGCCTTGCCGGCGTCGCGCGCTTCGCGAAGCCGCGCGTGAATGAACTCGATGGCGCCGACGTCCACGCCGCGCGTGGGCTGCGCGGCGAGCAGCACTTGAAACGCGCGTCCCATCTCGCGCGCGATGACGATCTTCTGCTGGTTGCCACCGGAGAGCGCGCGAGCGGGAAGCGCCGCGTCCGCCGGACGAATGTCGAAGCGCTCGATCTGCTCGCGCGCGTTGCCGGCGATCCGCGGCTGATCGAGCCGCGCGCCCCTCGTGAAATGATGCTGCTGGCCGAGCACGAGATTCTCGGCGACCGAATAGTCGAGGATCAAGCCGCGCAGATGGCGATCTTCCGGAATGTGCGACAGTCCGGCGTCACCGCGCGCTTTCACGGAGAGCGATGTCACGTCGCGAGTGCCAATACGAATCTCGCCGCGCTTTGCCGGGCGCAGTCCAGCGAGTGCCTCGAGCAACTCGGTCTGTCCGTTGCCTTCGACGCCGGCGACGCCCAGGATCTCGCCCGGTGCGATGGAGAAGCTGACGTCGTTCACCGCGACCAGCCGCCGCGCGCTTTCAACGACGAGGTTCTTCACCACGAGCAGCGGCTCCGCCGACGCGTTGGGCGATGTTCTCGATGTGATGCCACGTTCGTCCGCGACGTAGTTCATCGCCAGCGACACATCTCGGCCAACCATCGTTCGCGCGATTTCCTCGGGCGTCGTGTCCGCGGTGCGAAGGCGGCCGACGGTTTTACCGTGGCGCATGACGGTGATCGTGTCGGAGATCTCCATCACTTCATCGAGCTTGTGCGTGATGAGCACGATCGTTTCGCCGCGCGCGCGCATCTGCCGCAGTACTTGCCACAGCTCGTCGATCTCGGGCGGCGAGAGCACCGCGGTCGGCTCGTCGAGAATCAAGATCCTGGCGCCGCGATAGAGCGTTTTCAGAATCTCGACACGTTGCGCTTCGCCGACCGAGAGATCCGACACGAGGCGATCGGCTTGCACCGTCAGGCCCGTCGACGTGCCAAGCTGCATGACTTCACGTTCGGCGCGCCGCGTATCGAGCTGTCCGCCGCGCGTCAGCTCGCGGCCGAGCATGACGTTTTCCGCGACGGTGAGCGTCGGCACGAGCATGAAGTGCTGGTGCACCATGCCCACGCCGGCGTCGATCGCGTCGGCCGTGCTCCAACCTGTGACATCGCGGCCGTTGACTTCCATACGACCGCCGTCGGGCGAATACATGCCGCTCAGCACGCGCATCAGCGTCGACTTGCCCGCGCCGTTCTCGCCAACGAGCGCGTGAATCTCGCCCGGCGCGACCTCGAGCGACGCTCCGCGATTGGCCTGAACGGGCCCGAAGTTCTTCTCGATGTCGGTGAGGCGGATGGCGAAGGGGAGTGTCGGTTCCGCCATACTCATCGTGTGGAGGGGACGGTGATCTTGCCCGAGATGATGTCGGCTTTGATCTGCTCGAGACGCGTGTGTACGCTGTCGGGGATCAGCGCGCGATTGTGCTCGTCGTACACGTAGCCAACGCCGTTCTGCGCGAGGCCGTACGTGTAAATCCCGCCTTTGAACGTGTGATCTTTCACGCGCTTGATCATGTCGAATACCGACACGTCGATGCCTTTCACCATCGAGGTCAGCACGCGGCCCGGGGCTTCGCTGTACTGATCCGCATCCACACCGATCGCGTACTTGCCGGCCTGCCGCGCCGCCTCGAAGACGCCGAGGCCGGTCGAGCCCGACGCATGATAGATGATGTTCACGCCCTGGTTGTACTGATTGAGCGCGAGCTCCTTGCCCTTGCCCGGATTGCGAAATGCTTCGGGCGTGACACCCGCGTATTGCGCGATGACGGTGCAACTCGGACAGACGTACTTCACACCGGCGCGATAGCCTGCTTCAAACTTCTGAATGAGCGGTACGTCCATGCCGCCGACGAATCCGACTTTCTTCGAGTTGCCGACGAGCGCCGCCATCGCACCGACGAGGAAGGAGCCTTCCTCTTCCTTGAACTTGAGCGCGGCCAGGTTCGGCGGCGGCGGGATCGGTTTGCCCGCCGTGTCGGTGGCGATCGCGTAATCGACGACCGCGAAGTTGACGTTGGGATATTCCTTGGCGAGCTGCGTGGCGTCGTCGGTGAAGATGAAGCCGACGCCGATGACGAGATCCATGTGCTCCGCGGCCAGCAACCGCAGTCCCGCTTCGCGATCGCTGCCTTCGCCCGGCTCGATGAGACGGATCTTGGCGCCGAGCTGTTTCTCGGCCAGCACGGCGCCGCGATACGCGCCGTCGTTGAAGGACTTGTCGCCCAGGCCGCCCACGTCGAGCACGATGCCGACGTTCACGGCATTGTCCGACGCGGCCTGCGCGCTCTGGGCGGGATGCACGAAAAGGAGGGCCACGTGGACGACGACCAGCACGCCCACGAGGATGAGCAGCTTTCGCATGATCCAACTTGGTATGTTTAGCCCAAATGGACCAGATCAGAACGCGCTTCCTCGTCGTCGGCAGCGGCGTCGCCGGTCTTCATACCGCGTGGCGTGCCTCGGAGCACGGCGACGTGTTGCTGCTGACGAAGCGTTCGCTGTTCGACAGCGCCACCGCCTATGCTCAGGGTGGAATCGCCGCCGCACTCGGCGCCGGTGATTCGCCCTCGCTGCATCGGCAGGACACGCTGGCCGCCGGCGCGGCGCTCTGTGATGCCGCCGCGGTCCAGGTGCTCGTCGAGGAGGGGCCGGCGCGCGTGAGAGAGTTGCAGACCGCCGGCGCTGATTTCGACCTCGATCCCAAGGGTCGTCTTCAGCTTGGACGCGAAGCGGCACACTCGAAGAACCGCATCGTCCACGCGCATGGCGATCAGACGGGTGCCGAGGTGGCGCGAACGCTCGTGGCGCGCGTGCGTGAGACGAAGCGCATTCGCGTGCTCGAGAAGGCGCGCGTGCTCGATCTCATCATGCGGCGCGGCGCGTGTATCGGCGTGCGCGCGAGCATCGCCGGCCGCGCGACCGAGATCATTGCCGACGCGACTGTCCTCGCGACCGGCGGTTGCGGGCAGATCTATCGCTACACGACGAATCCGGTCGTCGCCACAGGCGACGGCTACGCGATCGCGCATCGTGCCGGCGCGACGCTCGCCGACATGGAGTTCGTACAGTTTCATCCGACGGCGCTCGATACGCCGGAAAATCCGCTCGCGCTCATCTCCGAGGCCGTGCGCGGCGAAGGCGCGGTGCTCGTGAACTCGCGCGGCGTGCGTTTCATGAAAGGCCGGCATCGTCTCGCCGAGCTGGCGCCGCGCGACGTGGTGGCGCGCGCGATCTTTCGCGAGAAGCGGAGCGGCCCGGTGTATCTCGATGCACGAAAGCTTGGCCAGGGATTCGTCGATCGCTTCCCGGGCATCTTCGCGCTGTGTGAGGCGCGCGGCATCGATCCACGCAAGGATCTCATTCCGGTGACGCCGGCCGCGCACTACATGATGGGCGGCGTCGTCACCGATCTCTGCGGCCAATCGAGCGCGCCGCGATTGTACGCCGTTGGCGAAGTTGCGCGCACCGGCGTGCACGGCGCGAATCGCCTGGCATCGAACTCACTGCTCGAGGGTCTGGTGTTCGCCGAGCGTGTCGCGCGGGACGTCGAGAAGAATCAGCGACTCCGGAGCGTCCCCAAACCTGGGAAGTGGAAGGTGCCGCCGCTCGCGGATCGCGGTGCGGCGCAGGTCGCGGCGGATGCGATTCGCGCGGTGATGTGGGATTTCGCCGGCATCGCGCGGACGGCGCGTGGGTTGAACACGGCAGCCGAGCGTCTCGAGGAGATCGGTACGCGATTGCCCGAGGGCGCGACGGAAGAAGTGAACATGCTGCAAACCGCTCAGCTCGTCGTCGAGGCCGCGCTCCGGCGGCGCGAGTCGCGCGGCGGGCACTATCGGGCCGATTTTCCGCGCGCGAAGCGGGATTGGCGGGGGCGGCACATAGAGCTCTAATCGTCGTCATCCTTCGCTTCGCTCAGGATGACACACGCGCTACGCCCGGCATCCCCGGCCATGGTACCTTTCCACGATGGCCACCAGCAGCATCCCACGCTCGCACGACGCGGCAATCGCCGAGCTGCAGTCGGAGATCAAGCAACTCGCGCGCGAGCGGAATGCCGTCGTTCTCGCCCACAATTACGAACGGGCCGAAGTACAGGACGCCGCGGATTTCGTCGGCGACTCGCTCGGGCTCTCGCGCGAAGCCGCGAAGACCAGCGCCGGCGTCATCGTGTTCTGCGGCGTGCACTTCATGGCCGAGACCGCGGCGATTCTCTCGCCCGAGAAAACGGTGCTGTTGCCGGATCTCGCCGCCGGCTGCTCGCTTGCGTCGACGATCGACGGCGACGCGCTGCGGCAATGGAAGGCCGAGCATCCCGGAGCCGTCGTCGTCGCGTACGTGAACACGACCGCGGACGTGAAGGCCGAGAGCGACTATTGCTGCACGTCGGGCAACGCTGTCGAAGTCGTGAACTCGATCGATCCGGAGAAGGAGATTCTCTTCCTCCCCGACATGTTTCTTGGCGCGCACGTGCGGCGCATGACCGGCCGCCCGAACATTCACGTGTGGCTCGGCGAATGTCACGTGCACGCGGGGATCGATCCCGAGAACATCCGCCTGCAGCGCAGCATGCATCCGGAAGCGGAGTTCTTGATTCATCCCGAATGTGGTTGCTCGACGAGCGTGCTCGAAGCGATTTCGGCCGGCGACGTCGACCCCGAGGGCGTGCAGATCCTGTCGACCGAGGGGATGATCAAGCGGCCCGCGCTGTCGAAGGCCGACGAGTTCATCGTCGCGACGGAGGTTGGTATTCTTCACCGCCTGCGGCGCGACAATCCGAGCAAGCGATTCTTCGCCGCGAACGAGCGCGCGTCCTGCGCATACATGAAGGTCACGACGCTGCCCAAGGTTCGTGATGCGTTGATTCACAATCAGCATCGCATCACCGTTCCGCGTGCGGTGGCGGACAAGGCACGGCGCGCCATCGAGCGGATGGTCGCGATCGGCGGCGGCGCTCAGCAGCCCTTGTCGCCGGTGCCCGAAGGTGTAGATCCAGGCGAGTAACGAAGGGGGGTCGTTGCATGGAAATGTCTGAGGGTCGCCACGCGAACGAGCGTCGCTCCGTGCCGCGCACGATCACGCCGCTGTCCGGCGTGCCGGCCGTCGAGATGAGTTTGCTCAAGTTCCCGCTTCGGCAGAGCGAGCTCGAGGAAGAAGTGCGGTGGGCGCTCGAGGAGGACGCCGCGTTCGACGACATCACGACGATCGCGACCGTGGTCTCCGATCGCCGAATGCGCGCCACGCTCGTGGCGCGCGAGAATGGCGTGATCTGCGGCATTCCACTGGCGCTCGAGGCATTTCGTCTGCTCGACGCGAAAGTCTCGATTCGCGTCGATCACGAGGACGGCGCGCGCGTGAAGGCCGGCGAGCCCGTTCTTTTCGTCACCGGCCACGCCCGCGCGCTCCTCTCGGCGGAGCGTGTCGCGCTCAATTACATGCAGCGGCTGGCGGGCATTGCCACGCTCACGTGCAAGTATGTCGATCTGGTAAAAGGCACCAAGGCAAAGATTCTTGACACGCGCAAGACGACGCCGGGCTGGCGCGCGTTGGAGAAGTACGCGGTGCGCGCCGGCGGTGGGACGAATCACCGGATGAATCTCGAGTCCGCGGTCCTGATCAAGGACAATCACCTCGCCGCGCTGGACGGCGACGTCGTGAAAGCGGTGACGCGCGCCCGCGACCTGGCGCCGAAAGGTACGAAGGTCGAAGTCGAGTGCGATCGCATGGAGCAGGTCGAGCGCGCGCTCGAGGCGGGAGCGGACATCATTCTGCTCGACAACATGCCGCTCGCGACCCTGGTGGAGGCGGTGACGCTCGTGAACGGGCGCGCGATTCTCGAGGCATCGGGCGGCGTGAGCCTGAGCACGGTGCGGTCGATCGCGGAAACCGGTGTGGACTGGATCTCCGTCGGCGCCTTGACGCATTCCGCGCCATCGATGGACATCGGGCTCGACTTCGAGTAAACGCCGGACACGTTTATTAGTAAACACTAACAAATCCGTACGGCGATTTTTCCGGCGGACGACGGCGTAGTGAACAGTTAGGCGGTCTTCATGTGTTCGCCACGCCACGGATGTCGGCGAGCAGCTTCTCGACGTCGATCTTGTGCGCCGCGAAGATCGGCGCATAGCGCTGGGACGTCGCGATGCGCTGGAGCATGGCGGCCGCGGCAGCGGGCGGCAGATCCTGCGTTGCCGGATGTGCCGCCACGCCGGGATCTTCTCGTCCCGCCGCGTGCAGCTCCCGCAACGCATCGCGCGCCACATCGCGCGAAAATCCGAGATCATTGAGCACACTGGCGCCGAGATCGCGCTTCTCGCGCACGAGGCCGAGCAGCAAGTGCCCGGTGTCGACATACGTGTCGCCCAGGTTTCTCGCCTCGGACATCGCCTGCTCGAGGACGCGCTTGCTGCGGTTGGAGTACGGCAGATGGTCGCCGCCCGCCGCGTCGGGCTCCGGCGTCGCACGACGCTCCACCTGGGCGCGAATGTCCTTCACCGACACGTTCTGTTGCCGCAGCATGTCCGACGCGACACTGTCGGGATCCGCAACGAGTCCCAGCAGAATGTGCTCGGTGCCAACGTAGTCGTACTTCAAGCGCACGGCCTCTTCGCGCGCCACGGCGAGGGCGGAGCGAACGCGCATGGAAAAGTTGAAGCCGTTCATGTCAGAGGTCCGCGCAGCTCTTGTTGATCTGGCGGCAATCGGCGCAGACCAGCTTGCATTTGCGCCATTCCAGCCGGGCCGAGCCGCAGTAGTCGCAGCATTCGGCGATCTGCGTCGACTCCGGCGCCTGGCCTGTGTCGCGTGAGTCGCGCTGAATGGCGACGCCGGGTTGCACGAACGGTTTGGTATGGCATGGCGGCATGGTGAGAAAAAGGCGATGCCCCCCGAGAAAAACAAGAGCGTTTGACCGCGGTCGAGGGCGCGACTAGTCTCCTTTCGACTTCAACCCGGCAGCGCGATGAGTCGTCACGGCAACAGCTCGAAGAAGGGCACGCACGGCGATTTCAACATGGCGGCCGCGGTGCGTCGCGTCGTCACGACCGCGGGCTTCGAGCCCGACCTCGATGACGCCGCCAAGCGGCAGCTCGATTCGCTCACGGCGCCCGCGCCGGCGCCTGGCGGCGTGAAGGATCTGCGTTCGCTGCCGTGGTCGTCGATCGACAACACGGAGTCGCGCGATCTCGACCAGGTCGAAGTCGCCGAGTCGCTGCCGAGCGGCGACATCCGGTTGATCGTCGGCATCGCGGACGTCGACGCGCTCGTCGGCAAGGGCACGCCGCTCGATCAGCACGCGTACGCCAACTGCACGTCGGTGTACACGGGCGTCGCGGTGTTCCCGATGCTGCCGGAGAAGTTGTCCACCGATCTCACGTCGCTGAACGAGAACGAGGATCGGCTGTCGCTCGCGATCGAGACGGTGGTGAACGGCGACGGCGACGTCACCTCGTTCGACGTCTACCGGGCGATGACGCGCAACACGGCGCAGCTCGCCTATGACGACGTCGGAGAGTTTCTCGCGGGTGGCGCGCCGCCGAAGAAAGTCGCGAACAACACGACGCTGATCGACCAGCTTCGCCTGCAGCACGAGGCGTCGAAGCGGCTCAAGGCCGAGCGACTCCGCAACGGCGCGTTGGAGCTCGACACGATCGAGGCGACACCGGTCGCGAAGGACGGGCGGATCGTCGACCTCAAGGTGGTGCACAAGAACATGGCGCGCGACCTCATCGAGGATTTCATGATCGCGAGCAACGTGGCGATCGCGAAGTTTCTCGAGCGCCAGGGCCGTTCGGGGATTCGGCGCGTGGTGCGCGAGCCCGAGCGGTGGGGGCGCATCGTCGAGCTGGCGAAGGGCCTTGGGACGACGCTGCCGGCCGAGCCGGACTCGCTGGCGCTGGCGAAGTTTCTGGCGGCGCGCCGCCAGGCCGACCCGGACACATTTCCGGATCTCTCATTATCAATCGTTAAATTGATGGGCCCGGGAATCTACGCGCTCGATTTGCCGGGCAAGGATCCGGGCGGCCACTTCGGCCTGGCGACGCACGACTACTCGCACGCGACGGCGCCCAATCGCCGCTATGCGGATCTCGTCACGCAGCGCCTGGTGAAGGCGGCGCTCGCGAACGCACCGGCGCCGTACTCGAACGACGAGCTGGCAACGGTCGCCGAGCACTGCACCGAGCGCGAGGATGCGGAGAACAAGGTCGAGCGGACGGTGCGCAAGACGGCAGCGGCGGTGCTGTTGAGCGACGACGTCGGCCAGACGTTCGACGCGATCGTCACGGGCGCGAATCAGAAGGGCACGTTCGTGCGGACGATCAAGCCGCCGGCAGAGGGGATGGTGGTGAGCAACCACGCGGGGTTTGACGTCGGCGACAAGGTGCGGGTGAAGTTGGTGTCGACTGATCCGGACAGGGGGTACATCGATTTCGCGGGGGAGGGGCAGCGGTAGCTCGGCCGCGCTGCGCTCGAGGGGCTGGCGCGCCTGCGGCGCAGGGGATGACGCGCTTCGCGCGGGCAGCTGCGCGGTTGCGTTTCCTGGCACGTGTACATACATTTTATGGTGACGTATTTACACTGAGTGCGCCCATGACCAAAAAACACGCGAAGTCGAACAGGGTCGGCGAAGCGAAGGTCGCCAAAAGCTACCGCCTGGAGCCCGGCAAGATCGCGGCGGCGCGCAGCGCACTCGGCGCGCCCACCGATACGGCCGCCATTGAGATGGCGCTGGACATGGTCGTGTTCCGCAAAGAGCTGATGAACGGGACGGCGGCCATGCTCGGCGTCGAGATCGACGCGCCGTTCGACGGCTAGCGTTCGAGCATGGCACGACCGGGCCGGAAGTATGCGCTCGATACGAACATCTTCATTCGCGCCTTTCGCGACGAGAACGCCAACGCGAGGCTGCAGGCCTTTCACGCCGCGAATGCGCCCTTCGAGTACATGAGCGCCATCGTGGCGCAGGAGCTCCGCGCCGGTGCCACGCCGCACCACGCGCGCGAGCTTCAGCGTCATGTGCTCGAGCCGTTCGAGCGCCCCGGCCGCTTCTTCGCGCCGTCATACGACACGTGGAAGCAAGCCGGCGAAGTGCTCGCGTCACTCGTCGCCGAGAAGATCGTGGACTGGCGTCACGTTTCGCGAAGCTTTCTCAACGACGTCCTGCTCGCGGCGAGCTGCCGTGAAGCCGGTGTCGTGTTGATGACCGACAATGTCGCCGACTTTGAGCGAATTCAAAACGTGCTGAAGTTCAGCTTCGTGTCGCTTTGATAGCGCGGGCTGCTGCCCCCCGCGCGCAGCGCGCCATTCCCCGCGCGCAGCGCGCCATTCCCTGCGCGTAGCGCGCCATTCCCTGCGCGTAGCGCGCCATTGCTTGCGCCGCAGGCGCGCCATCCCCTGCGCCGCAGGCGCGCCAGCCCCTCGAGCGCAGCGCGGCCGAGTCACGGCTCCCTCCACTCCACGGAGTCTTCCTCGATCAACTCATCCGCCTCACGCGGCCCCCAACTTCCCGCCGCATAGGTCGGCATGCGCTTCGGCTTGTGCTCCTCCCAATACTTGATCAAGGGATCGACCACCCGCCACGCCGCCTCGACCTCATCACTCCGCGTGAACAACGTCGCCTCGCCGATCATCACGTCGAGCAGCAGCGTCTCGTACGCCGGCGCGGTCGTCTCGCCGAACGCCTCGGTGTAGTTGAACTCCATGTCCACCGGGGCGATCTCGATGTTCGACGTCAACGCCACCGCCGCGCCGGGCACCTTCACCTCGAAATTCAGCGCGACGCCTTCGTTCGGCTGCACGCGCATCACGAGCGTGTTCGGGCGCATCGTTTCGCTCGTCTGGTGGCCGAACATCAAATGCGGCGGCGTGCGAAACTGCACCGCGATCTCCGACACGCGCTTGGCCAGCCGTTTACCCGAGCGCAGATAGAACGGCACGCCGTTCCATCGCCAGTTGTCGATGAACAGCCGCACCGCCGCGAACGTGGGCACGATCGAATCTTTCGCGACGTCGCTTTCCTGCGCATACCCCGGGACATTCTGGCCATCCATCGTACCCGCCGTGTACTGCGCGCGCACGGTGTTTTCGGGAATGGCCTCCGGAGTCATCCACCGGATTGATTTGAGCACCTTCACCTTTTCGTCGCGCACCGAGTTAGCCGACATCTGCGCGGGCGGTTCCATCGCGGTGAGCGCGAGCAGCTGCAGGAGATGGTTCTGAAACATGTCGCGGACGACGCCTGCTTCCTCGTAATACTTGCCGCGCGTGCCCACGCCGACATCCTCCGCCGCCGTGATCTGCACGTGATGCACCCACTGCCGATTCCACACCGGCTCGAAGATCGAGTTCGCGAAGCGCAGCACCAACACGTTCTGCACCGTCTCCTTGCCGAGATAGTGGTCGATGCGAAATGTCTGATGCTCGGCGAACAGGCCCAGCACGAGATCGTTGAGCCGCTGCGCGCTCTCGAGGCTGCGGCCGAACGGCTTCTCGATGACGACGCGAATCCATGGGCGTGCGTCGGCCGTGCGCGAGCGCGGCGCCAACCCCGACGCCGACAGGCTGCGCACGATCGGCTCGAAGATGCTCGGCGGCACGGCGAGGTAGAACAGGCGGTTGCAATCCTCGCGCGGACGGCCTTTCTCGATGTCCTCGAGCTTCTTGGCGATCAATCCGTAGTCGTCGGGCTTCGTGAGATCCGCCGACACGAAGCGGAGCCGCGCGCAGAGATCCTGCCACAGCCCTTCGTCGACGCCGTGCAACTCGTCGGACTGCGCGAGCGCGTCGCGCATGTACTTTCGAAAATCATCATCGGTGGTGCAGCCGGCTTCGCGCGGGTCGCGACCGACGCCGAGCACGCAAAAATGCTCGTCGACGAGATGCTCCTTCATGAGCGAATAGATCGCCGGCAACAGCTTGCGGCGGCTCAAGTCGCCGAGCGCGCCGAAGATCACCATCGTGCACGGGTCGGCCTTGTCGCGCACCGACGCCGACGCCGATGCCGGCTGTGCTTGCGTCGTGGGACGCGCCGCGATGGTCGGTCCCGTCATGATTTCTTCACGGCGTGGCCGCCGAATTCGTTGCGCAGCGCGGCGATCACCTTTGCGCCGAACGAGTCGGTCTGCCGCGAGCGGAAGCGGGCCTGGAGCGACAGGGTGATGACCGGCGCCGGCACGTCGAGGTCGATCGCCTCCTGCACCGTCCAGCGACCCTCACCGGAGTCGGCGACCCAGCCTTTGATGTCGGAAAGCTTGGCGTCGTGCGCGAACGCACTTGCGGCGAGCTCGTTCAACCATGACCGCACGACGCTGCCGTACTGCCACACGTTGGCGATCTGCGTCAGGTCGAGATTGGGAAAGAGCTTCGACGCATTCAAGATCTCATATCCCTCGGCGTACGCTTGCAGCAAACCGTACTCGATGCCGTTGTGCACCATCTTCACGTAATGTCCGGCGCCGGTGGGGCCAACGTGCGCGTAGCCGTTCGCCGGCGCGAGCGCCGTGAAGATCGGCTCGCAATGCTTCACCGCCGTGTCAGTGCCGCCGACCATCAGGCAGTAGCCGTTCTCGAGGCCCCACACGCCGCCGCTCGTTCCCGAATCGACGAACGCGATGCCGGACTTCGCGAGCTCGTCGCCGCGGCGAATCGTGTCGTGAAAGTTCGAATTGCCGCCGTCGATGATGATGTCGCCGTTCGACAGGAGCGGCGCGAGCGCGTCGATCGTCTGCTGCGTCGGATCGCCGGCCGGCACCATGATCCACACGACGCGCGGGGTTTCGAGCTGCGCGACGACCTTCTTCAAGTCGTCCGCCGGCGACGCCCCGAGCTTCTGATACTTGCCCATCGCCTCGGCGCTTCGATCGTAGACCACGAGCTGATGCCCGTTGCGCATCAGCCGCTCGACCATGTTGCCGCCCATTCGCCCCAGTCCGATCATCGCGAGCTTCATTCTCGTTCCTCGTTTGTCGTCGTACGTCTCAGGTCTCAGCTCAACAATCCCAGCGCCTGCAGGTTCACGCGCAACTGCTCCGCCGACTGAAACTGGATGGTGTGCATGCCCATCGCCGCGGCGGGATTCAAATTCTGCTTTCGGTCGTCCACGAACACCACGCGCCGCGGATCGGCCTGTGCCATCGACACGGCGCGTGAATAAATCTCGAGCGTCGGTTTCCGAACGCCGAGCCAGCAGGACGAAAAGAAGACCGGAAAAATGTCGCGCAGGCCGAATTCGTCGATGCGATGCACGTTCAGCGCCTCGCTCTCGTTGTTGAGCGTCGCGAGACGTGCGTTGCCCGCCTGCGCGAGCTCGCGCGCCACGGCGATGCTTTGCGGCCACGGCTCGCTCTGCGCGAACATGAACGCCTTGAACTCCTCGCGCGAAAAATTCCGACCCTCGCAGAAGACCGTCACGTCGAGATACTCGTCGAGCGAGATCTCCCCGGCTTCGAGCGCGCCGACGGTTTCCTCGTGGCGGTACTGAAATTCGTCCTCCTCGGACGTCATCCCGAAACGCTCCAGCGCCGCCGATCGCTGCTCGCGATCCCAGCCGTTGCTGCCGAGGACGCCGCCGATGTCGAACAGCACCAGCTCGATGGGAGCCGTCATCCGATCAGCACCGCCCGCGCGGGCGCTCCGTCGAGCCCCGCGAGCCGGATTGGCAACACGCGAAGCTCGTACGGGCCCATGGCCGGGCCGGACAGGTCCAGCCCTTCGATGATCACGACGCCTTTCTCGAGGAGCGTGTGATGCGTGCGATGATGTCCCGAATGAAATTGCTCGACCGAGAAATAGTCCACGCCCACGAGCTTGACGCCAAGCGACACGAGATACGCCGCGCCGTCAGGCGCGAGGTACGTGTAGTCTTTCACGAATTCGCGGCCGCGAACGAATTGCGAGTTGCGCGTCTTGATGAGCACGCGTGTGTGTCCCTTGAGCTCGTGGCGCCGCAGCTCGGCTTCACCCACCGACATGACGTCGGCTTCCATCGCGATGACGACGGCGGGGCCCATCATCGCGTCGAGCGGCAATTGATCGATGGTGGCGCCGTTCTCGAACATGTGCTTCGGCGCATCGACGTGCGTCCCGGTGTGCGAGCCGAACGAGAGCGACGACACGTTCGAGCTGTCGCCCTTCGCGATCGACTGCTGCGGTTCGATGCGGATTTCGGGATTGCCGGGATACACAGCGCCGCCCGTCGCGATCGGCACCGAGATGTCATAGATCGTAGCCATCAGCCTCGTGTCTCCAGAATAGCGTCCGGAATTCCATAGCCCACATTGTCGCGGACGCATTGCGCCACCCGGCGCCGCGTCTCGTCTTGCGGCGATTGCAGCGATACGCGCGCCGCACGGAAGCGCCGGCCCGACTCCACCACGAACAGATCGCACAGGTCGAGCTCCGCGTCCGCGCGCGGGGCGCCGATCTCGTCGATCAACTTCTGCGTTCGCGCGAGCACGCACGCCGTGGCGAAGAGCTCGATCGCCATGTCCGACAACCGCTCCAGCTCCTGCTGCCGGTCGACGACGTCGCGCCGGTACTCGCGAATGATGCGTTGCGTCGCCGCCTGCAGGTCGGCGACGTGCTTCTCGAGGAATTCCTTGTGCTTCGCCAACCGCTCGTGCAGGTGAACGTCGAGCGTTGGCGTCGCGCCGAGTGCGCTGCGCAAACGTGAGGCCGCGAAGCCGCTGATCAAGCCAAGATTCTTTAGCGGCCGCCTGAGCGCCGAGCCGACTTCCTTCAACTGCTCGGCGGGGCCCTGAATGCCGTTGAGCGCGATGAAGAGCCGCAGAATCTCGTTCGTGCCTTCGAAGATGCGATTGATGCGCGCGTCGCGCAGGAGTCGCTCGTACGGATACGGCTTCACGAAACCGCGGCCCCCGGCCAATTGCACCATTTCATCCGCGGCCCGCCACAGCATTTCGCTCGCGAACACCTTGCAGCACGCCGCCTCGAGCGCGAAGTCGCTGTCCGGCCTGGACGCAAGATCCGCGAGCTCGCCGAGCATTGCGTCCGACGCGTACACGTCGGACGCGGTGCGCGCGAGCTTGCGTTGAGTAATCTCGAATTCCACGATCGGCTTGCCGAACTGCACGCGCGATTCGGTGAACCTGGCCATCTCACCAAGCAGCTCTTTCGTGCCGGCGGTGCAGCCGGCGGCGAGCGTCAGCCGTCCGCCGTTCAGCACGTGCACGGCGACAGCGAAGCCTTTTCCCACGGTTCCGAGAACGTGATCGCCCGGCACCTGGAGATCGGTGTATTGCAGCTCCGCCTGCGTCGAACCGCGAATGCCGAGCTTTCGTACGGTGCTGACGACCTCGAAGCCCGGCATGTCCGGGCGAATGATGAACGCCGTCGGCCGCTGCACGTGCTCGCCGCGGCGTTCGGCCGGCGTTTGCGCGAACGTCGTGATCACGCCCGCGCGATGCCCGTTGCCAATCCACTGTTTCCGGCCGTTCAGAATCCAGTGCGAGCCGTCGTCACTGAGATGCGCGGTCGTCTTGATGTTCTGCGCGTCCGAACCGATGTCGGGCTCCGTCAGCGCGTACGCGGCGAGCGTCTCGCCCCGCGCGAGCATCGGCAGGTATCGCTCCTTTTGCGCCGGCGATCCAAACAGCACGATCGCCTTGGAGCCGAGCCCGCAGTGCACGCCGATCAGCACGGCGAGCGACGGATCGAGGCGCGACACCTCGCCGAACACACGCGCGTAGCCGGTCGACGAGAGCCCTACCCCGCCGAATTCGGTAGGGATCGTCAAGCCCAGCAGCCCGTGCTCGGCGAGTGCGTGAATGGTCGGTTCCGGAATAGTCTCTTCTTCGTCGAACCGGGCCGAATCGATCAAGCCCTCGGCGCGCATTTGGTGGAGCGCGCGGATCAGCCGTCGAACGGTCTGCGCCTCGAATCGGTTGGAGACGTCCAGTGCCGGGGGGTAGGGGAAGAGCAGCTCGTCGTGCAGGGCACCGGAAAAGACGCCACGGACAAATGAGGGCATTTGTCAAACCTACCGGGTCCCGGGCGCCTCGAAAGGAATCAGTAAAGCCCCATTTTGGCTCTGGCCCCCGTCCTTACAACTGACTGTATTAGACAGTATGCGCCGCTCTCCCCGGCTCGTTGGTACGGTCGCCCTGCTGATACTCGCACTGGTCGTGTGCGCGGTATTGGCGTATCAGGCGTGGGATGCCGGCCGGTCTCAGCAGCGCACGGCGGACAGCGCGATCCGGGACTACGCGAAGATTGCCGATTGGCAGCTGGTTCAGCAGTCGAAGTACGCGCTCGAGAGCCAGATCATCGTCTCGCTTTTCTCCCCCGCCTCGCGCGTGAACCCCGACTCGCTCCCCGAGACGGTGGTGTCGCCCGCGCAGGTGGAGGACGCGGCGCATCGCATCGCCGGATTCTGCACGTGCCTGTCGGGCGTTCGGTACTTCTTTCGCTACGACTGGCGCGACGGCACGCTGCGCACGACCGACACCGACCTGTCCGACGCCGACCTGGGCTGGGCGCGCGATACGATCGTCTCGTTCGTGAAGACGATGCCGCCGCCGGATCGCGGCATCATGACGTTTGGCTCGCCCGACGGCCGCAGCGGTCCGATCAAGAACCTGGCGGTCATCCTCACGAACGACTCGTACGCGATGGTCGTGGGCGAACGAAACGGCAAACAGGTACTGCTGGTGTTCGTCGTCGTGCGCGACGCGGACAGCGAGCAACCGGTGGTGCTGTACGGCTACGCCACCGATCCGTGGTCGTTCATCGCGCCGCTCCTCGACACGATTCGCGGCACCAACGGCGGCCGCAGCACGCTGCTCGCCGAATCGGTGGTGCACGGACTCCAGGCCGATTCGATTCTCGCCATCTCTGTCACGAGCCTTAGCGGCAAAGAGATCTACAAATCGGGCTGGGGCGCGCCACGCTACAGCGCGCTCGACACGATCGAGGCGAACTACGGCCGCTTGATCATGCGCGTCAGCGTGAACCCGAAGTTCGCCGGCCAGCTGCTGGTCGGCGGTATGCCGGGGACGCGCCTTCCGCTGCTGATCACACTGTTCGTGATCGCCGCGGGTCTGTTGACGATGTCGCTGCTGCAGCTGCGCCGGCAGCAGGAGCTGGCGCGCCTGCGCACGGAGTTCGTGTCGGGCGTGTCGCACGAGCTGCGCACACCGCTCGCGCAGATTCGGTGGTTCGCCGAGCTGCTGCACATGAACAAGCTGCGGACCGAGGAAGAGCGGGCGCGATCCGCGGGCATCATCGATCAGGAAGCGCGGCGCCTGACGTATCTCGTCGAGAACGTGCTCAACTTCTCGCGCGCGGAGAAGGGCACGAATCGCGTGTCGCTGGCGCCGGCGGATCTCGATCACGAAATCAGCGAGGCGCTCGAGTTGTTCGCGCCGCTCGCGCGTGCGCGAAAGATGACCGTCGAGCCGCGTCTCGACGCGAGCGCGGTGGTCATGCTCGATCGCGATGCGCTGCGCCAGGTGCTTCTCAACCTGCTCGACAACGCCGTGAAGTACGGCCCGTCCGGCCAGACGATCGTCGTTGGTTCGACGATCTCCGGCGATCGCGTGCGGATTTGGGTCGAGGATCAGGGCCCCGGCATTCCGCACGAGCACCGGCACCAGGTGTGGGAGCCGTACGTGCGTCTCACGCGCGAAGCCGAAGCCACGACGGGCGGAAGCGGCATCGGTCTGTCCGTTGTTCGAGAATTGGTATCGCTCCACGGCGGCCGCACGCGCGTGGAAGGAGCGCCTGGCGGTGGTGCACGCATCGTCATCGAGCTGCCGCTGGCGCAAACCGACGGCTCAACGTCTTCAACTCCCCCGGGCGACGCATCGCCCAATCCCGAGTCTCCCGTGCAACTCAAGGCGGTCCCATGACGTACTCGACTCTTGCCAACTCCCAGTATTCCGCGACCGACACTCTTCCCCTGACCATGGCCCGCATTCTCATCGTCGAAGACAACCCAGACCTGGCATACGGACTACGCACCGGACTCGAGATCGAAGGCTACGACGTCCAGATCGCGGAGGACGGCGAAACCGGACTCGAGCGTGCGCGGTCGTGGCGGCCGGACCTGATGATGCTCGACCTGATGCTGCCGGGGATGGACGGCTATCGCGTGCTCAAGACGCTGCGCGAAGGCGGAGCAGATATGCCGGTCCTCATTCTGACCGCCCGCGGCGAAGAGGCCGACAAGGTCCTTGGCTTCCGTCTGGGAGCAGATGATTACGTCACCAAGCCCTGTGGAGTGCTCGAATTGCTCGCACGCGTGGGCGCACTGCTGCGTCGCTCGCGTCTCGCCGACCAGCGAAATGTGACGCCGGACACATTGGAGCGATTCGGAAGCGTGGAAATCAATCCGGCATCGCGCACTGTCACGAAAGAGGGCACTCCAGTTGCACTGAGCCCTAAAGAGTTCGATCTATTATTGGCGCTGGTGCGGCGCCGTGGTGCCGTGGCGTCACGCGTCGAGCTGCTGCGAGAGGTGTGGGGACATCGCGTCGAGGTGATGACGCGAACGGTGGACATCCACATCGCCGAGCTGCGGCGCAAGTTGGAGGACGATCCGTCTCAACCGCGGCACATCCTGACCGTGTGGAAGGCGGGCTATCGATTGGAACCATGACTATGAACGAATCCCGCAGCCTGCGATCGCACATTCTGGCAACCCCGCGACTTCTCGTTGTGGGGTTGCTGTTTTTCACCGCGTGTCATCACCAGCCGTCGGCGCCGGTGCCGGCGCCGGCCAAGCCGACACCGAAGCGCGAACCGGTGCCGGGAATCGCGAGCGCGTCGTCGCTCATTCAAGCGATGCGCGAGAAGTATCCGTCGTGGTATCGGACGGTGAGCTTCTCGCAAAAAACGACGATCAATCCGCCGAGCGGCGGCGAGATCGTGCAGTCGTGGTACGAGGCGGCGAAGCTGCCGGGCCGGCTTCGCATCGATACCGACGCGGCGTCGAAGAGCGGAACGCTGTTCGCGGGCGACAGCGTGTACTCCTTCTCGTCGGGCAAACTCACGCGGACATCCGCCGATCTGAACGAGCTGCTGGTGCTCGGCTTCGACGTCTACACACAGCCGGCGTCGCGTACGGAGGCCCAGCTCAGGTCGCGCGGCTTCGATCTCTCGCGCTTTCACGAGGGAACTTGGGACGGGAAACGGATCTACGTCGTCGGGGCGATGCGCGGCGACACGACGTCGAAGCAGTTCTGGGTGGACGCCGAGCGTCTGGTCTTCCTGCGTCTGATCGAGAACTCGGCGCTGGGCCGCAACGACATTCGTTTCGAGGAGTACCGGCCGATCGGAAACGGTTGGATTGCCGAGCGGGTGGAGCAGATCGTCAACGGCAAGCGGCGGCTGCTGGAGGAGTACTCGAACGTCCGCGTGGGCGAGCCGCTGCCGGACGCCTTGTTCGAGCCGCGCTCCTGGGCGACGGCGCCGCGTTCGGGGGGCGGATCGCGCGTTAATTAGTATACTCTAATACTCTGCGCCACCCATCTGTTTGCGCGGCGTGACGCTGCCCTTGCCCGCGCGTCAGGATACCGGTATTACACTTCGCTGAATGCCGACTGGGAACGTGCAGGCGATCGCGTTGATCGCGGTCGGGCTGGCGGTCGTCGCCGCGACACTGGCGATGTTCGTCCGCAAAATCATCCGCCAATCCGTCGAGCTCGAGCGCGCCAACATCGAGCTCGCGGAAGCTGTCAGCGCGGCCGAGGTCAGCCGCGCGCGCGCTGAAGCAGAGGCAGGCCACAAGGCCCGTCTGGCCGCGCTGCTCGACGCCGCGCTCACGAGCGCGCCCATCGGCCTGGGCTTCTTCGACCGGCAGCTCCGCTTTCTGCGCGTCAATCGCACGCTCGCCGAGATCAACGGCCGCGCGATCGAGGATCACATCGGCGCGACCATCCGCGAGATCGATCCGCGACTCGCCGAAAAGGTCGAGCCGCAGTTGCGCCGCGTGCTCGCCACGCGGAAGCCCGTGACCAACGTGGAATTCGCCGCGACCACCCCCGGCGCGCCTGGCGAGATGCGCAACTGGCTGTCGAGCTACTACCCGATCATGACGGACAACGGTGAGCTGTTCGGCGTCGGCGTCGCGGTCACCGATCTCACCGAAGTGAAGAAGCTCGAGGAGCAGCTGGTACAGGCGCAGAAGATGGAGGCCGTTGGCCGGCTGGCCGGCGGTGTCGCGCATGACTTCAACAACCTCCTCACCGTCATCAACAGCTACGCCGAGCTGATTCTGTTCGACCCCGAGATGTCGAAGGGGCGCGAGGAGATCGAAGAGATTCGCGGCGCCGCGGCGCGGGCGGCCAAGCTCACGCGGCAGCTGCTGGCGTTCAGCCGGCGGCAGGCGATGGAGCCGCGCATCGTCAATCCGAACGACGTGCTGCGCGGCGTCGAGGTGCTGTTGCGGCGTTTGATCGACGGCAACATCACGATGGTCACGGATCTGTCGCCCGAGACGCCGCTCATTCGCGTCGACCCGGGTCAGCTCGAGCAGGTTGTGATGAACCTCGCGATCAATGCCGCGGACGCCATGCCGGACGGCGGCACGCTCGGCATCGTGACGGACAGCCGTGCGATGCCCGAGGAGGTGCTGCGCCGGCACGCGGAAGTGAAGCCGGGTCTCTATGCGACGATCGAGGTCGGCGACACGGGCCACGGCATGAGCGCACAGACGATCGCGCAGATCTTCGAGCCCTTTTTCACGACGAAAGAGCCGGGACGAGGAACGGGGCTGGGACTCTCCACGGTGTACGGCATCGTGAAGCAGTCGGAGGGGCACATCGACGTGCAGAGCACGCCGGAAGTGGGGACGGTGTTTACGGTGTATTTGCCGGCGGTGGGTGATCTGGGGTAGAGCGTGCCTGTCATTCCGAGCGCGCTTGTCATTCCGAGCCTGCTTGTCATTCCGAGCCTGCTTGTCATTCCGAGCGCAGCGAGGAATCTTCTGTCCCGGTAGAGAGACTGGCCGCTCTACCCCCACGCAAGATTCCTCGCTTCGCTCGGAATGACTATGCGAAAATTTGTTCTCCTGGCTCTGCTTGCCGCGTCCACCTCACCAGCCCAGGAACTCAAAGGCTCGGGCACCGTCGTCCTTCACGCCGCTCGCGTCATCGACGGCAGCGGAGCGGCACCGATCGCCAATGGCGTCGTGGTCGTCACCGACGACAAGATCGTCGCGGTCGGGCGGCAAGGGGCGGTCACCATTCCCGCCGGCGCGCGCACCATCGAGCTTGGCGACGCGACACTGCTGCCCGGCTTCATCGACGCGCACACGCACATCATCGGGCGCGAGCTCAAGGACCCCGAGTCGAACGACGCACCGGTGCGCGACTACGACGGCACCGGCGCGATCATCGGCGTCGCCAACGCGCAGAAGACGTTGATGGCCGGCTTCACGACGATTCGCAACGTCGGCGCGCCGAACTTCGACGACATGGCGCTGCGCAAAGTGATCGGCGAAGGATTCGTCATCGGTCCCCGCATGGAAAACGCCGGGCACGCCATCGGCATCACCGGCGGACATTGCGACGAGAACGGCTACAAGCCCGGCCTCATGGACGGCAATCCACAAATCGGCGTCGCCGACGGTGTCGACCAGATTCGCGCCGCCGTGCGCTATCAGGCGAAGTACGGCGCCGACGTGATCAAGATGTGCGCGACAGGCGGCGTGCTCTCCGAGGGCGACGCGGTCGGCGTCCAGCAGTACACCTACGAGGAGATGAAAGCGCTCGTCGACGAAGCGACGAAGCTGGAGCGCAAAGTCGCCGCGCACGCGCACGGTACCGAAGGCATCAAGACGGCGGTGCGCGCGGGCGTCGCGTCGATCGAGCACGGCTCCTTTCTCGACGACGAAGGCGCGAAGATGATGGCGCAGCGCGGCACGTTCCTCGTGCCCACACTCAGCGCGGGCGAAACAGTGGAGAAGGCCGCGCACAGCGGCGTACTCACCGGCTTGCGCGCGCAGAAGGCGCTCGCCGCGGCGTCAGCGATGCGGAACGCGGTCAAGATCGCGGTGCGCGACGGCGTTCCCATCGCGCTCGGGACCGACGCCGGTGTCGGCTCGCACGGCACGAACGGTCACGAGTTTACGCTGATGGTCGAGTGGGGCGGGATGACGCCGATGCAATCGATCGTCGCCGGCACGTCGAACGGTGCCAAGCTGCTCGGCTGGAGCGATCGCATCGGCACGCTCGCGAGCGGCAAGCTGGCCGACGTCGTCGCGGTCCCCGGCGATCCGCTCCAGGACATTCACGTGATGGAGAAGCCGTCGTTCGTCATGAAGAACGGGTACGTGTACAAGAGCAGCTCAGTGACGCCGGTGCTGCCGTAAACACGTAAGTCAAACCTTGCCACGGACGTGACTTCGGACGGACACGGACCGGCACGGAGCTACGTCAACCTTCTAAACGAACAGCCCCATCCGCTTCATCAACTCCGCGAACCGCGGCTCCTTCCTGAGCGGATCGAAACTCGACCGCACGTTCGCCCAGATCAGATCACTGGCGCGAACGTCGGCCGCGGCCTCGAGGAACCCGAGCGCACGATCGAACTCGCCGAGTGCGACGGGAATCGGCGCAAGGTGCGTCGGCGAGGTGTACGTCTCCGCGGCGCGACGCTCGAGCCCAGTCTGAATGCCGCGCGCGCGATCGTGCTCGCCCGCGAGCGCGAGCATGTAGCCGAATGACGCCAACGTCTCCGTGCTGGCGCCCGACAATTCCACCGAGCGCTCGGCATTCATGCGGGCCGCGTCGAAGTCGAGCAGATGCGTGTAGGCGCGTCCGAGGAAGAAGTACGCGGGCGCGAACGCCGGATCGAGCTCCAGCGCCGACTTCGCCGCCTCCACCGCCTCCTTGTACTCGCGCGCATAGAGCAGCACGCTGCTCAGCGTCACGCGCAACACCGGCGACAGCGGATCCATCTTGAGCGCCGTGCGAATGGCGCTCACCGCATCCGCGAACTTGTGCCGGGGCGTGAGCACCGCCGTCGCCAAACCCTGGTGCGCCGACGGCAGCTGAGGATTGAGCGAGATCGCCTGGCGAAAGGCCTGACCCGCCGCGGTGAAGTTCCAGTCGTAATGCGCGAGCACGTGGCCGAGCGCCACCCGCGCTTCGGCCAGTGCGGGATCGATCGCGAGCGCCGCCTCGGCGGCGACGCGTGCCTTGGGCATGGCCTCGCCCGGCGCCGCCGCGCCGTATACGGCGAGCGACACCCAGACGTCGGCAATCGCGGCGTGCGCCGGTGCATACGTCGGATCGGCGGCGATCACCTGCTCGAAGCAGTCGAGCGCCTTCCGCATGCTGGTGCTCGTCCGCTGATTCCAGAACGCGCGTCCGCGCAGGAAAATGTCGTAGGCATCGATGCGGGTCGCCGCCGGTGTCGGCGCCGGAGCGGGCGTATCGCCGACGAGCGTGGCGTTGAGCGCCGTCGCGATCGACTCGCCGATCTCGTCCTGAATCGCGAACACGTCGGCGAGCGTCCGATCGTAGCGCTCGGACCAGATCTGGAATCCGTCGCGCGTATCCACCAGGCGCGCGGTGACACGCAATCGATCGGTCGCCCGCCGCACGCTGCCGAGCAGCACGTTCAGCACGCCGAGCCGGCTGCCGATCAGACGCACGTCGTCTTGATGCTTCTTGAATGAGAATGCTGATGCGCGCGCGCACACGCGAATGGTGCGGCGGCGCGAGAGCAACGTCAGGATCTCTTCGGTGATGCCGTCGGAGAGATACTCGTTGTCGGGATCGCCGCTGAGATTGTCGAACGGCAGCACGGCGAGCGACGGAAGGACCTCCGTGTCCTCGACGGAGCGCGGTGCGCTGGTCGCGAACGCGCTGGCGCGCATGGCGCCCTGCAATGCTTCCTCGAAGTCGGCGGCCGTCGCGAAGCGATCGTCGGGCTCGAGCGACAGCGACTGCGTGATGACGCGCTCGAGCTCCTCGGGAACGTCGGGTCGCTTGTCGCGCGCCAGCGGCGGAACGCCCGAAAAGCGTCGGGCCAACACCGCTTGCGCATTCGTTCCGCCGAATGCGCGCTCGCCGGTCAGCATCTCGTAGAGCACCGCGCCCAGACTGAAGATGTCGCTGCGGGCGTCGATGAACTGTTCGCCGAGCGCCTGCTCGGGGCTCATGTACGCGATGGTACCGATCGCCATGCCGGTTTGCGTGCGATCGTCCTCGGTGGTCGACGACGAGATGGCCTTGGCGACGCCGAAGTCCGCGACGAACGCATGACGGCCGGCGAGCATGATGTTCGCCGGCTTCACGTCGCGATGAATGATGCCTTGGGCGTGCGCATATCCCAGCGCATCCGATACCTGGGTCGCGATGCGCACCGCGTCCTCGATCGGCAGCCGGCCCTCGCGGTCGAGGCGATCGCCCAGTGATTCGCCGACGACCAGCGGCATGACGTAGAACGGTGTGTCGAGCACGTTGCCCGAATCGAGCAGGGGCAGAATGTGCGGATGCGACAGACGCGCCGTCAGGCGAATCTCACGCACGAACCGCTCGGCAACACCATGCTCGGCGAATGCCGACCGCAGCAGCTTGAGCGCAACGTGCCGCTTGTGCTTGTGGTCGAGCGCGAGATAGACGGTGGCCATGCCACCTTCACCGATCTCCCGTTCCAGCGCGTACGTTTCGGCGAGCGCGTCGCGGTATTCGTCGAATGTGTGAATCAAGCGATGGGCGATGGGCGATGGGCGGTGGGCGCTGGGCGGTTGCGCGTTGGACGCAGGGTGTCCGAACCTCAGCGCCCTACGAAGTTCTCGCCCGTCTACCACGAGCGCAATGTATGTCGCGACACTCGCGCGCGTGTGCGCGAGGGGATATGTTCGCAGCATCGGGCGTCACGCGGCGGCGAGGGCTTCCGCCGTCCGCCCATCGCCCAACGCCCACCGCCCATCGCCAATGCAGTGCCCTGCCTGCCGCGCGGAAATGCCCGCCGGCATGAAGTTCTGCGGAAACTGTGGCGCCGCCCTGCCGCAGGAGTCGTCCGACTCCTCCGCGGAACGGCGGCAGCTCACCGTCGTGTTCGTCGACCTCGTCGGATCGACCGCGCTCTCGGAGTCGCTCGACCCCGAAGAATTGCGTGACCTGTACACTAATTATCAGTCGGAGTGCGCCCGGATCATTCGGCGCTACGACGGCCATGTCGCGCAGTACCTGGGCGACGGGATCCTGGCCTACTTTGGCTACCCGATCGCGCGCGAAGACAACGCTGCTCGGGCCGTGCACTCGGGCCTCGAGATTCTCGAGGCGATGTCGAAGGTCGACGTCAACGGGCAGCGGCCGCACGTCCGCGTCGGGATTCACACGGGCCTGGTCGTCGTCGGCGACGTTGGCAGCGGCGAGAAGCGCGAGCAGCTCGCATTGGGCGAGACACCGAACATCGCGGCGCGCATTCAGGGCGAAGCGCAGCCCGACACGGTGTTCGTGAGCGAGCCGACGCGCCGCCTGATCTCCGGCCACTTCAAGGTCGAGGACCTGGGCGAGCGCGCTCTCAAGGGCATCACGAAGCCGATGCGCGTCTTCCGCGTCATCCGCGCGAACGACAGCACCACGCGCTTCGCGGCCGTTTCCGCCGGCGGCATGGCGCCCTTCGTCGGCCGCGAGCACGAGCTCGAGAGCGTTCGCTCGCGGTGGCAGCAGTCGAAAAATGGCGCGGGCCAAACGCTGATTCTGCGCGCCGAAGCCGGCATGGGGAAATCGCGCCTTGCCGGTGCCGCGAAAGAGTTTGCCGCGACGGGTCCGCACGAGCTGTTCGAGGCGCAGTGTTCGCCGTATCACGCCGGCAGTGCGCTGTATCCAATCGTCGACATGCTTGCGCGCCGGCTGCTGTTCGAGAGCGCGGGCTCGCCCGAGGCGAAGCTTGCGGCGCTCGACGCGTTCCTGGCCGGCCGGCGCATCAATACGGCCGAAGCGATGCCACTCGTTGCTCCGCTGTTCGGGTTGCAGACCGAAGGACGCTACGCGCCGAGTGATCTGCCGGCGGAGAGACACCGCAAACGCACGCTCGACATGCTCGCCGACCTATTGCTGCGCTCGGGATCGGCGGATCCCGTGCTGGTGCTGATCGAGGATCTGCACTGGGCAGATCCGTCGACGATGGAACTGCTCGGCCTCGTGATCTCGCGCCAGGCGATGTCGCGCGCGATGGTGGTCTGCACCACGCGCCCTGAAGGTGTCGTGGCGCGAAGCTCGGCGCCGAACGTCACCGAGATCGTGCTGCAGGCGCTGGCGCGACAGGATACGCAGGCGCTCATCGCGGGCGTCGTCGGACGGAAGCCGCTGCCACAGGCGCTGACGCGCGAGATCGTCGATCGCACGGCGGGTGTCCCGCTCTTCGTCGAAGCGGTCGTGCGCACGATCGTCGAGTCGGGCGTGCTGCGCGAGCTCGAGGATCGCTACGAGCTGATCGGACCGATGCCGGCCGGACTCATTCCGGCCACGGTTCACGATTCTCTCATGGCCCGCATCGACCGACTTCGCGCGGATAAATCGGTCGCGCAGCTCGCGTCGACGATCGGCCGCGAGTTCACTTTCGAGCTTCTCCAGCACGTCTCGGGACGCGACGAAGAGTCGCTGCGCCGCGCGCTCGAGCACATCACGGAGCTCGATCTGATCTCACGGGTGGGGATTCCGCCGCGCGCGACGTACACGTTCAAGCACGCGCTCATGCAGGACGCAGCGTACGAGTCGCTGCTGCGCAAGACCAGACAGGAATACCACGGGCGCATCGCGACCGCGTTGCTCGAGCATTTCCCCGAGACGGCGGAGACGAAGCCGGAATTGCTGGCTCGGCACTTCGAGGGCGCGGGGCACACCTCGGACGCAATCGACTACTGGATGAAGGCGGGTTTCCAGGCGCAGGAGCGTTCGGCGGTCGAGGAGTGCGTGGGCCACCTGCGCAAAGCGATCGCCCTGCTCTCGACGCTCCCGGAAGACGATCCCGATCGTATTCAAAAGGAAATGAACGCGCAGCTCGCGCTCGCGCCGGCACTGATGGCCACGCGCGGCTGGGGCGCGCGCGAAGTCGAGATCGCGTGCAATCGCGCGCGCGACTTGTGCGAGCGCGCGAACAACGGCCAGGGTTTGCTCGCCGCGCTGTGGGGCTTGTGGACGGTGCTCTTCGTTCGCGGCGAGCACGGGCGCGCGCTGGCCGAGGCGAAGACGGTGCTGGACATCGCGCTGGCGACCGACGTGAAGATCTTGCACGTCGCGGCGCGCCACGGCATCGGCTACACGCACTTCTTCCGCGGCGAGTTCGAGGAAGCGCGCTTTCACGCCGAGAAGGCGTTAGAGATCTTTGATCTGGAGCAGGAGAAGGAGCTCGTGCGGGTGTTCCAGATTCCGTCGACCGTCTGCTGTCTGGCATTTCTGACGATGAGCCTGCGGCTGACGGGCCACATCGATCAAGCGGCGAAGCGGCTGCGCGAGCTCGAGGACCTGGTGCAGGCGCTGGCCAATCCCGCGTGCACCAGCGTGGGCCTCGGCATCGCGATGTATTTCTACCTGGACACACGCGACGTTCCGACGGTGGCCGCGAAAGCGGATCAAGGCTATTCGCTGTCAGTGCAGAAGGGATTTGCGTTCTGGGCCGACACCATGCGCGTGTACAGCGGCTGGGCCGAGGCGATGCAGGGCGACGCGTCCGCCGCCGTGCCGCGCATTCGCTCGGCGATCGACGACTTCGTCAACAACGAGTCGGGCATCTACGTGCCGACGATGTACATGATGGTCGCCGACGCGCTGCGCGCCGCCGGCGACCCCGAAGCCGCGTTGGATTCTCTGCGGACCGCGCTCCGTATCGCGGGCGAGCAGGACGAGCTCTACTACACCGCCGAATTCCACCGCAACATTGGTGAGATCGAGCTGGGGCTCGGCAACACGGAGCACGCCGAACGGAGCTTCCGCGCGGCGATCGACATCGCGCGCGGACAGGGCGCCCGATTGCTCGAGTTGCGTGCGGCGCTGCTGCTCGCTCGCATGCTGGCCAACGCCGGCGAGCGCGACGAAGCCCGTGCGTTGCTCGAGCCGCTCGACGCGTGGTTCACCGAAGGCCGCGACAGTCCGGAGCTGCGCGACCTGCGCACGACGCTGGACGCGTTGGTCGCCGGCGACTCCGTCTCCATGCCCGCCTGACGGTGACGGCGACGATGGCGGCCGGCGCACGATGAGTCGGTACGACATCGTCGTCTTCGGAGCGACGGGCTCCGCGGGGCGCGCCATCGCTTCGTATCTCGACCGCGTTGCGGCCGCGAACGGAATTCGTTGGGCGGTCGCGGGAAGGAACGCATCCGCGCTCGACGCGCTCCGTCGCTCGCTGCGCACGAAGCCCGGCGCCATCGTCGCTGATGCGCTCGACGACGCCGCCGTCCGCCGCATGGTCGGCGAGACTCGCGTCCTCCTCGCCGCGCTCGGTCCGTTTGTCCTCTACGGCGAGCCGGCGCTTCGCGCGTGCGCGGAAGCGGGCGTGGACTACGTCGACATCACCGGCGAGACGGCGCACGTCCGCCGAATGATCGACCGCTACCACGCGCGCGCCGAACACTCGGGCGCACGCATCGTCCCGCTCTGCGGCTTCGACTCCGTTCCGTCGGACCTTGGCGCGTTCCTGCTCGCGGAGCACGGTCGGGCACGCGGCGCCGAGTTGCGACAGGTGAAAGGCTATTTCCAGTATGCGGGCGGCTACAACGCCGGCACCGCGGCCTCGACGCGCGAGCTGTGGCGCCGGCCAGCCGATCTTCAGGCTATGAGAGATCCGATATTATTGAATCCTCATGAAACACAAACGGATGCCGAGCGGGCGGGGAACGCCGATCCGGCAGGCCCGATCGCCGATCAGGACCTCGGCCGATGGGTCGCCCCCTTCTTCATGGCGCCGATCAATACGCGCGTGGTTCGCCGCAGCGCCGCGCTGTTTCGCGAGTGGGGGGAACCGTACGGCGCCGGATTCCGGTATCAGGAATACTGGGACACGAATTCGCCGCTCGGATTCGTCGCGGCATCGGCCGCGTCGATGGGAATGGCGGCGTATCAGCTGATGGCCCGTCAGCCGGGCGCGGCCGATTGGATTGCGCCGTTCGCGCGCGGGGCCTTTCCCGACGCCATGCGCCCCGCCAATCCGTATTTCCGCGCGCAGTTCGTCGGCAAGTACGACGATGGCACGAGCACGTGGGCCGAGGTGGCCGATCGGGGCGATCCCGCGACGGACGTCACCGCGAAGATCGTCTCCGAAGCCGCGCTCGCGCTCGCCGATGATGGCGCGGATCGCACGAGCACGCGGCGCGCCGGCATTCTCACACCCGCGACCGCGCTCGGCTTACGCCTGGTCAGTCGGTTGCGGAATGCCGGTGTTGGGATGCGGTGCCCCGCCTGCCGCGTCTGAATCGTGATCGTGTCCCCACGACTGATTTGCCGGCTCGCCCGCATACCAATCTTCGTCCCACGACTGCGGTAGCGGAAACACGCGGTCCGCTTCCGTGCCCGCGGCGGTGCGCGTGACGACGAACTCCGGCTTCTGCGCGTCGCGACTGAGCACGTCGAGCACGACGTTGCGCCAATAGAGATACCGATCGCGCGCGAGAGCGATCGCTTCGCGCAGCAGATCGCCTTCCTTCCACATCAGCAGCACGATCTGCCACCACTTGGCGAGATCGTCGCCCGCCGCGTCGATCATCGCGCTCAGCGGAGCGAAGTGCGCGTTCAATTCGTGCAGGCGCGGCTGTGACGGCACGGACTCCAGGCGAACGAACGCCTTCAGCTTCGCCGCGGCGCCGACGGCGTCGTTTTCCATGGCGACGAGACCGTCCAGCATGCTGCGCGCGGCGTCGTGCGCCTCCGCGATCTTCGGTTGATCGTCCGGCGAGTGCGTCGTCTGGAACTTGTCGATCTGTTTGCCGAGTCGAAACAGGTTCTCCCAACCGGATTCGATCGTCGTGCGAAGATCGACGATCGGCTCGAGCGCTTTGAGCAACGCCAAGCGATCGTCCGCCGGCTCCTTGCCCGGCGCCGACTTGGAGTTGTCGACGATCTGCTGCAGGACCGCGAGCTCCTGATGCGCGAGATACACGCCTTCCATGCCGACCGTATCCTGCTCGAGCTTTTGGCGAAGCTCGGTGCGGCGGCGCAGCCAGCGTGCTTTTCGGTTCCAGTTTCCCCACTCGCCCGAAAGAATCGACTCGATCACGGCTTGCGGATCGATCGCGCGCACCGCGGCGCGTGCTTCGTCGACGGTGAGATTCTGGCCGGCGCCCGAGTACGTGTGTGTGCGCCATTGAATCGCCGCGTCGGCGAGCCGGCGTGGATCAGCGTGATCCTGGAGCCATGTTGCACCGACGCCCACGCCGGGCGTCGTAGACGTTCCGTCGAAATACGACTTCGCCGGCATCGCCGTGCCGGGTTGATCGGGGTCCTGTGGCTCGCGCTTCGGCAAATGCCACTGGTCATCGGCCGCGCGATGCAGCATCAACTCACCTAAGGCTTCCGACATCGATACACGCATCCAGAATGGCCGCACCGGCTGCACCATGTACGTCACGCCGCCCTTGCCGTCGACCGGACGCGCCACGAGTCCGAGCAGCGAGACGAGCGGCTGGGTCGGATATTCATGAATGCGAATGCGGAGCGGAGCTTCGATCTCGCGCAGGTCGAGAATTTCATCGAGTGTACGGTGCACTCGAACGATCGACTGATAGCACGAGCGATCGGCGTCTCGAATGTCGCGGAATTGTTTGAGCGTGTAGATCGAGAAGGGGACGCGATTGCCGAGCAGCTCGAGCGACAACGCGCGGGCCGCGTCGAACGTGGCTCGGCGCTCCTCATTCGCCGGCCGACCCGCGGCGTCTTTGCCCGCCGCGGCGCGTTTGCGCAGCAGCTCGAGCTTGAGCATCGAGCCCCAGCGATCGGCGACGTCGCGCCACTCGACCGGATTCGAGTCCGACGCCGCTTCGCCGACGATGACCTCCAGAATCCCGCGCCGCGAGGCCTTCTGGCCTTCGCCGACCGCGGGCAGAATCTCGGTGCCGACGTGCAGGAGCGTTTCCTGTCCGCCTTCGTGCGGCGAGTTGTCGCCCAGCCACGCACTCTGCTGCCGCGCGAACTTTGCGATCGTGCTCGGAATGCCGAGCACTTCGGATCGCGCGTTCGCCGCGGTGGCCGTATCGAGAAAGGTGAATACCGGAACGAGGCCGACGCCCTCGAGCGACTGTTCGCCCTTGGCGCCGTCGACCTTGACCCACTGCACGGGCACGAGCAGCGCGACTTCGGCGTCCGCCCAATCGCCGATGTTGTCCGTGCCCGAGGTGACGTCGCCGTATGTCGTCGCCGTGAAGTACACGTAGGCGAACCGGCTCGGCGCATCGCCGGCCCAGAGGGAGAAGCGGTATGCCGCCCGGCCTTCCTCCAACGGCGCGTTCAGGTACTCGGCGATGAACCGCGACAGCGTCTCGCGATCGGCGAGCAGCGGGAGTGTTCTAATTGTAGTATTCGAGAATCGGAACGGCCCGGCGACCGCCTTGTTCCCCGCGCCCAGCGTGGTGTTGAACAGCGCGGGCATGGCGATCTTGGTCGACGTGGACGGCGCGACCGGTTTGTCGTGCTCGTCGTGCCACGCGCTGTCGCGGCTCCGCCAGGCGATGTTGTAGCCCGGCAAGTACGTCATGTTCACGTCGTACCAGAACGGCAGCACCGGCTTGATCTCGACGACGTCCACGCCGGCGCCGCGCCACTTGCGATCGACCGCGAGGCCGAGCGTCTCGACGATCGGGAGCGACGGCCATTGATAGAGCTTGACCGTAAACCCCGCCGACGAGTCGCCGAGCAGAATTCGCTCTTCGCCGAGCGCGCCCGCGCGATTGAAGGACGTGTAGTGCATGGGGCCGTTCGTCAGTGCCTGAAACGCGAAGCGGCTGGGATCTTCGGATAACCTGAATTGCTTCAGGTTGAGCGTGTTCGCGACGATGTTGGGGCGCATGGGAAAGCCCATCTGCATCATGCGCGTCATCATGGCGAGGTAATTGTCGCCGCTGGAGCCCGGGTGCATCGGCATGATGCCGAGGCCGGCCATCATCCCGACGGCGTCGCGCCCGTAGCCCGCGATCGCTTCGGCCACGTTGGTCGCCATGCGCCATGGCGTCATCGGGCCGGCGCCGGTCGGCGGCATGCGCAGCATGGACGGCGCGCGTTGGCGCTGAATCTCCAGGAAGACGCGCTGCTCCGGTTTGTCGCCCGCGTACAGCTCGGGGAACACCGGCGTGCTGAGCGACGCTTCGGTGATCGGCGACGTGGGATCTGTCATCCAGTCGCTCACCGTCGGCGTCATCTTCGCCGGCGACTTGGGCCAGCCGTACACCGCGCGGCCGGTGGCCATCGACAGATCGTCGTCGACGTAGATGAACGGGCAGATCGACGCCCAGTCGTGAAAGACCCAGCGGCCGTTCACGTAGCGGTACCACTCCAGCGGCACGCAGAAGAACACTTCGCGCTGGGCGAGCCACCCGACGTTTGCGACGTCGATCGCCATGCGCCCGTAATCGAGCAGCATGAGATAGACGTACGGCATCGGAACGCGAAAGTAGCCGAGCTCGCGCGGAATGATGTTCAGATAGTTGTTACAGAATTGCTGCAACGCATCGAGGCTGGCGCGCAGCGGAAAGACGAGGTTGGTGACGCCGCTAAAGGACAAGGGCGGCTTGATCGAGAGGGAATAGTCGCTTCCCTGCGGCACGCTGAAGCGCGGCAGGTGCAACGAAGAATCGTCTTTCATGCGTTAGTTCCTCTCGATTACCCACGTCGGTAGTGCTTCGATGAACCGCTTGTCGCGCGAGTCCGGCAGGTGATCGTACAGCAGCGAGAATTCGTGATGCGCCGCGCCGGCGAGCCCCTGCGCCACCTGCCGCGCGTAGTCGATGCAGTCGTAGTAGTCCATGCGCGACCGAATCCATCGCACGTCGCCGAGCGAGCGCTCCGGTCGCGGCAGCGACAACACGTGGCGAATGCGGGAGCCTTCGTCGTCGGCGGCCAGCGCCAACAGGCGAATGAGCATGAGCGTGCGCTTGCCTTCCCAGATGTCGCCGCTCAGTTCCTTGCCGTATGCGGTCGCGTCGCCGACGAGGTTGAGCAGGTCATCCTGGATCTGAAACGCGGCGCCGAGGAAGAAGCCGAAGCGAATGCAGGCGTCGGCGTCGAGGTCGCCGTGCGATCCGATCAGCGCGCCGACGCGGCTCGGGTGAATCATGCCGAGCCAGCAGGTCTTCTTGAGCACCATCGCGAGATAGTCCGCTTCGGCGACGTCAGTGACGTTGTCGCGACGCCAGCCCAGCTCCAACGCCTGCCCTTCGGCAGACTCGCGCGCCATGCGCTCGGTCTCTTCGAGAATGCGAAACGCGAGCTGCGGTCCGAGAAGCGCGCGATTGTCGATCAGCGGACGGAGCGCCAACAGCGAGAGCATATCGCCGACGTTGATCGCGAGCGGTACGCCTTCGTTGCGGTGCATCGTCGGGCGGCCGCGACGCTCCTCGCTCTCGTCCTCGATGTCGTCGTGGATGAGCATGGCGTTGTGCATCATCTCGATCGACGCGGCGGTGCGGACCGCGGCGTCGATCGGCGCGCCGAACGCGCGCGCGGTCGCGATGCACAGTGTCGGACGAAACGCTCGGCCGCCGCGCAGCGGATAGTCGGCGGCGAGATCGTACAGGTAGCGCCGGGGCTCGCTGCGAGGCAGATACGTAAAGAGAATGGACCGCGTCGCTTCGCCGTACTCGCGAAGCAGCGACGGAACGAGATCGCGTATCGGAGCCGACGCGGTGGCCACTCGGGCTCTAAACGGGCACGCCGGCCGACCGCGGCGCCTCGACGTCCACGCACAACTCGCCGCGGCGCACGCCGCCCGAGTCGCGAATGGTGCCGTGGTAGTGTCCGGCGGTTTGCGACGCCGGCACGCTCACGTGCACGCTGACGCGGCCCGGTTCGCACGTGATCGTCGGCGCGGCAATGGATGACGCGCCCGGCTCATCAGGATTCTCTAATGCGTCGACGCGCAGCAGCAGCCATTCCGCGCCCGCATCGAGAGTCACGGTGACCTCGGCGGGATTGACCGATGCCGTGCGCACCGCGATCGCGGGTCGAGGCTGGGCCGCGCCCGTCCACATCGCGAACGGATTCGGTGCGCCGGTGGGCATGAAGGCCATCATGCTGTCGGTCCACATGCGCATCATCTGGATCCACGGCGCGAACATCGGGTTCGACGACATGTTGCCCCCGCCCCATGGTCCTCCGCCGCTGTTGAACGGACCGCCGCCGTTGCCCGCGCCGCCGCCGCCCGTCGAATACCCGCCGTGTTGGTGTCCCACGCTGCCTCCCCCAAAGTTCCCGTAATTCACGGGGTTCCCGGAATTCCCGGAATTTCCGTTGCGTCGCTGGCTCGCGGCCGTTCGGCCGCGGCGCATGTACTCATCGACCACCGCGTATGCGGTTTCCACCCCGCGCTCGACTGCACCGCGCGTCGTTGCATCGACCGCGCCGACGACTCCATCGACGACGCGCCGCGCGGCTTCGAGTCCGCGATCGACCGCGCGACCATAGCTGTAGTCGCGCTCGTGCCGCGAATCATTTTTGCTGTCGGTGTCGCTGGTGTTGCTCGTCTCTCTGCCGCTGCGCTTCTCTTCGGGCGTCGCCGGCTGCGCGCTCGATCGCCTGGGACCACCGCGTTCAGGCGGCGTACGCTTCCTTCGCTTGGACGGCACGTGCGCCTCGTGGGCAGCTCGGTTGGAGATGATGACGACTCAAGGATGATCGTATCCGACGATTTCCTCGAGCGGCGGATGCTGCGAGAGTGCGTGTGCCGCCAGCCGCCCCGACATCACGGCCGACTCGATGCAACCCGAGTCGAGTCCGGACGCGGTCCAGTCGCCGGCGATGGTGAGATTGTCGAACGTCAAGTCGAGCGGGGAGATACGATACCTCGAACTCCCCGGCAGGGAAAGGACGTATCGGTCGCTCGGATTTACGTTAGCAGTGAAGTATTGGCTGTCGATCGCCTTGCTTCCCCGCGCAGTCGAACCGGCAAGGAGCGACCAATCGAATCCACCGTTTGCATTGCATGCATTCGGCCAGATCTCGCGGACGTCGCGATCAAGAAAATCGATTGCGTTCTGTCGAACCTTCGCGCGCTGCGCGCGCGCGAACTCCTCCGTGACGCCGTCCGGTGGGATCGCGTCCGGCAGTACACTGCAGAAGTACGCGACCGAACCAACATCCTCGGAAAAGCTCTCTTCCGGTATGAGATGGGACATGTCGGCCCAGGTATCGAACGGCTCGACGAATCCCGACAGGTTGATCGGCGGATGCGGCCAGCCAAGTTGTGCCGCGTCGGCGCGAACCCAGAGTTGGAGTGCCTGCGTCGGCACTGACTTCACGTGACGCACCATGTCGGCCCAGCGCGGACTGCGCGCCAGCAGCTCGCTCGCCACGTACGGAATCGCACCAATGCTCACGCCAAGCACGACGAAGTCGAAGTCGGTGCCGACGCGAAGTGTCTTGCGTCCGACCCGCCGCTCGTCCCAATGCGCCTCGAACATTCGACGCTCGCGCTGCAGCGTCGCACCATTCGCGAGCTGCGCGTAATCCGGCTCGGCGGGCCACGATGGCACGCCGTGAACGTCGACCAGCGGCTGATACTCGCCGCCCGATTTGATTTTCGCCTGCACGTCGAGCTCGAGCGCGTCCACATAGGGGAGGCCGGGTGCGTTCGTGGGCGAGAGACAGACATTTCGAAGGCGATGAAAGAACTCGAATCGCACGCCGCGGCGCTTGAGCACTTCGTAAAGCGGCGAAAAGACGACGTCGCCCATGCCGGCGCTCATCCGCCAGAAGAGGGCGCCGCGGTAGGTGAAGAACATGCGCATCGCGCCGCGGAGAGCGACGCCGGCGGCCAGGCTCGGGCGATTGACGTCGCCGTCCTCGAAGGCGAAAGCCAGATCGTAGATGCCGCGCATGAAACCGGAGTCGACCGAGCGTTGTGAGGCGCCGTGCATCATCAGCCACTCGCGCCAATCGTAGTCATTCAACGCATCGAAGCCGCGCGGATCGAACGCCAGCCCATGCACGGTCGAGCCGCGCAGAATCGCCAGAATGATGTCGGCGACTTGCCACACGCGGAGCAGCGCCGGATCGCGATCGACGAGCGCCTCGAGCTGCCGGCGCGCGACGGCCGCGATCGATTCGATGAGCCGGGTTTGCGTGTCGATCGCCGCGCAGACCGGCTCGGGCGCCATGGTATCCAGCAGCACGAGCAGCGTCTCCACCGCCTCGACGATGCCGCCGAGTGCCGCGAGCTGGCCGAATCCCGAGAGCGAGGGTGTCGTGCCTTTCGGCTGTGCGGATCGAAGCAGCGCCGCGAGCAGCGACGCCGATTGACGCAAGTAATTCGCGATCGTGAACGGGCTGCCGCTCTCGATCGGATCGCCGGGCAGACCGCGTCCGCAGGGAAATTGCGCGAGCCACGCGTCCCAGGTGCCATCGCGCGTGCGATCGACGACCGCGACGTCGTGCGCGGGTGTGAACGCCTCGCGCCAGTCATTCAGTCGACGCTCGACACCGTCCGCCGCCCGCTCGGCATAGCACTCGCGCATCAAACGGAATGCGTTCTCGTAGAAGCCCATCCACAAATGGAGGCCGTGCTCTTCGATGCGGTCGTGCTTGCCGCGCCCCGACGCGCCTTTGCCGCCAAGTCGCCAGCCCATCTGATACACCGTGACCTCGAACTGGCCGGCGAGCTCGGGACGCGTGAGCTCGAAGGCAGTCGTTAGCGCGGCACAGCCGCCGCCGATGATCGCGACTCGACTCGGCCGATCGGCTTCGGGTGGTGTTCGTTGTCGATGAGAACGACGGGAGGGCATGCGGCGAGCAATGTGCGGCAACCGGGGCGACTTCGTAAGGTCGTAGAACAACAGCAACGGCGCACGCGGACTAACGCGGGCACGGCACGGACTTCCGCGGACGAAAACCACAACATCCGCAATCCGATTCAGAATCGGTGACCCCGGGCCTGATTTGCTTTTTTTCGCTTGTCGTCCCGGTCTTGCGGGGTTGTGGGATCGTTCGCGTGAGCCCGCGAAGTGTCAGGGTTAGTCCGCGCGCGCCCGCTGTTGCCTTGTCGCGTTTGTTCGAATCGCGATCAACTGTTCGCGCAGCATCGCAGCCGACGTTGCCGGTTCATCACACGCATAGTTTTGGCAAACGTACGCTGTCGAAGCTCCATCGCGCGCAGGACGGTCTCGCAGAAGTGCCACATCGCTCGTGCCGGGGCGCCCGCCCGCGACGACCAGCGCCGGGACGTATTCATCGCCGGCGGTGCGCATCATCGCGCGAAAATCGTCCGAGCTCGGGTCGCCGACGAGCGCCAATTCCACCGCACCGTTCACCACCATGTCGGCGCAGCCGAGCATATGGCCGAACGCGGTGGGGTAGCGTGCGATCGCCGGCGCGATTGACTCGAGCACATGAGTCGCGCGGCGGCGCGCATCCGCATCGTCGAACAGCTCCGCGATTCGCAGCAGCAGTTCCACGGCGAGCGACGTACCCGACGGCGTCGCGTTGTCGGTGATCTCGCGCGGCCGAGTGATGAGCGCTTCGTGATCGGAGGCCGTGTCGTAAAATGCGCCGGCCTCATCGTCCCAGAACCAGCGCACGACGCTCGATGCCAGCTCGCGGGCGCGCTCCAACCATCGGCTGTCGAAGGTGATCTCGTACACCGCGATCGCCGCGAGACCGAGCGCGGCGTGATCCTCGAGAAATCCGGTGATGCGCGCCCGCCCATCCTTGAACGAACGCAGCACGCGTCCGTTTTCAACGAGCCGCTCGAACAGAAACTCGGCGCTTTCGATGGCGACGCGCCGATAGTCCTCGCTATCGAACGCACGCGCCGCCTCGGCGATGCCGCACACCATCAGCCCGTTCCACGACGCGAGCACCTTGTCATCGCGGCCTGGCCACACACGCGCCTTTCGAACGTCGTACAACCGTCGCTTCCCGCGTTCGACGAGCTCGCGAAGCTCGGGCTCCGAAAGCTTGAATCGCGCGGCGATGGTCCTGGCGTCGCTTTCAACCGCCAGAATGTTTCGGCCTTCAAAGTTTCCAGTTTCCGAAACGCCCCAGTATGCGCGCAGCACCGGGGCATCGGCGCCGAGCGCGGCATCGAGCTCCGCGGCGCTCCAGATGTAGAATCTTCCTTCGTGCCCTTCGCTGTCGGCATCGTACGAGGAATAAAAGCCGCCGTCCGGAGCACGCATCTCGCGAATCGCCCAGTCGATGGTTTCCTCGGTGACGCGCCGAACTTCGTCGTCGCGTGTCGCCTGCCAGAGGTGGCTGCCAAGTCGCACGAGGAGCGCGTTGTCGTAGAGCATCTTCTCGAAGTGCGGCACGAGCCACACCGCATCGACCGAGTAGCGCGCGAAACCGCCGCCGATCTGATCGTAGATGCCGCCGCGCGCCATCTTGAGAAACGAGTTGGAAACCATCGCCAGCGCGTTCTCCACGCCACGTCGTGCCCAGTACCGCAGCAGAAAATCGAGCGACATTGTCTGCGGAAATTTTGGTGCGTCGGAGAAGCCGCCGTTCCGTTCGTCGTAGTGGCCACTCAGCGCGCGATAAGCAGCGTCGAGAAGCTCGCTCGTGAGCGGGCCGCTGCTGCGCGTTTGGCTAGACGTCTGCTCGTACATTTCGCGGACGGCCGCCGCGGTGCGCTGCACTTCGCCCGGCTTGGCGCGATACGCATCGGACACCGCCGTCAGGATGCGCGTGAACGACGGCATGCCGTGCCGGTCGTCCGTCGGGAAATACGTTCCGCTGTAAAACGGCACGCCGTCGGGCGTGAGGAACATGGTCATCGGCCAGCCGCCGTGGCCGGTCATCGCCTGCACGGCCTGCATGTAGATGGCGTCGATGTCCGGCCGCTCTTCGCGGTCGACCTTGATGTTGATGAAACGCTCATTCATGAGCGCGGCCGTCGCGTCGTCCTCGAACGACTCGTGGGCCATCACGTGACACCAATGGCACGCCGCGTAGCCGATGCTCAGCAGGATCGGCTTGTCTTCGTGCTTCGCACGCTCGAGTGCCTCAGGGCCCCACGGATGCCAGTCCACCGGATTGTCCGCGTGCTGCAGGAGGTACGGGCTGGTTTCGCTCGCGAGTCGATTCGGCATTGAACGGCGTGTAAGCTTGTGAGAAACCAGCGCAGTCGTCAGTTTGTCGGCACTCGCCGGCGCTTCGACAGAAGGGCCGAAGAAGGGCCGAGCAGGGTGGTTCCACGCTCAAATCATACTGCATTGCCTAGTCCCAAGCGTCATGACGGTCAGCAGCATGCCCAGCATGTCCAGCATGCGCCGCATCACGATCACCCGCGCCGCTTCGCGCTGCGGACGTCGCTCGTCGTCGCGATCCTGATCACGTTGCTCACGTTCATCACGGTCGCGTTCGCCGTCGATCCGGTGCGCGACGCCGCGACGCTGCAGCCCATCGGCGAGGCGAGCCTCAGCCGGCCCACGTCGTATCTCGCGATCGAGCCGGTGTCGAGCGTTCTCGATACGGTCACGCTCCTCACCGTGGCGCAGCACATCGCGCTGGTGATCTGGGTGATCGTCCTGTTCGCGATCGCGCGAATCGTTCTCGCGCGCTCGCGGAGCACCACGGCCCGCCGCGAAGTATGGGCCTCGCTCGCGCTCCTCGGCGCGATCTTCCTGACATATGCGGCCGCCGCGATGCTGCCGCGTCCGATGGCGCAGCTCGAGACGTCGGACCCCGGCGTGTTGGTCGCCGATTTCCACGCGCACACGAAGTACTCGCACGACGGGCGCAGCGGCTGGAGCGAGGATGACGTGCGGGAGTGGCATCGTGCCGCGGGGTTCGATCTCGCGCTCATCACCGATCACGCCACGTTCGAGGGGGCCGAGCGCGGCGTGGCGTCGAACCCGCCCCAGGCGGGGCAGGGCACGCTGATTTTGCAGGGGCTCGAGGCGTTCTATCGCGGCGAGCATGTGAACATTCTAAATGCCGGGCGGCGCTACAAGGGAATTACGACGCCGGACCTCAAGGATGTCGATGAGCAATCGCTCATGATCGCGAGTCTGCTCGTGCAGACCGCGCCCGTGCTCATCGAAACGATGCCCGGGAACCTCTCGAAGGTCGTGGCGGCGGCGCCCGGACAGGCGGGGATGAGCGCGATCGAGATCGTCGACGGTTCGCCACGTGGACTGTCGCAGACGCGGCGTGACCGGCAGCGCATCATACATCTCGCCGACAGCCTCAACCTGGCGCTCGTGACGGGTTCCGACAATCACGGCTGGGGGCGCACGGCGCCCGGCTGGACATTGCTCGCGATTCCCGGATGGCGCGGCATGACCGCCGATTCGATTTCGCGGATCGTCGAAGACATTCTGCGCGTCGGACGACGCGACGGAACGAAGACCGCCGAGCGTGTCGTGGCGGGCGGGACCACGGCGACCGGGTTGGTCTTCGCGCTGCCCGCGATCGCATGGCGGATGTTCACGACGCTCTCGGCCGATGAGCGCGTTGCCTGGATGATCTGGACGTGGGGGTTGGTGTTGATCGGCCGAGCGGTGCGTCGGTATCGCGTGCGCCCGTCTATCGCGACGTGACGGCGTGACGGCGTGACCTCTCACCGCACGAACGCCGTCGCGATCGTCAGCATCGCGGCCGTCGTTCGGTTGATCTTCGCCGCGATCATTCCCGTCTTTCCCGACGAGACGTATTACTGGGAGTGGTCGCGCCATCTCGCGCCGGGGTACTTCGACCATCCCTTCGGGATTGCAGTCCTCATCCGGCTCGGGACACTCGCGCTCGCGCCCTTTCGCGCCGCGGTGACGCCGCTCGGAATTCGGCTGGGCGTGATCATCGCCGGCTGGATTGCCGCTATGGCAACCATTGCCATCGCGCGCCGCCTCGCGGGCGACGGGGCCGCGACGCGTGCCGCCATCGTGATCACCGCGATGCCGCTTGCCGCCGCGGGACTCATCCTCGCCACGCCCGACGTGCCCGTGCTGATGATGACCGCGGTCGGCTTGTATTGCGTCGTGCGCGCACTCGAGCATCCGCCGCGAAGCGCCGATTCGTTCCGATGGTGGATTGCCACGGGCGTCTCGCTCGGGCTCGCATTCTCGTCCAAGTACACGTCGATCTTTCTGCCCGCCGGCGTCGTCGTCGCAATCCTCATACGCCCGTCGCTGCGCGCTCGGCTGCGAGAGCCGGGGCCGTACCTCGCGTGCATCATCGCGACGATCGTCCTTCTGCCGGTACTCCTTTGGAATCGAGAGCACGGCTGGATTTCGTTCGTGTTTCAGCTCAGGCACGGTCTCGCCGCACCGCAAGGTTCGGCGCTTCTCGCGGCGTGGAAGCACGAGGGAGACTTCTGGGGCGGTCAAGCCGGACTCGCGTCGCCCATTTTGTTCGTGATGATGGGTATCGCGGTTTATCGGTCATTGACGAATGGTGTCATTCTGAGCGCGAAGCGCGAAGGACCCCTGCCCTCGGCGCACAGGGATCCTTCGCTCGCTGCGCTCGTTCAGGATGACATAGAATTCATGCTTGCCGCCGTGACACTGGTCTCCTTCGGCTTTTTCATCTACAGCGCCCTACGCCAACGCGTCGAGCCAAACTGGCCCGCCCCGGCATACATCCCGGCGATCGTGTTGATCGCCGTTACGCCATGGAATGTCGCCGCGAGCAAATGGCTTCGCGCTGGAGTCATCTTCGCCGCGGTGATGTCGGCGATCATCTACGTTCAGGCGCTTGCGCCCGTGCTGCCGATTCCCGCGCGCAAGGATCCGATCGGCCGAGCGTTCGGATGGCGCGAGCTGACGCGGAGCGCGGACAGCACCGCGGACGCAGTCCGCCGCGAAACGAATGCCACCACATGGCTCGGCGGCGATCGATATCAGGAAGCATCCGAGCTTGCGTTCCACGACCCCGTTCATCCCACGACGTTCGCGACGAATCTCACCGGCCGGGTGAATCAGTACGTGCTCTGGCCCGGCTTTGCCGATGTCGCGCAAACCGGCGACAACCTGGTGCTCGCGCTCGACGAGTCGAACGGTCCGCACGACGTGGTCAGGGCGTTGGCGCCGTACTTCACGTCCACGCGGCGCGGCGAGCTCGTCTCGCTTCGTCGCGGCGCCGGCGAAATCACGACGCGTCGCTTGTGGGTGCTAGTCGCCTGGCGCGGAGGCTGGCCGGTCGCGGCCCGTTAGCGCGCGGTCGATCGGCTCCAGCCCGGCACGCTGTCCGGCTCGAACGCCTTCCAGCAGCTTGAGCAGCTGCCGCTGTTCGGTGTCGCTCAGATTTCCGACGGCCACTTCGTCGGCCTTTCGCATTTCTTCATCGAGCGTGTCGAGCACTTCCAAGCCGCGCGACGTGATGAAGCAAAACACCTGACGCCGGTCGGGCGACGTCCGCTCGCGTCGAGCGAGGCCCGCGGTCTCGAGCTTGTCCAAGAGCCGCGTGATACCCGGCGCCGCGTGAATCATGCGATCGCGAATGACGAGCGTCGGCAGCCCTTCTTCGCCGGCGCCGCGAAGAATGCGCAGCACGTTGTACTGCTGCACGGTCACACCGGTCCGAGCGACGACCTGCGCGAAATGGCGCTCGATCAGCGCCGCCGTTCGCAAAATGCTCACGGCAACTTCTGCCTTGACCGAGTGAAACGGACGACGTTGGGCGATTTCCGTTCGGATGTCGCCGTCGTTCTGCGCCATTGGATCCCCTGGCCTTCCCGGCTCTGCTGCTGCTGTCGAATGCACGCTTAGGGGATGATAGGCGTTTGTCGCGCCAAGCGCGAGCGGTCAATGATCGATTCACTGCCCAATATTGTATCCATCGCCCGCCATCACCGTTCGCCGAGTGGTTCCGACGGTTCACCGAATAGTTGAAGACGGGTGCCCAGGTGCCGACGTAGGGTCCGGGCATGAGAAAGCTTTCACGATTCATCGGCTTGGCCCTGCTCTTCGCGGCGGCCCGCACGGTCCTGACGGCGCAAACGCTGCCGGCGCCAGCGCACGTGCTGCGCGGCACGGTCAGTTCGCGCACCGGCGCACCTGTGACCGGCGCGAGTGTCTTTCTGCTCGAATCCCTTGACGCCACAACGACCGACGAGGCGGGCCGGTTCACGCTGCGAACGTCAGCGAGCGGGCAGGTGACGATCGTCGTCCGGCACATCGGCTTCGCGCCGGTGTCGATCGTCGTACCCGTCGACACGAGCGCCGATCTCGCTATCACGCTCCTGGCACAAGCGGCCACACTCGCCCCCATTCGCGTTCAGGCCGGCGCCTACACGGCGGGCAACGAACGCGGCGTCACGCTGAGCGCGCTCGAGGTGGTCACGACGCCCGGTGCGACAGGCGACATCGCGCGCGCGATTCAGACCCTTCCCGGCGTGCAAGGCGTCGACGAAGGAACCGGCCTATTCGTGCGCGGCGGCGACGTGAGCGAGACCAAGGTCCTGTTGAACAACACCGTGATGTTGTCGCCGTACAACTACGAGACGCCGACCGGCAATTACACGGTCACCGTCAATCCCTTTTTGCTGGACGGCATCTTTTTCAGCTCCGGCGGTTTCGGTGCGCGGTACGGCAACATCCTGTCCGGCGTCGTTGATCTGCGCACCGCCGGCCGTCCGGTCCAGAGCTCAGAGACCGCCGCGATCGGCTTAGCCAGCGTGTCCACCGGCGCCGACCTGTCCCTTTCGCCAACTCTAGGTGTACACGCGACCGCGACGCGCAACGATACGCACCTGCTGTTCAAGGTGAATGGCGCGACGCGCGGTTATGATCCCGCGCCGAACGGCACCGACGTCAGCGGGAGCGTCGTCTACAACTATCGTCCGACCGCCGAAATCAAAACCTTCGCTATCGATCGCCACTCGGCGCTGGGCATCGGCGTCGATGATCCGTCGTACAGCGGAGGCTATGCGGCGGACATTCACAGCTCGATGGTGCAGGCCGGCTGGAAGGATCTGTTCGGCTCCGTCGCGCCGACGATCAGCATGTCGTACTCCACCGTGCATCGCGGCGAAGAGTTCGGCGTGTTCGACCTGGGAGACGTCGAGCGCTGGTCGCAGATCTTCGGTCAGGTTGCGTGGACGGCCGCCGAGCGGTTGACGCTGCGAACGGGCGGAGATGCCGATTGGCGCGATGCGCGGTTCATCGGATCGATTCCCGTGTCGGTCGCCGACGGTGCACCGGGTGCGCCGATCGTGACGTTCGATTCGCGCGCCGCGGGCGATCGCACCGGTGAGTTCACCGAAGCGGACGTGCGCGCGCTCGACGATCTGCGCTTGATCGCCGGCCTGCGCTCGGACTACTCGAGCTTCACGCGCCGCCGCACGATCGATCCACGCTTCTCGGTGGCGTATCAGCGCGGCGACGCGACGTTCACCGCGGCGGTTGGCGAGTACCACCAGGTGTCTGACCCGCTGTACTTCGCGTCAGGCATCGGAACGCCGGGCTTGGGCCCGATGTCCGCGCGCCAATTCGTGCTCGGGATGCAGCTGGGCGAAGACAAGCAGCTGGCGCGCGTCGAGCTCTATCACAAGTCGTACGACGATCTCGTTGGCTTGACGCACGACAAGCTCGTCGTGGGCGGCGGCACCGGTGAAACAAACGGTGCGGACGTCTTCCTACGCCGCCAGCTATGGCCGTTCTTCTCGGCGCGCGCGACATACAGCTTTCTGCACGCGCGCCGCACGGATCCCAGCACCGCCGTGCTCACGCGGTCGCCGTTCGACATCACTCATTCAATGACGCTCGTTGGCGAGCAGGCGTTGCCGGCGGGTTGGAGCGTGAGCGGCGCCTGGCGATACGCCACCGGAAAGCCGTTTACGCCGGTGGCGGGCGCGACATTCGACCCTTCACGGCATGTCTGGGAGCCGGCATACGGCCCGGCCAATTCGCAGCGCATGCCCGCCGAGGAAAAGCTCGATCTCGCGGTGTCGCGCTACCTCCGTCTCGGTTCGCACAACGCGCTCGTCTACTACTTCTCGGTCGACAACGTCCTCGATCGCACGAATCTGTACGAATACGCCTACACCGCCGACTACAGCCGCCGTATTCCGGTGCGCAGTCTGTTCAATCGCTCGTTCTATCTGGGTGCGTCACTCACACATCTTGGAGGTTGATCATGTCTCGTACGACTGTTCTTGTGCTTGTCGCGGCGATCGTTGTCGCGCACGGCACCGCGAAGGCGCAAGACGCACCCGCCAAGTGGGCGGACACCATCAGCGGCGAACTGAAAAAAGCGAATCTGAGCGGTGACATTGCCGCATACACGTCAGCGCGCGCGCTCGCCGAACGCGTCGCGACGGCGTATCCGAGCGACGGACTGATTCTGCATTACGCGGGCTTCGCGCTGTATCAGGAAGCGAGCATGATCATCGGGCGCGGCGGCAATGCCACGCCGCTCCTGAATCGCGCGCAGGACTACTTCACGCGGTCGCTCAAGACGCACCCGCTGGCGGAAACGCATGCGCTGATGGCGTCGATCGACGGCCAGCTCATCGGCGCCGATCCCTCGCGCGCGATGGAGCTTGGCATCGCCTCGCAGGAAGAGAATACCGCCGCCGTGGCGATGGCGCCGAAGAATCCACGCGTCTGGCTCATTCGCGGCATCGGGTGGATCTTCACCCCCGAGGAATACGGCGGTGGATTGGCCAAGGCGAAGGACGACATTCAGCACGCGATCGACCTGTTCGCAACAGATGCGCCCAAGCCGGGCGAGCCATCATGGGGACATGCGGAAGCGTATGTGTGGCTCGGACAGGTGTACGAGAAGCTGCATGACAAGACGAAGGCCGAAGCCGCGTACAAATCGGCGCTCGCACTCGCGCCGACGTTCGCCTGGCCGCGGACGCTGCTCGCCGCGTTGAAGTAGCACGCACCGGAGATTCTGATGCAACGTCGCGCGAAATACTGGACGTGGTACGGACTGGCGTGGATTCCCATGGCCTTCATCTATGCCGTGGTCGTCATGCAGATGCAGCACGCGTCGTTCGGCCGTGGACTGGTCGAAGGCTTGAGCTACGTCTACGTCCCGGCGATTCTCGGAATCGGCGTGTGGTGGCTCACGGGCAAACTGCCGTGGCCGCCGCGGCACCTGTGGCATCTCGTGGTTGTCCACCTGGTCTGCGCCGCACTCTTTGCCGCGACCTGGGAGGTCACCGAATTCCTGCTCATTGCCTGGGGCACGGGATTCTACGCGGCACGCGTCATCGTCAATCAATTCATCGGCTACGAGGCGTTCGACAGCCTGTTCTTCTACGCCGCGATCGCGGCGGGTTCACACGTCATTCGCATCGGCGTACGCTTGCGCGAGCAGGAAGCGCGCGCGGCACGCGCCGAATCATTGCGCGTCCAGGCGGAGTTGGCGGCATTGCGCGGTCAGCTCAATCCGCACTTTCTCTTCAATACCCTGCATACGCTCGTTGCCCTCGTGCGGCGCGATCCGCCGACCGCCGAACATGCGCTCGAGCAATTCGGCGATATGCTGCGCTACGTGCTCGACGTCAAGCGATCTCGGCGTGAAGATGGCCCGCTCGCCGACGAGCTGAAGTTCCTGCGCAGCTACCTGTCGCTCGAGCAGCTTCGGCTCGGCGACCGCTTGCGCGTCGTCGAACAGATCGATCCCGACGCGCTCGATTGCGTGCTGCCGTCGCTCACGCTTCAGCCGCTCGTCGAGAACGCGATCAAGTATGGCATCGCACCGCGGGCGTCAGGCGGAACGATGACGCTGACCGCCACGCTCGTCGACGACGCACTCGAGTTGGAGGTTGCGGACGACGGTCCCGGCGCGCCGCCGACTGTCCTTGCCGATGAGCGCAAGGACGGAAGCGGCGTCGGTCTGCGTGCCGTGCGACAGCGCCTCGACGCGCGATACGGCCGCAGCGCGGCATTCGTCGTCGTCACCGCCCCGAATGAAGGGTTTCGCGTGCGCATTCGTCTGCCCGCGACGTCGGTTAGCGGTACACCGGCCGGCACGGTCGCGTGAAAATGCGCGCCGTCGTCGTCGAGGACGAACCGATCGCCCGCGATCAACTGCGCGACTTACTCGCCGGCATCGACTGGATCGAGTGCGTCGGTGAGGCTGCCGACGGAAAGACCGCGGTCGCGATCATCGATGCGCTCAAGCCCGACCTCGTGTTCCTCGACATCGAGATGCCCGAGTTGAGCGGCCTGGACGTGCTTCGCCGGATCCGGCACGATCCGGCGATCGTGTTCACCACCGCGTACGATACTTTCGCCGTCGCCGCGTTCGAGCTCGAGGCGATCGACTATCTTCTCAAGCCCTTCGGCGCCGAGCGATTGAATGCGGCGCTGGATCGCGTTCGCCGCGCGGTGCGCGACGTGAGCGATGAACCGGTGGGCCGCCGCGCGACAGAGGCGTTCGATCAACTCGCGGCCGGCGGACCGTTGACGCGCATCTTCGCGCGCGATCGCGGCCGCATCATTCCGATCGCGGTGAACGACATCGAGCGGTTGGAAGCGGACGACGACTACGTCGCGGTGCACGCGCGCGGGCGGCGCTACCTCGTGTACCTCGGCATGAACGAGTTCGAGGCCCGGCTCGATCCTCGGCGTTTCCTTCGCATTCATCGTTCGCACATCGTGAATCTGGATCACGTTGCGGCGATGGAGCCGTTCGACGGGACGCGCTTGCAGCTCGAAATGCGCGATGGAACGCGATTGGTCGCGAGCCGGACGCGATCGAAGGAATTGAGAGGCCTGGCGATCTGATTAGGTTGAGCGGTAGCCTCCGCCTTCCAGGGTCCGATCATGCCACTGTCCACCGATCTCGCGGCGTATTTGTCGTCGAACCAGCAGCGCGCGCTCGACGAATTGTTCGAGCTCTTGCGCATTCCCAGCGTCAGCGCGCGCTCCGAGCACAACCCCGACACCGCGCGTGCCGCGGATTGGGTGGCGGACTCGATGCGCAAGATCGGTCTCACCGCCAACGTACATGCGACGCCCGGCCATCCGATCGTCGTCGGTGAGTGGCGGAACGCGCCGAAGGGTGCGCCGACGATCCTCATCTACGGCCACTACGACGTGCAGCCGGCGGAGCCGCTGGAGTTGTGGGACAGTCCGGCGTTCGAGCCGACGATTCGCGACGGCCGTATCTATGCACGTGGATCGGTGGATGACAAAGGCCAGCTGTTTCTGCACGTGAAGGCCCTTGAAGCGCACTTGAAAACGCGCGGCAAATTGCCGGTGAACATCATCGTCCTCGCCGAAGGCGAAGAGGAAGTGGGGAGCGAGAATCTCACCGCGTTCATCGAGGCACACACCGATCTCTTGAAGTGCGACGGCGTCGTCATCTCCGACTCGGCGATGTTCGCGCCCGGGCTTCCCTCGATTCTGTCTTCGTTGCGCGGCTTGGCGTACTTCCAGATCGACGTGCAGGGACCAACGACCGATTTGCACTCCGGCAGCTATGGTGGCGCGGTGATGAATCCGGCGATGGCGCTCGCGCGCATTCTCGCCACCATGCACGATGCGAACGGCCACATCGCGATTCCCGGCTTCTACGACAAGGTCCGCGACTGGGGCGAGCAGGCGCGCAAGGACATCCGCGCGCTGCCGTTCAGCGATGAGAATTTACGAAAGGAGACGGGCTCGCCCGACTTGTTCGGCGAGAAGGGCTACTCGACGCTCGAGCGTTTGTGGATGCGTCCGACCTGCGAGGTGAACGGCTTGCTGAGCGGATACACGGGCGAGGGCGCCAAGACCGTGCTGCCGTCGAAGGCAATGGCGAAGGTGAGCTGCCGCCTCATTCCGGATCAGGCGCCTGCCGAGATCGAGGAATTGATGCGCGCGCACGTGGAGCGCGTGAAGCCGGCCGGTGTCACGGTAACGGTGACCCACTTGCACGGCGGCACACCGTGGCGCGCCGAGCTGAATGGTCCGCTGTTCGACGCCGCGCGGCGCGCGCTCAAGGCGGCGTACGAGAAGGAGCCGGTGATCGTCGGCGAGGGCGGCTCGATTCCGGTCGTCGGCGATTTTCAGAGAATTCTCAATGCGCCGGTGTTGCTGGTGGGGTTTGGGTTGCCGGGGGAGAATGCGCACGCTCCGAACGAATGGATTTCGGTGGACAACTATGAACGCGGCGCGGTCGCCATGGCGGCGCTGTGGGACGAACTGGTCGTTCCGGGTTAGGCCCGCGCGCGCTAGCTCCGGCCTCACACTCGCGGCCTTAGGCCGCGGCCCTCACCATCCGCGGCGAAGCCCGCGGGCCTCACCAAGCAGCTAAAACTTCCACTCTCGGATAATAAAGCCACCAATCGTCCGCTGCGTTCTCCACTGCGGGGCGTTCAGTTTCGGTTCCAGCAACACGATCCGCGGCTCGAAGCTCGCGCTGTACGTCCAGCCGCCATTCGTCCGATGCTGGATCGCCACACCAAGCTGTCCCGCAGATTCCTGCCCGCTCACGAACGTGCGCGGGTTGACGTACTTGCCCGCCTCGAACTTCGTCTGCGTCAGGAAATTGCCGATCCCCTGACCCGAGATGTCCGGCACGTCGGCCGGCGTGATGTTGAATACGTCGAGACCGAGCGCGCGGCCTGTCTGTACCTGCACCTGATCCACCGCCACGCCAAGCGCCACGCTGGCCAATCGGCGCACCGCGACTTGCGCGCCGACACCGAACAAATCCATCGTCGCCGCCGAACCCGCCACGCTCGACGATCCCGACGCCAGCAGCGTCGTCGTCGACTGCCCGAACGCGAGCAGGCTGAGAAGCTCCGACTGCGTCTTCGGCGGCTGTGCGTCGCTCTCGAGCGACAACGTCGGCTTCTTTAACGTGCCGCCGATCAGCACGCGAATGTCCAGCGTGCCGCGCGACGCGAGCTGCACCGCATACTCGCCCGTGACCTGCAGCGTCGGATTGAGATCCGGACTCCCGATGAACATGGCCGAGCCGCGCGTGATCTGGAACCGCTTGCTCAGGAAATTGTACTCGCCGCGATCGGTGCTCACGATGCCGGTGATCGCGAACGACTGCGCCAGCTCGTGAATGATGAGCGGCTCGTCGGTGTACACCTCGACGTTCGCTTCGCGGTTGCGCACCCAGACGTCGCGATCGACCGCGAGCGTCACGTCCATGCGCAGATTCGCGACGAGCGGCGACGGTGACGGGAAGAGATCGCGATCCGCGGTGATGGCGGTGTCGAGCACGTTGAAGAGCGCCGGGTCGCCCGCGCCGATCAGGTGCCGGCCCGTCGGCTCCGGCGCGTACACCACACCTTGAACGATCGTCACGGCGCCGCTCAGATACGGCGACTTGAATGGTCCCGTCAACGCGAGCCCCGCATCCACGCCGATGTTCGCCATGTCGTTGTTCATCAACTGCGCGCCGCTCGAGACCAGATACAGATTGAACGACGGTTCGCGCCAGTTACCGACCGCCAACGTGCCACGCACGCGAACGTTGCCCTTCGCGTTTCCCGCGATCGAATCAACGTAGACGGTGTCGTTCGCCATGCGAATCGATCCCGCCAGGTTGTTGATGGTGGCGCCCGTCTGATTGAGCGTGACCGTTCCGTGATCGAGCGTGACCGCGCCAACGAGCGTCGGACGGCTCAAGGTGCCGCGCATCGCGAATTTTCCCGAAGCCCGCCCATGCACGTTCGACACGAGATCGGTGAATTGCGGCACGAGCTCGAGCGGCAGACTATCGGCGACGACGTCGACCTGCATCGGCTCGGGTAAGAGGCGCGGACCCGTCACGCCGCTCAGCGCGAGATTGATCGGCAGCCGCGCATCGGCCGTCGCGAGCAGCTGGCTGCTGTTGCGTAAGGCATCGATGTGAGAGACGAGCTGCTCGTCCGCGTAGCCGAACCGGCCGCGGAGATCGGGCATCACCGTGCCGTTGTACGTGCCGCTCACGAGCGCGAACGCGCCGCGGAACGCGGGGTTCGTCATCGTTCCCGTCATCGACCCATGCAACATCAGCACGCCGGTGATCTGAAGATCCGACTGGAGAATGTCGGAGATGTTCGCGACAGGGAACTGATCGACGTCGAGCGTGAAGTCGGCGACGCCATTCGTCGGCAGCAATCCGTTCGCGTAGAGACGCCCGTTGCCGCGGTCGCGCAGTTCGAAGTGTTCGACGCGAATGCCCGGTCCGCCCCACACGACGGTCGACGGATGCGGCATCGACCAGTACGCCGTATCGAACCGGAACGTCATGTTGGCAAGCTGCAGCTCTCGGCGATCGGGATACAGCGCGTAGTCGCCGCGCGCGCCGTACTCGCGATTGTCGCCTTGCCGCACCACGAGCTCCACGTGACCGCCCGGCGTCGCATACGTGACGCGCGCGTTCACGGTGTCGAACGCAAAGCCCATCGCGCTCACGCCGCCCGCGTCGAGTCCCACCGCAAGTTTCGATTGCGGAGAGCGAGCGTTCGTCCACACGTACTCGCTCGCGAACTGCCGAATCGAATTGCCGCGGAACACGATGTTCTCGCCACCCGCACGGCCATTCAGATCGAAATCGTAGATGTTGCCGCGCATCTTGCCGGCCGCATACACCTTGCCGGTCATCGTATCCGCGGGCACGGCCTGCGGCACATTGACGACGAGCTTCGGGCCCGGCCGCCCGTTGATCAGGCGTTCCATTTCCGTCGCGCGATCGATGCGCGCCGAATCCGCCTTCGCACGGCGCACCGCCCGCGCGACAACCCCCGGCCTCGGCTGCACGGGCGCGGTCGAACCCGGCGTCTTCGGAAGCCACCGATTGAATGCGCCGAGTGAATCGACGGCGACGTTGTAGGTGAGCTCTCCGCTGCGGCCGCGTACGAGACCAAACGTGCCCGACACGTTCGCCGTGGTGTGAGCGCCAAGGGCGTAGAGCTTCTGAATGTTCGCGAGTCCGTCGGCGACGCTCGCGCGAATCGACACCGTGTCGACCGCGATGCTGTCCCAGCGCGAGGTGGAGAGATCGGCGGCGAGCGCGGTACGCATCGTCGGCAAGCTCGTTCCTCGGCCGCGCACCACGGCGTGCGCCGTGAGCGACGTGATCGGCGCTTTTGTATCGACGGTGCGGAGATTGATGGTGAACAGGTTCGCCGTGAGGTCGTAGCCTTTCTCTTTGCTTGCGAGATCGAGCGCGCCACGCGCATCGAAGTGACCACCGTCGGGCAGACGAAGCGCGGTTTGCAATCGCAAATTCGACAGCGTTCCCGTGAGACGAATCGGCCCGGTTGCGCTTCCCTGCAATCCCGCGGCGGGAAAAAAGCGGCCCACCTCGACGAGCGACACGGGCCGCGCGGTCACGTCGACGTCGAACGCCTTGCCGCCCGACAGGCGCATCGTCGCCTTGCCCGCCACCGCCGACTGCGTACCGCGGTCGCGCAGATCGAGATTCATCGTCGCCGCGAACTCGGTCTTGGTCGAGCCGTTCACCGTCGCCGAGCCGGTGAGAATGCCGCCGATCGGCAGCGTCGGATCCCACGTGCGCGCCATGTCCACCTGCAGCGGAAGCATCTCGACCTTGAGATCGCGCGCGCGCACGCCGCCGTTGTCGAGGAAGCCGATCTCGCCCACTCCCGTCACTCGGCTCGCACCTGCTTGGGTGTCGTCGAAGCGCACGTCGCCGTTGACGGCCAATGCATGCCGTCCGCCCTGCACGGTCGCACGCCCCGCGAACACCCCGCGGCGCGGCGACCTGAAGTGCGGAATGAGCTGCTCGAGCGTTTTCGTGCTGAGGCCCGAGAAGCGGAGATTCGTATCGTGAATCGAGATCGTGTCGGCGAGCGTGATGCCGAACGAACCGTCGGCCCTGGCTGCGCCCATTACGATATCGGCATTATGAAACACATATGTCTGCACCGACCCCTTCCACGACATGTCGAGATCGAGCTTGCCGTGCCCGTCGGGCAGCCGAGGATACACCCAGCGCATGTCGGCGAAGTTCGCCGGATCGCTGTGCACCTTGAGCGTGATGTCGCCGGAGCTGAACGCGTAGCGCCCGTCGCCGTTGGCGCGCGACTGCGGCAGCGCGACGTACGCGCCCTTCCACCAGATCGAATCGTTGTTGAAGGGGAACGTCCCCTTGAGATCCCGCACGAGCGCGCCGGGCGCGCGGAAGGGAAACGCATCCATCCGCAGCGACGACACTTCGAGCAACCGATCCTTGCGACCGGGCTCGGCAAGGCGCAGCAGCGGAAAGGTCCCCGTAACCGAGTCGAGCTGCACGGTCTTTTGAAATCCGCCGGGGACCCGCGAGATCATCAACCGCGAACCGCCGCCCAGGGCGACGCGAATGGCGCTGTCGCGCGCCGCCTGTGTCTTCAGTCCTTCGCCCGGCTTCCACTCCGAGCGAACGATGAGTTGTCCGTTGACGACGGACGCATTGGTGAACCGCAGCCAATCGAACCATCCGGTTTGTTGGCTCGCGGGCTTGGGCGTCGTGTCGCGTGGAAAGATCCGCTGCCAGTTCCATGTGCCGCCGGGCGGACGGTCGAGGACGATCAGCGGCTTCACGAGCACGGCATCGTCGATCCAGATGTGCTTCCGCAGCAAACCCATGATCGAGTAGTCGCCCTTGAACGATTCGACCGCCACGAACGGCTTGCCGCTGCTGTCCGTGATCGCGAGGTCGTGGATGGTCATTCCAGTAAGCAGGTTACCGGAGAGCCGACCGATCGTGACGTGCCCGTGCATCGTCCCGTTGAGCGTGTTCACCGCGAACCGCCGCACGCGCTCGCGCCCCCAGTCCGTGCCGGTGAGCACCAGCACCGCGATGATCGCCAGCAGGATGAGCCCGACGATCATCGACAGCCCCACGAGAATGCCGCGTCCCCAGTGGAGCTTCTCGTCGGGCGGTACGACCGTGATGGTGTCTCGCCCGTCGCCCAGCGCTCGACGCCCCTCGCCTTCGCGCCACGCCGCCACTAGTACGCTTCTCCGATCGAGAAGTGCAGCGTCAGGTGGTTGAGAAAGGTCTTGCCGTTCGCGAACGAGCGGCTGACGGCGAGCGGCACGATCACTTGCTTGCCGGTGCTGTCGCGCACCGCCGTCACGACGCCAAGTTTCTCGACACGATTCGGGTTGATGCCGATGTCGACGCGAATCGGACCGACGGGCGACGCGTACCGCACGCCGAATCCGGGCGTGATCGCGCCCGTGCCATGGATGAAATTGCTGACCGTCTGCAGTCCCGCCACCGGCGCGCTGCCGACGATGCCGCCGTCGACGAACACCGCGCCCACGAGATGCCGCAGCGATTGCCCGAGCGGAAGCGGCATGCGGTACTCGAGACTGCCTTCGACCAGCGACGTGCCGCCGAGTGGTTGCGGAATGAAGTCGCCGTTGGAGAGAGCGGGCGTGTTCGGATCGCAGAACTTCACGCCCGCGAGTGTGGCCGCACAGCGCCCACCGTTGATGCTGGTCGCGCTTTTCACCAACGTCGAATCGTCGACCGTCAAAATGCGCGGGCCCAACTGGCTCTCGGCGAATCCACGCACGGAGTTCGCGCCGCCCGCGTAGAAGCGTTTGCGCGGGTGCAAAATGCCCGCGTCCGGTCCGGTACCGAGTGGGCGCACCCAGCCCAGGCGAAGATGGCCGCTGAACACGGACTTCGACCCGCTGCGATGCGTGTAGAACGCGCCGTCCATGAACGCGCGGTTGTAGCGATAGTCGGAGAACGTGAGCGCCGACGCGTTCTCGAAATCGAGCCGGAGCACGTACCCCTTGGTTGGCGAGAACGGAACGTCGGAGCGGTCGATGAACCCGGTGAGCGTCAACGGCGAGAGCGACTGGTGCGAGCGTAGCGTGCTGATCGTCGTTCCGTCGCACACGCCGAAGTTGAAACAGAAATACACGTCGCTCGCTTCGACCCGATTGAGCTCGAAGCGGTAGTTGACGCTCACCGGCGCGCGCAGGCGAACGATGTGCGTGAACGTCGCCTGGCCGCCGTATCCCTGATCGATGAACACGCCCGGGTTGATCGTGCGGTGCGCGAACGTGCCGAAGCCCGCTTGATCCGCCGGCCGCTGGAGAAACGCCGGCTGCTTGAAGTCGATGCTCGCGTTGTACGTGGCCTGAAGGAACGGTGACGCGCTCGCGCCGAACGGCACGTCGGCTTGCACGTCGCGGAACAATCCGCGACCCTGGAGCGAGCTCGCGAGCAGATTGCCGACGGTGCCGTCGATGTCGAGCCGCCGCGCGCCGCCGAACAGATTGTACGCCGTGTAGTGTCCCTCAACCTGCAGGAAGTCGAGGCTGCTGATGCCGGGTCCGACGCGCGCCTCGTGCAGCGGCGCTTCGGTGACGTCGATGTTGATGTTCTTCACGCTGTCGTACTGCACGGGCACGTCGATCGCCGCCAGCTGGAACAGGTTCGACTCGTACAGATTGCGCTGGCTCTCGAGAATGTCCGTCTGCCGGTACAGATCACCGGTGCCGAAGGTCAGTGAATTGAGCACCGTCTTCGCGTTGATCCGCTTGATGCCCGATATCGTCACCCGGCCCACCGTCGTGCGATGGTTCTCGATCAGCGTGAGCCGGACGTCGGCCAGCCGACGCGCCGTGTCGACGCTGACCGTCGTGTCGACGACCGCGTCGCCGTAGCCCTGGTCCCAGAGCTCGTTCTGGAACATCACGCGCATGGAATCGAGCTGCAGGAGATTCAGCGGGTCCTTCGCGTGCAACGTCGTGAGCCGGTTCCGAATCTTGGTCGGAATGAGCGCCGTGTCGTACGTGATGGCGATCTTGCGAATGAGGGTCGGCGGTCCTTCCGTGATCTTGAACGCGACGTGCACCTGACGCCGTGCCGTCTTCTCGACGGTCGTGTCGACCGTCGCGTCGCGATAGCCGATTTTCCAGTAGTAGAGCCGAATGCGCGTGACGTCGCGACGGAATTCGTTCTCGTCGAAGTAGTGCTTGTCCTCGAGCGTCGGCGAGTGGCTGAACAGACAGAAGGGCAGGAGCAACAAGCTCCTGCACTTGGACGCCTGTGTCGAAAGACTCTTCTGGAGGTCGTTCAGATCGGCGTGTTTGACGCCGGTGAACGTGAGCTTCCGGACTTCAGGCGCTTCGCGTTGTTGATTACGCGTGTTCTGAGCGGCGGCTGTCGGTGAGAACACGGCAACCGTCAAGAACACGCATATGAGGGCGTGGCGCATGACGGCCAACTGTAGAGCAAGCTATAGACCCGAAGGCGTATTGTTGTGGCCGGTTAGGCCGCCTGCTTCGCGATGGTTGGGCCGCTTCGCGATGGTTGGGCCGCTTCGCGATGGTTGGGCCGCGCCTACGGCGCCAAGCGCCGGCCCCACCCTGGCGGCCCTAGGCGCCGCCGCCCACACCACCCGCGCGCAAAGCGCGCGGGCCTCACTGCCGCCGCGACTACAGCCCGGCCAGCAACTGATCGTTGCTTGGCGTCGCCGCAATCCGCTTGATCAACCACTCCATCGCGGCCTGCGGCGGCATCTGCGCCAGCCCCCGCCGCAGCGTATACACGCTGTCGATCTGGTCCGGCCGGAAGAGCTTCTCCTCGCGGCGCGTGCCGCTCGTCCCAATGTCGATCGCCGGATAGATGCGCTTCTCGGCGAGTCCACGATCGAGCTTGATCTCACAGTTGCCCGTGCCCTTGAACTCCTCGAAGATCACGTCGTCCATGCGCGAGCCGGTTTCGACGAGCGCCGTCGCGATGATCGTCAGCGATCCGCCGCCCGACGACTGCGGAATGGAGCGCGCCGATCCGAAAAAGGCCTTGGGCTTCGCCATCGCCGTGGCGTCGAGACCACCCGAGAGCGTGCGACCCGTGCCGCGTTCCGCCGTGTTGTGCGCGCGCGCCATGCGCGTGAGTGAATCGAGCACGATGACGACGTCCTTCCCGCTCTCGACGAGTCGGTGCGCGCGATTGAGCACCATCTCGGTGACTTCGACGTGACGCGCCGCCGGTTGATCGAAGCTCGACGACACGACTTCGCCGACGCCCCAGGAGATTGCTTCGCTCACTTCCTCCGGACGTTCGTCCACGAGCAGAATGAGGAGCGCCGCGTTCGAGTGGTTCAGCGCGACGCCTTCCGTGATCGCGTGAAGCAGCGTCGTCTTGCCGGCGCGTGCCGGTGCGACGATCAGCGCCCGCTGACCGTAGCCGATCGGCGCGATGAGATCCACCGCGCGCCGGGTGAGCTCCGGTCCGCCCTTGGCGGGCCGTCCCGTTTCGAGGAACAACTTCCGCTCGGGATACGACGCGGGAAGCGAATTGAAGTCCGGGCGCTTCGCGGCGGCCTGCGGATCGGCGTCGTTGATGGTGCGAATCTCGACGACCGTTGGACGGCCGCGTTGATCGACACCGATCGTCGCGTCGATGAGATCCGCTTTGCGCAGCGAGAACTGTCGCACGACGTGCGGCGGAACGTACGCGTCGCCCGCTTCGGCGAGATAGCTGTTGCCGGACCGCCGGATGAAGCCTGCGTCGCGTGCGGAGTCGAACCAACCGCGCGTTTCGCCGGTGGCCGTGAGTTGAATGGGTTGCTGCGGCTGTCCGCCGCCCTGGTTGCGCTCACCGCCTTGATTGCGCTCGCCGCCCTGACTGCGCTCGCCACCTTGATTGCGGTCGCCGCCATCACGCCCGTCGCGACGCGGACCACGTCCGCGCCCGCGGCGATGTCGGCGTCCGTTGCGGCGATCGTTGAAGCTGCCGTCGCGATCGCGGTGTTGATTGTGGCGATCGTATCCGCCTTGCTGATTTCTTTCGCGGTAGCCGCCGCCGCCGCTGGTGTCGCTCTGTTGCGATCCGCCGCCGGCGCCACTCCCACCGCTTCCGCCGCCGCCGCTTGTGACGGATGGCGCGTTGTCGGAAGAGTATCCGCCGCCGCTGCTCGGACCACTCGGTCCCGTAGTTGTTTGTCCGCCGCTATCCGCCGCGGCGTCGCTACGCTCACTACGATCGGCAGGTTCGCCGCTACGGTCGGGGCGTTCGCCGCTGAACGTTTCCTCGCTCGCGGCGCGCTCACCGCGCGGTGCGCGCGGTTGGCGTGGCTCTTTCGGTCGGCGGCCTCCGCGCGGTTCGCGCGGTTCCCGAGCTTCCTTCGGCTCACTCGACTCGCTCGACTCGCTCGACTCGCTCGGTGCGTCGGCACTACCGCCGCGATCGCGACTGGATGCTGTTTCGGTGCTCACACCGCCGGAATCGGCAGGTGGTCCGCCACCGCCTTCGCCGTCCTCGCGATACGGATTGTCGCCCGTCTCGGCGTTGGACTGATTGGACGGACGTCGACCACGTCCGCGACGAGGTGGGCGTCGACTTTCGCTCATGCAACGTGTGGTGAAAAGGTGATTCTCGGTACTCGGTATTCGAGTCGCTCACGCCCGCTTCGCTTCTCAGGTTCGCGGGCCCTGCTTCATGCTTGTCGAGCGGATTTGTCCCGGCGATTGCCAAAGGACGTATGCTCGAAGAGATCGCTCGCGAATGGCTGCGCGCGATGGATACGATTGTGTGACGGGGCAAAAATCGACGCGACGCGTGCTCTGCTGTCGGTATCGTCAACCCCGCGGATACCACACGCGATGCCGACGATGCTGGCGCTACGGCGCGGCTCTCGACGTCAGGTCCCGATATCGTCCCTCAGTCATCGAGGGATACAGAACCCGGACGTACCAGCCGGAGGGACTACGTCGCGGTCGTGCCGGCGGACGCCAAGAGTATCGCCACGAAACCAGTTTGGCGCAACCCTGGATACCGCCGCTCTCCCAATCCCGGCACCCCCGCGGTGCGAACTTCGTGCCGAATTGGGGCGGTCCCGGTCGGGAAGACCCTTAGCTTATCAGGCATGGCTACCCCATCCAGCCCATCCCCCAACCCTTATTACGATCCAAGTCGCGATCTCGTTGCGCACATCCAGGCCTACGAGCGTTCCGGCGACGTGGGCACGCTGCTCGACGCCCTGCGCGATCTCGCCGCTCGCGCCACCCCCGAGGCGCTGAAAGGCGCCGCGAAGCCGTATACGAGCATGCCCGAAGTGGTGGTGCCGCTCTACGAGCGCATCGTCGCGGCGAGTCCGAACGATGCGCAGGCGATGGTCGTGCTCGCGAACGCGTACTGGCTGACCGGCCGCGGTCCCGCGGCGGTGAACGAGCTCGCGTCGCGCGCGAAGTCGGTCGATCCGACGAATCGCGGCGCGTGGCACCTGTGGGCCTTGGCCGAATCGAGTGTGAGAAAGCGCGTCGAGCGCTGGCTCGAGGTCACGAAGCAATTTCCCGCCGATCAACTCGCGCGCGCGGCCCTCGCGGACAACGCGACGAGTCTCGCGAGTGAGGAAGACGATCCTGTCGCCCTCAAGCTGGCGGTCGATACGTACGAAGGCCTGCTCGCCGAATCGACGCAAACCGCGCAACGGCTGGCGTTGGAGGAGACATTGAGAAAATTAAAGAACTGGAATGCCGGGTCGGCTGAACACGCGCACTGATGAATGACATGGAAGGTGTGAGCGTATGAGCGACTTCAGTCACACGCATGGCGAGGCGCCGGCCGGTTCTGCTGCGTCCGCGCTGGCCGATTTTCGCGAGTTTCGCGAGCGGATGAACACGGAGATTCTCGGCGAGAACAATCTCGTCATCAATCGCTTCTTCGCGCTCGATGGTCGTGCGTACGAACAAGGCGCGCTCGATGTGAAGACGAAGGAGTTGCTGGGCCTCGTCGCGTCCCTTGTGCTGCGTTGCGACGACTGTGTGACGTACCATCTCGTGCGATGCGCCGAGGAAGGCGTGACGCGTGACCAGGTGTTCGAGACGATGTCGATTGGGTTGATCGTCGGCGGGTCGATCGTGATCCCGCATCTGAGGCGGGCGGTGGATCGGTGGAGTGAGCTGGAGCGGACGGCCGGGAAAGGCTGATGTGGCGCATGGTTGCCTCGATTCGGGGCGATGGCCGGACGCGATGGATCGTGAGCGCGTCGTGAGCGCGTCGTGAGCGCATCGTGAGCGCGTAGGCGGGCGGCCAAACAAGGTCGTCCGCCTTTTCCTTGTGCATCACAGTTCTGTCACGTATAACCTTGCACCCTCGCGACGCCGCGGCCCACCCACGTCGTTTCGCAGTTAGCTGGATCTATCACAATGTCTGCTCGTGTACGCGTCGAGATGCTTGGCCGCGCGGTCATCTATGTTGGTGACCGGCGCGTGGAGCCGAGCGCGGAGATGGTGTTTGCGGCGCTGTTGATGTTGGCGCTCGAAAGAGGGAAGGGATTCTCGCGGCAACAGATGGCGGAGATGTTGTGGCCGGACGCGCCGTACGCCACGCGCGCTGGACGGCTCCGCTGGTTGTTGTCGAAGTTGCGGTCGATGGATGTACTAATCGACACGCGATCGACGACGGCTGCGCTCGAGACGAAGGATGTGGAGTGGGATGTAGATGACCTCGGGACGTCCGAACTCACACCGCAGATGGCGATCCTTTCGGGCTATGCACCGGCATTTTCACGGCTGTTTGAGTCGTGGCTGGGCGAATGGCGCACGAGGCTAACGGCGCAGGCAATTCAACTCTTGTCGCAGCGCTTGGAGCGCGCGATCAACCGACGCCCGTGGCCAGAGACACGCGCGGTTGCTGACGCGGTACTCAGCCTCGACCCCCTGCACGAGCCGGCGATCCTGGCCTGCGCTGAGGCGCTCGTTCGAGTCAGTGCGCGGAAGCGAGCAATTTCACAACTCGAAGACTACCTCTCCGAAATTCGTGAAAGGTCTCCGCATGCGGGGCTGCGCGTCGCTGTCTACCTGAACCAGATCAAGAATGAAACGAGTTCATCGAAGGACCAAACGCCATTTGTAGGACGGTCCGAACATTTACGTCACGTCGACTCAATGCTGACGGAGCTCGGTCGAGGAAAGGGTGGAGCAATCGCATTCAGTGGACCCGCTGGAATTGGTAAGACCCGCCTGCTTGAAGAAGCCCGCAATCGAGCGATAGCGGCGAACATTGTAGTCGTCTCTATTCGCTGTCAGCGAAGCGACGTTGATCGGCCGCTCGCCGGTGTGATCGATCTTCTGACGCAATTGTTAGAGTTGCCTGGTGCACTGGGATGCGAGCCGGCCAATCTCACGTTTCTTCGCAAACTCACGCAGCCCGAAGTGAGCCAGCCCGAGCCGGCGTTCGATGTCAGCAGCTCAAATCCAGTCGACCGTCGCATTCAAATCGCGGCGGCGCTCTCGGATTTACTCGGGTCGATAGCGCTCGAGGCGCCGCTTCTCGTTCAGGTAGAAGACATTCATTGGGCGAATCCGTCCGCGGGCTGGCTATGGGAGCAGGTTACCGACGCGAGCGCAGAGTTGGCGATCGGCTGGATGTTCAGCCTGCGTCCGGTGTTAGAAAAGCTGCCGATCGGAGAGCTTCCAGTCATTCCGATCGGTCCGTTGGACGAAGCAGCGAGTCGCGAATTGGTTGAGCAGACGGCGTCGTCGTCGCATCGCGGGTTAGATCATGCGGCTGCCGAAGCGATCACGAGCCGTTCAGCCGGAAGCCCATTGTTCATTCGCGAACTTTCACGACAATGGAAAGTCGGCAACTCTGCTGACATGCTACCACCATCGCTCAACATACTTATCGAGTTGGCGCTGACAAAATTGACGCGGCACGCACTACGAATTCTTCAATCGGCAGCCCTTCTGGGCACATATGCGACTGTTGAGCGAATTCAGAAAGTAAGCGGGTTGACTCAGAGTGAATTGATTGAGGCCCTTCTCGAGTTGGACGCGGCTGGGATTCTCACCACCGATGGGATCGGAGCGATGCACGGTCACGTGTTGTGGGCAGATGCCTCACTCGCCCGTCTTCCATCGAGCGTCAAGATAATACTACACACGTACGCCGCGCGGGCATTCCATGAAGAACATGCTGAGCGGTCTGATTGCCTGCTGTTGTGGCAGAGCGTTCAACATTGGCTGGACGCCGGTCAAACCGAACAGGCAAGAGCGGCCATTGTTAGCGGAGCCACGCATCTGTATCGCGCGGGCTTTCTGAGAGATGCAGCGGTTGCATTTGCTCGTGCCGCCGGGCTCACAGGCGACACGCGCGAGCACTTGATGTTGCTCCGACTACAGGTGGATTCGATGTGGCGAGCCGGAATGTGGACTGACACGCTTGCCGAAATCGATAAGTATCGGGAGCTGGCATGCAAGGTTGATCCCTCGTACAGCGGTCATGATGATCTCGAAATCGTGCGCTTTGACATGAAGCTTGCAGACTTCGACCGCGCGACCGAATTGCTATCCGCTACGCTCGACTGTGTGCGAACGAACCGGGCTACTCGGGAGCATCGGCTTGCCGCGGCCCGAACGGCAACGAAGATCGCGACATTCGTCTGCCCAGATGCATTACACGAACTCAACGACTTCGCGCTCCACTATGAGCCAAGTTCGCCGGCCGAAAACTGGGACCGTCTGCGAATTCGGCTCATGTTTGAGGAACGCGTGGGAAGCATGGTGATAGCGTGCGAGTTGGCTGCAGAGCTTCTCGCGGAAGCGCGAAAGGCCGATGATGTGCACGGCGTTGAACGTGCTTTGAACATCTACGCACGGTCGCTTGCCTTTGCTGGTCGGCTAGACGACGCGCGTTCTGCATGGTCACAAGCGTTCGACCTCGCGAGACGAACTGTACTAACCCACGCTATGGGTTCAGGCCTCGACAATATGTTGGCCGTGAGCATTGACGTCGATGCTCCTGAAGACACCCGAGCACTACTCGAATCCGCTAAACCTACGTGGCAAACTCTTGGAGCGTACGGGGCCAGGCTGTTTATCGACTTAACAATGCGACATCACGAAGCAGCGCAGTTCGTCCGAGAAGCTCGGTTTGATGACGCGTTGCGCACCATACCGAGTATCGAAATGTGCCTATCGATACCGGTTACCCGCTTTCGTGCCCAAGCTCTCGCAACGCATCTCGGCTCTCGCCTAGGTCTTGCGCATCATTCCGGAATTGGTGACATCGCGTCAGCGCTGTCGAACTCTTTTGACTCGTCCGACTACTGGCTTGATCGACCAGCAGCGTTCTTTGCTAGTTATCTCCAACAATTCGGCGCACCCGGCGAGGCCGAAGCCTTCGCGAAGCGATTCATCTCAACCATCCGCCGCGAACTCTACCCACCACCCGCCGAGTTGATCGCACTCGCCGCGAACGCGCCCGCAACGGTCTAACAAATACAAAGGGCCGTCTCAAGAGACGGCCCTTTCGTTCGTCAGCAGCCTCGAGGGCTTTCACCCCGCAGCATCCTGCGTATGCCGCGGCGCCAACGCGGCGACGGCGTCCGTCATATCCCGAAGATCAAACGGCTTCCTCAGAAAGTGACACTTGCACGCCGCGATGAGCTTGTGCGCGCGCTCGGTAATGTCACCGGTCATGAATAAAGTCTGATACCGGAGATGCGGCTGATGCCCCGCCGCCACCTCGAAGATCACGTCGCCGCGCATATCGGGAATGCGCAGGTCGATCAGCATGACGTCCACATGCTCGCTGCGGATGATCGCGAGCGCGCTCTCGCCGGACTGCGCCGCGATGGCTTCATAGCCAGCGCGCGACAGCGCCATCGTGAGGGCCTTGCAGATCGAGGGTTCGTCATCCACCACCAGAACCCGTACCGCCGGACGCTGGACCATCTGCTCCTTCGACTGTGTGCTCGGAATGGGCGCCGGCGGTCGCGACGCCTGACCGCCAGGGTTTCCGAGAATGACCTTCCACGTCATGACTTTCGTCTCCTGCGCCGCACCTGCTCCGCGAGCAGAGCGACCAGCGCATCTTCGTCTACGTCTCTTCGAACCTGCTCGGTCGTGAATCCGGTCAACTCACGCATCTGCTGCGAGAGCTGCCACGGGGAGTGATAGCCGGCCTTGGCTGCCACATCCTTGATCGACCGTCCAGGATCCTTCAAATAGGCATAGGCACGAAGCAGCCGAGCCGACACCACCAAGGCGCGCGCCGAGTAGATCCCGGCGGGCTCGAGATTCCGATACAGCGTGCGGAGGTTCATCCCCGCCGCCGTCGCGAGATCTTGAGCATTTTTGAATCGTACCGGCGACCGAAACAACTGGTCGACCGCCCTCACCACCACCACCGGCAAGCAGGACAGCGGGCTTGCCAGTTCCTGCAGCATTCGATCCCCGAGGGAGAAAGCGGGGATGCCTTCGATTAATTCCAGAAACTTCCGAGGCTCGTCGTCGAAGCGACTGAGTACCACATGTTCGACGCCGGATTTTGCGAGGCGCACGATCGCCTTGATCGATGCGGGCGCCAACGACGTATAGACGATCACCGGAAGTGACGGAAACTGCCTGCGAAGTGACTCGAGTGCTTCGATCTCGACGGAGCCCGTCGCGGCCGGATCGGCGACAACGAGATCGCTAACGAGATGTTGCACCGTGGTTTGAAGCTCCGCCCACGTAACGACTGGTGTGAGCGTATGCTCCGAACCGAGCACAATTCTGAGATGCGAGAGGAGCGAGCGCGGGAGAAAAGCGACGACGTCCAAGCGGGTGCCGGTCGTGGGACTCGTGACACAAAAGCGAGTAAACCTGACACAAAATGCGAGTTTACGCTCCGAGCCGCGAGCCTACTGTTCCGTGCAGATGTTTCCCGCCAAGAAAACACTGCAGAACCCTAGTCCAAATAGACGGAGATCGCGCTGATGAACCGCCGCCCGCTTGTCCTCCTTGCCCTCGTGATTGCCTCCATGGTTGCGTCCGCCTGCTCCGACATTTCGGCGCCCAAGCGGGATGGTGATCTGCCGTGCAGCGGCTTCGTCGATTCGTCGGGTCGCTGCATCGAACCGTAATTCACTCCATTTTTTCAGCATGGGCCCGGGACTAGTTTCCGGGCCTTTGTCTTATATGGCCGCTACGGCCTCTCTCATTTCGTGTATCGCTTCAGCCACTTCCTGAACATCAGCGTCGAGATCCGGCGCCTCGACGTCGAGACTAACACGACGACCGCTACGCGCATCAGCTAGCGCGGATTCAGCTTCGAACAACATTTGATTGAGCCCGTAACGCGACGCCATTTCTATGGCCTGCTCCAGATACGGCACACCGTCTGGCGCGTTTCCAAGGGCGTGATAGCCCCGGCCAACGTGAAGCAGATACATGATTCGGAGCTGCGGCGAGAGATCAGCGTCCCCAAGCTCGCGACGGTATTTGTCGAACTGAAGTTCGATGCGTTGTTGCGCTGCTAGTTCCATCAAGTTCAACTCTGCGACCCAGCGAATGTATTGTTCTTCCGCGGTCGCGACGAGCACGAGATAGGCATCACGTGCTGCCTTCAGCACGCCGAGGAAGCGAAATGCCGTCGCAATGTTGGTCAGAATACGATCGCGCTCACGGTTCGACGATGTAATCGCGAGCGCGTCGTATGAGTAACGAATCGTGCGCTCATATTGACCCGATAGACCGGCGATATAAGCGCGGTCAATCAGCGCACGCGACTGGACGTCCGCGAGCCCTTCGCATCGCGCCTGACCGATAGTCTCCTCGAGGATAGACTCGGCGCGGGGAAAATTGCCGCGCGCAGTGGCGATCTTCGCGTCGCCTAAACGGCCGCGAAGTATTCCTATCATGTCACCCGCCGCGTGCGCGACTTCGGTGGCTCGCTGATACGACGTTGCGGCTGCATCCAACTCACCCATCGTCCGCAAGCAAAACGCGAGCTGCAGGTTCGCCGCAATCGCTAAATCCGAATCCTCCACCGGATGCGCATGCGCCACAATCGCCCCATACACATCCGCCGCCAACCCCCACTTCGCCTCATACTCCAACGCCTGACCATACGCCATCAACCGCGGACACAACGCATGCAGATCGATCGCCGTCGATGACACCATCACATCCACCACCGACGTCAAAATCCGCTTGATCGGCGTCGTCTCCGCAATCTGCGCAATCGCCTCCCGCACCGCACTCACACCCCACGAATCCACGCGAGACGCCGTCGGCCCATCCGCTATCCACGAATCGACAAGACGCATCACCACCAAACCGGCACTCACCGAGCGCCAGCCCGCATCCGTCTCCTCCATCCGCCCCAGCTCCTCGAAAAACGCGAGATGCCGCAGCACACCATCCGAATCCATCACGCCCGACCTCCACTCGCCGGCGAGTAGTGCTCCAGTCTGCACACATCGAACACGCTGCATACGTCGCATACATATACCTCTAAGCCATATATCGGCACCCGCCCCACGATCATCAAGCCCCTGTTCATGTCATTGACACCCGCGAAATGTGACGTTTTCCACATTTCGGTAATCCTCGTCACAAAACTCAAATAAACCGCCCCATTCCATCCCGTTCCATTCCACCCCTGCAACAAAACAACGCTACACACACTCGATTGCTGATGGTCGCGACGCCCACCGCCACCACATTGGACGCGTCAACCCGCCGACGGCACCCACGCCACGCTGGACACACGCCGCCGCCACACACCCCGCGTCCCTCGTCCCCCTCGCGATCCGCAATCAATCATGCATTCCGCCACCACACCCACGTCCATCCTCGCCGCCGCACTCCTCAGCGCCGCGGCCCTCATCATTCCACCGCGCAATACCCCACCCTGTTATACAACGCTCATCGCCGTCGTCGCCCAACCGCCATCGCACATCATCCGGCGCATCGCCACCACCGGAACACGACGCTTCGATGACGCCGGCAGCGGCACCCGCGCCCACTGCACACCCAGCGACACCACCGCACGCTCCACCCTCTTCCGACTCCTCACCCAACAACTCGGCACCGCCGATTCGGCATCTACCACCTGGGTCGACATCGCCAGCACCGACTCGCAAATCGTCCGCGGGGTTCTACCCCGCATCCTCGCCGCGGTACCAACACACGCGACGACATTCACGTTCGTCGAGCTCGTTTACGCGAACACACCGGGATCACTCGACCCCGCGCCGCCACGCCTCGCGCGCGCCGACTCGACCTACGCACGCTGCCTCGCCGACAACGCAGACCTCGAGCGGCGCAACGCGGCCTTCCGCTACGCGTGCTGATGCGCCCCAACGGATTCACACTGTTCGAAATCGTCCTCGCGCTCGCGCTCGCGGCCCTGGTCATCGAAACCGCCGCGTACACCCTCGACCAGCTCGAGACCCAGGGCCGACACATCCAACGCGACGCCACCGACAACGCGCGCGAAGGCACGGGCAACGCACTCCTCACCGACCTCCTCGCCAACGCCATGCCCTCGAACGATACGACGCAGAACTTTGCAGGCGATACGCACTTCGTCCAATACCGCACGCGATGCGCCGAGCCCGCAGGCTGGTCGACGACTTGCGTCATCACCCTCCTCATCGACTCCACACGCGATAGCAGCATCATCTACGCCCAAACCCACGACGGCGGTCTCCTCCCGCTCCACCGCCAACTCGGCACCGCATCCTTCCTCTTCCTCGGCACCGCCGGCGCCGATTCAACATGGAACACCACGTGGCGGACCGCGGTCACCATCCCCGCGGCTCTGGGGATTACCAGCGCACACGACACAACGGTCTTACCAATCGGAGCCGCACGTGATTGATCGCTCCGTCGCCCGCCGCCGCCGCAAGCGCACAGGCTTCGCGATGCTCACCGTCCTCTGGGTGATCACCGTCGCCACGATATCGACAATCGCCTTCGCGCTCACCGGCCGCGTCTCCATCGACGCGGCACGCAATCGCGTCCATCACCAACGCGCGTACTGGCTCGCGATCGGCTGCGCACGAAAGACGCAATCGACAATCGACGCCACCCTCCGCGACGCGATCAACGATGCAGCGGCCAATCGCGCATGGCGCACGCTCGACGCCATCGCCACGTCCGCCTCACACGACACGGCATGCACCATCGCACTCGAAGCCGCCGGCACGCGCATCGACATCAACACGGCCACCGACGAAATGCTGCTCCGACTCGCCGCGGACCAACAACTCCCCAACGCCGACGCTCTCGTCGCCCGCATCGACTCCGCCCGCGACTCAACACGTAGCGTCGTCCTGCTCGACGACGACCGCCATCTCCGCGCACTGCTCTCGTCATTGGCACCATCATTCGATTCCACGCTCACCACCGAACCCGGCCGCCTCTCACTCGCCAACGCGCCCGCATCCGCGCTCGTCGCCACGCCGGGCATCTCGCGCGAAACCGCCGACGCAATCGTCGACCTCCGCACCAGCAACGGCCCGCTCGACGCGCTCACCAACATCCTCGGCCACCTTTCCGCAACCGCCGCCGACTCGCTCATCGCACGATTCCCCGACGCACAGCGCCTCACCACGCCCGATCCGGACGCGTGGCTTCTTCGCGTCTCCGCCTCCAGCGGCACGCCACCCGCAACGGTCGCATTGCAATGGCGCCTCGTCCGCGTCGGCCGCCAAACGCGCGCGATCGCGTTTAGAGTTCTCTCATGACGGCGATCGTCGGCGAATCGCTGTCCATCGTTCGCCTGCGCCAGCTCATCGACACGGTCGCGCCCACCCGGCTGCCGGTCCTCATCGAAGGTCCAACCGGCAGCGGCAAGGAGCTCGTCGCCGCACGGCTCCACGCCGCCAGCCGACGGTCGGGCTCACTCGTCGCGTTCAACGTCTGCGCGCTCGGCGATTCAATGTTCGAGGACGCGCTCTTCGGCCACGTCCGCGGCGCCTACACCGGCGCCATCGGCGAATCCCTCGGATTCCTGCGCGAAGCAAACGGCGGTTCGGCATTCTTCGACGAGATCGGCGGCCTGCCGCTCGCCCAACAAGCCAAGCTGCTGCGCGCAATCGAAACGGGCGTGTTTCGCCCCATCGGCTCGAGTCGCGACGCACGCAGCGACTTCCGGCCCATCGCAGCCACCAACGAACCGCTCGCGTCCCTGATCGCCGACGGCCGCTTCCGCGCCGACCTCGCCCATCGCCTGAGCGGAATCGTCCTCACCGTTCCGCCACTGGCCGATCGCATCGAGGACATCCCAATCCTCGCGGCGCACTTCACCCGCCTTTCCGACGCCTCGTGCAAGCTCACACGGCGCGCGGAGTGTCTGCTTCAGCAACGGGCCTGGCCGGGCAACGTCCGCGAGCTGCGCCAGGTGATCGACACGGCGGTCGTCCTGTCGCGCGACCAATCGACGCTCGACGCCGACGCGATCGAGCTCGCACTTCGCCACCGCTCGTCATCGCTATTGATCGCCGCGCCTCCCGGAATTCCGGCGCGCGAGCCATCCAGCCGCGAACGCGACCAGCTGGTCGCACTCCTCCAGGACGCAGACTGGAACACCCGCCGCCTCGCCCGCCGGCTTGGCATCCATCGCGCGACGGTCTACCGTCGCGCGAAACGGCTCGGGATTTCGATGCGGATCGAGTGTCGCGTTATGGGCGCGCCACTGCCGCTACTCTGACGACGCAGCCCGCTCCTCGACCTCACCCTCAGCAGCCTCGGCAGGCCGTACGTCACGGACTTTTGGGCCGCGTTCGAGTACTTCATTACAGCAGGCCAACAGCACGGCCTCGAGCGCCTCGATGCCGTCATCGGTCGCCTCGAGGAACAGATCCTTCACGACCGACTCCGCGCGCTCCAGCTGATTGATCAGCATCTTCGCATGGACCCGGCTCGGCATCACGCCGCAGACCTTCGCGGTGGCTCGATTGCCGATCGGCTTGCGCAGAACGATCACCGTCGCGCGCTTGCCGGGTTGCATGAAGTAATCGGACTTCGCCGTCCGCTGGTTCTTTTTGTTTTGATTCGACGGTCGCGCTCGCCGTCCCTGTCGGGCCATGTCGCTCCGCTCTCGACGCGGTTTTCACATAAAGAATACATCAGGTGGCCAGTCCGCGCGCCACCCCGTATGATAGCGCAATCGCACCAAATTCGTTGAGCACGGATTGTGCTTTCTGGAGGTCGAATCCGTGGAGGTAGTCGTGAAGAAGATCCTGTTACTGTTGGGAGCCGGCCTACTGATGGCCGCTTGCTCCGATTCGCCCAGCGCTCCATCAGCGGCCAAGGCGCCCAATGCGCACCCGCAGCGCGACGAAATCACCTGCCGAAGCGGTTACATCGTCGCCTACGATCAGGACGGCAACCCGTACTGCGCGCCGATCGACGGCAGCGCTCCCAGCCCCTGATCGCTCGTGGGAGCGGCCGATCAGGCCTGCTCCCGATGTTCGTCGGCGGCTGCCGCCTTCCGCGCCAGCCGCTCGACCAGCGGTAGATCGTTCGCGGCCGTCGCCAGGTCGCGCGCCCGGGCGTAGCACCGCGCCGCCGTGGCAAAATCCTCTCGGACCTCGCTGATCCTGCCCATGATCTCGAGACACTCCGCCTGCCGTACGGGATTGCGGGCCGTCGTGAAATGCCCCAGCGCTTCCGTCAGCAGGGACTCGGCAGCCTCGAGATCACCGATCGCCACGTGCGCCGCCGCCTGATTCTGCACCGCGGTCAACAGCACATCCAACGCGTTCAGCCGGCGGGCGATTCCGACCGATTCCATCCCGATCTCGATCGAGCGCTCCGCGTCGCCCCGATCCAGCGCCGCCTTCGCCGCGTTCGCGAGCGCGATCGCCAGGCCGACCTCGTAATTCGCCGATCGAAATGCCGAAATCGATGCGTCGAAATACTCATCTGACTTCTCGAACTCCCGGCGTTCGGCGGCGCTCCGCCCGAGATTCTGGAGCGTGATCCCGCGCACGCGATGCGACTGCGCCAGCGCCAGGGCTTCGAGCGCGATCACGTCGGCGTCGTCGAAGAACCCCTGCAGCTGCAGCGCGCCCACCTCGATGTTCAGCGCTTCGGCGGCCAGGTCGTTCGTGCCGATCGCTCGGGCGATGCGCACCGCTTCGCGCGATTCGACTCGCGCCTCGGCCCAGCGCGCCATGCTGCGATACACCCGCGCCACGCGCAGCCGCGCCTCGGCCTCTTCGGGCTCGGTCGGACGCGCCGCGAGCGCATCGCGATACGCCTCGAGCGCCCGCTCCAGGGTCCCCGCTTGCTCGAATCGAAACCCGCGTTCGAGATGTGCGCGCGCCGCCGAAATGGTCCGGCTTGGCTCGCTAGTCGATTCCATGTATGAGTTGCAGCGAGGTCTGTTTTGGCGTTGCGCTGAACAATAGCTTAAGGATATCCGCTTCGCTCACTCTAGACGGAGACCGGCATGGACGAGAAACAGCTTGCGAAGCTCATGAAGAAAACCATGGCCAAAGCCAACAAACCGAAAGCGTCCCAACGGCGTACATATGATGCGACGCTCGACGTTACGCGGCCCAGGGAAAACGACAAGGATACCGAGGCGGCCGAGCTCTTCGAGATCATGAAGAAGAGAGAGTTCTAAACTTTCTCGGCGGAATTCCGAGCGTAGGTGCGAAGCGCCGAAGTGAGGAACAATAAATGTCCAAAATAGAAAAATCAGACGCGGAGTGGGCAAAGGAGCTCACTCCCGAGCAATACCGCATCGCGCGCGAAAAGGGAACCGAACGCGCGTTCACCGGCCAGTATTGGGATTCTCACACGCCCGGCGTCTACAAATGCGTGTGCTGCGGCGAGCCGCTCTTCACGTCGGACACGAAGTTCGACTCCGGCTCGGGCTGGCCGAGTTTTTATGATGCCCTCAATGCGGGCGCGATCGCGACGGAAGAGGACAACGGCCACTTCATGCGGCGGACCGAGATCCACTGCGCCAAGTGCGGCTGTCACCTCGGCCACCTGTTCGACGACGGACCGAAGCCCACCGGTCTTCGCTACTGTGTGAACTCCGCGTCGCTCAAGCTCGACGAGAAGAAGTAGCCTTACGGCACCGCGACCTTCGAGTCCGGGCTCCGGTGGTCGTTCGCGCCGTACGCGACGCCGTCGCGCACGATGATCGAATGGCCGTCGCCCTGCACGCCGCCGAAGCGAACGGCATGACCCATCGCCTTCAGGCGCTCGGCGGTTGAATCCGGAATCGCGCCGCGCTCGAACGTGACTTCGTCGGGCAGCCATTGGTGGTGGAAGCGGGGCGCATCCACGGCCTGACGCACGTTCATGTCGAACGCCGTCGCGTTGAGGATGATCTCCATGACCGTATTGATGATCGTGCGCCCGCCCGGCGACCCGGTCACCATGAACAGCTTGCCGTTCTTGGTCAGAATCGTGGGGCTCATCGAGCTGAGCATGCGCTTCCCGGGCGCGATGAGATTCGCCGGCGTGCCGATGTCGCCCGTGACGTTCGTCTCGCCGGGCTTCTTGTTGAAGTCGCCCATCTCGTTGTTGAGAATCATCCCTGTGCCGCGAACGACGACATGCGAACCGAATCCGCCCTCGAGCGTGAAGGTGTTCGACACGGCGTTGCCGTCCTTGTCCACGACCGAGAACTGCGTGGTCTCATCGTGCTCGGTCGACGCGATCTGCGACACGATGTCCTTGCCCAGCTCGACGCTGCTCGACGCGTGATTGGGGTCGATCGTTTGGGCGAGCGACTTCGCGTACGATTTCGACATGAGCCGAGTGAGCGGCATGTCCTTCACGAAATCCGGATCGCCCAGGTAGCGGGCGCGATCGAGATAGCCGCGACGCATCGCTTCGATTTCGTAATGCAGCGTCTGTGGCGCCTGGGGCCCGAGCTTCGCGATATTCAAGTTCTCTAAAATGTTCAGCATCTCGACCATCGTCACGCCGCCGCTGCTCGGCGGCGGCATGCCGATCAACGCATAGCCGTTGAAGGTGCCGGTGATGGGCTTGCGCGCTTTCGCTTCGTATGCGGCGAGATCCTTCTTCGTGATCAGCCCGCCGTTTTCGGCCATCGTCGCGGCAATGCTGTCGGCGATCCAACCGGTGTAGAAGGCGTTCGGCCCTTTCGTGGCGATCGCGCGCAGCGTTCGTGCGAGATCCTTCAACACGAGCGTATCGCCCTTCGCCCACGGTCCGCCGCCGGGTTTGCCATACGCGGCGACCGACGCGGGATACCGCGCCATCTGGCCGGCGACTTCGCGATTGAGCGAGCGCGCGAGCGCCTCCGACAGCTCGAAGCCATGCTCGGCGAGCTCCGCGGCCGGCATCACGACGTCCTTCCACGCGAGTGTGCCGTACCGCTTGTGCGCCATGGCCAGACCGCGAACCGTGCCCGGCACTCCGGGCGCGAGATAGCCCGTTGCCGTGCGCTGGCGAACGATCTTGCCCGTCGAGTCGAGGTACATCGTCTGCGTCGACTTGAACGGTGCGCGTTCGCGATAGTCGATCGCGACCGGTGCCCCCTTCGCGGGCCGAACGATCATGAAGCCGCCGCCGCCGATGTTCCCGGCGCTCGGGTGCGTCACCGCGAGCGCGAACGCCGTGGCCACCGCGGCGTCGATGGCGTTGCCGCCTTTGCGGAGGATCGCCGCGCCGACGTCCGACGCGGGCGCCGACGTCGACACGACCATGCCATGCTTCGACGAAACGATTCCGCTGTCAGTTTGCGCGCCAACCGCGCCCGCGACGCAGATTGTACACAGCAGGGCGGTGACGCGAGCGAGGGGGCGAAGCATTCGGAAGCCTCTGGTTGCCGAGTGTAAGGGAACTTACTGGCGAGTTGCCGCCACTGTCGAGGCGCTGGACCAGGCGTCAGTATTGTCTCGGACACTCGATCGTTTCGCGCTCGCGCTCGCATTCGCACGTGCGAGCGAGCCACTCATCACAGCGTCAACCATGTCAACCGACCGCCGCACATTCATCAAAGCTTCCGCCGTCGCCGCCGGCGCGATTGGCCTCGATACGCTGCCGAAGATCTCGATGGCGCAGCCGCCGGAACTCCTGGGTGCCGACGCGCCGAGCATCGAGCGCGCGGCCAAGTCGCTCGACATTCTCATTCTCGGGGGCACGGGGTTCACGGGGCCCGAGCAGGTCGAGTATGCGATCGCGCGCGGGCACAAGGTCACGCTGCTGAATCGCAACCGCACGCGTCCGGATTTTTTCAAGGGGCGCGTCGATCAGCTCATCGGTGATTTGAATGCGGACGTCAGCGCGCTCAAGGGCCGGAAGTTCGACGTTGTGATCGACAATCCGACGACCGCACCGGCCTGGGTGCGCAACGTCGCGCAGTACATGAAAGGGAACACGAATCACTACATCTTCATTTCGACCATTTCGGTTTATCCCGACAACAGCCACGCGTGGGTCGACGAGAGCGATCACACGACGCCGGCGCCGGCAGGCGTCGATCTCTACGCGGTGAAGCCGGCGGATTTCGGCCGCATGTACGGCGTGCTCAAGTCCGAGTCCGAGCATGAAGTCGCGCGGCAGTATGCGGACATGTACACGATCATTCGCCCGGGCCTCATCGTCGGTCCGCTCGATCGGTCGGATCGATTCACCTACTGGCCGTACCGCATCGACAAGGGCGGGGAAGTGCTCGCGCCGGGCACGCCGAACGATCCGGTGCAGATCATCGATTCGCGCGATCTCGCCGAATGGACCATTCGCGTCGCGGAAAACCACACGCTCGGAACGTTCAACGCGACCGGTCCGGCGAAGCCGTTGTCGCTCGCCGAAATGCTGTACGGCATCAAGGCGGTGACGACGGCCGGCGCGCAATTCACATGGGTGCCGTGGAGCTTTCTGCAGGAGCAGGGCATTCGGCCGTGGTCGAACATGCCGGTCGTCGTACCGGATACGCCGGAGCGCGCCGGGTTTTCGCGACGGAGCGTCGACAAGGCGATTGCCGCCGGTCTGACGTTCCGTCCGCTCGCGGTCACCGCGAAGGATACGCTCGACTGGAACAAGACGCGTCCAGCCGCGGAGCTCGAGGCGTTGTCGCAGGGAAAGATCGCGGGGATTTCCGCGGAGCGTGAGGCGCAGGTGCTCGCGGCGTGGAAGCAGAAGCAGGCCTCGAAGTGATGACATCGGCAACCGAAGGGCAGCACGAAGGTCGGTTGCATCGGTTGCTTCGCCGCGCGGTGGACGTGCGCGCGGATGAAGTGCGTCCGATGATGATCTCGTTCTTCTTTTTCTTCTTCCTGCTGAGCAGCTACTTCGTGCTGCGTCCGATTCGCGAAGCGGTCGCCGCGGCGTCGGGCGTCACCAAGCTGCCGTGGTTGTTCATGGGGACGCTCGCCGGCACGCTCATCTGCAATCCCCTTTTCTCCGGACTGGTCGCGCGCCTGCCCGTGCGCCGAGTGATTCCGATCTCATATCACTTTTTTACGGCGTCGTTCCTTGTGTTCTACGTGGTGCTGCGTTTCGTGGCCGCGGGCGAAGGATCGACCGTCGCTCTCTGGATGGGACGCGTGTTCTACGTCTGGATCACGGTGTATGCGTTGTTCAATACGTCGATCTTCTGGACGCTGATGGCCGACTCATGGCGCAGCGAACAGGCGAAGCGCGTGTTCGGATTCATCGGAGTCGGCGGAACGGCGGGATCGATCATCGGGTCGGCCGCGACGGCCTCGCTCGCGCCGTTCGTCGGCGCGGTGAACATGCTGCTCGTGTCGGCGGTGCTCATCGAGCTGGCGGTGCTGACCATCACCGTGTTCAAGCTGGAGTCGACGGCGCACGACGTTCGGCCGAACGGCGCGCGCGACCGCGAGGTCATCGGCGGCAGCGTGTGGGCCGGGTTCACGCACGTGGTGCACTCGCCATATCTCTTTGGAATTTGCATATTCCAGATATTGTATGTCTTCGGATCCACGGTGCTGTATTTCGCGCAGGCCGACATCGTCGGCCATCGTTACACGACGATGACGGCGCGAACGGCCATTTCGGCGGACCTCGAGCTGGGGGCGCAAACGCTCACCGTGATCACGCAACTGTTCTTCACGGGACGCATCCTGCGCTGGTTCGGCCTGGTGGTCGGTCTCGCCGTTCTGCCCGTCGTGAGCATGCTCGGCTTCGGCGTGCTGGGCGCGTTTCCGGTCTTCGCGACGGTCGCGGTGTTCAGCGTCGCGCGGCGCGGAATGAACTTCGCGGTGACGAATCCCGCGGTCGAAGTATTGTTTACGGTAGTACGCCGCGAGGACAAGTATAAGGCGAAGAACGTCATCGAGACGTTCGTCTATCGCGGCGGCGATCAGCTCGCCGCGTGGAGCTATGCTGGGCTCGCGGCGCTTGGACTGGGGTTGGGCGGCATCTCGTTCGTCGCCGTACCGATATCGGCGATCTGGCTGGGACTGGCGGTCTGGCTCGGCCGCCGGCAGGCACAGCTGGCCGCGGGCGATGCCGCTCGGCAGTATTCGCCTTCGGGGCCGATGTCGGGGCCGATGTCGGGGCCGATGTCGGGACCGGGGATCGTTGAACCTTCACGCCAACCGTTATGACCACCACTACCTCGACGACAGCGATCCTTCGTCCGCAAGCCGACGAATACTTGTCGTATTACGGCAAGTACATCTCGCAGGTGCCGGACGGCGATCTGCTGTCCCTGCTGCGCGAGCAGCTCATCGATTCCGTCGCGCAGATTCGCGCGCACGGCGATCGGGCGGACTTCGCGTACGCACCCGGCAAGTGGACCATGAAAGAAGTGGTTGGCCATCTGTCGGATTGTGAACGCATATTCGCATATCGCACACTGCGCGTCGCGCGCAACGACCAGACCAATCTTCCCGGATTCGACGAGAACGCGTTCGTGACCAATGCGAATTTCTCGCGCCGGTCGCTCGATGATTTGCTCGAGGAGCTGCAAGTCGTCCGCACCGCGACGATTCACCTCGCCCGCCAGCTCGACGAAGACGAGTTGACGCGCCGCGGCTCGGCCAACGGCGCCGAGATTACGCCGAGGGCGCTGTTGTACATCGTGGCGGGGCATGAGCGGCATCACGTCGGGCTGCTCCGCGAGCGGTACTGGACGTAAGCGAATCACGCAGTCGTCGTCGCGCATCGGCGAAGGGGGGCATATGATGCGCTGGTGGTTGAGCTCGCGCGCGGTGCGTATCACCGCGCTCGTGGCCGCGGTGGTCAGCGTCGTGTTTCACGCCGCGGCGATCACGGCCTGGGTGTTCGCGACGCTGCCGCAGCCGAACGTCGAGCAGGGCAGCATCGCGAATCACGTCTTCTACATTCCGCCGCCGGACCGCGCGCCAACCGCCGGCGGCGAAAAGACGGAACGCGTGACGTATGTGAAGGCGCCAATCGAGGGCCCGGGGACGGGCGAAGGCGCGCGCATGATGGGCGAGGCGCGTCCGACGTCGGCCGATCAAACCGTTGGGCGCGACACGGCGACGACGGCAACTGACACCGTCGCCACGCGCGCTGGTCCGCCGGCGACGGGGCAGGACTCCGTATATTCGGTACTCGACGTGGACACCGCCGCGGTGCGCTCGACATCGAGCGCGGCGCCGGCGTATCCACTCAAGTTGCTGGCGCAACACATTCAGGGATACGTGGACGCTCAATACGTGGTGGACACGACGGGATTCGCCGACACGACGACGTTCATCGTGCTCAAGGCGACGCACAACGACTTCGTGACGTCCGTGCGTGAAGCGTTGCCCTACATGCGCTTTTCGCCGGCGAAGATCGGCACGGCCAAGGTGCGGCAGCTGGTGCAACAGCAGTTCAGCTTCCGCATCACCGACACGAACACCGTGGCGCCCAGGGTCAAAAAACCATAATCGTGCGACATACGCTGCGCCTGCACGGCGTCATCGTCGGCCACTCGGAGCTCGAGCACATCGAGCCCGGCACCGGTCGCGCGTGGGGAGCGTTTCGTCCCGGACTTGGCTACGAGCTCGTGCAGCCTGTCTTTCGACTCTTCGCGCACGCGGTGCCGCGCGACGGATCAGCGCGAGATGAAACGGTGCTCGCGCGCTACTACAAGGCGCGCGATGCGTTGCAGCTCGAGCTGCAGGATGCGAACGGCGCGCCAATTCCGACGTCGGCGATTCACATCGCGGACTATTCGGTCGAGGAGGGTGCGAGCGCGATCGAGCTCGATGTGCTGATCGCCGACGAGTCATACTGGGAGCGTCGAGGCGCGCGTTAGTCTCGCGCGCGCGAGTCTCGCACGTCGATGACCGTGGACAGAGTCGATCGCTCCGGGCCGGGGATGTCTCCCGGCGAGCGGTACACTCTCGTACGTCCGAACGCGGTACCCTCTCGAACGCCCTACGCCCCGACGAGCGCCACGAGACGATCCACGAACGCGGCTTGCGCGGCGTTCATTTTTTCACGCGCCGTCGCCACATCGAACCAGGCGCAACGATCGACTTCCGGAAACTCGATCCACCGTCCCGATCCGCGCGGCCACTCCGTGCGCATGCTGTTGCTCTGAATCGCATCGGGATCCGCGTCGCCTTCCCAGGCCCAGGCGTGAACCGTCTTGCCGGCCTTTTGCTTGATCGCGCCGAGTGGAAGGAACGGCCCCGCGGGTTCGATGCTCGTCTCCTCGCGGAATTCGCGGCGTGCTCCGTCGAGGAGATCTTCGCCCTCGTCGACGATGCCTTTCGGAATCGTCCAAGCCGCCGCGTCGCGCTTGGACCAGAACGGTCCCCCCGGATGCGCGAGAAACACCTCCAACGCGCCGTGCGAACGTCGAAACAGCAACAGCCCCGCGCTGACCGCGGCGCGAGCCGTCACCGATGACGGAGGCCGAGTCCGGCCGCGACGGTGTCCGCGAAATCGTCAACCGCGTCGAGCGTGCGCGCGACGAATTGCTGAAATGCGTTGCGGCGAATCCACGAATCGGGATGGCGCGCGTGGCGATTGGGCGGTTCGGGCGTGGCCGTCGCGACCGCGGTGCGCGGTCCGCGCGGTGGAGGCACGAGCGCGCCACTCGGCTGGGTCGGAGGAATGTCGGCGTTGTCCATGACGATTCCTACGCGCCCACCGCGGCGTTGGTGTCTCCGGTTCGGTCGAACGTGAGCTCGAGGGCTTCGCCGGCCGGCACCGCGGACCAGCGATCGAACAGCGCGGCGCGGCGACGACGAATGGCGTCGAGTCGCTCGGCGGTCATGCGGAACGTCGTTGGCGGCAGCCCGTGCTCATTGCAATACGTATCGATCTTCCAGTTGAAGTCTTCCGCTGAATCCCGCTGACCACTGGCGCGCTCGACGTCGAGGAACCCGACGATCAACTCCGCAAGAAGCGCTTCGTCGGGAATCGCGGCAACCCCGTTCGCCTCGAACGAGCCGATGTCCCAACCCTCGGCGACCAATCCGTAAAACGCGCGGCGAAATCCCAAGGTCGACTCGACGGCAAAGTGCGTGAGATCGTGGAGCGGAAAGAAGCGGCCCTGCGAGCCTTCCTGCCGCTGCCACGTCACCGAGCCGTCGGCGCGCGTGCAGCTCAGCGCGGCGGAGCCATCCGTCTTCTTCTTGATTCGGATCACGAGGTCAGGCATTCGCTACGCTCCGAGCGAGTCGCGCGCGGCGGTGGCGCGTTTCCCAGATGTGTCCGACGACGAGTCCGATCACTGCACCGAAGAGGCCGCCGGTGATCGCACCGACGACGGCGGCGATCTCGAAGTCGGCCAGCCCGCGTCCCGCCACGTGTCGTCGCACGCCGCCGAGTACGACACTCCAGGTCGCGGTGGCCCACCAGAGTGAGAGAAACACTCCGCCCGCGACCGCGAAGCCGTTCGAGAGCGCCTCGCGGCGCGGCTCGTAGAAGTCGTTGACGATCGTGCCCAGCCGCGCCTGATCGCTCTTCCATGCGTTTCCGCGCATCCACCCCGACCGCAGCACGACCACCGACACGAGCGAGACGCCGACCGCGACCCACACGGCCGGCGTTTGCGTCCGCGGCAACATCGCCTGTTTCGTATACTGTAATACTAAAACGCTCACGACCGCCAGCAACAGGGCGTAGTAGAAGGCGATGCGGAGCGGCGAGTTCATTCGAGCATCACTTGTTCGACGTCGTCATGACCGGCGGCGCCTGCTTCTCCCACAGGAAGCGGTGCAGGAAGTCCGTGCTGTGGTTCCAGACGGCGATCCACCGGCTGTGAATCAACGACTCGTGCGTGTCGTCCGGGTTCACGGTGAGCTCATAATAGATGCCGTGCGCGCGCAGGAGCTGCACGAGACCGATCGTCTGCGAGAAATCCACATTGCGGTCGTCGTCGCCCTGCACCAGGTACACCGGCGATTTCCAGGTGTTGATGTGCGCCGCCGATGACGACTGATACGCGAGGTTCGTCGAATCGAGTGAGCTGCCGTAGAGGTGGACGCCCGCCATGTCCACGCCCGCCACGAAAATGTCCGAGTTGCGCGCGAGAGCCTGCGAGGTGAGCAGGCCGCCATACGACAGGCCCCAGATGCCGACGCGGGCCGGATCGACGTCCGGGCGTGACTGCAGGTATTTGCCGCCCGCCAGCACGTCCTGATACTCGGAGTTGCCGCGCCCTTCGGTGTTCGGCGCGCGGCGGAACGAGTTGCCGTAGCCGATGCCGCTGCGGTAGTTGATCGAGAGGACGATGTATCCCTGCGACGCGAGGTACTCGTTGTACGCGTACGCCCAATGATAGAACTGCATGTAGTGGTAGGCGGGGAGCATCTGCCGCACCGGCCCGCCGTGCACGAACACCACCGCCGGCCGCTTCTCGCCCGGCTTGAGATCCTTGGGCAGGAACAGCTGATTATGAATCTCTAAACCATCGGCGGCGTGCGTGATCACGATCTCCGGCGTCACGTGCGCGCTCTGCGGGAAATCCTTGAGCATCGCCGCCGTCGGATACACGATCTTCGTCGAACCGCCGTCGACCGGGACAATGCCCACCGACGCGGGTTGACTCGCGCCGAAGTACAGCACGGCCATCGACTTTCCGTCGGCGAGCAGCGTCGGCGAGACTTCGACACCGTCGTCGGTCGAGATCTGGCGCGGCGTACCGCCCGTCACCGGCACGGCCCAGACGTGCCGCTTCTCGATGTCCTTGGCGTTCGTCGCGTAGTAAAACGTCTTGCCATCGCGCGACACCGTCGTCGTCACGAACGTGCGATCGGCGACGCCGTCGTTGATCAAGCCGTCGGTCGTCGTCAACAGCACGGGCTCCGCGTATCCGCTGCCGCTCACCGGGACAGAGAACCAGCGATCCCACTCGTCGTTCGGACGTTGCGCGGTGAAGACGACGTGATCGCCCGCCCACTCAATGCCGTTGATCGCGTTGAACACGCGCTCGTTCGGCTGATTGTGCCAGAACTCGCGCGCTCTGCCAGTCGCGACGTCGGCGACCATGAACGACAACGTGTAGCCGCCCGGGAACGCCGCGCGATACAGGCCATCGATGCGTTGCGGAGTCGAGTCGTTCGCCTGGCCGAAGCCGCCACGACCGCCGCGTCCACCGCCTCCGTTCCCGCCGCGACCACCGCGCGCCGCGGCCGGACCCGCGGGGCCACCAATGCCGCCGGCGCCTTGCTGCGCCTGATTCCCGAACGGCGTGCCGGGGCGACGAATGAACGCGATCTGCTTCCCATCCGCCGACCACACCGGCGCGGTATCAAAGTCCACACTCGGCGATACGAAATCGACGCGACGCGTCTTCATGTCGAACACGCCGACGAACGAGTGATTGTCGCGCGTGCTCACGAACGCGAGCTTCGATCCGTCGGGCGACCACACCGGACTGCTCTGACGACCCCACTCCTTGATGAACGGCACGCCGCCCGTGTCGATGCCAGCCGTTACGCCTTTCGCGACACGTGCATGGAAGATCTGCCCGTCCCGCACGAAGACAACATGCTTGCCGTCCGGCGAAAGCTCGGGACCACTCCCGCCGCGGCCGCCGAATCCGCCGGCTTGCTGCGTCTCGGTGTTGGCGATCGATGCAAGCCGCCACGCGCCGCTGCCATCGGTCTTCGCTGCCCACACCGCGCGATCGGGGCCCGCCGGATCGTGCGACGGATTCGCAACCCAACCCGCGCGATTCTGCGCGGATCCGCGCACGAAGATCGCGACGGAGCCGTCGTCGGACAATTTCACCGAGCTGACGTCGACGCCGTCATCGTTCATGAAGTTGGTGAGGCGCACCGCCTTGTACGCCGGCGCGACGGCCGTGTACACGTTGCGCATGCCGCGCTCGTACGTGACCCACGCCAGGCGATCCGCTTTTTTGGCGGCGCCCATCTCGAGCGGCGACGGCGGCGACATGAATTGCTCGAGCGTCGGTCCGGCCACTCGCTCCGGGGCGACCGCGGCCGCTTTCGCGTGGTATTGCGGTCCTTCCTGACGCGACGGCGTGTGATTCTGCGCGGCCGCCGGCACCGCCCCAGCGACGAGCGCAACAAGTGGAACGAGCGACGCGCAGGCGGACGAACGAATGCGTGACATGATCAATCTCGAGGAGGTGGGACGCTCTGGAAGGTCATCAGGCAAACGCTCTGGCGAGCCAGACCGTTGCATCCATGATTTTGCGTCCCGTGCGCGCTCGCCGCTAGCCAGGCAACGCTCGATGCCGTCCAGCACGGCACGATCTCTGACACCCTCAAAAGGGCGATGACCCTGCTGCGCCTGAACGAACGCGGACTCTACTGCTCGGCCGGCGACTTCTACGTCGATCCGTGGGAGCCGGTGTCTCGCGCGGTGATCACACACGCACACGGCGACCACGCGCGTTGGGGCTCGGCGAACTACCTCTGTTCGCGCGAGGGCGCGGGTGTGCTTCGCACACGACTTGGCGCCGAGTCCCCGATTCAGGCCGTGGAATGGGGCGAGGCTGTGAACATCAACGGCGTTCGCGTCTCACTGCATCCGGCGGGTCACATCCTCGGCTCGGCACAAGTGCGCGTCGAACACCAGGGCGAGGTGTGGGTGGTTTCGGGCGACTACAAGACGGATCCGGATCCGACGTGCTCGCCATTCGAGCTCGTACGATGCCACACCTTCATTACCGAAAGCACCTTCGGCTTGCCGATCTACCGATGGCCGCCCGAGTGGCAAGTGTTCGATCAGATCCGCGCGTGGTGGCAGACGAACGCGCACGCCGGCCGCGCGTCCGTGCTCTTCGGCTACGCGCTCGGCAAAGCGCAGCGATTGCTCGCCGGCCTCGCTGACTGTGACATCGGCCCGATCTACACGCACGGCGCCGTCGAGCGATTGAACGCGGATTATCGCGCAGCCGATGTTCGAATCGCGAACACGCGTTATGCCGGCGATCTGCCTCGCGGGCACGGCTTCGCCGGCAGCTTGATCGTCGCACCGCCGTCGGCGTCGGGTAGTACGTGGCTGCGCCGCTTCGGTGAAATCTCGACGGGGTTCGCGTCTGGCTGGATGCGCGTGCGCGGTGCGCGCCGGCGCCGCGCGGTCGATCGTGGATTCGTGCTCTCGGATCACGTCGATTGGCCGTCGCTGCTCGCGGCCGTGGAGGGAAGCGGGGCCGAGCGAGTGTGGGTGACGCACGGAACGCGTGAACCGCTCGTGCGATTGCTGACCGAGCGTGGCATCGACGCGCGCGCGGTGTCGAGCCTGTGGAAGGGCGAAGAAGATCTCGATCCCCTCGACCTCGCCGGGGAGGATGTCCCGGCGTGAAGCGTTTCGCCCAGCTGTACACCGCCGTCGACGAGACCATGCGGACCACGGAGAAAGTGGACGCCATGGCGGAGTATTTCCGCACCGCGGCCGCCGCCGATGCGGCGTGGGCGGTCTATTTCCTGAGTGGCGGCCGGCCGAAGCGGCTCATTCCGGTGCGGCGGCTGGCGCAGTGGGCCCTCGAGGAATCTGGTATACCAGAATGGTTATTCGAGGAGTCTTATGACTCGGTCGGCGACCTGGCGGAGACCATGTCGCTGCTGCTGCCCGACGCGACCGGCGAATCCGACGTCCCGCTCCATCGATGGATCGAGGAGCGAGTGCTACCGTTGGCGCGGCAATCGGAAGACGAGCAGCGCGAAAGCGTCATGCAGGCGTGGCGGCAGCTCGGCGGAGCCGAGCGGTTCGTCTGGAACAAGTTGATCACGGGCGGATTTCGCGTTGGCGTATCACAACAGCTCGTCGTCCGCGCGCTGTCACGGGCGACGGGCGTCGCTGAAGCGGTGATCGCGCACCGGCTGGCCGGCAAGTGGGAGCCAACGCCGGCCGCGTACGCAGCGCTGTTCGCGACGGAGACTGATGACGCGGATCTCTCGCGTCCGTATCCGTTCTACCTGGCATACGCGATCGACGATGAGCTGGAAGCGCTCGGCGAACCGGGCGAATGGCAAGCGGAATGGAAGTGGGACGGCATTCGCGCGCAGGTCATTCGCCGGAAGAGCGAGACATTCATCTGGTCGCGCGGTGAAGAGTTGATCACCGACCGATTTCCCGAGATCGCGACCGCGGCGGAGTGGTTGCCTGACGGCACCGTGCTGGATGGCGAGATCATGCCGTGGAAGGACGGCCAGCCGCTTCCATTCGCCCAACTGCAGCGGCGTATCGGACGAAAGACCCTCGGCCCGAAGATTTTGAGTGAAGTGCCGGTCGTTCTCATCGCGTACGATTTGCTCGAGATCGACGGCCGCGACGTACGCGGCGAGCCGTTGGCGTGGCGACGTGAGCGGCTCGACCAAGTGCTGCTGCAAGCCGCGACGAGCGTGTTCGTGTCGTCGCCAATCGTTACGCTTGGCAGTTGGAGCGACGCGCGTGGCGCGTACGATCGCGCCCGAGCCATGTGCGCCGAGGGACTGATGTTGAAGCGTCGCGATGCGGCGTATGGTGTTGGCCGGCGAAAAGGCGGCTGGTGGAAATGGAAGGTGAAGCCCTACACGATCGATGCGGTCATGATCTATGCGCAGCCAGGGCACGGCCGGCGCGCGTCGCTGCACACGGACTACACATTTGCGGTCTGGGACAACGGCGTGCTGGTCCCGTTCGCGAAGGCGTACTCCGGACTGACCGATGCCGAGATTCGCGAGCTCGACGCGTGGATCCGGCGAAACACCGTCGAGAAGTTCGGACCCGTTCGCTCGGTGAAACCGGAGCAGGTATTCGAGCTCGGCTTCGAGGGAATTCAGATGTCGCCGCGGCACAAGTCGGGCGTAGCGGTGCGCTTTCCGCGCATTCTCAGATGGCGCACCGACAAAAATCCGGATGAGGCGGACAGCGTGGCGACGTTGCGTAATCTGATGCATGCACCGGATCATGCGTGATCGCGTGTGATCACGCGTGATGCTCGGCGAACCGGCTACAACAGGTCGAGCGGTTGGGCGCGAATCACGAGCTCCTTTTGGCGGAACGCGCCTTCGAGGTCGTTGCGATAGCGTCGCCACCAGTCACGGTCGATGTCGTCGACCATCACCTCGTAAACGACGATGTCGTCCTGGTTCGTGCGGCCTGTATCGTCGTCTTGCCAGAGACCATGCGCCGGCGCTCGGGTGTGCTCCGTCAAACCGCCGAATCGTTCGGTCAGCTCGCCTCGCACGCGACGAAACAGTTCCTCGGGTTGTCGCTTTCCTTCATTGTCGAACAGCGGCAGTAGCAGTTGAACGAGATTCATTTCCCGTTCACGTCCGGGGCGGCATATTCGTGAGTCGATACATCAGCAGTGCCGCGCGCTTCGTCTGCGGCCCGAGCCAGCGCAGATCCGCGGTCTCGCTCTCGGTGTGGTCGTCGTGGCCCGACAGCCCGATGCCGTCGATCAACATCGGAACGACGTGCGCAACGAACGACACGTCTGCCGCTCCCGCGCGCGAGGGGTCGACCGCCTCTACGCCGCCGAATCCGAGATCGCGGCTTGCCTTGTCATACATGGCGAGCAGGCGGCGATTGCCATCGGTGGGCGCCATCGGCGGGTAGCCTTCGTCGAACGAGATGTCCGCGTTGGTCAACGGAAGGTGGTGTGAGACGACGTCCCGCATCGTGCTCTGCGCCTTGGCCAATTGCTCGGGCGACAGCGTCCGCAAATCACCCGTCACCACCGCATGCTCGGCGACGACGTTGCGTTTGCCCGACGCTTTTCCGACGGTGCCGTCCGTGTCCACGTCCACGAGCGTGCCGCCGACGATCATGCCCGGATTGAACGTGAGATACGGCTCGTTCGACAGCCGGGTGTAGAACTCATGCACGATCCGCGACGCCTCGTACACCGCGCCGGCGCCGACCTCGGGTTTAAAAATCTGTGATGAATGCGCCGGGTGCCCGGTCGTGCGCACCGTCCAGGAACCCGCGCTGCGGCGCGAAATGACGGCGGTGCGGGGATCGGCGGCGCCGTCCTCGAAGCCAAGCGCAACGGTCGCTCCCTCCGCGGCGTCGACCAGCGTACGGCGCGCTTCGGCGGTCGGCGTGCCAGAATCCTCTTCGTCACCGTCGAACACCACCGTCACATTCATTCGATCGAGCGTGCCCGCATCCTTGAGCGCCTTCAAGGCGTAGAGGATGATGACGTCGCCGCCCTTCATGTCGATGACGCCCGGGCCGCGCGCGGTTGAATCGTTCAGCCGCTGGAAGCGTTGAAAGGGACTGCTCGGCTCGAAGACGGTGTCGAGATGGCCGATCAGCAGAATCTTTGGGCCGGGCCCTGGGTGTTCGGCGACGAGATGGCCGGCGCGATGAAACGCGGCGCCATCAACCCACCGCGTACGAAAGCCGAGTGAGTCGAAGCGCGAGCGCAGCACGTCGGCGACCTGCCGAACGCCGGCGAAATTCATCGTGCCGCTGTTGATGTTCACGATGCGCTCGAGCAGGGCAAGCGCCTCGGTGTTATGCGCATCGACCGACGTCGCGACGGCGCGTTCCGCGGTCGAGAGTGCTTGCCCGCGGGCGTCGGCAGGCGCGGCGCCGAGAACGAATGCGCCGAGGAGCGCGTATCGTTGAATGAGCATGGACATGGATCGGAATCTATTTCGCGGCGTCGCATGGCGCTTGGGATTGGCGGCGCTTCTCGTGGGCGTGGCGTGTGCCAAAGACGCCGCGCCGGCCGACCGCGTTCGCGCGAATCTTTCGACGTTGAGAGACATCGTCACGGTGCCGACGCGAGCACGGCCCGATCTCGTCGAGAACTCGGCGGCCGTGATGAGCGCGCAGTATCCCGGTGTGCTGTACACCGTGAACGATTCTGGAAATGAACCGCTCTTGTTCGCGCTCGACACCACCGGTGCGGATCGCGGGGTATGGCGCATCGCGGGCGCGACGAACGTGGATTGGGAGGCGGCGTCCATCGGCCGATGCGCGAACGATGCGCGGCCGCGCTGCGTCTATATCGGCGACGTTGGCGACAACGAAAGCTTTCACTCGTCGCGCACGATCTACCGCGTCGCTGAGGCGGAGCCGAGGGATTCGAGCTTCACTGGAGCGCTGTCGCCGGACAGCGTGTCGTATACGTATCCCGACGGCAAGCACGACGTCGAGGCAATGTACGTCGCGCCGAACGGCGACACGTTTCTGATCACGAAGCGGCCGGAGCGTGCCCGCACGCTGCATCTGCGTCCCGCGCTCGTGTACCGCTTGCCGGCGAGCGTATGGACTCAGCGGAACCGTGTCGTGGCCGAACGTGTAGACAGTCTACCTATCGTTCCCGGGTCCACGCCGCTGCGCACGATCACCGATGCCTCGCTCTCCTTCGACGCGAAGCATCTCGCCGTGCGGACGTACGGTGAGCTCTACATTTTCGCGACGGATTCACTCACGGGGCGGGTGAATCACGCCGTCGGCGCCAGTGTCTGCGACATTGCCCCGCTTGGTGAACCACAAGGCGAAGGCGTGAGCTGGGCGCGGAATGATGGACGGTTCGTGTTCTCGAGTGAAGGGCACGGCGTTCCGCTGCACATCGCGAACTGTCCGCTGCCGTAGCTCGCTGTCCCGTTCACTTCACGTCGGCGCCGGCTTCCTCGAGCAGCTCAGCGAGGAGCGACCGATGGCACAGTGATTCATCCTCGCAGTAGCACCCGACGGAGAAGTCCGTCTGCTTCGACAGTTCGGCGAGAAGCTCGAGGAGACGCTGCTTTTCCGGTTTCTTCATCTCGGCCCGGTACCGGCGCGCGAAGGCTTTCCATCGAGCAGGAGTCCAAGGCTCCGACATCGCAGAGGAAACAACGGCCGCGCTCGGCGCCAAGTCGGGAAACCAGAGATCGAAGTAGTCGCGTCGCGCGTAGTCCGCTTTTTTCACGCCGCGGGGCGGCCGGCGCACGGTGCCTATCCGCAATCCCTCACCGGGCTCGCGCGGACTGCCAAGGCGAACGATTCGAATGGCCACGATGCGCGCTCGCTACTCGCCGTTCCAGTCGCCGCGATCGTTCAGGCGATCGTGCGCGTAGCGGATGGCGAAGAGATGCGCATCGCCAACGTCGTCGGGGACGGGCTCCCATCCCATGAGCGCGTCCTCATATTCGTCCGCGGCCTGCTCCTGCGCTTCGCGGACGCTGCCATGCAGGGTGTCGCCGCCGAATTCTCCGTGCGCGGTGTACCGAAAGAGCATCGTGCTGGTCGCGTCCTCGGACACCAGAAGGACGACATCCGGCATTGGCAGCATGCGATCGGGATCGAGCGGATGATCCGTGGTCTGGACGACGTGGCGCTCGCCGTTCAGCGGTCCGACCAGGGCGACAAGCCGGGTCTTGGCATGACTCATCAAAGATGGTCCTCGGCAATGGGCATCCCGTATGATTGCGCCGCAGCGCGCGCGGCGGGAGTCACCGGCGTATCTTTTTTCTCATGAGTCCGGGTGAGCTTCCCACGCTGTCGCGCGACGAGCTGTTGCGATACAGCCGCCATCTGATCCTGCCCGACGTCGCGCTCGACGGCCAGCGGAAGATCAAGGCGGCGCGCGTGCTGCTCGTCGGAGCGGGTGGGCTCGGTTCGCCGGCGGCATTATATCTCGCGGCCGCGGGCGTCGGAACGCTCGGCCTGGTCGACTTCGACGTCGTCGACATGACGAACCTGCAGCGACAGGTGCTGCACGGGGTTTCGTACGTCGGCAAGCCCAAGCTCGAGTCGGCGCGCGCCCGCCTTGCCGATCTCAATCCAAACGTCGACGTGCGGACGCACGAGACGCGGCTGACGTCGGCGAACGCCCTGGAGATCTTCGAGCAATACGACATCATCGTGGACGGCACCGACAACTTTGCGACGCGCTATCTCACCAACGACGCGTGCGTGATGCTCGGCAAGCCGAACGTGTACGGCTCGATTTTCCGCTTCGAGGGTCAGGCGTCGGTGTTCGCGACCACCGACGGTCCGTGCTATCGCTGTCTTTTTCCGACGCCGCCACCACCGGGCCTCGTGCCAAGCTGCGCGGAAGGCGGCGTGCTCGGCGTGCTGCCCGGCCTGGTCGGCACCATTCAAGCGACGGAAACCCTGAAGATCATTCTTGGTATTGGCGAATCGCTCGCGGGGCGGTTGTTGCTGATCGACACCATGACCATGCGCTTTCATTCGGTGAAAGTGCCGCGCGATCCGGAATGTCCGGCCTGCGGTCTGCGCACCATTGACGCACTCATCGACTACGACGAATTCTGCGGAACACCGCATGGAGCGACGGTGGCAGCGAACGACATTCCCGAGATCTCGCCGCGCGAGCTCGCGACGCGGTTGGAGCAGCACGACGACTTCGACTTGATCGACGTGCGCGAACCCTATGAATGGAACATCGCGCACCTTCCGACGGCGCGACTGATTCCCCTCGGCCGCATTCCCACCGAGATGTCATCGCTGGACAACTCACGCGAGCTCGTCGTGTACTGCCGCAGCGGCATGCGCAGCGCCGACGCCGCGCGCCAGCTTCGCGCGGCCGGTTTCCGCGTCAGCAATCTCGCCGGCGGCATTCTGCGCTGGAGCGACGACGTCGATCCGGCCGTGCCGAAATACTAGAAGTCAGCCGACGATCAGTTCGGGCCGTGCGTGTGCGAACGCGGCCCAGATGTCGTAGATCCGATCGCCGAGCGAATAGTATCGCTGATCCACCTCGCCGAGCTCGGTGACGCGATATGAATCGCGAAACGATTGCGCGGTGTGCTCTTCGTAGTGTGGCAGTATGCGCGCGCGTTCGCTCTCGTGCGTCGCGATCGCGGCGCGCATGACCGACGCGTACTCCTCGGCGCCAATGAGCTCGTATCCGGCAAGCGCGTTTCCGGCGAGTTTACCGTACGGATTGAAAAAGAACTGATTGAAGCCGCCGTTGTTCACCTCGACGTCCACGAGCCACGTGGTGTAGATCGCGGCGGTGCCCGGCGGCAGCAAGCTGACGATCGCATCACGGCTGATGCCTGGCGCAATGAGCCGCAGCTCGACGTGTTGCACGATTGCGCTCGCGACGTCGTCCGCCGAAAGCGACGACAGGAGCTCAGGTGTCAATACGGCGAACTTCGGGTCGGGCCACGGGCTATTCATGTTCATTCGTCTGGTGCTGAATGCTTCGCGCGGCAAGCAGCGATTTCGCGGAAGTGAGCTCAAAGAGATACTTCGCTCGATGATACAACGGACGCAGTCCCGCTCGTTGCATGTTGCGGTATGATGGGTTCGGTCGTTCCGCGGTATCGACCGACGTGTCGGCACTGACCCAATCGCATCCAAGGCGTCCTGCGTCACGCACGCGCCGAGCGATGAGCGCCGACTGCGCGCCGCGGCCCCGCGCATCGGCTGCGGTGCCCGCGATGCCCATCCACGCGGCGCGGCCGTGAACGAACATCGCGGCGCCGGCTACCGCTCTGTCGCCGTCGCGCGCGAGATAATAGTGCCATCCGTCGTCGCCGACCGCCGAAGCGATCATCGGTGAAATGTCGGATGGCACGCCGAGCGGCGGCGCGACCGTCGCCTGAAATTCGGCGGCGTGCGATGCGTCGATTTCCACGATGTCGAGCGGAGTCTCGGCATTCGGCAAATCGTCGCCGATCGCGCGCCAGAACTTCACCGTCGGTGAACGCAGCGTGCCGCCGTAACGACTGAGCAGCTCCGCAACGTCGGAAGGCTGCGCCCCGGGAGTCCACTCGATCAACCAGCGCGGCACGCCGGCGTCGACATACGACGCCGTCACACGTCGGAGCTCGTCGTCGGTCAATGGTTGCTCGAGGCCCAGGCCGATCGTTCGGTTGATCGTCGCGACGTCGGCGCGCGACGCGAGCAGCGTCACCACCGCTCCGCCGCGATGCACCTGAATACCGTGTCGTTCGCGAAACTTGTTCGGCGTGGCGAACAACAGCTTCGTCCAGGCCTCACCCTCGACGCGTTCGATCTCCCGCGCGCTCGGCTCGATGCTCATGCCGCGAGAGAATCCATCACGGGACCGGGCGACGCGCTACGGCGATCATGTGCCCTCCGGCATCGACTAGCCCCGGATTGTCGCACACCGCGACTTCCAGATCGCGCAGACGGTCCGCGGCATGCGCGTTCACCTCGATGTTCGGCACTCTCGAATACTGCGGCAAAAGCGGGTTGGCCGACGCCAACTTCTCCACTGCCAGGCCGGCATCTTCGATCGCCGACCGCAGCCCGCGCGAAGTGAACAGCGCGATCGGATGATGGAACTCGGCGCTGCGTTCGCGCGTGTAGATGACATCCGCGCCGCCGAGCACCGCCGCCAGGTCCATGTGCAGATCGAATTCGTCCAGCACTTTGGCCGCGTCGAGCGGACCTACCAGGCGCAATGTTCCATACAACGAGATGACGCTGAGCAGCACGACACCGCCCGGTCGCACGACACGCGCCAACTCTCGTAAAGCCACCGGGTGTCGGTCGCGCGTGTACGAAAGCACACCGCCGTAACACACGATGAGATCATACGACGCGTCGTCGATTGATTCGAGATTCGTCACATCGAGCTCGCGCACAGCGGCAATCTTGTCGAGCACGCCGCGCTCGGCGAATCGTGCGCGCGCGAGTTCGAGCTGCACCGGCGACAAGTCGGCGACCGTGACGTCGGCGCCGAGCAGGGCGAGGTCGATGGCGAAGCGGCCTGGGCCCGAGCCGATGTCGAGCACGCGCATGCCGGGTCGCGCGTACTCGTCGAGAAACCGTTTGTGCACGGCATAGTTGGTTCGTCCCTGCACAGTGGACTCGAGTCGCAGCCACTCGCGATCCGCGAACGTGTCGAAGTACTGTCGAACGGAATCGGCGTTATAGGTCATCAACCAGCTCGCACGACGCGGACGGTCACCGACAGTTGGCCGACGTGGCGCATGGAGTGCTCTGCCCCGTGCACGAGACAGCCGATGACCGTCGACGGCAGTTGCGCGCGACCAACGCCGCGAAAATCTCCGAGCGTCGCGGCGTCGGTCGCGCGGAGCTGATCGATGGCCGTATCGACGCGCGCATCCAGTGCATCGAGTGCATTCGACACATCGGCCGCGGCGAGCGGTTCACGTTCGCGTTGAATCGCCGCGAACTGCTCGGCGGACAATCCCTCGCCGCGCGCGTACGTGAACAGCCGGTCGATCACCCCGGCCATGTGGCGGACATGGAACGCTGCCGAGGCGACGCCTGCTGGACGCGCGTTCCATTGGTCGTCGGTCAGGCCACCGACCATCTCGTGAACGCTCTCGCGAACCTGTAGTAGAATGTGCGCGACCGGCTGCAGGACGGCTGGTACACCGTCGATTGGGCCGCGCTGCCACCACTCCGTTTCGGCCATGCGAATCCTCCAACGGGGGCACGCTCGCGCGCTCGAATGTGAAAATGTACAGGACGGATCAAGCGGTTGTATCTGGGCCGAAACATCGACCCTCTTGCTATTTCTTTGATGACACATCAGAGTGAACGTGTTCGCGGAGCCGGCTCGCCCCCACGACAATCCCGCCGCGAACGGAACGTCGTCACCGAGGTACCCTATGCGCACTTGTACCGCCCTTGCCGCGGCGCTGCTGACACTGCCTCTCGCGCTCGGAGCGCAGCGCATTCCACTGCCGCGTGTCAGACCGGCACAGCCTCAGCCTCGGTCAGAGCCTGAACCCACCGCGGAGCCGGTTGCACGGGCGTTGGCGTATCAGCGCTCCCGTTGGTCGGGCGAAGCGTACACGATGGTCAGCAGCATGATGGTGCCCACGGGCGTCGGGACGCTGTCGCGCTACTCGACCCTCGGCTCAGGCACGCATGCTGATTATCGCGTCAGCGACCGATCGTCCGCCACGGTGGATCTTACGTACTCGCCCCTGGGCGGACCGATCCTGACGACAGCGGAGATTGGCGGTAGATACAAACCGCTCGGCCTCGACGCCGAGATTCGTCCGTATCTCGATCTGCGCGGCGCCTACCTCCGAATGTACGACGTGTACAGTGCACCGCTCGAAGCGGGGAGCGTCATCGATCCCGTCGGAAATTCGTCGCAGTTCGCGCAGGAGGCCCGGTATAGCCGCGGTGTCGGCGCCGTTGCGGGTGGTGGCTTCGAGTATACGCTCACGAATACGATCGCGCTTTCTACCGGCATCGCCGCGATGCGCACGAACATGGTCGCGTTCTCACAGAGCGGTCCGGCCAACATCGCGACGGGAACGCGTTTCTGGATGACCTCCGTTCGCTACCTGTTCGGCATCACGTACAATCCCGGCCACTATCAGAGCACGAACAACCCGCGGTAAGGAAAGAGCCGCGGCTGTCTTGAAAAACGGTGTACCGGCTCAGGCCTGGTACACCGTTTTTCCGTCCACGACGGTGCGCACGATCGTAATGTCCTTGATCCGATCCGCCTTCACCGTGTGCGGATCGTCCGCGAGCAGCACGAAGTCCGCGAGCTTGCCGGGCGTGATCGATCCCTTGAGCGCTTCCTCGTGCGACGCATAGGCGCCGTTGATCGTGTTGACGGCGAGCGCTTCGTCCACCGTGATGCGCTGGTTCGCTCCCCACGTCTTTCGATCCCAGCCGGTGCGCGTGACCATGCCTTGCATGCCCATCAGCGGGGCGAAGGGTCCCGGCTGAAAGTCGGAGCCCGCGGCGGCGTGGATGCCGGCGTCGAGCATGGTGCGATACGCCATGCTGCGCGTCATCAGCTCCTCGCCATAGTAGACGAACTTGTCGCTGTTGTAGTACGCATACGTCGTGAACATCGCGGGTACGGCCCCGAGCGCCTTGATGCGCCGAACCAGGTCGTCGTTGATCAGCGTGCAGTGCGTGATCTTAGGCCGCGCGTCGGCGCGCGGCGCCAACTGTTGCGCCCGCTCGAACGCGGTCAGGTACATCTCGATGGCGACGTCGCCGTTCGCGTGACAGTTCACTTGAATGCCGGCGCGATGCATGCGCTCGACCCACGCGTTGAGGTCGGCTTGCGTTTCGGTCACGTTCCCGGTGTAGCTCGTGCCCGGGTACGGCTTGCTCAGCGCCATCGTGCGTTCCGAAAACGATCCATCCACCGTATGCTCGGAGGTGGCGCCGAACTTGATCCAGTCGTCGCCGAATCCCGACCGGATGCCGCTGGAGACCATTGCGTCGAGCACGCGCCCGCTCGCTTCGTAGCTGACCCGGTGCAGCAGCTCGCCACGATCGCGCACCTCCTGCAACGCCGTCAGGTCGCCGCCCTCATGATGCACGGTCGTGAGGCCGTAGCGCACGAATTGTTTAGAGATATGTGATAGGCCGTCGCGCTCCCGCTGCGCGCGCTCGTCGGGCGAGTACGACGGAGCGCGGCCAACGCGGTCGAGCGCGGCCCGCGCACGGTCGGTCACTCGGCCCGTGAGGTCGCCGGTCGCGTCGCGGTCGAACGTCCCGCCCGCGGGATTCGGCGTGTCACGAGTGATCCCCGCCAACTCCAACGCCTTGCTGTTGTAGAAGGTGGTATGTCCGCCGCGATGACGAACGGCCACGGGGTGCTCGCTCGAGACCCGATCGAGATCGTGTCGCGTGAGCGGACGATTGTCCTTGAGCTTCGTGTCGTCGAAGAAGTAGCCGTTGACCCACGTGCCGGCGGGCGTCGTCGCCGCGCGTGCCCGCAACTTCTCGACGATGCTGTCGATCGTGACGAACTCCACCTCGAACGGATTGCCGACGAGCACCTCGTACAGCAGCAGGGTGCCGCCCGCGTGGTTGTGGCAGTCGGCGAATCCTGGCACCACGGTCATTCCCTTCGCGTCGAGTGTCTGCGTGCGCTTGCCGGCGAGCGCTTTGATGTCGCTCGTCTTCCCCAGCGCGACGAATCGTCCACCGCTCACCGCGAATGCGTCCGCGCGCGGAGCGGCAGCGTCCATCGTGTAGACTTTCGCGTTGAGCACGACGAGATCGGGATCGACGGTCCGCTCGAGCAGTCGCGCGAGCGTCGATCTCACATCGTGCCTTCGCGAGTGCGCGAGCACACCCACGACCCCAGTCGCGGTCAGGCCCATGAACTCTCGGCGCGTCTGGCGGTCGGTCATCGCTCTCTCTCCCCGTAACGCGGTGTGCTCGATCCTACTTCGCGCGATGAAACGGCGATAGGTCGGGAATCAGCACCAGTGCACCGACACCCAGATTGTGGCGCTGGAAGTAGCCGCCGTTCACCTCGAGCGCGTAGCGGTACGGAACGCCGGGCGGGTACGGAGGGCAGCCCTGGATCAACATCGCCGTGCATGGCGTCATGGCGCGAATGGCGCGAATGACTCCCGCTGAATCGATGTACGCGATGTCGAGCGGAAGCAGTGTGCGAAACATCCAGAAGCCCGCGTCGGCCGACTGCGTCGAGTCGAACGCGAACAGCATTCCCGCATTCTCATCCAGGTGATGCCGCTGCATCAATCCCATCGTGTGCTGCGTGTCGCTCATCGCGAGTTGCACGCGCAGCGGAAGCGTGTCGCGCCCGGTCGTCAGTCGAATCGTCGTCGAGTCATACGTGACGACGTGTTGATCGCCCTGATCGTCGTCCGCGGCCGTTTTTTCGTGACATGCCGCACAGAACAACGAGATAACGAGCATCGATGCAAATACACGAGGCAGGAACATGCGCGCTCCCAATGATCATTGAGTCGATGTAGTGAATCGAGGCGGCATCGCAGTGCTTTACTACAAAAAATAAGTTCCCGCGATATCACGCCGAGTTGTGTCTCGAAGGCGTTTTCATAGGAGAAATGACACGCTCTTCGATGTGGGAACGGCGGGCATGGCACTTGGATACTTCACGCTCGACGACACGACTTCTTCGCCACCCCCGGCGCCGCAGCGTCAGTAGAATCTCCCACATCAGGACTCGAGGTCAGTATGAAAAGATGGATGCACGGTCTCGCCGCGGCCATGACGGTCGCCGCTCTGACTACTGGATGCTCGAACTCGGATTCCCCGACCAATCCCACGACGGTCGCACCGTCATTCGCCAAGGGTGGCGGCGGTGGTGGTGGCGGCACGGCCATTCCCACGCCACCACCTTCGACCCTCGCACCGACGATCACGGTCACCTCGACGCTGTTTCCAGGCACCAATGTGCTCGTGAGCCAGCCGGTGACGATCGAAGTGGTCGCAACGAGCGAAGCCGGTAATCGTCTCGCCCCGACCGTGACCTTCAATGGCCCCGCGAGACTGACGCTCGTTTCATCGGCTGTCGGGAATAATCCGCACGGTGGCGGTCCGGGCAGCACGGTGAACATCTACACATACTTGCCGTCGCGCGATCAGATCGGCAGCCTAGAAATCGCCACCTTCGTCGCGACGAGCAGCGCGAACGCGGCGCTCGCGACGCCGGCCACGCTGTCGTTCGGCACCGTGCAGGAAGCGCCGTCGCCAGTCTCGAACCTCACCGCGACGAGCGCGGGCGATCACATCGAGGCGCGGTGGACGGCCTCGATCGGCGGCGTCGGCACAGTCACGTACACAGTGCAGGCGTGTTACCGCACGGCGAACCTCCGCACGCAGCCGTCGCAGTGCGACGTGATCGCGACGACGACCGACACGCAGACGTTGAACATTCCTCTCGTCAACCAAAACCCAACGGTGGCGCCGAGCGCCGGCGTCGCAAACTACATCGCGGTGATCGTCACCGCGGTTGACGCCGCAGGCCACGAAGCTCCGCCGATTTCCGCGGTCGTGCAGTAATTCGATCGAGGCGGCGAAGCGCCGCGACGGTACTGCCGCCGCGGCGCTTCGCCGCCTCGATTTCACCCTTCGCGGGCGATGCGCGCGGCGACCTCGGCTTTCATCGCCGCGAAGTCCATTCCATGTCGCGCATAGTACCCCTGTGCTCCAATCCCACTCGGTGTCGAGCGCAGATCGCGCAGCGCTTCCTCGAATCGCTCTTCCGTGAGAGCGCCGCCGGATCCCAGATAGCGGAAGTCGTCCTCGGTGAAACCGATGCGAAGGTATTCCGCAGTGATGAGCGGCATGTAACGATCGCAAAGCGCGAGCTCGGCATCAGTCATGAGGACAAGCTACTCGCCGCGCAGCACGAGCGCCGGATGCGTCCGCGCCGCTCTCCGCGCCGGAACGAACGTCGCAACGAGCGTCACCATCACGAGTACCGCCGTGGCGCCGCCGAGCTCCGCGATGCTGTTCGGCCTGACCTCATACAAGAGCGTGCGCAAGAATCTCGTCGTGCCGAGCGCGACGACGACGCCGATGCAGGTGCCGATCGCAACGAGCTTGACTCCGTCATTCAGGACCAGGCCGGCGACGCGCGACGGCGCAGCACCGAGCGCAAGACGAATTCCAAACTCTCGCACGCGCCCGCTCGCCGCATACGACACCACGCTATACACGCCGATCACGCCAAGCAACAACGCGGCGGCGCCGGCGAACGCGATGAGCAGCATCGTGAGTCGCACCCGTGCCGTCGCATCATCGACCAAAGCGCCAAGCGAGCTGACTCTCGATGCAGGTACGCGGCGGTCCAGCTGCTTGAGCATTTCCTGAAGATCCGACGCGCTCGGAAGTCGTGTCCCGTGTATCGCATATTGCACGTCCTGCGGGCGGAATGGCACGGCGTGATTGTCGGGCGGGAGACCGTCGCCGTCGCGCAGGAGTGGGAAATACACCGTCGGCACATAGCCGTCCTCGATACGCTCCCAGTGGACGTCACCGACCACGCCAACGATCGTGAATATCGACGGTGGCTCATTCTCGCGCGTTCTCGTGATACGCCGGCCAACGACGTCCGTCGTTCCGAAAAGACTCATCGCAACGCGCGCACTCAGGACCACCGCCGGCGCGCCCCGCAGGTCGCCGGACCGGAAGCTGCGTCCGGCGAGCAGCGGAATTCCCATCGTGTGGAAATATTCGGCACTCGCCATGTTACCGGATGCCGCCACCGGTGACCGCGCCACATCATCGCTCGGCCGAAGCTGCGACTCGAGCAACGGCGCGCCGTGGCTCGCGAGCGGAAGCCGCAACGCAACGCCGACCGACGTCACGCCGGGCAGCGCGCTCAGGCGATCGAGCACTTTCGCGTGAAACGCCGCGTCCGCGCCATAGGACGTGTACCCATCCCAGGGCAACGACACCTGGAAGGTCATAGCGTGCTCGGGTTTGAACCCGATCTTCGCGTTGCGCAGATTCCAGAAGCTGCGGCCGAGTAGCGCCGCGGCGACGAGCAGCACCAGCGCGATCGCGACCTGAAATGTCACGAGACCACTCTGCGCGCGCCGCCACGCCCGGCTTGATGTCGATCGCGACGCGCGCAGGCGATCCACCAAACCTGCGAAACCCGCGCGGGTCATCGCGGTAAAACCAACGATGCCGCCAATCAGCGTGGCGCCGGCGACGACCAAACCCATCGTGCCCGTCGTGAAAGTGACTTCGTGAAGGCGCGGAATCTCGCGATCGGTGAAGCCGAACTTGGTCGACAACGCCAGCACGGCTATGGGAAGCGCGACAACGGCCGACGCGAGCCCAAGCACCACTCCTTCGATGATGAACCTCTGCGCGAGCGCCACACGCGTGGCGCCGAGCGAGAGCGCGATGGCGATTTCCAAAGCGGAGCGCTCTGTTCGCAGCAGGAACAGATTGACCACGTTCGTCGTCGCAACGAGCAGGACGACAGCGACGAGACAGCCGAGCAGAACGAGTTGCGCTCGCACGGGCCCAACAGTCGCCGCCTTGAGCGACGCCACCGAAACACGAGCGTGGCTCTGTCGGAGCTGCTCCGCGGTGATCGTCGGGAAGCGAATGGCGAGTGTCGGAACGAGCGCGTTCAATTCCGCCTCGGCGGCGCGCAGATCGACGCCGTCTCGCAAGCGGCCGACAACGGTCAATCCGCGCACCGTGATGTCGGGTCGGCGCACCGGAATCGGCGCGGGATAGTAAACGCTCACGGATGGCGACGGAAAATCGAACGTGCGCGGTAGCACGCCAATGACCATTCGCTCTCCGCGGTTGATGTCGACACGCCGTCCGATGATTTTCGGGTCAGCACCATAACGTCGTTCCCAGAGCTCCTGTGAAATGAGAATGGGAAGCAGGCGTTCGCCGTACCACGACGTGTCGCTTGGTAGGAACAGCTGGCCAAGGACTGGGCGCACACCGAGCAGCGTGAACACACTCGGGGTCATCAGGGCGACGGTGACACGCTCGGGCGTGTCGCCGTCCGTGAGGATGAAGCTGTCGTTGGTGAAATACGCGCCAAGCTCGGTGAACGAGTGCGCGCTCTTCATGAAATGGAAAACCGTGGCCGCCGAATTCAGATCGCCCGATCCGGCGATGGCGTCCGTATGGAAGCTCACGCGCACGAGGCGATCGGGGTCGCGATACGGCAAGTCGCGCAACAGCACACCGTACACGATGGCGCCGATGCCGGCCGCCGCGCCGATTCCGATGCCGAGCGTCGCGACGACGCCGATGGTGAATGCCGGCGCGCGACGGAGGCGCCGAAGCGCGAAGCGTGCGTCGCGCGCGAGATGGTCGAGTGCGACGACTCCGCGCGCGTCGCTCGTTTCCTCGCGGAAGCGCTGCGTACCGCCGAAGCGGAGCAGTGCGGCCCGCCGAGCGTCAGCTTCGCTCATTCCTCGGCGAACGTTCTCCGCCGTTTCCATGTCGAGATGAAAGGAAAATTCCTCGTCCTGTTCCGTCGCAACGCGGGAGCGGCGGCGGAACATTTCTCGGGCGCGAATGAGCGCGGCACGCACGCGGGTCAGTATCATGTCGTCACTCCGCGGCGAGCACGAGCGCGACGGCGGTAACGAAGCGATCCCAGGACGCGCGCTCCTGCCCCAGCGCGCGCCGTCCCGCCGCGGTGAGCCGATAGTACTTGGCGCGGCGGCTGTTCTCGGTGATGCGCCACTCGGTGTCGATCCACCCGCGCTGCTCGAGCCGGACGAGGGCGGGGTAGATGGAACCCTGGCCGACCTGCAGGGCGTCGCGGGAAAGCTGTTCGATGCGGTGGGTGAGTCCCCAGCCGTGCATCGGCGCGAGCGAGAGCGTCTTGAGAATGAGCAGGTCCAAGGTGCCTTGCAGAACCTGTTCGTTGGCGGCGGGCTTGGCCACGCGTTCCTCCCGGATGTCGGGAGGAACATGATACCGCTCCTCCCGAATGTCAATAGGAGCGTTCGCGGGCCCTTGCGCCGACGGCAGTGTCAGGTCTATACATAGATGTGAACAGTATAGAGATCCGATGCCAGAATCCCCGCGCCTGCTCGCCGGCACGCTCGACCTGCTGATCCTCAAAACCCTGTCGCTGGGGCCGATGCACGGCTACAGCGTCGCGCAGCACATCCACCGTCTGTCGAACGACGCGCTTCGCATCGAGGAAGGCTCGCTCTATCCGGCGCTCAAGCGCATGCAGGTGAAGGGCTGGGTGACGTCCGAGATCAAACGCACGCCGACCGGACGGCAGGCGCGCTACTACCGGCTCACCACCGCGGGCCGGCGCCAGCTCTCGGAAGAGGAGGAAGTGTTCAAGCAATCCGTGGCGGTCACGGCGCGCGTGCTGCGCGGGTCGGAACGATGACACTCCCATGACGTGGCGCGAACTGATCGGGCGCATCGTGGCGTGGCGCCGGCGCGATGCGCTGCTCCGCGAGCTCGACGACGAGCTCGAGGAGCATGTGCGGCTGCTCGTACGCGATCTCGAGCTGGGCGGAATGTCCCCGGCCGATGCACTCGCGACCGCGCGACGACAGGTCGGCCACGCCGGCGCGCTTCGCGAAGAAAGCCGGGATGCGTGGACCGTGCCCGCGATCGAGACGGTCGTTCAGGATCTCAACTACGCGGTTCGCGGTATTCGCCGCGCCCCCGGTTTCGCGACCACGGTGATTCTGACCTTCGCACTCGGCATCGGGGCCAACGCCGCGATGTTCGCCGTCATCGATCGCCTGATGCTGCGGCCGCCGGCGTACCTCGAGTCCCCGGCAACGGTCAATCGCGTCTATCTCCAGACGACGTACCGCGGCCATACCAGCGCGAACCCCATCTTCCCCTACCTCCGCTACCAGGATCTCCTGGCCGCCTCGCACAGCGTCGCGGGCGTCGCCGCGTACTCCGAGTGGCGCTTCGCCGTCGGCAGCGGCGACGCGTCCACGGTGCGGAAGGTCGTCGGCGTCACACCGTCGTTTTTCAACTTCTTTAATGCGCCGCCCGTGCTCGGCCGCTACTTCGTCGCGGCGGAAGACTCGGGAGCGACGGGAGTTCCCGTCGCGGTCTTGAGCCACCAACTGTGGGCGACCGAATTCAATTCGGCGAACGTGGTGGGCCGGCACCTCAAGATCGGGGTGATCGACTACACGATCATCGGCGTCGCGCCGAGCGACTTCGTGGGCACCACCGAAGGCGCGGCACCTGACATTTTCGTGCCGCTCACGACCATTCCGCCAAATCTCGGGTCGTGGAGCGTCGAGTCGTTCCGCCGCGATTACAACTGGGATTGGGTACAGATGTTGGTGCGGCGCAGGGCCGGCGTGAGCGTCCGGGCGGCGTCCGACGAGCTCACGGTTGCGTACCGGAGAAGTCGCGCCGCGTCGCGGGCGTTGAATCCTCGTGTGCTGGCCGACTCGCTGGCGCATCCGATCGCGATCGCCGGTCCCGTCAACCTTGCGGCCGGTCCTGACGCCGGACCCGAGTCACGCGTCCTCCTTTGGGTGATGGGCGTGGCGATCATCGTGCTCGTCATCGCGTGCGCGAACGTCGCGAACCTGATGATCGCCAGAGTCATTCGTCGACGTCGCGAGATCACGGTGCGCCTTGCGCTTGGCGTCGGGCGCGGCCGATTGATCGCGCAGTTCCTTACCGAGGCCATGCTGCTCGCTGTGTTGGGGGCCGTGGCGGGCGTCGCCGTGGCCCAGTGGGGCGGGGCGGTCATCCGAACGATGTTGCTGCCGCAGAATGCACCGTTCAACGTCGCGACTGATTGGCGAACGCTGGCCGTCGCGTTCGGATGCGCCACCCTCGCCGCGCTGTTGACGGCGATCGGCCCGGCGCTCGCGGCCGCGCGGACTGATTTGGCGGCGACGCTCAAAGCGGGGGCGCGAGAAGGAACCGTTCAGAGATCTCGCATGCGGACGATGCTGGTCGTCGCTCAGGGCGCATTGTCGGTGGTGCTGCTCGTCGGCGCAGGACTCTTCGTGCGGAGCTTCGCCAACGCGCGCGCCGTGCCGCTCGGGTACGATGCGCGGCCGGTGATCGAAGTGGTGCCCGACTTTCGCGGTTACTCGATGGACAGCGCGGCGTCGGTGCTCGTTCGGCACCGGCTGCTCGCGCAGGTACAAGCGCTGCCTGGCGTCGTCAGCGCGGCGCGCGTGAATAGCATGCTGTTTGGAACCAACACCGCTCAGGTGCTCGTCGAGGGCATCGATTCCGTCGAAGCGCTGGGGCGATTCAACATGCAGATCACGTCGCCGGAGTATTTTCGCGTCATGCAGACGCGTCTCTTGCGCGGGCGTGCGTTCACGGAGGGCGATCGCGACGGCAGGCCGCTCGTCGCCGTGGTGAGCGATGCCATGGCGCGCGCGCTCTGGCCGGGTCGCGACGCACTCGGCCAATGCATGCGCGTTGGAATCGGGGCCCACCCCAAGGCCGCCACCGCGCCGTGCACGACCGTGATCGGCATCGCCGAAAATACCGCGCAGCAGAACATCTCGGACGATCCGCGCTTCATGTATTATCTGCCCGTCGATCAGGTCGCGCCGCACCAGGTGTCGACGATGTACGTGCGCATGGCACACGCCGACGTGCGCGGCGACCTCGAGCGCATACGTCGCGGCGTGACGCGAGCCATGCCGGGTGATGGGTTTGTCGTCGTGCGACCGCTCCAGGCCGCGGTCGACGATCAAAGTCGATCCTGGCGATTGGGTGCGACGCTGTTCGTGGCCTTTGGAGGATTGGCGTTGGCGGTGGCGATTGTTGGATTGTACGGCGTCGTGAGCTACTCCGTGGCGCAACGAATGCACGAAATGGGTGTGCGCGTCGCACTCGGCGCACGCGGCAGCGACGTCGTGCGTCTCGTGGTACTGCAGGGGATTCGTCCGATCGCGGCCGCCATTGCGATTGGCCTCGCCGCGGCGTGGATGCTTGCGCCCCGCGTGCAGCCGCTCTTGTTCAGGCAGTCGGCGGTCGATGCGACGACATATGCGCTTGTCGGTGCGACGATGCTCGTCGCGGCGGTGCTCGCGAGCGTGATTCCCGCCGCGCGAGCGGTGCGAGCGGATCCGAGCGTATCGCTTCGCTCGGATTGAGTGGGTTGCCGCGTCACGCCGCGAGACGCGACCGCGAGAACGGCGGCGCAACAGCGCTGCCGTTTTGTATCTCAGGGCAGCGTGTATTCGAAATCATACAGGTGCTCGCCGTCCTTCACGTCGATCGCGAGCGTGCCGGTAATCCCGGCCAGTTCACCGGTGCCAGAATCCGGCACGACACTAATCTCTAAAGTCGCCTTTCCGCGATTCATCACGCCGCGATGATGCAGCGCGAACGTTCCGTGCTTGCCGCCGAGTGTCGCGGTCACGCGCTCGACGGCGACATACACCTGCGAGCCGCTCGTCGTCGTGCCGACGGTGAGCATCTGGCCCTGCGTCGTACCGGTCAGATCGCCGTGTAGCTGTTTGTCGCTCGACATGCGGCCAAGCATCGCGTCGTTCGCGATGTCTTCCATCGCGAGTGCGTGGAGCTGCACGTCGAACGTTCCCTTCGCATGCGTCGTCACGAGTCGTTCTCCTGATTTATCGGATTAGCGGAATTCATGCGCGGAATGCGTCAGCTGTCCCACCTCGAGCTCGCGGAATCGGCGGCCCACCACCGAGATCGACGCGCCGTCGTTCTCCACACGGCCCTGCACCAGCACGAACGGCGCGCGCTTCACCACTTCTTCATTCGGCGCCACAAGAGGCTGCGGCACCACGATGTTCATATAACCATGCTCGTCCTCGAGCAACAGGAAGATCGTACCGCCGGCGGTCGCGGGACGTTGGCGCACGGTGACGAGACCGCCGACCGTCACCATGCGGCCATTGGGCGTTTCCATCAATTGCTTGCTGTCGATCGCGCCACCGTGTTGCAACATCTCGCGCACGGACTCCATGGGATGCCCGTAGATGCTCATGCCCACGGCGTGATAATCCATGAACACGAGCTGCTGCCGGTCGAGCGGAACGGGATCGTGATACGACACCTTCGCGGGCGCGAGCGGCAGCACGTCGCCGCATGCGCGCAACCCTTCCCACGCCGCGTGCCGCCGGTCCTTCGCCCACACCGCGAACGCATCGGCCTGCGCGAACGCAATCACCTCGCCGCGCGTGAGCCCGCCGCGGCGCACGACGTCGCCGATCGACGTGAACGGCCCACCCTTGTCGCGCGCGGCGCGGAGTTGGTCGATGTATTTGTCGCCGATGCCTCTGACAAACTTCCACCCGACACGAAGCGCGCAGCGCTTCGTGTCGTCCTGAGCCGAAGGCGAAGGACCTCTCTCTGCCGCGGAGAAGCCCCCCGCAGCGAAAGGGGTCCTTCGCGCTTCGCGCTCAGGATGACACATTAGCGCTTCTTGTTCTTCGCGCGCTTCAACCTCTTCCGCCGTACACTCCCAATCCCCCGTCGCCAAACACGGCGGCCTGACCTCGACCCCATGCCGCTTGGCATCGTGAATCAACGTCGAGATGGGATAGAACCCCATCGGCTGCGCGTTGAGCAGCCCGATGAAAAACTCCGTCGGATGATGCGCCTTGAGATACGCCGTCACATAGGCGATCAGCGCAAAGCTCCATGCATGCGATTCAGGAAACCCATAATTCGCGAAGCTCACGAGATCGCTGCAGATCTTCGCCGCCACCGCGTCCTCGATGCCGCGCGTCAACATCGCCCGCTTCAAATCCACGAGCGCGCGCTCGAGCTTTTCCTTCTTGCGAATGTTCCCCATCGTTCGCCGCAACAGATCCGCCTGCGTCGCGGTATAGCCGCCGAGCTTCATGGCGATCGCCATCGCCTGCTCCTGAAAAATCGGGATGCCCTGCGTGCGCGCCAGCGGCTCCTCGAGATCCGGATGCGCATACACCACCGGCTCCAACCCCAATCGCCGCTGTGTGTACGGATGCACGAAGCTCGCCTGAATCGGGCCGGGTCGTATCAACGCCACTTGCACGACCAGATCGTACAAGTGGTCAGGCTTCGTGTGTAATATCGAATTGATCTGCGCGCGGCTCTCGATCTGAAACATGCCGATCGTCTCGCCGCGCTGAATGAGATCGTACGCCTTCGCGTCGCGATCCTTCACCTCGTACATGTTCGGCCGCGTTCCCGTGCGCTTCTCGATCACGTCGTACGCGATGCGCACCATCGCCAGCGCACCCAATCCCAGGAAGTCGAACTTCGGCACGCCGATCATGTCGAGATCGTCCTTGTCGAACTGCACGATCGTGCGGCCCATCGTCGTCTGCTCCACCGGCAAATAATTCCCGAGCGGCGCCGCCGAGAGCACGAAGCCGCCGACGTGCGTGGACCGCAGCCGCGCCAACCCGTCAAACGCGGGCAGCGCCGCGAGGAGCGCCCGGCCGCGCGCATTGTCGAGGTCCATGCCGCGCCCATCCGCCACTTCCATGACCGCACCGACGCATTCGCCCGGTTCGTCGCCGTGGACGCGTTTCGAAATCTCTAATGCCTGTTCCGGCGCGTAGCCCAGCGCGCGCATGGCGTCCTGAATCGCCGTCGGCGCGTGGAACAGCTGCGTCACCGCCGTGATCGCGGCATGCTTGCGATCGTAGTTCTCGTACATGTAGTTCAACACTTCCTCGCGCCGCTCGTGCTCGAAGTCCACGTCGATGTCCGGCGGCTCGGCGCGCCCATGCACGCGCGCGTCGGACAGAAAACGCTCGAAGAGCAGGCCGTGCTTCACGGGATCGACCGCCGTGATCTCCGTGCAGAACGCCACCACCGAGTTGGCCGCGCTGCCGCGCCCCTGACACAGAATGCCGATGCTCTTCGCGTAGCGTACCGCGTCGGCCATCACCAGAAAGAAGCCCGCGAATCCCAGGCGGCCGATGAGATCCAGCTCGTGCTCGATCTGATCCTTCTGTTTTTGCGAGACATTCCCCCACCGCTTCCGTGCGCCTTCTTCCGTCAACGCGCGCAGGGCGGCGACGTCGTCGACCGAGCTCATGCCGGCGCCGAGCTTCGCTTTCCGAAAGTCGGGCAGGGGAGGGCGCATCCAGTCGAGCTTGAAGATCTCGCACTCGCCGGCGATGCGCGCGCTCTCACGCAATCCCTCCTCGCGGCCGCGCCAGCGCTGCGCCATCTCGTGCGGTGAGAGCAGCCGCCATTCCGCGTTCGGATGCAGCAGTCCGCGCTTGGCCGCATCGTCGATCGTGAGATCGTAGCGCAGCGCGGTCAACATGTCGTGCACGAGTCGGCCGGCGTCGTCGACGTACCGCGGATCCTGCGTCGCCACCCACGGTATACCGTTCGATTCGGCGAGCTCGATCAGTTCCGACGCCAGCGCCGCTTCGTGGCCGCCGGTGTAGTGCAGCTGTACTTCGATGGACAACGATCCGGGGGCGAAGCACTCGCGCCATTGCGCCAAGCATCGCTTCGCTTCGCTCGACGTGATACCCTTGCCGGCTCGAAGCAACGACGCGAGCGCTCCCGTCGCGGGTCCGGTCAACGCATGCAATCCTTCCGCATGCTCGGCGACATGGGTCCACGTCACCTTCGGCCGTCCACGACGCTTGCCCTGCACCTTCTTGTCCCACTCCTCCCATTGTCCCACACGCGCGAGCGTCACCAGTGCGGCGAGGTTCTGATAGCCACGCTCGGTACGCGCCAGAAACGCCGCCGGATGTCCGTCGACGACGAGCTCCGCGCCGACGATCGGCTGCACCGGGCGCTGGCACTCGGGACAGTCGCCATCGTCAAGCTCGTCGTGCTGCTCGGCGAGCGCGCACAATGCGTGTTTGGTCGGCGCCATCGCCTCGACGGCGAATCGGGCGAGGCCGCCCAGATCGGCGGTATCAGTAATCCCTAAATGAGTATATCCTAACGTCCGCGCGTGATGCGCCAGCGCCTCGGCGGAGATGGCGCCGTCGGAAAACGAGAAGCAGGTGTGCGCGCGAAGCTCGACGTACATGCGCCGTCAGAAACTCACTTCGAGCAGATACGACGACCCCGAAGGCCCCGTCGCGAAATGGCCGTAGCCGCGAATGTTGCTGAGCGCGCCGCGGCCCAGGCCGGGGATGATCATCCACCGCCCCTTCGCCACGTCGTTGTCGTACGTGCCGACGTCGTTCATCACGAAGCTGCCGCTCTTGCCATTCACCGTGCCGGTGACGAGCGCAAAGCCCACGAAATGCGCGATGTCGTCGGCGTACGCGAGCAGATAGCACAGCGATGCCTCGCCCTGAATGCTCCCCTTCATCTCGTACACCGAGCGGACATGCGAGAATCGCGGTTGTCCCTCGATGCGGTCGTACGGTTCTTCATCCCAACTCACTACGTCGAACGCTCCCTCGAGCTGCGCCATGATCCAGTCCTCGTACGATTGATCCCGATGCGCCGATGCGCGATACCGCTCAGTCCCACCAGCCGTGAAGAAACCAGTCCGACGTCTGCTGCCTCGCACCGCGGAACAACCACACCATCATCCCGTCCTCGCGCACGCAGCGGAAATACTCGCGCGCATACGCCGCATTCCATTGGCCGCCCGACACGCGATCGGGGCCCGCGACCTCCACGAGATCATGCCATTCGTTGTCGTCGAGATAGCGTGTTGGTATTTCGTGATCGCGGCGCGGCGCGGTGTCGACCGTCACCACTTTCGGTGTGGGCAGGAGCTGGAGCGTGAGCGAGCTGTCGCGTTTGTCATCGCGCGCTGCTTTGTCATTCCGAGCGAAGCGAGGAATCTGACGTCCTTTGCGCGTGGCCTGCCGTTCGATCGTGATGGCAGATCCCTCGGTCGCTGCGCTCCCTCGGGATGACACACCGGCACGCGCCCGCGACTTCCACTGCGTCCTGAGCTCCAACAACGGATGCTCGTCGTTCACCGGCTGCACGACGACGTCGCCCTGATCGTCGGTGAGCTGCACGATCGCATCTTCGACCGCCGGCGCGCTCGCGAAGCCGCGATCGAACAAATCGCCCTGCGCGCCATGACTCCCCACCACCGACTCCACGCGCAACACCACACCCATCACCGCGTCGGGCAGCGTGATGACGTCCAACGCCTCGCGCACCAGCCGCATCCACCGCTTCTGCTCCGCGCTCGGCCGCGACGATCGCACGAGATGCGACCGCTGCATCCGGTTGCCGAGTGAGAAGACGAGCGACATCTCGCGCGCCTTCTCGCCTCGCGCCGCGAGCGCCGTGCACACCGTTCCGGCGAGCGAGTTGATGACAAACAGCAATCGCTCCGGATCCTTCAGCCCGTACTCCACCCACTCGACGCCCGCGCTCGGCAACTCGCGCGGCGGCGTCTTGAACAACCAGCGCGCCTCCTCCGCTCGCGCGCGCTGCCAGAACCGAACACCTTCCACGCCGAGGCGCACTTCGATGGACTCGGCGTCGAGCGCACCGAGCGCACCGCAGGTTTCGATGCCGAGCCCTTGGAGCAGCGCCGCGAGATGCTCGGACGGAGAGAGAACGGAGAGCTTGTACGGCGCGATGAAGCTCGCGTCGGTGCCGGGCTTCACGATGATGAGCCGCGTCTCGCTTCGCGTTGCGCTGTGGGTGGCCGCGACTTCGGCCGCGACCGGCGTCATCGCCACGCCGGCGTGCACGTCGTCGTAGCCGTAGTCGCTCGCGATGCGCAGCATCTCTTCGGCGAGCTTGCCGCCGTGCAGACCGCGTGCGTCGCCCCAGACGAGCGAGCGCTCGCCGACGGCCACACGCGGCGCCACACCGAGCAGCGACGCCGCCAGATCAGCGGGGAAGTCCGCGCCGGTCGGCCAGCTCGGACTCCAGAGACAGACGTAGCTCATGATTCATCACCGGCAAAGGAAATTCCGCATGCGCGTTGTGTCCCACGGTGCGCGCGTGCACGCGTACCGTGGCGTCGATCTCTTCCCCCGGCTCGCCGAACGGCGTGTGCCGCCAGCGGTAGCGGACGAGGCGCGACGTGAGACGGAGGCTCGCCATCGACGTCGCGTCGCCGATCGTGACCAGCGCCGAGCCGCCCTCGCGGGCCGTGCGCGTGAGGCGCACGGTCTCGGTGCCGTGGGGATCACAACCTGCTAATACCAGAAGTGAAAATCCGCCCGACCGCAGCAGCTCTTCGGCGGCGCGCAGCGCGTGCAGCCGCGACGACGGCCGGACGAGAAAGAGCCCGTCGGACTCGGCGACTCGAAACGTGTTGTCGCGCGTCCAGAACGCGCCCGCGACCGTGCTATCGCCGTCGATCCACGCCGCGCGTTCGCCCTGCGCCGCCGCGGCATGGCAGGCGGCACGAAGGATGGCCGTGGCACCGCCGCGCGGCTGCCACACCGAGAGCCGTCCGCGCGGGAGCCCGCCGTTGGGCAGGATGCAATCGAGCGCGGCAATTCCGGTGGCGACGTGCTCCGTCGTCTGCGCCCCGCCAGCGGTACCAGAGGTACTGGTAAGCGGCGTAGCGTCGGGAAAGCGCTGCTGGATGAGTGCGCGGAGCGCGGCAACCTGGGACGACATCGAGCCTGAAACGCGTAGAGGTCCAGTCCAATTTTTTATTCCTCGCTGCGGCGCTTCGCGCCGCAGCGAGGAATGCACCCCGACCTTGCGGGGGGAGGGAAGCTACCCCGAACAGAAACCGAAAGCAAGAACCAAACCTCGGATTTTGTACGCGTTATTCAGAGGAGAATCTCACGTTTGTGATGTAGATGATGATTTCCACACGGCGAAGCCGAGTGGCTGGAAGGACTTAGCGGTGCATCAGGACAGCCTCGACATCGGCAACGCCGTAGCCGTAGCCGGATTGGCCGCACTGGACACATCGGCCGCATCGGCCCCATTCGCGCCAAGCGTGAGCTCGAGCTGCTCGGTGCCGGCGAATCGTTCTTCGATCGCTTCGGACGCGCGCTCGTCGGCGGCGCCCCACCGGCCGTACGGCACGCCGTGCCTGGCGCAGAGCTCCGTCATCCGCCGCTTCAATCGCGCGCTGTACGTGCCGCTCACCTTGTGATCGAACGCGTACGTCGCCCAGTAGCGTTTCGCGAGATGCGGAAACTCCTGCTCGATGAATGGCAGATACCGCTGACGCGCCGACGATCGCAGACGCAGCGCACATGCATTCACGTACGCCGCGCCGCGCTCGGCCACCGACTTCACGAGGTGCTCGAGCGCCGCGGGATGATCGGTGATCGCCGGCAGCACCGGCATGACGTTGATGCCGACGTCGATGCCCGCTTCGCTCAATCGCGCGAGCGCGCGGAGACGCGCCTCGGGAGTCGGTGCGCGCGGCTCGACCGTGCGCGCCAGCTCGCGGTCGGTGGAGATGAGCGAGAGGTGCACCGTGAGCGATGAGTGGCGCTTGATGCGCTTGAGCACGTCGATGTCGCGCGTCACGAGCGGACTCTTGGTGATGATGGTGACCGAGAGTCCCGGATGCTCGGCCAGCACCTCGAGACACGCGCGCGTGACGCGAAAGCGCCGCTCGGCCGGCTGAAAGGGATCGGTCGCCGTGCCGATTACGATAGTTTCATCTTTCAACAACGCTAAATGCTTGTCCGATCCATGGCGCAGCGTACGCCGCAGCACGTCGGCCGCGTTGGTCTTGACGAAGATCCGCCGCTCGAACGCGAGCCACGGGACCATCGTGTCGCGCGCGGCCTGAAGATCGGCGTGCTCGGGATTGGCGGTGGCGTGGCGATCGACCACCCAGCGATGCGCGTATCGCGCGTAGCAGTACGCACACCCGAAGGCGCAGCCGATGTACGGGTTCACCGACCAGAACCCCATCTGCGTCACATCCGGTGGGTTCAGGACGTTCTTCGCGATGGTGCCGAAGTAGCGAATGTCCTTCTGTTCGCCGACGACGGGCAGCGGCTTGCCGAGCACGTCGGCTCCGAACATTGCGGTCTGCTGAAACTGCGTCTGCGGTACGCCCATGCGCCTCCGAGGGGCATGGATCGTACCGAACAAAGACCGAAGACGCAAGAGGTCGCGAGCCGAGCAGTTACCTCCAGCCGACGACGAACCCATGCCCGGTCGGCGCCGCGAAGAAGTGCGCATACGCCGGATTCCGGCTGATCCGCCACGTCTGCAGCGCCGCGATGCTGCCATACAGCAGCGTCACCTCGGTCTTCGTCATGACGTGCGTGCGCGCCATGAAATCGACGTCGCTCACCGAGCCCCAGCGGCCGATGGTCAGATAGAAGACCGTCGTCCCGATCCCGCCGCCGAGGATCCCGCGCTCGAACGCGCTGCCTCGCGCGTGGGGGATGTCGAGAATCGCCTCGTCCAGAACCGTCTGCACGTTGAGACCGGCCGAGGAGAACCAGAACTGCTTGCGCGGCTCGCGTCGTGCGCTGATGCCCGAGAAGACGGTCGGCCGAAACGTGTCGAAGCCGAACGTGGGATGCGCACCCTCGGCGATTGAGGTCCCGATGTGGCCCATCTCATGGAGGAGAATGCTGGTCGCGACGCCCAAGCTGAAGTCGCGCACGTAATGCGGGCCGTGAACGGACGCCGAGTCGGGCTGCTGGGCGCCGAGCCCCGGCGCCGAACAGAAAAATCCGAAGGCGACGATGGCTCGCTTCAGCATACGGCTGTAGAATCTATCGCATGCGCCAGAAACTGTCGGACCTCGAGATCCAGCGTGCCCTCGGCGGACTGTCGGGTTGGTCGCGCCGCGGCGATGCGCTGACCAAGACGTTCGCGTTCGATCGCTTCGCGGACGGCATCGCGTTCGTCGATCGCATCGCGAAGATCGCCGACGAGATGGATCATCATCCCGACATCGACATTCGGTACACGAAGATCACGATCGTGCTGTCGACGCACGACGCGGGCGGCATCACGCAATCGGATCTGACACTGGCGGAACGGATCGAAGGCGTGCGGTAAGTGCCGTAGCGAGCCGCGATCACAATCCCGCGAAGAGATCGGCGATCATCGCCTGCGGTTGCGCCACGCCGGCCGCGAACGCCAGATGTTCGACGTCCTTCAATGCGCTCGAATAGAATGCGTGCGCTGATCCTTGTTGCGTGGCGTGCGCCTTGAACGCGGCGTCCTTCACCGCCTTGAATTCGCGCACGCCGATCGCGCACGTCGGCGGCACGCTCTCGATCGTGAGGCGAGGATCGGGCTGCGGCATCGTCCAGGCGTGGTAGAACAGCCGCTTCGCCGCGTGCGGCGCGAGATGCTGTGCGTCGAACGCCGTCAGGCCCGACAGAAAGAATGCGGCCGTCGCGACGCGCGAGATCGCGGAATGATCGCGATGCCCGGTGGGCGCGCCTTCGGGTCCGAACGTGATGACGACGTCGGGTCGTTGGCGGCGGATGAACGAGACAATGTCGTTCGTCAGCTCAATTGGATCGGCTTGCTCGAGCGCGCCGTCGCGATAGCCGGGCATTTCGACGGGATCGATGCCGAGCAGCCGGCAGGCGACGAGCACTTCATTGCGGCGCAGAGCCGCGAGCTCTTCACGAGACGAAACGGGGACGGCGGCTGATTTGCCGGCGTCCCCGTTCGTTGCACACCACAGGCTTATCTGATGGCCGGCGCTGGCGTACTTCGCGACGATGCCGCCGACACAGAACGTCTCGTCGTCGGGATGCGCGAAGATCAGCGCGATTCGGCCCAACGTCGACGCCCGCGTTGACCGAGCTTACCGGCGCTTGCCGCCGCCCAGGAGCATGAGAATGAACATGAACATGTTGAGCAGATCGAGATAGATCTGCACCGCGGCGATGACGTAGTCATCCTGGCCGAACGTGCCGCTGCGCAGGATACGCCACGTATCGAACACCAGCAGGCCCGAGAAGATCAGCACGCCGACGGAGGCGATCCACAGACCGGCCGCGACGCTCTGCACGAACATGTTGATGATCAGCGCCGCGAACAGCACGAGCAGCCCGATCATGAAGAAGCTGCCCCACGCGCTGAAATCGCGCCGGCTCACGAGCGCGTACAGCGTCAATCCGCCGAAGGCGACGAGAGTCAGCGCGGCGGCCGACGTGACGGTGCCCGGTGCGCGCGCTTCGGTGAGCGCGAGGATGGGCGCCAGCCAGATGCCTTCGATGAACGTGAACAGCAGAGTGAGGATGACGTTCTTCGGAAAATCCCGCGCGGCGCGCTGCGCCATGATCAGCGGGATGAACATGCAGATGAACGTGATGAAGGGATGCTGCATCACGCCTTGCATCAGCGCCGGCTGCGTGAACGCGAAGGCCGAGCCGAGCATGGTGACGAGAATGCTCAGGAAAACCAGGCCGTAGGTGCGGCGAACGAGCGTCGCGCGTTCCGCGCCCGTGCGAACCTGAATGGCGGGTGCGTAGGAGAAACCCATGATGTCGAAGAACTCCGTTGGAGTAGACCTTATCGAAATAATACCCTGACGCGGGGCGGCGGTGCCAGCGGCTGAGGGCGCTGGGCGCCTGATGCTTGGCGCCGGGTGCCGGGCCCCTAATGCGACGAGGGTCCGCCGCGCGCGGTCACGGTCACGTCGCCGTTCATGGTGTGCATACGCACGACGCGGCTCGAGCTCCCGATCTGCGCGACGAGGTGCCCCCGTGTGACGGTGCTCGATCCGCCACTCGGCGTAAAGTCGCTATGGACGGAACCGTTGGTGACACGCAAGTCGAACGCGCCTTGCATGGTCGCCGGCAGGTCCGCGAAGATGCCGCCGTTCATCGTCTCGACCGAAATCGAATCGCTCGGCGCGAGCGAGTCGGTCGACAAATGCACGTCGCCGTTCATGGTCTTGAGCGAGAGCGGGCCGGACACGTTCGTCGCGCGCACGTTCCCGTTGAGCGTGTGAGCGCGAATGCCGCCGGTGACGCCGTCCGCGTCAACGGATCCGTTGGTGGCCTGGCCGTCCACGGCGACGCCCGGCGGGACTGCGACGACCATGTTCGCGACGGCGTCGCTCGAGCGATGGAACAGGCTGAACATTGCCAGGAAGCCGCCGCTTCGCGCGCCGCGATACCCGCGCGCGCCGCACCGGCCGCTCGAGCGCCACATGGCGCACACGTAGTAGTCGTTGCCGGCTCGCGTCACGGCGAAATGGATGTCGCTTTGGCGGCCGCGGCGCCATCTCGTGCTGCCGCTCACGACGACTTCGTTGCCCGCGGCGCGATGGACGGTGACGTTGCCCGAGCCGTCGAGGATGTGCACGACTGCGCCGGGTTGCATCGGTTGTGTCCAACGAAATGCGTCATCGTTCGAGCCGGCGCGACTGCACCCGGACATGGCGGCGGCGGCAACGGCGAGCGTGAAAACACGGCGGGTGATCATGGCATATCCTCCTGTTGGAGAATACGCGCGATCACCCGCCAAAGTTACTTGTGCTGCGACCGGCCGTTTACCGGCGGTTTATCGTTCCTCACTTCGGCGCTTCGCACCTCCGCTCGGAATTCCCCGGTTCAAGCGATTCAGGCTAGCGCTTTCTAAGCTCCACGTTGCCGTTCACTGTCTCGAGCTTGATGTGCGGGCCGCCCGCGCGGCCGATATGGGCGCGAATGTGCTTTGGGTCGAGCCGGCCGCTCACCGTCATCTCGAAGTTCGTGTTCAGCGAACCGTTCACGGTCTCGAGATCGACGTCGCCGCCGAATTCACCCGTAAACTCGACGATCACGTTGCCGTTGACGGTCTCGAACTTCATGTCCCCGTCCGAGTCGAGCTTGCCCAATTGTGCGCGGACGCTGCCGTTCACGCTCTCCGCGTTGACGCGCCCGCCGCTCGTCCCGACGCTCACTTCACCATTCACGCTCTCAGCGCGCACTTCAGAAGTGGCGCCGTCGACCGTCACGTCGCCGTTCACGGTTTCCATCTCGACCTTCACGCCGCGCGGCACGAGCACGCGAAACTCGACGCTCACGTCATTGTTCCGATTGCGCCGGCCGCCCGAGTTGTTGTTGTGGTCATCGTTGCAGCGCGTGGCATCGCCCCAGACGGCGCAGATCGTCACGTCGTCGCCATTCTTCTCGTTGAAGAAGTGCACGACGGATGGATCGCCGCGTCGCCAGTGCTTGGTCGCGACGACTTCGACGTTGTCGCTGGTCGACGCACCGACGGTGATCGGTCCGTTCAAATTCTTGACGTGAATCCAGCGCCCGGCCGGAACACGGCCGGTCCAGTTGAATCCGTCTCCGCTCTGACGCGTCTGCCCGGCCGCGGGCAGCCCAATGGTCGCGATGAGCGTGAGTGCTGCAAGAGAGCGTTTCATGGAGTTTCTCACCGGCTTCCCTGACGCAACCTAAGATCGCCGCTGACGGTGCTTACGTCGAGGCGCCGTCCACCGCCGCCGATCCGGGCACTCAGCGACCGCCTGCTCATACGTCCGTTGCCGAGCGTCACCGGAAAGTCGCTGTTCATGTCGCCGCTCACCGTGGACATCGTGAGATCGGCGCCGAAGTCGCGCGGCACTTCGAGCGTGATGTCACCGCTCACCGAATGAAAGTTGAAGGCGCCGTTGCCGGTGAGCTCGTCCACCGCGACGTCGATGTCGCCGCTCACGGTGTTCGCGCGAACCGCCGACGCATGCAAATGTTGAAGCTTGAGATCGCCGCTCACGCTGTTCGCGGAGACGTCGCCATGCGCGCCGTTCATGTCGATGTCTCCGCTCACCGTGTTGGCGGCGACGACCACGTTCGCGGGAACCGCCACATCGAGCGTCATGCTCACATGATCCCAGTCGCGGCCGTTGTGGCTGTGACTGTGGATGCCGTCTTCGTCGCAGCTGTCATCGCTGTCGTCACGCAGCACGCACACGTTGATGCCGCGCGAGGACTCGTGCACTTCCGCGTGAATTCGGCCGAAGCTGCTGCTGTTGCCGCGCTTGGTGCCGATCACCTCCACCTTTCCGCTCGTCGAGGGGATGACTCTCACGTCGCCATTGATGTTGCTGATGGAAACATTGCTGCCGGCGGCCAGCGCCTTTTCCCAGTGAAAGTCTCCGCCCTGCGCGAACGCGGGTGCGGCCAGCGCCGCGAGCAAGACAACCGAAGTAAACCGAGGCATGGTGGGGATCCTGTTCGTAGTGTGCGGTGTCGGACCGGTCAGGGCCGAGCCCCGCGTCCGTTGGATGAGACAGTCACATCGCCACTGAAGGTTTCAGCCGAAATGCGCGCGCCGCCGCCGTTGATCTCGAACGTGAGCCGCTTGGAGTTGGACGATCCGATGCCGTGCTCGCCCGGCCGCAGCGTGATCGGGAAATCGCTCTGGATCTCGCCGTTCCAGGTCGATACGGTGAGCTGCGCGCTCGCATCGCGCGGGATGTGCAGGCCGACGTCTCCCGAATTCGTCGAGAGATCGTATCGGCCGGCCTTGTCGATCGTTCCGTCATAGGTCACGTCGCCGCTCGTCGTCTTGGCACGGACGACTTTGGCCGTGACGCCGCGCATGTCGACGTCGCCGCTCACGGTCTGCACGTCGACGTCGCCGCGCACGTCGGACAGCTTCACGTCGCCGCTCGTCGATTGAATCGACACGTCGCCGTTGATCGCGCCGGCGCTGATGCCGCCCGACAGCGTGTTCACCGCGAGGCGAGTCGCGTCTTCGACGAGAACGTCGCCGCTCTGCGCGTACGCCTCGATTTCTCCACGCGTCCCGCGCACCGAGATGTCGCCCGACTGCGAGCGTAGAATCACGCGCACGCCGATCGGCACCGCGAGCTCGATGCGGTTGTCGCCTCCGTGCCGGTTGGTGATTTCGATGCTCATGCGCGCGGGCGACGATTCAAATTGCAGGTTGTTGTTGTCGCTCGACGCGCGCACGTGAACGGTGCCCGCCTGCGAGCCGGTGACGAGGATGTCGCCGTTGCCCGCGGTGACCGTCACGGTTCCGTTGCGATCGAACGCGACGGTCGTGTCGATGCGCGACCGCGCGTCGCTCCGAATCGTGTGCCGCTGCGCCGCGGCGTCGCGTGCCAGGCCGGTCGTGAGACCGAGCCCCAGCGCCAGCGACAGGACTACCGAAATGCGTTTCATGAAGCGCTCACATCCTCGTCGGCAGCGCGGCCGCCGTGCGGAGCAGTTGAACCTTGGTATCGAGCGCGTCGTTCAGCGACTCGATGAGGAAGCGGCTGTGCGGATCTTTCGCGAGCGCGATCCGGCACTGCACGATCGCATTGTCGATGATCGCGAGATTCTTGTCGATGACGGCCACCGTCCCCGAATCGAGATCGCCGCGGCGCGAATTCACGATGGTGCGAAGCCGCTTGATCTCGGAGCTGTAGGTCTGTTCGATGGAGGGTTTGGTTGAGACGGGGCGTATGGGCGTCGAGGCGTCGGGGTGTCGAGGCGTCGAGGCGTCGAGGCGTCGAGGCGTCGAGGCGGTTGGCGGAGAGATCGTTGCGACCTGAGTCGGCTGCGTTGGCGACTTCGATGGCGTCACGGCAACCGGCGGCGCAACAGACGCCATTGAACGCTTTGTCAGCTCGTGCGTGATGGTCGCCGTGACCGCGACCAACGCCGCCGCAGCGATACCGAACGCCACACGCCGTTTCCACGCCCCGACGCCCCGACGCCCCGACGCCCCGACGCCCAATTCAACCACCGGCGTCTCGATCCGATCCGCGATCCCATTCCACAAATCACGCGATGGCGTAAGCGCCGGCAAATTCGCCGCGTCGATACGCAGCTTGCGCAAGTCAGCGAGCAGAGCGCCACACTCGGCGCACGCCAGCGCATGCGCTTCCACGGCGGAGCGTGTCGGCTCGCTCACCTCACGCTCGAGAACATCCGCGAGCGCGTCGGCGAATTGACCACAATCGAACTGGCTCGAGTTTGGTGTCGTCATCGGTTCAGTGCCTCCCGCAACAGGAGTCGCGCACGGTGCAACTGCGCTTTCGTGGCCCCTGATGTCACGCCGAGCATCTCGGCGATTTCCTCGTGTTTGTAGCCTTCGACGTCGTGGAGGACGAAGACGCGGCGCGCGCCTGGAGGAAGCCGGGTGATCGCTTCCTCGAGATCGAGGAGATCGCCCGGGGCGAGCGGCATGCCGACCACACCAGCGTGGGCATCCATGCCGCCTGCTTCGTCATCGTTCTCCTCGAAGCGTGTGCGTTGCCGTCCATCCGTCTTTCGCGCGTTGAGCACGACGTTGACCGTGAGTCGATGAAGCCACGTCGCGAACGAGCTTTCGCCGCGAAAGAGATTCAGCTTTTGCCACGCACGGACGAAGACGTCCTGCGTGAGCTCCTCGGCGCGCGTGCGGTCGTTGACCATGCGAGCGCAGAGAGAATACACCTTGTTTACATGTTGTCGATATAGTCGCTCGAACGCGACTCGATCTCCGGCCGCCGCGCGCGCGACGTCCGAATCGCCGTTGCCGATGTGATTTGAAGATACTTCGATAATGGCCACAGCAGCCATGTGTTCGGAAACTCCATCCAGACAATCACTTGGATGGTTCCGCGGGTCAGAAGGTTTGAACGGTGTCTCGAATCAGCTGAGGCAGGTCGGAAATGCTTTCCAGCCAATGACTTGGGTTACCGGGTTCGAGCTCGGTCCGGTGGAATGCGCCCCAGGTGGCCGCCACGGTGGCCACGCCGGCGGCATTTCCCGCCATCACGTCGTGCACCGAGTCCCCCACGAAGAGCGCTTGTTCGGGCGGACAGTTGAGCCGCTGCAGTGCTATCCATACGGGCTCGGGATCGGGCTTATGTCGAGTAGACGCGTCGAGGCCGACCACCGTTTCCATGCATGAGGCGAGGCCAACGAGCGCAAGCGCGCGATACGCCAGCCATTCGGACTTGCTCGTGACGACGGCGAGCTCGTGTCCGTGCGCCCGAAGCTCATGCACGGTCTCGACGACGTGCTCGTAGCAGCTGATCAACCGGTCATGATGCTCGAGCTGGTATTCGCGATACGCGGCGATGAGCGCGTCGCGATCGGCTTCGTCGCGGGCGAAGCGCATGAACATGGTCGGCAGTGGAATCCCGATCCCTTCGCGCCACGCGGCGTCCGAGATCCACTCGCGGCCGAGCTTTTCGAAGGCGTATCGCGCCGAGTTGACGATGAGCGTGATCGAATCGACCAAGGTTCCGTCGAGGTCGAAGAGGATGGCGGCGCGCGCTCGTGTGGCCATCACGGAAGCTAGCTGCTAGGATGCACCGCATGCCTGTCCCGACGGAGCTTCGGCGCCGCACGTTGATTCTCGTCGCGTCCATCGTCGGCCTGGACGTGGTCGTGATCGCGATCTACTACGCTCTGCACATTCGTGAGCGGCCGCTGAAGACGCAGGAGACGTTCGTGGCGGTGTGGGTGGTGCTCACGTTGTTGGTGGTGGTGACGCAGATGAAGGAGATTCGGAAGTTTCGGCGTCCGCGGTAACTGCATTGACCACGGACAATGGCGGACGTTCACGGACAGGCACGGAGATGGCGTTGAAAACAGTCTGAACGGCGTTTCAAGTTGCCTGCTTATTTGAGAACACCCTCGGGACGCTTCGTTCATGAAGCATCTCGAGGGTGTTCTCAAAAAGCTCCTCTCACCGGCAGTTGACTGCAGTTCACGCCGTCTCCGTGCCCGTCCGCCGTTGTCCGCCGTTGTCCGCCGTTTGTCCGCCGTACCGCTTGTCCGTGGTACCGTTTGTCGTAGTAACAAAAGAGCCCGACCTTTCGGTCGGGCTCTCGTTGTTCTGTGGAACCGTGAATTAGCGGCCGATCTTCGTTACGTTCTCGGCCGCGGGGCCCTTGGCGCCCTGGACGATGTCGAATTCGACGCGCTCGCCTTCGGCGAGGGTGCGGAAGCCGCCGCCCTGGATCGCCGAATGGTGGACGAAGCAATCCTTCTGACCACCCTCGGGCGTGATGAAGCCGAAGCCCTTCGCGTCATTGAACCACTTCACGGTGCCGGTAGTGCGTGCCATACCAATACTCCTAAGAATGTTGATGTGTCGTCGGAGTATCGGGGGAACCGTACATACCGACCCACAGTTACAGTGCCGCCCAACTTAGTGGGTTTGGTTTCCACGCGCAATAAACGTCTGGCGGACTGAGCCGAGGCCAGGTGGCGAACCCTGTTTCATCGCGTAGCTTCGGATCAGGGACCTGCGGGGTTCGGAACCGGGAGATCGCGGCGTGTCGAGAGCGTTCGTCAATGAAGATGCGGGATCGGGTGCTCCGCTCAAACGATATGTGCTGCCGGAGCGCGGCGATCCCTCATATGACGCCGTGGCCGCCGAAGTGCTGCTCGAGGCTGCCCGCGAGGGCGACACGGAAAGCGCCGAGCGCGCGACCGGCTACTACTGGGGCGAGCCGAAGCTCGAGGATCACGTCCGAAAGATTCTGCTTCGCGCGCAGGCGCAGGGCGACGATCGGCTCGAGACGCTCGCGCGACGCTTCCTGCGATAATCCGGGAAATTCGTCATTCTCGGCCTACGCACCGCTTCGGCTCGGGATGACGACACGACGACATGACGACAGGCTGGACGCCACGGCGCATTCCAACCATCTTGTCCCTTAGAACGTCTAAGGGAGCATCATGGCGCGTACGAACGTCGATCTGCTTCAGGGGACCCTCGACCTGATCGTGCTCAAGGCCCTCTCCTGGGGGCCGATGCACGGCTTCGGCCTTGCCCGCTGGATTCAGCGCACGACCGAGGACGCGCTTCAGGTGGAAGAGGGCTCGTTGTATCCGGCGCTCTATCGCATGGAGAATCGCGCGTGGATCAAGGCGCAGTGGGCGCTCACCGAGAACGGCCGCCGCGCCAAGTATTACAAGCTCACGGCCGCGGGCAAAAGGCAGCTCGCCGCCGAGCTGGCGACGTGGGCGCGCATGAGCGCGGCGATGGGAAAGATCGTCGCGGCCACCGACGCGCCGGGCTGACGGCCCATGACGCTCGACGACGATCGTCCGCCGCCATGGCGCCGCTATCTGCGACTCGCCCGCGAGAATCCCGCGCGCGACGTCGACGACGAGCTGTCGTTTCACCTGCAGTCCACGATCGATGAATTGCTTGCCGCCGGCATGACACTCGACGGAGCATGCGCCGCGGCGCGTGCGAAGTTCGGCGACGTAGAAGGCATCAGCAAAACGTTGTATTCGCTGAGTCAACAACGGGAGCGACACATGACGCGAGCGGAATGGATGGATGCGCTGAAGCAGGACGTCGCGTTCGGGCTGCGCCAGCTGAAGAAGGCGCCGGGATTCACGTGCATCGCGCTGATCACACTCGCGCTGGGCATCGGCGCCAACGCCGCGATCTTCAGCGTGGTCAATACGGTGCTCCTTCGCCCGCTGCCGTTCGCCAACACCGACCGCGTGTTGCGTCTGTCGCAGCGCAACGGCAACGACGAGATGTGGAGCGTGCCGTTCGGCAACTACGACACCTGGCGGCGCGAGGCGTCGGGCTTCGAGGAGATTGGCGCCCTGTTCGGCGGTGGACGGCGCACGCTGACCGGTCACGGCGATCCAACACCCATCCTCACGTACAACGCCAGCGCCGGCTATTGGAAAGTTCTAAAGATCAATCCCGTCGTCGGCCGGTACTTCACGGAGGCCGAAGACCGCGACGGTGGACCGCAAGTCGTGGTGTTGTCCGAGGCGCTGTGGCGAAACCGCTTCGGCGGAGCCCGCGACATCCTCGGCCGCAGCATCACGCTGAGCGGACAGTCGTATCAGGTCATCGGTGTCGCGCCGTCGCAGTATCTCCTGCAGCCACCCGACGAAGCCGCGTGGGTACCGCTTGCGGCGTCTGCCGCGCGCCTCAGCGATTTTGGCGACCACGAGCTCAGGGTCTATGGTCTCGTCAAGCGCGGCGTCGCTCCGACCGCCGCCGTCGCGCAGCTCCAGCAGATCGATACGCGGCTCGCGCACGAGCATCCACATTCGTTCTACGACGGCGGCATCATCGCGCGCACGCTCGAGGACGCGCTGTTCGGCGATTATCGCAAGAGCCTGTATCTGTTGATGGGCGCCGTCGCGGTCGTGCTGCTCATCGCCTGCGCGAACATCGCGAACCTGCTGCTCGCCCGCGCCACCGTGCGCCGCACCGAGATCGCCGTGCGCGGTGCCCTGGGCGCGAGCCGTCGTCGCATCATCGCGCAGCTGCTCGTCGAAAGCGTGCTGCTTGCGATCGGCGGCGCGGTGCTCGGTCTAGCCGTCGCGTATGCTGGAACGCGCTTCCTCGTGAGCAGTCCGCTGCCCGTGCCACGTCTGCACGACGCTCGGCTCGATTGGCCGGTGGTGCTGTTCACGCTCGGACTCGCGGTGTTCTGCGCGATCGTGTTCGGACTCATTCCGGCCATCCGTGCGGCACGCCTCGACCTGCAGCAGACATTGCGCGACGGCGGCCGCGAGTCGCGAGGCGGCGGCAACTATCGCGTGCGCCACGCACTCGTCATCGCACAGCTGTGCCTTACTCAAGTGCTGTTGGTGGGCGCCGGCCTGCTCATTCGCAGCGCGATAGCCGTGAACGCGGTCGACGTCGGCTTCAACACGAAGAATCTGCTGCTGTTCAGCACCGGATTGCCGAGCGCGCGATACGACGGTCCGGAACGGTTGGAGGCGGGACTCGAGCAGTTGACGGCCGGCATCGGCGCCATTCCCGGCGTGCGTGGGGTGACCTGGACGCAAACCGCGCCGATCTACGGCGGCGGATGGAACTGGACCGCGAAGCGCGAAGGCAGCGACGGGCACGACGCAGGCGCGGTGGTCGCCGACATGCGCTTCGTGAGTCCGGCGTACTTCACGACGCTCGAGCTTCCGGTGTTGCGCGGCCGCTCGTTCACCGCGGCCGACGGCGCCAAGGCGCCACTCGTCGCGATCGTCTCGCGCGGACTCGCGGACAAGCTGTGGCCGGGGCAGGATCCGGTGGGACGACGAATCTCGAATGGCGGCGATCGGTGGCGCGAGGTCGTCGGTCTCGCCGCGGACGTGCATTCCAACGGACCGCAGAACGCCGTTCCTGAAGTGATGTACATGCCCGCGGCGCAGTCGGGCAACAGCGGCGTGACGTTCATCGTGCGCGGCGGCGTTCCCGTGACGACCCTGATGCCCGCGATTCGCAACGCGGTGAAATCGGTCGACCCGCTGCTCGCGATATCCGGGGTCTCGACGATGGACGAGGCGGTGGGCAACCTCTTCGCGCTCGACCGATTCATGCGCTGGCTCCTCACACTCCTCGGCGCCACGGGTCTGGTGCTGGCCGTGGTCGGCATCTACGGCGTGATCTCGTACTTCGTCACGCAGCGGCATCACGAGATGGGCGTGCGCATCGCGCTCGGCGCGTCCGGCGCCTCCGTGCACTGGCTCGTGGTGCGCCAGGGACTGGTGTTGACGGCCATTGGCATTCTCGTCGGCGTTCCGGCAGCGCTTGCCGCGACACGTCTTCTCCAATCGTTCGTGTTTGGTGTGACCGTGCGCGATCCGGCGACGTTCGTCATCGTGGCTGGACTGCTCGCGGTCGTGGCCATCGTCGCGGGTTATATTCCCGCGCGACGCGCCACCCGCATCGATCCACTCGAAGCCTTGCGAGCATCATGAATTGTTGGGGATGGTTCCTCGCTGCGGCGCTTCGCACCTCCGGTCGGAACTCCGCTGAGAAAGTGTGCGCTGGATAACTCCGCTGGTCCTGGGCGTTGCACTGGTTCTGCTTGGCGCGTTCATCGCGCTGCGGCCGTTGTTCACGCATTTCGCGACGCTCACGGGGCCGCGGTGGCTCGACGTAACCTTTGCGTTCGTCTTCATTTTCCGCGGCTACCTCAACATCAAGACCGCGCTTCAACGGCGCGCGAAGGCGTTGGCACAGGGCTAGCTACCAGCCGCGGCGTATGACGCAGACGAACCAACCCAAACGCACGCACGCGGCATTCACCGAGATCGTCATTCGCAGCCTCGGTGAATTCGTCGACCGCGTGACGCCGGCCGAACCCGACGCCGTGTCGGGCCGCCGCCGCGACACGGGCGTGTATCGCGGCGCGCCGCATGCCAACGCGCCGATCCTCACGTCGTTGGATCGACTGGGAGGCACGCATCCGCCGCACACCAAGGCGGAGCTCGAGGAGCACGTGCTGCGCAACTACATTCGCTACGCACGGCCGCACGTCGACGGCAGCTCGACGAACGATTGGGAGGAGCTGTTCTCCGCGCAGCACCACGGGGTGCCGACGCGACTGCTCGACTGGACGTACTCGCCGCTCGTCGCCGCGTTCTTCGCCACGCGGCCGAGCCGCCAGGACGAGCACGATCGCGCGGTGTGGCGGCTGGACTGGCAGCGGGTGCATCGCGGATTCAAGCTGCCACCGCTCGCGCTGCTGCCGCGGGACCTCGACGACATCTTCGGCGAAGGCAAGCACGCGACGCCGTGGCAACTCTTCAACCGCAAGTCGGACAAAGACGCATTCGCCCTGCTGGTCGAGCCGCCGTCGCTCGATCAGCGCATCGTCGCGCAGGCCGCGGTGTTCACGATGTGCAGCGATCGCACGCGCTCGTTCGACGAATTCCTTCGAGCGCACGATCTGGCCGACGCGCTCACGAAGTACATCATCCCCGCGGACGTCGTCGATCTCATGCGTGATCAGCTGGATCTGGTGGGCGTCGATGAGCGCCGGCTCTTCCCCGATCTGGATGGTGTCGCCGCGGCAATCAGGCGTTACTACGCCTAGCGCCGCGGTGGGAAGTTCGGCGCGCGCCGATGTTATCTTCTCGCCATGGTTTTTTTCAAAAGAAAGAAGAAGGCGCCAGAGGAGGTTCAGCGCCTCGATTGGAAGCTGATGGAGCGGGGCGCGATCGCGTTGTACTATCGGTCCGCGGTGCTCTCCGCCGACATCGGGTGGTTCAAGCAGCAGACGTACGTCGTGCATGAGCTGAACGCGGCGACGTGGGCCACGCCCGATGCATTTCACGACGACGTCAAACGCGTACTCGGATTTCCCGACTACTACTCGCGGAATCTCGCGTCGTGGGTCGATTGCCTGCCGGAGCTCGAGGTGCCGGATGAAGGCGGAATGCTCCTCGTCTTCCGGCGCTACGACGTGTTCGCGAAGGCGCAGCCGCAGCTTGCACAGACGATCCTGGACAGCATCGAATCCACCTCGCGGCGCTTTCTGCTCACCGGGCGCCGGCTCATCGCCCTGGTGCAATCCGACGATCCACGCATTCGCTTCGAGCGTGTCGGTGCGCTGCCCGTCACCTGGAATCCGCGCGAATGGCTCGAGACAGACCGCGGACTGGGCCGCGGGGACTAGTCGTTCTCCTCGGCGAAAGGGGGTCCCTCGACTCGCTAACGCTCGCTCGGGATGACAGGCGCCAGTTGCTTTCGCCGCGACGGCGGGGAAGTTTAGACACGGCGTTCGTCCACCCACTTCACCATCGCCTCCGAGATGCGTCACGCACTCCTCTACAGCGGCGCCTACGAGTCCAATTACAACGGGCTCAAGCCAGGCACCACGTCGTACACGAGCACCGACGGCTCGACCCGTCCGCTGGTGTGGCCGGACAAGATCGACGGCGTGCGCGTCGGCTACATGGAACGGTCGGGGAAGAAATTCTACGCCGTCCGCGTTCAGTACGACGATCACGACATCGTGCTGGAGACGCCGGTGCACGTCGATCCGGAGCGCCATCTCAACGCGCGCCGCTTCACCGCGGATCCCATGCGCATCACCGACGATGAAGCGTCGGCCCTGCTCGACGACATCATTCGCGACAATCCGGACAAGCAGCCGGAGCTCGCGATGATGATCAACAAGATCAATCAGGTTCGGCGCGCCGCGCGGCAGCAGAGCCCCGAGTCGTAAGCGACCGTTCCACTTCGCCGGCGGCACGCTGGCCGCTGGTGATCGCGCCTTCGACGGTGCCGGTCGCACCGTCGGCGCCCGTTGCTTCGCCGGCGAAGAACAACGTGCCGCGAAGCGGTTTGGCGAGCGCGTCAGGCGCGTTCGCGCCCCCGACGGTTTGGTAGCTGTACGCGCCGCGCGAGAAGGGATCGTGAATCCAGTCGTGCGTCCATGCCGCCTCGACCAGCCCGCGCATGCGGCGCGCGGGAATCTTGAATTGTCGTGACAGCGCGTTGATCGCGGCGTCCTCGATCTGTTCCGAGGCCAATTGTGAGAGCTCGCGCGCGCCCGGACCGCCGTGCCAACCGACCATGATCGGCGCGGTGACGGGATACGACGTCCACCAAATCGGAAATTGTTCGTCGTTCGTGTGGACGAAGCTCGCAGTGTCAAAATCCTCGGTGCCGACCTGTTTCGCGAACCACTCCGTCGCCCAGAAGCGTTCGGTGAAGCGTAGCGTGATGCGAACGACCGCGCCCATGTCTATCTGGTCCAGGGCCGGCCGTTTCGCTCGCAGATCGGGATCGAATTCGATGGCGCCTGTTTCGCCGGGCGACGCTTGGAGCACGCTCGCCGGGACGGCGACGATCGCGGCGCGCGCATCGATCGCCGGACGGGCACGACCGTCGGGATGCGCCGCCTCGACCGACACGTTCCCCGGGGCCCATCGCACTCGCGTCGCGATCGCCGACGTCCGAATGCGGTCGCCAAGTGGTGATGCGAGCCATTCGATGACGCGGTCGTAGCCGTCGAGGACGCGGCCGATGCGTCGTTCGCGCACGTCGCCGCGGGGGCTGCCGCCATCGGCGAGGGCACGCTCGCTGATGCGCGCGGGATCCGCCGCGTGAAAGCCCTGCACGAACTGCAGCGTCAAGCGGCGTTCGTTCGCCAGCCGCCTGCCTCCAGGGCGTGTCTTTAGAAAATCATCAAGCGAGCGATCGGGTGTTCGCTTGGCATCGAGCCGCCGCATGACCGTGTCGAGCCGCCGCCAGAAATCATCCATGCGCCGAATGCTGTCACCGGCGATCTGCCACCGGCGTCCGCTGATGTCGTACGAGGCCAGGCGCGCGCGATGCAGAATGCTCTGGGTTTCGGTCGCGCTGCCGTGAATGAATTCGGCGCCCAGCTCGATCGGTATGGGAGTGCTGCGGTCGCGCAGCGTGAAGACGCGGCCGCCGACGCGTTCCCGCGCCTCGATGACGAGCACGTCGTATCCGCGTTCGTCAAGCGCATGTGCGGCGGCCAGTCCCGCCGCGCCCGCGCCGATGATGACGACGTCCGCCTTATTGGTCGTTCGGTGCATACGTGTCCAATGTAGGAAGCAAGTATCCGGCTCTCCGCGAGCCTGCTCTCGCAATCCCCCGGTTCACCGGCTAAATTGCATGGGTAACGAGCAGTAACCAGCAAGCTCCTTATTCCCTTCGCCCCCTGACATAATGGACGGCACTACCGCCCAGGCGATTTATCGCGAAGAAAAGGCTCGCGCGCTTCAGGAACGTCGGATTTCCCACGCGCAGCTGATGGCCGAAGCAAAGGAAGCATTCGCTAAGATGTTGGCCGACGCGCAGTTAGCCCGTAAGGGCGGCCGGCCGAAGAGCAATCCCAACGCACCGGGTGCCGCCGCCAAACCAGCTGCGCCAAAGCCCGTTGCCGTGGCTCCGGCGCCTGCCAAAAAGGCCGTTCCGGTGAAAGCCGCCGCGGTGAAGGTGGTGCAACCAAAGGCCAAGCCCGAGGCTACCAAGCTCAAGGCGGTCCCGGCCAAGAAGGCGTCGGCGACCAAGGTTCGCGTCACCGCCAAGCGTGCCCAGCCGGTGAAAGTCTCCGCCAAGAAGCCGGCGAAGAAGGTCGCGCCCGCGCAGGCACGCGCGAAGAAACCGCTCGCTCGTACGAAACCGACGAAGAAGCGGTAGTTTCTTCGGCCGATGCGCGTCCGTCGCGTAGTCATCGGCCTCGTAGCGGGATTCATCATCGGAAGCGCGATCGGGAGCTCAGGCAACCCGATCGCGCTTCGCGTTGCCGACGCCTTCCAGCCAGTTGGCCAGCTGTGGGTCAACGCGATCCGGATGACGATCGTGCCGCTCGTCGTCTCGCTCCTGTTCGTCGGCATCGCGTCGCATCACGCCGCGGACGACGTTGGGCGCATCGGCGGCGCCACCATCGTCACGTTCTTCGCGCTCCTCGTGTTCGCCGCGGCGGTCGCGCTGGCCCTCGCGCCGTCGCTCATCGCCGACATGAAGCTCGACCCCAATGTGGCCGCCACGTTGCGCGCCGCCGCGCAGTCGAGCGCGACACAGACCTCGCAGCAGGTCACGCAACTGCCAGGATTCGGGGCATGGGTCACTGGACTCGTGCCGGTGAACGCGCTCAAAGTGGCGGCCGACGGCGCGATGCTGCCGCTCATCGTCTTCACACTCCTCTTTGCGCTCGCGAGCCGCCGCATCGACGACGCACTGCGTGCCGCCCTCGTCGAATTCTTCGGCGCCGTCGCCGCCGCAACGACGACGATCGTCGACTGGATCATCTACGTTGCGCCGATCGGCATCTTTGCGCTCGTGCTCGGCGCGGCGAGCCGGGCCGGAGTGGCGCTCGCCGGGGCGATGGCGTACTACGTGCTTGCGATCTCCGCGCTGCTCGTGCTGTTCGCACTGCTCATGTATCCGATCGCGACGTTCGTCGGCCGCATTCCCCTGGGCTGGTTTACGCGCGGCGTGTTTCCGGCGCAAGCGGTGGCGCTGAGCTCGAGCTCCTCGCTCGCATCGCTGCCCGCGCTCGTCGAAGGATCGCGCGCACTCGGCCTGCCGGTGCAGGTGGGCGGCTTCGTGTTACCGCTGGCGGTATCCGCGTTCAAGGTGGCGACGCCGATCACGTGGATGATGGGCACGTTGTTCCTGGCCAAGCTGTATGGCGTCACGCTCGGCACCGGCGCGCTCGTCACGCTCGCGCTCACGTCCGTGGCGCTGAGCCTCACCATTCCCGGCGTTCCGCAGGGCGCTCAGCTGCTCCTGGCGCCGGTCCTCGTGAGCTACGGCATTCCTGCCGAAGGCATCGCGCTGCTGATTGCGGTCGACACGATTCCAGATCTCTTTGGCACGATGACGAACGTCACCGGCGATCTGATCGTCGGCACGGTCGTCGGACGACACGCGGTTGCGGACACCGTGGACGCGACCGCATCATCTGTTCATGCGTGACGGAGACTTTCATGTTCGGGGCAAGGAGATCTCCCGCGTCGAGGGGTTGAGCGACGCCGTGTTCGGATTCGCCATCACCTTGCTCGTGATCTCGCTCGAAGTTCCGAAGTCGGCCGACGAAGTGTTGTACGCGATGCGCGGGTTGCTGGCGTTCGCCGCGACGTTCTTTCTGCTGTTCATGATCTGGCGAACGCAGTTCACGTTCTTTCGCCGGTATGGGCTCGAGGACAATAGGACGGTGTTCCTCAACGCCGTGCTGATGTTCACGGTGCTGTTCTTCGTCTATCCGCTGAAGTTCGTCTTCTCGACGATCGTCGAGCGCCTGCTCTGGCACACGGCGCTCCGAGGCCGAGTGCAGCCGGAGAGCTTCAACAGCCGTGGCATGCTGCTGTTGACGGTTGCGTTCGGCCTGGGCTTCGCCGCCGTCTTCGGCGTGTTCTCGATGATGTACGCACACGCCTACCGGCTGCGCGACCACCTGAAGCTCAATCCCGTCGAGGTGTACGACACGGAAGGCGCCATGCGCGCGACGCGGAACGCGACGGTCATCGGGGTCGTGGTGGCGGCGTCCAATGCCGCCATGGTGCTCGTCGGGCCGGACAACGACGCGATCGCCTACGCCACGATCGTCGCGATGTTCGGCCTCATTTTCCGGCAGGTGCGGTTTCGCCGGCAGCGCGTCACGGGCCGCCGCGCGATTCTCGCCACCATGGCGCAGGCATCGACGTGAACCGCGTCCGCTCGCTGGCCGTCGCGATACCGCTGGCCGCGGCATGTGGCACATCGGACAATGCCGCGACGAAGCAGGCGGTCGCGTCATCATCCGCGCCGGCCATCGCCGCGGTCGGCAGCTCGCAGTGCCCGTCGACCGGTCTCTGGGCGCAATGCTCGGTCTTGTATCGTCTCGATCGCGCCGGTGTCGCGCCTCGCCTCGATTCCACGGCGAAGCCCGAGGAAAAGCGGCTCACGGGAACGAGCTTCCTGGTGAAGATCGGCCGCATCGCATCGCTCGACGTCTTCATCTACCCCGACTCGATGGCGCGCCGCGTCGACGGCGCCAAGCTCGATACGACGCAATTCGTCGATGGACAGGCAACACAAACCATTCGCCGCGAGCGAACGTTGATTCAGAACGGCAATCTCATCGCGCTGCTGACGAGTCTCAACGAACGCCAACGCGAGCGCGTCGCAAACGCGTTGGGCGCCGGCGCGCCGCAGCCGGGGTCGCAATGAGAGCCGGCGCACGAGTCGTCGTTTTCGCCGTGGCGGTCGTCGCCGGCACGTCGTGCACGATACCGTTCGCGCACCGCGGTGCGCCCGATCCCAATCGTCCGGTCCCGGACAGCTTTCTCGTCTCGTTCGAGACGAGCCGAGGACGATTCGACGTGATGGCGCGGAAGGCGTGGGCGCCGAATGGCGTCGATCACTTTTACACGCTGGTCGGCAATCGATACTATGACGGCGCGCGCTTCTTTCGCGTCGTCAAGAATTTCGTCGCGCAGTTCGGTCTTGCCGCCGATCCCGAACGAACGGCCGCGTGGCGTTTGCGTGCGATCGCCGATGAGCCGGTGAAGCACACCAACGCGCGCGGCGTCATCGCCTACGCGCGTGGCGGGCCGGGCACGCGCTCGACGCAGCTGTTCATCAATCTCAAGGACAATGCGCGGCTCGACACGTTGAACGGCTTTGGATTCCCACCCATCGCTGAAGTCGTATCGGGCATGGACGTCGTCGACTCGTTGTATTCGGGCTACGGCGAAGCGACGCCGCGCACCGGCGCGATCGCGGGGCGCTCGGGTCCGTCGCAGGATTCGATCGGACGCCAGGGCAACGTCTATCTCCAACGTGGGTGGCCAAAGCTCGATTACATCAAGCGCGCGCGTATCGTGCACGAGTGGCGTGGAGCGGACGAGCCGTGACGTCGGCGGCCGCTCACGGCGCGGAGCTCAAGAAGGAGCTCGGCTTACGCGATCTCGTGCTTCAGCAGATCGTGTACGTCGTCGGCGTCACATGGGTGGGCGCGGCCGCGAAGCTCGGCCACGCGCAAGTTATTTTCTGGCTCGCCGCGATTGTCCTGTTCTACTTGCCGCAGGCCGCCGTGGTGATCGATCTCTCGCGACGCATGCCGCTCGAGGGTGGACTGTATCAGTGGGCGCGCCTGGGGTTGGGTGAGCTGATCGGATTTCTCGTCGCGTGGAATTTGTGGGTGTACGGTGTCGTGCTGATCGCGACGATCGGACTCATTGTCGGCACGGCGTTGTCCTACGCCTTCGGCCCGAGCGCCGGCTGGTTGGCCACGAACAAGACGTTCACGCTCGTGCTCAACGCGTTTCTGTTGGCCGCATTGATGGTGTTGGCCGTGCGGGGATTGGGTGTGAGCAAGTGGCTGCACAACGCGGGAAGCATCGGGCTGCTGCTGGCCTTCGCGGCGTTGATCATTTTGCCGTTGGTGCACATGGCGCGCGGCGGAACGCCAGAGCCCGCGCCGTACTCGGTCGCCATGCCCGCGCTCTCCCTGCTCAGCATCAACATCTTCAGCAAGCTCGCGGTCGGCGCGTTGAGTGGATTTGAATACGTCGCGGTCCTGGCGGGCGAGACGAAGGATGCGTCACGCACGATCGCGAAGGCGACGTTGATCGCGGCGCCGATCATTGCGCTCATGTTCATCTTTGGAACGAGCTCGGTGCTGGCGTTCATTCCGATCGACCGCATCGACCTGGTCGGGCCGATCCCGCAGGTGTTGCGCGCCGGGATTGGATCGCTGGGCGTGGGCGCCGTCCTGGCCGTGGTGGCGATTCTCCTGGTCACCGGCCGTACGATCACCAATACGAGCATCCTGCTCACGGCGACGTCGCGCATGCCGATGGTCGCCGGCTGGGATGATCTTCTACCGCGCTGGTTCACGACGTTGCACCCGAAATACCGCACACCGATCAACTCGATCCTCTTCGTGGGCGTCATCGCGGTCGCGTTTGGAGCGGCGGGCATCTCCGGTGTCGGCCGGCAGGAAGCCTATCAATTGCTCGACAACGCGGCCGGCATCTTTTACGGACTGACCTACATCGTGATGTTCGCCATCCCGCTATTCGGTCTTCGGAACGCGCGACCGCGGCCGAGTCCCGCGCTGCGTGTGGCCGCGGCGTCGGGATTTGCGGTGAGCGTCCTGTACGTCGTGCTGTCGATCTTCCCGATCATCGACGTGCCGAGCTGGTGGAGCTTCGCGGCGAAGATCTCTGGCGTGGTCATCGCATTGAATGCGGTCGGACTGGCGATCTACGTGGCAGCCGCGCGACGCCGAGCGATTCGCGCGGCGGCGTTCGCCGAGTGAGCAGCATGCGCGCCCTCAGCGTCCTGCTCATGGCCGCCGTACACGCGCTTCCTGTCGCGGGGCAACAATCGGATTCGGCGCGGTGCGACTCGATCGTTGGCGCGTCACGCGCCGACAGCGTCCAGGCGGCGCTGTTTCTATCGGTTCGCCGAGTCGACGGGCCACCGTTCGTCGGCGAGCAAGCACACCGCATTCTCACGAGCATCGGGTCCGGGTTCGTCGCACCGCGGCCATTCCGGTTGAACGTGTTCTCCGGTCCCTCGCTCGCGCGAACGCTGCGTGTTCGCGGCGGGGACACGGCAGTGACCCTGCGCGCGCCCACGGTTACCGCGATCTATCGCGTCACCACGTCAGCCGCGGGCATCGAGGAAATACTCGTCACGCGCGCCGGGCTCATGACGGGGTTCGACTCCGCCGCGGTGGATGCCATTCGGACGGGAGCGATCGCCAACCCCGCATTCGCACCGCCGACCGGCGACTACACGACGAGCTTCAACGTGGTCCGGTCCACCGACTCGACGGCCGGCGCCATGCGATTGGCGTCCGCGCAATTCCCACGAATGCCGGTGGTGGACGCGAGCGCGCTGGAGAACGACCCACCACCTCCATTCCCGCCGGCAGCGCGCGCGAACGATCTCGACGAAGGCGAAGTCGTGCTGCGGTTTGTCATCGACCTGGACGGGTTGCCGAATTTCGACACCATCGAGCTCGTTCGCTCGACGGATGCGAGCTTTACCCGCGCCGCGCTCGTGGCGCTGTCGAAGCATCGCTTTCGGCCGGCGACCATTCGCGGGTGCGCGGTCGCGCAGCAGGTCGAGTACGCGATGACATTCTCGCTTCCCGAGCCGCCGACGCATTGACGGACGAGGCCTTCGGCTGTCCATTTGCCCCGTCCGGCTGGCTGGTCAACCTCCCCACTCTGACCGGGAACCATGGCAGCACCGCTTCCGCTACTACCAGAGCAACGCAGCTTCGGCGAGACGCTTCGCCCCGACAACTGGTGGCTTCAGCCCGTCGTCGTCTTCACGATCCTCGGCGCGTTCGTCGTCTACGCGACCTGGGCGGCATTTCAAAACGCTCATTACACGTATGGGCCGTACCTGTCGCCCTTTTATTCGCCGGAGCTCTGGGGCGATCCGCGCACGGCATGGTTCGGCGCGAAGCCCGGTTGGTGGCCGGGACTGCTGCCGTTCTCGCCGGCACTGATCATCCTGCCGTTTCCCGGCCTCTTTCGATTCACCTGCTACTACTATCGCGGCGCGTACTACAAGGCCTTCTGGGCCGATCCGCCGAACTGCGCGGTCGGTGAGCCGAGAAAGTCGTATCTCGGCGAGCGGTCGTTTCCGCTGATTCTCCAGAACGTGCACCGCTATTTCATGTACATCGCGGTGATCTTCCTGTTCATTCTCGCGCACGACGTGTGGCGCGCGCTGTGGTTCGATGACGGGGCCGGCGGCGTGAAGTTCGGCGTTGGCGTCGGCACGCTCGTCCTCGCGCTCAACACCGTGCTCCTGAGCTGCTACACGCTCGGTTGCCACTCGATGCGCCACATCGTCGGCGGATTCTTCGATCAGCTCTCGCGCCACCCCGTGCGGAAGAAAGCGTACGACTGCTCGAGCTGTCTCAATCGGTGGCACATGAAGTGGGCGTGGATGTCGCTGGTCGGCGTCGCGTTCGCGGACCTCTACGTTCGGCTGTGCTCGATGGGCATCTGGCACGACTGGAGGCTGTTTTGATTGTTGGTGATTGTTCCTCACTACGGCGCTACGCCCCTCCGCTCGGAATTCCGCAATAATGAGTTTTGTAGAATATCAAACTACTGAACACGACGTACTCGTCATCGGCGCGGGCGGCGCCGGCCTGCGCGCGGCGATCGAAGCGTCGGCGCACGGCGTCAAGGTCGGTCTCGTCTGCAAATCGCTGCTCGGCAAAGCGCACACCGTGATGGCCGAGGGCGGCATGGCCGCGGCGATGGGCAACGTCGACGATCGCGACAACTGGCGCGTGCACTTCGCCGACACCATGCGCGGCGGGCAGTACATCAACAACTGGCGCATGGCCGAGCTGCACGCGAAGGAAGCGCCCGATCGCGTGAAGGAGCTCGAGGCGTGGGGCGCAGTGTTCGATCGCACCGCCGACGGCCGCATTCTGCAGCGCAACTTCGGCGGCCACCGGTATCCGCGTCTGGCGCACGTCGGCGACCGCACCGGCCTCGAGCTGATTCGCACGCTGCAGGATCACGGCATCCATCAAGGCATCGACGTCTTCATGGAGGTCACGGTCGTCACCCTCCTCAAGGACGGTGACCGCATCGCCGGCGCTTTTGCCTACGACCGCGAGCGCGGCCGTTTTCGTCTGTTTCAGGCAAAATCGGTCATCCTCGCCACGGGCGGCGTCGGACGGGCGTTCAAGATCACGTCGAACAGCTGGGAGTACACGGGCGACGGCCATTCACTCGCCTACCATGCCGGCGCGGCGCTCCAGGACATGGAGTTCATCCAGTTCCATCCCACCGGCATGATCTGGCCGCCGAGCGTGCGCGGCATTCTCGTGACGGAAGGCGTGCGCGGCGAAGGCGGCGTATTAAAGAATCGTGATGGCAAGCGATTCATGTTCGAGAACATCCCCGACAACTACAAGGCGCAAACCGCCGACAATCCCGAAGAAGGGTGGAAGTACACGCAGGGCGACAAGAATTCGCGGCGCCCGCCCGAGCTGCTCACGCGCGACCACGTGGCGCGCATGATCGTGCGCGAGGTGCGCGAAGGACGCGGCTCACCGCACGGCGGCGTGTTCCTCGACATCTCGTGGATCAAGGAAAAGCTCCCGAACGCCGAGGAGCACATCAAGCGCAAGCTGCCGAGCATGTATCACCAGTTCATGCAGCTGGCGGGCGTCGACATCACGAAGGAACCGATGGAGATCGGCCCGACGTGCCACTACATCATGGGCGGCGTGCGCGTCGACGGTGAATCGCAGATGTCGACCGTCCCCGGACTCTTTGCGTGCGGCGAAGTCGCCGCCGGGCTGCACGGCGCCAATCGACTCGGCGGCAACTCGCTGTCGGATCTCATCGTGTTCGGCAAGCGCGCGGGCGAACATGCGGCATTGTTCGCCAAGCAAAACGGCGCGGCGAAACCAAATCAGGCCGACGTGGATGACGCGGCGCGCATGGCACTCGCGCCATTCAATCGTGAGAGCGCGGAAGGACCGTATCAAGTGCAGGAAGCCCTGCAGGAAGTGATGCAGGACAACGTCAACATCGTTCGCGCGCAGGAGCAGATGGAATTCGCGCTCGGCGAGGTCGGCAAGCTCAAGCACCGCGCCGAGCAGGTCGGTGTGAAGGGCAATCGCGAGTACAATCCGGGCTGGCACACCGCGCTCGATCTGAAGAATCTGCTCACGGTGTCCGAGGCGATCACGCGCTGCGCGATCGAACGCAAGGAAAGCCGCGGCGGACATTTTCGCGATGACTATCCGGAGAAGGATCCGGCGTACGCGACGTTCAACCTCGTCGTGCAGAAGGGACGAGGAGGCGACGGAGAGATGGAGCTGCGCCGCGAGCCGATCGCGTCCATGCCCGAGCATCTGAACGCCGTGATCGAGGAGATGAAATGACGGCTCCGGGTGGGCGACCAAACGATGCATTCACCGCCGCGCAGCAAGCACAGGATGCGGCCGCGAAGCACACGACGCGCACGTTCAAGATCTGGCGCGGCGATCAGGGCAAGGGCGCATTCGTCGAGTACCAGCAGGACGTCGTCGAGGGCATGGTGGTCCTCGACGCGGTCCACGAGATCCAGGCGACCCAGGCGAACGACCTGGCCTGCCGCTGGAACTGCAAGGCCGGCAAATGCGGATCATGCTCGGCGGAAATCAACGGCATGCCGAAGCTGATGTGCATGACGCGCCTGGCCGAGCTCGACGTGGACGCGCCGGTGACGATCGAGCCGATGCGCGCCTTTCCGCACGTGCGCGATCTCGTGACCGACGTGTCCTGGAACTACGAGGTCAAGAAGAAGATCAAGAAGTTCACGCCGCGTCCGCCGGACGCCGCGGACGGCACGTGGCGCATGCAGCAGAGCGACATCGATCGAGTGCAGGAATTCAGAAAATGTATCGAATGCTTTCTGTGCCAGGATGTCTGCCATGTCCTGCGCGACCATCACAAGCATGATGGGTTCATCGGCCCGCGTTTCCTGGTCCATACCGCGGCGATGGAGATGCATCCGCTCGACACGGCGGATCGCGTGCCCGAGCTGCGCAAGGAGTTCGGGATCGGCTACTGCAACATCACCAAGTGCTGCACCAAGGTGTGTCCCGAGCACATCACGATCACCGACAACGCGATCATTCCATTGAAGGAGCGCGTCGTCGATGAATACTTCGATCCGATCGGCAAGCTGGTGAAGATCTACTCGCGGCGGAAGAAGTAGGACTCCTTCGTCGGGACGGGGGTCCCTCGACTCCGGCGCTACGCACCTCCGCTCGGGATGACATTATTTGGGCAAATACCGTGCGGGGATCGGCATATCCGGCCGCTCGCCTTGCCAGTACACCGTCACGACCCACCAGCGCGTGCCGTCGTTCAACATCTGAATGCTGTTGATCCCGCGCGCGAACGGCGTCGAGTCGTTCGCCTGGCGGCGGGACTCGTACGTGCTGAATGCCTCGGTGATCGTACCGAACGTGTCGGCGGTGCGCTTGATCTCGCGCTCGAAGAAGCCATTCTCGTCCATGCTCGTCTTCACGGCGTCTATGTACTCGTCCGGCGTGTACACCACGGTCGTCGCCTTGTGGTCGGGCCCGATGCGCGTCGGAATGAGTCGCGCGCCGGGAACGAACAGCGAGTGAAAGCGATCCCAGTCGCGTCGCTGGCACGCCGGACCTGAGATCGACTCGTACAGTGCGGCGACGATCGCGTCCTGCGTCGCGACGTCTTTCGGATCCGCCGTCGTGCGCGGCGGCGGCTCTACGTACGTCTTGCATCCTTCGGGCGGCGCGCCCCGCGGCACCGCCTGCATGCGAAACGTCTTTGCGACCGGCGGGCTGCCCGTCACCTCCATCACCCCTCGGAAATACATGCCCGACTTCTGCGCGCGCACGAGAAAGTCGAGATGCTCGGGCTGGTCGGTCATCGCCTTCACGAATTCGAAGTCGCCCGTGTTCGCCCGCATCCCGGTCTCCGTGCCCGGCGGGACGATCGGCACATACTGGCGATCGTACTGCGCGAGGGCCGCGCTGTCGTGCGCGTTGAACGCCGAGAGCCATCCCGCGAACACCTTGCCGACGGGCGTGGATGGAATAGTGCTCTGTGCGGCGGCGTTCGCGGCCGCGAGAACGGTCAGGCTCGTGAGCAGGCGCCAGCGCATGCGACCCTCGAGGCGTGAGTGGAAGGATCTGAGAATACGGCGCGCGTCGCCTCTATTGCAACCGGTCGCCACCGCGCCACATTTCACGATGACACCGGACCCCGGTGAGAGGAGACCCCGGATGCAATTGAAACCAATCACTCGCGAAGGCATTCCCGCCGCGCTCGAGAAAGCCGAGCGGTATCGCTTGCTCAACGATTCGTCGGCGGCGGAAAGCATTTGTCTCGACGTGCTCGACGTCGACCCCGACAATCAGGAAGCACTGATCTCGCTGCTGCTGTCGATCACCGATCAATTCGTCGACGAGATGTCGGACGGCGTGCGGCGCGCGCGCGCGGTGCTCCCGCGGTTACGCGACGAGTACGATCGCCACTACTATGCGGGCATCGTCTCCGAGCGACGGGCGCGCGCCTATCTGCATCACGGCGCGCTGGGTTCCGCGGACGTGGCGTCGGAAGCGTTTCGCGAAGCGATGGGTCACTACGAGCGCGCCGAGCACATGCGGCCGCCGAGCAACGACGAGGCGATTCTTCGCTGGAACACGTGCGTGCGCATGCTCGGCCGTCACGAGCGGGCACCGGCGCATCAGGAGTACGAGCCCGCGCTCGACGACTGAGCGTTCGTCAGAGATTCTCGCGAACGTTGCGTTTGAAGTCCGCGATCGCTTTTTCGTTCCGCTTGTAGAACGTCCACTGCTTGATCCGTTTTGCGTCGACGAGCCGCGACGCGACGAGCAGGCGCATGTGCTGGCTCACGGTCGGTTGGCTGACGCCCAGCTTCTCCGCGATCAACACGCCGCACACGCCGTCGGTCTCGAGATCGCCGTCGATCTGCGCGCGGAAATGTTTCGCCGGCTCCTTGAGCCAGTGCAGAATCTGAAGGCGTCGCTCGTTGTCGACGGCGGTCAGGCAGCGGAGGAGATGCGCCGAGCTGAATCGCGGATGCGCGGCGCTCATGTGAAGCTCATGTGAAAGTCATGTGAATTGCACCGCGGTCGTATTGCCGCCGCTGATTACGACGGCCACGCGTTCGTTCGCGGCCGGCACGTACTTCCCCGAGAGCAACGCGGCAAACGCCGTCGCACCGCCCGGCTCGGCGACGATGCGCAGCGCGTTCCACAGGAAATGCTGCGCGGCCCGAATGTCGTCGTCGGAGACGAGCACCGCGCCGGCGATCACCGGCTTCACGACGTCAAACACGTGCGTGCCGACGCTGCGCGGCGCGAGCGAATCGGCCGCGATGCACGTCGTGTCGATGTCGGTGTTCACGGGGCGTCCGGCCTCGAGCGCCCTGGACAGTGTCGGCGCGCCCGTGGGCTCGACGCCGAAGACGCGTACCCGGTGCTGATACCAGGCGGCGACACCGCCGAGCAATCCGCCGCCGCCGACGGCGACGAGCACCGTGTCGGCGTCGGGAACTTGCTCCTCGAGCTCGACGGCGACCGTCGCCTGGCCGAGCATTGTTTCGCGCTGATCGAAGGCGTGCACGGAGAGAACGTCGCGGTCCGCCGCCCAGGCTTCGCTCGCCGCGAGTGCGTCGGCATACGACGCACCGCCGAGGACGAGCGTCGCGCCGTACGAGCGAATGCGGTCGATCTTGGCGGGTGACGAGATGACCGGCGCGAAGATCGTGGCGGGAATGCCGAGCTGCTGCGCGGCGTACGCGACGGCGGCGCCGTGGTTGCCGCCGGTCGCGGCGAAGACGCCTTCGGGTGGAATGTCGCGGAGGAGCAGGTTGGCGAATGCGCCGCGCACCTTGAATGAGCCGGAGTGTTGCAGCAGCTCGAGCTTGACCGTGGCGGGCGGAGCGCCGGCCGCGTCCAATTCGATGACCGGCGTGCGGCGAATGTAGGGGGCGATGCGTCGCGCCGTATCGCGAACAGCGTCGGCGGTGATGAACGGCGCGGACGTCCGGACGTCGTCGGGCACTGCGGGTAGCGGCATCGGTTTCTCGACGAGTAGTTAGCCACTTAGCTAATTAGCTAACTAACAATACGTACGCCTTGCCTCGAGCCGCAAGCCGCCGTCATGCGCGCCTCGGCGGGAACTTGACAATCGCCGTCTCGGCGGCGTACATCGGCTAGCCTCTCACCCGTCCCCGCCAATGACCTCACGCCGCCACTTCCTCGCTCGCGCGCCGCTGGGCACTGCCGGACTGCTCGCCGCCTGCCGCCAGGCGTCGGCCGCCCACGACACCGCGTCCGTCGCGCAAGCCGGCGCCGCCGCGCCGATGCAGGCCGGCTCTCCCGCGACGCGGCCGCTGCTTGCCGCGCTGCCCGCCGGTGCCGCGGTCTTGCGATGGACCCCGAAGCACGAAGAGCTCGTATACACGTTCGGCGGCGCGGCGCCCAGACAGCGCATCAAGTCGGGCACGCGCATCGTGACGTGGACGGAGGACTGCTTCGACGGCGCGGTGAAGACGGCGGCCGACTTGCCGTCCAAGGTCATGCCCGCGGGGCACGACAATCCGCAAACGGGTCCGTTCTACGTCGAAGGCGCGGAGCCGGGCGATACGGTCGCGGTGCACATTCGCAAACTCGAACCGGCGCGCGCGTATGGCGTGTCGTCGTTCGGTCCTGGATTCGGCGCGCTCGTCGGCACCGATCAAACCGCGATGTTGGGTCCTGACTTTCCCGAAACGACGTGGCGATACGACGTCGATGCCGCGCGCAACGTCGCACGCAGCACCAGCCGCGACGCCAAGCGCGCCTGGGAAGTGCCGCTCGCGCCATTCCTCGGCTGCCTGGGCGTGGCGCCGGCGGGCGGGGAAGCGCGCACGACGATCGTGCCGGGCAACTTCGGCGGCAACATGGATTGTCCCGAAGTACGCGCGGGAAACACCGTCTTCCTCGGCGTCAATGTACCCGGCGCGCTGCTCTCATTCGGTGACGGGCACTACGCGATGGGCGAAGGCGAGATCATGGGCGCCGCGATCGAAGGCGCGATGAACGTGGAGGTGTACGTCGAGCTGCTGAAGCACACGGCCACGCCGGTGCCGCGCATCGAGAACGCCGACGAGATCATGTTCGTCGGCAGCGGACGGCCGCTCGAGGATGCGGCGCGCGTCGCGTTCAAGGCGATGGTCGGCTGGGTGCAGGCTAACGCGAAGCTCTCCGAGCTCGATGCGTATCAGTTCGTCTCGCAGAATTCGCGCGCGCCGATCATTCAGATCGTCGATCCGGAGTACACCGTTCTCGTCAAGATCGCGAAGTCGCGTCTGCCGACGAACGCGAGCTGACGCGCGTCAACACTTGGTTGCCGGTGCCACGCCGAACAGCAGTGTCGCGCGTTTGGTCGTATCGACGACTGATTTCGCTGTCACGCTGTCGGTGCCCCCGCGCGTCGTGCATTGCGCCGTGACGAGCCCCGTTTGGTCGATGCGAGCGAGCGTGGTGTCGTTCGAGCGCCACGTCACGGCGTGCGAGACGCCGGCATCTGCATCGACCACGGCGACGAGTCGCGCCTGTGCGCCCGCGTTCGGAAGGAAGTCGGCGCCGAATACAGCGACCGAACGGACCGGCGGTGCTCCGGCGACCGGCTGTAGCGTCACGGCCAAGCTCGTCGTGAGGACGGTGCCGCAGTCGCCCGCCTGCACTACCACGTTTCTGAGTGTCGTGTCGCGGTAGAAAGGTCGTCTCAACAGAATGTCGAAGGTGCCGGTCCCGGTGTAGAGGTCGAGCGTGAGACTATCTCGCACCTGCCCGCCCTGGTTGCTGGCGCTGCCGCGCACCACGAATGCCGAGTCTCCGGATGCGGCGGCTTGACCCTGCGCGTTGCGGATGGTGAGTTCGACGCCTGGTCGCAGCACCACGGTGCCGGGTACGATGAATCCGCCGCAGCCGACACCCGGCTGGGAATTGTCGTTGCTGCACGCCGCGAGAGCGACGGCGAACACGGCGACTCCGATGGTGACTCCCACAAAACTCTTCATCACTGCGCTCCGGCTGGTGCGAGGTCTCTCACCGCCCAACTATGCGTGGCGCGCCGGAGTCACCCGATCGATCAGAAGACCGGCAGGATCGGGTTGTAGGGCGCCTCGAGGGCGGCGATCTCGTCGGCGCTCAACGTCACGTCGAGCGCGGCGAGGGCGTCGTCGAGCTGGTACATCTTCGTCGCGCCGACGATCAGCGCCGTGACGTCGCGCTTCGAGAGCAGCCACGCGAGCGCGACCTGCGCCATCGGAATACCGCGATCCTTCGCGACGTGCTCCACGACGTCGACGATCTCCCAATTCACGTCGGCGTAGATTCGTTCCGCGTACGGGTCGTTCTCCGATCGAATGCTGGCACCCTTTTGCTCGGCGCGTGGCCGCGTGAGCTTGCCGCGTCCGAGCGGCGACCACGGGATGATGCCGATGCCTTCGGTGCGGCAGAGCGGAATCATCTCACGCTCTTCCTCGCGATAGAGCAGGTTGTATTGCGGCTGCATGGAGACGAATCGCGCCCAGCCGTTGCGCTCGGAGATGCTGAGGGCGCGCATCAGCTCCCAGGCAAACCCTGAGCTGGCGCCCAGGTAGCGGACTTTTCCGCTCTCGACGAGGTGATTCAGCGCGGCGAGCGTCTCGTCGACCGGCGTCGTGTGATCGAAGCGATGAATCTGATACAGATCGATCGTCTCGACGCCGAGTCGCTTGAGACTCGCTTCGACGCCCTGCGTGATGTGCTTGCGCGACAGGCCTTTCATGTTCGGGCCGTCGCTCATCGCGTTGAAGACCTTCGTGGCGAGGACGATCTCGTCCATGTTCGCCATCGAGCGCAGCGCGCGTCCCGTGACCTCCTCGCTCGCGCCGAGCGAGTACATGTCGGCGGTGTCGAAGAAGTTGATCCCGGCGTCGAGCGCCTTCTTGTAGAAAGGCCGCGCATCCGATTCATCGAGGACCCACGGCCGCCACTTGGACGAGCCGTAGCTCATGCAGCCGAGACAGATGCGCGAGACGGTGAGGCCGGTGTGGCCGAGGGTGGTGAATTGCATTGGGCGTTGGGCGTTGGGCGATGGGCGCTGGGCGACGCCGGTAAGATAGCGCTCCGGCCGGTTCACACGCCCAACGCACGGCAACCTATCGCGCCCGGCCGATATCCCTCAGTCTGCCTCGCGCCTCGGTGTTGGTCGAATCGCGTTTGATCGCCTCGTTGAACGCGGCGGCGGCGGCCGTCGTGTCGCCGCGCATCAACAGGATGTTGCCGCGGAACACCGACATGGCCGACGAGCCTGGAAACAGCTGCTCGTTGAAGTCGAGCAGTGCCAGCGCGTCACTCACCTTGTTCGCGCGAGCGGTGCGGAAGGCGGCGGTGTTCAACGAGGCCTCGCGAAAGTCATACGCGTCGCCGTTGACGTAGCGCTCCTTGAGCGCACGATACGCACGCAGCGCCGAGTCGGCACCCGAGGCAATCGCCGCGTCGGCGACAATGGCTGACAGTGGAGTCGGTTTGCTCACGCCTCGATGGCACGTTCGGCACGTCACCTGAATGCTTTGCGCCGAATGCCCCGGCAACGTGTCGACGCGACGGTTGATCTCCTGGGCCATCAGCATCATCTGTCGCGCGATCGCCTTCGTCTGCTTCTCATCCGAGGCAAAATCGAATTGCGCGAGCGGCTGCCCCTCGCGGCCCACATGACAGAATTGGCATCGCACGCCGAGGTCGATGGCGAAGTTGCGCATGATGCCAACGACCTGAATCGGCGGCGTGTTCCGCGGGATGATCTTCGTGTTGACGAGGGAGTCGGGCGGAAACTTCCCGGGGGCTTGCGCGCTCAGCGAGGCGGATGCCGCACAGGTCATGAAGACCAAACGAGTGAATCGCAGGAAGCTGATGCGACGCATGATTCGGCTCGGGCGTTGGGGGTGCCACAAGCTCAACGTGCCGGGCGATTACGCCACAACGACCGTACAAGAATTACAAAGGCCGAACAGGAGACGGTTCAGCCTATTCCCAGCTACGGCCTTCGCCGAGATGGGCGAGCAGCGGACGCGTCGACTGCCACAGGTCGCGCACGCGCTCGCTGCGCGGACGGCGTCGCCACGCCGGCGGACGTTCGCGGATGTCGCCACGCCACGCGTCGAGATCGCGTCGCGTCGGACGCGACGGAGTTTCGGTTGGGCCAGAAGGTGGCAGCGACTCGTCCATGGTGCGTACTCATTACCGGGTTCGACTGCGAGAACAGCTTCCCAATGATGAGTGTCGGCGGGGGCGCGCCGAACTAAAGCGCGGGGGATTGGAACAAGATGATCGCCGCCACGCGGTCGACCCCCGACTCGCTCGGTGCCGGCGGCCGCGCGTTCAATTCTCCGAATGCCGCGATGGATCGCAGCCACGCCTCGTCCGGCAAGTCCGCCCGCACCAACATCTCCAAGACACGTTCGGCGCCCTCGCCGAGTGGCGCGGCGACAACAGCGCGCGCGGCGTCAGCCAACGGCGCAAGCTGCGCTCGGCGATGCCGTGGTGCATGCGATAGCGCCCGACGCACACGCTCGAGCGCGGTGCGGCGCGAACGGGCAGCGGCGGCCGCGGACAGATCGACGGCGATAGCGCCGCGCTGATGTTCCAGCCAGCGCGACAGACACCTGGACGCGTCGGCAAGCGCATTCGCGTCGATAGGCATGTCAGGTCCTTCCGCGAGAGCGAGTGCGCGCAATACCGTTTTCGCGTCGCTCGAGATTGGTCCGTCGATCTTCGCGACGAGCCGCGATCGGCTTCCATTCGCAATGAGCGCGAGAAAGCCGCGCGTGCTCGAGACGACGGCGGCCGAGAGCGGATCGGCGGCTCCGGCAGGAATGCGGGGCGAGGCCCATCGCCGAAGATGTGTGAGAATCGTCGCATGCAGCTCGGCAGCGCCGGATTCGCCCGCCCCGTCGCCGAGCATCGATGGAAGAATCTGGCCGGCGATGCCCACCGTGCGCCGTGCGATGCTGAGCTTCGCGCGCAGCCGCTCGTCGATGCGCAGCAACGCATCAGCGCGGGCGGGCGGCGCAAGCGCGTAGACGGAGACGGTCGCGTGTCGCGAACCAAGCCGGCGCACACGACCGACCCGCTGCTCAAGACGCGCGGGGTTCCATGGAAGATCGAGATGCACGACGACCGATGCTTCCTGAAGATTCAGTCCTTCGCTCAGCACGTCGGTCGTGAGCAGTAGATCGATGCGATCGACATCGCGAATGGGTCGGGCGGCGGTGCCGGGCTGGAATTGCGTGAGCACGTCACGTCGCGAAATGCGGCCGCCGGCAACGCGCGCACCGGCGGCGGTCAGCGCGGCAACGCCTCGACTGCCCGACAGCCGACGCCAGAGTGCCGCAACCGTCTCGGCGTAATGACAGAATGCGATGACACGCTCACCGGAATGCCGGTCACGAATGATTCGCAGTGCGTCGGCGCGCGCATCGTCCGGATCGTGCCCAGACCGCAAGCGCGCCAGCAGATGCTCGAGCGCGGCGAGATGCGCGGCGATCGCGTCACGCAGCGCGTCGACATCAGATGACGCGTCGTCGCCGGCGGCGACCACCAGCTCGGGAAAGGCGAGCTGCATGGCGTCGCCGAGGTGCGTCCATGCGGCGAGCTCGGCGCGCGACGGCATGACACCGGTACTCAGCGCGTCCGACAGCGCCAACGCCTTCGTACGCCGCCGACGCAGCGCGGATACCAACGCCGCGCGGCTCGACGTCCACTGGTGCACGAAGCCACATGTCAGCAGCGCCGCGGCGAGCGACTCATCGCGCGCCGGCACCGGCGGCGGAAGCGCGAGCAGATCGTCGGTGCAATCGTCGTCGACGTCCAGCTCGATGCGAATGGGGCCGAGCTGCACGGGCAGCGTGAGACGCTCGGGCTCGGAATCGCGTACGACGTATGCCGCAAGCTCGGCTTCGTCCATCGACCATGCTCGGCGCCCGAGAAAGAGTGCCAGCTGCGCGGCGAGGTCGTTGCGCGCGTTTTGAATCGGCGTGGCCGACACCAACAGGACTTTCGCGCGGCGGCAGAGCGTGGCAGCCGCGGCGTATCGCCGTGTCGCGGGATTTCGGAAACGATGCGCCTCGTCGACGAGAACGATGGATGGCTCGAGCGTAGGAATGTCGCCGCGGCTCAAGCTCTCATGCGTGACGATGCGCGCGGCAACGCCGGTCGTGGCAAGTGCGTCGCGCCACATGTCTCGAAGCGACGACGGGGCGATCACTATGATCGCACGTTCACGCGACGCAACCGCCAGTGCGGTGTACGTCTTGCCGGTGCCGACGCGATCGGCGAGCAACGCGCCGCCGTGATGCGCGATGAGCTCCAGCAGCCGGTCGGCCGAGGCGCGCTGGTGCGGTCGGAGTGTGACGTCGCCCAGCGTGTGCGGCGCGCTCGCGGTCGCGTCGAGCATTGCATGAGCAATAAGGGCCCGTACGCCGGGGGCGCTCACACCGGGCTCACCCCGCGCTCCACGCCACGAGCGGAGCGACGTCGTCGTGAACGATACCGTACGCCTCGGTCGCCGCCTCGAGCAACTCGACGTCGCTGATGCGCGCGCCGAGTGCGCCGCGTCGGCCGATCTTCGCGAGTGCGTGGCGTACGTCGTCCCACGGCGTGGGAATCGGCAAGAGCGCCATCGTCCAGCCGAGGTAGCGGTGATAGCCGCCGCGCGCCGGTTCGGCCACCGCATTCAACCACGCGCGAGCCAGCGGACCGTTGAGCAATGCGGCAAATGCGTGTGCATCGCACTCATCGCGACAGCGAACGACGTAGCAGGTGTTCAACGGAATGCGTTCGTCGCCCGCGGGCAGCACGGACGCGCGCAGTTCCTTTCCGACGTCGGCCCACACGACGCGCGGCCGATCATTTCGCGCGCTCTCGACGCGAAAGAGAGACCACCACCGCGCGCGGTTGCGTGCATCGCTTCGATTCACGAGCGCGTGCCGCCACTGCGCGAGCCAACGACTCGTCAGCGCGGGGAGCTTGTGGCTAGCCGTGCCGTCGGGATCGTGCGTCCAAAGAATGGACTCGTAATTCGCCGGCACGCACCACGGACGAAGCACTTCGCCGCGTAACAACGGGCGTACGCGCGAACGCTCGACGGTGATCGCCTGACCGTCTGACGTGACGACCTCCGCGAGCTCGCCGTGCGCATCGACGCACTCGACGATGAATGCATCGTTGCAACCGCATTTGACGCCGAGGTACGGGCGGCCCAGCGCGCTTTCGGCGAGGGGCTGACCGATCCGGCGTATGAGGTCGAAGGCGCGCCGCGCTTCGGGTGGAAGCAGCACCCACGGTGCGCCACGAGACTCATCGAATGCCGCCGAGTCACACGGCGCACACCAACGAAACGCGTGCTGTCCTTTGTGATGCACCGCGAACTTCGTGTCGCAGATGCGAGGAGTGTCGTCCGCGGGCCTGCGCGCGACGATGAGCGAGGGGTAGACGGCCGCGTCGAATGCAGCCGGAGCCTCGGAATAATCTTCGAGCGTCAGTACTCGAGTCTTCTCGAACAGGAGGTGTCGAACGCCACCTCCCGCGAGCGAACGCCAGAGCTTCGACGGAACGAGCAGGGCCATTGCGCCGTCTGGCGCGATCAGCTCGCTCGAGCGCTCGATGAAGAGCGAGGCGACGTCGATCTGCGCGGCGAATCCGGCGCCGGCGCCGGCGGAGGTTGCGCCTGCCTCCCAGGCGGCGGTACGCGCGACGGCGAAGTCGCGTCGGATGGCGGCACGTTGTTGCACGGGAATTCGATGCAGCCGAACCCACGGCGGATTGCCGACGATGAGCGAGAACCCGCCGCGCGCGCATACGTCGGCGAAGTGCGTTGGAAATGAGAAGGGCAGCGCACCGCCGTTTGCGATCGTACGACGCGTGGTTCGAAGCGCTGCGGCATGTCGGCGCAACCCGGCGGCTGCGTCACGTTCGGCGGCTGATGGGCGGTATCGTCCGCCGAACAGATCGCGTCCGCGCCGTGCGGAGAGAAGATCGCGCCGGCGGGCGGCGACTGATTCGAGATTGGCGTCGATGACGGCGAGGGCGCGCGCGCGCTCGGTGTGATCGAGCTCGCGGGCGAGCGATTCCTTTCGCGGGCCGGTCGCGCGCGCATAGCGTTCGCGAAGACGAGCGACTGATCTGTCGCCGCGGACTGGCGTCGATTCCTCGTTGAAGCTTGCGCCCTGGAGAGCGTCGCCGACGCGCACGTTGCGATCGAGATTGGGCAGCGGCATGACGGCGGCGGGATCGGTCTCGTCGCTGTCGATGACGACGGACAGCCAGAGGCGGAGCTGACACAGCCAGACGGCGGTTGGATTGACATCCACGCCGAAGATCGAGCGCGTGAGGATACGGCGGCGAATCTCGGACATCGGGCCGTCGTCGCCGAGCTCGCGGGCGCGGTCGGCGAGTCGCTCGAGTGTGTGGACGAGGAATGCGCCCGAGCCGCAGGCGGGATCGAGCACGGCGGCGCGCGCGAGATCGTCCCGCGTGTGAATTGGTGTGGCCTCGAGGCCGCAGCGCGTGACGCGTTCGACGAGCGCGAACGGGGTGAAGAAGGCGCCGGTCTTTCGTCGCTCCTGATTGGCCATGAGCGACTCGAAGGCACGACCGAGCATCTCGGGGTCGACGGCGGCTTCGTTCCAGGAGGCGGATTCTTCGTGGGCGGTGAATCGGTATTGCCCGAACACGTCGAAGAGGAGCGCGCCGTAGGCGTCGTCGGAGAATGAGACGTGGCGGGATTGGCGCTCGAGTGGCGTGCGCGAAAAGAGACCGCCATTTAGGAACGGAACGTTACCAAATCGGAGGGCGAGCGTGGCGCGCGCGGATCGTGGTGTGTTGAGCGTGCCGAAGAAGAGCGGCCGCAGGATGCGGCTACGAAAACCGCCGCGGTTGGCGACGCATTGCTCATAGTGGCGCGCGATGAACGCGTGGTCTCCGGCGAGCCAGCCTTTCGCCTCGAGGAAGGTGAGGAAGAGCAGGCGCGAGGTATCGAGTAGCGCGAGCTCGCGCCGGACGGCGGCGCTGCCGGCGGGCGATGACTCGGTGAGCTTGCCGATCGCCCCTTCGAGCGCGCGATAAAAGCGGATCGTCAACGCATCTCGGCCCAGGATCTCGACCCAGCGCGCGTGGGTGAGAAGATCGCGCGGGCCGGCGGCGGCGGCGAGGGAACGCACCGTCTCCGCATCGCTGTCGGCGAGGCGGCTGCGTTGCGCCACGAGGGCCGCGATGCGCGGTGGGCGTCTGTCATCTGTCCACGCGGCGATCGCGAGCGAATCGGTTTCGGGTTGGACCGCGAGTACGATCCACAGGACGTGCGGCGCGCGCGAGGCGAGCCGAGCGGCGAGGCGGGGGATACGGTCGCGTAGCGGAGTGCCGTCGCTTACCGACAGGAGCAAGGCACGCAGCGCACCGCGCCCGGTCGCGATGCGCGCGTCCGAAACTCCTTGAATGATGCCGAGCGACTGGCGGGTAGGCGTGTCGAGCGGGGCGACGTCGCCGGCGCAGCCGATGGCGCGCGCGAGAGGCACGAGGCCATCGATGGAGTTGGCCGCGAGCAGGAGTTGCGCGGCTGCGTGGAGTGTGGGCACGCGCCGACTCTAGTGACGTCGAGCGCGGTGACCGCGACCAGTTCGTTGCGTGGGCGATCAAAAAACACGAATGCCGTTTTCGTGAGCGATCGCGCGGCGCAATGGCGCGGTGTGCGTTCGAATGGTCACGCATGGTGGCGTCGGCGACGGCACTGTGCAGCATGCTCATTCAAACGACCAATGCGTTGATGCTCGCCGGTGGACTGAGCCGAGAGTATCTGCTGCATCACAAGGTATGTCCGAAGGCGATTGGGGACGACGGCGCGCTGATCGTTGCCGCGGCGGAGCATGCGCTGCGCGGCAGCGCGTCGGATCTCGCGTACGTGTATCAGCGCGCGGTGACGTTCGAGACCGTGAAGCAGGATGAGCTGGAGCGATTGATCGAGCGTCTCACGACACGGTCGGAGCGGTCGATCGAGCTTGCGCGCGCCGACGTAGCGGCGGACGATCTCACCACCGACGTGCGCGATCTCGCGAACCAGCCGCCGGTCATTCGGTACGTCAATTTGCTCGTGCGCGACGCGTATGACGCGGCGGCGAGCGACATTCATCTCGAGGCGACGCGGACGGGATTGTCCGTTCGCTTTCGGGTGGACGGTGTGCTCGTGCCGGCGCCCGAGCCGCCGGCGCATTTGCATCATGCCGTGGTATCGCGCATCAAGCTGCTCGCGGAGCTGGACATCGCGGAGCGGCGGCGTCCGCAGGATGGGCGCATTCGCGTGCGGCTCGAGGCGCGCGAGTTGGATCTCCGCGTGTCGACCGTGCCGACGATGTTCGGCGAGAGCGTCGTGCTTCGCCTGCTCGATCACGGCGGGCGTCCCGTCACGCTCAGCGAGTTGGGGATGTCGCCGACTGTATTCCAAGCGACGTCGCGGTTGGCGGGGAAGCCGCATGGGATGCTGCTCGTGACCGGGCCGACGGGCAGCGGCAAGACGACAACCTTGTATGCGGCTCTGCAGCAGCGTGACGCGACGGTCGAGAAGATCATCACCGTCGAAGATCCGATCGAGTATCAACTGCCGGGCATCACGCAGATGCCGGTGCACCGCCAGGCGGGCGTGACGTTCGGTGCCGCGTTGCGCGCGATTCTGCGGCAGGATCCCGACGTCGTGATGATCGGCGAAATGCGGGACAAGGAGACCGCGGAGATCTCGGTGCAAGCGTCGATGACCGGGCATCTCGTGTTCAGCACGCTGCATACGAATGATGCCGTGAGTGCGATACCGAGGCTGTTGGACCTTGGCGTTCCGGATTACCTGGTGGCGGCGACGCTGGAAGGCGTGTTGGCGCAGCGGCTCGTGCGGCGGATCTGTGATGAATGTCGCGTCGAGTACGAGCCGAATCCGGAGACGGTTGCGGCGGTCGCCGGGCGCGATATGCGGCGGGCGACGCTGGTGCGTGGGGAAGGATGTCGCGCCTGTCGAGGCACGGGATATCGCGGGCGCGTGGGGATCTTCGAGCTGCTGACCGTCACGGATGCGCTGCGCGATGCCATCGCGGCGCGTGCGCCGCGTGCCGAGCTGCGGGCGCTTGCTCTCGAGGCGGGTTTCGTCGCGCTGCGAGAGGACGGCTGGCTCAAGGTCGAGTCGCAACACACGACGGTGGAGGAGGTGGCGCGTGTGGTGCAGGACTGAGCGTTCCGCGCGCGGCGCGCGCCGGCGCGGGCATCTGCGTTCGCCCGGCGGCTTCACGCTGATCGAATTGCTGGTGACGATCGCGATCATCGCGACGCTCGCGGCCATCGTGGCGCCGTCGCTGTTCGGCAACATCGGCGAAGCGCGGAGAAATACCGCGAAGAGTCAAATTCAAATTCTCTCATTGGCGCTGGATGCGTATCGCCTGGACAATGAGGGATTTCCGACGAGTGCGCAGGGGCTCGAGGCGCTGCGGACATTGCCGGTGGCGGATTCGCCGCCGAACTGGAAGGGCCCGTATCTCCGCCAGATCGTGCCGCTCGATCCGTGGGGCCGGCCGTACGTGTACGTCTCGCCCGGGGTCGCGAATCCCAATGCGTACGACTTGTACACCTTGGGCAAGGATGGGCGCCCGGGCGGTGATGGTGAAGATGCGGACATGACGTCGTGGAACGGGCCCGTTCATCAATAGCGACTTTCAATGGAGCGAGTGCGTGCAGACAGTGTTTGCGTATCGGGCGGCGCGCGCCGACGGCGACCTGGATTCGGGCGTCGTCGATGCCGAGTCGTCGCGCGAGGCGCGCGAGGTGCTCGCGTCGCGGGGGTTGTATGTGCTGGCCCTCGAGAGTCGTGAGCGCGGACAGGCGCGCCGCCGTCCGCTGCCGATCGCGGAATTGGCGTTGGGGCTTCGAATTCTCGCCGACTTGCTCGATGCCGGATTGCCGGTGGGGCGCGCGTTGCAGGCGTTCGAGGAATTGGCGCCGCGCGGTTGGCGGCCGGCGCTGCCGCACATTCGGCAGTCGGTGCGCGAGGGGCAGAGTCTGGCTGCCGCGCTGGCGTCGGCGCCCGTCGAGATACCGGCGCTCGTGACTGGTATTGCGCAGGCGGGCGAAGCGGGCGGCGGCATTGGGCCGGCGATTCGCCGGGCGGCGGATCTCATGGAATCGTCGGCGCAGATGCGTGCGTCGGTGCGAGCCGCGCTCGCGTATCCCCTGGTTGTTGCCGCGGCCGGGGTATTGGCCGTCACAATTCTCATAACCGTCGTGTTGCCACGGTTTGCGAGGATACTGGCCGATCTCGGACAAACGTTGCCCGCGTCGACGCGTGCAGTGCTCCATGGCGCGGCGGCCTTGCACGCCGGCTTCATACCCGGTGTCGTTGCGCTTGGAGTTGGAATCGCGGGATGGCGGTCATGGACGCAGACTGAGCGGGGCCGGCGTGCGTGGCACCGATTGTTGTTGTCGATTCCGATGATAGGGCCGGTGCGCGCGAGTGCGGGGGCGGCGCGGATGGCGCACTCGCTTTCGGCATTGCTCGACAGCGGCGTGACCATCGCGGCCGGCCTGGTGTTCGCCGCGCGTGCGACTGCCGACATGGAGCTCGAGTATCGATTGCTGCGCGCTCGGGAGAGTGTCGCGGCGGGCGAGCCGCTCTCGCGTGCGTTGGAAGCAACCAGAGGCGCGACCGCGACGGCCGTGAGATTGGTGCGGGCCGGCGAGGAGTCGGGCCGAGTGGCGTCGATGCTCGCGCATGCCGCGCGTATCGAGCAGGAGCATGCCGATCGGGTGGTGCGAACGGCGGTACGAATGCTCGAGCCGATGTTGCTGCTCACGTTTGCCTCGGTCGTCGCGTTGATCGCGGCGGCACTGTTGCAGGCCATCTACAGTGTTCGGCCGTCGTGATGCCGGCGCGCGAAAGGCCCGCTGGATCCACGATGGTCGAATTGCTGATCACGATCGTGTTGGTCGGCATCCTGGCGTCGGTGGCGACGCTTGCGGTCCGGCGATATACGCCGCCGCCGAACGCTCCGGCAACCGTGCTTGCGGATTCATTGCCGATGGTCGTGAGGACCGGACGCGCGCTGACAGTGCAATTCACGGTTGGCGGCAGCGTTGCGATGGCGACGTTGAATCCAGACGGGAGCGTCGTCGCCGATTCCGCGCTGCACGTCGATCGCCTGACCGGGCACAGCGCCGATGCGCGATAGACGGCGTCGCGGGAGCGCGTTGCTCGAGGTAATGATTTCGCTCGTGGTGCTGGGCTCGAGCGGCGTTGCGATGCTCGCGGTGCTCGGGCAAACCTCGCGTACGATGCGCAGCGCGCGCGATACCGAGCGAGAGGTGACGCAGGCGTCGGCGGAGCTCGACCGATTCGTGATGTATGATCGGGCGAAGCTCATTGCGTTCGTCGGGCGATCAATGGTGCGCGGGTGGACGTTGGATGTCACGCAACCGGCGCCGGAGCTATTCGACGTCGCGATCTCCCGCGACGGCGCCGCGCCGTTGCTGAGAACAACGTTCTATCGCCTGGACACGACTGATGCGGGTGGACCGCGATGACCACCGCGTGCGGATTCGCGATTGGCGTGCAGGACGTCCGTGCGGTCGTGGTTCGCTCGGGCGTGGTTCGCTGGCATGGTGCCGAACCGCACGATGATGCGCGGCGGTTGTCGACAGCGATTGCGGCGCTCGTGGCGCGGATGCCGAAGTCGGCGGCGGGCGCGCGAACGGTCGTCGCCATCGGACCGGCGTGGTGTCAGGTAAAGCCGCTGTACGGGTTGCCGAATCTCAAACAACCGGCGCTGATCGATCAGCTCGTGCGCGAGAATCATCAGGCATTTTTTCTGTCGACGGGAACGCCGCTCGTCGTTGCGGAGGTGCATCACGGTCGCGATGGTACGCCGTGGGGTGCGACGTTCGATCGGGCCGTGCTCGACGAGGTCGTGCGAGCGTTGCGTGCCGCGCGAATGAAAATCGTCTGCGCGGTGCCCTCGGTGGTCGCGATCGCGGCGAATGTTGGGCATGACCAGGTCGAGTGGCGCGATGGCCGCCAGGCATTCGCGATCGCCGGCGAGAACGGTCACGTGTGTCGCATCGATCGGATCATGGCGCCCGCGGTCGACCGAGCGAACGACGACGACGCTGAGCGCTACATCGATGCGCGTGCCGCGACCGCGATGCGGCCGAATGGGCCGTTGTGTTGGCGGCCGGCAGTCGATGCGAGTCGTGCGCACTGGCGCACGCGACTTCGCCTCGGCCTCGAAAGTGTTTGCCTTGCCGCTGCCGGACTCTTCGCGCTCGCGGGTCGCGGCTATCGCGCCGAACGATTCGCCCGTCACGCGCGCGTGGAGCTCGCCCGCGCAGAAGATCGGCGCTCGGCGCTGGCGCGCGATCAGGCGGAGCTCAGACGAATCACGCAAACGCTGGCGCGTATCGAGGCGTTTCGCGGGGAGCGTGGCCGGGTGAGCAGCGTGTTGGGTGAGCTGAGCGAAGCGATTCCGGAGTCGACGGCGGTCCTGACGTTTCACGTGGATTCCGTGGATGGAAGCTTCGCTGCGATCGCCGCACAGGTCGCGGATGTGCTGCCCGAGCTGCAGGGCATGAGTGAGATCGTGGCGCCACGCATCGTGGGCTCGGTGACGCGTGAGGTGATTGGCGGCGTACGTGTCGAGCGCGCCTCGTTTCGGTTTCGGCGGCCGGGAAGGCGGACCGTTTCGCTGGCGCGAGCGGAACGGAGAGCACCGTGAGCACCGTGAGCACCGTGAGCACCGTGAGCACCGTGGGCGCGGTGAGCGTCGATCTCGGAATGTCGCGGCGCGATCGGCGAACATTGCTCGGCGGCGCGGTATCCGTGACTCTGCTGGTCGCGATCGCGCGCGGCGTGCCGGCGTTGCAGCGCTGGCAATCCGATCGTGTCACCGACGCGCAGGCCGCCGCGCAAGAGCTCGCGACCTATCAACAGGCGTTGATGTCCAGCGGCGCGGTTCGCGACAGCCTCGCCGCGCGTCGTGCGCGGCTCGCGGAAGTCGACTCGGCCATTCTGTCCGGACCGTCGCCGGCAGCGATCGCGGCCTTGCTCGCGTCCTCGGTCGAAGACCTGGCCGATGAGAATTCCATAAAACTCACCGCGCTTCAGCTTCGCGCCGATTCCGCCGCGACCGCGGGCCTCGCGCAAGTCGAGGTGCGGCTTACGGGACTCACGGATGTCACCGGCCTCGCTGGATTTCTGCACGCGATCGAGGGCGGCGGCGCGACGCTCGTCGTGCGCGAGTTGAGCGTGTCGCAGCCCGAGCCGGTCTCGAGTGCGCTGAAGGTCGAGACGCTGCGCATCGACGTGTTGGTGGCTGGGATCGGCGCGATCGTGCGAGATACCGGCCGATGAGTGCGTGGCGCGGGTGGCGCGCGTGGCGCGCGTGGCGCGCGTGGCGCGCGTGGCGCGCGTGGCGCGCGTGGCGCGGGTCAGCGTTTGGCGGTTTGGCGTTCGCGGCCCTCATGACGATCGGCGTCGTTCGGTGGCGTGACGCCGTGCCGGCGCTTCCGGTTGCATCGCTGAACCTGGACGTGGTGGCTCGCCCCAACACCGACTCGCTCGAGGCACATCTCGCCGAATCGGAGGCGCTCATCGTCTCCAACGATCCGTTTCGGATCGCGAACGAGCCGGCGGGCGTGCGATTCGACGCCACCGTGGAGACGAGTGCGGGCGCGAATCCAATCGTTGCGCCGCCGCCGCTCCGTCCAGTCATGACGTTGAAAGCGGTCATCGGGGGACCGCCATGGCAGGCCGTGATCGACGGGATTCCCGGACAGGCGCAGGGCACGCTCGTTCGGACCGGAAGCGCGTTCGACAAGCTCGTCATGCGCACGGTGACGCGCGACAGCGTCGTGGTGCAGGGCCCGGACACGACGTGGATCCTGAGCTTTCGGCGGCGGCAATGAGGCGCGCGATCCCAGCGCTCGCGTGCATCCTGAGCGCGAGCTCGGCGCCGCTGAGCGCGCAAACGCATCCGGACAGCGTGACGATTCGCATCGTGAACACCGATCTTCGCACCGCGGTGCAGGTCATTCAACAGTATCTCGATAAACCCGTGATCTTCAGCGGTTCGGGCCCCGGTCCGCAGGTGACGCTCGAGCCGCCGAGAGCGATTCCGCGCGCCGACGTGCCGCGTCTTCTGCGCGGGTTGCTCGACGCGCAGGGATATGAGTTCGTGGAAGACACCGCGAGTGGCGCGTATCGCGCACGGCCGAGGGAGGCGCCGCGTGCCTCATCGGCTTCGCCGGTCTCGTCCATGATGACGACCGCGCCCGGCGCCAGCGCAAAACAGCAGGTCGCGAGCCCCGAGTTGTTCGTGGTGCCGCTGAGTCATGCGCGCGCATCGGATGTCGCGTCCACGGTCAACGCGCTGTTCGGACGCGGCACACCGCAACAATCCGCCGCATTCGGCGGCAGTCACACGCCGACGCTCGCCGACGAGTTGCGCACCAACCAGGTGCCGCCGGTCGATGCGCCGCTTCCGCAGTCGATGCCCGGCACGATCGGCCGAACCGCCGCGTTGACGGGCGATGTGACGATCGTTTCGGATGCGCACGCAAACAGCCTGCTGATTCGCGCCAATCGCGCGGACTTCGAGCTCATTCGCGCGGCCGTGGAGCAGATCGACGTCCGACCCGCGCAGGTGCTCATCGAAGTTCTCATCGTCGAAGCGCGGCGCGATCGGAACTTCAGCCTTGGCGTCGCGGCGACGATCGGCCAGCAGCATGTCGCGGGAACCGAGAACACGACGATCGGCGGCGCCTTCACGCCGGCATCCGCCGGACTCGCCGATTTCACGCTGCACGTCATGGGCGTTGGCGGCTTCGACCTCGACGCTACGATCCAGGCGGCGGCCAGTCGCGGCGACGTGCGGATCGTGAGCCGGCCGATCGTGCTGACCGCGAACGACCAGCAAGCGGAAGTAAACGTGGGAAGCCAGCGGCCGTTCGTTCAGGTGTCGCGATCGCTGCCGACGGATGCGGCGGTCCGCGATCAAATCGTCGAATATCGCGACGTGGGCACGAAGCTGAGCGTGCGTCCGACGATCAGCGTCGACGGCACGGTCGCGATGTCGGTGACGCAGGAGGTGAGCAGCGCGACGACGGAAACCGCGTTCAACGCGCCCGTCATCTCGACGCGATCGGTGAAGACCGATCTGCTCGTGCGCGACAGCCAGACGGTGGTGCTCGGTGGCTTGAGCGACAAGGAGCGCGACGTGCAGGTGAGTGGAATTCCAATTCTATCGAGCATTCCGTTGATCGGGGGCTTGTTCGGCAGCCACACGCGGTCGGGAAACGAGACAGAGCTGTTCATCTTTCTCACGCCGCACGTCATTCGAAATGACGCAGACCTCGAGCGATTGACGGCGCCGATGCGAAAGCGGGCGACCAAGGTGATGCCGTGACTGCGCGACCTTCATCCTCACCACGAGAACGTCAGCGGCTCTGGTACTGGCGGTCCTTCCACTCGACCCGACGGCCGCGTCTCACGGCGCCCGCGGCGATGTACAAGAGCATCGCGAATCCCAACGGGTAGATGAGCGCGTATGCGACTGGTTCGCCCATGAAACGGTAGATCGCGCCCCAGAACACGAGCATCGCCCCAACGGCCATGGCCGACCAGATCAGCCACGCCGCCGACAACATCCCGAACAGAGCGGCGATCAATATGAAAACTGGAATGAGCCCAACGAGCGGAATGCCGAGCAGCATCGCGGGATAGAAGAATCGGCCGACGGCGCCGCCGAGGACGGCGTTGCGACCGCCGGCGAAGATGTTCTTGCGCCATCCGCCGATCAGCTCGCGCAGCGACGCGTACATGTGCGTGGAGAGTTGCTCGATCGCCGCCAGCATCGCGATCCGCCGCCCGGCGCGTACGAACTCCTGCGCGAGTCCGAGATCCTCCGCCACGCGATCGCGCACGATGGCGTGGCCCCCCATCGCGACGTACGCGTGACGCCGGACGAGAATGAACTGCCCGTTCGCGATTGCATTCTCCGGATGCCGCGTTCGGCTCACGTCCTCGCCGCCGCCGTAGCGCAGCGAGAGCAACCCAAACATCTGAGGCTGAATCACGCGTTCCCAGAAGCTGTGCATCTCCTGATGCCCCGCGACGCTGAGCAAGTCAACATCGCGCGCGTGAAGTGCGTTCACGGCGCGCGGCAACAAGTCCGGCGCATGTGCGGTGTCGGCGTCGGTGAACAACAACAAATCCCCGCGCGCGGCGCCCGCGCCGCTGGCGCACGCCCACTGCTTTCCGAACCAACCGGCGGGTAGTGGCGGCGCTTCGATCACGCGTACGCGACCGTCCGCCTCGGCGATCGCACGCGCGGCGTCGCCGGTGCCGTCAGTCGAGTGATCGTCGATCACCAGCACCTCGAACGCGGGATAGCTCGCCGTCAGAATCGACCGGACGCAACGCTCGATGTTGCGGCGCTCGTTGCGCGCCGGCACGATCACCGACACGACCGGCGCGTTCGCGCCGATCGCCACGTCGTACGCGGCGAGGGACGTGGTGCGCCGAGCTCTGAGCAGCGAGACGATGGGCGGCAGCGTCCACGGTAACGACCACAACACCGGTGCCGCGATGTTCATCAATTCATCGGTTGAACATCATCGACACGCGCGACGCTCCGCGGCTGTCCGCGCGCCACGATCGTTGCCGCCGCGAGTTGTCCCGTGACGTTCGCCGTCGTGCGAAACATGTCGGGAATGGTATCGACACCGAGCAGAATGCCGATGCCCTCGACCGGAAGCCCGGCCGCGGTCAGCACCGGCACCATCGCGATGATCGATCCGCCGGGAATGCCAGGAATGCTGAAGCTGGTCACGATCGCCGTCGCGACGACCGTCGCGAGCTGCATGCTACTTACCGGCGCGCCATAGATGCGCGCGAGAAACACCGCGCCCGTCGTGAGCCCCAGCGCCGCACCGACGCGAAACACGACGGTGGCCAGCGGCAGGAAGAATCCACTGATCTCTTCGGGCAGATGCAGCCGATTGCGCGATGCGTCGATGAGCGCGGGCAGCGCGGCGAGAGACGAGCGCGACGAGAACGCGACGGCCTGCGCGGGGAGTGCGGCGCGCGCGAACTCGCGAAGGCCAATCGCTCCGAGCCATGCGCCCGCCGGATACAACACCAGGAGAATGAAAACGCCGGCCGCGATCGACACGAGCGCGACATAGGCGGCCAGCGCGCCGATGGCCGCGAGCCCGAGTCGCGCGACGAGCGGCACCGCCAGCGCGAACACGCCGATCGGCGCGACGACGAGCATCCATCGCACCAGCACGAGCATCGCGTCGGCGATGCCGCGGAACAATGTCACGACGCGATCGCGAAGCGGCGCACTCACGCGGAGCAGCGCGAGACCGAGGAAGAGGGAGAACACGATGAGGGGGAGCATCGCGCCATCGACGGCGGCGCCCATTGCGTTCGGCGGCACGAGCGACACGAGCCATTGCGACGGAGTTTGAATCGATGCCGCGCCACGCGCGGGGTCGATCGAAGCCGATGCGGCGCGCACGCTCGCGATCGCCGCGGGCTCGAGCGTGACGTGCGACAAGACCGGCGGCGCCACGAGCGCGCCAACCAATCCGGACGCGACGAGCAGCGCCACGAAAATCACGAACCCGCGCCCGCCGACGCGTGCGACGATGGCCCCGCTCCCCGACGTCGCGATGCCGACGATCAGGCTCGCGACGACGAGCGGCACGACCGTCATGCGAATGCCGTTGACGAACAGCGTGCCGACGGGTTCGACGAGCGCGACGGCAATGCGTCGCGAGTCCGGCGCTAGAAACGTCAGCGCAAGCCCGGTCAAGAGGCCGAGGACGAGCGCGATCAGCACACGCGTCGAGAGAGACACGCCGCAAAGCTACGCCACTCGGGCAAAAAAGAAACGCGGAGTGCGTCGATGACGCACCCCGCGTTCACACGAGAGCCGCGGTGCTTCGCGGTGTACCGCGAGGTTTCGCGATACGACGCGCTGCTAGCGGTTGCCCGTGTTCCCGGTGTTTCCGGTATTGCCAGACGTGCCGGTGTTGCCGGTGTTGCCGGTGTTGCCGGTGTTGCCGGTCTTCCCCATGTCACCGGTCTTGCCGGTCGTACCGGTGTTTCCCTGCGAGCCGCTCGACGACCCGCTCATGCCGCCCTTGGTGCTCGAGCTGCCGATGCCTTCGTCGCCCTGGTTGCCGCGATCCGTGCGGCTGCCCGAGGTGCCGGTGCTTCCGGTGTTGCCCGTGCTGCCGGTCTGACCGGGGTTGTTGCCCGATGCACCGTAGCCGCTCTCGTTGCTGGACGAGCTGCCGCTGCTCGCTCCACGCGACGAGCTCGAGCCGCTCGACGACGAGCCGCTGAGTCCACCACTCCGCGAGCTGGAGCCCGACGAGCCGCTCAAGCCGCTCGACTGCGAGCTGCTCGACGAGCCGCTCATGCCGCTGTCGCGCGAGCTGCTCGATGAGTCACCCATTCCATCACCCTGGTTGTTCTGGCGATCCGCCATAAATCAGTTCCTCCGAAAGCGTCGAAAAAGTCTGGCGCCGGCGTCCTTCCCTCCGTCCCCGCCGGCTAGCGGTGGCTAAAGCGCAGCATCGGTGCCACGCCGCGTTGAAAACATCGAGTTGACGATGCGCGCGCGATGTCATTATCTCCGCAGATGCGATTTCCGCCCCCGCTTCACGTGGGATCACGCGTTGCCCTGGTTGCGCCCGCCGGCCCGCTCCGCGGTGAAGCCGATCTCGAGCGTTCGGTCGCCAACGCGCGCTCGCTCGGCTGGCAACCCGTCGCGGGCGATTACGTGCTCGAGCGTGACGGCTATCTCGCGGGCAGCGACGCCAACCGTGCCGCTGACCTCAACCGATTCGCCCGTGATCCCGACATCGAGGCGATCTGGTGCATTCGCGGCGGATACGGCGCCATGAGAATTCTCGAACAAATCGACTATGGCGCGTGGCGCGCTCAGCCGAAAACACTGATCGGCTACTCGGACGTCACGGCGTTACACGCAGCGATCGGACAACGTGCCGAGCTCGTCACATTTCACGGGCCGACGGCGCGCGCGGAGCTGAGCGAGATGACACGTCGATCCTTTCTCGACGCCGTGGCGCGGGAGAACGGCGATGCGCCGCCGCTCGGCATCCATGCCGAGGGCGCGACGACGTTGCGTGCGGGTGCGGCGCACGGCCGTCTCGTCGGGGGGAATCTGGCACTCGTCGCCGCGTTGGCCGGCACCCCCTACGCGTGGAATCTCGACGGTGCGATCGTGGTGCTCGAGGACGTGACCGAGTCGGTGTATCGCATCGACCGGATGTTGATGCAATTGTGGCTGAGCGGCGGGCTGCGGCGGTTGGCGGGGCTGGTGTTCGGGCAGTTCACGGAGATTCCGGACGACAGCGCAAACGCGGAGTGGCCGCTCGAACGGGTCCTTCGCGAAACAGCCGAGCGATGCGGCGTTCCGACGATTGCCAATTTCCCACTCGGCCATATCCATGATCAAGTCACGCTGCCGTTCGGTGCACCGGCGCACCTCGACGCCGACCGGCGAACGCTCACCATTTCTAATATTATAACACAGTGAAAACAGCCGCCGACATGATCGCCGCCGCGAAGGCGAAGATCCGCGAAGTCACGCCGCGAGAGCTGCGCGAGATGCAGGCCCGAAACGAGCCGGTCGTGCTCCTCGACTGCCGCGACCTGAACGAGGTCAACCTCGGGAAGGTGCCGGGCGCTGTCCACATCTCGCGCGGCAACCTCGAGACGAAGGTCGAGGCGCTGATTCCGCGCGACGCCAACCTCGTGATCTACTGTGCCAGCGGCAACCGCTCGGCCTTCGCGGCCGCGACGTTGCAGGAGATGGGATACCAGCACGTCGCGTCGCTGGCGACCGGGTTTCGCGGTTGGGTCGAATCCGGCGGAGAGGTGGACTAGCGGAGTCCGAGGAGTTTGCAGTCGATGCCTCTCGATGCACTGCTCGCGCACCCCGACGTCGCGCGCCTTGCGCGACGTCTCGCCCTGTCGCCGGGCAAGCCCATTCACGCCGAGGGCGCGATGCGCTACGCGGCGATCGCGCTGGTGCTGCGCGCGTCACCCGCGGGCGAGCCCGAGCTGCTGATGATTCGCCGCGCGGAATACGAGAACGATCCGTGGAGTGGCCACGTCGCGTGCCCGGGCGGCCGCATGGATCCGACCGATCGCGATCTGGAGCACACCGCCGTGCGCGAGACATGGGAAGAAACCGGCATCGACCTCGCGCGCGACGGCCGGATACTCGGCACGCTCGATGACATCACGCCGCGTACACCGTCCCTGCCGCCGCTCGTGATCAGGCCGTTCGTGGCGGTGGTGCGTCCCGACGTCGCGCTGATCGAGAGCGAAGAAGTCGCCGAAGTGTTCTGGGTGCCGATCGGCGCGATTCAGGAGACGGCGCGTTGGGGAAAGGCGTTCGTGCCGATTCGCGGCGTAGGCGAGCGCGAGGTGGATGTCTTCCGGCACGGTGAGCACACGGTGTGGGGGCTCACGCATCGGGCACTGTCGCAGTTCCTGGACCTGCTTACCGACAGCGGCGGAGAACTACCGTAGAACAACTGGAACAACTAGAACAACGACAAGGTCTGACAAGATCTGAGAAAAACAACAGAAGAGCCCAGCTGCCCAAGGAACGACCGGTGTCGCGGCAACCACCAAATTGTTTTTGTTTGCCGCAGTTTTCAGATGTTGTCAGATCTGGTCAGAACTTGTCGTAGTACCAGTTGTCGCCACCTCGAGCCTAGTCCGCCCGCAGAGCCTCGACCGGATCCACCCGCGCCGCCCGCACCGCCGGCCGGATGCACCCGATCAACGTGGTCGCGGCGCACAGAAACACCGCCAGCCCAAACGTGGCCGGATCGCTCGGGCTCACACCGACCAGCAACGAGCTCATCGCCCGCGCCGCCCAGTACGCGACGATCACACCCGGCAGAATCGCCAACAGCGAGAGCACGAGTCCCTCACGCAACACCATGCGCAGCACTTCGTCCGAGCGCGCGCCGAGCGCGACGCGAACGCCGATCTCGCGCGTGCGGCGAGCGACGGTGAACGACAGCAGGCCGTGAATGCCGATGCCCGACAGGAGCAGCGCGATCGCCGCGAGAATCATCAGCACGCGAAGCTGTGCGACGCGCGGCGCGGTTTCACCCGCGACGATGTCGGCCAGCATGCGCACGTCCGAGACGGGCTGCAGCGGATCGGCATCGTGCACGATGCGACGGATTTCACCCGCGATCGCGGTCGTGGCGCAACGGCATCGAATGGCGAGATTCTGCGGTACGTACCCGATCAGGTTGCCCTTCTCGACTTGCCTCGCCGGTATGTACATCTGCGGCTCACTCGTCTGCTCCAGACCGCGCACGCGCACGTCGGCGACGACACCCACGACCATGCGGTCGTGAAATGCCGAGAAGAAGTGCTTGCCGATCGGCGTTTCGTGCGGCCACATCCGCTCCGCGAACGACTTGCTGACGACGGCGGCATATGGCTTGTCGGGCGTGTCGGTGGCGTCGACGTCGCGGCCTTGCAGGAGCGGAATGCCCAGCGTCGAGAAGAAGCCCGGCGTCACGAAACGGAGGCTCGCGGTCTTCGACGCGTCGCGAATCTGCTGCTCCTGCTCGTTGTACGACACGGCCCAGATGCCACCCTTGCGCTCGATCGGCAGACCGCTGATGTACGCCGCGCTCGATACGCCGGGCAGCGCGCGTACGCGATCGAGCACGCTCGTGTAGAATCGCCAGCGGACTTCGGGATCACCGTAGCGTCTAAACGACAGTGCGGTCGTCGCGGTCAGCACATTCTCCGTGCGGAAGCCGACGTCTTCGGATTGCAATCGCCAGATTGCGCGAACCAGTAGCCCGCTCGAGATCAGCAGCACGACCGACGCGCCGATCTCGATCATCACGAGCGCGCCGCGCATGCGCCGCCGCGCACCGCCGCCCGACCGGCTATCCTCGCGCAACGCGCTGATCGCGTTAGCGCCCGCGCTTTGCCACGCGGGAATGATGCTGAACGCCAAACCGGTGACCAGCACCAGCAGACACGCGAACGCGCCGACGCGCAGATCGATCTTGGGTTGGCTCGCGATCGGCAACGTGAACGGCACGAGCGCCGTGAGTGCCGGCACCGCGACAATGGCCACGAGCACGCCGGCGACGCCGCCGATGAGCGCCAGCACGAAGCTCTCGGTGAGAATTTGCCGAATCAATCGTTCGCGCCCGGCGCCGAGCGCCGTGCGCACCGCCAGCTCACGCTCGCGCGACGCGGCGCGCGCCAACAACAGATTCGCGAGATTCGCGCACGCGAGCAGCAGGATGCACAGCGCCGCCCCGCACAAGGCGAGCAGCAGCGCGCGCGAGCGCGTCGACAGCTCGTCACGCAAGCGGATGACGTGCGCGCCCGTTCCCTGATTCGCCTTCGGAAACTGTTGCGCCAATCTCTCCGCAATCAGTCCCGTCTCGGCGCGCGCCTGCTCGAACGTCGCCCCCGGCTTGAGACGGCCGACGCCGGTGATGTAGTTGTCCGCGCGATCCGCAAGCTGGTCAGTCGAGAAGGCGAACGTCGTCCACATCGTCTCGTCGCGCGACGGAAAGTGAAAGTCCGCCGGCATGACGCCGATTACGACATGCGGCTGGTCGTCGAGCACGATGCTGCGCCCGATCACCGCCGGGTCGCCGCCGAAGTGGGACTGCCACAGCGCGTAGCTCAACATCACCGACTGATTCGCCACGGTGTCGCTCGCCGTAAATACGCGGCCGATCACCGGCTTCACGCCGAGGACGTCGAACAAATCCCAGGTGACGAGGCCGCGGCCAAGGCGCATCGGCTCACCGCTGCCGGTGAGATTCACCGGGATGTCGCTATACGCGCCCATCGATTCGAACGAACGCGCCTGCGCTTTCCAATCCTTATAATTGCCCGGGGACAGCTCCATGTAGCCGTAGCCCGGCGTGCTCTCGTACAGCTTGATCAACCGCTCTGCCTGCGGAAACGGCAGCGGCCGGATGAGCACGAAGTCCGCGACTGAAAACGCCGCGGTGTTCGCGCCGACGCCCAGGGCGACGACGAGCGCCGCCGTGATGGCGAAGCCAGGTGAGCGGCGCAGCACACGCGCCGTGTGCCGGAGATCGGCGCGCAGAATGTCCCAATGCGCGGCGGCGGCGTTCGGAACGACGTCGGTCAGCGCCGCGATCGCGACTCCTACTGCGCTCGCGTTCCGCATTCTCGCCTTGAATGCCGCCGCCATCTCGCCCGCATACTCGGCGCGGAACGACCGTGGATAGAGATGCAGCAGGAATTTGTAGAAGCGCATCACGGGATCTCCGGCGTGAGTCCGCGCGCCCGCGCCATTTTCACGAGCTGCGTCAACCGCCGCATTTCGGCGCGCGCGACCGCACGACCGAACGACGTGATCGAGTAGTAGCGGCGGCGCTCGTCATCGAGCGCGGGGGCGGGGCGCTTGTTCGCCTCGACGATCAGCCCCTGCTCCTGCATGCGCTGAATGGAGCGATACAGCGTTCCGGCGCTCAGCCGCAGCTCGTTGTCGGTGCGCGCGGCGACGTCCTGAATGATGGCGTAGCCGTGTCGATCCTCGTCCGCGAGCGCCAGCAGAATGTGAAACGTGGCCGGCGGCAGGGGCAGCAGTCCTTCGATCTCGTCTCGGGTCATGCGTCCAAACTATATCCACACTGGATATATTCGCAATGGATATACGCAGGCCGGACTGAGTCAGGGATGAAATGGAAAGGGAGCCGGCGACCGGTCGGTCGCCAGCTCCCGTCTGCGTTGTCGGACCCGAACCTCGACTTAGAAGCGCGCCGCTTCCACGCCAACCCGGAAGGTTCTCGGCAGACCCTGCGTGACGACCGTCGGATTCGCCGCCGTGCCCGCGCCGCCGATGTTGATCATGTACTGCTTGTTCGTGAGGTTCTCCACCGACACGAAGCCGCTGACGCCCCGCACGAGCTCGCGCTGCACGTTGGCGTCGACCACGGTATAGGGGTCGAGCCCAACACCCTGGAGCGTCGTCGTGCGGCCCTCGTGGCGCCAGACCGCCGTCCAGTCACCCAGCTTCGACGACGTCCACGTGCCGCGAATGGTCTGCTTCGGCGACGGCACGCGGTTCACGTGCGGCTTGTGATCGTTCGGTGTGCTCGCCGGCAACGCCGACTGCTGACGCGCGTCATCGTAGTTCACGCCGGCGCTCAGGTAGAGCTGCTGGATTGGCCGCACCGCGACCGACGCTTCGCCGCCCTGGCTGCGCACCTTCGTGACGTTGAGTCGCGTACGGCACGTCGCGACCGTTCCGCATTCCGCGGGACGCGGGGGCGTCGACGTCGGCGAGAGATTCGTCGGAACGTTGAAGTTGTTGTAATCGGCCACGTACCATGTGCCCTTCGCCTGCATCCAGTCGAGCGGCTGCCAGTCGAAGCCCGCTTCGCGACCGACCGCCGTTTCCGCATCGAGTGACGGGTTCGGAATCGTGATCGACGACGCGCTCACCTGCTTGCGATACAACTCGGCGAGATTCGGCGCGCGGAACGCCTTGTACACCGCGCCGCGCACGGAGAACGTCGACGTCAACGCGTAGCGGGCGCCGAGTCGCGGCGAGAAGGCGCTGGCCGTCTTGTTCGCGTACGTCGCGTCGCTGCGCACGCCGGCCGCACTCGTCGTGAACGAATGCCCGTCGTTGTTGTTCCACTGATCGACGCGACCGCTCAGCTCGATGCGCAGCGGCTGAAACGGTGCCGCGATCGCCTGCGCGAACGCGCCGCTCAACGCCTGATCGCCGCCCGACGACACGTGCTGCGTGACCGAGTGACAGGCCGCACCGTTCGCGGCACAGGCCGCAGTATTGAAATCAACTTCGTTGAAGTCGCCTTGATAGTGCCGGAGATCGGCGCCGAGGCTGAACGACTCGAGGTGCCACGCGTTGCTGCGCGTCCATTGCGCGGATGCGCCCCAATCATGGCTCGGGATCTGAGCGGTGAGCGAAGAGTCCTCGATCGCGCGCGCGGCGGCGGACCGGAACGCGCTCGACCGCTGCTGCTCGATCAGACGGCCATCCCAGCCGCGAACGGCCAGTGCCCCATTGAGAACTGCGTTATGAGTAAATCCGAAATCCAGGTTGCGCTGATCGCGATTGTCGAACGTGAGCGGGGTGCCGAGGCTTCGGCTGTCGCCGAACAGGTGTCCGGTCGCGAACATCGACCAGTCGGACGACGGAGCGTAGTTCAGCCGAAGAAACGCGTTGCGCTGAATGACGTTCGACTCGACGTCGCTCGGACCGGCCACGCACGGACACACGGCGGTGCCGAAACCGTTGGGGCTGATCAAGCGATAGCCGCCGCCGGACTGATAGTCGCCGTTGACGTTGGCCGTGAGGGCGCCGACGAGCGGAACCCCCGCCGCGACATAGGCGTGCTGCGCGCTGCGGCTGCCGCCATCGAGCTGAAAATCGACGGCGCCCGGCGCGAGCGGCCGCGAGAAGAACGAGATCAGACCACCCATCGCCCCGTTGCCGTACAGACTGGACGTGCCGCCTTCGACGACCTCGACGTGATCGAGCATCGACTTGGGTACGCGACCCCAATCGATCCACTCACCCCACGCGTCGTTGATCGGCACGCCGTCGAAGAGCACCGCGGTGCGGCCCTCGTCGACGCCGCGAATCGAGACGATCTGCGCCGTTCCGCCAACCAGGCTGCTCTGCCGCGGCAGCTCGACGGACGGCAACTCGCGCAAGAGATCCTGCGCTTCACGCGTGGGACTTTGCTTCACCTGCTCGGGCGTCAGCACGTCGACCGTCGCGGCGACCTTCGATGCCTCGACCGGCGTGCGCGTGGCGGAGACAATGACGCTCGACAACATCAGCGAGCCCTGCTTGAGTGCGATGTCGAGCGTCGCGCTGTTTGGCGCCGTGACGGTGACGGTAGCGCTGTCGGGCGAGCGTCCGATCGCGGAAACGAACACTTTGTACGTGCCCGCGGGAACGTCTCGCAGCAGATAGACGCCCGTCGGATCGGTGATCGCGATGCGCTGCGGCATCTGGATCTCTACCCGCGCGCCGGGGATCGCTGCATGCGACGTCGCGCTCGTGACCGTCCCGTGAATACTGCCGGTCTGTTGCGCGATTGCCGCTGGAGCGGCGGCGACCAGAAGGAGCGCGCCAAGTCGATTCATCGCGTGCATGAAAATGGGCGAGTGGAGAAGCGAAGCGGGGCGGGGGATTTCGACAATCAATATACGGTCGTGACCGCCCGGCCGCTGCTGACCGATGAGCCTCTATCACCGCTGCAAGTCGGGCCGCCGACATATGGGACACGGCATGAGTTTCGGATCGTGTCCATACGTGACGCTTACCGGGCCCAGCGTCACGGTCTGATGCTGCACTGTGTCGTTTACGGTGATCGTCAACGTCGCCGTCGCGCCGTCAAGTCGGCCGACGAAGCGAGCCGGCACGGCGGGACCGAGGGCGATCGGAAACGCGCGAAGCATGTAGCTGCCGTTTACGTCGAATCGATCGTTCGTCACCGGCACGCGTCCAGCGACGTCGCCGAAGGTGCAGCCGACGTGAATGTGCATCGCGGTGTCGCCGACGATCATCGCGGCGCTGTCGCCGCCCCAGGTGCCAATGGCCAGCGCGCCGTCGAACGGCGGCAGCGTCGTCGTCGAGCTCGACGAGCAGCTTGCGATCGCGACAACGCACAACGTCAACGCGACCGCGAAGAATTTCACGGCGTTGCGCGGTCGAGCGGAACGACGAGCGTGACCGGCACTGACTCCGGACATGGACCACCGGTCGACGCAACGTTCACGCTCACGTTTCGGTTCAGATAGCCGGCGCGCGACACGATGAGTTGATACGAGCCTGCCGATACGATCTCCAGAATGAAGGCACTCGTATCCGGATACGAAGCCGGCACGTGCTCGGTGAGCGCGACGTCGTCGCCACTTCGCGACCACGCAATTTGCGTCGAGCTCGTGATCGGCGCACCCGTCGCGTTGTCGATGACGCGCACGCCGACCGCCCGAATCGCGATATCGGGACATACCACCTGCTGCGCCGACCCGCAGCCGGCGGCGAGCGCGAGCAACGTCAATCCGAGTTGCGTGTATGTAGGTATTTGCATCTGATAGCCAAACATCGCGAGACGCCGCGGCGTCACTCTCGCGTGTCAGGCACTTCGCACGCGCTCTCCATGAGCGCGAGCACATTGTCTTCCGAATCGCGAAACTCGCACAGCCAGAGATCGTGATCGGGCATCTGCGCGATGACGTGCGGCGCATCGAAGAGGCGCGCGCCCTTTCCGGCGATCTCCTTCTGCACCGCCTCGATGTCCTGCACGAAGAAGTACAACACCGACGTGCCCGTCGCCTCGCCCTCGGCGGGACTGAGCATGAGACGCACGTCGCCGCAGCGAAAAAAGGAAAGGGTCGGTCCCGCCGCGAACAGGAACGAAAGGCCGAGGACGTCGCGGTAGAAGGTGGTGGCGCGCGCGACGTCTTTGCAGACGATGGCGATCTGACCGATGCGGCTGGACGCGAGGGCGGGCATGGGAATGGGCCGTGGTGAGAGGAGATAATTAGCTAAGCTAACTATCTCCAGTATTCACGGGATCGGCGATTCGCGCAAGGGTGAAGCGTGCCCCATTGCCTTCGTGGCAAAGTTAGCCTATCCTAACTTATGGCGGCACCGCACGAAACTCCCGAACCGACGACCAACTCCGAACCCACCGGCGAACCCACCGGCGAACCCACTGGCGAACCCACCGGCGACCACGCCGGCGAGCCCACGGGGGACCACGGCTGGCGCCGCTCGCGCGTCGCGCCCAGCCTGCAGGAGGTCTATCGCTCGGTCCCGGTAGGCGGCGGCAGCTTTCTCCGCAAGCTCCTCGCGTTCGCCGGACCCGGGTATCTCGTCGCCGTCGGCTACATGGATCCCGGCAACTGGGCCACCGATCTCGCCGGCGGATCGAGCTTCGGCTACTCGCTGCTCAGCATCGTCCTCCTGTCGAACATCATGGCGGTGCTGCTGCAGGGGCTCGCGTCCAAGCTCGGCATCGTCACCGGGCGCGATCTCGCGCAAGCGTGCCGCGATCACTACTCGCGGCCGACGACGATCATGTTGTGGCTCTTGTGCGAGATCGCGATTGCCGCGTGCGATCTGGCCGAGGTGATCGGCTCGGCGATCGCGTTGAACCTGCTGTTTCATCTGCCGGTCGCGATCGGCGTGCTCGTCACCGGCTTCGACGTGCTGCTGCTGCTCGCGTTGCAAAACCGCGGCGTGCGCGTGCTGGAAGCGCTCGTGGTGACGCTCATCGCGACGGTCGGCATCTGCTTTCTCTTCGAGATCATTCTCGCGCATCCCGACGTGCCGGCGGTGATGCGCGGCTTCGTGCCGACGGCGCGCATCGTCGGCGACCGACAGATGCTCTACCTCGCGATCAGCATCCTGGGCGCGACGGTCATGCCGCACAACCTGTATCTGCATTCGTCGATCGTGCAGACGCGCCGGTACGAGGAGACCGCGGACGGCAAGCGCGAGGCGGTACGGTTTGCGTTTCTCGATTCGACGATCGCGCTCAGCTTCGCGTTCTTCATCAACGCGGCGATCCTCATCATCGCCGCGGCGACGTTTCATCGGTCGGGCCACGCCGGCGTCGCCGAGATTCAGGATGCGCACAAGCTGCTGACGCCGTTGCTCGGCGCCGGCGCCAGTACGGCATTCGCGCTCGCGCTCCTGGCCTCGGGCCAGAACTCGACGCTGACCGGCACGCTCGCCGGCCAGATCGTGATGGAAGGATTTCTTAACATTCGCCTGCGGCCGTGGATGCGGCGGTTGATTACACGGCTCATCGCCATTGTGCCGGCCGCGATCGTCGCCATTTTCTATGGCGAAAGTGGAACGGCGCAACTTCTCATACTGAGCCAGGTCGTTCTCAGCTTGCAGCTGTCCTTCGCCGTGATTCCCTTGGTGCAGTTCACGTCGGAGCGCGCGAAGATGGGCCGCTTCGCGAATCCGGTCTGGCTCAAGACACTCGCGTGGGCGGTGGCGTTCATCATCGCCGTACTCAACGTATGGCTGCTCGTGCAGACCATCCGGGGATGGGTGAGTTGATGTACCGGCGCATTCTCGTTCCGCTCGAGCACTCGGATTACGATCACGCCATCGTCGAGCACGTACGCGCGCTCGCCGCGATGTGTCATGCGTCCGTCGTGCTGATTCATGTCGCCGACGGTTGGGCGGCGCGCAATGTGAAACAGCTCCATCTGCGCGAGTCCGAGGAAATGCGCCTCGATCGCGAGTATCTCGAGCAGACGTGCGCGTCGCTGAGCGCGGACGGCATCGAGGCGGACTCCCTGCTCGCCGGCGGCGATCCGGCGCGAGAGATCGCCGACGCCGCGGCGCGGGAAGGGTGCGACCTCATCGCCATGTCGACGCACGGGCACCGGTTTCTCAAGGACGTGATCTACGGCAGCGTCGCAAACGAAGTGCGGCATCTGTCCCGCGTGCCGGTGCTGCTCGTGCGCGGCGAACGCCGCGGCACGCCGCGCGATACACCGTCGCGCGAGGTGCCTCCGTCGTGACCGCGCTCAGACCGACGCCGGTCACCGCGCCGGTTGAGGATTATCTAAAGGTCATCTTCGAGCTGGGCGGCGACGGCGGCCTGGCATCGACGAACGACATCGCCGGCGCGCTCGGCTTCGCGCCGCCGTCGGTGAGCGGCATGATGCGGCGGCTCGCCGAGCAGCGGCTCATCACGTACGAGCGGTACCGCGGCGCGACGCTGACGCGCGCGGGCCGGCGTGCCGCGCTGCGCACGATTCGGCGGCATCGCGTGATCGAGGCCTATCTCACGACGGCGCTCGGGTACCCGCAGGATCGCGTGCACGACGAAGCCGAGCGGATCGAGCACGCGGCGTCGGACGAGCTGATTGATTTGATGGCCGCGGCGATCGGCGAGCCCGAGATCGATCCGCACGGCGCGCCGATTCCGACGCGTGAGGCGTGCGAAGCGTAGCGCGCCTGTCATCCCGAGCGAAGCGAGGGATCTAACTCGTGGTAAGAGGGCTGTCCCCGCTACCGGGACGTTAGATCCTTCGTCGCTTCGCTCCTTCGGGATGACGGCTACGCGACGACGACGCGGTCTCGCCCCTCTGACTTCGCGCGCGCCAACGCATCGTCCGCCACGCGATAGAGCGTCGTCCAGTCGGCGCCATTCTCCGGAAACTCGGCCACGCCCGCGCTGAACGACACCGTGAAGCCCTGACCGGCGCTCTCGAACCGCTCGCCGCGCAACTTCTCCAGCGCTTGACCCAGGCGGCGCGCGGCGGCATCGCCGGGCATCGAATACATGCCGACGACGAACTCCTCGCCGCCCCAGCGCGCGACGATATCTTCACCGCGGAAACACTTCGACAGAATCGTCGCGACGCGGCGCAGCACGAGATCGCCGACGAGATGACCCCAGCGATCGTTCACGGCCTTGAAGTGATCGAGATCGATCGCCGCCACCGAGATGGGCTGCCCCTGACGCTGCGCCAGGCGGAAGTAGCGCTCGAGCACCTCGATGCCGCGGCGGCGCGTGGCGACGCCCGTGAGGCTGTCGACGTCGGCGGCGAGACGCAGCATGCGCGTTCGCTCGAGACGATTGCGCACGCGCGCCACCAGCTCGGGGCCGAGCACGGGCTTGGCGACGAAGTCGTCGGCGCCCGCCTCGAACATGCGCATCACGGTCATCGGGTCGACCTGGCCGGTGAGAAACAACACCGGCACCGCGGCCCAGCGCGGGTCGTTGCGCAGCACGCGACAGAGCTCGATACCCGAGAGTCCCGGCATGTCTTCGTCGAGCATCACGAGGTCCGGCGCGTGCTCGACGAGCGCGTTGAGCGCGCGCAGCGGGTCGGTCACGGCGATCACGCGCGCGCGCAGCGGCTGCAGCATTGCCTCGAGCAGCGCGAGCAGGTCTTCGTCGTCGTCCACCGCGACGATCGTCGACACATGCTGTTTCGCGACGACGAGTGAATCGCGCAGCAGGTCGATGAGCTGCGAGGGACGCACGGGCTTCTGCAAAAACCCGCGTCCGCCAAGTCGCGCGGCTTCGACGCGATCCTGAAATTCGTCGCCGCTCGAGATCACGATCACGGGCAGCGTCGGCCGCGCGACCTGCAACTCCTCGAGGAACGGCAGGCCCGCGCTGTCGACCGAGAGATCGAGCACCACCGCGTCGATGGGGCCGGCGGCGAGGGTCGCGCGTGCATCGGCGACGTTCTGCGCGGCGAGGACGTCGACACCAAGACTCCGCGCCTCGAGCGCCACGTGATCTCGGAAATCGAGATCGTCGGCGAGAATCAGCAAATGCGAACGAATCGGCAGCTCGTCGGTATTCTCGTCATCCGACATGGCCGACGGACGTTCGTCCTGGTCGATCTGGCGCCGCAGCTCCGCCGCGATGGTGGAAAGGCGCAACACGTCGCGCGACGCGATCGGACCCGATCCCGTCAGCAGCTGCTCGGCTTCTCGTGCGAGTACCGACGCGTGCTGAAAGCCGAACGTTCCCGCCACACCAGCCAGCTTGTGCGCTTCGCGCTCGGCGTTGCGGCGCGCGTCTTCGTCGAGCGGCGCCGAGAGCAGCGACTGCGCGGCGCGCTCGATGGCCGCGACACGATTCAACACCGTGTCGCGCGAACGCTCCCACAGCGCATCCATCGCGCTTTGTACGGCGACGTCGCTCATCGCGGCCAGCCGAGCAGGTCGCCGACCTGGTCTGGCAGCATGATTGGATCGAACGGCTTGCCGAGGACGCCGGAGACGTCGAGTCCGGCGAGGCGGTCGCGCTCGGCAGGTCGTGATTTGGCCGTGAGAAACAGCACCGGGATGTCGCGCGTGCGCTCGTCTTCGCGGAGCGCGGCGAGCGTCGCCGGACCATCCATGCCCGGCATCATGACGTCGAGCAGAATCGCTTCGGGCGCGTTCGCGCGCGCGATCGACAATCCTTCCGCACCCGATGCCGCGCACCATACCGTCCAGCCGGCGCCAAGCTCCAGCGACAGCTGCGCGATCTCGCGAATGTCGTCATCGTCGTCGATGAGCAGGACGGTTCGATTCATCCGGCGTGTGTTGCGTTGGGCACGACCGCGCGCCCGACTTCGTCAGCCAGCGCCTCTGGAGTGCTGCGGGCCTTCGTTACGATAGTCGCTCCGATGCCGCGGATGAAGTCTCGCTCGGCGACGTCGAGGTACGTCGCTGTATACACGATGATGCGCGTCGTCGGCGACGACGCGTGAATGTGGCGCAGCAAACGGATGCCGCTGATATCCGGCAGTAGAATGTCGACCACCGCGACGTCCGCGCCTTCCGCGTCGAACAGATCGATCGCGGTCTTGCCGCGTTGCGCCCCGATGACGCGGAACCCGCGCTGCATGAGCGTCGCGCGCAGCACTTCGACCAGGTCGGCGTCATCGTCGCACACCAGGACACGTGGCGCGCCCGGATCTCCAGTACTCAGCCGCCGCCCTTCCACGAGCGGAATCGTGAACGTGAACGTCGAGCCGTCCCCGACCGTGCTCTCGACCCAGATACGGCCGCCGTGCTGTTCGACGATGCTCTTGCAGATGGCGAGGCCAAGGCCGGTGCCTCCCTTTTCCCGTGCGTCGGACGCGTCGACCTGCTGGAAGCGTTTGAACACGGCGTCGATCTTGTCCGCCGGAATACCGCGCCCGTGGTCGCTCACCTCGAAGATGGCGAACTGCCCGTCGCGCCGAACGTTCACGTCGACCGTGGACGACGGCTCCGAGAACTTGATCGCGTTGTCGACCAGGTTCGTGAGCGTTTGGGTCATGCGGTCGGGATCGGCCCAGATCTCGAGATCGTCAGCGGTCCAGCGCAAGTGGACGCCGGCGCGATCGGCAACCGTGCGCAATCCGTCGACGCTTTGCTCGAGGATGTCGCGGACCTTCACGTCCTCGCGGTCGAACGTGACGCCGCCCGAGTTCAGACGCTCGACGTCGAGAATGTCGTTGATGAGCCGGATGAGCCGATCGGTATTCGACGCGGCGAGGTCGATCATTCGGTCGCGCTTTTCGGGCGTCGCCTCGAGCCGGCCGCCCGCAAGCAAGCCAAGCGCGCCGCGGATGGAGGTGAGCGGCGTGCGGAGCTCGTGACTGACGATCGAGACGAACTCGTCCTTCGCGCGTTCGATTTCCTTGCGCTCGCTGATGTCGCGCGCGATCACCTGCACGCGGCCGTCCTCGAGCATGGTCGCGCGAATCTCGACGGGGATGCGCGAGCCGTCGGCCCGTGCGACCCAGAACTCGCCGGTCGTGACGTGGCCATAGCGCAGCATGGGGAGAATCGGGCCCGTGGCCGCGCCGTCACGACGAACGAATGCCTTCAGTGGAAGCCCCCGAATCTGTTCTTCGGGCCGTCCAAGAATTTCCGCGGCGCGGGCATTCGCCTCGACGCACACGGCATCCGAATTCACGATGAAAATCGCGTCGGCCGCCTGCTCCATGAGCACGCGGTACTTCGTCTCGCTGTCCTGCAGCGCGCGCTCCGCGAGCCGCCGGCGGCGCAGATCGCGGTGCAGCAGCTGCAGCGCGCCGCCCATGAGCAGGAGGGCCAGCACCGTGCTGGTCAGAATGATGACCGACGTGCGCGCCGCGGATTTGTCCGTCGCCGCGTTGCGTACGGTGAGCAATCGTTGCTCTTCGGTCTTGAGGCGGGCCACGACGCCCAACGCCTTGGCGCGCGGTCCGTTGATCGACGCCTGCAGCGTGTCCAGACGTTGTTGCTGGCGCGAATTGTCGCTGGTGAGCGCTCGAGCCTGGCTGAGCTCGCCCGCCAGTCGCTGCGTGACGAACATGTCGCGCACGGGCAGGCGAATGTCGTTCTCGACTTCGTCCAGGATATGGAGGACTTGATAGGTGTGGCTGACCCAGCCGGCCTCGGTGCGGAGGTGTTGGCTGCTGAACAGCGACGATCCTCCGACGATGACGAGCGCCAGGCCGGCGATCAGAAATCCGATGTCGATCGGCGAGCGAATGCTGGGCTTCAATCTGGGCGAGACGTGCATCGATAAAAGACGGCTATCCGCACCGCGAGGGCACAAACGCGGGCGCCTCAACCGAGGCGCGCAAACCCGGCGGCAAGAACTGGACGGAACGCTCTTTGCCCCCGGGGTTGGTTGGCGCAAGCGATGAGGAAGCCATGGGCGTGCAACGTATGCCGATCGATCCCGATATCGGCATTCCCGATCTGATCTCGAGACTCGGCGACGACTCCAAGCGGCTGCTTGGCGACGAAGTCCGGCTGGCGAAGCTCGAGGTCAAAGACAACCTCAAGGGCGGCGTCTTCGGCGTCATGTGGCTCGGCATCGCGTTCGGTGTCGGTGTGGTGGCGATGGTGGCCTTCACGATGTTCGTCGCGACGCTCATCGGCCGTCTCGTGGCGGGACACATGTGGCTGGGCGCCATGGTCGCCGCCGTCATCGATCTCGCGCTCGGCGCCCTGATGATCAAGAAAGGCTTCGCGGCGTACGCGGAGCCGTCGTACACGCTGGAGCAGACGCGCTCGACGCTGCATTAGCTTTTCGGCATGCCCGTCGCGCTGCTTCTTGCAGCAGTCGTCTTCCAGACAATCGATTCCGTCCCTCCGCGTCACGCGCCGCGCACGATCGCGATCGACGAGCGGCTCGCGGCGGACGGTCGTGTCTCGATCGGCGATCGGCTGATCGTCTCGGATATACCGGGCGGCGCGGGCGATACCGTCGTCGTCTCAGCCATCGTTCGCCGCCGTGCGGATCCGTCGGAGGTGGCGCGCGCCGAGTATCGCGTGCGGATGCACCTCGACGAGCTGCAGTCGCTCATCGGCTATGGCGATCGCGTCGATCGGTTTGCGGTCGCGACGCGGCCGGGCCCGGCGGTCGATAGCGCGATTCATCAAATCGATCGCGCCGCGTTCGGCTTCCAGGCGTATCGCTCGCGCGACATCGCGGTCGAGACGTCGCGCACGTTTCTGGTCGTGAGCCGATTTCATCGCGCGATCGGCGTCATTACCATCGTCGCGAGCGCGGTTTTTCTACTGTGCATCATGCTGCTCAAGGTCGACGAGCGGCGGCGCGACGTCGCCGCGCTGCGACTGCTCGGCATCTCGGCGCCGTCGATCGTGCGTTCGGTGATGATCGAATCGGCGCTCGTCGCGGTGGCCGGGAGCGGTGTCGGCGTCGCGCTGGGTTGGCTGTCGGCGGCGATCGTGAACTGGCATTATCGCGGCGTGTATCGTACGCCGTTGGCCTTCGCCGCGGTGACGCCGAGTGTGGTGATACTCGCGGTGTCGCTGTCGGTGGTGCTCGGACTTGGCGCCGGGTTTCTCGCGGCGCAGCGGCTGGTGCATGTGCCGCCGCTCGATTTGCTGACGGGCCGGCGCGCGGCGTGAAGATTTCCTGATGCTGCTGCGCCTGGCCTGGGCGACGCTCACGCGTCATCGCTCGCGCACGCTGCTCGCCGTGCTTGGTGTCGCGGTGTCCGCGGCGATGCTGCTCGACATGGTGATGCTGTCGAGCGGCATGCGCGCATCGTTTAAAGATCTCTTATTGTCGCGTGGCTTTCAGCTTCGTATCGCGCCGAAAGGAACGTTGCCGTTCGATACCGATGCGACGATTCCGGACGCGAGCGACGTCGTGCATGCGTTGCAGGCGATTCCGGGCGTGACGACCGTCAGTCCCGTGCTCGGAGGCCAGGTGCACGCGATCGTCGGCGATCGCACCGTGACCGCCAGCGCGCTCGGGCTCAATGCGGCTGTCCAGGGCGACTACGAGATCCTCGCCGGGCGGATTCCGGACGGGCCGAACGAGATCGTCGCGAACGACGACTTTCTTCGCGCGGCGCACGCGGCGGTTGGTGATACCATCCCCGCCGCCGCCGGGTACGATCCGCAGCTGCGCTCGTACTCGGGCCGGAGGACGTTGCGCATCGTGGCGCGCGCGCGATTCCTCTATCTCGCGGCCGGCCAGCGCGCGGTGGCGTTGCCACTGGCGACGCTGCAGGCCATGCAGGGCACGATTGGTCACGATCGCGTGTCGCTCGTGATGATTCGCGCCGCATCGAACGCGAACGTCGACAGTATCACGCGCCGCATCGAGGCCGCTTTGCCGCGCGTCAGCGTCATTTCCACCGAGAGCGCGCTTCAGCAGGTCGATCAGCGTCTGAGCTACTTTCGCCAGCTCGCGCTCATCCTCGGCGTGGTGAGCCTCGTCGTCGGATTCCTGCTCGTGAGCACGCTCGTGACCGTGTCGGTGAATGAACGGCTCGGAGAGATCGTCGTGATGCGCGCGATCGGTGTCGCGCGGGGGCGCATCGTGCTGCAAATCGTGGTCGAGGGTGTCGCGATCATGACGATTGGCGCGGCGGCGGGATTAGGGCTGGGGCTCGTCACCGCGCGCTACCTCAATTCGATCCTCGCGTCATTTCCGGGACTTCCCGCGGCGATCGACTTCTTTCTCTTCGAACCGCACGACGCGTGGGCGGCGCTCGGCATGCTGGTGGGCGCGGGGATTCTCGCCGGCATCTATCCCTCGTGGCGAGGTGCGTCGCTGCCGATCGCGGTCACACTGCGCGAGGAGGCGATCGGATGAGCGATCCGCTGCTGAGCGCCCGCGAGTTGAAGCGCGACTATCGCATGGGTGAAGAGCTCGTGCACGCGGTGCGCGGCGTGTCGCTCGAGGTGCGGGCGGGCGAGTATGTGGCGTTCGTCGGCCCTTCCGGTTGCGGCAAGTCGACCATGCTCAATCTGCTCGGCGGCATCGACAAGCCGACGTCCGGTTCGGTGTCGATCGACGGCGTGCGCGTCGACGCCATGTCGGATGCGGCGGCGACGCGCTTTCGCCTGATGCACGTCGGCTTGGTCTTTCAGCGTTTCTATCTCATGCCGGCGTTGACCGCGATGGAAAACATCGAGTTGCCGATGGCCGAGGCAAAGGTGTCGCGCGCGGAGCGGCAGAGGCGTGCACGCGAGTTGCTCGCCTACGTGGGATTGCGCGAGCGGCGCGATCATCGCCCCGCGCAGCTCTCGGGTGGCGAACAGCAGCGTGTGGCGATTGCGCGCGCGCTGGCGAATCAGCCGCGGCTGCTGCTCGCCGATGAGCCGACCGGCGAGCTCGATGCGCGTACGGGCGCGGAGATGATCGAGTTGCTCGGCCGGGTGAATGCGGATGGGACGACGATCGTCGTCGTGACGCACGATGAAGATCTCGCGAATGCGGCGAAACGCGTGGTGCACATGCGCGACGGGGTGATCGTCGACGATCGCCAGCGGGCGTCGCCGTGATCCACTTGCTGGCGCTGCGCAATCTCGCGCTCCGGCCCTGGCGATCCGCGTTCCTGCTGTTCGGCTACAGCCTCGGCGTCGGCGTGATGATCGTGCTGCTGTCGATCGGGGAAGCGTTGTTGAATCAGGCGCGCGACGAGAGGCTGGTCGGCGGCGGATCGATCACCGTGTTGCCTGAAGGCATCGACGTCGAGGTGATGAAGACCGGCGGCCTTGGCGGCATGTTCTTCTCGATCGATCACGCGCGCTTCATCTATCGGCAAGTGCTGGCGGCGCCGCGGCAGGCCGCATACGTCACCGCCGTCGCGCCGCAGGTCGAAGCGAAGTTGCTTTATGCGAGAACTGTGAACGGGCGCGAGGTTCCTGTTCTCGCTTCGGGCGAGATTCCGTCTCGCACGTCGATGGTGGGCGCCGCGCCATCATTGGCGGCGGGGCAGTGGGGCGATGACGGATTCGATCGTGCGTGGCGCGACCCAGCTCCCGGCGAGCTGCGCGATGCGATCGATCATTTCCATGTGCCGCCACCTGAAGTGCGCAACGATCCGGCGTGGGCGGAGTGGCACTATTTCAACGTGTTGTCGGCGGATGGGAAGAAGTGGGCGTTCATTTCGTTCATCGTCGGTGGTGCCGTACCGAATGGTGTGTGGGGTGGTCAGGTCTTGGTGACGACACACGAGCAAGGCGGGATATCTCGGCGATACGTCGCGAACGTGCCCAAAAGCGCGGTGAAGTTCTCGACGACGAGCGCGAACGTGGCGATGGGCGCATCGAGTGTCACGGTATTGACGGACGGGCGCTACGCCGTGCGCGCGCATGCGGTGGCCGAGCATGGAACAGATGCGCTCGATGTCGCGCTGGTCGTTTCGCCGGCGGAGAATGTGTATTTCCCGGGCGGTGCGCTCACGGGCGGCGAAGCGCCGTCGGGCTACGTCGTGCCGGGTCTTCGCGCGGAGGCGACGGGATCGATCTGTGTGAATGGGGTCTGTGAGCGCTACGCTCGCGCGCAGAGCTATCACGATCACAACTGGGGCGTCTGGCGCGGGGTGACGTGGGACTGGGGTGCGTCGCGCGCGGGGGCGTACACGTTGTTGTACGGACGCATTCAGGCGTCGGACAGCGCGACCGCGTCGCAACCGTTGTTCGTGTACGTGACGGATTCGCTGGGCTTTCTGTCGTTGTTTCGGCCGCGAACGATTTCGTATGAGGATGGACTCTCGGTGCGCGTTGGCGATGCGACGATTCATGTGCCGTCGCGCGCGACGATGGTCGATGTGCGGGGCGATGACAGTTTACGGATTGACCTGTCGATCGAAGACGCGACGGCGACGGATACGCGGACGCCGAAGGCGGAGCGCGGGGAAGCGTTCGCGGGGCGCGGACTGGAACGGCCCTATTTCATTCAGATGAAAGGGCGGATGAAGATCAGCGGGCGGGTGGCGGGGAAGGTGGTCGCGGGCGAGGGAGCCGGGTTCTTTGAGACGTACCGGTAGAGAGGCTGGTCGCAGCGGGCACATCGAATAAAACGACCACGTCTGACAAAATCTGATCAGATCCGGGTCTGTGATCTGAGAGGCGGGCGCCATGGCCAGCCTCGACGCACTGCAAGATTACAGATCTTGTCAGATGTGGCCAGACGTTGTCGTTGTTATCTTTTTTTAATACTAGTTCTTGCTATGGCCGAGATTCGTCCCGCTCCACCGGGACTCTCGCTTCCTGCTGGCCCTTCGCCCGCCGTGCCGCGTCATCTAGACGCGACCGGCCTCGATTGAACCCCTCCGCCGCATAGCCACGCACCGTCGGCCATGGGCCGTACTTCTCCGCATATGGGCCCCACCCGCGCTCCAGCTCCGGCTCCACTTCCTCGAACTCGCGCGCGGTAAAATTCGGGTTGTGGCTCGCGATCTGGCCCAGATAGTACGCGCCGCGCACGTCGTCGTACGCACGATCCGCCGGACGATCACGCACCGAATCGAAGTGCGAACGGAAGTACTCCTCGTCGTCGTGCGAAAGCGTGCCCGCCGCATCCGCGACCGCTCGGCCGGCCCACCATCCGCCGAGCGCGCCGGCAATGCCGCCGAGCAACGTGCCGATCGGTCCCGCCGCCGAACCAATCCCCGCTCCGACCAACACGCCCGTAATCCCACCGGTCGCCTCGCCCAGCTCCTCGCCAACGCCTGGATCGCCGTTGTCAGCCATTCTCGAATTCCTCGCCGTGTCGTTCTGTGTCGTTCTACCCGATAGGGCGGCAAGAAAGAGACCGCTTGGCTCCAGTCACCATCACCCACCATCGCCGCACTTGACTCGCATCGGCGCCGCGTGCCGATTCCATCCATGCCCGGGATGATTCGCGTTGGCACTCAAGGCTGGAACTACGATGCGTGGGTCGGACCCTTCTACCCACCCGCCACCCGCGCGACCGAATTTCTGGGCGTCTACGCCCGCGCATTCGATACCGTCGAGGTCGACTCGACGTTCTACGCCATTCCCGCGGTCAAGACCGTGCGCGGCTGGGCGCAGCGGACGCCCGATGATTTCACCTTTTCGCTCAAGCTCCCGCAGGAAATCACCCACGAACGCCGCCTCCGCGACGTCGACGAGCTCGCCAACGAATTCTTCGACCGCGCGCGCGAGCTCGGCCCCAAACTCGGTCCGATCCTCATCCAGCTCGGGCCCGATTTCGGACCGGTCGAGCTGCCGGCCATCGCGGCGTTTCTCCCGAAGCTGCCGCGCGACATCCGCTTCGCGATCGAGTTTCGGCAGCGCGGATGGATCCACGACGGCGTGCTCGCCCTGCTCGCCGAGCATAACGTGGCGCTCACGTTGAGCGACGGACGATGGATTCCGCGCAAGCAGATGATGCAGCTCGCGACACGCCCCACCTCCGATTTCACCTACGTGCGGCTCATGGGTGTCGATCAGAGCATCGTCGATTTCTCGCGCATCCAGGTCGATCGCACGCGCGATCTCGAGACGTGGGCCAACGTACTCTGGCCGTACATCGAGCAGCAGCGGATGGCGTACGTCTACGTGAACAATCATTTCGCCGGCCATTCGCCGCAGTCCGGGCGCGACTTGCAGCGGCTTCTCAAGCAGGACGCCGTCGAGCCCGAACAACTCGGCGAACAAATGAGTCTTTTCTAATGGCAACCGAGGTTTTCGTCCCACGCGTCGGGCCGGGCGCCGGTGCCGAGCGGGTCGAACGCGTTGAAGCGCCCGCCACATCGAAGCTCGCCTACGCCGCGGTGTTCGCGGCCGCCTGCGTGATGATCGGCGTCTACTGGGACATCTCGTGGCACATGTCGATTGGGCGCGACACGTTCTGGACGCCGGCGCATCTGCTCATTCAAACAGGCGGCTTGATCGCCGGGCTCGGATCGGGCGTCGTGGCGCTGCACACCACGTTTCGCGGTTCCGAGGCCGAACGCGCTGCCACCGTCAGCTTCTGGGGCTTTCGCGCGCCGCTCGGGGTGTGGATCTGCATCTGGGGCTGCATCGCCATGCTCGCGTCGGCGCCATTCGACAACTGGTGGCACAACGCATACGGCCTCGACGTGAAGATCATCAGCCCGCCGCACGCGGTGCTCGCGATCGGGATTTTCGCCATCGTCACCGGCGCACTGCTGTTGACGCTGGCCGAGCAGAATCGCGCGGCCGAGCGTGATCGAAGGCGGCTGGCGTGGGTGCTGTCGTTGACGGCCGGCTTTTTCCTCATGAACTACGCGCTGTTTCTGACCGAGTACAGCGAACGCCGCATGATGCACAGCGGCTGGTTCTATGCGATGTGCTCGGCCGCATTTCCGTTTGGTCTCGCCGCGATGGGCCGCGCGATCAAGCTGCGCTGGGCGGCGACCGCGGCGGCGGCGTGGTTCACGGCAATCATGGTCGTGCTGATGTGGACGATCGAACTATTTCCCGCAACGCCCAAGCTGGGACCGATCTTCCAGCACGTCACGCACATGGTGACGCTGCCGTTTCCGCTGCTCGTGATCGCGCCGGCCATCTGCTTCGATCTCATCACACAGCGTCTCGACGGCCGCGTCCCGACACTTGCGCTCGCGGCCATTCTCGGCGCGACGTTCGTGAGCGTGTTTCTCGCCGTGCAGTGGCCGTTCGCCTCGTTCCTGATGACGCCGGCGGCGGCGAACCGCCTGATCAACCCACAGAGCTTCGTGTACTGGATGGCGCCGGCGTATGCGGCGCTGACACGTCGATTCGATCCAGCCGCGCCGGGCGCGTGGTCGTTTGGTGCGTACATGCTGCTCGCCTTCTGCCTCGCGACAGCGTCCAGCGCGCTTGGCTTGGGACGCGGCGCATGGATGCGCCGTGTGCAGCGGTGAAGCGGCGCGCGTTCGGCGCGGTGCTGATTCCCGCCCTGTGGCTCGTCGCATCGGCCCACGTGGGAAGTCCCGACGTCGTATACGACGGATCGGCGGGCGCGTACGCGGTGCGTGTAATTGTCCGGCCTCCGAACGTCGTGCCCGGATTAGCCGACGTCGTCGTGCGCGTGAATGCGAGCGATGCGCGCCGCGTGACGATTCAACCGGTGTTCTGGAAGACCGGCGTCAGTGGCGCGCCGATCGGCGACGAAGCTCGCCGTGTCGCGGGTGAGGCGAATCTCTACAGCGGTCAGGTGTGGCTGATGTCGCGCGGCGCGTACAGCGTCTACGTGAATGTCGAGGGCGCCCGCGGTTCCGGCACCGCGGTTGTGCCGGTGAATTCGATCGCGACCGCGCGCCTCGGCATGTCGCCGTTCCTCGGCGGCATTCTCGTCGTGCTCGGCGGCGTGTTGATCGCGGGGCTCATCACGATCGTGCGCGCGGCGGCCGGCGAGGGTGTGTTGCCGCCGGGCCAAGTGGCCGATGCATCGGTGCGGCGCCGCGCGAATCGCTTCGCGCTGATCGCGACGCCGCTCTTCGCCGTTCTCGTATTCGGCGGCGCGAAGTGGTGGAATACAGTCGATGCGGCGTACCGCCGCACGATGTTTCGTCCGCCGGCAGTGGATGTTGCGCTTTCGGCGAATGGCCTGTTGCAGCTGAACGTTCACGACACGGCATCATATCGCGCGCTGTTCGCGCCCGTCGTGCCCGATCACGGCAAGATGATGCACCTGTTCATCGTGAGCGAGCCGGATCATCTCGTGTTCGCACATCTGCATCCGGTGCAGGGGGACTCGCTTCACTTCAGCACGACGCTGCCGCCTCTGCCGGCCGGCCACTACCGGTTGTTCGGCGATCTCACGATCGAAACGGGTGCGTCGTTCACGGTGACGAACACGTTCGACGTCGGCAGCTCGGCTTCGAATGGAGCGCCGGCAGATTCCGACGACGCGTGGCTGGAATCGCGGACGCTAGCGCCGGCCAATCGCGGAGCGATCGCGCGTCTCGGGGGCGGCTCGACGTTGACGTGGCTGACGAACGGTCCGATCGTCGCGCGGCGTCCTCTGGATCTGGCCTTCGAAGTGAAAGATTCGGCCGGCCGAGTAGCCGCGCTGCAGCCGTTTCTCGGCATGGCGGCGCACGCCGTCGTGCTCGCGAGCGATGATTCAGTTTTCATTCATCTACACCCGATGGGTACCGTCACCGCGGCCGCGCAGCAGATATTTCAGGCGCGCGACCGCGGCGACACGACCGCGCGCGGCCGTCTTCGCGCCGACGCAGTGATTTCGCCGGCGATGGACATGAGCTACTCGGGCTCGCTGTCCTTTCCATATGAGTTTCCTAAAGCGGGACGCTATCGCATGTGGGTGCAAGTGAAGCGGCAGAACCGAATTCTCACCGGAGCCTTCGACATCGACGTCCGCGGTAGCTCGAATTGAAAGGCGCGCGCCTCTGGCTGTTCGTGGCGATTGCCGTCGCGGCCGCCGCGGGCTGCATTCGCCTCGGCGTCTGGCAGTTGAGCCGACTGCATCAACGCCGCGCGCGAAACGCACTCGTGATCTCGCGGCTCGATTCAGCCGAAGCCGACGTGACTCAGCTTCCGCATGACACGGCCGAAGCCCGTTTTCGTCGCGCGCGCGTCACCGGCGTCGCGGACTACGCGCACGAGCTCATCTACGCGGCGCGGACGCACAATGGATCGCCAGGCGTGAATCTCCTCACGCCGGTTCGCATTCCCGGGCACGATACCGCCGTGCTGGTCAATCGCGGGTGGATCTACGCGCCGGATGGAGCGTCGGTCGACCAAGTGCGGTGGCGCGACACCGCCACGACGTTCAGCGGCTATGCGGAGGAGATTCCGTCCGTGTCGGGAACCGCGTTCGCCTCGAAGCCGAACGTCATTTCACGGCTGGGATACGCGGCCGTGTCGCACGCGCTCCCCTACCCGGTGTCGCCGGTGTACGTCGTGCTGCTCGGCGACTCGGTGATGCGGGCCGACAAGATGGCGCGCCTCACCGTGCCGCCGCTCGACGAGGGCCCGCACATGAGCTACGCGATCCAATGGTTCGCGTTCGCATGTGTGGCCCTCGGCGGCGCGGGCATCGTGATCACGCAGTCACGACGCGAGCGGCATCACCAGCATCACGGCGGCGCGTTCGACGATAACGACGCGCCAGATTGAGCAGCAGGTCGGCGGAAATCACGACGGCGACGATCACCGCCGGCCGCGGAACGTCGAACGCGAAGCCGAGCACGAGCAGCGCGAGTATCGTGAGCGTCGAGAATGGACAACTCGTCAACAGCCACTCGGCCAGCTGGTCGATCAACGACGTGCGTGTGGTCGAATTCGGACGGCTCGAGGCATGCATAGATCACTCGGGGAAGCGAACGGAAGAATTTCGAAACTGCGGCTGCATCGCCAACGCCGAAGGTTGCGCCTTTGCGCGCGGTTGAGAGAGTGGCCGGAGTCACACCGCGACGGTGATTTCCTCAGTCGTCGTCCCCGCTGTACCTTATGAACGACGGAACATCACGGCGAGCGTGTATGACGAATCCAGCGGCGAGTCCGGTTTCTGAACGTGAAGCGCGCGATGTGGCCGAAGCGGCGCGCGAGAGCGAATGGTCCGGCGAGAGCTTCGTGCGCGAGCTGTTTCTCGGCCGCTTTCGGCTGGATCTGATTCATCCACATCCCGCTGAAGATCCAAGCGAGGAAGCGCGCGCGAAGCCGTTTTTCGACAAGCTCCAGGCATTTCTCGAGCGCGTCGATTCCGACATGATCGACCGCACGGGCGAGATTCCCGAAGAGTACGTGCAGGAGCTGCGCGACATCGGCGCGTTCGGCATCAAGATCCCGACCGAGTACGGCGGTCTTGGGCTTTCGTACTCGAGCTACGTGAAAGCGATGGCGATGGTGACGTCGAAAGACGGCTCGCTCACCGCGCTGCTCTCCGCACACCAGTCGATCGGATTGCCGCAGCCGCTCAAGCTGTTCGGCAGCGACGAGCAGAAAAAAAAGTTCTTCCCTAGACTGGCCAAGGGAGCGATCAGCGCGTTCGCGCTCACGGAAGTCGACGCGGGATCGGATCCGGCGAACATGCACGCCCACGCCGAGCCGAGCGCCGACGGATCGCACTTCATCTTGAATGGCGAAAAGTTGTGGTGCACCAACGGCACGCGCGCCGAGCTGCTGCTCGTCATGGCGCGGACGCCGGACGCCGTCGTCAACGGCAAGCCGCGCAAGCAGATCACGGCATTCATCGTCGAGACGTCGTGGCCCGGCGTGGAAGTCGTGCACCGCTGCCGCTTCATGGGGCTCAAGGCCATCGAGAACGGCGTGATTCACTTCACGAACGTGAAGGTTCCGCGCGAAAACATTCTGTGGGGTGAGGGCAAGGGACTCAAGCTGGCGCTGATCACGCTCAACACCGGCCGGCTCACGCTGCCGGCGAGCGTCGCCGGCGGCGGCAAGGCGATGCTGCTTACCTCGCGCACGTGGGCGCAGGAGCGCGTGCAGTGGGGCGCGCCGATCGGCAAGCACGAAGCGGTGGCGCAGAAAGTCGCCATGATGGCCGCGAACACGTTCGCGATGGAAGCGATCTCCGGCCTCACCGTCGGCCTGGCCGAACATGGGCACTATGACATCAGGCTGGAAGCGGCGATCGCGAAGATGTACAACACCGAGCATGGGTGGCACATCGTCGACGACGCGCTGCAGATTCGCGGCGGCCGCGGTTACGAGACCGCCGACTCGCTGCGCGCGCGCGGCGAGCGTCCAATTCCCATTGAACGCGCAATGCGCGACGCCCGCATCAACCTGATCTTCGAGGGATCGTCGGAGATCATGCGGCTGTTCATCGCGCGCGAAGCGGTCGACCATCACTTCAAGACCGCGTTCGCGCTCGTCGACAAGGAATCATCGAAAGGCGAGAAAGCGGCGGCGTTCGGGCGCGTGATGAAATTCTATCCGACGTGGTATCCGGCGCGGTGGGTCGGCAAGGGACAGGTACCGGGATCATTCGGCGAATTCGGTCCGCTCGCCGGCCACATGCGATTCGCCGAGCGTCACACGAGAAAGCTCGGCCGCGCGATCTTCCATGCGATGGTGCGGCTTGGCCCCAAGCTCGAGCGGCGGCAGCTCGTGCTGTTCCGCGCGGTGGACATCGGCGCCGAGCTGTTCGCGATGAGCGCCGCGTGCGTGCGCGCGCGCAAGCTGGCGAAGGAAGGAAACAAGAACGCGAACGGCCTGGCGGATCTGTTCTGCCGTGCGGCGCGTGTGCGCATCGCGCGCCTATTCGATGATTTCTACGGGCACTACGACGCGGAGATGTATCGCGTGGCGCAGCAGGTCATGCGCGGCGAGCATGCGTGGCTCGAGACGGGGATCATCAGTCCGCTCGAGGATCGCGCCGATGGCGCGAACCTGACGCAGACGCAGGATAACATTCGCGTGGCCGCGGGCCGATAACGCGAGCGGCTCCGAGGCTTCCAGCTTCTTACAGCTCGCGGTACGCTTCCCGCTCGCGCGACCACGGGAACTGCGCGGGGTGCAGTATGTGGGCGAGCAGCTCGACGCCATCGACCAGTCGCGGTCCCGGCCGCGCGAAGTAGGCGTTGGCATCGACGGCGACGATACGCGGCGCATCGATGCCGAGCATTGGAGCTTGTTCGATCGCTCCGGCCAATGAGAATCCACATGGGCCGACGATGATCACATCGGGGGCGGCCGCGGGAATTTCGTCGCGATCGATGCGCACTGAATCGGCGTTCGGTCGTGCGATGAGCGGTACGCCTCCGGCGCGCTCGATCATCTCGGGCACCCAGTGTCCGGCGCAGTAGATCGGCTCGACCCACTCGGCGAAGAACACGGTCGGGTGACTTGTTCCTTTCATGCGTTCGGAGACATGCGCCAGACGTTGTTCCCGTTCCGCCAAGAGCGCCTCCGCGCGCGCTTCCGTTCCCGTCGCCCGTGCGACGGCGCGAAGGTTGTCGGCGACGTCCTCGAACGATCGCGGCGTGAGATACAGAATCTCAGGACGCGGCGACAGCGATGCGAGGAGTCGAGTAACGTCGTTGCCTGACGGCGCGCAGACCTGACATAGGTCCTGTGTGATGATCAGATCGGGCGCGAGCGCGCGCAGCAACGATTCATCGACGACATAGAGGCTCTCGCCACCGTGCAGTCGTTGTCGGACCGCATCGTCGATCGCGGCCGGGCCGAGCGCGGCCAATGCCATCGCCGAATGCACGACAACGGGCCGCTCGCGCGCGATCGCCGGATAGTCGCATTCGTGCGAGACGCCGACGAGCGACTCCTCGAGCCCAAGCGCGCATACGATCTCTGTCGCGGCCGGCAAGAAGGAGACGACTCGCACCTGGGCCCTCAATCGGCCACGAACGCCGTGTAGCCCTCGTCCGCGATCGCGTCCTCGATCGCGTCGACGTTCGTTTTCGCGGGATCGAACTTGAGCTTCGCCGAGCCGACCTGTACGTCGCCGACTCTCACGCCGTCGGTTTTCTCGAGGCGTCCACGCACCGCGCGGACGCAGTGCTCGCACGTCATTCCTTCGATCGTCAGGTTCAGCGCTTCCATCGTGGCCCTCGAGATTGTTCGCCGAGAAAGTTAACGCTTCGGCACGAACGAGCCGAGTTTTCCCGCGACGCTTGGCCGCGCCGCCGCGGTACTCGATGCCGGCTTGTTCGGCGTCGGCGGATGCGGCTTGGAGACGGTCGCCTTCGGTGGCGCCGCGAGAAGCGGTTTCATCACGCGCGGCACCGGTGGCTTCGGCAGTTTGGGAGGCAGCGGCAAGCCGCCGACGGATCGCGCCAGCGTTGGACGTGACTGCGCCGGCGGCTTCGGCCGCGGCGATCCAGGTTTGGCTTTCATCGCAACAGAATGTGCAACGCGACGTTGAAGTAAATGATCAACCCCGTCACGTCCACGAACGTGGCGATGAACGGCGCCGACGCGCTCGCGGGATCGAAGCCCAGGCCTCGGAAAATGAACGGCAGCATCGAGCCGACGAGCGTGCCGAACATCACGACGCCCACGAGCGCGACGGCGACGGTGAGCGCGAGTGGATTATGCACGATGTGCACGACGGGCACGCCGTTGGCGAACGTGATGTCGTAGTTGTGACCAAGCTTGAATCCGAGCACCGTCCAGCCGTGCTCCGCCATGTACTGCCACGCCTCGATGCGCGCGAAGCCGATGATCGCCAGGATCACGCCGAGCGTGAGCCCCGTCGCGATCTCGCGGCTCGCGACACGCCACCAGTCGCGAAGCGACACTTCGCGGAGCGCGAGCGCCCGGATGAGCAGCGACGTGCCCTGCGAGCCCGAGTTGCCGCCTGAGCTCACGATGAGCGGCAAGAACAACGCGAGCACGGTCTGCTCGTCGATCACCTTCTGATATGACGCGAGTGCGGTCGCCGTCAGCATCTCACCAAGGAACAGCGCGCTCAACCACCCCGCGCGCTTCTTGATCATGCGCCAGAAGCCGATCGTCGAATACGGCTCGTCCAGCGCCTCCATACCGCCGAGCTTCTGGACGTCTTCGGTCTGTTCTTCCTGAATCGCGTCGATGATGTCGTCGACGGTGATCACACCCATGATGTGGCCGGACTCGCTCACGACGGGCACCGCGACGAGGTCGTAGTTCGCGATTACGCGCGCGACCTCTTCGCGGTCGGCCTGCGGCGACACACTCACCACTTCCGACCACGCGATGTCGTTGATGCGCGCCCCCGCCGGCGCGGCGAGCAGCTCGCGCAGCGACATCACCCCGACCACGCGATTCTGTGCGTCGGTCGTGTAGATGGCGTGCATGGCCTCCCGGCGTCCGGAGCGCGCGACGGCGCGCACATTCTCGAGCGCCGCTTCCACGGTCATGTCCGCCGACACCGAGACGAACTCGGTGGTCATCAGACCGCCGCCGGTGTCCGGCTCGTACGCGAGCAGCTTCTCGGTTTCCTGCCGCGCTTCGGCCGGAATCTCCGAGAGGATCTCCTCGACGTGCTCCTCGTCGATCTCCTCGAGCGTGTCGGCGCGATCGTCCGGCGTCATGGCCGAGACGAGCTCCGCTGCCTGACGCGGCGTGATGCCTTCGAGGAATTCGGTTCTCAGCTCTTCGTCGAGATACTCCAGCACGTCGGCGGCGCGATCCGGTCCGAGCGCGGCGAGGAACGCCTGCAGCTGTTGGTGCTCCAGCAGCTCGGCGACGTCGGCGAGATCGGCGGGGTGAATCTCCTCCGTCTCCGCGCGGATGTCGGCCGGCGACTCCTCGAGGAGCGCGACGATATCGGGCGCGAGCAATGCCGCGACCGGACGGTCCTCTGGGTTGCGCTGTGCTGGGGCCATGGTGCCGTCCTTTACCGAGATCGTTCCTCGCGTCGGCGCTACGCACCTCCGCTTGGAATTCCGCCAGGACGGTTGAACCGTGGGCGGATTCGCGGCGGCAAGTTAGGCACGACGAGCGCGGCGGCACAACCCTGAATCGCGACGAATCTGCGCTAAGTGATACAAATCTCGTGGCGCATCGTGAGCCGGCGCATCGTGAGCCGCGGTGTCATCCTGAGCGAAGCGAAGGATCTCTCTCCTCGGCGACGCAGGGTCCTTCGCTCGCTGCGCTCGCTCAGGATGACAAGGACGGCGTTTGACGTTAGCCTCATGACGTGTCTTCCTCCGTCACGTCTTCGCTCGACGCCGCGCTCGACGCCGAGTTGGAATCGCTGCGACAGGCCGGCCTCGAGCGATCGCTTCGAGTCGTTCGTCGGACGCTCGGCGCCGACGTCGAAGTCGACGGTGCGCCCGCGATCGACTTCTCATCGAACGATTACCTCGGCCTTTCGACCGATGCTCGGCTCGCTGCCGCGGGCGCCGAGGCGGCGCAGGAATACGGAAGCGGCGCTGGCGCATCGCGGCTCATTTCCGGAAACAGTCCGGCCCACGAGGCGCTGGAGCGCGACCTGGCCGAGTTCTTCGGCACCGGGGCGACGTTGTCGTTCGCGACCGGGTACGCCGCGAACGTCGGCACGATCGGCGCCCTCGTTGGCCGCGGCGACGCGATCTTCTCCGACCAGCTCAATCACGCGTCGCTGATCGACGGATGCCGGCTCAGTCGCGCTGCCGTCCACGTCTATCCGCACGCTGACATGGACGCACTGCGCGGGCTGCTCGCTCGAGCGCGCGCGAGCACGCGGCGCGCCGTCATCGTGACCGACGGGCTCTTCTCGATGGACGGCGACCTCGCGCCCCTGCCCGAGATCGTCGCGCTCGCGCGTGCTTTCGACGCCTGGGTCTACGTCGACGACGCGCATGCGACCGGCGTCCTCGGTTCGCATGGACGCGGGTCACCGGAGCACTGCGGCGTCGAGGGCGACATCGACGTGCTCGTTGGCACGCTGGGCAAAGCGTTCGGCGGCGCGGGTGCGTACGTCGCGGGAAGCGAGACACTTCGGCGCCTGCTGATCAATCGCGCGCGCAGCTTCGTGTTTTCCACCGGACCGCTGCCGGCGCAGGCTGCGATAGCGCGCGCCGCGATCGGCATCGTCCGCGCCGAGCCGGATCGTCGAGCGCGTGTCGCGCGAAACGCCGATGCGATGCGTGCGGCGCTCACCGAGCGACGCATTCCGGGCGTCGCGCCGACGGGAACGCACATCATTCCGATTCACATCGGCCATGCCGCCGCGACAGCTCGTATCGGGAATGAGCTCGCGCGGCGCGGCGTACTGGTCGGCGCCGTTCGGCCGCCAACGGTTCCCGACGGAACGTCGCGGCTCCGCATATCGCTGAGCGCCGCGCACACGGACGATCAGATCGGGCGACTGGCGGATACACTCGCCGACGTGATTCACGAATGAAGCACACGCCTTTCGATGTGAGCGCCGCGGATGCGCGGCACGTTTGGCATCCGTACACGCAGCACGGGTTGCGCGAGCCGGCGGACGTCATCGTGCGCGCCGAGGGCGCCTATCTCTACGACGCGTCGGGCCGCGCGATCTTCGACGCCATCTCGTCGTGGTGGGTGACGCTGCACGGCCACGCGCAGCCGGAGATCGCCGACGCGATCGCGCGCCAGGCTCGCGAGCTGGAGCAAGTCATCTTCGCGGGTTTCACCCACGAACCGGCGGCGCGCCTGGCCGAGTCGCTGGTGAAGCGCGTGCCGTCCGGTCTCGAGCGCGTCTTTTTCTCCGACGACGGGTCCACCGCGGTCGAGGTCGCGGTGAAGATGGCGCTGCAGTACTGGCAGAATCGCGGTGAGAAGCGCCGCGTCATCGTGGCTTTAGAGAATGCGTATCACGGCGACACGTTCGGCGCGATGAGCGTCAGCGCGCGCGGCCTGTTCACCGACCCGTTCGCCGAGGAGCTGTTCGAGGTCGTGCATCTGCCCGATCCGTCGGAGGAAGACGTCGTCTCGGCATTCGAGCACGTCGTGGCGGTGCGCGAGGGGCAGGTGGCGGCGCTCATCGTCGAACCGATGGTGCAGGGCGCCGGCGGCATGCGTCTGTGGCCGGCCGAATCGCTGGCGGCGCTGCGCGAGATCGCGAAGCGTGACGGCGCGTTGTTCATCGCCGACGAGGTGATGACGGGCTTTGGCCGCACCGGCCCACTGTTCGCGTGCGAGCATGCGCGCGTAAGTCCCGATCTGATGTGCGTCTCCAAGGGCATCACCGGCGGCTTTCTTCCGCTCGGAGCCACGTTCGCGACGGACGAGATCTTCAAGGCGTTCCAATCGACGGATCGTAAGAGAACACTATTTCACGGACACTCATACACGGCCAACCCCATCGCGTGCGCGGCGGGGCTGGCGTCGCTCGCGTTGCTCGACGAGGCGTGTGGGTCACGCCGGCGCGCCATCGAGGCGGGCCATCGCGCGGCGGTGGGGCGTTTCGCCGGCATTCGTACCGTCACCAACGTCCGCGTCCTCGGGACGATCTTCGCGCTGGATCTCGTCGCGCCGGACACCGGGTATCTGAGTGGTATCGGTCCGCGCTTGCGCGCGTTCGCTCTCGAGCGCGGCGTGCTCCTCCGCCCACTCGGCGACACCGTGTACGTCCTGCCGCCCTATTGCTCCACGGCCGACGATCTCGGAAAGGCGTACGACGTCATCGCCGAATTCGCGGAGGGACTGTGATTCGACTCGGCATCACCGGAACGGACACTGGCGTCGGCAAAACCATGGTCGGTTGCGCGATCGCCGCCGGCCTGCGCAGGCGCGGGCTTCGCGTTGCGGCGATGAAACCGGTCGAGACCGGCGTCGCGTTCGATGATGAATCGCGCGACGGCATGCGGCTGGCGAAAGCCGCGGGCGCGGTGCTGCCGCTGTCGATCGTTGCACCGCTCGTTTTCGCCGATCCAATCGCGCCGCTCGCGGCCGCGCGTCGCTCGCGGTCGTCGGTCGATCTCAACGTGCTCGATCACACGATTCGCACCGCGGTCGCCGAATGCGACGCGCTGCTCGTCGAAGGCGCGGGTGGCTTGCTCGTTCCGATCGCCGACCGCTTGTCATTCGACGGGTTGTTCGCGCGCTGGAATCTCGACGTGCTGGTCGTCGCGGCGAATCGCCTGGGCGTGATCAACCACACCCGGCTCACGATCGCCGCGGCTCGTGCGGCGGGGCTGGTCGTGCGCGCCGTCGCGTTGAACAACGTCAAGCCGTCGAGCGACACGTCGGCGCGCGAGAACGGCCTGCTGATCGCCGAGCTCGAGGATGTTCCCGTCGTCGAGCTTCCGTGGCTCGCCGACACCGACGAACTTGATTCGATATCCGACCTCCTCCTTCCTCATGTCATTTCAGAATTGGAACTCGCTGGCGGACAAGGCGCTCGCCGGTGAGCTGATCTCGCGCGACGAAGCGCTTGCGGTGCTCAGCGCTCCGGACGACGCGATGCTCGACCAGCTTGCCGCGGCCTATCGCGTGCGCCGGCATCACTTCGGCAATCGCGTGCGCCTGCACTTTTTATTGAATGCGCAGAGCGGGCTGTGTCCCGAGGACTGTCACTACTGCTCGCAGTCCGCGGTGTCGGCGGCGGAGATCGAGAAGTATCCCTTCCTGGCGCGCGAAAAGATTCTCGCGGCGGCCGATCGCGCGGCGAAGCTCAACGTCGGCACGTTCTGCATGGTGATCTCGGGCCGCGCGCCCGGGGGCCGGGTGTTCGACAAGGTGCTCGACGCGGTGCGCGAGGTGAAGGCGCGACACGACATGCACGTGTGCGCATGTCTTGGATTGCTCACCGAAGATCACGTCCGACGGCTCGAGGAGGCCGGCGTCGATCAGGTGAATCACAACCTGAACAGCTCCGAGCGATTCACCGACGAGATCGTGACGACGCACACGTTCGGCGACCGCGTCGCGACGGTGAACAACGTCGCGCAGTCACGGATGAAGACCTGCTCGGGCGGTATCATCGGCATGGGCGAGAGTCGCGACGACGTGATCGACCTCGCGCTCTCGTTGCGCGAGCTCGGGGTGCGCAGCGTGCCGGTGAATTTCCTCATTCCAATTCCTGGAACGCCGTTCGAGACGTTGCGCGCGCTCGATCCGCGCTACTGCCTCCGCGTGCTGTGCTTGTATCGCTTCATCCTGCCGTCGCAGGAGATTCGAATCGCCGGCGGGCGCGAAGTGCATTTGCGGTCCATGCAGCCGCTCGGCCTCTACGCGGCGAACTCGATTTTCATCGGCGACTATCTCACGACGCCGGGCCAGGCCGCACGCGCCGACTACGAGATGATTCGCGATGCCGGTTTCGTGCTCGAGTCGCCGGATGGAGCAGCGCTCGACGCCGCACGGCTGGACGAGCTGTTGACGGCGGCGGACGTGCTGGTCGAGAGCGATCAGCTATCCAACGCCAACTCGATCAATTCGATCGTCTCACGCTGAAACCTCAGCAGCTCCGCCGCCAGCGGCTGGTCCTCCGGCGCGTAGCCGGGAAGCATTCGCTCGTCGAAGCTCAGTTGCATCCTCTCACTCGCGAGAATGGCGCGCGCGCGATCCGCATCGCTCAACGATCGGGGCGTGGCCAGCAAGTCCCTGTTCGCCTGACCGGCAGCTCGCCGCGCGTCGTCAATCCATCGCTGTTGTTTGGGCGTCAGATGCGCCGCGCGCCCTTCTCGCACTTGACGGTGATGGAGAATGCTTTCGGCAAACCGAGCGTACATCTTCTCGAATGTCGTCCTGCGCCGCGCAAGGAGCGTGAACAGGCGAGCGAGCTTCGGGTCACTGGCCTGCTTCGCGAAGACTCGTAACGGGTCAGGCGTCCGCGGCATGATTGAAATAGTCCAATGAGTTCCGCGGTCCGCCGGTCGCCGGCGGCCCCGGTCCCTAAACGACGGGGAGTACCCGTCGATCGGTCTTGCCGGCGACCACCGTGTAACCCGCCACCGCCACCGCCTCGCGCAACTGATCGACCGTCACCCGTCCGTCATGCTCCACCTCGATCGCGCCGATCGACACGTCCGCCCGCGAGATGCCTTCCAGCGCGGTGAGCGCGGTAAATACCGCGCGCACGCAATGCTGGCAGCTCATTCCCTCGACGCGCGCTCGCGTGATCATGCGTGAAAGATAGCGAACTGATAACGACGCGATAACTTCCCTCGCATGAACACAGCCTTCCTCGGCCTGGGCGCCATCGGGCGCCCGATGGCCGCACGCATCGCCGCGGCCGGTATGCCGCTCGCGGTCTGGAATCGCACGGCCGAGCGCGCCGAATCGTTCGCGACCGAGCACCGCGCGCGGCACGCGAAGTCGCCGGCCGACGCCGCGCGCGACGCCCAAGTCATCGTCATCTGCCTGTCGACGTCGCCCGACGTCTATTCGCTGCTCGACGGCGACGAAGGATTGCTCGCCGGCATCGAGCGCGGCGCGATCGTCGTCGATTGCACGTCGGGCGATCCGGGCACGTCGCGCAAGATCGCCGCGAGACTCGCCGAAAAAGGCGCCGACTTTCTCGACGCCCCGGTGAGCGGTGGCGTGAGCGGTGCGGAAAAGGGAATCCTCACCGTGATGGTTGGCGGCGATGCCGCCGTGCTCGACCGCGCTCGGCCAGTCATCGCGACGTTCGGTCAAAAAATTGTTCACTGCGGCGACATCGGCGCGGGCGACACCGTGAAGGCGGTGAACCAGGCCTTCCTCGCCATTCATCTCCTGTCGGCGGCCGAAGGGCTGGCGACGCTCGTGAAAGAAGGCGTGGATCCCGCGAAGGCGCTCGAAGTGATCAACGCCTCGAGCGGCCGATCGAACTCGTCGATGAATCTCATTCCCGAGCGCGTCCTCACGCGCGCCTTTCCGCGGACGTTTCGACTTGCGCTGCTCGAAAAGGACATCGGCATCGCCGCGGGATTGGCGCGCGACAATCGCGTACCCGCGCCGGTCACGCAACTCACGGCGGACGTGTTTCGCATCGCGCGCGGCGAGCTCGGTGAGCTCGCCGACCACGTGGAGATCGTGAAGCTCATCGAGCAGTGGGCAGGAGTGGAGATTCAATGACCGCGACCGCGCGCGATACGACGGCGCACGTCGCGAGCGTCGCCGAGATTCGCTCACGCTTTCCCGCGCTCGAACGAATGCACAACGGGCATCCCGTCGCGTACTTCGACGGGCCGGGTGGAACACAGGTGCCGCGCGACGTCGTCGACGCGATGGCGGAGTATCTCTATCACCACAACGCGAACACGCACTGGAAGTATCCGACGAGCGAAGAGACCGACGCGCTGCTCGCCGAGGCGCGGCAGGCGATGGCCGACTTCGTGAACGGCCGCGCCGACGAGATCGCGTTTGGACAGAACATGACGACGCTCACGTTCCATCTCGCGCGCGCGTTCGGCAGCGAGTGGGGCAAGGGCGACGAGATCGTCATCACGGAGATCGATCACCACGGCAACGTCGCGCCGTGGACGTGGCTCGAGAAGGAGCGCGGCGTCACGGTGCGCATGGTGCGCCTCAATACCGAGCGCGGGTGTCTCGATTGGAGCGATCTCGAGAAGGCGATCACGCCGCGCACCAAGCTGCTCGCGATCAACGCGGCATCGAACGCGCTCGGCACCATCACCGACGTCGCGAAAGCCGGTGCGCTCGCGCATGTCGTCGGCGCCAAGGTCTTCGTCGATGCGGTGCATTACTCGCCGCACGTCCTGGTCGACGTCCAGCAACTCGGCTGCGATTTCCTCGGCTGCTCGGCATACAAGTTCTATGGGCCGCACATCGGCATGCTGTGGGGCAAGAAGGATTTGATCGAGGCGCTGGACGCGCCGCGGTTGGATCCCGCGCCGCAGGATTCGCCCGAACGGCTGGAGACCGGAACGCAGAATCACGAAGGTATGGTCGGCGCGGCGGCGGCGGTCGATTTTCTGGCGTCGTTGGCCGGCGGCGAGATGAATCGGCGCGGCGCGCTGCGCCGCACGTTCGACACGCTGCACGCGCGCGGCGACTCGCTGCTCACGACGCTCTGGAATTCGCTCGCGGAGATCGACGGACTCACGTTGTACGGTCCGCCGCCGGGCACACCGCGCACGCCGACGCTGTCGTTCACGCTGCGCGCCTTCACGACCGACGACGTGGCGATCGCGCTCGCCAAGCGCGGCGTGTTCGTGTCGAACGGCGATTTCTATGCGGCGACGATCGTCGATCGCCTGGGCCTGCGCCCGCACGGGTTGGTGCGCGTCGGGTGCAGCTGCTACACGAGCGAGGATGAAGTCGGCCGGCTGATCGAGGGCCTGCGGGCGATCGCGGCCGGACGAACCTAGCGCGCGAACGATCGCCCGCTACTTCTTCCGCGACACCAGCGTTTTCTCCAGCGCCGGCATGTACACGTCGTAGATCGAGCCGGGGTTCCACATCACCCAGCCGTCGTAACCCGCGTCGTACACTGCCTGCTTTTCCGCCTTGAGCTGCTCCGGCCCGTATTCCGGCTTCCCGAGCGTGAAGGCCTGAAGCCAGGGACGGATGTGTTCAGGAGTTGTAATACCAATTCTCTTATCGCGCACCTTCGCCCGGTCGATCGCCCACTTGATCACCTTGTACGGCTCGGCGTTGGGATGCGGCACCCCCGGCACGTCGTCCGAGCGGTAGTGTGACGGGTAGACCATCGGCAGCACCACGTCGACGTTCGGCGAGATCTTCTCCCAGTCCTGACCAACTTCCAGCGGACCGGCGACCGTCGTCACCAGACCAAAGATGTCCGCCGTCACGCGCACGCCCAGCTTGTTCATGCGGGCCTTGGCTTCCTTGAGGTACGCGGCGAGTGCGTCCGGCTTCGACACGCCGCCGTTGTCGGGAAATACCTGCGGCGGAAGGCTCGGATATGGTTCAGGAAAGCGGATGTAATCGAACTGAATCTCGCCGAAGCCCATCTTCGCCAGCTCTTCGGCGACGCCGATGTTGTACGCCCACAGCTCGCGATGATAGGGATTCACCCACGCGATGCCTTTCTTGTCGCGCCAGATCGAGTTGTCCTTGCGGCGAATCGTCCACTCCGGATGGACGCGCGCCGTCACCGAATCCTTGAACACGACGATGCGCGCGATCGCCAGGATGTGATGGGCCTTGAGCGTGTCGAGCAGCGCGTGCAGGTCGCGCACCTTGTTCGCGGTGCCGGCGTTCTTCGCGAACTCGGGATTCTCGGTCTTGTAGTTCAACCCGAACTCGTCCTTCATGTCGATGACGAGCGCGTTGATCTCGGTTTCATCCGCGGCGGCGAGCAGCTTCGCCATGCGCTTCTTGCTTTGCGAAGCCCAGCGATTCACGTACAGCGCGCGCACGGTCGTCGGCGCGGACTGTTGTGCGACGAGCGGCGTGGTGACAACGAGAGCGATCGACGCGAGCAGCGAGAGAACGGCAAGTGAGCGGCGCATGCGCAGAATTCTAGCGTATATTTGCCCGCAATGAGGCTCGCTCCGCGTCGTTTGCTCGCCTGGGTTCCGCTCGCCGCGGCTGTCGCTGCCATCGCGTGCGCGCGGCCGCACGAGGTGTCACGCAATGCGGCTCCTCGCTCGGAGTTCCTCGTGAGCGGCGGCGATTCGACGTACTGGGTCACGACCGGGACAGAGGCGCGCGCGCACGTTCGCGGCGTTCCGCTCACACTCGCGCGCTACGAGGGCAAGTTCTTCGAGCTGTATGTCGCCGACGAGGATCTCTCGTACGACGACGCGCTCCTCTTGGGCGAGCGCGTTTTTCGCCGCGACCTCTCGACCGGCGACAGCTTGCTGGTGTTCGCCGACACGACGGTGCCGCGCATCGCGGAGGCGTACGGACGTGCGCACCCCGACGAGCGGCCGCTGGATCCGAACGAGGACGGCGAGGCCGATCCCAGCACCAGCGCAACGGCCGAGTTCGATATCCTCGAGGTGCTTGGGCCCTACGTGTCGTTCGAGTACCACGTCGACATCTCGCTTCCTCACGCGCGGCCGTTCCACACGACACGTCGCGGCGTGCTCGACCTGCGCACCGCGAAGACAGTGTCCGTCGCCGACATCGCCGGCGCATCCGCGGCGAGCCATCTCGAATCACTCGGCCGCGATTCCTATCAAACCACGCGCGATTCAATCATCGCCACGCGATCGACGTTGAGCGGCGAGGATCGCCGCGCGGCCGATGCACTGCTCCGCCTCTCGTTCGATCCCTCGAGCTTTACATTGACGTCGATGGATGGCGCGCCGGCGGTGCAATTCGCCGTGCCCGGCTCGGGCCGAGGCGCCGAGGGCGACGTCGTGCAACTCGATCCACTGAAGTTGGATGCGGAGCCCGCGTGGTGGCGCGAAGTGCGCCGGTCGCTGCCGGTCACCGACGACGAAGGTACCGATCGGTGGACCACGCCGGCCTATCGCGTGATCGCCCGCTATGACACCTCGGGCGAAGTCGCGCATCTGTCGCTCGCCGACACGTCGCGGCGTGAATGGCCGATCGGACCGATGTCGGGACCCGTGCATCGCATCGACTGGCTCGATCGTCCAGCGATCGGCGACACCGATCGCCGCGCCCTCGTGCGCGCATTCAACGCAGCCGCCGCGTACGATGAAACTGCCCGTGTCGCATCCTTTTCCTCGCCCATACGCCCATACGTCCATTCGCCCATACGCCCATCAAATGCGTCCTTCCAAAACCGTTCGCGAAAGCCAGCACGAAACGTCCGAGCTCATGATGCCGGAGCATGCCAACAACATGGGGCACGTGTTCGGCGGTGTCATTCTCTCGATGATGGACAAGTGCGCCGCTATCGCCGCGTTTCGGCACAGTCGCGCGGCGGTCGTCACGGCGTCGATCGACCGCGTCGACTTCCGCGAGCCGATTCACTTGGGCGACCTCGTGGTGATGAAGGCGAGCGTCAACTTCGCCGGGCGGTCGTCGATGGAAGTCGGCGTGCGCGTGGAAGCGGAGGAATTGCTCACCGGAAGGCGGCGGCACACTAACTCGTGCTATCTGACGTTCGTTGCCGTGGATCGAAATGGTCGTCCCATCGAAGTACCGGAGTTGAGGCCGGAAACTGACGATGAGCTGCGCCGGAATGGTGCGGCGCAAGAGCGTCGCCGGCGGCGGCTCGAGGAACGCCAGGCGGAGGATCTCCGCAAGCAGCGCCGCTCGACCGAAAGCCCCCGAACCGAGTAGCTTTGTCGTATGCAGTACTTCACCGTCGAGCAGGCCAACAAAACGCTTCCGTTGGTGCGGAAGATCGTCGAGGACGTCGTACAGCAGCACAAGCGCTGGCGTGAGACGATTCTCGAGCTCGACCTGGTGGCATCGACCGCGCGTGCCGACGAGCCGCGCGAACGCGCCGAAGAACTGGAACGTCAGGCGCTGGCGCTGGCGCGCGAGCTGGACGGTTATCAGCGCGAGCTCGAGGACCTTGGCATTCAGCTGAAGGACCGCCGGCTTGGGCTCGTGGACTATCCCAGCGAGATGGGCGGGCGCACGGTGCTGCTGTGTTGGCGTTTAGGTGAGCCCGAGGTCCAGTTCTGGCACGAAGTCGACGCGGGGTACGCGGGCAGGCAGCCGCTGTCGCCCGAGCTGGTCGGCTAACTCCTCCGTAGAAGACGTTCAAGACCGTACACGACCTCACACGGCACGTAAAAACAGACATGGCGAAGAACAGAGTCTGGCACTCGCCGGACGGTATCCAGTGGGTCGTCGACGTCGATCTTCCGGGATCGAGCAACGCGATGGTGATCTTCCGTCACCCCGGCGGATCGACGGGTCGCAAGGACAAGTACGCGTGGTACATCAGCAATGGGCCCGAGGCGCGCAGCGTGACGTCGCGCTTGAGCAAGTCGAAGGTGCTCGATGCATTGACTGATGAGGATATCGCGCGGCTGTTTCGGCGGGCGATGAATATTTCGCGACCGGATCCGTTGCTTCCGTCGCAGGCGTCCGACGGCTAGCACTACGGCCAGGTCCGACAAAATCTGACAAGATCCGTTGCGCCGCGCGCGGCACTCGCAGGGTGTCGCGGAGCAAACAGATCTTGTCAGATCTTGTTAGATCCGGTCGTTTTTAGTTTGTTAATTCGCCTGCGAAGCCAGATCTCGAAACGGAACCTCCACCTCGAGACCATCCTTCCCGACGACGGTCTCCGAAAAGACCCCGCACGCCTCTCGATACAAATCAGCGGCATCCCGGGAATAGCGCGCCGAGAAGTGCGTGAGGACGAGCCTCCGAACGCCGGCGTCGCGCGCGACTTGTGCCGCCTCGCGCGCCGTCGAATGACCCGTCTCCACCGCACGCTCGGCTTCTTCATCACCGAACGTTGCTTCATGAATGAGTAAGTCGGCGCCGCGTGCCGCGTCGATGGTTGCCTGGCATGGACGCGTATCGCCGGTAATTACGATAGTGCGGCCGGGGCGCTTGTCCCCAACCAGCACGCCCGGACTTATCACGCGGCCGTCGTCGAGTGTCACACTCTCGCCGCGGTGGATCTTGCCCCACAGCGGCCCCTCGGGAATTCCGAGCTCGCGCGCCATGTCCGGATTGAATCGGCCTTTGCGCTCCTCTTCAATGAGTGCATAGCCCAGCGACAGCGCGCCGCGGTGATCGACCGGAAACGCGGCGATCGCGTAGCCGTTGCGCGCGATCCGCGCATCCGGGTCGACTTCATTGATCGCGACGTTGAACGCCGGCCGCTCGAACCCGAATTCCAGCGCGCGTTTGAGCACCCGCGCCGAGCCGCGCGGTCCCCACAACCGCAGTGGCTCGACGCGGCCCTGGAGCGCCATCGTGCGCATCAAGCCGATGACACCCAGGAGGTGGTCCGCGTGCATGTGTGTGAAGAAGATGTCCTCGAGCGCGAACGAGATGCCGTAGCGCATCATCTGCCGCTGCGTGCCTTCGCCGCAATCGAACATCAGCGTCTCGCCTTCGCGATGCACGGCGAGCGACGACACGTTGCGCTCGACGGTCGGGCGCGACGCGGATGTTCCAAGCAAGCGAACACTCAATGACATAACAGCGGAATTCCGAGCGAAGGTGCGAGCGGAGCGAAGCGCCGCCGCGAGGAACCATCAGCAGAACACGAGCGCTCGCAGAATATAGCAGTCTCTTCGGTCTGCTTCTTGCGGCGGCCCACTGCATGCCGAACACGAAGCATCGCAGTAGCAAGAGTGGCAGCAAAAGTCGAAAGAACGCGAAGCGCGGCAATCGTCGCCCGAAGCCGCCGTTCAAGGCACAGCATCAGCCCCGTCCTGGGTTGGAGTCGCAGATCGATCCGAGCCCGCGTTTCGAGGCGCCGGACTACAAGGGAGCGGGGAAGCTCGATGGACGCGCCGCGCTGATCACCGGCGGCGACTCGGGCATCGGACGCGCCGTGGCCGTGCTGTTCGCGCGCGAAGGTGCCGACGTCGCGATCGTGTATCTGCCCGAAGAAGAGAGCGACGCCCAAGTGACCGAGAGCGCGGTCGTCGCGGAAGGACGCCGCTGTCTCCTCATTCCGGGCGACGTGCGTGATTCCCAATTCTGTGAAGATGCCGTGCAGGCGACGGTCGACGCCTTCGGGTTCATCGACATTCTCGTGAACAACGCGGCGTATCAGCATCATCAGGAGACGATCGAGGACCTGACCGACGAGCAGATCGATCGCACGTTCCGCACGAACATCTTCGGATACATGTACATGGCGCGCGCCGCGGTGCGGCACATGAAGCGTGGCAGCGCGATCGTGAATACGGGATCGATCACGGGCCTGCAGGGCAGCGGAGGCCTCCTCGACTACTCGGCGACCAAGGGCGCCATCCACGCGTTTACAAAATCGTTGGCGCAGAATCTCGTGGCCCAGGGCATTCGTGTGAACGCGGTGGCGCCGGGGCCCATCTGGACGCCGCTCAATGTGGCGGACAAGCCGGCAAAGAAAGCGGCCAGGCACGGAGAAGCGGTGCCAATGAAGCGGCCCGGCCAGCCCGAGGAGGTGGCTCCGGCGTACGTGTTCTTCGCGTCGAACGTGGATTCGAGCTACATCACCGGCGAGGTACTGACCTTGCTAGGTGGAGAGACGACTGCGGCGTAGCGCTGGGAGTTGAGCGCTGGACGCTGGGCGTGGACTGTAACAACTACGAAGTTGCCCATCGTCCAACACCCATCGTCCATCGCACGACGGCAAGCAGTTTGCATTTGATTTGCTCGCAATGGCCCGGGGGGGCCTGGAGCACACGGCGTCGGACCCGAACGCACGTGCGGGACTGTACGTCCACGATCGGTTAGATCGGTTTAGCCAATTTTTAGGAGGAGCAGGATGCCGAATAGACCGGGCAACGACGATCGCATCACGGCGGGCGGGATCGGATCGAACGGTGGAAGCGCGAACAGCTCGCAGAACGGCAACTCGCGCTCGCGCAGCAATCGCGGTTTCGCGTCGATGGATCGCGAAAAACAGCGGGAGATCGCCAGCAAGGGCGGTCGCGCCGCTCACGCCAAAGGCACGGCGCACGAATTCGACTCGGGCGAAGCGCGCGAGGCGGGACGCAAGGGCGGCATGGCGGTGAGCCGCAACCGCGAACACATGGCCGCGATCGGCCGTCGCGGCGGTGAAGCGCGCGGACAGGCGCGGACTCGCACCACGTCGCAGGTGAATTCCGGCGGCGCGGGCAGCAACGCGGAGGGCGGATTCCAGAACTCGCGTGCGGGATCGAACGGGGCGGATCGCCAGGTCGCGATCGACACCAACAGCGACGGCGTCACGGGCAACACCCAGGGCACCCGCGGTGGAAACAGCTCACTCGGCGGCGAGCGCCGGACGAACGTCGGCGGCAATGAAGCCAGCAGCGGCAGTGAGACGTTCGGAAATCACTAATCTCGGCGTTCGTTAGTCGGGCAGCGCACAACCAGCAGAAGGGGAGCCGCGGCGTGCCGCGGGCTCCCTTTTGTTATGGGCGTATGGGCGTATGGGCGGCAACGACATAAAGGGCGATGAAATCTCTCCGTCGCCCTTCGCAGTTTTCGCCCATACGGCCATGCGCCTATACGCCTATACGCCCGCCTTTAGCAATTTCTCATGCCTCCCCGCATCGATATTGCCGCCGCTGATCACCACAACCGCCGGCCCCTCGATCGCCTTCACGTACCCGCCCCGCACCGCCGCCGCCGCGCACGCACCCGCGCCCTCGACCCGCTGCTCGTGCGTCCGCCACAGCCACGCGATCGTGTCGCCGATCTCCGCCTCGCTCACCGTCGCCATGTCGTCGAGCCCGTGCCGGCCGATGTCGAACGCCTCGTCGTCGATCTGACCCGCCAGCCCATCGGCGAGTGTCGGCAGATTGTCGATCTCGATCAAGCGTCCCGCGGCGAGTGACTTCGCCATCGCCGCCGTGTTCTCGCTCTGCGCGCCGACGATCCGCACGCTCGGCGACACGGCCCGCACGAGACTCGCGCATCCGCCGAGCAGCCCGCCGCCGCCGACGTTGAGAACGAGCGTCGCGAGGTCGGGCAGCTCGCCCAGGATCTCGAGCGCCACGGTGCCCTGACCAGCAAGCAGCATTTCGCCGAGGCAGGGATTGATGAACGTCGCCCCATGCTCGCGCGCGAATGCCTTGGCCGCGTCCATCGCCGCGTCGTAATGCGGCTGCGTCGTATCGAGCGTGGCGCCGAGTGCGGCGATGCCGTCGCGTTTCACTTGCGGGGCGTTGGTCGGCACGAAGATCGTGGCCGCCGTGCCAAAGTGCTTGGCCGCGTACGCGACCCCCAAGCCGTGATTGCCCGCTGATGATGCGACGACTCCGCGCTTCCGCTGCTCGGGCGTGAGCGTCGCGAGCACGTTGAGCGCGCCGCGCAGCTTGAACGATCCGGTGGTCTGCTGATTCTCGAGCTTCAGGTAGACGTCGGCGCCGGCGATCGCACTCAGTGGTGCGCTTCGAATGAGCGCCGTTCGCGTGATGAACGGCCGGATGCGATCGGCGGCGGCGATGACGTCGGCGGGGCGGAGGTCGGCGAACATGAGTCGAAACTAAAGTGATTCGGGAACCGTTGTTACCTTCAGACGGGTTGGCAGTCTTCTTGACGCAAGCCACGCCGCGCTCTAGATTTAGCTTGTCGGGAGCGGCCCCGCTTTGCGGGGCTTTTTCCATGACGGGACCCAGAGAAAGGGGCTGTAGCTCAGCTGGGAGAGCGCTGCAATCGCACTGCAGAGGTCACCGGTTCGATCCCGGTCAGCTCCATTAGACGCATAGAAATTCGTGGAATGTCTCCGACTTCCACCGGCATGCTTCTCGCCTTTTTGAAGTTTTGCCCGCCGCCGCTCGGTAGGACGCAGAGTTCCAATGACGGTGAGCGAGGCAGCTTCGGCGAGGGCCTCTGCCTCAAGCGACAGCACGCCGCAACAAAGCCGATCACGCCGCGAGCTTCACGCTTCGCGGCGTTTTTGCTGTTCGGTAGTGCGACGTGCCGAGCCTGCGATCAGCGCCGCAGCGCGATCAAGTCGTTCTGGAGCGCCACGAAGCCGTCGTGGAGGAAGCGGTGCTCGTCGAGCTCCACGCGGTCGTCGATGTCGCCCACCGCGTGCGAGGCGAGCGATCCGATGAATCGCATGATCGAGCTTTCCTGCACGTCGAGCCGCGCCGAGCGCTCGAAGATCGACTGCGCGCCAGACGTATTAGAGGTACTCGACGTACTACCGCTGTCGCGGATCGCGAGGCGAATCATCGCGCCCGGTGCCTCGAACGGCCGGCGGAGCGGCGAGCGGATGAGCCGCTCCGTGATGAGCGGCAGGTTCCAGTCCGGTTCGCGCTGCGCGAGCACCGTCCACGCCCGATCGTGGGCGTTATTAGACGTGGTATTAGAGATCACGAAATCCGTGATCAGGTTGTGAAACCCGACGGTGAACATCTTGACCTTGAGCGTCAAGTCGGCGTTGAGCACGAGGGTATCGCTCCACGGCTTCGGCGGTCCGAGCAGGGACACGAGCTTGCCCTGCTGCACGCGATAGCGAATCGTCATCGCGCGGTCGCGCCCCGTCACTTCGAACACCGCGCCGCCGGTCCGCTCGGCAAGCAGAAAGTGGTACTTCGCGGGGCCCAGATATTTGTCGAGATATCCGGCGAGCCCGGGATATGATGCGCGCATGAGCTCAGGATGAAAGCCGATGGTCATGCTCACGGCGGTGCTGCCCGATCCACCTGAAATCGTGCGGAGTGAGTCGAGTGAGAATCCCTTGCCGAACGACGCCATGGCGCGCGGGAATGCGGCGCGATAGTCGTCGCGCAGCGCACGCTCGTCACGATTCTGCGCGCTCGCGAACAATGCAGTGAACACGTCGCTCACGTCCTGGGCGGTGATCGTACCGATCGCCATGTCGACGCGCGTCTGCCACCGATAGATGCTCGGCTCGAGTCGATCGAGCGTGATCGTGTGACGCGTGTCGCCGAGTCGTGACGCGGGGGTGAGTGATGGACGTTGGTCGAGGCGATAGCGCCCGTCGACCAACCCGCCTTGGACGAACACTTCGCGCCGCGTGGGCGTCGGCCGCGCGTCCCAGACTGAGGTGTCGTCGAACACGCGCGAGGGCACGAGGGCGCCGCTCGCGAGCTTGAGGCGCGTGGTCTTGTATCGGGGTGAGAAGTCGTTCGGGGAGAAGCGCGTCGCGCCCGCATCGAACATCTGCTCGGCTCGCGCGCCGACTATGGTTGGGCCCGCCGATCCGGCGCGAAACGTCTCGGCGCACGCGGCGATTCCCGCGATCAGCAGGGCAGCGGCGAGGGGGCCAGCGAGCCGGGCTGATGCGTGGGTGCGCGAGGCGCGCAAATGATGATGTGTGATTGGGTTACCGACTGAGTGGCGCGGTGTGCCGGGCGGTGCCGGGGATTGATCGAGGGTGCTAATTGAAATATATTCAAAGGGTTGCGGGAAACCGTGACGCGTTGCGCATTTCGGGTGGTTTGGGATGTTCGGTGGGTCGGAATGCGCGGAAAAACTGCCCCTTGGTGTAACTGGCAACACGCCTGACTCTGGATCAGGAGAGTCCTGGTTCGATCCCAGGAGGGGCAATTGATAGCCAGACAATCACTTAGCTGATTGTCTGGCTTTATCATTTCTGAGGATCTTGCGCGGCTGGGAAGCGCTTGGGAAGCGTTGACGATTGATTCGTCTCGAGTTGTCAGTCGTCGAAGCGACGCCGCGATAACGAGTGCTATCTCGTTGATGCCCGCCGACTTGCTAGTCGAGTTCGCCCCCTCGATGTTTTCGCATCAAGGTCGTACTGTCAAAGCGGCGGCCGAGCCAAATGAACAGAAGGGGGATCAGAGTGCCGGACCATCTCGTTGACGCGGCAATAGTCGAGACCGCGGAAGCACAGATCGTCGAGGAATCGAAACGGATTGAGTTCTATTTGACCGAGTACTCCGTCGAACTACTCGCCTCTAAAATGCGGAACGGCGATTTTGTCGTGCCCGCGTATCAGCGCGAGTTCACGTGGGAGGATCAACGCAAGTCCCGGTTTCTGGAGTCACTGATTATGGGACTTCCGATTCCATTCCTCTTTTTCTGGGAAAGCCCTGAAACGGGAAAGCTAGAGGTCGTCGACGGATCGCAGCGACTGCGCACGATCGAGGAATTTGTATTGGGCGATTTCTGTCTCGGAGAACTCGAGCAGCTTTCCCTCACGTCAGGCTTGCGGTTCGCCGATCTGCCGGAATCACGTCAAAGGAAGATCAAGAATCGCTCAATTCGGGGAATCGTGCTCAATGAGCACGCTGACGAACAATCTCGGTTTGACTTGTTCGACCGCATCAACACCGGAAGCAAGGCCGCGAACAAAGCTGAGGTGCGCCGCGGCGCTTTGGGCGGCCCCTTCTTGAACCTGGTTATCGAACTAGCGCAGTACCCGGCCTTTACCGAGCTAGCGCCTGTCTCAGAAAAACAGGAAAAGGAGCGAGAGAGAGAAGAACTGGTTACGCGTTTCTTTGCGTACAGCGACGGTCTGGCGGGATATAAAGACCGAGTCTCGCCGTTCTTGTACGCGTACTCGAAAAAGATGAACGCGGAATTCGAAGCAAATCCCCCGCTGGCGGAACAATATCGTCAGCGATTCATCTCGACTCTTGAGTTCGTAGCCAAGAAATTCCCATACGGATTTAGAAGACGGCCAAATGGTACAGCAACTCCACGCGCTCGTTTTGAGGCGATCGCGATCGGAAGCTATTTGGCTCTATTGGCGCGACCTGCCCTAACGGACGCGCCGATTGATGTCACCAGCTGGATAAATGACCCGGCGTTCCTCAGTGTGACCGGCTCGGACGGAGCAAATGCTATCGCGCGGCTTCAAGGGCGCATGCACTACGTGCGCGACAGACTCCTCGGGGCTGTGCAATGAACGAGCTCGGCGCCGCGTTTGAAGAGCGTCTCCAGGAGATTCAGACATACTTAGACCTGCTCGAAGGCGTCGAAAAGCAGGTGCAAGATGGTCCTCCTCGCCTCGGTGAGAACGGGCTGACCATAAGCGCTCAACAGCAGAGAATACTGTATTCGAGCGTCTATTTGCAGCTCTACAATCTGGTTGAAGCGACTATCACCAGATGCATTGACCAGCTTTCGAAGGCTGTTGCGGGCGACGGGCGCTGGTTCCCGTTGGATCTTTCCGATGCACTGAGGCGCGAGTGGGTGCGCTTTACAGCCCGCACTCACGTTGAGCAGAGTTCTGACAAGCGGCTCGATTCTGCGTTGGCCCTGTTCAACCAGGTTGCCGAGCGACGGCCGGTTTCTCGTTTGCACATCGTGAAAACGAGTGCTGGAAACTGGGACGACCACGCGATCGACGAGTTGGCTGAGCGGCTCGGACTCCCCCTGCGCATTCCTGACGAAACGGCCAATTCAGTTAAGCGGCATTATAAGAACGATCAAGGCCCTCTAAAATTCATCAAAGTCACCCGGAACGATCTCGCGCACGGAATTCTATCCTTCGCGGAGTGTGGAGAAGGTGTCACGGTCGCCGAGCTTCGCGACCTGACCCAAAAGACCAGCGTCTATCTCCGAGCTGTACTGTCGTCCTTTCAAAGGTCAATCGAGGCGCACGAATTTCTCGTACCCGATCGGCGACCCGACGAGAGGGGAGCATGAGGACAGCGCGCAGCCGGGCACGAGCTGCAGAGATTGCTGCAGTGGATTTGTTCTGCGGAGCCGGTGGCCTTACTCACGGGCTCCTTCGTGCGGGCGTACGCGTTGTTGCGGGTATCGACCTGGACCCCCACTGCAAGTTCCCATTTGTAACTAACAATGCAGCGAACTTTCTGGAGGGAAACGTTCGTGAGCTGTCGGGAGCGGACCTGGAGAAGCTGTGGGGAAATGCGAGTACCAGATTGCTCGCCGGCTGTGCTCCCTGTCAGCCCTTTTCCACATATAGTCGAAAAGGCAGAAAGGTTCGAGAGGACGAGAAGTGGGATCTTGTAGCCGACTTTGGACGTCTTGTCAGAGAGTCAAAGCCAGAACTCGTCACCATCGAGAACGTACCTCAATTGGCCGACCACGCGGTCTTCAAGGACTTCCTTCGATCACTTGATGGCTACTCAATCTGGTGGCGAAGTCTAGAGTGTAGTGAACTCCGTATTCCACAAACTCGAAAGCGCTTAGTGTTGCTGGCTTCTCGTCTCGGGCCAATTCAGCTTTCAGCCCTAGACTTGGCGGGTGGTCACATGACCGTCAGAGGCGCTATTGCGCACCTTCCGGCTTTGGCGGCCGGTGAAACCAATGCAAAAGATCGTCTTCATACAGCGTCTGCTCTGAGCCCGCTCAATTTGCGACGCATACGAGCGTCAAAGCCCGGCGGCACTTGGCGCGATTGGGAAAAGTCGCTGGTCGCGAAGTGTCACCGCAAAGAGACTGGCGAGACTTACCCGAGCGTCTACGGTCGGATGGAGTGGGACGCCCCGGCCCCGACGATCACGACTCAGTGCTTCGGGTTTGGGAACGGACGGTTCGGTCATCCGGAGCAAGACAGAGCAATCTCGCTAAGGGAAGCGGCAATTCTCCAAACATTCCCCGATGACTATCAATTCGTCCGAGCCGAGGAGACTGTCAGCTTCAATCGCCTGGGTCGGCTAATCGGGAACGCCGTGCCCGTCAGGTTGGGTGAAATTGTCGGGTGCAGTCTGATGCGCCATCTGAAAGACAACTCAACCGTACCTTCCCGCCGTCGTCACAGGATGACCCAGAGTAAGTCGAGGAAGGCGTGACAACGGCAAGCAGGACGAAAGGTGTAAATCGCTCTCGGTCAATTAGACGCCGATCGCCACCGTTTCCTCCCCGTCCTGGCGGTCGCCACGATCCACTCAGCGCGTCGCAACGGCGCGCTCTAATGCAATCCGTCAAACAGCGAGATACGCGCCCCGAAATCGTTCTTCGCCTGGCGCTGTGGAGCGCGGGGTTTCGCTACCGCATAAATCGACGGATAGGTCGTACAACGCCGGATCTCCTTTTCGTCGGCAAGCGTGTGGCGGTGTATGTCGACGGCTGTTTTTGGCACGGCTGTCCCAGGCACTATAGTGCTCCGAAGAACAACGCTTCGTTTTGGAAGAACAAGGTCGAAGAGAATCGCTTGCGAGATCATCGGGGAACAGCGGCCCTGGTGAGTGCTGGTTGGACAGTGCTAAGGTTCTGGTCTTGCCAGGTAATAGCAGATCTACCGACGGTCGTTCAATCCGTTGAATCGGCGCTCCAACGCGTGACGAAGGCTAGCGGCAGCTCTGTTTGATCCGCGATGGCGACTCGCGCCTTCAACGTCCAATTCGAACTTTCTAATCCAGACTTCGGAGATCATTAGACGCAGTTCGAATACAACCCTGTCCCTGTCTCGACGCTGCTGTGAGATGTCCGTAACGGGGAACTCGCACTACCAGAGTTCCAGCGCAGCTTTGTTTGGCGGCCACGTGACATCGCTGACTTGATGCGAACCGTGGTTCGTCGCTGGCCGGCTGGAAGTTTCTTGATGCTTGAAAACGTCGAGCAGCAACTACCGTGGAAGGAAATTCACGGCGCGCCGAAACCGGACGGGATGCCGCAGTGGCTCTTGTTGGATGGACAGCAGCGAATGACTGCTCTGTACCAAACCCTCACGGATAGCGCTGAGGAATCGTATTTCATTCATATGGACCGGCTTCTCGATAGTGATTTCGACGATGACTATTTGAGATTTGAGCGAAAATCGTCGTTCGTTCGGCGCTACCCGAGTCTCGCATCAACGGCTGCCGAGAAGATTGCGACCCTCAGCGTTATCGCCGATGAAGAGCGGTTCAGTCAGTGGATAAGTCACCTGCTCGAGGAGCTCAGATCGCTGATGTTCGCCATCAAGCGGGACAAGCTGCCAGGGCTAATTCACTATGATATTCCAATTGTTCGGTTGACACGTCGAGTGCCGCTTGCCGCCGTCGCAAAGGTCTTCGAAACCTTGAATCGAACTGGGATCAAACTCGGCACGTTCGATCTCATGATCGCGATGCTCTATCCGCACAACTTCAAGCTGCGCGATAAATGGGAAGCGGCGGCCGCGGAATATCCCGTCTTGCTGAAATACGGTGTTATGGGAATCGATGTGCTTCGCGTAATTGCTCTTCAGGAGCACATCCGGCCGATGCGGAATCTGCGCGAGACCACATCGCCGATAAACAGCAAGCGGCAAATCGTCAAAGTCAGCAACTCGTAGAAGGCTATGTCGCGGGTCTACATCGGTTGCCCGCACTGCGGGACGGACTTCTACATCTATACGCCAACCGAGTCGCCAAGCGATGCGCCGACTTTGCCGCTGTCCGTGAATTCAAGCTGGGACATGACAACGCTGGCCAGATCTTGTCAGACGTGGTCAGATTTTATCGTGATTCACATGTGACCACGACAGAATCTGACCACGTCCGACAACATCCCACTCTTGCCACTCTCTCCGCGATGACCATCCCTCGCACGACCGTGAAGGTCGACGACCGTCTCGGCAACGTCCTCTCGACGCTGATGCGCGAGCTGGCGCACGGCTCGCCCGATCCGCGCGCCGAGACGTCGATGCTCAATCGCGGCGACGAAGGATTGCTTCGCTCGCTGGAACAGCTATCCGCCGCCGAGGCGTCGAAAGCGAGCGACGGCGGCGCATCGATCGCCGCGCACGCCGATCACCTCCGCTACGGATACTCCATCCTCAACCGTTGGGCGAACGGCGAGGCCACGCCGTGGGCGACCGCGGATTGGACGCAAAGCTGGAACATCGTGGTCGCCGACGATGAACAATGGAAAGCGCTCGTCGCCGAGCTTCGCCGCGAGATCAACGACTGGCTCGACTCGCTGCGCACTCCGCGCGAGGTCGAGGATGCGGACGCGCTATGGCTGATCGGCAACATTGCACATCTCGCATACCACCTCGGCGCCATTCGGCAGATCGACCGCGCGACGCGCGGCCCCACGGCGGAAGACGAGCGGCGCGCCAAGATGATGTAACGCGCGTCACGGGTGACGGACGCCCGCGGAAATCGTCTCGAAGGCATGTCCTCCGACCGCAACGCCCAGCTCCGGCTCGCCACCTACACGGCGCTCGTGCTCTTCTTCGAGCTCGCCTTCATTCGATACACGTCCGCATACGTGCGTGTATTCGGATTCTATCAAAACTTCGTCCTGATCGGGACGTTCCTCGGAATGGGCGTCGGGCTGCTGCGCGCGGATCTCGCGCGCAAGCTCAATTGGCTCACCGTGCCCGCGACCATTCTTCTCCTCGGTGCCGTCTTCGTCTTCGGCGGCATGCGCATCGCGGTACCGAACGACAAGAGCGAGTTCCTGTGGGGCATCTTCGGCAACGTCGGTCCGACGCACTCGGTTCCACTGACCGTCGTCGTCGCGGTGCTCTTCACGCTCGTCGCGCTGTTCTTCGTTCCTCTCGGTGCACTCATCGGCCAGGAATTTCGCAAGCTGCCGCCGTTGCGCGCCTACGCCGCCGACGTCGCGGGAAGTCTCGCCGGCATCCTGGTATTCGGGCTGCTCAGCGCAATGCGCGAGCCGCCGATCGTCTGGTTCGCCGTCGGCTTTGCGGCGTACATGCTCGTGTCGCTGCGCAACCGGCCATTCCTGATCGGTCTTGCTGTCGCCGGCGCGGCGGCCTTGCTGATTGCCGCGCGGACGGTTCGAGTGTCGCCGGAGTTCTGGTCGCCCTACTATCGCATCAACGTGCTGCGTCGCGACGACGGCGGCTTCATGCTCACCGTCAACGGCTCACTGCATCAGATCATGTTGCCGCTCGACTCGGCGCACGCTGCCACGAGTCCGTACGTGCACGCGGTCTATCCCGCCTACGTGCGGCCGTATCGCTACGCCGCGAGTCTCGACACGGCGCTGATCGTCGGCGCGGGCACCGGCAACGACGTCGCGCTGCTGCTGCAGCACGGCGCCAAGTACATCGACGCCGTCGAGATCGATCCGACCATTCAGGATATCGGCATCGCCGGGCATCCCGAGCAGCCGTATTCGAATCCGCGCGTGCACCGACACATCAACGACGCACGTGCCTACCTGCGCACCACGCCGCATCATTACAATGTCATCATTTTCGGAACGCTCGACAGCCAGACGCTGCTTTCCGGTATGAGCTCCGTACGCCTGGACAACTATGTATACACGGTCGAGTCGTTCAAGTCCGCGCGCAGTCGTCTCGCGCCTGACGGAACGCTGATCGCGTATCACATGTCGGCGAATCCCGCGATCGCGGCCAAGCTATATCAGTTGATCGGCGAAGCGTTCGACGAGCCGCCTGGTGTCTTCAGCGAATATGACTATCTGTTCAACCTGACCTTCGTCGCGGGACACGGCGCGCGCGACGTACCGTCCGTCGCGCCCGCCGTGATGCGCCAGCTCACACAGAACACCGAGCGCCCGCACGACGACTGGCCATATCTCTATCTCTCCGGCCGCACGATTCCCGCGCACTACATCGGCGCGCTGCTCATCGTGCTCCTCGTCGCCGCATCGTTCATCACGGTCGGCGCGCGACGCTCACTTACCGGCGGACGCATCGACATCGCGATGTTCTTCATGGGCGCCGGATTCCTCCTCGTCGAGACGAAGAGCGTGACCGAGATGTCGCTGCTCTTCGGGTCGACATGGACGGTCAACCTCATGGTGTTCGCCGCCATTCTCATCATGGTGCTCATCGCGAATCTCGTCGTGCAGCGACGAGGCTTCGCGAGCACCAAACCGATGTTCGCCGGATTGTTCGCGACGCTCGCGATTGCCTACGCCGTTCCGGCGAGCGCGCTGCTGCCACTTGGCGCCGCGGCGGAATGGATCGCCGGCGGATTCATGGTCGCGCTTCCGATCTTCTTCGCGGCGCTCATCTTCTCGACGCTGTTGTCACGACGGAGCGATGCGAGTCGCGCGCTCGCCTACAACCTGCTGGGCGCCATTCTTGGCGGTGTGTTGGAGTACAGCGCCATGGCCCTCGGCATCAAGGCGATGTACATCGTCGCGGCGCTGCTGTATGCCGGCGCAGCCGTGCCCGCGGTGCGCGAGGAACACACTGCCGACGAGGTCACGCCAGAGGCCGTGGCGTCGGCCGCCTGATCGCTTCGATCGCTTCGTCGTCTTCGAACAACGAAAGCGTCTGTGCCGCGCCCTCGAGCTCGAGCAGACGCTTCTTTCGCCACAAACCACCGCCGTATCCGGTCAGCGAGCCGTCTGATCCGATGACGCGGTGGCAGGGAATGAGAATCGACACGCGATTGTCGCCATTCGCTCGCGCGACCGCTCGCACCGCGGTCGGCTGACCGATCGACTCGGCGACGCGCGCGTACGTCGTCGTCGTACCGTGCGGGATGGTTTGCAGCGTATCCCACACGCGCATCTGAAACGGCGTGCCCGGTGTGCGCATGGGAACGGTGAACTCGCGCCGGTCGCCATCGAAGTACTCGGTGAGCTGCTGCCGCAGCAGATCGAAGACCGGCGAATGACCCCGTTCCAACTCACAGCGAAGCGCGCGACGCACGCGGCTCAACTGTTCGTCGAGCATGCGGCGGTACGTGAACTCGAGCAGCAGCAAGTGCGTGTCGGTCGCGGCGGCGACCATCTCGCCGATCGGCGTCGCGATGTCGGCGAGCATTGCTCGCGGAATGGCATTGGCCATCCCTCATTCTACGCCTCTCGCCGAGCGACGTACAGCAGGCTGGGGCTCGCGCAGTCGTCGTCGCCCGGGGCGAGTCGTCGTCCCTCGCCGTCGAAAACGTCGGTGAGCAGAAATCCAGCGTGGGCGAGCTGCGACTGTTGGCGCTCGCGATCGATGTAGTAGTGCAGTGCGGCGTAGTCGTGCCCGTGGTCGTTGAGCAGCGCGTACTCGTCCTCGACGCGGCGCAGGCGGCGAATGCGCCCATGATTCACCAGGCTGCGCATGAATCGAACGACATGGACGGCCTGCGTTGCCGGATTGTGGGCACGCTCGAGCCACGGCCCGTCGAACGCTCGATGATAGCGCCGATTGTGCGACGAGAACGCGAGCACTCCGTGCGGGCGCAGCACACGCCGAACTTCGCCGAGGGTGCGATGGCGGTCGGCGTGCGAGACGGCGTCGATCACGTTGGCCGACGCGAACACGAAGTCGAACGATTCATTCGCGAACGGTGACAAGTCGCGCATGTCCACGACGCGTGCGTCCACATTCGGCATGCGTTGCCGGAAATGCGCGATCATCGCGGCCGAATAGTCCGTCGCGACGTACGAGCGAGCGTGCGATTCGAGATACCGCGTCGTGCGACCGGTCCCGACACCGATGTCGAGCACATCCTTGCCCGCGAAGTCCGGCTGATAGGCGAGGAGCGCCATCGTCTCTGCGCGGTCGAGCCCGGCGTCGGCCGGATAGAAACTGGGGATGCGCGCCGACTGATAGATCCGGCGATTCACCGCGTCTTGCGGATCGGCGGCGTTGGCCAGCGCGGCGGCTTCGTTACGTGGATCGGGTTGGGGCTGCATCATCGCATCTCTCCTGACAACGGCGCTCAGAGGCGCTATAATCGGGCCACCTCAATGCCGGAGCTTGGGATGCCAGTCTCTCGCCGCTCCTTCGTCGCCGCGCTCGGCGCGGGTGCCACGGGCCTCATTGCCGGGCCTCTCGTCACATGGCGTGGGCACGAAGAACTCTTTGCGTCGCAGGGGCAGCCCGATCGCAAAGCCGATCGCCTACTCGCGTCGCGGCCCGGGATGATTCGGATCGACAGCAACGAGAATCCCAATGGTCCCGGCCGCCGTGCGCTCGACGCGATCACGGCGCGGTTGCATCAATCGAATCGGTATCCGGTCAAGGAAGAGGACGACCTCGTCGCGACGATCGCGAAGGTCCATGGCGTCAAACCCGAGAATGTTCTGCTCGGTTGCGGCTCCGGAGAATTGCTGCGCGCCGCGGTGTACGCGTTCACGTCGCCGTCGCGCGCGCTCGTTGCGCCCGAGCCGACCTTCGAGGCGCCGGGCGCCTTCGCCAAATTCCTGAATCATCCCGTCGTCGCGCCTCGCGTCGACTCGAAGCTCCAGCTCGATCTCGACGCGATGGCCGACGCGGCGCGTGGCGCGGGGCTCGTCTATTTCTGCAATCCGAACAATCCCACCGCGACCGTGCACGGCGGCGATGCGGTGGCGGGCTATGTGAATCGTGTCGCGCAGACGTCGCCCGATACGACTATCCTCATCGACGAGGCATACCACGAATACGTCGCGGATCCGTCGTATCGCACCGCGGTGCCGATCGCGCTCGCGAATCCGCGCGTGGTCGTTACACGAACGTTCTCAAAAGTGTTCGGCATGGCGGGACTACGCGCCGGCTACGCGATCGGGCAGCCCGACACACTCAAGAAGATGGGTGCGTGGCTGCTCGGGTCCAACATGAACCAACTCGTGCTCGCGGCCGCGGAGGTTTCGCTCACCGATACGGCGCACATTCACGACGAGGTTCGTCGCAACGCCGAGGCTCGCGCGTACACGCGAAAGTTCTTCGAGGGATTGGGCTACACGGTGCCGGCCGCGGAAGCGAACTTCATGATGGTGGATGTGCGCCGCGACTCGAAGGCGTTCAAGATGGAGTGCGTGAAGCACAATGTCGCGATTGGCCGCCCATTTCCCGCCGTGCCGAGCTACGCGCGTGTGTCGGTGGGCACGATGCCCGAGATGAAGAAAGCAGTCGCCGTATTTCGGGCCGTGTTGTCGAACCAGGTCTCGCACTGACCACAAACGACTCGCGGTTGCCCTGAACTTGCACTGGTCGCGCGCATGCGTCGTCGTCGTCGTGCGGATTCCGATTCCGAAGCCATCGTCGTCACCCTCGAAGATGGCGTGCAATTGCGCTGTACCATCGCCGCGGTTGGGCGTGAGACCGAGCCCCGGTGGGCGATCGTGGATTCCAAAGCCAATCAGTACGTTGGTCCCGCGGTTGATGCCGACCATTCGCCCGACGCCGTGAAGCGCGCGATCACTGCGTGGTGGGCCACGCATCCGCGGCCGGTGGGCGCCACGGCTTCGTGACGTTGCGCCGGCTGGGCCTCGTTCTGCTGGTCGCGGCGGCGTCGTCCGCCTCCGGCCAGCAGTCCGTGCCCGAGATCCGATTCGACGCGACCACGGACTTTCTCGAGCTGCCTTCGACGCTGCAGTTCGGTGAAGTCGCCGGCGTGACGATCGACAAGCGACGGCATCTCTTCGTCTTCACGCGCACGGGATCGCGAAGCACCGTGCACGGCGGCGTCGCATCGCAGCTCTTCGAGTTCGGACCGAGCGGCGACTTCATTCGCGAAATCGGCCAGAATCTGTACGGCTTTGCGTTCGCGCACACCGTTCGCATCGACCACGACGGCAATCTGTGGGCGGTGGACGAAGGCACGAACATGATCATGAAGTTCAATTCCGCGGGGCGCGTGACGATGGTGCTCGGCCGCCGTGCCGAAGCCGTCGAAGACCCCGCGCCCACTGCCCCCGGCACAGTGCCGCGTCCGGGATGGGGTTCGTTCAACCGGCCGACCGACGTCGCGTGGGACAACGCCGGCAACGTGTTCGTCGCCGACGGATACAACAATTCGCGCGTGGTGAAGGTCGACTCCAACGGCCGCTGGGTGAAAACGTGGGGCGAGCGCGGGACGGGACCCGGCCAGTTCAACATTCTGCACTCGATCGCGAGCGACTCGAAGGGGAACATCTACGTGGCGGATCGCACGAACCGGCGCATCCAGGTATTCGATGCCGACGGCACCTTCGAGCGACAGTTCACCATCGACGTCCCATTCACGAAAGAGCCGAACGTGATGCTCGGCGGCGCGCCGAACGGGAATTCCCTGTCCGTATCGGGCGCGCCGTGGGCGATTTGTATTACACCGCCGCCGCGCGAGGTACTCTACAGCGCCGACGCCGTTCCCGGCCGTATCTACAAACTCTCATTGGACGGCAAGGTGCTCGGCGTGCTTGGCGAGGCGGGGAAGGCGCTCAAGCAATTCGGCTGGATTCACGAGATCGCGTGTCCGTCGGAGAATGAACTGTACGTCGCGGAGCTGCTCAACTGGCGCGTGCAGAAGCTGACCCTTCACCCGTAGCGCTGCAGGCGGATCAGGCGGCGTAGTACGCGTCGATTCCCCAGTCCACGCCCTCGTGCAGCAATTGCTCGGCGTCCGGCTCACGGTCGTCGCACCCGGCGAGCCCGAGCTGCAGCGCCGATTTCATGAGAATGAGCGCGCGCTCTGGAGGAATTCCATCGGCCCGCAACGATTCGGCGTAGTGCGCGATGGCCTGGTGCATGTGCTCTCGCAGTCCGCGACAACGATCGACGATGTCTTCCCGTTCACCACGAAGCGACGAGTTCGTCTCACGAAGCAGAGCAACCTCTTGGAGTAGCGAGCGCGTGCGCTCCGCCACGACGCGTGCGTCGTCGCCGAGCTGTGCTACGTGTGTGACGTTCGTGTCGGACGGTTGCTGCGGAGCCGGCTGGGCGGCCGGTCCGTCGAGCAGCGACCACAGCGCGTCGTCGGACAGCTCGGCCCATGTGTCCGAAAAATTCCAGACCCTCCGTACGATGCCTTCACACTCATAGATCAAACACCGGTCGCGACGTGCGCCCGGAATCCGGCTCGAGTCGACCTCTCGTATCTCCCACGGCACACCATCACGAACCAGCTTTCTCATTCAGCTCACCGATGCGTTTCGGGGCATAAGGCGCATCGTTCGTGCTACGGAATGTCGGCAACGCCGATGCTTCGCGTTTGGCTTCCCAACGCGTATCAGCACGCCACTGGCGCCGCTTCACGTGGCGCGATAGCATCGGGGAATGAGGACGCGCTCGCTCATCCCGGCGGCGCTGTTGCTGTGCGGGTGTAGCCTGCACCACCGTCCGGTGGCGCCGGAGCCCGCGCGCGGCCCAGCCCGGGACACGCTGCTGCTGTTCGATCAATCACGCACCGACAGCGTGGCCCGGCGCGGGATGGCCGACGGCATGGGTGCGTTTCTTGGCAGCGATATCGCCTTCCTGCGCGCCGGAGCGCCGCCGGTGTACGGCGCGGACATCGCGCGCGCGATGCTCGCGTCCACGGCCAACCGGGGCCTCGGAAACCCAACATGGGTTCCGCTGGGCGGTGGCGTCTCGAACGACTTGCGGTCGGGTTATACCTGGGGCATGGCCGCGCACGCCGAAAGTTCGAGCGGGCGAGTGCAAGTCGAACGATACGTCGCGTATTGGCAGCGGACGTCGGGGCAGTCGTGGCGTATTCTGGCCTACGCCGAGATCGGCGGCCCGACCGCGGGCGAGATGCCGCTCACGCCCGCGCAGATCACTCCGCCGCGGCCACGCATTGCCCGGCCAACCGACGAGGCGCGCACCAACGTGCGCGCCGCCGACAGTTTGTTTTCCGATCTGTCATATCGCATGGGCGCGAGCTTCGCGTTCGCGAATACGATCGCCGACGACGGCGCGATGTTCGGCTCGCCGGCGATCCTCATCGGCCCGAAAGCGGTGAAGGAGTATTTCGAGACGCGCGGCGAACCGGCATCGCTCACGTGGCAGCCGGTGTACGCGTCCATTGCCGGCTCGCGAGATCTCGGCTTCACGATCGGGGAATCCGTCACGACGACGCGCGGGCCTTCAGGAGCCGCGGTTCAGCGCTTCGGCAAATACCTCACGGTGTGGCGGAAACAGAAGGATGCATCGTGGAAGTTCGAGGTCGACGGCGGGAACAGCGCGCCGTCGCCGGCGCGCTAGGGTCTGTCCTTGAACAACGCGTTCATCTGCGTGTGCTTCGATTCGAGCGGCACGGCGCGTCCGTCGATGAACAAATACTTCGTGTCCGTTCTCGCCTCGAGCATGTCGCCCGTCGTCACGACGATGTTCGCCATCTTGCCGACGTCGATCGATCCGAGACGATCGCCGACGCCGAAGATCTGCGCCGGCCACAACGTCACCGACCTGAGCGCGTCGGCCTTCGACAACCCGTGCGCCGCGGCCATGCCGGCGTTGTAGGGCAGCGTACGAATTTCCGAGCCGCGGTCGCCCGTCGAGATCGCGAACGTCACGCCCGCCGCGGCGAGCTTGGCGGGAATGGTGTAGTTCACGTCGTACGGATCGTCTTCGCGCGACGGCAGGTGCATGACCGCGGTGACGATGACCGGCACGTCATGTTGTTTAAGGAATGACGCAACCGCCGGCGCATCCTGGCCGCCCATGATGATCGGCTTGAGATGCATTTCCTGCGCGAAGTTGACCGCGTCGCGAATGTCATTCGCGCGATCGGCGGGAAAGATCACAGGCATCTGTCCATTGAGCGCGGGCAGCATCGCGTCGAGCACGACGTCATGCGCCGGACGCGGCAGCGACTTGTCCTTCGCGTACGCGGCCTGCGCCTTTCCGTACGCGTCGGCGTCGCGAAGCATCTTGCGCAGTGAATCCATCTGCGCGGCGCGCACGCGATTCGCATCCGCCGGCGCGCCCTGCTGCAACGCCGCGGCGCGCGCGAACCCGCGGCCGCCAAACCCCGAGCGTGGCAGCTCGATCACCAGCGCGACGCGCGGCACCACCGCCATCTTCGGTGGCGTGTCGCCGGCGAGATTCATCAGCGCCGCCTCGCCCGACATGATGCCGCCTGTCGGCCGTGACACCACCGTCGTGATGCCGACGACGCGCGCCACGCCGATGTGCGCGCTGTGCGGATCGATACCGTAGAATGCCTGCGCATTCGGATTGAACGATCCGACCTCCGAGATGTCGACCGTCGCGACGGCGCCCTGGCCGATCTCCGACAAGCCGACGCTCGATCCCGTCTCGATCATGCCCGGATAGACGTACAAGCCCTTGGCGTCGATCACCTGCGCGTTTGCCGGCACCGCGACGTTCGCGCCGACCGCGGTGATCTTTCCGCCGCTGATCACGACAGTTCCGTTCGGGATGTCCGCGCCGCTCACCGTGACCACGGTGCCGCCGCGAATGGCGAACGTCCCCTGCGGGCCAGGTGATGGATTGTAGGAGCCGAGCTGGGCGGAGGCGGCGATTGGCGCGAGCGCAAACGCGGCGGTCATTCCGAGGAAGCGAAGCGACCGAGGAATCTGCCGTCCCGACGGATTGGCCGGGCCGTGAATCGTGACGCTAGATCCCTCGCTCCGCTCGGGATGACTACACCAGGCATAACAGTTGTTGAATTCACTCATGGTACGATCGCCCTCCGGCCGCGGTCCTGCGCCTCGAGCGCGGCGCGCTCTTGCGCCGCCTGCTGGCGCATCTGCTGGTCGCGCTTGATGTCGAAGAAAATCTCGCCGTCGATGAACGTCGTTTCGGCGGTCGAGTACACGCTGAGCGGATCGCCGTTCCAGATCACCACGTCCGCATCCTTGCCCACCTCGATCGAACCGACCTTGTCCTGCACGCCGAGCTGCACCGCGCCGTTGTACGTGATCGTCTTGAGCGCTTCATCCTCGGTCAGGCCGCCGTACCGAATCATCTTCGCGGCGTCGATGTTCAACCGGCGCGCGCGTTCGTCGGAATCGGAGTTCACCGTGGCCACGACGCCGTGACGCATCAGAATCGCGACGTTGTACGGAATCGCGTCGTACGCCTCGACCTTGTACGACCACTCGTCGGCGAACGTCGACAGTCCCGTGCCGGCCTGCGCGATTTCCGACGCGATCTTGTAGCCCTCGAGACCGTGCTGCAGCGTCTTCACCGTGAAGCCGAACTCCTTGGCCACGTTGAGAAGCATGAGCATTTCATCCGCGCGGTAGGAGTGCGCGTGGACGTACCGCTTGCCCTCGAGCACTTCGACGAGCGGCTCGAGCTCGAGATCGCGCTCCGGCGCGACGGACGTCTTGTCGCCCGCCTTCACCTTCGCGTTGTAGTCGTCCCACGTCGCCTTGTAGTCGCGCGCGCGTGTGAACGCATCGCGCAGCACCTCTTCCTGCCCCATGCGCGTCGACGGATAGCGCAGCGGACGACCCGTCGCCTGCGCCGCGGTCTGCGAGTTCTTCTGCGTGACGTTCTCGCCGAGCGCGAACTTGATGCCCGGCATGGCGCCCGGGAACAGCATCTCGTCCACGTCGCGGCCGTACTTGAGCTTCACGACGGCGTTCTGGCCGCCGATCGTATTCGCCGAGCCGTGCAGCACGTTGATCGTCGTGACGCCGCCGGCGAGTTGTCGATAGATGTTGATGTCCGTCGGATTCAGCACGTCGCGAATGCGCACCATCGACGTGACCGACAACGACCCTTCGTTCACCGCGTCGATCATGGTGTGCGAGTGCGGATCGATGATCCCGGGCATCACGTACTTGCCGCTCGCGTCGATGACCTGCGCGCCCGCGGGCGCCGAGAGATTCTTGCCGATCGCCGCGATCTTGCCGTTCTGAAGCAGCAGGTCGGTGTTCTCGAGCTTCCCCTTCGTGACGGTAAGGACCGTGGCATTCTTGATGAGAGTCGGTCCCGCCTTGCTCGGGACCGGCTGCTGGGCGGCGGCGGCCGCCGCCGCGAGCGCTGCCATTGTTACCGTTAATAAGCATATTTTCATATTAAATCTCCAAAAAGAGATCATGTGCCATTCGCTCCGGTCAGATCTGATCAGAACGTGTCGTGGTGAATCGCGAAACCTCAACTCGAACGCCAGCCGGCACACGACAACCTCTGACAAGATCTGACAAGATCTGACAAGATCTGACAAGATCTGACAAGATCTGACAAGATCTGACAAGATCTGACAACGTCCGCCTAAACCGGTGGGGGTGAGCCCCGCCGCCCCGACCCCGGGGCGCCCGCCGGCTTCGTCCCCACAAACGTCCCCTGCGGATGCCCGACGATGCGCACCGTCCCCCGCATGACGTTCGCCTCGATCGTCCCCGCGAAGCGCGCTTCCTCCGATCCGTCATTCATCGTGATCGTCGTCCGAAACTGGACGTCACCCGCCGCCGTCACCGAACCATCCGCGATCTGATTGCTCCCCAGCGCGCCCTGAATCGTGCCGCGCAGCTGATCTCCCACCTGCTGCAATGTGAGCGTCACCGGCTTCTCGCCCTCGTCGAGCGTCACCGTGATCTGCCACGTTCCATTCGCGATGAGCGCGGCGCCGTTCGCATTCGTCGGAGCACGTACGTCCATCGGCGTGCCGTCCACGAACACCTGCGTCACGCGCCCGCTGAACAGGTCGCCGCGCGCCACCGTCAGGTTCGCGACCTTCCCCACCTCGACCGACCCCAGCCGGTCGGCCACACCCAGTATCTCGGCGGCCGACAGCGTGAGCGCTCGCACGGCTTGATCGGACGAAAGCCCGGCGTCCACCGCACTCTTCGCGTTCGCGAGGAATTCCGGCCAGTTCGTGAGGCCGCCGTCCTCGAACGCGAACTTGACGCCCGCCGCCTGCAGCTTCGAGGCGAGACGCGGCGCTTCCACGCGCGCGCGCAGCATGCGCGTCGGCTCGGGATCCGCGTCGGGCGACTGCTGCGGACGCCGCGGAAAGTTGAGCGTCGCGAGCACCGGTACGTTCTCCGCCTTGAGCCGCGCCGCGACTTTGTCCGCTTCCTCGCCGCCGGCGATCATCGCGCGAAGGTTGAATTCCCTCGCCAGGTCGAGCGCCCGTTCGATCTCGCGTTGCGACGAGACGTCGAACACCACCGGAATCTGCCGCGACAACACGGGCTGCAGCGCATCGAGCGACGGATCGGGCTCCGGACGACGCATCGCCCGCGGATTCTTCGCATACGCCGCGTTCTCCGCCGCATAGTGCTGCGCGTCCAGCAGCGTTTGCCGCAGGACCGAGAACACGCCCATGAGAGAATTGGGATAGCCGCCATCACGCCGCGGCGTGAAGCCGATGTGCTCGGCCACCGGCGCCCTGACGAGCATCGCCTGCGCGTTCGCGCCGCCGAGGTTCACGACCGCCGACAGTCCGCGGAAAATGCCCGATGACGGCGTCGCGAGAATCGTCGTGATCCCCGCGCTCTGCGGGCCGCTGAACGCATCGGGATCGGCATGGACGAAATCGATCGCCGCGAGCTCGGGCTGCAGCCCCACGGGATGTAACGAGTTCGGCGCGGACATCGCGGCGCCTTGCTGCACCGGAGCGCCGCCCCGGCCCCCGCGGCCGGCCGCGCCGCGCGCCGCATTGTCCGCGGCCGCGGCACTCGCGAGCCCGACACTCGAGTTGGCGTCGATGAGCCCCGGATACACCGTGAGCCCGGCGCCGTCGATGACCCGCGCATCACCCGGCACCGCGGCGCTGGCGCCGACCGCGGTAATGACGCCGTCGCGCACGACGACCGTGCCGCGTTCGATGGCCGGCCCGGCCATTGTCACAATTCTAGCATTAGTAATCGCATACACACTCGGCGCGTTGCGCTCGCGCTGCACGCCGATCTGGGCGCCGAGGAGTGGGGGAGACGCGGCCAGGGTGCCGAGGACGAGCATCGTTCCCGGCATGGTCCGCACGAACCGACGGTTCCGCATTGCGATCCGCATTGCGACAGGACCTCATTGGTGGGATGAGACGCGGCCAGCGTGGGCCGCGACGGCCAATCTCAGACGCAATGCGTCGGATCGCTAGGCGCCCAGGCGCTGTCCGATTGGGGCCATTATATTACCTTGGCGAGCTCATGCTGGACAGGCGGGGACGAATGCCCCCCGGGTCTTCCAGATCTGTGATCTTTACCATGGCTCAGTCCGGTCCGTCCATCGACTATGAAGAGGTATCGGGCATCCATCCCGGGCGACGACGCCGTTCACCGCCGGTCCTAGCAGTCCCTTGTTGTCGTATCATCGCGGAGATTACATGCATACACATCGTCTGTTGGCTGTAGTAGTCGCGGGTTCGATATTCGCCGCGCTGCCAAGCGCACGCGCGCACGCGCAGAGTGGCGGAAACGTCGAGTTGGGTGGCTTCGGCCAGTTCACGCGGACCGACGCCGCGTGGCACGTGCAAAACGGCTGGGGTTTCGGCGGCCGGCTTGGCGTGTTTCTCACGCATCGCTGGGAGCTCGAGGCAACCGCCGCGACGTCGAGCTTCAACAACGAGCCGCCGCGTGTGAGCGGTTCGACGTCGAACCAGACCTATACGGGTCAGTTCAATTACGGCATTCCATTCGGGCTTGGCGGGCACACGCATCAACTGCTGCTCGAAGCCGGCGCGGGTGGAGAGCGCTTCGGCGGACACACGGACTTCACCGTTCCACTCGGCGGCGGATTTCGCTTCATGCTGGGCGACGTCGTCGCGCTGCGGTTCGACGGCATCGTGCAGTACGTCGAGAATCCGACCGCGGCGACGTTTGGATTTCCCCCGGTGGTTGGTGTGAATCCCAAGGCCGCGCGGTCCACCAACGTCGAGATTCGCGGTGGTTTGAGCTTTCTGCTCGGCAATCATCACGCGCCGCCGCCGCCCCCACCGGCGCCCGCGCCCGTCGAGCAGCGGCGCGAAGCGCCGCCGCCGCGCACCGAGCCGCCTCCGCCGCCGGTTCGCATGGCGCCCGCGCCGAATCGTGATTCGATCGATCGCGTGAATCGCGATCGCGAGGCACTGCTCGCGAAGCTGTACTTCGACTTCGATCGCTCGGAGCTGCGCGACGATCAGCGCGCGACGCTCGATGCGAAGCTGCCCGTGCTGCGCAACAATCCGTCGATCCGCATTCGCATCGAAGGCAACGCCGACGAGCGCGGCTCGGACGAGTACAACATGGCGCTGGGCATGCGCCGCGCGCAGACCGCGCGGAAGTACCTGATCGATCACGGCATCGATGCATCGCGCATCGACATCAGCAGCAACGGTGAAGAGCGGCCGGTGTGTCAGGAGCACGATGAGAGTTGCTGGAAGCAAAACCGTCGCGATGAGTTCGTCATCGTCGCGGGTGGTATCAGCTAACGGCTCGAGCGAACTCCTCGAGGTGTAGGGCGAACGGCACACCGAGCAGCTGGGTGTGCCGTTCGTCGTTGCTGTGGAGCGCGTGACAGGAACCGCCTTCCCGAGCCTGGGATTCCTCGATTTGCTCGGTTCGCCCCGCGTACCCCAATCGAGGGTCCCCACATGATTCACCGTGTAGTAGCCTTGGGTCTTGCAACCGCGACGATCGTCGCGTGCGGCAGCAGCAACGACGGCACGCCGACGACACCCGCGTCGCACATCGTGACTTTCACCGCGTCGATGAGCCCCGCCGGTGAATTCGGTTCGAATCTCATTGGAAATCCGCAGGGGACGGGGCAGTTCACCGCAACGCTCGACACGGTGACGAACGTGTTCACGTACAACGTGCAGTTCAGCGGGCTCACGTCGAACGTGAACAACGGCCACATTCACGGGCCGTTCAATCTCGCGGGCACCGCGAACACGGCGAACGTGATTTTGAATTTCGATCCCGCGCAGAGCGGTCACGCTCCGGACGCGGTGTTCACCGGCTTCAAGGCCGCGACGACCGGCTCGGCGACTGGCACGATCACATTGAACGCGGCGACGCAGATCACGTCGACGATCAATGGCGATTCGCTTCGGAAGCTGCTGTTGGCGGGTATGACCTACGCGAACATTCACACGACGAACAATCCGGGCGGCGAAATTCGCGGCCAGATCTCGATCAAGCAGTAGCGCGCGTCTCGCGTCCGCGTCTCGTGTTTCGACGCGTGGACGCGTGGACGCGTGGACGCGTGGACGCGTGGACGCGTGGACGCTCCGGGCCGGGGATGTCTTCCGGCGAGCGAGTGCAATAGTGCCGATACTACCTGGGCACTATTGCCACGCCTCGCCTCCAGACGTCCCCGGCCCGTCGCTCGTCGGGCTGACCGTGTCATCCTGAGCGGAGCGAAGGATCTCATCCGCGTACGTGATCCCGATGCCGGGACGCGGACGAGATCCTTTCGTCGCTGCGCGACTCAGGATGACGAACGCGCGCGGGCCGCGGTACCCTCTCTAACCAAGACGCGAACGAAAAAAGGCCCGCGCAAATCGCGCGGGCCTTTCGTATTCGTGCAGCCGGATCAGTAGATGTAGACCCGCGTGCCCACCGGCACGTGGTCGTACAGCCACTCGATGTCCTCGTCGCGCAGTCGCACGCAGCCGTGCGTCGCGGCGAGACCGATCGACTCCTTGTACGGCGTGCCGTGCAGGAGGTAGCCGTCGCCAAGGATCAAGCGGTACTTGCCAAGCTCGCCTTCGACTTTACGGTTCTTTGAACCCATCGGCGGAACGAAGAGCGTGTTGTCGAAGACGATGTGCTCGTCGGTCGGCAGCGCGGCGAATTCGCCGTTGTCGATGACGCCGGCCTCGCCGTCCTGCATCGTGAGCAAGCGGCCGTCCGACAGCTTGATGCGCTCGCCGTTGTGCATCTCGCGGATCTTGAGGTCGTATTCCTTCGCCGTTTCGACGTACAGCCAAAGGGGCGGCTGCCAGATCGGATCAGCTTCCTTGCCGAGCACCGTGCGAATGCCGCGCGGCGTGTCGAAGGTGAACTTCTGCTTGCCGTATTCGAGCGTCGTTCCTTTGGCGACCGCGGCGGGGGCGCTCAGCACCGTGTCGTTACCGATGATCGTCCAGAGGTGCGCGTCCTTCAGCGACACCACGATGCGGAAGCCCGTGGCATGCTCGGCCAGCGATCGCTTCTGTTCCCAGTTGATGCTGTCCGCGCGCGACTTGAAGGTGTACTTCGTCGATTCCGACGCTTCGTCGGTCGTATCGACGGCGCTCGCGCGCGGGCGCGTCAGATCATATACCAAACCGCCCTGCGGTCCCTGCGCGGCTACTGGCGCAGGCAGAGAGGCCACGACGGCGGCGGCGCTCAACATTCCGAGGATTTTCTGAAGCCGGTTTTTTTGGATGCTGCTCATGGCGGGCTCTATTGAAAAGGCGCGTCGCGTGGGTGCTCGCGCTGTCTATATAGATCCTACGCCAAATCTGTTCCAAAAGTCACAGATGTAAACGCCGAAACCCATGGCAGACTGGTCTGTGGGCCAGTCTGCCACGGTTCCGCGACGTCCTACGGTCCTGCGTACTGCTGCGGTAACTTCTGGTGCTGCTGTTACCTGCGCCTGCTGAACTACTCATCCTGCAACTACTTGAAACACTTGCAACCGCTCGAGCGTGCTTAGAAGAAATTGACGCCGAACGTCACCGGCACATGCCACGCCGAGCTGAACGGGCTGCCGACGGACGTGTTGTTCTCGGGCGTGAAGTGAATCCAGCGCGCCTCGACGAACATTTCCTTCTTGCCGGCGTGGAACGCGAGACCGCCGCCGAAGTTGTAGCCCCAGCTGCTTTCCCAGTTGCTGTTCTGGATGCCGCTGAGATTCAGCCCGGCGCCAGTGCCCGTGGTCGTCGTCGTGGTCGAACCGGCGATCACCGCGTGCTGCGGGCCGTACCCGGCATTCGTGCCCAGCGTGCCGTTGTCCGCATCGAGCTTGGCGCGCAGGTTCCGGTAGTGCAGCCAGCTGCCACCGCCGATCAAATACGGGGTGAACAGCACGCTCGAACCGAGCGTGTGGTTGAAGAACGGCAGGTTCAGGCGAACATCCGCGTTGCCGTTCCAGACTTCCGGCTTGGGTCCAAGCAGGTCGTAATCCGCGTTGTCGGCGTACTGCGTGAACGCACCGTCAAGACGGAATCCGAGAGCGCTGTTGACGCCCTGCCAGCCAAGATTCACCTGGCCCATCGTGCCCGGCTCATTCACCGTACGAATGGAGCCGTACGGCAGGGCCGGACCAGCGCCCAAACCGAGGTACATCCCACCGATGTGGCGAGCCACCATCGGTACGCTCTGCATCACGGTGTCATGCACGGTCACCGTCGGACCGGTCAAGCGGAGCGTGTCCACTCGACCCATCATGCGCAACGTGTCCGTCTTGTAGACGGTCACCGTGTCGACCCGAGGCGCAACTTCGCCCGGCGACTCCTTCGTGATCGGGATGCGCTTGCTGGACGTCGTCTTCTTGGTCTGCGCCGAAGCCGAGGAGGCGTCGAGAGCGAAGAACGCCGCGCCGGCAACGAGCAGTAGAGCATTACGGTAGAACATTGGGTCTCCTCCCTCTTCGTCGTCCCTGATCGACTTGCCCCCGCGGACGACTACCGGGCGGGATAGCTCGGTGTACCGCATCACACCGAGGTCCCCGATCGACGTACTTCGTCGCGGCACCGCCGGGACGGAAAGCAGAGTTTGTGCCGTCGCAGGCCCGACCGTGGGGTAAATCGCCTCGACAAAGAAGGAGACTCGACAAATTTTTGATCAGTTCGCTCTCACGGCGGACTCAACCGCCACTTGCACCGCCAAAAGCCGCTAATACCAGTTAAATCCGAACACGACCGGGACCTGGTACGCATGCTTCGCGTTCGTCGGATCGAAGCCCAGCACGCGTGCCTCCAGGAACACCTCGCTGCGGCCCCACATCAGCGACAAACCGCCGCCCGCGTCCCAACCGTTCCGGCCCGTCCACGAGTCGATTCCGTTCTGGACGATGAACACGTTGTCGGGCGTATCGAGCTTTGTCGGGAGATCGCGATACCACGTGTACGTCCACCCGCCAATGCCGTACGCCGATAGCCGCGGCGTGAACCCGAACGTGTGGCCCAGCGGGACGTTGACCTTCGCGTCCGTGCTCAACGTCCACAGCTTCGCCGTCACGCCGTGCGAGAACGCGGCATCCTGCCCGAGCGCCGTGTACGTGCCGCTGATACGACCGCCGAGGATCTGCTTGGCGTTCTGCCAGCCCAGGTGCAGTTGGCCGAGGATGCCGGTGCTGCTGGCGTCGAAGATGGAACCCGTTGGCGTGGACGATCCGCCCGCGAGGCCGAAATAGAACCCGGCCGGCAGCTTGATCGGAATCACCGGCGGCTGCAGCTGCACGGTGTCGACGCGTACCATCGTGCGCATCAACGTGTCCGTGCGATAGACGGTGTTCGTGACTTGCAGCGTATCCGTTTTGAACACCGTGTCGACGCGCACCACTTCGCCGCCGGCTTCCTTCGTGATCGGAATTCGCTTCGTCGACGTCGGCTTCTGTGCGACAGCGACCGCGGCGGCGAGCGCGAGCAGTGTGGCGCCGAACGTGGACGTCGACCGTATGTTGAGACTCATCGCTTGACCTCCCAAATCGTCCCTCAAATTGCCCCCGCGGACGACCTCCGGGCGAAGAACGAACAGTTCCTCGAGCGACGTACGTCGTCGCGGCACGAGCGGGCCGACCCCGCACGCGCGCAAGTTCGTACGAGCACGGTTCCGTCCTCGATTGGACGAAAGGGCAGTGACGCGCGCGATGCGCGGAAATGCAAGCGAATGCGGCGAATGGCCGAATACAGCCGAATACAGAACGCCCTACGCGGCAATGCCGCGTAGGGCGTTCTTCACGTTCGACCAATGTCGTCCAACGCGTCAGGTCGCGAGACCGGACGCTCGGCGCATTAGTAGATGTTGTACCCGAGCACGAACGGCATCTGCCGCGACTGCGGGAAGTTGGTCATGTTGAACGCGAGCACGCGCGTCTCGAAGAACAACTCGTTGCGACCCCACGACAGCGAAGCACCACCGCCGGCGTTCCAGCCATTCTCGTGCGTCCAGTCGCCATTGCCCGGAACGACGATGATCGAACCATCCGGATTGAAGCCGTTCGCGCGAATCGGCAGGTTCTTGTACATCGTGTGCGTGTAGCCGCCGATGCCGTAGAGACCGAAGCGATGCGACGAACCGAACAGATGGTTGAACAGCGGCAGATTGAGCTTCGCGTCCGCGCTGAAGTTCACGATGTCAGGATCCGCCTGCAGCTGCGCATACCGGCCATCCTCGCCCGGCTTCGCCCAGTTCGCGTCGCCGCGAAGACCCAGCCAATGGCTCTGCCACCCGAGCTGTGCCTGCGCGCTCGGACCAGCGCTGTTCGGATTGAAGATCGCGCCGTTCGGAGCCGAGACGCCACCGCCGATACCGAAGTACAGGCCGTACGGGAGATGCACCGGGCGCATCATCGGCGCCGCGGCAATGCTGACGGTGTCGACGCGCGTCACCGTGTTCGTCAAGCGAACGGTATCCGTGTTGGCCAGACGGAGCGTATCCGTGCGATACACCGTCACGGTGTCCACCCGCGTCGTGACCACTTCACCACCCGCTTCCTTCGTGATCGGAATACGCTTGGTCGATGTCGGCTTCGTCTGTGCGGACGCGGCCATTGCTCCGACGACGAGCAACGCGGCGGCGCCGGTCAACTTCGTTGTGTAACGCAGACTCATGGTTCCTCTCTCCTGAATGCCGTCCATGACGTGCCCCCGCGGACGGCAACCGGGCGAGGGATGGGTGTAGGTCCCTCGAACGACTGATTTCGTCGTGGCTCCCGCCCTCTTGAAAGCAGGGCGCGTGCCGGACTGGTGAACAACACGCGACGGTTTTGTAGCGGGACCAAAGTCTTACGAACGGTGGCTCAGCTCGCTTCGGAATCCATGGGCAACCGCACTGTCGCGATGCAGCCGCGATGGCCGCGCCGATTGTCCAGCGCGAGCGACCCGCCGTGCGCTTCCGCAATCTGTCGCGACAGCACGAGACCGATTCCAGACCCCTGCGGCTTCGTCGTGAAAAACGGAACGAACAGGTTCGCCGGATTCGCCAGACCCGGACCGTCGTCCTCGACCGTGATCGACACTGTACCGTTCTGCCGCGCCCAGCCGACGCACACTTCGCCCCGGCTCTCGAGTGATGCATCCACGGCGTTGCGCACGAGGTTGATGAGCAGCTGATCGAGCTGATCGCCGTCGGCGCGCAGCGTGACCGGCGGCCCGTCGCGCACGACGACGGGCAGGCGCGTCTCGAGTGCGGCGATACGACGCACCCACGTCGCGACGTCGAGCGGCGCGCGGTTCGGCGCGGGCAGCTTCGCCAAGCGCGCGTACGAGGACATGAAACGCACGAGCGCTTCGGATCGTCCGCCGATCACGCTCAAACCACGACGCAGATCGTCGTGCGAATCCTCCGCCGGCTCTGGTGTCCCCGGTGCTCGGCGGTCGAGCAGCGTCAACAAGCTGCCGGCGATCGACTTGATGGGCGCGAGCGAATTGTTGATCTCGTGACTGAGCACCCGCACGAGGCGCTGCCACGCCTGCAGCTCTTCCTCGCGCAGTGTGCGGCTGACGTCGGCGAGCACGAGCAGCGTGTGCGGACGTCCGTCCTGCCGAAACGATCCGCGCCTGACTTCCCATCGGCCGGCGCCGCCCGGAAACGTGACGTCCATCGTGCGCGGCGACGGTCCCTCGAGCTGATCGGCCAGCCCAACCTGCTCGGCCGTGCGTCCGAGAATGCGCTCCGCGGGTTGAGTGAGCAGTCGCTCTCCGGCGCGGTTCACCAGACGCACCCGATCGGCTTCGTCGAACGCGAACACCGCCACGTCGATCTCGGCCATTACAGTTTTCAAAAGTGCCGTGGCTTCCATGGCGCCCAGCCGTTGCGTGCGCAGCGTCTCGCCGAGGAGATTCGACTCGAGAAAGGCAAGGCCGAGGGCGTCTTCGCGGTCGGCGCCGCGCGCGCGAATGGAATAGTCGCCCTCGCGCAGCGCGGCGAGCATGTTGGAGAGCGTCTGCAGCGGCCGCACGACACGCTCGCGAAGCAGGAGCGACGTGATCAGCCACGTGCCGATCACGACCAGGCCGAGCGTCCACTGCACCTTGGCGCTGTAGCCGCCGCGCCAGAGGAGGATCATCGAGATGACGACGCCGGGCAGCCCGGCGCCGAGCGCCAGGCGGAAAATGAGCCGTTCGTGGTGCGGGGTGCGGTTACTCATGCGGGGGGATCGGTCGTCGCTTCGGCGCGTCGCCCCTTCGCTCGGACGTCCGCGGTTTACAATCCATACGCGGCGATACGCCGGTACAGCGCGCTTCGCGACAGCCCGAGCGCCTGCGCGGCGCGACTGACGTTGCCCTCGTAGCGTGATAACGCTTTTTGAATGAGCATTTTCTCAACATCTTCCAGCGGCAGGTCCTCGAGCCGCGGCGCCGCGCTCGTCGTGCCGCCGCGGAGTCCCAAGTCGCCCGCGCGAACCTGTTCGCCTTGCGCCATGAGCACGGAGCGCTCGATCGCGTGGTCCAGCTCGCGGATGTTGCCCGGCCACGGATGCGACAACAGCAGCTGCATCGCACCCGAATCGAATCCCGACAACTGCTTGCGGTAGCGCGTCGCATGACGCCGGAGAAAGTGCGTGGCCAGCGCCGGGATGTCCTCGCGCCGGTCGCGAAGCGGTGGGAGATGTATCTCGATGGTGTTGAGACGGAAGAGCAGATCCTCGCGAAAGCGCCCGTCGCTCACTTCCTGCTGCAAGTTCGCATTGGTGGCCGAGACGACGCGCACGTCCACGTGGCGCGCCTTGGACGAGCCGACCCGCTCGACGTCGCCCGTCTGCAGCACGCGCAACAGCTTCGCCTGCATGGCCAGCGGAACGTTGCCGATCTCGTCGAGAAAGAGCGTTCCGGCGTCCGCCAGCTCGAAGCGGCCGACGCGGTCGGTCTTGGCGTCGGTGAACGCCCCCTTCACATGGCCGAACAGCTCGCTCTCGAACAGCCCCTCGGAGAGTCCGCCCATGTTCACGGCGATGAATGACCGCGCCGCACGCGGCGATGACGCATGAAACCACTGCGCGACGAGCTCCTTGCCCGTGCCGTGCTCGCCGGTGATGAGCACGTTCGCGTCGGATGGTCCGACACGCTCCATCAGCTGGAGAATCGGCTGCATCTTCGCCGATTCGGCGATCATTTGCGGAAGGTGATCGCGGCGCAGCAATCGGTTTTCTGATTCGAGGCGCTGCGCCCGCCGGAGCGCGCGTCCAAGCTCGACCTGCGTGGTGAGGATGGACACGAGGCGCGCGTTGTCCCACGGTTTCTCGACATAGTCGCGCGCGCCGCGGCGCATCGCCTCGACGGCGTTGTCGATCGAGCCCCACGCCGTCATCACGATGATGGGCATGTCGGGCTCGAGGGTCTCGAGTTGCGTGAGCAGATCGAGGCCTTCTTTCCCCGACGTCGTGTCGCGCGTGTAGTTCATGTCGAGCAGCATCGCGTCGTAGTCACGGCGCTCGAGCTCGGCCAGCGCGGCGGTGGGCGAGTTGACCGTGTGGACGTCGAAGCCGTTGCTCTTCAGAAGCAGACGCAGCGCTTCGAGGATGTCGGGCTGATCGTCGGCGACAAGGACGGTGGGTTTGCCGGTGTCGGTCATTCTCTGGGGAAAGCTAGGTCGGTACCACGCAAAACTGCGGATGAAAGAGCTTACCACGGACGGACATCGGACAACGGCGGACAGGCACGGAGACGGCGTGACCTGCAGTCAACGGCAGTTCGAAGCATTTTTGAAGAACACCCTCGGGATGCTTCGCGAACCGAAGCTTCCCGAGGGTGTAATCAACGAGCACTCAACTTCAAACGCTGTTCAATCGGTTCAACGCCGTCTCCGTGCCTGTCCGTGGCCGTCCGACGTTCGTCCGTGGTCATAGGGTCCGGCGCGCCCCCGCCTCACTCCGTGACGATCCACCCATCCTTGAGCTGGATGATCCGGTTCCCGAACTTCGCGTTCTCTTCGGAGTGCGTCACCTGAATGATCGTGGTGCCCTCGTTATTCAATTTCTTGAATAGCTCCATGATCTCGCGGCCCTGGCTGGAATGCAGGTTGCCGGTGGGCTCGTCCGCGAGGATCAGCTTGGGCTTCGCGATCACCGCACGCGCGACGCCGACGAGCTGCTGCTGGCCGCCGGACAGCTGCCGCGGGTATAGATCCTTCTTGCCGACCATGCCGAATCGGTCGAGCGTGTCGGCCACGATCGCCTCGCGCTCCGACTTCTTCACGTTTCGGTACGACAGCGGGATGTCGAGATTCTCGGCCACGGTCAGATCATCGATCAGGTGATACTGCTGAAAGACGAAGCCGATGTGCTCCTTGTTCAGTGCCACGCGCTGCTTGTGGCTCATCGCATGAACGGGGTGGCCGAGGAAGAAAAACTCGCCCGCCCACGCGCTGTCGAGCATGCCGAGGATTGCGAGCAGCGTCGATTTGCCGGCGCCCGAGGGCCCCATGATCGACACGAACTCGCCCGGCTGAATCTCGCCGGTGATGCGGCGCAGCACGTACGTGCGACCCGCGGCCGTCTCGAACACTTTCTCGATGTTGCGCATCGCGATGAGCGGACCGATGATCGGCGCCGGCGGCGCGTCGCGGGAGACGGTTTTCGGCTGTGAGGTGAAGAAGGCCATTGAAGCGACCAGGATTCGGGAGGCGGGAACCGGAGACCGGTGCCCGAACGTTCGGAACTGAAATCTGGCGAAAAACGACGGGGAGCTGAAGCCTTTCGACTTTCAGCTCCCCGTTGCGCCGACGGGTGGGGGCGCGATTTAGGGACGTTAGACGGTGACCTTGTCGCTGCGACGCTCTTCGACCACACGACCGTCGAACAGGTGAATCGAACGGTCGGCGTGCGCGGCATAGCGGGGATCGTGCGTCACCATGCAGATCGTGGCGCCGCCGCGATGCAGCTCGCGAAGGAGCTCCATCACCGCTTCGCCGTTCGTCGAATCGAGGTTACCCGTCGGTTCGTCGGCGAGCAGGATGAGCGGATCGCCCGCGACCGCGCGCGCCACGGCGACGCGCTGCTGCTGACCGCCGGAGAGCTGTGCCGGATAGTGCTTCATGCGGTGGCTCATCCCCACGCGCTCGAGCGCATCCGTGACGCGCTGCTTCCGTTCGGCCGCCGACATGCCGCGATAGGTGAGCGGCAGCTCGACGTTCTCGTAGACGGTGAGATCGCCGATCAGGTTGAACGCCTGGAAGATGAAGCCGATCTGCCGATTGCGGATGCGCGCGCGCTGGCTCGGCGTGAGCTGCGCGACGGGCTCGCCGGCGAGTGTGTACTCGCCTCCGGTGGGCGTGTCGAGCAGGCCGAGGATGGAGAGCAGCGTCGTCTTGCCGCAGCCCGACGGACCTTCCATGGCGACGTACTCGCCCGGCTGGATTTCGACGTGAATGTCCTGGAGGGCGTGGGTCTCCACCTCGTCGGTGTAGAACACCTTCTTGATCCCGTTCAGGCGAATCAGCGGCTGGTTGTTCGTGCTCGCGGAGAAGCCGGCCGGTGACGAGGATGCGGACTCAGTAGCCATGGGGAGCTCTCGGAGGGTTGGGGGAAACTGTCTTACAGGAAGTACGGAGATCCTTCGGCCTGGAGCACCAGCGCCTCAGGATGACCGCGCGCGAGCGCGCGGTCATTTGATGCGTACGCGATTCGTGTTGTCGAACTGCGACATGTCCGAGATGATGACGCTGTCGCCGACCTGCAAACCACTCTTCACTTCGATCGTGTTCACCGACGCGCGGCCGAGCATCACAGTCGTGCGCACCGCTTCGCCCTTGCCCGGCAGCACCTTGAAGATGCCGACCGAGCTTTCCGCCTGACCGAAGCCCGGACGGCCGATGAACAACGTGTTCGGAATGCGTTCGAGCGTGATCGTGCCGTCGACCGCGAGGTCAGAGCGCGTGCCCGCGGGCAGCGCGTCTTCGATCGAAACTTCGACGGTGACCGTGCCGGCGACCGACGACGGGTCGGTACGCGTGACGTGGCCCTTCACGACCGTGTTGTTGTGGAGATCGATCGACGCCGGCAACCCGGGTACGACGTCTTTCGCCTGATTCTCCGGCACGCGCAGCACCGCCTTGAGCTTGCCCGGCTGCACGATGCGCGCGACGACGCTGCCCGCGTTCACGTACTGGCCCAGCTCGAGCGGCGGATTGCCAAGACTCTGAAGCTGGCCGCCATCGGGCGCGCTCAGGTTCATCGACGCGACCCGGTTCTTCTGCTCGTTGAGAATGCGGCGCAGGCTCTCGATCTGATCTTCCTGGAGCTTGATCTGCGTCGACTCCGACGCGTTCACGTCGTCGAGCCGTTTCTGCTCGATGTCGAGACGCTGCTTCATCTCGACCACGTTGTCACGCGCCGATGCGACGTCATTCGCCGACGCGAGGTTCTTCTTGGCGAGGGAGTCCTGCACCGCCACGAGGCGCACCGCGTTGTTGTACTGCGTGCGCATGGTGGCGACGACACCTTCCTGCCCCAGAATCTGCTGATGGAGCGTCGTCTTGAGCTGGGCGAGCGCGCCAACCGACTGATTGAGCTGCTGTTCGTCCTGCAGCTGCTTGATCTCTTCGTCGGGGTTGCTCATCGCGACGAGCAGATCGCCGGCCTTGACGGTGGCGCCAGGCTTGAGCGGCAGGCCTTCGATGCGGCCGCTGGTGAGGGCGGTGACGTTGCGGACGTACTCCGGCTCGAGCGTGCCCGGCGCGTTGACGTCTCGCGTCATCGGTCCGCGCTTCACGGTGTCGATCCAGAGCGTGCCGCGCTCGACGGGCGGCGCCGCGGGCTTGAGACGGCTCACGAACGCCGAGACGGCGACGATGCCGACGACGCCGGCGCCATACGCGATGAACTTCTTGGTCTTTTTGGGGGGTTCGCGCTTGATGTCCAAGGTGACTTCTCGTGCGATTGGGGGCGGGTGGCGTGGACCGGGTTCGAATGGCGTTTTCGCCTATTCGACTACAAGGTGGCTTAAGGAAGGACCATGCCGCTCGCGATAAGCAGATAACGCACGTTGCCGCAACAACTTACGACGTGTTTTCGCAAACTGTCCCGCTTGGTGCTTGCTCGTCTGTGGGATTGCATGTCCCACAACCGAACAGTCCTGACGGAAGAAGCAGTGACCCGGTTTCACGCGGGCTGCTATCCGCCTGCTTTCCGCTTCAGACTCTATGAGACAACTCGGACGGGAAATAGGTTGACTCATGCGATCAGCGATGGGCGATGGGCGTTGGGCGTGGTTGTCCCGTGTCGCGATACGGGGCCTCTTAGCGTGCACGCTCGGCTCGACGCTCGGTGCGCAGGCGGACTCCGTTCCGCGGCCCAAGCCGCTCAGCAAGCCCGTGCGCGTTTGCGCGGGCGGTGACGTCACGCTCGGGACCAACCTTGATCCCTCGTGGGCGCGGGCGGGAGCGGACACCCTGTGGCGCTTCTACGGCAAGCGGCCCGATCCCGACAGCCTGGCGCCGGCGCTCAAGCCGTTCTTCGCCGGCGCGGACGTCATTCTGCTCAACGTCGAGGGTGCCATCGGCTCGGGGCCGGCGCCGGCCAAGTGCGGGCCGCGCTCGACGAGCTGCTTTGCGTTCCGGCAGCCGCCGGCGGCGGCGATGGCGCTTCGGCGCATCGCGGACAGCTCGGTGATCATCGTCGGCAACGTCGCGAACAACCACTCGCGCGATGCGGGCGAAGAGGGCCGCGATTCCACGGTCGCCGCGCTCACGGCCGCGGGCATCATCGTGACCGGCGCCGACACGCTCGCCACGCCGGTCGCCCTGCCGTCCGGCGACACCATTGCCTTCCTCGGCTTCCATACCGATACGACGACGCCCGATGCGCGCGATCTCGCCGCGGTGCGGCGCCACGTGGCGCGGGCGGTCGAGCGGTGGGGAACAGTCATCGTCACGATGCACCTGGGCGCCGAGGGACCAAAGGCGCAGCGTACCCGGAATGCTAATGAGCGATTTCTAAAGATGAGTCGAGGGAATCCGGTGGGGTTCGCGAATGCGGCGTTCTCGGGCGGGGCGACGCTCCTCGTCGGCCACGGGCCGCACGTACTCCGCGCCATCGAGTGGCGCGGCGACCGGCTGGCCGCCTACTCGCTTGGCAACCTGATCACGTACGGACCGTTCAAGCTGCGCGAGCCGACGAATCGCGGCGCGGTCTTGTGCGCAACCGTGGACGCCGATCGTCGCGTGACGGGCGCCGAGCTTCGCGCGACGATGCAACGCTGGCCGGGCGTGCTCGAGGCGGATTCGACGCGGCGCGCGTTTCGGTTGATCGATTCGCTGAGCGCGCTCGATTTTCCGCGCACCGGCGCGGTCGTCGATTCGAATGGGGTGGTTGAACGGCGTCGGCCGTGAGACGCTGTCATCCTTAGCGCCTTGGGCGCTGAGGATGACCTGCTTTACTGGGCGCCGCCGCCCTTCGCGGCCAGCGTCACCGGCGTCACCGGCGTCACCGGCGTCACGGTGGAATCATCCAGCGACAACATGCGACGCGCGCCCTTCCACATCTTGATGAGCGGCGAGAACGGCCGGTCGATCTTGCTCTCGATGACCTTGCCCGCGGTGCTGCTGGCGTGGATGTACTTGCCGTCGCCGATGTAGATGCCGACGTGGCTCACGCCCTTCTTGCCTTTGCCGAACGTCAGCACGTCGCCGGGCAGGAGGTGGCTCGTGTCCTTGTTCACCGCGAGGCCCACCGCCGCCTGCTGGCGCGCCGTGCGCGGCACGTCGAGGTTGAGCGCCGCCATGATGTATTTGATCAATCCGCTGCAGTCGAAGCCCCTGGGGGTCGTGCCCCCGCGCTTGTAACGCGTACCGATCTGCGCGCGGGCGAGCGCGACGATCGAGTCGCGGAGATCGTGCGCCGAGTTGCTGTACGCCTCGAACGGTTTCGGCGTGCCCGAGGCCTGAGCATTCGCGCGCACGGGCAGGCTGAGCCCGGCAATCGTGCAAAGCACGAGCGCCAATCGCGACAAAGGGTTCGTCGACAGATTGCTCATTCGAGGATTCTCAGGACCGACAACGGCTGCGTGCGGCCAAACGTCCGGGCCAGCTACCGCGATCAGGCAGGTTCTTGGGCGAGCGACTTGCCGCTAGGGTCGCTTACCGCTGGTGAGTCTACGGCGGTCGGGCGGCAGGGTCAACAATTAACCGGAGTATCGGCCCCAGCGGTGAGAATCATCACTCGCGTATGGTGATTTCCATGGGCGGCCAAATCGCCCGGGCGGAATCAGCGGATGCCGAGCAGCTTGTGCGTCTGGATGCTGAGGCGCCACCGCGGATGCGCCATGCAGTACGCGAGCGCGGCACGCGTATTCGCCTCGGCGTCGGGGCCGTCCATCGGCTGCAGATAGAACTGCTCGAAGTCGAGCGACTCGAGGCGGGCGGGGTCGATGCCGGGCTGTGGAAAGACGAGCTTGAGCTCGTTGCCGCGGGTGAGCACGAGCGGCGCGCGCGCCTTGGGGCTCACGCAAATCCAGTCGAGGCCGCGGGGCGGTGGCTGCGTTCCATTCGTCTCGACGGCGACCTCGAAGCCGCGTTCGTGCAGCGCATCGATCGCCGCCTCGTCGAGCTGCAGGAGCGGTTCGCCGCCGGTGCACACCACGAGCGGGCGACCCTGAGACACGTCGGGCCATCGCTCCGCGACGGCGCGCGCAAGGTCGTCGGCGGTCGCGAACTTGCCGCCGTCCGGCCCGACGCCGACGAAGTCGGTATCACAGAAATCGCAAATCGCCGTGCCGCGATCGGAGTCGCGGCCCGTCCAGAGATTGCAGCCGGCGAAGCGGCAAAACACCGCCGGGCGTCCCGCGTTCGCGCCTTCGCCCTGCAGCGTGTAAAAGATTTCCTTGACGGTATACATCTCAGCCAGCGTACCTCGCGGGATCCTTCGCTCCCGCCTCGGCGAAACCCCGCAAGCGCAGCTGGCATGCATCGCAGTGACCGCACGCGGCACCCGTTGCATCAGGATCGTAGCAGCTCTGCGTGATCGAGTAATCGACGCCGAGCTCGAGTCCCATCCGAATGATCTGCGCCTTCGTGAGATCGATGAGCGGCGTCTGAATGCGCACGGGGTTCGTCCCCTCGACTCCGCCGCGCGTCGCGAGATTCGCCATGCGCTCGTAGGCGGCGATGTACTCGGGCCGACAGTCGGGATAGCCCGAGTAATCGAGCGCATTCACGCCAATGAAAATGTCGCCCGCCTGAAGCACTTCGGCCCACGCCAGCGCGAACGACAGAAAGATCGTATTGCGCGCCGGAACGTAGGTGATGGGAATTCCTGTCTCGTGCACGCTCACGTCGCGATCCTTCGGCACATCGATCGCGGTGTTCGTCAGCGCCGATCCACCGAACGTGCGCAGATCGATGTCCGCGACCACGTGATCGCGGACATCGTATCGCGCGGCGACGCGGCGCGCCGATTCGATCTCGGTCGCGTGGCGCTGGCCGTAGCGAAACGTCATTGCGTGCACGTCGAATCCTTCCTCGAGCGCGTAGGCGAGCAGCGTCGTCGAATCCAGTCCCCCGCTCAGGAGCAACACCGCTTTTCGTGCGTCGGACATCAGCTCAGCGCGGCCTCGAAGTCGGCGCGCAGATCGTCGACGTGCTCCAGGCCGATCGACACGCGCAGCAGATTCTGCGGCGCGCGCGTGGCCGGACCTTCGACCGACGCGCGATTCTCGATCAAGCTCTCCGTGCCGCCGAGGCTCGTCGCGTAGGTGAAGAGCTGGAGACGTTTCGCGATGGCGATCGACTCCTCCTGCGAACGGCCGACTTGCACGGAGAGCATGCCGCCAAAGCCGCGCATCTGCCGGCACGCGATCGTGTGGCCGGGATGCGTGACGAGTCCCGGATAATGCACCGCCTCGACCTTCGGTTGTGCCGAGAGAAACTCGGCCAGCGCGTGCGCGGTCGCGCTCTGTGCGTTCACTCGCAGCGGCAGCGTGCGAATGCCGCGCATGGTGAGCCAACACTCGAATGGTGACGGCACCGCGCCGCCGAGCATTTGAATCGAGTTCACTTTTTGATACAGCTCACCATTCTCGCGAAACACCAGGGCGCCGCCGAGGACGTCGCTATGGCCGCCGAGGTATTTCGTCGTCGAGTGCATCGAGACATCGGCGCCAAGTTGCAGGGGACGTTGCAATACCGGCGTGCCCCACGTGTTGTCGACCGCGGTGACCGCGCCGCCGCGCCGCGCGATGTCGGCGATCGCTTCGATGTCGACGACGCGCAGCAATGGGTTCGACGGCGTCTCGATCCAGATCAGTCGGGTGGACCGTTTCATCGTGCCGCGCACCGCGTCGAGATTCGTCATGTCGACGGTCGACACATCCATGCCCCAGGGGCCGAGCACCTCGCGCGCGAGCTTGATCGAGCCGAAGTACGCATCGTCCGGAAGAATGACGTGCGCGCCGGGGCCGATGGCCTGGAGCATCGTCATCGTCGCCGCGGAGCCCGAAGAGAATGCAGCGCTGGCGGCGCCGCCTTCGAGCTGCGTCAGGCATTGCTCGAGCGCGGCACGATTGGGGTTCGTGTATCGCGAGTAGAGGTAGCCGGCCGGCGAGCTGCCGTCGGCTTCGCGGCCGAAGGTCGTGGAGAGTTGAATCGCCGGTGTAACGGCGCCCGTGGCCGCGTCGATTCCGTGGCCGGCGTGCACCGCAAGGGTTTCGATGTGCATTGCGTGTTGGGCGATGGGCGATGGGCGATGGGCGATGGGCGATGGGCCTTGGGCGAAACATCGACGCGCACGCAGCGGCACCCGAGCGCGGCCCGTACATAAGTTAGTGTTACCGGGCTGACCCGCCCATCGGCCAACTCTCATCACCTATCGCATGCACTCCTTCCGCATATTCGGCGCAACGCTCGTCGCTGTTCCCGCGGCGCTGTTGGCGCAAAATCCGAAGACACAACCGCGCACTCGTGCGTCGCAGCCGACCACCGCGGCCATCACCGCCAACGACCTCAAAACGCGGTTGTACATCTATGCCGCGGATTCGATGGAAGGCCGGGAGACCGGCACGCGCGGTCACGTGAAAGCAACGAACTACATCGCCGCGCAGCTTCGGGCGCTCGGCCTCAAGCCGATGGGCGACAACGGCACGTACTTCCAGAACGTGCCCGTGATTCGCTCCGCGCTCGATCCCAGCTCGACGATCATCGCCGACGGCGTGACGCTGCACGCGGGAACGGATTTCATCGCCAGTCCGGGCCGCGGCAACACCGGTGCGTTTCCGAGTGCGGTCGTGGTGTACGGCGGCGTTGCCGGCGAAGGAACACCATTGGGCAGCGATCAGGCACGGGGAAAGATCGAGCTGCTGCGGCAGCCGGCGAACGCGGGGCGCGGCGGGTTCGGAGGACGCGGCGCGTTTGGTCGAGGAGCCGCCAACGCCAATGGCGCGGCGGCCACAATCACCGTGATGGACGAGTTGTCGCCCACGCTGGTACAGAACGCGCTGCATCCGCGCGAAGGCAGCGTTCGGCTCGAGCCCGAGCCGTCGGATGCGTCGGCGCCGCCGACAATCACGCTCTCGCGTCACGCCGCGGAGCAACTCCTTGGGACGTCGCTCGACGCGGCAACCAAGGGCGCGACGGGCAAATCGATCTCGGCGAACATCAAGTTCATCGATACGCCGGCGCCGGCGCGGAACGTCGTCGCGGCGTACGAGGGGCACGATCCCAGGCTGAAGAACGAGTGGGTGGCGATGGGTGCCCACAATGACCACATCGGCATTCGCGCGCAGGGTGCGGTGGATCACGACTCGCTGCATCTGTTCAACCAGGCGGCGTATCCGATTCGCGAGCGTATCGCGCTGTACAATCTCGAGCATCACATCTGCGGCGGACGGCAGCAGCAGAACTGTGGTCCGGCGACGGCGCCGCAGGCGGCGCACTTGGATTCGCTCAACGCGCAGATCGCGGCGATTCACGTCAATCTCGACAGCGTGCGCAAAGCGAACGGCGGTATTCGCGCCGATTCGATCAACAACGGTGCGGACGACGACGGCTCGGGCACGGTGACGCTGCTCGAGATCGCGGAGCGTTTCGCGAAGGAGAAGCCGAACACGAAGCGCTCGATGCTCTTCGTGTGGCACGTCGGTGAAGAGAAGGGCTTGTGGGGGTCGCAGTACATCACCGATCATCCGCCGGTGCCGCGCGATTCGATCGTGGCGCAGCTCAACATGGACATGGTGGGCCGCGGCGCGGCGACGGACTTGTTCGAGGGTGGCCCGAACTACCTGCAACTCGTCGGCTCACGCCGCGTGTCGACGGAGCTGGGCGACTTGATCGAGACGCTGAACGAGACGGAGAAGCCGCCGTTCGTGTTCGACTATCAGTATGACGCGAACGGGCATCCGGAGAACATTTACTGCCGGAGCGATCACTTCAACTACGCGCGCTACGGCATTCCGATCGTGTTCGTGACGACGGGATTGCATGGCGACTATCACCAGGTGACGGACGAGCCGGAGTACATCGACTATCCGCACATGGCGAAGATCGGGAATTTCATGTATCGGGTGGGGAATTACGTGGCCGACATGGATCATCGGCCGAAGGTGGATCATGCGGTCGGTGATCCGAAAGCGCGGTGTCAGCAGTAAGTAGTTCGTAATAACAAAATAATAAAAAACGACAAGATCTGACCACATCCGACGAGATCGGGACACCATGGTTTGCCGGTTTGGTCAGACGTGGTCAGATCGTGTCGTTCTTATTTGTTGCTCGGCCGTCCGATCTAGTCGAACAGCCGAAGCAACCGATCCATGACCCGCGCCGCCGCCCGGTCGTTCGCGTCGCCGCTCTTCTCGTCCGGCGTCCAATAGCTGTAGGCGCGGTACTTCGAGCCGTCGCGAATCTCGACATAGAGCGTCGTCCCGTCCAGCCCAAGCCGCGACGGCTGTTGCGGCAGCGTCAGAATACCCCCCGACCGCAACTCGGCAAGCGCCGACGTCCAATCGACTGGGCGTTTGGGCTCCACGACGCACGTCTCCACCCATCCGCCGCGCACCGCGTCGCTGCAGCCGAACTCCTTCGCGCGGTTCCGCATCGCCGCCGTCCAAACTTCCTGATCGTGCTGCGCGATCGGACGTTCGGGATCGTCCGGCACGTCGAACCGCGGAGTCGTTCCCGGCCACCCCAGGACGAGCGCACCGGTGACTTCGTCGGCATGGCGTCGAATGCGAATGAAGTTTTCAGGAATCATGATCCCGAATCCGATGTACGCACGAATCTCGAGATCGCCCGTCGCGATCGGCGCGCTGCGCAGAGGGACCGCATAGCCCGCGACGCGTGCGACGGAATCCGCTTCATCCGCGATCGGATCGCGCGTGCCGCGTTGTGCGACCGCCGTGCGCGCGATCCAACACGCGAGCGCCGCGGCCACAACGACAGGTCTCAGGTGCGAAGTCCGCCGACGAGCTCGCGCAGCTGCGTCGAGCCATGCAGCAGCATGTTCGACGCGGACGTCATCTGCTCGCACGCCGCCGACTGTTCCTGCGTCGACGCGCTGATCTGCTCGGCGGCGGCCGCATGCTCCTCGGCTGTCTTGGCGATCGTCTCGAGACTGCTCGCCGCACCGGTCACCGCGAACGCGTTCGCTTCCGCGGCACCCGTGACGCCCACCGCCGCGACGCGCGTGCGCTCGGCCGCGTCCGAGATGGTGCGCAACGCATCGTCGATGTCGCGCGACACGCGTTCGATTTCACCCACGCGCCCCGCGCTCGATTCCATCGCCCGCGTGCTCAGTGTCACGCGCGACGTGACGACGCCCGTCATCGAGACGATGTCGTCCGCCGCCTTTTGCGATTGTTCGGCGAGCTTGCGCACTTCGTCCGCCACCACGGCGAAGCCGCGGCCGGCATCGCCCGCGCGGGCCGCCTCGATCGCGGCGTTCAGCGCGAGCAGGTTCGTCTGATCGGCGATCTGTCCCACCGACGCCACGAAGCGATTGATGTCGGCGACGGTCGTGTTGAGCGCGCGAATCTCGCCCGCCGCGCTCTCGACGCTGTGCTTCACGTCGACGAGAATCCCGAGCGCGCGATCGATCTCCATGCGCTTGGCCTGCGCGGCGCCTTCGATGCTGCGCGCCAGATCTGTCACCTCCACCGAGCGTGCTTTCACGCCGTCGGCCGCTTCGCGAATCACCTGCAGCGTCTCGTCCACGGTGCGCAACTGTCGCACTTGTGTTTCGGCGCCCTGTGAGACTTCCGTCATGGCGCTCGCCATCTGGGTCGCCGAAAGGGAGATCTGCTCCGAGACGGACGCGAGATCGTGCGCGGAGCTCGAGACTTCCTCCGCGGTCTTTGCGGCAAACGATACCACGCGCGACAGCGATTCACCGGTGTGATTCATCGCCGACGCGAGAATGCTGAATTCGCCCGGCATCGCACCGTTCTCACGGCTCGACAAGTCGCCTTCGCTCAAGCGACGCGCGTGCGACACGAGCAGATCGAGCGGCTCGCCGATGCGGCGAACGGTGTACGCCACGATGACGATCGCCAGCACGAGCGCGACCGAAAGCAAGAGCAGCATTGTATTCGACCGGCGCCGCGCTTCGGACGCGAGATCGCGCTGCGCGGCGTCCACCTTCTTCGCCTTGATGTCGCCAAGGCGTTCGATGTTCGTGAGCAGGTTGTCCGTCGACTCCTGCGCGTGCGCCGCGGCCTTGCGCGCGTCGTCGGCGCGGCCCAGATCGGCCAGCCGGTGGCCGCGTGCGAAGTCGACTTCGATCGACGACAGCTTGGTATCGATCGCGGCGACGATCGCCAGCTCGGCGGAGTTCTGCCCGGGCAGGCTGTTCATCTTGCGCTGCACGTCGTGCGCGGCCCAGCCGTAACGGCGGAAGGCGCTCTCCGACGCGGTGTCGCGCGAATCGATGTAGCGGTTGCCGGCGTCGATGGTCTTCGCGACGTCGGCCGAGAGTTGATTGGCGAGCTGCGACTCGGTCTGCACTTCGGCGAGCGATTGCGTGATCGTCGCCGACATGCTGTCGAAGGTGCGGCGCGAGACCACGCCCGCGACGAACAGAATCGCCACGAGCACGCCGAAGCCCAGCCACAGGCGCGTACGAATCGAATTCAAGTTGAAACGTTCGAGAAAGCTCATTGACCCGACTCCACCTGCAGCACGCCCTGATGCGCGCGCGTCATCACGATGCCTTTCCCGACGGGATCGCCGTCGGGGCGAAACCGAATCGTGCCCGTCACGCCGTGATACGCGGACTGCTCGGTGAGCCCGGCGAGATAATCGCGAATCTTCTTGCGGTCGGGCCCAACTTTCTCCACCGCCTGCGCCAGCAACTTCGTGGCGTCGTACGCGAGCGCGGCGTTGCCGTCCGGAAGCTCGTGGTACTTCGCCTTGTAAGCGGTGACGAACGTCTTCACCTCGGGCCGAGGATCCTGCGCGCTGAATGGCGCGCCGACGTAAATGCCTTCGGTAAGCGGCTTCACCGCGCTATCGGTCGCGACGGTCTGCCAGCCGTCGCCGCCGACGAGATCGGCGGAGAGCTGCTGGCGGCGCGCTTCCTTGAGGAAGGCGACGCCTGATCCATCGGTGCCCGCGACGAAGACAACGTCCGCGTGCTCGCGCTTGTAGTAGCTGACGAAAGGCTCGAAGCTTTGGTCGGCGCCTTCGTCGATCGGATCGATGCTGATGATCTGTCCGCTGTAATTCCGCCGGAAGCTGTCGACGAGTCCGCGGCCGTATGGATTGTTCTCATACAGCACCGCGGCGCGTTTACGGCCCAGCTTGTTCACGTATTGCGCGATCGTCATGCCGTTCGTCGAGTCGCTCGTAATGACTCGGAACGCCCACGGCGAAATGCCGGTGAGCGCCGGCGACGTCGCGGTGGTCGCGACCGCGGCGAGATGGCCGTCGTACACGTGCGCGGCCGACACCATCGCGCCGGAGTTCACATGGCCGACGACCGCGACGATGCGCGTGCTGTCGACGAATTTCGACGCGACGGCGCTCGCTTGAACGCCGCTGCCCGAATCATCGACGAAGGCGATTTGCAGCTTGCGGCCACCCGACCAGGCGGGGGAGTCATTGATCTGCTCGACCGCGAGCTCGATGCCGTGCTTGTTCGCGATTCCGTAAGCCTGACTGAACGGACCAGCCGCTCCGAATGTGACGGTGCCCGAGGAGCCATGTGAACACGCAGCAAGGACAGCGGCGGCTACCAGCGGGACAATTAAACGTTTTAGGCGCATCAACAACCAAGTGTCGGTACGGAGGGCCCGGCGCTACATCGCGCCATACCATTCAAGGACGGATTCGACCCCGGGTTGTCACAGCTCAGCAGAATGGCATCTAACCTGCCACCCGTTCTGCACTTACAGACAAGGTCGATATGAAGGTTTTGGTGACCGGCGGGACGGGCGTCATAGGGGACTCGGCAGTACGGGCGCTGATCCGGCGAGGGTATGAGGTCCGGGTGCTCTCCCGGCGTGCCGGACGCGACCAGAGATGGTGGCCCGAGGGCGTGACCGGCTGGGCGGGCGACGTCTCCAACCACGAATCCATCCACGGTGCAGCAGAGGGCTGCGACGCGGTGCTGCACATCGCGGGAATCCTCGACGAGCAGCCGCCGGCCGTCACCTTTCAGTCAGTCAACATCGACGGCACGCGCTACGTCGTGATGGAAAGCGAACGCGCCGGCGTGCGGAAGCTCGTCTACGTCTCGTCGCTCGGCGCCGAGCGCGGAACGTCGGCGTATCACAAATCGAAGCTCGTCGCCGAAAGCGTCGTGCAAACGTTCACGCGCGACTGGCTCGTCGTTCGGCCGGGCGCGGTGTACGGACCCGGGGACGAGCATCTCTCGGTTCTGCTGCGTATGGTGCGCACGCTGCCCATCATTCCCACGATCGGCGACGGCAACCAGCGCTTTCAGCCTATCTGGCACGAGGACCTGGCCGAATCGCTCGTCGTCGCGCTCGAGCGCAGCGACATTCGATGTCAGGTGCTCGACGTGGCGGGAACGGACGTCACGTCGCAAAACGATCTGGTCACGCGGCTGCGGTCGATCACGGGTCGCGATGTGATGCAGGCGCCGATGCCGGAAGTGATCGCGTCGTGGGCGATGCGTGCGCTCGACGCGGTCGGCGTCGACGTCGCGTTCAACGACGAGCAACTCGCGATGCTCAGCGACGGCAACGTGATTCCTCCGGAACAACCGAATGCGCTGACGGACGTCTTCGGCATCACCCCGACGTCACTGCAGGATGGATTGCGTCGTCTCGCAGACGAGCAGCTCACGCAACTGCCGTCGGACGGCGTTGGGCCGCTCACGCGCAAACGCTTCTGGATCGACATTCGCGGTTCGCGATACGACTCCGACGCACTGTTCGAATTCGTTCGAACGCATCTGGGCGAACTGCTGCCGTCAATGATCGCACTGAGCGCTGAGCCGGGTGCGTCCACGGAGATCGTGGAAGGGGAGACGCTGACGCTCGACATCCCGGTGCGCGGACACGTACAGGTGCGTGTCGGCGAAGTGATGGATCGCCGCGTCACGCTGCTGACCGTCGCGGGACACCCGATCGCAGGAGCGGTGCGTTTCCTCGTCGAGCCGCGCGATGATGCACTGCGGTTCGAGATTCAGGTCTACGAACGTTCGGCGTCGATGATCGATCAGGTGCTGCTGCGCACGGTCGGTGACTGGGTGCAGACGGCGTCCTGGACGACGTTGGCGCAGCGTGTGGCGGATGCGGCGGGCGGCACGCACGGTGGCGTGCAAACACTGGTCGAGGCGCTCAGCGCGCGCGAGCTCGAGGTCGTCGACGAGTGGGCGAAGTCGCTCGACGCTCAATTATCGCGAAACGCCACGTCGAGCGGCCGCGATTGACAATGTTCGCCGCAGCCGAGGCGGGAGCGGTTGCGCGCGAACCAGCGGTAGACCTTGTCGGCGAGCACGCGAACATAAGGAATCTTGAATAACCAGGCTATCAATTTACCCTTCGGCAGGATCTCGAGCAGTTGCTCGACCGCCGGGGCGCCCTGCCAGGTGCGCCCGTTGGGTCCGATGAGCTGCAGCGCTTCGGCGTAGGCGCGGGCGGGAATCCACGGGAAGCGTGCCATCACGCCCGGCGCTTGCGACGGCACGATCTCGATCGCGCGTTGACGATCCCACTTCTTTAGAAGAGTCGCGAGACGCGTGCACACCTTGCACGTGCCATCGTACACGCACGTGTATGGACGTCCGAGACCGGTCGACGCGTCCATCTCTCCGGCAATCGTGAATCGAACGACGGGAACCGTCCTCACGTGTTTGGCTCCGCGGCGACCGGCTCGGTGCCGTCGGCCTGCACATGTTGAACATGTTGCACATGTTGTGTCGCCGTGTCCGAAATCGCCGCGACGCCGTCGATGCTGATCGTAGGCGGGTGTTGGAGTGTCGCATGGACGGTGCACATCTCCGCGACGCGTTTCGCGGCGCCGAGGCGATTGGCGGGAAGCGTGGGCCAGTTGAATCGCAGGGCGTAGGTCCCAACGCGATGCGGGTCGTCGGCGAACGTCCAGGCGACGTCGACGGTGAGATCACTCGCGTCGAGCCGTGCGTGCTCGGCCCATGCGTACATCACGGAGAACGTACAGTAGGCCAGGCCGCTCGCCATCATATGAAAGGGCGAATAGCTCTGATCGGCGGACGGCGCCTCGATGGTCATGGGGCCCGGCGTGGGCTCGAGACGGATGGAATCGTCGGACAAGAGAATGATCTTCACGGGCGCTCCTGAGTCGTCGAACGCGAGGTGCAAATGGCACGCCCTGCGGCAGTTCGTTGCAGGTTGGAACGATGTGTTGCGGGTGGCCGGAAAGAATTCACGAAGCCCGGTGTCGGCCGATAATCCGAGGCGCGGAGTCTACCCATGACCTTCCTGGGTTGAAACGCGAGTCGAACGATCATTCAACTGCCGATGGAGGCTTTGATGAAGAATGTGAGTAAAACCCTGCTCGTGCTGCTTGCTGGTGGTTTGGCCGCCTGTAGCGACAGCACCGTAGCGCCGAAGAGCCAGTCGTCGACGTCGCAGAGCGTCGTGTACGGTGGCGGCTTCACGGCCGACCTGACCCAGAACGACACCTCGCGGTTCAGCTTCACCGTCGATCCGTCGAAGAACATGGCGTTCTATCTGGGCGCGGGTAACGAAGTCCGCTTTCCCGCGGGCTCGATCTGCGATCCGTCGTCGACGTATGGTCCGGATCAGTGGGATGCACCGTGTACACCCGCGACCGCGCCGATCACGTTCAACGTGAAGGCGTGGCTGGATTCGCAGGGCAACCCCCGCACCGATTTCGACAAGCACGTGCGCTTCGTGCCGTCGAGCGATCCGAATCACTGGGTCGTGATCGCGCTGACCGCGGCCGCCACCACGGCGAACGCGAAGATCCTGTACTGCACGAGTGAGTCGTCGGGCTGCGTGGACGAGTCCGTGACGGATCCCACGATGGCGACGTATGTCGATCCGTCGAGCGGCCGTCTCCAGCGCCGCATCAAGCACTTCAGCGGCTACAACGTGTTCTCGGGCTCACCCTGCATGCCGAGCCCCGACGATCCGGATTGTATCGATCTGGGCGGCGACATGCTGTGGAACCGCGCGTCGGTCAAGAAGTCGAGCGGTGTTGGTCCGACCGCGTCGGCCGCGCTCACGCCGATGACGCAGGTCGCGTCGGTGAAAACGGGCTACATGCTCGCCTGGGCGTAACACGGCACCACGGCAACACGAGCACCACACGCAATTCACCTCGTACTGAATCGAGTTTTCCAAGGCAGTTTCGTGGCGTAGTGAATGAAAGGCGGGCTCCCGAACGGGAGCCCGTTTTTTTGCCCAGTCGCCCGTTGGCAGAGGTGTGATGGGCCGTTCCGTGACAGTGAGTAACGATCTGTTCCACCGTGCGCGAAAAAATTCATCGGAAAATTCTTCAGCCGATAATCCGAGTCGCATGGTCTACCCACGAATGCCGTGAGATGGCGTGCAACTGGAACGATCGATCAACTGCCGACGGAGGCTTTGATGATGAAATTTGGGAGCAGGACCCTGTTGGTCGCGGGAGCCGGTTTGCTGGCTGCCTGTAGTGACAGCGCCGTGATGTCGGCGCCTTCGCAGGCCGGTACGCAGGCCAACGCGATCGAAGGCAACGGCGCCACGGCCAACCTGACCTCTACCGACACGATTCGATTCACCGTGTCGATCAATTCGGAGCGCGCATCGTTCGTGTACCTCGGCGCGGGCAACTGGGTCACCTTCCCGGCTCATTCGGTGTGCGACCCAACGACATCGACGTACGGTCCGACCGAGTGGGACAAGCCGTGTACGCCGGCGCGCAACACGGTCGCCGTGAAGGCGAAGGCGTGGCTCGATTCGCAGGGCCACCCGCGCGTGGATTTCGACCAGCATCTGCGGTTCGTGCCGTCGCTCGATCCGGCGCAGTGGGTGATGTTGTCGTTCACCGACTACGGCGCATCGGCCGGTGCGAACGCGAAGATTCTGTATTGCGCGACGCCGACGTCTGGTTGCGTCGACGAAGCCAAGACCGATCCGACGATGGCGACCGTGAAGGATCCGGTCACCGGTCACCTCACGCGCCGCATCAAGCACTTCAGCGGTTACAACGTGTTCTCGGGCCAGCCCTGCATGCCCAGCCCGGACAATCCGGACTGCGTGGACGGCGGCGGCGACATGCTCGGCAACCGCGTTGGAACGGTCGGCCACGTCGGCATGCTGCCGGCCGGCGCCACCGCCCTCACGCCGGCAGAGCTCACCGCGGTCCGCACGGGCTACATGCTCGCATGGGCCTGATTCCATAGACGGGACCCGCACCAGTCAGTACGGTGGATCGGAACGTGACATGCTGCAACAAAACGTTACAGTAGTGGAATTAAAATTCACATACGTCCGGTACTGCCGATAATTCGAGGCGCGCAGTCCATACACGGCAGCGAGCCGTGGATGACGACGCTTCTCTTTCATTCATCTGCCGATGGAGGCTATGATGAAACGCTTTTCAAGAGCTGTCTTCCTGGTCGTCGCCGCTGCACTCGCGGCGTGCAGCGACAGCTCGGTCAGTCCGAAGAACCCGTCGCAGGCCAACGCCGTCGTGGACGGCGGAGGCTACACCGCCGATCTGACGGCCGGCGACACGAGCCGGTTCAGCATCACCGTTGATCCGTCGAAGAACATGGCGTTCTACCTGGGGGCCGGAAATCAGATTCGCTTTCCCGCGGGCTCGATCTGCGATCCGTCGTCGACGTATGGTCCGGATCAGTGGGATGCACCGTGTACGGTGGCCACCGCGCCGATCACGTTCAACGTGAAGGCGTGGCTGGATTCGCAGGGCAACCCCCGTACCGATTTCGACAAGCACGTGCGCTTCGTGCCGTCGACCGACTCGAATCACTGGGTCGTGATTGCGTTCACTGCGCCAGCGGTCTCGTATTCGCCTGACGCGAAGATCCTGTATTGCGTGACCGCGTCGTCGGGTTGCGTCGACGAGTCGGTGACCGATCCGACGATGACGACGTTCCGGGATGGGGCGAGCGGCCGTCTCGAGCGGCGCATCAAGCACTTCAGCGGCTACAACGTGTTCTCCGGCCAGCCCTGCATGCCGAGCCCCGACGATCCGGATTGCGTCGATCTCGGCGGCGAGATGCTGTTCGACCGCGACGGTGGAAATCACGGCGGTGTCAGCGCGCTTCACTCTGTGTCGCCGCTCGTCCGGGATCACACGCTGCCAGACCATCCGTCGAAGAGTGCCGACATCGGGCCTCTCGGCGGTGAGCTGCGCCTTCCTCAGGCGGGCTTGACCCTCGTCGTGCCCCCGGGTGCGGTGAGCAAGGTGACGCATTTCTCGGTCACGTCGACCGGCGGCAAGCTGGTCGCGTACAACTTTGAGCCACACGGAACGAAATTCAGCGTTCCGCTCGTACTGCGACAGGACCTGCGGGGCACCATCCGCAAGTCCGGTGGGAATATAATCGGCGCGTACTTCGCTGATGACTCGCAGCTCGATCCGTTCGGCGGCGTGTCATTCGTGAACGAGACGCTGAACGCCACCATCGATAGCATCCTCGGCGAGGCCGAGCTCCAAATTTGGCATTTCTCCGGCTACATGCTGGCTTGGGGCTGATTGCTGCCGATACTGAGTGAGGAGGCGTGGCGGTTTCGCACGTCTCCTCACTTGGTGTTTCTGGGCTACCCCACCCGAGACTGGGATTCCGAGAGACGATGAAGCCCTCGGTCGACATCCTGATTCAGCAGGCGCAACTCGCGGATCGCGAGGGCCGCCGCGACGACGCGCGCTCGATGTACGAGCGGGCGCTGCACTCCCTGCGCCGCGCGGAGGACGGCAAGCTTGCGTCTTCGCTGCTGCGTTGGATCGCGCACTCGCACGTCGCCGACGCCGACATGGAGGCGGCGCTCGACTGCCTCGAGGCCGCGATCGCCGTGGCCGAGCTGGTCGGCGATCCCGGCGCGCTGGGCTACGCCATCAACATCAAAGCGATCGTTCACCAGCAGGACGGCGACTACGAGCGCGCCGAAGCGCTGTACATCGATGCGCGCTCGCACGCGATCGACGCCGGAGAAACGCGCCTCGCGGCGATGACCGCGCTCAACCTCGGCGTGATCTCCATGGTGCGCGGCGATCACGACAAGACGCTGCGCTATTATCGAACGAGCCTCGCGGAGTTCCGCACGCTCGGCGCGCCGAAGGAGATCCTCAAGGCCCTGAACAACATGGGCATGTTGTGCACGGATCTCGAGCGGTGGGATGATGCGTCGCGCGCCTTCGAGGAAGCGGCGCAGATCGCCGACGCCATCGGCGACATTCCGGCGCGCATCCTCATCGAAGTGAATCGCGCGGAGCTGGATATCGCGCGCGGCGATTTCCAGGCGGCGCGTTCTACCTGCGAGCTCGCCCGCACACTCACGAAGCAGACGAGCGATCCGGTCGGTCGCGGCGAGATCGAGAAGCACCTGGGCACCGTCGCGCGCGAGCTCGGCGAGCTCGCCGTGTCCGAAGAGCATCTCAAGCGCGCGCAGGAGATCGCCGTCGAACGCCGCGATCTGCTGCTGTCGGCGGAAACAGCGCGCGAGCATGCGGAGCTCTGTCGCAAGCAGGGGCGGCATCGCGACGCGCTGATGCACCTCAATCGCGGCCACCGCATCTTCAGCCAGTTGAGCGCCAAGCGCGACCTGGCCGACATCGATCGCCGCAACGGCCGTCTGGAGAAGCACTTCCTGGACGTGGTGCGCAACTGGTCGGCGTCGATCGAATCCAAGGACCACTACACGCAGGGTCACTGCGAGCGCGTGGCCGATCTGGCGTGCGCGCTGGCGTTGCGTGCCGGCCTGGCGCCGCGCGAGCTGTTCTGGTTCCGCATCGGCGCCACGGTCCACGACGTCGGCAAGCTGATCATCCCATCAGAAGTCTTGAACAAACCGGGCAAGCTCTCGCCGGACGAATGGGAGCTGGTCAAGCGGCACCCCGTCGCCGGCGTCGAAATGCTCGCCGACATGGACTTTCCGGGCGACGTCATTCCGATGGTGCGGTCGCATCACGAGCGGTGGGATGGCATGGGGTATCCCGACCAGCTCGCGGGCGATGCGATTCCGCGCGCCGCGCGCATGCTGTGCATCGCGGACGTCTACGACGCGCTGACCTCGAAGCGATCGTACAAGGGCGCGCTGTCGCACGACTCGGCGATGGACATCATGCGCTCCGACGTCGGCAAGCAGTTCGATCCCGAGCTGTTCACGCAATTCGAAGATCTCATGAAGACGCGCGCGCCTTCCATGCGCCAGCGCGCGGTCGTCGAATCGCAGCCGTCCGATCGCGCGGACGTCAAGGAATTCGCGGTCTCCGGTCCGAGCGACGACCTTACCGGTCTCCTCACCCGCCGGCCGTTCGTCGACATCGCGAACAAGGTGCTCGCCGAGCGCGGGCCGTTCGCCACGGTGTCGCTGATCGTCATCGACGTCGACGAATTCAAGCATGTGAATGACTCGCATGGCCACTTGATGGGCGATGCGGTGCTCAAAGTCGTCGCCGGTACGTTGCGCGAGCTCGCCGCGTCGACGGGTGTCATCGGCCGCTACGCCGGTGACGAATTCGTCATTCTGCTGCCTCACACGTCGGTTGTCGAAGCGGCGGAGATCGCCGAACGCATCCGCTGCACGGTGCGCCGCAACGCGGTGCCGTTGCGCGAGCGGTCGGGGTCGATCTCCGTATCGCTCTCGATCGGCGTCGCGGGCGCGCGGGCGGACCATCACGAGTTCGACGGGCTGTTCGAGGCCGCCGACCGCGCGTTGTACGAAGCGAAGCGCCGCGGCCGCGACACGGTCGTCACCTCCGACGAGAGTGAAGAGTCGGCGAAGGAACCCAAGGTCAACCTCAAGCAGTTCGTCGGGCGTGAAGAGGAGCTGGACCGGCTCATTCGCATGCTCGACACCTGTCTGGAGCACGGACCGCAGCTCGTCTCGGTGGTCGGCGAAGCGGGCGTCGGAAAATCGACGCTCATCAAGCGCCTGTCGGCCGAGGTGCGCATGCGGGCGGGATCGCTCGTGTCGGGCCGCTGCAGCGAAGCAGACGCGAAGCCACCGTACGCGCCGTGGGCCGAAGTCATTTCCGCGGTTCACCAACTTGGCGCGGTCGGCGAAACGGACTGGCGCGAGCTGCCGCGACTTGTTCCCGCGCTCGGCGGCACCGCGTCGCAACCATCAGGCAACAAGTACACGCTGTTCGACGAAATTGTCGCGTATCTGCGCCTTGCGGCGACGGCGCGTCCGTTCGTCATCCTGCTCGACGACATGCAGTGGTCGGACTCGGCGACGTGGGACGTCCTCGAGCACGTGATGTCGCAGCTCCAGCACGAGCGCATGCTGGTCTGCCTGACGATGCGCACCGAGGACATTCGCGGCGATGCGCTGTCGCGCCGCAATCGCCTGCTGCGCGACGAGCGCTTCCACGAAATTCCGTTGCCGCGCCTGACGGAGCTCGAGCTTCAGCAGTGGCTGTCGGGCGTGTTCGGCGGCGAAGCGAGCGGCGACCTCCTCAACTATCTGCGCCGCAACTCGGAAGGGAATCCGCTGCTCGCGACGCAGCTCGTGCGCATGCTGCTCGACGACGGATCGGTGCGCTACGATCACGGCCGTTGGAGCATTCGTGCCGAGCGCAGTGAGCTGCCGCAGGCGCTCACGGGGCTCATGGATCGGCGCCTCGAGCGCCTCTCGCCGGGAACGCGCGGCATCCTCAATACGGCGGCGGTCATCGGTCGCGTCTTCGACGTCGATCTCGCGATGGCCGCCGGCGCCGGCGACGAAGACGCCGTGCTCGACGCGCTCGACGAGGGTATCGAACACGCGGTCGTCGAGCCGTGGCAGGAAGCGTCCGGCAGCCACTTCTCGTTCACGCACGCGCTGCTCGTCGACGCCGTGCGGCGGACGATCAATCCGCGGCGTCTTGCACGCATTCACGAGCGCGTCGCCGAAGCGATGGAGCTGCGTTCGCCCGACAACGTGGCCGAGATCGCGATGCACTACGACCGGGCCGGCAACGCGAAGAAGGCGTACGCGCACGCGATGGCCGCCGGCAGTGGATCGCTGTCGATGTACGCGAATGCGGAGGCGCGCCGGTTCTTCGAGATCGCCGAACGCACCGCGAGTGATCCGGAGCAACGCGCTCGCGCACTGCATCGCCTGGCCGAAGTCGCCGAAACGGAAGGCCGGTATACGCTGACCGAAGAGTTCTGCGATCGCGCGATCGCCGGTCTCGCCGACCGGCCGGACGATCACTTCACGCTCGGCCTCCGCCGCATGCGCGAGCGAACGCGTGGTCTTCAGGGGCAGCCGGCCGACGAGACGATCGTCGCGTGCCGCGACTTGCTGGGAACCGCGCGGCAGCTCGGCGACCGTTCGGAAGAGGCCGCGCTGCTCAACATGATCTCGCAGTACCAGGGTCGTCTTGGCCAGTCGCGCGAGGCGGAAGAAGTCGCGCGTGAAGCCGTGACGGCCGCCGAGCAGGCGGACGACGGGCGGCTCCTCGCCGAAGCGCTGCAGCGTCTGGGCACGTCGATGGTCGACCGCCGCACGCGCGAAGCCGCCGAATTCTACCAGCGCGCGCTGTCGCTGTTCAAATCGGCCGGCGACCGGCGCGGTGAAGCAAGTTGTAATATCAATATTGGAATCATCCATCAACGCGCCGGCGAAGTGGGCGCGGCGGAAGCAGCGTACGATCGGGCGCTCGAAGCCGCGATCAACGCGCACGATACCGACAAGGCCGGCTTGGCCTCGCTCAACCTCGGCGTGCTGTATCTGCGCCGCGGCCAACGCGAGCTCGCCAGCGAGCGCCTGGACGAAGCGCTGGCGCGCTTTACCGAATCGTCGAACGAATCACTGCGACTGGCGACGCTCTACAACATGGCCCACCTGGCCCGCGAGAGCGAAGACTGGCGCACGGCGTCGGCGATCTACGATCAGGTCATGGCGGTGGCGGAACGCATCGGCCAGCCGGATGTGCAGCTCGGTGCGCGTGCGGGACAAGCGCTCGCCGCACTGTCGGTTGGCTCGCGCTCGGTCGCCGAAGACGCGATGAAGTGGATTCGCGCGAACGTCGAGCCGCGGCCCGACTGGTGGTTCCAGGGCCGCGACATGGTCGACGCGCTGCGCATTCGCCTGGCCGCGGAGCGCGGTGACGACGCGCACGCCATGCGTCTCTTGCACGAAGCCGTGGCGATCGCGGGCAAGCACGATCCGTACGTTGCCGCGTATCTCGTGGCCGAGTGCGGTCCGTCACTGCGCCGATCGAGCGAAGCGCTGACCGTACTCATCGATCAAATCAGTCCCGAAGTCGACGCACTTGGTTTCGCGGGCGTCGCACAACGTCTTGCGATGTTGCGCGCGATGTCCGTCGGCGCGTCGGCCGCCGCGTAAGTAGCACGTTCGGCTGAGGAACTGGCTGTCACGTGCCGATACTCAGACGCAGCAAAGTTTTCTTCACCGCATTCGGACGGAACGCGGCACCGCGTTTCAGTCATGGGAGCTAACCAATGACCGCACCTTCCGCACAGCGCCAGCCTGCTGGCCGCGAGGAAAGTGGGCTCGAGTTCTCGGCGATCGTCGCCGAGAGCGCGGGGATGCGTCATGCGCTCCACATGGCGAAGCGCGTTGCGACCACGCCCTTGCGCGCCATCCTCCTCAATGGTGAGGCGGGCACCGGCAAAGAGCTCGTTGCGCGCTGCATTCACAACGCGGGTCTGAACGCCAACGCGCCGTTCGTGTCGATCAACTGCGCGTCCATTCCGGCGCCGCTGCTCGATGTGGAACTGTTCGGGACGCCGCTCACGCGGCACGAGACGAACCGCAAGCTCGGCGTGCTCGAGTTGACGGGGCGCGGCACCGTGTTCCTCGACGAAGTCGGCGAAATGCCGCTCGGGCTGCAGGATCGCTTGCTGCGCACGCTCGAGGAATACAGCATCTCGCGCTTCGGTCTGGGCGGCACGGAAGGCACGGTGCACTGCCGCGTCATCGCGGCGAGCAAGACGCGCCTGGAAGAGCGCGTCGGCGCCGGCTCGTTCCGCGAAGAACTGCTCGCGCGATTGGCGGTGCTCCGCATCGAGCTGCCGCCGCTGCGCGAGCGCGATGACGACGTCCGCGTGATCGCCGATCACATGCTCGCCGAAGCGTCGCGCCTGCAGGGCGTGCCGCGGCGTCAGTTGGGCCTCGACGCCATCGCCGTGCTCCGCGCACATCGCTGGCCCGGCAATGTGCGCGAGCTGAAGCACGTCATCGAACGCGCCATGGTCGTTTGCGAGGGCCCGCTCATCGGCGCGGAGCATCTGGTCATCAACCAGCGTCGTGCGGGCGCCGGCGCGGTGCGCGGTGCGACGACGTTCGGCGAGATTCGTATTCCCGCCGACGGCAAGCGCCTACGCGACATCGAGCGCGAAGCGTTGGAGCTCACGCTGCAGCTGACGGACTACAACCAGAGCGCGGCCGCGCGAATTCTCTGCATCTCGCGCCCGACCTTGGCGAGAAAGCTGCGGGCGTACGGGCTGAAGGCCGATCGGGTGGAGTAGCCCGCTGTCATCCTGAGCAAAGCGAGGGATCTAACATCCAGGTACAGAGCTCAGCCCTCATACCAGGACGCTAGATCCCTCGGTCGCTCCGCTCCGTCGGGATGACAGGCTTATCCCGCCGGCTGCTGCTGCGTCAAGCAGTGCAGCGTGCCAAATCCCCACACGAGATCCACCGCGTGAATTCCGATCACGTGACGGTCCGGAAATAACTCGGACAGAATGTTCAGCGCCACGCGATCGTTGCGATCGTTGAACGTCGGCACGATCACGACACCGTTCGCGATGTAGAAGTTCGCATAACTCGCCGGCAACCGCTCCCCGTTCATCATGACTGGCCGCGGATACGGGAGCTTTACGACGCGCAACGTACCGCGATCGCCGCCCGACAACTGCAGCCGATCCCAGTTGTCGATCGAGCGGCGATGATTCTCGTCATCCGCCGGATCCTGTTCGTACGCAAGAACGACGACGCCCGGCGCAGTGAACCGCGCGATGTCGTCAACGTGGCCGTGCGTGTCGTCGCCGACGCAGCCTTCGCCGAGCCAAATTGTCTGGCGAATGCCGAGTGCGTCGCGAAAGACTTCTTCATATCCTTCGCGCGACAATCCGGGATTGCGCACCTGCACGTCGGACAGCAGCCACTCTTCCGTCACGAGCAGAATGCCTTCGCCGTTCGTCTCGATGCCGCCGCCCTCGAGCACGACACGCTCGCCGTTGTCGGGACGCGTGGGCTGAACGAGCGGAAGTCCCGTGATGCCGGCGAACGCGGCGCCGACGCGTTCGTCGCGCTGGTAGTTCGGATACTTCGCCCAGGCATTGAACGCCCAGTTCACGAGCGACACCTGGCCGTCGTCGCCGATCACGCCTGTTGGTCCCGAGTCGCGGAGCCACACACGATCGTTCGGGACGACGTGCAGCCGGTAGTTGTCGCGAACGCCGTGCGCCTCGAGCGTCGTCCGCGCGTTCTCGCGCACGCTCTCGTCGTGACACAGAACCTCGACGCGCTCATACTCGGCGAGCACCCGCGCGATCTCGGCGTACACCCACGGAATGGGCCCAAGCTTTCCGGGCCAATCAGGCTCGTGGTGCGGCCACGCAATCCACGTCGCGGCGTGGGGCTCCCACTCGGCGGGGAAGCGGGTCAACGGCTGAACCAAGGGCGAATGGAAAGAGCGAGTGGAAAGCGCGACGCGCGGCTTCCACTCGCCGCTTCCATTCGCCCGTTCCGATCGCCGTCGCCATTCGCCGTTTCCATTCGCTCTTCTCCCAGGTTCTACGCGCCGAGATAGCGACTGAGAATCGGCGCGTAGGCGTCAATGCGGCGATCGCGCAGGAACGGCCAGTTGCGCCGTGTGTCCTCGATCAGCCGCGGATCGCACATGGCAATGAGTATTTCGGTATTCGTGTTCGGCGCGTCGGCCAGCAGACGACCGAACGGATCGGCGATGAACGAATGCCCGAAGAACTCGATGCCCCTGGTGCCCGGCTCGTCTTCGTGCCCGACGCGATTCGGCGACGCCACGAACACGCCGTTCGCGATGGCGTGCGCGCGCTGCATCGTCCGCCACGCCTCCACCTGGGCCTGGCCGAATTCCGCCTTCTCGGCGGGATGCCAACCGATCGCCGTGGGATAGAAGAGGATGTCGGCGCCCAGGAGCGACGTGATGCGCGCCGCCTCCGGATACCACTGATCCCAGCAGATCAGCACGCCGATATTAGCAAACTTTGTTTTCCAAACTCGAAAGCCACTCGCCTGTTTCGCCACGTTGCCGATCGCGTCGATGCGGTCATCCGTCGTCGCGTCCCCAGGCACGAAATAGTACTTCTCGTTGAAGAGCGGATCGTCGGGGATGTGCATCTTGCGATAGACCCCGAGCAGCGAGCCGTCGGCGTCGATGATCGCCGCCGAGTTCCGATACACGCCGCGCGCCTGCTTCTCGAAGATCGGCACGATGAGCACGATGCCCAGCTCCTTCGCCAACGACTGCATCCTGTCCGTCGTCGGGCCCGGAATCGACTCCGCCAGATCGAAGCGCTCGCACTGCTGCGACTTGCAGAAGTACGGCGCGTTGAACAGCTCCTTCAGGCAGACGATCTGCGCGCCGCGCGACGCGGCCTCGCGCACGCGCTCGACCGTCGCCGCCACAGTGGCGGCGGTGTCGTCGCTTGCCGAATCCTGAATGATGCCGACGGTGAAAGGCGCGTGAGTCATGCGCGAAAGCTAATTGCGCAGTGCAATCACCACGTCGTTCACGTTGGTGCCGGTCTCTCGGCGTGCGATGACCGCGCCGGCGGCGCGCAACGCCGCATGCGATTCGTGCGCGGCAAGCGCTTGCGCCGGATCGCGGCCGGCGCCGGCGATCGCACGCCACGTCGTCCCGTCGACGACGGCGCCCGCGGCGTCGGTCGCACCGTCGCGTCCGTCAGTGCCGGCGGCAAGAATAGAAAGGTTCGCGGCGCGTTCGCCCGCGTCGGCCAGCACGCGTGCCGCGGCGAGCGCGAGCTCCTGACACCGTCCGCCTCCGCTCGTCGATGCACCGTTGCCGAGTGTGACGGTCGTCTCGCCGCCCCAGATCCAGCACGCCGGTCCACTCGATCGCGCGTCGCCGCCGAGCGCGTGACGCGCGATCGATTCACCCGCGCGCGCGGCTTCCCCGGAGAGTCGCGACGGCATCACCTCGACGTCGAGGCCTCGCTCTTTCGCCGCCGCCGCCGCGCCGTCGACGGCCAGACGCGTACTGCCGATCACCCGCGCCGTGACGTGCGCGAACGCCGGATGCGACTTGGTTGGCGTTTCGGGAATCGTCCCACGCCCCACCGCGATGAGATAATCGCGATGCGTCTGCGGAATGCGATTGAACAGATTCGCGCGTTGCAGCACCGTCGTCACGTCCTTTACGGTCGCGGAATCCGGCGAGCACGGACCAGATCCGATCACGCCGAGGTCGTCGTCGGCAACGTCGGACATCGCCAGGCAATGCGTCGCCGCCGGCGCGAGCGCCAGCGCCAGGCGTCCGCCGCCCCAGCGCGAGAATCGTTTGCGCACCATGTTCATCGACGCGATGTCGAGCCCCGAGCCGAGCAGCAGTTCGTAGAGCGTGACGAGATCCGCGTCGTTCATGCCGCGCAGCGGTCCGCCGATGACACTCGACGCGCCGCCGGAGATCAGCACGATCGCGACGTCGTTTCCCCGCCGGCCGGGCGTCACTTCAGCGATCTTCGCCGCGGCCGCGAACGAGTGGCGGCTCGGTACCGGATGATCGCCGCGCAACGACACGAGCGTCGGATACGGCGAAGGCCGCACGTCGGGCGAGACGACGACGCCGCCGACGATCGAATGCAGCGATTTGCGGAGCGAGCTCACCGCCGCGGCGGCCATCGGGTGCGCGGCCTTGCCGAAGGCGAAGATCCACACACGGCTCGCGCGGTCGATCTTCAGCGCGTCCATGGCGCGCGTCGTCGCGGGCCCGGGTGCCGCCGCGACGATCGCGCTATCATATAATTCTAATAACAGCTCCCGGCCGGTGAGCGCCGGCCGGGCGGCGACGTCGTCGCTAATGCGATGTCCCCCTCCCCCCGCCGTCGGCCGCACCCTTGAGGGTGGCCGCGACGTCCTTACCGAGCTCCGTGTAGGCATCCGCCGAGAGCACGTTGAAGCGCATCATCCGGCTGGCGATGCGACCATCGGGACCGATGATGAACACGTTTCTCGTATCGCCTCGATCGCTGTCGGCCGAACCGTACTGCTTCGCGACGGTCTGGTCCGGATCGCTGACGAACAAATTCGGAAAGCCCGATTCATGCGCCCAGTTGGCGAGCGCGGTATCGGGGTCCATGCTGATGCCGATCACGACGACTTTCTTGCCGGCATTGAAGAGCGTGGCGTACTGATCACGGTACGCCTCCATTTGAATCGTTCACCCTTTGGTTCGCGCTTTCGGAAAGAAGGCCAGTACGACGGTCTGGCCGCGAAAGTCGGACAGGTGCACGGGCGTTTTGAGGAGCCCGTACCGGGTGGCGCCAGCCAGCGAGAAATCCGCAGCCATGGCGCCGGCGTCGGGCGCGAACGCGGCCGAGCCTGCTTTGGGGGGTTGAGTCGCCGGTGTCTGCGCCGCCGCGACGGCCGAGCCCGCAAGGCCAACGACGGCGGCGAATTGAACGGCGCGCGATGGAATGAAACGCATCGGGCCTGCCTTTGGTGAGAGTGGCGTAGAACTGCGCGCAAAATGGCGGTACCGGACATGTGACGCAATGACTCGTCCCGCGCACACGGAAACCTGAGAAAATCCTCGAATGTGGACACGCGGTGTCACCAGCATAGACGGTGCGCGGCGGCAACCACGCGAATTGGCGCTTAAGAGAGGGAATGGCGCGTGCCTTTTACCCTGGCGTCACCCACGACCACCCCCAGCAGGAGCTTGTGATGCGTGCTACCAAGTTGATGGTTCTCATTCCGATCGCGGTGATCGCGGCATGCGGGCGGAACAGCTCGCCGGCCGTCGACGACGCGCTCAAGAACGATCTCGCGTTGGCATCACAGGCTCAGGCGTACAACCCGCAGCAGTTCGTGTCGCCGACCGAGGCGGGCTTCGCCGCGCAGCCGCAAATGGCCCCGCGACAGCTGCAAACCGTTGCGCGCCAGCCTGTCCGTCGCGCTCCGGTTCGACGGACGTCTTCGGTAAGCCGTTCGTCGGGCAGCTCGGCAGGCTCGAGCGGTGGCTACTATCCGGCGCCTGCGCCGCGTACCACGGTCGAGAAGCACACGCAGCGCGATGCCGCGATCGGCGCCGCGGCCGGCGCGGTGATCGGTGCGACGGCGAGCCGTGACAAGATCAAGGGCGGGCTCATTGGCGCGGCAGCCGGCGCCATTCTGGGCGGGGTGCTTGGCAACAACGTCGACGTTCAGAGAAAGACGACGCCGTTCTAAGCCATTTCAGCCGTTCGGCGATAATTTGTTGGGCGAGCAGGCCTCCTCCGGATTCTCCTCTCGCCCAACATGGATCAAGCCGCCCTCGATCAGGTTCTCGACAAGCTCGCGCGCGACGTCGAGTCGTCGATCCACGCGTTCTATCGCGGAGACGTGCGACAGAACACGCAGCGTGTGAAGACGGACACCTTCGTTCGTGAAGCCAGACAATCATTGCTCGGACTGCTGTCCGCGCCGGGTGCCACCGGCGCCGACGCGGGCGCCTCGAGCTCCGCCGGCGCACTGTCGGCTGACGAGATCACGGCCGCCATGCGTTGCGTGATGGCGTGGCAGCCAATGGGTCCGCCCAGCGCGGCGAGTCCCGCGTCGCGTTGCGTGCCGGGAGCGAAAGAGATGTTGCCAACGTGGGGAGAGCGAGAGAAAGCGCGAGCGGGACTCAAGCGCGCCGCGGGTTGAAATAGGCTGAGGCGGGCACGGGAATCGCATTTTTGCCCCGTGTGAAAGATGCCGAGCTCCCTCCGCCGCCCGCTCCACTGGTTGATGAACAACCGGATCGCCGGCGGCGACGCCTGCTCGCCAACCGCGCGTTCGGCGCGCTCAAGGCGCAACACAATGCCGAACGGTCGCTGATCGAAAGCGTTGCCGACGAGTTGAACGAGGCGGCGGCCTCGACGCCGTATCTCGTCGTGCACGGCTTGTGGTTCGCCGTGTGGATTCCATGGAACCTGGGCTGGTTCGGTCTGCCCGAGTTCGATCCCTACCCGTTCGGCCTGCTCACGATGATCGTCTCGCTCGAGGCGATTTTTCTCTCGATCTTCGTGCTGATGGCGCAGAAGCGTGAGTCCGCGATCGCGGAGTTGCGCGAGGAGCTGGCGCTGCAGGTGAGCCTGCGAATGGAAGAGGAGCTGACGAAGACGCTGCAACTCGTCGCCGGTCTGTACACGCGGCTCGGACATCGTGTCGCGGAAGATCCGGAGTTGAGCGACATGATGCAGCCGCTCGATGTCGTGGGGTTGGAGCGCGCGTTGGCGAATCAGATCGCGGAGGCGGCCGCAGCGCGGAGAGCAGGGCGGCGGCATTCAAAACGCCGCGCGGAAGCGGACGGACAGATATCGCCGCGTTGAGGCATCTCTCCCCAAAAGCAAATAATCACGGAATTGTGAACGGCGACATTCACGGATCGGCACGGAGACAGCGGAACCGCAGTTGACTGCCGTTACCGCTGTCTCCGTGCCTGTCCGAGGTCGTCGCCGTTCACAATTCCGTGGTCGCCTTTTTTATGGGTGCGGAGCTATCTACCGTCCGCCGACCAACTGCCTGAGCACGTACGGCAAGATTCCGCCGTTCTTGTAATAGTTCATCTCCTCCGGCGTATCGATCCGCGCAACGACCGTGAACTCCTTCCCGTTCGCCTTGACCGTGAGCGTCGCCCTCGGCTTGAGAGTCTCGTCCAACCCCGCCACGTCGTACGTCTCGAACCCCGTCAACCCGAGCGATTGACGCGTATCGCCATTCGTAAACTCTAATGGCAGCACGCCCATCCCCACGAGATTCGACCGGTGGATGCGCTCGAACGACTCCGCGATCACCGCGCGTACGCCAAGCAGGACCGTACCTTTCGCGGCCCAATCCCGGCTCGAGCCCGTGCCGTACTCCTTGCCGGCGACGATCACGAGCGGCGTATTCTGCTTCTGGTATTCCATCGCCACGTCATAGATGAACCGCGCCTCGCCGCCCTGCTGCGTCGTCGAGTAGCCGCCTTCCTTTCCAGGCACCATCTCGTTCCGCAGGCGAATGTTCGCGAACGTGCCGCGCATCATCACTTCGTGATTGCCGCGCCGGGCGCCGTACGAGTTGAAATCCTTCTTCTCGACGCCGTGCTCGACCAGCCACTTGCCGGCGGGACTCGACGCCGGAATGTTGCCCGCCGGCGAGATGTGGTCCGTGGTGATCGAGTCGCCAAGCAACGCCAGCGCTCGCGCGCCGGTGATGGCCCGGATGCCGGGCGCCTTCATCGTCATGCCCTCGAAGTACGGGGGATTCTTCACATACGTCGAATCGCCCGCCCACGCGTACGTCTCACCCTGGGGCACGCCGAGCTCCTGCCACTGCTCGTCGCCCTTGAAGACGTCCGCGTACTGCTTCTTGAAGAAGTCGCTCTTCACGCTGCGATTGACTTCATCCGCCACTTCCTGCGGCGACGGCCAGATATCGCGCAGGAACACCGGCCCGTCCTTGCCGACGCCGATGGGCTCGCGCGTGAGATCGAGATCCATCCGCCCGGCCAGCGCATACGCCACGACGAGCGGTGGAGACGCGAGATAGTTGAATCGCGTGTGCGGATTCACCCGGCCTTCGAAGTTTCGGTTGCCCGAGAGCACCGACGCGGCGATCAACGTGCCGCTTTCGATCGCCTGTTGAATCGGTTCCGGCAGCGGGCCCGAGTTGCCGATACACGTCGTGCATCCATACCCGACGAGCTGGAATCCCAGCTGATCGAGGAATTCCTGCACGCCCGCTTGACGCAAATAATCGGTCACGACCTTCGAGCCCGGCGCCAGCGACGTCTTCACCCACGGCTTGGTCTTGAGGCCTTTCTTCACGGCGTTGCGCGCGAGCAATCCGGACGCGAGCATCACCGACGGATTCGACGTGTTGGTGCAGCTCGTGATCGCCGCGATCACGACGGCGCCGTTGCGGAGCGTGAACGTGTTGCCGTTGTACTCGACCTTCACGCCGTCCGTGGCCGCCTGTTGCCCGTCTTCGACGAGCACCGCCGCCGGATTGAGCGCGGGCTCCGACGAGACCTTCGTCGCTTCCTTCACTTCTTTCTTCGCGGCGGCCGTGCCGAGCTTCGCGAGATCGGCCTGCAAGGCCTCGTTGTACATCGCCTTCGCCTTCGACAGCGGCACGCGATCCTGCGGACGTTTCGGGCCCGCGAGACTGGGCTCCACGGTGCCCAGGTCCAGCTCGAGCGTGTCGGTGAAGACCGGATCCTTGGTGGCGTCGGTGCGGAACAGGCCCTGTTCCTTCGTATACGCCTCGACGAGCTTGACGTGCTGCTCGGGGCGCCCGCTCAGACGCAGGTACTTTAGAGTTTCCTCATCACACGGGAAGAAGCCCATCGTCGCGCCGTACTCGGGCGCCATGTTGGCGATCGTCGCGCGATCGGCGAGCGGAAGCGAGCTCAAACCGGTCCCGTAAAACTCCACGAACTTGCCGACGACCTTCTTCTTGCGAAGCATCTCGGTCACGGTCAGCACGAGATCGGTCGCCGTCGCGCCGGGCGGCAGCTTGCCGTGCAGCTTGAACCCGATCACCTCGGGAATGAGCATGGATACCGGCTGCCCAAGCATCGCCGCCTCGGCCTCGATGCCGCCGACGCCCCAGCCGAGCACGCCCAGGCCGTTGATCATCGTCGTGTGCGAGTCGGTGCCGACGAGCGAATCCGGATAGGCGATCGCTTCGCCGTTCGACTCGTCCACGAACACCGTCTTGCCCAGGTACTCGAGATTTACCTGATGGCAAATGCCGGTGCCCGGCGGCACGACACGAAAGTTCTTGAACGCTTCCTGACCCCACCGAAGGAACACGTAGCGTTCCTTGTTCCTCTCGAACTCGAGCTCGGTGTTGATGAGAAACGCCGCCTGCGAACCGTACTCGTCCACCTGCACCGAGTGATCGATCACGAGATCGACCGGCTGCAGCGGATTGATGCGCTGCGGATCGCCGCCGAGTGACTTGATCGCGTCGCGCATGGCGGCGAGATCGACGACGGCGGGCACGCCCGTGAAATCCTGCAGCAGCACGCGGCTCGTGCGGAACGCGATCTCGCGCTCCTCTTTGCCGGCGACGTTCCACTTCGCCATCGCCTCGATGTCGTCGCGCTTCACGAACGCGTCGTCTTCGTTGCGCAGCAGATTCTCGAGGAGAATCTTGAGGCTGAAGGGGAGGGTGGCGGCTTTGCCGCCGGAGAGCTGCTCGAGGGCAGCGAGACGAAAGATCGTGTACGTCTTCCCGTCGACCGTGATCGTCGCACGGCTTCCAAAGGAATTCTTGCTTGTCATGGAGTATGTCGCTCGGTTCGGCCAATTCGAAGGCCGATGCGAGGGTGACAGACGGAGCCACTGACGGGGCGCGCACGCCGCTCGCCAGGCTGTGCGTAATCTAAACGGATCGATCAGTGGCTGTCGAAGATCGCCGTCGACGACCAGCCCGGGCGACCAGAGCATCGCATCCATCCGCACGTCGCCGCCGATCGCCAACGCCTCGCCCGCGCGACTCTGCCGCTGGCGCGATACCGCGGCCAGGTTCAGCGACCGGATCGCCGACAGCTCCTTATTGTCGAACCACACGCCCATGCCTTGCTCGCAGAAACCGAGCGTCGCGGTCGAGCGGCGCACCGCAGTTGTGGCAGGGCGGCTTTGGCAGCGCGAGCCGTGGTTCGATCTCCGCCCACAGCGCGGAGGGTTCGGAGGCCGCGACTTGCTGCCACGCCGATGTCGGCGAGATCGCGCTCGATTGGGTCCGAATCCCCGCAACAGCGCGACGCCGGCGCAAATATGATCTCATCCAGCCGATGAGACTATTCTAATGGTTGTAAGGTGCCGAGTGGGCGAAGACGCGTCACCCGCGCTCGTCATTGACGACAGTACGCGACCATTGCATCGTGCGCGGCGACGTGATGCCGCGCCCTTCTCACTCGCCCGCTCGGAGCGCTCGTGACCAGCAACCGCACCAATCCATACATCATCGGCATTCCCGTGTATGACGGCGTCGATCTGCTCGACGTCTGCGCCCCCTGCGAGGTATTCGGCTGGATGGCCGATTCCTGGAACGGCCCTCGACCGGTGCAAGTCCTCGTGCTCGCCCAAAACAACGGCAGCGTGCAGACGCGCGGTCGCCTCCCGATCGTTCCCCATCGCACGTTCGATCAGGTGAAAGCGCTCGATCTTCTCTGGGTCCCGGGCGGCGACCCGGCGGCGCTCGCGATGTTGATGAAGGATTCCATGTTCCTCGCGCAGCTGCGCGCCTGGAGTGAGCACGCCGAATACGTCACGTCGGTCTGCGAAGGTGCGATGCTCCTGGCCGCAGCCGGGTTGCTCGACGGCCACCGCGCAACCACGCACTGGGCGTTCACGCCGTGCCTGCGTAAATACAAAAAGATCACGGTGATTGGAGAAGAGTCGGGCTCGCCGCGCTTCGTCGTCGATCCCAAGGATCCGCCACCGGGCGCACGCGGCGTGCGCGTCACCGGCGCCGGCGTCTCGGCGGGCCTCGACGAAGCACTCGAGCTCGTGCGCCGCATCGCCGGCGAGGACATCGCGACGCAAGTCCAGGTTTCGATCCAATACTTTCCGGACCCACCGGTCCACGGGACGCTGCCGGTGCCGACGTCGTGTCCGCCCCCGTTGGACGCGCTCTAGACGCCAGCGCTCGAGGCCGCCATGCGATTATTAGAGCGGACTAATAAACAACAGTGAAAATGTTGCGTAAGTCGTAGTTGCGCTCCCGGTGACCGAATGCGACTTTCACAATCTCGGGTTGCGCCGACGCGACACGGGCCCTGCCTGCTCTTTCAGTCGAACAGAATTCCACGTTGTTGCGTCGAACCCGACATCGGCTGCCGAACTCATTGACGGCAGCCCCGTGGCGCCGCCTGCGCCTCGCGTTTGCGTTCGCGCTCCTGCTGGCGTGCCGCGACTCGTCATCGAGCACCACGCCGACGCCGGTCCAACCGGCGGAGCCCTTCACGCCGTCGCCGGCCGCCGTCGCCAAAATCGACTGTACGGTCAGCGTTGCGTCGGCCACCGTCTCGTGTCCCAGCGCCGCCACGTCGTCCGCGTCCCGGGACTTCGCGCTCGGATCGGAATTCGGAGGCGCCAGCAACAGCGTCATCCTCGGGCGTCAGGATGTATTGGCGACGCTCGCTGCGTCGAACGCCAGCTATACCGGACAGGTATTCTCTTTCGACGCGACGATCACCAATCACATCGGTCAGGCCCTCGGCACGACCGATGGCGTGACGCCGTCGCCCGACGGGATTCGCGCCTTCTTTGCCTCGGCTCCCGTCGTTGTTTCGGGAAGCGGCACCGTCGACTTCGTCGATCCCGCAACCAGTGGATCGCTCGTCGACGGGTTCGCCACCATCACCGCGGCGAATCAGGCATTCTATAGATATTCGGGAATTCTCGCGCCCTCGGCCACATCGGGCGTGAAGCGCTGGCGGATTCACGTACCATCGACGGTGACGTCGTTCACCTTCAGCGTCGAGATCAACGCCGCGGTCGCGAATCCAAACGGCTGGATCGACTTGTCACCCGCGACCATGCGACTGCACGCGGGGCAGACGAGCACGTTCTCCGCGATCGTGCGCGATATCGTCGGCGCCGCGGTTTCGGGCGCGGCCGTCACGTGGACGAGCAGCGCCGCATCGGTTGCCACTGTCGGCTCGGCGTCTGGAACCGTCGTTGCTCTCGGCGACGGCAGCGCGACTATCACGGCGTCGAGCACGAGCGGAACGGCGACGCGCAGCGGAACGGCGACGGTCACGGTCGTGTCGCCGTCGGCGTCGCAGAGCACGATGCTCGCGGCACCGACCACGCTCACGCCCGGAGGATCGTCGACGATCGTCGTGCAAGCAAAGACGGCGGCGGGCACAAACATCACCGTCGGCGGTGATGCCGTCGTCCTCAGCGTCGACGGCGGGACGCTCGGCCCGGTCACCGATCGCGGCGATGGCAGCTATACGGCATCGCTCACGAGCGCATCGCCGCGCACCGTGCACGTCACCGGCTCGATCGACGGCGCGGCAATGTCGCAGACGGCGACGGTGACCTTCGTCGGCTCGCTGCCCTCCGTCATCACCAAAGCGGCCGGCGATGCGCAGACGACGCCCGTCTCCACCTCCGTGCCGACGCCGCTCAGCGTGCGTATCACCGACGATCGAGGCGGGCCGGTCGCGGGTGCGAGTGTCAGTTTCTCGGTAGCGTCGGGCGGTGGGAGCATTGCGGGCGGAGCGCAAACCACGGATGCGAGCGGCATCGCCACCGCGGGTGCGTGGACGCTTGGATCGACGAGCGGTGCCAACTCGGTGATCGCGCGCTCGGGCGCGTTGAGCACCACGTTCACCGCGACGGCGACTGATTCCTCGCTCAACGTCATTCAGAAAACCGCCGGTGACGCCCAGACGACGACCGTTGGCACCGCCGTGAGCACGGCGCCCGCGGTGCGTATTGTGACGACCGCCGGTGCGCCCGTTGCGGGTGTGACCGTGACGTTCGTCGCGTCGAACGGCGGTGCTGTCACGAACGCGGTGCAAACCACGAATTCGGACGGCGTCGCGACCATCGGCGGCTGGACGTTGTCCACCGTGGCCGGTCCGAACGTATTGACCGTTACCGCCGGCCCGCTCTCGACGACGTTCTCGGCGTTCGGCGCCGCCGGCGTCGCGGCGAACATCGTGAAGGTCGCCGGCGACGGACAGTCCGCGCCTGTGAACACCACCGTCGCAACGTCGCCGAGTGTGCGAGTCACCGACGCGAATGGGAACCCGGTGGCGAATGTGAGCATGACATTCACAGTCACCGGCGGTGGCGGATCAGTCACCGGCGCCACGCAAACCACGAACGGCAGCGGCGTTGCCACCGTCGGTGCGTGGACCCTGGGCGCGAGCTCAGGGACCAACACGCTGAGTGCGTCGACGTCATCGCTCCTTGCCACGTTCAGCGCCACCGCGACACCCGCGTCGGCGGGCAGCATGTCGAAGAGCGCGGGCGATCTGCTGACGGCGGCGGCGGGCACCGCGGTTACTCCGGCGCCCTCGGTCCGCGTCGTCGACTCCACCGGCGCTCCGTCTGTTGGAGCCACCGTGACATTTGCGGTCGCCTCGGGTGAAGGCAGCGTTACGGGCGCATCGCAAACCACCAATGCCAGCGGCATCGCAACGGTTGGAAGCTGGACGCTTGGCCGAGCGACGGGCGCCAACTCGCTCGTGGCGACGTCAAGATCGTTGTCGGTGACATTTACCGCGACTGCGATCGCCGGCCCGCCGGCGACCATGACGAAGCTTGCGGGCGACGGACAAACCGCGACCGTCGGCACGTCGGTGGCGAATGCTCCGTCTGTCACGGTCACCGATGCGAACGGCAACGCCGTGTCAGGTGTGGCCGTCACGTTTGCCATCGCGTCGGGTGGCGGCAGCATCGCGGGCAGCACACAGACGACCGACGCGAACGGCATCGCGACCGCGGGCAGCTGGATGCTCGGCGCGACCGCGGGAGCAAATACGCTGACCGCGACGGCCGGCTCACTGTCGGCGACGTTCTCCGCGACGGGTGCACCGGTGGCCGCCGGCCGCATGGTCGTCGTTGCGGGAGATGGGCAGGCCGCGACGGTCAGCAGCGCCGTGGCAGTCGCTCCGTCGGTTCGGATCGACGATGCAAGTGGTCATCCGGTGCCTGGCGTCACGGTCACGTTCACTGCGAACAATGGTGGATCGGTTACCGGCCCAACGCAGGTAACGAACGCCAGCGGCGTCGCTTCGGCCGGTTCGTGGACACTCGGCAGCGGCGCGGGCACGCAAACGCTCAGTGCCGTAGCGGGCGCGCTGACAGCCACGTTCACAGCGACGGCTACCGTAGCGACGGGTGGGTCGGGCGGCGGTTCGACCAATCTTGCGAAAAACTTCGGCGACAATGGGACCGCGGTCGTCGGCACCGCCGTGTCGCCGTCGCCGTCGGTGCGCGTCACCGATGCCGCGGGAAATCCCGTTAGCGGCGTGACCGTGGTGTTTGGTGTTCGGTCGGGCGGTGGCAGCGTGACCGGCGGCAGTTCCGTGACGAACGCGAGTGGTGTCGCTTCCGTCGGTACGTGGACGCTCGGTCCGATTGCCGGCAGCAATACGCTCGTGGCGAGCCTGGGTTCGGCGTCAGTGACCTTCACGGCCACGGGGACACCTGGCGCGGTCCATCATTTCGTCGTCGAGGCGGCCGCGGGCGGTCCGATTCCCGCGCAGACCGCGGGCATCCCGTTCGCCATCAAGGTGACTGCACAAGACGTTAATAACAATATTGCAACATCCTATACCGGTACGGCCGACATCAGCTCCACGCAGACCGGCAGCGTGGGCCTCGTGCAGAGCGCCGCGTTCGTCGCCGGCGTGTTGGCCAGCCATAGTGTCACGCTCATCCAGCCAGGGCCCGCGGCGACGATCACCGCCACGAACCACGGCGGCACCGAGCATGGCACGAGCGCGGCGTTCATCGTCTCGCCGGGTGCGGCGGACCACTTCCTCGTTGAAGCAGCCAGTGGCGGAGCCCTCGGCGCGCAAACGGCCGGCGTCGCCTTCAACGTCAAGATCACCGCACAGGACGCGAGCAACAACACGGCGCTCGGCTTCACGGGCACCGTCGATCTATCGTCGAATCACGCCACGAGCGCGACGGGGCTGGGAACGACGGCCGCGTTTGTCAATGGCGTTCTCGCGAGTACGCCCGTCACACTGACACAGGCGTCGGCCGGCGTCACGATCACGGCGACGACCACTGGTGCCACGTCGGCGGGCACGAGCGCCGCGTTCACGCTGAATCCGGCAGCCTTCGCCAAGTTCGCTGTCGAAAAAGCGGGCGGCGGCGCGATCGCGGCGCAAACGTCCGGCACGGCGTTCGGCATTCGTGTTACGGCGCAGGATGCGTTCGGCAACACGACGCCGACCTTCAGCGGCACCGCAACGCTGACCTCGAACGCGGGCGGCACGGCGCCAGTCGGTCTCGGTACCGTGAGCGGCTTCGCCAGCGGTGTGGTTGACAACCACAACGTGACGCTGAACGGCGCGAACGCGGCGGCGACCATTACGGCAACGAAGACCGGCTCGACGGAAACCGGTACGAGCGCGGCGTTCGTTCTGAATCCGGGCGCGGTGCACCAGTTCAAGGTCGAGGCGGTGGGCGGCGGCAACGTCGGCGCGCAGAACGCCGGCAGCGCGTTCACGATTCAGATCACCGCGCAGGACGTGAACAGCAACACCGCGACGAGCTTTACCGGCACGGTGAATGTCACGGCGACGAACGGCGGCACGATCACGACGACGACGCCGACACCGGCATTCGTGGCCGGTGTGCTCGCGTCGCAGTCAGTGACGTTCACGAACGTCGGCAGCTTCGCGCTCACCGCCACGAACACCGCGCCGTCCGCGGAGACCGGCTCGAGCAACACGATCACCGTGAGCCCGGGCGCGCTGCATCACTTCAAAGTTGAAGCGTCGGGCGGCGGGAACATTGGGACACAAACCGCGGGGACGCCGTTCACCATCAAGCTCACGGCGCAGGATCTCAACAACAACACCGTTACCGGATTTACCGGGACGGCGGACCTGAGCTCGACTGCCGCGCCGGGCGGCTTGCCGGCGTCGGCGGCGTTCGTTGCCGGCGTGCTCGCGTCGCAGTCGGTGACACTCACGCAAGCGTCGGCGACACCGACCGCGACGATCGTGGCGACGCGGCACGGCGGCACTGAGACGGGCACGAGCAACGGGTTCGTCGTGAATGCTGGCGTGTTGGCGAAGTTCGCGGTCGAGAAAGCCGGCGGCGGCGTCATTCCGTCGGAGGTCTCGGGCACGGCGTTCAACATTCGCATTACCGCGCAGGACGCGAACGGCAACACGGTCACGTCGTTCACCGGCAACGTCGACATCACGTCGAACGCGGGCGGCACGTCCCCGCTTGGCCTGAGCACGAACCTCGGCGGCTTCACGAGCGGCGTGCTCGACAATCACAGCGTCACACTGAACGGCACCAACGCCGCCGCGACCATCACGGCGACGAAGACCGGTTCGGCGGAAACGGGAACGAGCACGGCGTTCGTGCTCAATCCGGGCGCGCTGACGCACTTCAGAGTCGAGCTCGCGACAGGCGGGACCATCGGCACGCAGACGGCGGGTACGCCGTTCAACGTGAAGATCACCGCGCTCGACGCGAACGGAAACACGCAGACCGGCTTCACCGGCACGGTGAACATCACCGCGACGAATGGTGGAACGATCACCACGACGACTCCGTCAGCGGCATTCAGCGCGGGCGTGCTCGCGTCACAAGCCGTGACGTTCACCAACGTCGGCAGCTTCGGGCTCACCGCCACGAACACCGCGCCGTCCGCCGAAACGGGATCGGCCGCCGCGTTCACGGTGAATCCGGGCACGGTGAATCACTACAAGGTGGAGGCGGCTCCGAGCGGGAACATCGGCGGGCAGACGGCGGGCGTCGCCTTCAATGTCAAGATCACGGCGCTCGACGCCAACGGAAACACGGCGACCAGCTTCACCGGCACGGTTGATTTGTCTTCGACCGGCGCTCCGGGCGGATTGCCGACGACGACGGCGTTCACCGCCGGTGTGTTCGCGAGTCAGGCGGTGACGCTCACGTTCGCGACCACCAGCACGACGATCGTCGCGACCACGCATGGCGGTAGCGAGACAGGTGCGAGCAACAGTTTCGCGGTGAGCGCGGGCCCGCTCGCGCAGTTCGCGGTCGGCATTCCGCCGGCTGCCGGAACGATCCCCACGCAGACCGCGGGAACGAGCTTCGACCTGCGCATCGTGGCGCAGGATCAATTCGGCAATACTGATCCCACGTACACGAGCACCGTAGCGTTGAGCGCGACGGGTGCCACGTTCTCCGGATCCACGACAACGGCGGCATTCACTGCGGGCGTGCTTGCAACGCAGGCTGTGACGATCACGAACACGGGAAGCTTCCAGATCACGGCGACGGGTGGTGGAAAAACCGGCTCGAGCAACACGTTTACGGTTTCGCCGGGCGCGCTGGCGAGCTTCCGCGTCGAGTCGAATGCCACGGGCAACATTCCGGGCCAGACGGCCGGCACCGCGTTCCTCATCAAGGTCACCGCGCTCGACGCGAATGGAAACACGAAGACCGACTTTGGCAGCACGGTGTCGCTGTCCTCGAACGCCGCGGGAACCGGCGCGGTCGGACTCGGCACGACGTCCGCGTTTTCGTCCGGCGTGTTGAGTGGGCTGAGCGTGACGCTCAACCTGGCGAATGCGTCGGCGACGATCGTCGCCGACAATGGCAGCGGCATCACGGGCACGAGCAACACGTTCGTTGTTTCGCCGGGCGCGCTCGCGTCGTTCAAGGTCGAGAAGGACGGCGGCGGCACGATTCCGACCCAAACCGCCGGCACTGCGTTCAGCATTCAGGTGACTGCACTCGACGCCCACAGCAATGTGGTGACGGGATTCAGCGGCACGGTGTCGCTCGCGACCTCGGTCGCGGATGGTGCGGCCACGGGACTCGGCGGCCCGACCGCCGCGTTCACCTCCGGTGTGTTGACGGGACGCAGCGTCACGCTGACTGTCGCGTCGGCGGCGCAGACGATCACGGCGACTCATACGGGCGGATCGGAGACAGGCGCGAGCAACGCCTTCGTGGTGAGCCCGGGGGCACTGGCCAAATTCGCGATCGACACCGCCGGCGGCGGAACGATCGGCACGTTGCAGCAGGGCACGCCCTTCGCCGTTCGCATTCGGGCGCAGGACCAGTTTAGTAATCTTCAAACGTCGTTCAGCGGCACCGTCGACATCACGTCGACGGGCACGCTATCGAGCGGCGGCGGCACGACCACATCGTCGTTCTCGGGCGGTCTGCTCAACAATTACTCGCTTACGTACGGGGCGAACGGCTCGTTCACGTTGACGGCGACGAAGACGGGGAGTACCGAGGCCGGCAGCACCAGCGTCACCGTGCTGGCGCCGCTCGCGGTCACGGCCACCACGCCGGCGAACAGCACCACGGGCATCGATCCGAGCGCGAACCTGACCGTCACGTTCAATCGCACCGTCACCGCGACGACGAGCTCGTTCTCCATCGCGTGCCCGTCGGGAACGCCTCAAACCTTCAGCGTCAGCGGCTCGCCCGGCACGACGATCACGCTCACGCCAACGGGCGGGCTGGCCGCCGGGCAAAACTGCGTGTGGACGATCGTGGCGGCGCAGATCACCGACAACTCGCACTTCCATCTCGGTGCGGACGTGACGGTGAACTTCGCCACCGAGCTTTCGTTGAACGCCGATACGTACACGCCGCACGTGATCGGAAACGTCTCGGTCAATACGGCGAACGCATCCACGCCGTTCAGCGTCACGTCGAACGACGTGATCGGCGCGGGGGACAACATCACCGCGTACGGCAGCAGCGGAACCTTGAACGACCACGTCTCGGCGCACGGTGGCACGATCGTCATGCAGACGACCGGCACGACTCGCGGCCAGTTCACGTACGACCCGCCGGCCGGCTTCCACGGCAGCGATACGTTCACGTATACAGTGACGACGAGCGCCAACGTCACGGGCACGGCAACCGTCACGCTGACCGTGGACACGCCGGTGTGGTTCGTGAACAACAACGCCGGCGCATGCAGCTCGAGCTGCGACGGACGATTGTCGCATCCATTCCAGTCGCTCGACAACTTCGCCACGGTCAATGACGGCGGTACCAATCATCCGGCGGCGGGGCAGGTCATCTTCCTGTACGAGAGCAGCACGGACTACACCCCCACCTTGGGGACCTTCACGCTGCTCGACAATCAGGTTCTCGTTGGCCAGGACGCATCGAGCACGCTCGCGACGATCTACGGAACGACGCCGCCTGCCGGCAGCACGGCGTTCCCGACGATGAATTCGGCGAACGCGACCGTCACGCAAATCGTCGGTGGCGTGCGATTGACGTCGACGAAGAGCGGCACGATTCGCGGTCTGACGATCGCCGGTACGGCGACCGCCAATCCGCTGTCGAACAATTCGTTTGGCACGCTCACGTTCGCGGACGGCTCGACCGCCGCGGCCGACGTGACGATTACGCAGACGAACGGCACGGCAATCGATCTCACCGGCGGTGCCGTGAGCGGCGCGCTGCTGAGCGTCAGCGGCTCAGGCGGCACCAACGCGATCAAGCTGAACACGATTACCGGAACTCTAAACATGCAGGGCGGGTCGCTCGGCGGCACGTCGCCCCTCGTGTTCACCAGCGGCACCGCGGCGGTGACGTACGCGGGTTCGATTACGACGACGGGCGCCGGCGCCGCCGTGCAATACGACAGTCACACCGGCGGCTCGCTGACCGTGTCAGGCGCCGTCAGCTGCACGAGTAGCTGCACTGGTATCACGGCCAGTTCGAACTCCGCCGGCACGCTCACGCTGAGCGGTGCGAATACGCTCACCACGTCGACCAACGATGCGATCAAGCTCGCGACCAACAGCGGAACGTTCGCCTTTGCGTCGAGCGGTGGTCTCGCGATCACGACGACGACTGGCTTGGGCGTGAATGCGACGGGCGGCGGCACGCTGACCGCAACGGGCACGAACACGATCAGCGCGACCGGGTCCGCGATGACGCTGAGTGGTGTCACGATCGGCTCGTCCGGATTGAACTTCTCGTCGGTGAGCTCGAGCGGCGGCACGAACAATCTCTCGTTCACAAACGTGGCGTCGACCGGCGGCGGCACGGTGGCAATCAGCGGCGGCACACTGAGTGGTGCGAGTGGGAGCTCGGTCGCCGTCGATCAGGGCGCCGCCGCGATCTCGATTGCATCAGACATCACGAAGACTTCCGCCGGGTTGATCACGTCGGTCACGAATCGTTCCGGCAATACCACGTTCTCGGGCACGCTTTCCTGCTCGTCGTCCTGCACGGGCATTGCCGTTGGCGGAAACTCGGCTGGGACCACTGCCTACAGCGGCGCGCAGACGGTGACCGCGGTGAAGATCGGCAGCAACTCCGGCGCGACAGTCGATTTCAGCGGGACGGGGCTCACGGTGAACGGGACGTTCGCCGATACCGTTGCCGGGACGATCGCCGTGCATGGGACGACGAACACGATCAACGCGGGCGCCGCCGCCGCCATGGTGCTGAGCGGCGTGACTGTCGGCTCGAGCGGCGTTTCGTTCGGCACGGTCAACTCGAGCGGCGGCAAGAACCTGCGGTTCGTCAACGTTGCGAACACGAGCGGCAGTACCGTGTCGATCGCCGGGGGCGCGCTTTCGGGTTCCAGCGCCACAGACTCCGCCGTCGTGATCAATCAGGGCACCGCTCCGATCTCGATCGGAGCAACGGTCTCGAAGTCCACGACTGGCCTCGTCGCGTTCGTCGGCAATCGCAGCGCGAACGCGACGCTCAGCGGTGCGCTGACGTGCAGCTCGAGCTGCACCGGCGTCAAGGTCAACGGCAACACCGGTGGCACGACAACGTTCAGCGGCGGGGGCAGCTCGATCACCGCCGGCGGCAGCAATCCCGCCATCGAGCTCACGTCCAACACTGGCGCGACGATCGCGTTCAGTGGCGGCACGCTCGCCCTCTCGTCGGGCACGAACAAGGGGCTCGACGCCGAGAGTGGCGGCACCGTGACCGTGACCGGCAGCGGAAACACCGTTACGTCGTCGAGCGGCACGGCGGTCTATATCTCGAGCACCGACATCGGCTCGAGCGGCGTGTCGTTCCAGAGCGTCAATGTCACCAGCACGGCCACGAACGGCATTTTCCTGAGCAGCACGGGCACGGCGGCCGGCAACGGCAGCTTCGCGGTGACCGGCAATACGACGAGTCCTCAAACGTGCACGCAAAGCGTTCCGACGTGCGACGGCGGGCACATCAACGGCACGAACGGCAGTGATGGTACGACTGACGGTATCGGTGTGTATCTGAGCAGCACCAAGAGCCCGTCGTTCACGCGCATGCACATCGACGGCACGCATCAGAACTTCGGTCTGTTCGGCACCAGCGTCAGTGGCATCACGCTCGACAACGTCGTCATGGACGGCACCTATGGCACCAACGCGGCCGACGACGAGGGCACCGTGTCGCTGCTCAATCTCGCCGGCACGGGCACCGTCACCTCGGGCTACTACGCGAACGGAAAAGAGAACAACGTTCGCGTACAAACCAACTCCGGCTTGGTGACGCTCAACGGCCTCACGTTCAGCGGCACGACGTTCGGCGTGACCCAAACGGGCGCGGACGCCGGGCTCTACATCCAATCCGACTTGGGCACGAGCACCGTCACGGTGAACAACAGCAGCTCGTTCCTCGGCGGACACACCAACAACGTCGACGTCCGTGCGAACGGCAGCGGCACGCTGACGTTCTCGCTCCAGAACAGCTCGTTCTTGAACAACCAAACGAGCGGCTCAGCCACGTTCTCTAACATCAACTTGGCGGCCGGTGCCGACGGTTCCGACGCGACCGGGAGCCTCACGTACACGATTTCCGGCAACACGCTGACCGGCTCGAAAGCATCCGCGATCAATCTCGAGAAGGACCTCGGCTCGATAACGATCAACGGAACGATCAGCGGCAACACGATCGGCAGCGCGGGCACCAACGATGGCTCGTCGCTGGGCGCCGGCATCCTCGTCCAGCACGCGGCGGGCGGATCGCACAGCGTGAAGATCGACGGCAACGACATCTCTCACTACACCAGCGACGGAATCACCGCCCTCTTCGCGGCTCCGTCGAACGGAGCGACGGCCGGCAACACCGGCACCATGACGTTCACGATCACCAGGAATACGATCCACGCGCCGAACACGGTCAACATAAATGTCGAAGGCATCCGCCTCGATCCGAACAACGCCAACGCAACCCACTCGATGTGCGTGAACTTCGGTCACACCACGGGAGGGGCCAACGTCCTCACCGGCAGTGCTCGGGGCTCGGGCGCATCGTTCGACTTCGGGCCGTCAGGTACGGGTGCCGGCGGAACGTTCAAGATGTTGGGGCTGACGGACCTCACCAACACCGGCATCCAGAACCTCGGCAACGCAGACAATGGCGTGTTGGACGGCTTCGCCGACATGCAGAGCGTCACGATCGCGAGCGGTAGTGGTTGCACCTTCCCGTAGTACAACTCCAGCCCGCGGCGGCCCGTTGCGCCGCGCGTGTTTCCCACCGTAGCACCGCAGGTCGAATCAATTTCGGCAGTCGCAGTACCACCCGTGCCACCGCTGGCGCAGGGTGTTCTTCGCGTTGCGGTCCATCCACTCCTTCACTCACCGGAGCCTGCATGTCCGATCAATTCCTCGGCGAAATCAGGATGATCTCGTGGAACTTCGCACCCAAGTACTGGGCGTTCTGTGACGGTCAAACCATGGCGATCAACCAGAATCAGGCGCTGTTCGCTTTGCTCGGTACGACGTACGGTGGAAACGGCGTGGCCACCTTCCAACTCCCCGATCTGCGCAGCCGCACGCCCATGGGCTGGAGCACGAGAGTGAGCCCCAACACTCTCGGCCAGGTCGCTGGAACCGAGTCGCACACGCTCTCTGTCCAGGAGATTCCCGTGCACACCCACATCTTCAACGGAACGAAGACGAACGGGACGAGCAATCAACCGGTGGCAAACGGCTGGGTGGGAGCATATCCCACCGGCTTTGGAGCGGCGCCGACGAAACTGGACAATCAGACGACGATGGAGCCGAGTACCATCGGGTCGGCGGGCGGCAACGTCGCGCATGAGAACCGGCAGCCATTCCTGTGCATCCCGTACGTCATCGCGCTGTCCGGCGTGTTCCCTTCGCGAAACTAAGGAGCGCTCACCATGGATCCATATCTCGGCGAAATCCGGTTATTTGCCGGTACCTTCGCTCCGCTCGGCTGGAACTTTTGCGACGGCACGCTCGTCGCGATTTCAACCAACGACGCACTGTACGCCCTCATCGGAACGGCGTTCGGCGGCGACGGGCAAACCACCTTCGCGCTTCCCGATTTGCGGGGACGCGTGCCCATTCACCAAGGACGCGGGCAAGGCGGTCTGAGCCCGTACGTCATCGGCCAGACTGGCGGCACCGAACAGGTGACGCTCACCGCGCAGAACATTCCGGCGCACACGCACACCTTGGCTGCATCCAAGGACACCGGTACGACGCCCGACCCGACCGGTATTCTCATCGCGAAGGCACCCGACGACTGCAAGATCTTCATTGAACGGGGCGCGAATACCGCATACAACCAGCAGCACATCTCACCGTCGAACGGCGGGGGCCAGCCGCACGACAACAGACAGCCGCTCGTCGCCATCAACTACATCATCGCCATGGCCGGCATCTTCCCGTCTCAGTCCTAGGAGAACCACCACATGTCTGAAGCGTTTCTTGGAGAGATGCGGCTGTTCGGCTTCAACTTCGCGCCGATGAATTGGGCGCTAGCCAACGGCGCGATCATGGCGATCCAGCAGAATACGGCGCTGTTCTCGCTGCTCGGCACGAATTTCGGCGGCGACGGCGTCCGCACCTTTGGATTACCCGACGTCAGCAACAACGTGATCGTCGGCGCGGGCGACGGACCGGGCCTCTCCCCCTACGTGGTCGGCGAGCAGACAGGCGAAAACGCCGTCACGATCACGACCCTGAACATGCCGCCCCACACGCACAGCTTCAACGGCGGCAGCTTTCGCAACAATGGCGATTCGAACACGCCGGGCCCGAAGGTCGTGTATGGGAACGTGGCGGACTCGAAATGCACGCCCTACATCCCGGCGAATGCGACCCCCGCGCCGACGATGGTCCCGATGCTGCCGACCGCGCTCACGCCGTTCGGCTCCGCCTCGCCCCTCGCACATACCAACACGATGCCGACGCTCGTGATCAACTTCTGCATCTGTATCAACGGCATCTTCCCGCCGCGGCAGTAGCATGCCGCACACTCTCCGGCCCGTTCACGACGGCGACCTCGAGCTCCTCTATCGGATTTACGCCAGCACGCGTGCCGAGGAGCTCGCCGTCGCCCCGTGGACGGCCGAAGAGAAGGAAGCGTTTCTGCGCATGCAGTTTCAGGCGCAGCATCGCTATTACGCCGAGCATTACCGCGAAGGCTCGTTCGACGTGGTGCTCGTTGACGACGAACCAGCGGGCCGCCTCTACGTCTATCGCACGACGCGCGAGATTCGCATCGTCGACATCGCGCTGCTCCCGGAATTCCGCGGGCGCGGTCTCGGCGAACGGATGCTGCGCGATCTCTTCGCCGAGGCAGACCGCGCCGGCAAGATCGTGAGCATTCACGTCGAGCACCAGAATCCCGCGCGACGCTTGTATGATCGGTTGGGGTTCGTCGCCGTCGAGGACGGCGAGGAACACCCGGTCTACATTCGCATGGATCGCCCGCCGGCTGCACCGCCGGCGACGGCGACGCTCAGTTAGCCGAATACCGCCTGGAGCCGGCCGCCCCTGGCGTCCGGCAGGATGGGCACGAGGAAAATCTCGAGCGAGCCGAGGGCGCCCTCCAGACAGTAGTTCGCCTGGCCGAGCATGACGCCGGCGGGCGGCCGGAAGATCAGGCTGAACGGCGCGCGCGTGCGCCGAGCGTCGTGGTCGCCCGGCGCGCCCGAAACTTCCTCGAGCGTCAGCGGCAACGATTGGCCGTCCGGAAACCGCACGTGGAACGTGCTGCCCACGTGCGGTCGAAAGGCTTCGATGGTCAAGTCGCCGGACATTCGTTTTTTATAATTAAAGAATTAGTATCACGGATTCGGCGGGCCGCCGGCGCCGCTGCCGCCCGTCATCGGCGTCCCGATCCCGCCGCCCGGTCCGATCAGCTGCACCGGACGCGCCGCTTCGCCCGTCGGCGTCTTCTTCTTCAGGAACGGCACCCCGTTGGCGATCCAGTCCGCCGCCGGCGCATCTTTCAGATAGTGATCGTAGAACTGATGCATCCGCACTTCGACGTCGTACTGATTGTCGTAGCGCGAGAACCCGTGGCCCTCGCCCTCGTACGACAGAAAGATCACCGGCTTCTTGAGGAAGCGCAGTGCGTTGTAGAACTCCACGCCCTGCAACCACTCCGTCGATCCATCGTTCGTGCCCTGGAGAATGAGCAGCGGCGTGTTCATGTCCTTCGCGTGGAACACCGCCGACTGATCCATGAACAACTGGAGATTGTCGTACGGATTCGTTCCAAAGCGTCCCTGCCCGTTGATGTCGTAGTTGTGCTGGTTGGTGCCC